>Ga0325401_1000002_pt1 | contig 534813 bp, 492 predicted proteins | sample PopdelMetagenome_FD_205666 | JGI IMG/M metagenome (GOLD analysis project Ga0325401, IMG submission 205666) | Populus deltoides microbial communities from Bellville, Georgia, United States - Xylem-PdKOR-R2 | ecosystem: Host-associated > Plants > Phyllosphere > Stem > Wood/Secondary xylem...
CTTTCCTGCCCCACGACCGGCCGGCGTCGCCCGCGCGACGACCGACGACGCGGCTCTGCCGCGTCGCCCCTCCTATCTTCTCGTCCGCACCCACCACGCGCCCACGCCCAACAGCAGCGTCGCCACCGCCGCCGCGAACTGGCTCGGCTGCCGAAACGCCGCCAGCAGGCCGGTTGCCAGCGTCGCCGCGACGAACAGTGCGGGGGCCAGCGGGTAGAGCCGGCTGGCGGGCCGCTCGCCTGTCCGGCGGTGCCGCCAGAACAGCGTCGTCACCGCCAAGGCCGCGCTGAGCGACAGGGTGAAGCCCAAATAGCCTAGCAGGTCGCGCAGGCCCGACGCCGCCGCGACCAGCATCGCCAGCCCGACCTGAAGCAGAATGGCGGCGCGGGGCGGCTCGTCGCCACGCCTGCGCAGGAATGCCGGCAGCACGCCGTCCGCCGCCATTCGCGCGTAGAGGCGCGGGGCGGCCAGCACCATGGAGGTGATCGCCGTCACCAGCGACAGTGCGATCAGCGCCTCCACGGCGCGGCGCAGGCCGGGCCCGCCCAGTGCGCCGGCCGCGACACCCGCCACCTCCGCCTGACCCGCGACCGCCATGGGGGATGCCGCAAACAGAAAGGCGGCGTTCAGCGCCAGGTAGAGGACCACCACGCACGCCGTTCCACCCAGCAGCGCGCGCGGCACGTTGCGCGCCGGGTTGCGCGCCTCGCCGGCAACGTACACGGCGGCGTTGAAGCCTGAAAAGCTCAGCGACACCCAGACCAGGGTCGCCGCGAAGCCGGCCAGGCCGGGTGCCGCCGGCACCGGCACCGGCCCCGCCGCCGCTCCCCGGTTCAGGATGACCCACCCCGCAAACAGGCAGAAGCCGATGAGCGCCGCCAGCTTCGCCGCCACCAGCAGATCGTGGACGGCGGCTCCGGCCTCTGCCCGCACGACGTGGATCAGCCCCGCCGCCAGCACCGCGCCTGCCGCCAGCGCGCCGCCGGGCAGGTCCCGGATCGCTGGAACGGCCGATCGCGCATAGCCCTCTGCCGCCACGGCCGCGAGCGCGATGGCACCCGTGAAGCCCGCTAGCAGCGACACATAGCCCGCGACGCTGCCGGCGGCGGGATGCATATCGCGCGAGAGATACAGATACTCGCCCCCGGATTCGGTCAGGCGACGGGCAAGCATGGCATAGCTCGCCGCGCCCGTCAGCGCGATCAGCCCGCCGACCGCCCAGGCCAGCATCACCAGCCAGCGGTCGCCCAGGTCCGCCAGCGCATAGCCCGATGTGGTATAGACCCCCGCCCCGATCGTGTCGCCGACCACCAGTGCCGTCAGCGTCAGGACGCCGAAACGGCCGGCCCCGCCTCCGGGACCGGCCGCTGCGTGACCTGCGATGGTCGCGGTCGAGGCTACTCGCCCGACCCCGGCTCGGCCATGGCCCGGTGCCGCTCCGCCAGGACCGAGTTGGGCGTGATGTTGGCCAGCACGCGCTGGACCTTGGTCCCGAAGCCCGACGAGACGGAAGCCTTGCCCGCCATCAGCGCGTCCCAGCCGTCCTTGGCGACCAGGTCCGGCGTACGCTTGCTGTCGTCCGCACCGACGGACGTGTCGAGCATCTCGCCGCGCGCGAAGAACTCGGTATCGACGGGACCGGGCATCAGATTGGTGATGGTGATCCCGTCCTTGTCCTTCAGCTCGTTCTGGATGGCGGCGACGAAGCTGTCCACGAACGCCTTGGTGCCGTTGTACACCGCCTGGAACGCGCCGGGGATATAGCCCGCGATCGAACCCGTCACCAACACCTTACCGTCGTTGCGGACTGACATGTCCTTCAGCACGCGCTGAAGCAGGTAGATCGTGCCCGTGATGTTGGTGTCCACCACGTGCCGCCACTTGGACACCTCCTGGTCCAGGAATGCGTGACCGAGACCGTGGCCCGCATTGGCACAGAGCAGGTCCACCTGCCGCCCGCCGGCCGCGTCGAGCAGCTGGTCGACGCCCTGGATGGTGGAAAGGTCGGCCTCGACGGAGGTCACCTGGGTGCCGAACTGCTTGAAATCTTCGGCGGCCGCACTGATCAGCGGCTCGTTTGCGACGACCACAAGGTCGTAGCCGTCCTTCGCCGCCAGCGTCGCCAGTTCAAAGCCGATGCCCGTGGAGGCGCCGGTGATAATCGCCAGTTTGTTCGCCATTTTGTCTGTCTCCTACGCGGCCATGCCGGGTTTCAGCACGATCTTGGTCACTTCGTTCTGCTGTTCGCTGAACATCTTGTACCCGTCCGGCGCCTGCTCGAGCGGCATTCGATGCGAAATCATGAAGGTCGTATCGATCTTCTCCTCCAGGATCGCGTTCAACAGGGCGGGCATGTAGTGCTGGACGTGCGTCTGTCCCGTCTTCAGCGTCAGCCCCTTCTCCATGAACGCACCCAGCGGGAACTTGTCCACGAAGCCGCCATAGACGGCCGGCATCGACACGCGCCCACCCTTGCGGCACGCCAGGATCGCCTGACGCAGCGCGTGGATGCGATCGGTGCCCAGGAACGTCGCCTGCTTCACGCGATCGACGATGTTGTCGAACGCCAGTCCGTGGCTTTCCAGCCCGACGCAGTCGATCACCGCGTCCGGCCCGATGCCGCCGGTCATCTGCATCAGCGCGTCGTAGACATCCGTTTCCTTGAAGTTCAGCCGCTCGGCGCCGAACTTCGCGGCCAGGTCCAGGCGGTGGGGATAATGGTCGATCGCGATCACGCGCTCGGCCCCCATCAGGAACGCGGACTGGACCGCGAACAAGCCGACGGGACCGCAGCCCCAGACGGCCACCGTGTCGCCCGGCTCGATCTGGGCATATTCCGCCGCCTGCCAGCCGGTGGGAAGGATGTCGGACAGGAACAGTACCTTGTCGTCGTCAACGCCGTCCGGGATCACGATTGGCCCCACGTCGCTGAACGGCACCCGGACATATTCCGCTTGGCCGCCCTGGTAGCCGCCGGTCATGTGGCTGTATCCGAACAAGCCGCTCATCTCCTGCCCGTAGGCGGATCGCGCGATGTCCTGGTTGTCGGCAGGCAGGCCGTTGGGGCAGCAGCTATACTGGTGCTTGTTGCAATGGTAACAGCCGCCGCATGCGATGGTGAAGGGCACCACCACGCGCTGTCCTTTCTGCAACGTCGATTTGGGGCCGACCTCCACCACCTCGCCCATGAACTCGTGACCCAGCACGTCGCCGGACTGCATGGTCGGGATCACATGGTCGTACAGGTGCAGGTCCGACCCGCAGATCGCGGTGGACGTGACCTTGATGATGCAGTCGCGGGGATTGACGATCTCGGGGTCGGGGACATTGTCCATGCGGACGTCGTGCTTGCCGTGCCAGGCCAGGGCGCGCATCAGGCGTCCTCCTCATGTTGTTGGCGGTTGACGGCGGCGGTCGCCACCTCGCCCGTTTCAAGGAACTGTTTCAGGCGGTTGAGGTCGCGGCGCGCCTGGATGGCGGGTTCGCGCTGGAACATCTTGGCGATCACCTTGCCCACCGTGCTGGCGGGCGGATCGTAGAGCGTGGTCAGCGTCACCACCGTGCCCCGGCCCGCCACCGCCTCGAACTCCACGCGGCCCGAGTTGGCGATGCCGGCATTCTTGTCGGCCGCCCACTCGATCAGCCGGTCCTGCTCCTCATGGGTCACCGTCGAATCCCATTCCACGGTGCGACCGGCCGGTGCCTTCACGACCCAGTGCGACCGCGTTCGGTCCAGCACCTCGATCCGCTCCACATTCTCCATCACCTGCGACAGGTTGGAGAAGTCACGGAAAAAGGCGAAGACCTCGGCCGGCGGCCGGTTGATGGTGACGGAACGTCCCGACATGGTCGAACCCTCACCGCCCGCCACGGTTTCGCGGAGCTCGGCGGGCGCGTCACTCCTTCGGGAGGATGCCAGCGGCGCATCGTCTGTCTGCTGATCGCTCATGCGGGATCCTTCCTGTGCGATAAGCCGGCCCAACCCGCTGAACAGCCTAGCCGTTCCCGTCATTGCGGCTACGCAACGAAGATACGGCTTCGAGGACGAGCGTTCCCGCGCTCCTGGAATACCTAGACTGATCCGAGAAGAGCGGTGTCGGGGCGAGCCAGCCTGAGGAACGACGCCGCACCGGATGATGGCGGAACCCGGCTTCTCACCGCTCTCGATGCTCTGCGATCCGACCGGCGGTTCGCACAGGAGCCGCCGTATAGGCGGCTGGTGGAAGGGGCTGGATTCGAACCAGCGTAGGTCTCCCGGCAGATTTACAGTCTGCTGCCTTTAACCACTCGGCCACCCTTCCACACCCGGACGTTCCGGGGCCCGGCCGCGGGCGAGGCGGGTCCATGGCGAAAGCCCGCGCCCGAGTCAACGGCGGCATGTGATTGCGTGCTGCCCGTTGCGCGGGCTCCCGCCACGGCATAGCAGGCGCTCGCAACCACCGACGGGGACGAACCATGCGCCGCCTGCCCATCGCCGCCGCAACAACGGCCCTGGCCGCGGCACTCGTCGCGCCCGCCGCGGCCCGCGACCGCAACCCGGCACCGCGTCCCGTCGCCTCGGTGAACCGCATCATCGACCAGGGCACCAACCACAGCCAGGTAATGCAGACCGTCCAGCACCTGACGGACGTGATCGGCCCGCGGCTCACCAACTCGCCCCAGATGCGCGCGGCGGAGGCGTGGACGGAAGGGAAGTTCGCCGAGTGGGGCCTGAAGAATGTCCGCAAGGAAGGCTTCACCTTCGGACGTGGCTGGTCGATCGAGCGGTCCTCGGTCAGGATGGTGACGCCCCGCCCGCTTCAGCTGACCGCCATTCCCATCGCCTGGACACCCGCCGCCGACATCTCGGCACCCGTGACAGTCGCGCCCATGCGCCGCGAGGAGGATTTCACCAAGTACCGCGGCCAGCTCCGCGGCAAAGTGGTGATGGTGACGCGGCCCGACGACGCGCGCGACGCCACCGACCCCGCCTTCCGCCGCCTCTCCTCCGAGGATCTGGGCCGGCTCGACCAGTTCCAGCAGCCGCGCTACGACCCGGACGCCGCCGACCGGCGCGTGAAGCGGCTGGATTACGCCAAGAAGCTGGACGCGTTCCTGGCATCGGAGGGCGCCGTCGCCTTTGCCACCATGAGCCGGCTGGACGGCAAGCTGGTCCATGGCGAGGGCTATCTGTTCGGCACCGGCGACACGCCCAAGGTGCCGGGCGTGGAGATCGCGGCGGAGGATTATCGCCGCCTGGCACGCCTCGCCAAGGTCGGCCCCGCGCCCACGCTGGAGGTGAAGAGCGACGTCCGCTTCGACGACCGCGACACCCAGGCCTATAACATCATCGCCGAGATCCCGGGTACGGACCCCAGGGCGGGCTATGTCATGGCTGGCGCGCACTTGGACAGCTGGGTCGCGGCCGACGGCGCCGCCGACAACGCCGCGGGCAGCGCCATGATAATGGAGGCCGCGCGCATCCTTTCCGCCACAGGCGCGCGGCCCAGGCGCACCATCCGCTTCGCGCTGTGGAACGCGGAGGAGCAGGGCCTGCTCGGCAGCCTGAACTATGTGGAAAAGTACCTCGCCACCCGTGGCGACCCGTCCGCACCGCCGCTGACCGGGCTCCAGCTTTATTACGGGTGGGCGAACCGCTGGCCGATCCGTCCGCGGGCGGGCCATGGCGAGCTGGCGGCCTATTTCAACATCGACAACGGGTCCGGCAAGCTCCGCGGGCTGTACGCGGAGAACAATCCGGCGGCCGTGCCGATCTTTCGCGAATGGCTTGCGCCATTCGCGTCCATGGGGGCCGGCACCGTCGCGGTGCGGCCGACCGGCGGCACCGATCACGTCTTCATGCAGGCGGTGGGCGTGCCCGGCTTCCAGTTCATCCAGGACCCGCTGGATTACGGCAGCCGCGTGCACCACACGTCGATCGACACGTTCGACCACCTGAAACCTGAGGACATGCGCCAGGCGTCGATCGTGCTGGCGTCCGTGCTGCTTTCCGCTGCCGACGCCGACAATCCCCTGCCGCGGCCGCCGCTGCCGACGCGGCCGGTCGCGACCGATCCCTATGCCTACCCGGACGAAGAGAATTGAGAGGCAAAGACTGATGGCACGCCGCGGACATCGACCCAATCAGGCGTCGGCGGGACGCCCGCGGCTATGGGGCCGGCACCCGGTCACGGCCGCGCTCGCCAATCCGGCGCGCACCGTGCGAAAGCTCTGGGCCACGCGCGAGGCGCTGGCGTCGCTCGACCTGCCCGACGGCCTTCCCGTCACCTTCGCCGACGTGGCCGATCTCGGCCGGCTGGTCCCGTCCGACGCGCCGCACCAGGGGATCGTGGCCGAGGTCGATCCGCTGGAGGACGTATGGCTGGGCGACCTGCTGGCGGACGAGCGGGAACGGGCGCGAGCCCGCCCCATCCTGGTGCTCGACCAGGTGACCGACCCGCACAATGTGGGCGCCATCCTGCGCTCGGCGGCGGCGTTCGACGCCGCCGGCATCGTCACGCAGGACCGGCACGCGCCGCCCGAGTCCGGCACCGTGGCGCGCGCCGCCTCGGGCGCGCTGGAGCTTGTGCCGTGGGTCCGCGTCGTGAACCTGGCGCGCGCGCTGGACGAGATCGCGGAAGGCGGCTGGTGGCGCATCGGCCTGACCGGCCACGCGCCCCGCACGCTGGCGGAAACGCTGGGCTCTCAGCCCACCGCACTGGTGCTCGGCGCAGAGGGCGAAGGAATGCGACAGAACACGGGAGCGCATTGCGACGAACTGGCACGGCTTCCCATCTCCGATCGGATGGAAAGCCTCAACGTGTCCAACGCCGCCGCGGTCGCGCTCTATGCAGTCGCGGCGCGGGGCTGATCGCCCTACCGCTTACGTTCCTCAGGCACCGGAACGGCGTCGAGCCTGTCCAGCTGCTGAAGCAGTTCCTCGAACTCGTCGCCCTCCCCCACCGGGTACATGCGACGAAATCCTGAACCCAGCAGCTCCAGGTCCTTGGCGGTCAGCAGGCCGACCGCGACGATGCGATCGCGCGACAAATGATGATCTCCGATGGTGTCGGGCGGTGAACGCGCCTGAACCACAGAGGTGCCAGCCGTTGCACGAACGTATCGTCTCGTTTCCGGGCAGCCCAGCGCCCGCCGGCCTTAGTCCTCCGCTGCGATCGTCACGCGCAACCCGTCCAGCGCCGGGCCGAAAGGTAGTTGGCACGACAGGCGCGACGTCTCGTTCCGGTCGGACGTGGCATCCAGCAGCTCGTCCTCGTCCGGGCTCATCGCCGGCAGCCGGTCCAGGAACGCCGCGTCGACATGGACGTGGCAGGTCGCACACGAACAACAGCCGCCGCAAAGCGCCAGCAGCTCGTCGATCCCGCCGTCGCGGATAACTTCCATCACCGACAGGCCGGTTTCGCCATCGAGGACGCGTTCTTCCCCCTCCCGCGTGACGACGATAAGCTCGGGCATGACCTGTTCTCCGGAAGTTGGCGGCCGCCATGCCGCCCCGCCCCTTGCCGATCAACCCGTGTCCGCATGGGCCTGAGCGCGGAACAGCTGCGCGCGTCGCTGGATACGCTGGCAGGCGTGGAGCCCGGCTTCGCCGCCGCGCTGGCGCGTATCGGCTATCCCGCACCGCGCATTCGCGAACGGGGCTATGCCACGCTCCTGCGGACCATCGTCGGCCAGCAGGTGTCGGTCGCCTCGGCGGACGCGGTATGGCGACGCCTGTCCGAGACTCTGGGCGACCCGACCGATCCCGCCCGCGTCGCGGCAGCATCCGACGAAGCGCTTCGTGCCGCCGGCCTCTCGCGCCAGAAATCCGCCTATGCCCGAAGCCTCTCGGACGAGGTGCTGACGGGTCGCCTTCCTCTCGAGGCCCTGCCGAGCGACGACGAGGATGCGATCGCCGCGCTGACCCGCGTCAAGGGCATCGGCCGCTGGTCCGCAGAGGTCTATCTCCTCTTCGCCGAAGGTCGCGCCGACGTGTGGCCCGCGGGCGACCTGGCCGTCCAGCTGGAGGTCGGCCGCATCCTGGGCCTCCCTGCTCGCCCCACCGAGAAGGAGACGCGGGCACTGGCAGAGGCATGGCGTCCGCACCGAGGAGCGGCTGCAATCTTCACTTGGCACCATTACGGGGCAGTGAGCGATGCACCTTTGTAGGACAGGAACCAACGTCGGCTTGTGGTGGATAATGATCATAGACGTGTCAGGACCAGACGATGCTCCACACTCGCGACCTGAAAGGTACGGCGGAAGTCGATGGCCTTCGTTATGAGTGGGCGGTCCAACGGGAGCCGCAATGGTGCACCGTGGACGGGTGGAAGGGCATGACCATCGCTCTTCGCCAGCGTGACGCTCAAAGAGAAGCGATTTTGAAGTTCCCGATGCCCTCGGCGAAACGATCAAAGCTTCAACCGCAGCTACGGCGTCCGCAGGTCAACCAGCGGATCATTGAGAACGGTATTCGCGCCGCATCGAGGGCAGGCTGGGAACCGGTTTCTCGCGGCAAGCCTGTTGTCTTCGAGGTTGACGCCAACGGCTGCTAGCGGTGAGCGTCGGACTGTCCGCTTACGGGAGTGCCGGTAGTCGGAGCGAGGCATAAAGCGGCGCCGGCTTTCCCGAAAAGCGATCGGGGCTGTTGAAGAAGGCCGGTTGCCTGCCTGCCGGCTGTCTCGATCGGAATGGTGAACCGGGACAATGGGCATTCCTGACCCTCTCCCATCATACGCTTGGCGTAGCTGGGAGAGGGTAGATCGTCAGGGTCGATGCAGAACTACGTCGAACCCTTCCTCGGATGCCGGCGGGACGAAATGCTTGGTGAACAGGGCGAAATCGTCATCGCTCACGGTGAATTCGTGAGTTCCGTCGCTGTTTCGCTGACTTAGCCGGGATTTTCAGACTTCATCTGGCACGTCGAGATAGTGGAGTTGATGCCCGCATCCCGCCTCTTCAAACAAGGAGCGCATCCATGCCCGGCTTGCAGGTGTGTTTGCGGGAAAGTCCAGCACCACGGAGAGACCCGACCGTAGCAGATCAACGAGATGCGCACTCATTGCGTCTCGCAAACGTGTCGCGTTGCGGACGTAATCGGCGAAATTATTTTGCTCGCCGGGGTACAAGCGAGCCAGCCAGAAATCTTCTTTCACAACGACCGTGTGGGGCTGCTCTCCCAAGGCGCTCGTAAGCGTGGATTTCCCAGCAGCGATCTTGCCGCACAAAAGGTGCAGGGTTGGTTGTTCCAAAGACATATTCGAAGAACCTTCGCAGATGCACGCAGCATCGTGACATTCACAAGCGGATAGACCCGGCCCGACGCATCAAGCCGGGTGATTAATTCGTCCGCTGATCGCAATGGCGATGTGAACCACGAAAGGCATTGCACGAAGATGCCAGCCCTCCGGTCGGTAGTCCAGCGCGGGATGGTGTCTAAAGCCGTTAGTTGCCCCAGGATATTGCGGCCTCCGGGTTGGGACTCTCAATCGAACCGGCCGGCGGCGTTAAGCCACACAGGAAAGCGAATAGCGTGCCGTTTTCCCGGCATTCGGTCCCGATTGCCTTTTCCTCGAAACCGACTGTTTGACACAGAGAAGCGGGACGATCGGACGTGTCTCACCCGCATGAGGAAGACCGTGTCCCGGTGGTCGGCAGGCAGCCTGACGTCGCCGCCATTGTTCGCTCTCCGTGTCCGTCGCGCTGGACAGGCGCTCAGGCGGCGGCTTCCAGGCCGGGCACCTCCCGCGGAGCGTCCGGCCATCCGGCAATCAGCCCTTCCCGCTTCGCCACGATCGCGGGCACGACCAGCTGGCCCGCCACGTTCACGGCCGTGCGGCCCATGTCTAGAATCGGGTCGATCGCCAACAGCAGCCCCGCCCCTTCCAGCGGGAGGCCAAGCGTGGACAGCGTCAATGTCAGCATCACGGTAGCGCCCGTCAGCCCGGCGGTCGCCGCCGATCCCAGAACGGACACCAGCGCGATCAGCAGATAGTCAGACCCGTGCAGCGTCAGGCCGTAGAACTGCGCCACGAAGATCGCCGACACCGCCGGATAGATGGCCGCGCATCCATCCATCTTGGTGGTGGCGCCCAGCGGCACCGCAAAGGCGGAATAGGTCCGCGGGATGCCCAACGACCGCTCCGCTACCTCCTCCGTCACGGGCAGCGTGCCCACCGAGGAGCGCGACACGAACCCCAGTTGGATCGCCGGCCAGGCCCGCGCGAAGAACTGCCGCGGGCTCAGGCCGTTGGCCGCGAGCAGCGCCGGATAGACGCCGAACAGCACCAATCCGAGCCCCAAGTAGACCGCACCCGCGAACCAGCCCAGCGACGCCAGCGTCTCCCAGCCGTAGCGCGCGGCCGCGTCGCCGATCAGCGCGGCCGAGCCGATCGGCGTCAGCCGGATCACCCAGCGCAGCACCTGCCGCATCACCGCCAGCAGCGACGCGTTGAACCGCAGGAACGGCGCGCCCGCCTCCCCCGCCTTCACCGCCGCGGCCCCCAGCGCCAGCGCCGCCACGATGATCTGAAGCACGTTGAAGCCGATGGCCGTGGTGGCGCGCGCACCCGCGATCCCGTCCGCGAGCTTCGTGGACGCCTCCAGCCCCAGGAAGTTGGCGGGCACCAGACCTTTAAGGAAATCGATCCACGACCCCGTGGTCGCGGGCGCCGCGGCGGCAAGCGGGTCCACGCCCGATCGCAGGCCCGGCTGGATCGCAACGCCCAGCACGATTCCGATTGCCACCGCCGCAAGCGCGGTGGCCGCGAACCACAGCAAGGTCCGCGAGACGAGCCGCGCCGCGTCCTTCAGCTCGCGCAACGCCGCAACGGACGCCACCACCGCGGCGAAGACCAGCGGCGGCACCAGCGCCTTCAGCAGCTGGACGAACAGCTGCCCGACGGTGTGCAGCCCTTCGGCGATCGGGGCCGCGCCCGGCCCGATGGCGCGGGCCGCCATGCCAAGGGCCAGCCCGACGGCCATGCCGACGGCGACCTGGATACCGAAGGAGGGCGAACGCAGCGTGTTCCCGGCCATGGTCCGGGACGTAGGGACAGGATCGCGCTGACCAACAAAGCTTTTCTACGGGGCGACGCTAGCCTTTCCATGTCCGCTTTCCGGGTGCCGACCCTCGGCAAGAGGGCCAGACGCGCGCGCCGGAGGTTCCGGCCCCGGCGCACCCACAGCCGAACTCGGCACGGCCAAAGCATTCCCACCATTTCCGACTTGGATTGGGGTTAGCCTTGCCGTCCGGAGGTACAGTTTGGGACTGAGGCTCGCCAACGACGACCGACGGGTGGAACGCTGCCGAACGCGGTGGCGGCGCTGGCCGTGGCCCGTGCCGATTGGCGGACCCGCCGCGACGAGGACCGCGACGTGGCCAGCTTCCCGTCGCGCGCGGCCATGGCCCGGGTCGCGGAGCTGCTGTTCGCCGCCCTCTACCCGCGCCGGCTCGGCGACTATTGCGGCGACGCTGCTGCTGACCGGATCGTGGACCAACGTCGCGCCCTGCCGCTACGCCTGCGACGCCGCGGCGGAGCCCGGCACGCTGGATCCTGACCGCGACGCCGTGGCGCTGCCGCTGGCCGGGGCCATGATAGAGCGGGGACGCCCCGTGTTCGGTATCTGCCGCGGGTTCCAGGAGATCAACGTGCTGTTCGGCGGCACCCTGTCGCCGGAGCGCTGCGGCGGCCGGCATCTTCGCGGCTCCTGGGACGACGGCTACGACGCGCTGTTCGGCCGCCGTCACGACGTGCTGCTGTTCGACGGCGGCTTCCTGGCGCGGTGCAGCGGAAGTGCGGGCGCCACGGTCACGTCCGTCCACGAACAGGGCGTGGACCGGCTGGGCTCCGGCCTTTCCGTCGAGGCCGGGGCCGCCGAGGACGGCCTGGTCGAGGCGATCTCCGCCCGGCCATGCGGGGGCGACGTGCTGGCGGTGCAATGGCATTCGGAATGCGACGTGGACCGCTCCACGGTCAGCCGCGCCTTTTTCGCAGCACTCGGCAGCGCCCTGCGCGGACAACCGCCTACCGTTTCACCAAGGAGGAGATCGACATGAAGCTGTTCCATGCCGCGCCAGCTCTGGCCGCCACACTCTCGCTCGCCGCCTGCTCGGGCAATGGCGGCGCGGCCAACAACGGCGCCGCGGCCGAGGAAACCGTTCTGAACGACGAGGGCGCCGGCGGGACCGACAACCTCACCATCACCGACACGCCCCTAACCAACCAGCTGCCCGGCAACGACGCCTTCGGCGCCGACGCGTACGGCACCGAACTGGATGCGGAAGGAGGCAACACGGCCGTGGGCAACGCCCTCTAGTCACCGAGATCACGGCCGCCATCCTCTCCGTTGGCAGCGGTGACACGCCGGGTTTGAAGCTCCCGCCGCGTGAACTGGCGGCTCGGCGAGACACCGCCGGGCCGCCTTCTTGTGCCCGGAGCCTCGGGTCCGCGACGAAGATGCGACGAGACCGCATCCCAGGGACGGATCGGCCCGCCACGGCCCTCTCCCGCGCCGCCGCGCGGTGCTACAGCCGACGGTCTCACGCAGGGGTGCGACGGCCATGGCAGCGGGATCGGCGAAACGCGACATTCGGGCGGATGCGGGCGCCGTACCGCCGGACTCGCCCGAGGCGATCAAGCTCTGGCTATCCGAGCGTTTCGCCCAGGAGAGCGACCCCAACGTCATTCTCCACGTCGTGGCGGAAACGCTCGGTCGGTACCTGGGCGTCAGCCGCGTGGGCTATGGCGAGATCGTGCCGGGCGAGGACTGGATCACCATCCCGCTCGACTGGACGGACGGGATCTCCACCATGGTCGGCCGGCGCCCCCTTTATCGCCGCTCCACGCTGGTCCCGGAATATGAGCGCGGGCGAACGCTGGCCGTGCCCGACACGGAGTTGATCGAGGTCACGCCCGAGGAGCGCCAGTCGCTGCGCGATACGCGCTGCCGCGCCTTTGTGGCGGTGCCGCTGATCCACGACGGCGCGTTCGTGGCGCTGTTCTCCGCCAACCATCACGAACCGCGGGAATGGACAGCGGACGAGATCCTGTTGATCCAACAGACGGGCGCCCGAACGTGGAGCGCGCTTCAGCACGCGCGCACCATCGCCCGCCTGCGCCAGAGCGAGGACGAGTTCCGCCTGCTGGCGGAGAACATCCCGGGCATCTGCTGGCTCTCCGGGCCGGACGGCGTCGCCACCTGGATGAACCGCCACGGCCTCGACTTCTACGGTTCACTGGAGGAGGTGGCAGCCCGGCCGGACGCGGTGATCCACCCCGACGACCGCGCGGTGGTTGGCAATCTGTGGAACCGCGCACGACGGACCGGCAGCGCCATGGAGGCCCGCGTCCGGCTGCTCGGTCAGGACGGGCAGTACCGCACCTTTCTGACCCGGTCCGCGCCGATCCGCGACGCGGCCGGCGACACCGCGCGCTGGTGCGGCATCCAGTTCGACCTGACCGACCAGGAAGCGCGCGAGCGCCACGCCGGCTTCTTTCGCGCCCTGTCCGATGCCATCCGCACCGAAACGGAGGCAGACGCCGTCCTGGACATGGTGGCGGCCATGCTGCGCGAGCATCTGGGGGTCGACCGCGTCCTTTACGCGGAGGTGGACGACGGACCGGACGGGCCGATGCTGTCGGTGGAACGCGATCCCGATGCGCGCCTGGGCGAACCGTCGCGTGCGGGCCGCTATCGCCTCGATACGGGGTTCGGGGCGCTGATCGCCGCCTGGCGGGCTGGCATGACTTCCATGTCGGAAGACCTGCTGGTCGCCGACACGGTCAGCACGCCCGAACTGCGACGCATGGCGGAGACGCTCGGGATCCGGGCGGGGCTGGACGTCCCGCTGGTGAAGGGCGGCCGGCTGGTGGCGGTGCTGATGGTGCATCACGGCGTACCCCGTGCCTGGACGCGCGAGGAAAAGGCGCTGGTGGAGGACGTGGCGGAGCGCACATGGTCCACCGTGACCCGCGCTCGGGCCGAGGCGGCGCTGCGACGGCGCCAGAGCGACCAGGCGTTCCTGATCGACTGGAGCGACCATGTCCGGTCGGAAACCTGCCCGGAGACCATCCTGGCGCTGACGCTGGAGCGGCTGGGGCGGCACTTGGGCGCCTCGCGCGTCACCTATTCCAGCATCGGCATCGACGGCGGCACCTATACCATCGTGTCCGAATGGGGCCCGGGCGAGCCGCCGGTCGCGGGCTATTCCTATCCCGCGTCCAACCTGTCCGCGATCGTGCGCGCGGCCTATCTGGCGGGCGAGCTGATGGTCAGCGACGACCTGTCCAGCGACCAGCGTTTCGGCCTGGAGGCGCGGCGCCGGTTCCTGGAGAACCGCGTCTGCGCCCGGATCGGCATTCCCCTGTCGCGCGGCGGCGAGGTGCGCGCGATCATGGCGGTGGACCAGAACCGTCCGCGTACCTGGAACCCGCAGGAGGTGCGGCTCGCAGGCGAGGTCGCCGACCGCATGTGGACCATGCTGGAGCGCGCGCGTGCCGAACAGGCGCTCAAGGAGCGGGAGCAGCATCGCGCCATGCTGCTGGACTGGAGCGACCGCACGCGCGGACTGGCCATGCCCGACGCCATCCTGGACACCACGCTGGAACGGCTTGGCAGCCACCTGGGCGTGTCCCGCGCAAGTTATCTCCAGAGCGATGCCACCGGCCGCCTGTTCACGGTCGTCGCCGAGTGGACTGACGGCGTCTCGAACATGGTCGGCACCAGCTTTTCGCTGGATCAGGTAAGCGAGGCGATCAACCGCCAGTGGGAAGCGGGAGAGATCGTCCGCTACGACGACGTGGTCCGCGATCCCCGCATGGACGACGATCTTGCGCAGGCGCATCTTCGCATCGGCACCGCCGCCTTTGCCAGCGCGCCGCTGGTTCAGGAGGGCAGGCTGCGATCCGCCCTGTCCATCCAGAACGCGACGCCGCGCCGCTGGACGGACGCGGAGATCGAGCTGCTGCGCGACCTGGCGGAACGCGCCTGGATCGCGCTGGACCGTGCCCGGGCAACAACGGAGGTCCGCCGTCGCGAGCGGGACCGGGCGTTCCTGCTCGACTGGAGCGACCAGCTGGTCGGCGAGGTGGACGCGGGCCGCATCGCCGACATCACCCTGGAACGGCTGGTGACGCACCTGGACACCGCACGCGCCAACCTGGCCGAGGGGGCCGTGGCGGACGGTCGATTCCGCATCGTTGCCGAGTGGCGGCGCGCAACCGGACGGCGCGCGCCGGAACGATCACGGGACGCGCGCAACGCGGTAAGCGGCGGTGTACACCAGGATTATCTGAACGGCGACGTAGTGGTCGTGGCGGACGTACGGGCCGATCCCCGTTTCGATGCCGCCACCGCGGACGCCTATGCCGCGGTGGACGCGGTGGCGTTCCTGGGCGTTCCCATGCTCCGCGGCGGCGAGGTTCAGGCCGTGCTCTCCGTCCAGCAGGGCAGCCCGCGCGACTGGCAGCCTGCGGAGATCCAGCTGCTCCGCGACGTGGCCAACCGCTTCTGGGTCCTGCTGGACCGAGCGCGGGCGCAGGAGGAGCTCCGCCGGCGCGAGCGCGACCAGGCGTTCCTTCTCGAATGGAGCGACAGCGTGCGCGGCCAGTCCATCCCGCGCGCCATTCTGGGGGAAACGCTGGCGCGGCTGGGCGCCCATCTCGGCTGCTCGCGGCTCAACTATGGCGAGGCGACGACCGGCGATGACGGGCTCGTGCTGTTGCAGGAGTGGCGCCGCGGCGTGGTGGAGCTGCTGGGCACCACCTTTCCCTTTTCGGCGCTGGGCGAGGCAGTGATCGCCGATCATCGCACCGGCCGCCACCTGGCGGTGGACGATGTCCGCACCCACCCGCTCTTCGCCGACGTACAAGGGACCTACGCGGCGGCCGAAGTTCGCGCCGTGCTCAGCGTACCGCTGGTGGAGGACGGGCGCCTGCTGGCGGTGCTTTCCGCGCAGCATCCGCATCCTCACGAATGGACGGGATCGGAGATCCGCCTGATGCGCGAGGTCGCGGACCGGACCTGGGCTGTGCTGGCCCGCGCGCAGTCCGAGGCACGGCTGGCAGACAGCGAGGCGCAGCTGGCGGCCTTCATGGACAATGCGCCCGTCGCCATGCACCTGACCGACGCCGACGGTCGCTATGTCCGTATCAACCCGGAGTTCGCGGCCGCCGTCCGCCGTTCGCCCGAGGAATTGCCGGGCCTCAAGGCCGCCGACCTGTTCCCGCGGCACGTCGCCGACGCCATGACCCGGCTGGAAGCGGAGGCGCTGGAGCGCGGCACCGCCAGTGCGGAACTCGGGGCCGGAACGGAGGGCACCTACCAGTCCATCCTGTCCATCGTCTTTCCCGTGACCTCCAGCGGTCCGGCGCGGGCGGGCGGCTTCACCATCGACCTGACCGACCGGAAGGCCGCCGAGGAAGCGCTGCGACGCAGCCGTGAGGCGCTCTACCAGACGGAGAAGCTGTCGGCACTGGGCTCGCTGCTGGCCGGCGTCAGCCACGAGCTGAACAATCCGCTTTCCATCGTCGTAGCCCAAGCGGTGATGATGGAGCGCCAGTCCAAGGGTACGGAACTGGCCGAGCGGGCCTTCAAGATACGCAAGGCGGCGGACCGCTGCGCGCGCATCGTCCAGACCTTTCTTGCCATGGCGCGCCAGAAGCGGCCAGAGCGCGCGCCCACCGACCTGAACCAGGTCGTGGCCGCCGCGATCGAGCTGACCGAATACGGGCTGCGCACCGACGGGATCGTACTGGAACGCGCGCTGGATCCCTGCCTGCCTTGGATCTCGGCGGATGCGGACCAGATTCACCAGATTATCGTCAACCTAGTCATCAACGCCCAGCACGCCATGACCGGCCAGGGATCGTCCGGTCAGGGATCGTCAGGCCAGGATGAGCCAGGCACGCGGCGCATCACCGTATCGACGGCTCCCGGCCAGGAGCCGCTGACCGTGGTGCTGGAGATCGCCGATACCGGCCCCGGCGTGCCGGAGGCGGCGCGGCGGCGCATCTTTGAACCCTTCTACACCACCAAGGCGCAGGGCGAGGGGACGGGCGTCGGCCTCAGCTTTTCGCAGGGACTGGCCGAAGCGCATGGCGGGCGCCTAGCGCTGGTCCAAAGCGGGCCGGGCGCCACATTCCGCCTGACGCTTCCGATCGAGGAGGACCGGACGCTGCCCGCGCTGGAGCCGGCGCTGCCACCCGTCGCGCGGCCGACCCGGCGCGCCCTGGTGATCGACGACGAGGGCGAAATCGCGGAGTCGCTGGCCGACTTCCTCGAACTGGAAGGCTATGGCTGCGAGGTCGCGGTGGGCGGCGCCGCTGGCCGGGCGCTGCTCGCCCGCGGGGATTGGGACTTGGTGGTCAGCGACCTGCGGATGCCCGAGATAGACGGGCCGGCGCTTCACGCCTTTGTGGTTGCCGAGCGGCCCGAACTAGCCTCACGAATGGCATTCACCACCGGCGACACGCTGGGCGCCGCCGCCGCCCGCTTCCTGACCGAGATCCATCGGCCGGTGCTGGAAAAGCCCTTCACCCCCGAAACCGTGCGCCGGTTCCTGGATCAGCTGGACGCGCCGGACCGGGGTTGAAGGCGCAACCCCGTCCCGTTGTCAGGCCGCCCTGCGAAGCGGCTCGACGACGTCCGGCATCGGAAGCGGGACAATCGGCGCCGCGACGCTGCCGGTGCGCGCCAGCTTGCCCCAGCCTACCTGTCGCCCCTTGAGCGCGGCCAAGGCGGCGCGCAACACCACCAGGTACAGGAGCTGACGATAGCCGAAGCGCTGCCCCAGCATCCGCAGCGCGGGAAAGCGGCGCTCGCGACCGTCCAGCCGGTAGGCGATCCATCCACATGCCAGCTCGATCGCGGTAAAGGCCGCCCAGAAACCCGCCATGGCCAGCGCGTCGCCTTGCGTCGCCGCCCATCCGCGATCCGCCGTCCGCCACGCCGTGACGGCCAGGCTTCCCAGCAGGCACAGGTCAATCATGGGCGCGACCAGCGTCAGGAGCAGCTGGAACACCAGCGCCTGCGGCAGCCCCACCAGCCCCAGGCCCCGCACGCCTGGCCGCCCCATCAGGTCCCTGTGCTTCCACAGGCATTGCAGCGTGCCGAACGCCCAGCGGAACCGCTGCTTGAACAGGGCGCGGACCGTCTCCGGCGCCTCCGTCCAGGCGACCGCGTCATTGTCGCACGCGACCCGCCAGCCCGCCCTTTGGACGGCGAGCGTCAGGTCCTGGTCCTCCGCCAGCGTGTCGTCCGGATAGCCGCCGACCGAGTCCAGCGCGGTGCGCCGCCACGCGCCCACCGCACCCGGCACCACCGTGATCGCACCCAGCGCCGACAACGCGCGCCGTTCCACGTTCTGCGCGGTGACATATTCCACGGACTGCAGGCGGGTCACCAAGTTCACGGGGTTGCCGATCCTGGCGTTGCCGGCCACCGCGCCGATCCGCGGATCGGCAAACCAGGCGGCAAGGCGGGCAATCGTATCCGCCTCGAACTGCGTGTCGGCGTCGAGCGCGATCACCACGTCGCCCTTGGCCGTCGCCAGTCCCCGGTTGAGCGCCCGCGCCTTGCCGCCGTTCGCCAGTGTCATCAGCCGCACGCGCGGATCGATGCCGAAGGCGCGCGCGACGATGTCGGACGTGCCGTCGCTCGACCCGTCGTCGATCACGATCACCTCGATGCGAGGGCCGGTGCTGGCCAGGATGCGGCGGACCGATCCCTCGATCACGCGGGCCTCGTTGAAGGCGGGGATCAGGACGGACACGAAGGACGGCACCAGGTGCGGCTCCGCCGGGGGACGCGCCTCGCCACGCCTGGCCCACAGCGCCAGGCCGGTCAGCAGAAGCGCGCGCGCGATGCCCAGCGTGATCGCCAGCAGGAAGGCGATGCCCAGCCCGTCACGAAGCCCGGCGATCCCGCCGAACAGCGCCAGCGTACCGGCGGCACCCGTCTTTTCCCCGCCGCGGAGCACCGGCATGGCCACGTCGCCGCCAAGGCCCGCGAGCCGCGACACGGTGACGAACGCATAGCCCCTTGCCCGCAGGCGGCGGATGATCTCCGGCAGCGCCTTGATGGTCTCGGTCCGGTCGCCGCCGGAATCGTGCAGCAGGATGATCTGGTGCGGCTGCGCGGCCGTGCCCGCCTCCACGCCCGCCACCGTCCGGTCGACGATCGTCCGCGCGCCGGGCCCCTGCCAGTCGAGCGGATCGACGTTGAGGCCGACCGTCAGGTAGCCGAGCCCGGCGGCGGTGCGGGTGGCGTGCAGCTCGTCGCTGCGATCGGGATCGGCGTCGCCCAGGAAGGGCGGACGGAACAGGCGAAGCGAGCGCCCGGTATATGCCTCCACCAGCCGCTCCGTGGTCTTGAGCTCCAGCCGGATCGCGGTGGGCGAGCGATGGCCCAGGTCGGCGTGCGACGCCGAATGGTTGCCCAGCTCGCTTCCCTGCGCGACGATCCGCCGCAGCAGCGCCCCCTGCCCCAGCGCGTTGGCGCCCGTGACAAAGAAGGTGGCGGGCACCCCCTCGCGACGCAGCACGTCCAGGATGCGCGGCGTCCAAGCGGGATCGGGTCCGTCGTCGAAGGTCAGGGCCACCAGCCGGCGGTCCGCGCCCGTGCGCTGCACGGTATCGGCGCTGGGCAGCCGGTCGTACCGCTCCGCGCGGATCAGCCCGTCCCTCCCTTCCGCGAAGCGGCGACGGCCGGGTGCGGTTTCCGCGTCCAGCCGCATGATCTCGCCCGCGCCGCGAACCGCCACGCCCGGCAGCGCGGGCATCCGCCCCAGGCCCCGACGATCCCCCCGGAGCGCCGGCCAGAAGCCCGGGTCCTCGCTGCCCAGGCGCCAAAGCGCCGTGGCCGCCACGCCCGCCCGCTCAAGCACGCGAAGCTGGTTGGCGGTACTCGCCGCGTCGAGCATCCAGACCTTGTGCAGCGCGTCCGAACGATAGGCGAAATGCGCGTTGCCGCTTGCCGGGTCGAAGGCGGGCACGGTTCCGGCACGGGCCGCACGCTCCCACGCCTGCGCGATCGTAAGCGGCTCCGTCCGGCCGCCGGACCAGTCATAGGCATAGCTGCCCAGCGCGACCACCGCCTTGTCGCGGCCGACAACCGACACGGCCCTGGCGACCACCCGCGCGAACCAGGGCTGCGACGCGATGGGTCCCGCCTCGCCGCCCATCCAGTGTTCGTCATAGGCCATCAGCACCAGCCGATCGGCGACCGCGGCATAGGCGGCCAGGTCCCAGGCCGGATCGGCGACCGGCACCGACAGGGCCACCGTCCAGCCACGCGCGGAGAAACGGGTCCGCAGGTCCGCCACGAAGCCGCGATAGTCGCGGTGGGCGGAGGCAGGCAGGCTTTCCAGGTCCAGCATGATCCCCTGGCCGCCCTCCGCCGCCACCAGCGCGGCCAGCGCGTCGCCGAACCGTTGCCGCGCGGCCGGGTCGGCCAGCATCTGCGCCGTGCCCCTGCCGTCCCAGCTGCCGTCGGGTCGGGCGTTCTGGACCATGGGCATGAGCCGGGGCCGCTGCGCCATCCGCCGCAGCATGGGGCGCAGCCCGGCATCCGGTTCCAGGCGCAGCTGCCCGCGCGGTCCAGCCACGCTCGCCACGCCGGCGACCAGCCAGTCGATCTCGGCCGAATGTTCGCGCAGCGAGCGGCGCGACGCCTCGTCCCACGGCATATAGAAGGCGAAGAACTCGCGACGGTCCGTGGACGGCCGGTCGCGGCCGGGCGGCAGCCAGGCGCCCGCCAGCTGGCCGGGAACAGGATCGGCGACCGCCACGGGGCGGTCGGCATCCTCCGAAAAGCGGAGCGGCGACCGGACGCGGTCGGCCGCCAGCGCGCCGCCCAGTGCAACGGCACCTGCGATCAGGAGCAGCAACACGGCCCATAGGCCGGCAGAAACCCGGCGAGCGCGCCGGCCCGTGGCATCAAAGAAGATCGGATCGGTCAAGGCGTGCTCCCGCGGCGGGGACGCGCCTAGCCGGTGTTGGTTAACGGCTTGCTAGACCGGCGCGGGTTTCGCGACCGGACCCGAACGGAAGCGCTTCAGCCCCGCCAAGGCCAGCAACGGCAGGCCGACCAGCGCGGCGTCGATCGCCAGAACGGCGGGTTCGGCCGGCCGGAGCAGCAGCGCGTGGCCCAAGCCGGTGGCACACGCCGCGCCGAGCGCCGTTGTCCGCAACGTGTCGGCGCGGACCAGCCCGGGACGCGCGACGGCCGCCGCCAGCACCGCGCCCGCCACGCCCCAGAAGCCCGCCACCAGCGGCGCATCCGGTCCCAGTGCGCCGCGAAGCCACGCGGTCGCCACCAGCGCCAGCGGCGTTCCCCAGGTCACCGCCGTCCAGCCCGCCTCCAGCCGGTGGCTTCCCATCCCCCGCCGGCGCCGCTTGCACAGCCACAAGGTGGTGCCGGTGGCGGTCACCACGCACAGCGCCAGGCCCAGCGACAGGTACGCGATCTCCACCGCCGGGCCGCCGTAATTGCCGAAATGGAGGTTGTAGGTGGAGGCCGCCGCCTGCTGCCCGATCGCGCCGCCGGCCAGTCCCACCGGACCATGCCAGCGGCCGGCGGCATCGAAGCGATAGGTCTCGCCATAGATCAGGCGATGCGGATGCTCCGCCACGACCTGCACGTGCTGGCCCCGCGTGCCCGGATCGTGGACAATGACATAGGTGGGGGTGACGTCGGGCACCCGCGCCCGGAGCACCCGCAGCGCCGCGGATATATCGGGTAGCGGCGCGGGCCGGGCATCGGGCGGCGGCTCCCGGCCGAAAACGGGGGCATAGGCCTTCTCGATCTCGCCGCCCGCATAGGCGCGCGCCAGCACGCCGAAGCCGACGCTGCCCAGCCCGATGAAGCCGCCGGTCAGCGTGACCGCCAGCACGAAGGGCAAGGTCCAGACGCCGAGGCGGTTGTGCCAGTCCGCGCGCGCGATCTGCGGATCGTGGCGGATGCGCAGGCGAAAGGCGTCGCGGACGATGCGCGGATGCGCCAGCACGCCGGTGAGGCACAAAGCGGCCAGCACCACGCCCAGCATCCCCACCAGCATCATGCCCCATGTCGTCGGCAGGTGGAGATATTCATGGAGGCCGATCACCATCTCGGTCCAGCCATGCGTCTCGCGTGCGACGATGCGGCCCCCGGTGTCCAGGTACCATCCGCCGTGATCGGTCGTGACTACTGCTCGCGGCAGGTCGGCGCTGGGCAGCCGGACATAGAAGTGCGTCGTGCGCGGCTTGCCCTCGTCCTGCACCAGCGCCGATCGCAGCGCCGCCTGTGCCGCGTCGGGTGACAGGGTCGCCATCTCGGCCACGCCCGGCTGCTCCCACCGCTGCCATCGCTCGTGGATCACCACCAACGTCCCGGTCAGCGCGATGACATAAAGGAGAGCGCCCGCCAGCAGGCCGAGCGCGGCGTGCCCGCCCAGCGCGCGCCCGACCAACGTCTCGCGCGTGGCAGCCATCAGGAAAGCGTCCAGAACAGCGTGCCCAGCACCGTGGCACCGACCGGCGGAGCGATCATCCGCGCCGGGCCTGCGCGTGTCATCTGCCATGCCATCAGCAGCGCCCAGAGCAGCGGTTGCAGGAACAGCGAAAGCACGGTCGCGTCCGCTGCTCCCGTGCCGGCTCGCCGGGCCAGCGCCTGCGCGCCGAAGGCCAGCCACTGCGTCGCCACGAAGGCGGCTGGCACGACCAGCACGAACACGGCCGCGCGCCGCGCCAGTTCGGCCGGCGCATGGGGCAGCGCCAGGGAGGGCGCCTCGCGCGCGGGACGACGCACCCGCGCGGGCGAACGCCAGCCCGCGTGCAGCACAAGAGCGAGGGTCGCCGCCATACCGGTCACCGTTCCCGTGGCGACGCCCCAGGCGCCCACCCCGGCCGCCAGCACCAGCAACGCGCCACCGGCCAGGACCCAACCGGCCGCCGCGGCCCCCCGCCGCCCCGCCCAGCCAAGCCGCACCAGCAGCATCGCCGCCGCAATGGCCAACAGCGCCGCCGCGATCATGCCCGCACCCGGTCCCTCACCGGTAACGGAGGCTGATAGTGCCCAGCACGGTCCGCGGCGCACCGTAATAGCCGCCGGCGAAGTTCAGGGCGGTCAGGTACTTGGCGTTGGTGACGTTGCGCAGGTTTACGCTGGCCGTCACGTTCTCCGTCACGTCGTAGCCCGCCAGAAGGTCCAGCAGCGCGTAGCTTCCCTGCCGGATGGTGCGGGCGGGATCGAAGATGCGGCTCTGGTACTGGCCCGACGCCCCCAGCTTCAAGGCCGGCAGCGCGGGCGGCGAATAGCTGAGGTTCAGGCGCGCAGTGTTGCGGGGAACGAAGATCCGCGCCGGATCGCCATCCTCGTCCTCGACCCGGAACAGCGTGTAGCCGCCGGTGGCCTGGAGCCCCTCGGCCAACCGCCCGCCCAGCTCCAGCTCGATACCCTCGGATCGGGCGTCTACGCCGCGCGAGATGGTGCGGCCCGCCACGAAGCCGATCGCTTCGGCCGTGTTGTTCTGCCGCGTGCGGAAAACGGTGGCCGACGCGTTCAGGCGGCCGTCGAACCACTCGCCCTTCAGCCCCGCCTCCAGGTTGTTGCCGCGGATCGGGTCCAGGATGCGCCCGTCCTCGCCGACCGCGGTCTGCGGATTGAAGATCGTCGTGTAGCTCGCATAAAGGCTGAGATTGTCCGACAGGTCCAGCGTCGCGCCTCCGAACGGCAGGAAGCGCGTGTTGTCGAAATTGGTGTCGGTGCCGTAGGTGAAGCCCACGCTTCGGGCGTGGGTCAGGTTGCCGCCCAGCAGCACGTGCAGCGGGTCCGCCAGGTTCAGTCGAACAAGGCCGTACAGCGTCTCTCGGCGCGTCTGCGTGTTCTGGCTGGATGCGCGCTCCTTAGAGAATTCGGTCGGGAAGTTCGGCCGTGCGAAATTGCCTTCGAGCAGGGCGGGGAAAGGCAGCAGGAGCCCGATCGTCTCGTTGACGTAGCTCGAACCCTGCCGATAGTCCTGCGCGCTGCGGTTCACGCCGATGTTGACGTCGTGCCGACGCCCGAACAGCGTCACGGGCCCCGTGACATAGGCTTCCAGGGTCAGGTTGCGCGTCTGGGCACGAAAGGCACCGGGATAGCTGCGTATACCGTCGTCGCTGGTGACGGTTGGCGTGCTGGCGGTGTTGATCCCGTTGGGAGCGCCGCGGACCGGCGCGTCATAGACGTAGAACAGCTCGTCCGCCTCGCTGGTAGCCCGCCGGATGCCGCTGATGCGCGCCACCCACTCGCCGCCCAGCTTGTGCGTCAGGTCGCCGAAGATCTGGCGATCGATGATGTTCCAGCCCGCCCAGTCGGGCGCGACGTTGGCCGACCGGTCATAGTTGATCCGCGTGCCATCGGTGTAGAGCAGCGGCAGCGCGCCCCACATGGCCCCGCGGCTCTGATGGTCCTGGTGACCATAGCCGCCGCTGATGACGGTGTCGGGGCCCAGATCAGCCTCCACGATGCCGTAGCCCACCCAGCGGCGGAGCCCGTAGCGGTCGAGATGGCTGTCCGTATCCAGATAGGCGCCGACCGCACGCGCCCGGATGGCGCCATTCTCCGTCAGGGGAACGCTGACGTCGCCTTCCAGCCGCACATTGTCGAACGAGCCGTACTGTGCGCTGGCGCGGACCTGAAGGTCGCGCGTGGGACGCTTGCGGATGAAGTTCACGACGGCGGACGGATTGCCGGTCGAGGACAGGAGGCCCGGCGCACCGCGAACCACCTCGATATGGTCGTAGAAGGCAGTATCGATCGAACCCGTCTGGATGCCAAAGGCGAAGGGCACGCCGATGCCGTCGATCTGAAACGTCTGGATATCGAAGCCGCGCGCCGAGAAATAGACCCGGTCCGTCTCGTTTGCCTGAACGTTGACGCCGGGCACCGTGGTCAGCAGCGCATTGACGTCGTTCAGCTGGAAATCCTCGATCTGCGCGCGCGTGACCACGCTGACCGACTGCGGCGTCTCGCGCAGGCTGAGCGGCAGGCGGGTCGCGGTGGTCTGGCCATCGATCGTATAATCGTCGCTGCCCGCCGTCTGGACACCGGTGACCACGATGTCCTCGGCCGCTGCCGCGTCAGACGCGCGCTGCGGTTCGGGCGCGACGGAATCAGCGGCTCGGACATCTGCGGGAACCGGCGCGGGTACGACCGGCGCGGATGTGGGTATGGCCGCGGCGGAAGCCAGCAGCGCCAGGAGCGTCGTCATTCTTCCCTCTTTCCCCAGAACGCGGACGCCTCTACCCACTCAGCAACCGTTATTGCAAGTCATTATCTGTATCAGCATCGCTGACGTAAGCGCGATATTCTAGCGCAGGTCCATCTGCGCTTGTCTCTTCGGCAAGCACGAGAGAAGGGTCAGCCTGCGGGTGCGGCCGCGGGTTCAGCCGGCCGAACGTCCGTCCTTCGTGCATCAAAGCGCTCCATCCACCAGTCTGCGCTGCACGAAGCCGCTTGCAGCGCCTGGTCGACGCCGTCGTCCTTCAGCGTGACCGGGGCCCTGCGCTTGGCCCTGCCCTTGGGTGTGGGCCGCTCCCGGTCGAGGACCAAGTGCTCGACGCGCTGGCGTTCGCGCTCGGCGAGTTGGGCGGGCCTGTCCCCCGGCCGCGGCTTGCTGTCCCACGTCGTGCGTGATGGCGCCGGCTGCTGGGCGGCCGCGTGCGCCTGGCGCGCTTCCTTGCGCTCTGCGGCTGTTTCCGGCCGAGCCGTCATGTCCACGTGCAAGACCCCCGTCTTCTACGTCCAGGAGATAGTCCAGCGCGGCCGGCATGGAGAGGTGCGTATCCGTCACCGGTAGCACCCGAGAGCCGACCAGCCTCCGCAGCGCGTCCTGATCCATCGCCTCGCTGGCCCGCCGCAGGACGCGCAACGCGTCACCGACGCTGACATGGTCGCCCAGATCCGAAAGCGGGATCTCGCCGCGCTTCCCCAGCGCCGCCCGTTTCCGGATGATCAGCCCAGCATCCTAGAGCCGCTCCAGAATGCGCGCCTTGCTGGTGCCGAGCGCGTTCGCAAGCCCCGGCAAGGGCGGGCCGCATCCGCGCTCTGTCCAGTGCCGCTTGATATATTCCAGGGCTGCCGTGCGCCTTGTTGGCATCTCTGGAGTAGGACGAAACGGTGCGACCACGCGGCGGTGTGTACCCAACCCGGCATGAAGGGGAACATACCGCGACCGACACTGAGGCTTAAACGCCGCTTGCAAACCCGCAACACTCGGAGATAACCTATGTTTCCTACCTGAAAGCGGTTCAGCGATGCTTGAGAAGCAAGACCTTCTTCGCCGGTTGGATCAGATGCTCGTTGACGGCGAAGCCCGCACCACAAGGCTGGAGATGTTACGTGACGGCGTAAGCAGACCGGCGATGCCGTGTCCTGAGGTCGAGCGCGCCCGATGGCTGTTAACAGAGTCCCTGCGTGTCTTGTACACAACACGGCTGAACGTTGCTGTCCGCTGACGACCATAGCGGAGGTTCCCTCCGCCGTGGTCGATCAAACCAAACTGGTTTCTGCGGTGCGCGCTGCTCCAGTAGAGCCGTCGCACCCATGCCCATACCCATTGTGGTGATGCCGAAGTGAGTGTCCCATTCGACCTCTTACGCGCGCAAGATGCTCTTCGTGCAGATTTTGGGCATGCTCCAGAGTTGCAAGCACGTCGATCGCCATCTTCGTAGGACGACCGGCGATCGTCAGATCAGCGATGACGCGCTGCTGCCGTTCTATGAGCAGGCGCCCTTCGTCCACATGGCGCTGCACCATCTCCAGTTCTCCGCCGGTGACAGCCATCCCGCTGCTTCCCTCTCCATTGGAATCGTGACGTTATGATCCTGTCGCGGCGGAGGCGTCCTCCGCCACGGTGCATACCGAATGGCCGATCCACGCCATGTAGCTAGGGTTCGTTGGCGCCCCGTACCCGCGCCAGTACCCGCGGTCTAATGTCCGCTCCCTCTTGAACTGGGTTCGGCATGGTCAGGTTAGCCATCGAAGACGGCTGTCGTACTGACAAGACACATCGACCACTTTCATCCTTCACCTCAATCGAATTCCAACTGATAGGTTTCCCATCGCTCGCTGGTTTCGACTCCGCCGCGAACAGAATTGTAGCTGCTTCATCAGCTACTGCAGTTATACCTACCAGGTCACGCTTAACCGTTGCTTCAGAACACTGGTATCGTGACAAGACGAATGTGTAAGTCGGCAAATTATGACCCTCCCTTCTGTCTGCGAATTTCGCGCCGTTGCTTTCGACGTCCTACGCTTCAACACAGGGGACCAATTCGTTGGAGGATTGTCATTAATCTCGATCAATCGATCTGATTGCTGACCTAATTTAATGACAGAGGGTAAGTGCACCATGGTGGAGACGACCTCCGCCATGGTGCATCAGCGATCGGAGGAATGCGCGGGCTGCGACGCCGGGCCAAGCGGCCGGTACCCGCCCCAATGCCCCTTCTCTACGTTGCGCTGGGTCGCGCGTGTTGCTCTGGCGCACCTCCATGGCGGCGTGCGCCCGGCCCGGGTTGTTCGGCGCCGCGCCCACCCCATATCAAGGCTGCTTCAGTCGCATATCGACGGTCTTCGGCGCTTTGCGGCTCCTTCTTCCTTCTTTCCCTGGCCTCGGTTGCGCGTCTGCTCCGACGTTCGGACCAGCGATCAGAAGGAATCCACATGAGCACCACCGGCACTGTCAAGTTCTTCAACGCCGACAAGGGTTATGGCTTCATCGCGCCCGATAGCGGCGGTGGTGACGCGTTCGTCCACATCTCGTCCGTCGAGCGAGCAGGGATGATCACCCTTAATCAGAACCAGCGTGTCACCTATGAGCTGGAGGCTGACCGTCGCGGCAAGATGGCTGCCGTGAACCTGGCGCCCGCGGACTAGGCTGGCGGACAAGCTACGGACACAAGGCATGGTGGCGCGCGACGATCTCGTTCGCCGCCATGGATCCTTGGACACGCTTCGACGCGGCTGCGCTTTCCTCGAGGAGCGGGCCGGCGAAGCCTGGTTGTCCACTCTCTGGGACCCGGACGCCGCTGTCGATGTTCGATCGCGTGTCCTGAGCAACTGGTTGCGGGAACTGGACAGCCTTCTCCATAACCTCATCGACGAAGTGACGAGGGATGTTGGCGAGCGGGCCGATCCCGAGCGCCGAAGCGCTACGACGCGCTGGCGCCTTCTGCCATTCTCGGAAGCGGGCGACGGGGCGGATCGGAAACGATTGCTTGGCCTCTACCGGTCGGAGCGGACCTTCTGGCACTATGACGGTCACGTCCAGCGACCGGACCATCCGGCCGTGTCGTGGATGACCGCTGGCTGGCCGAGCCCTGAAACGGTCACCCTGCGCCGGTTTCCGCTCGGTAGCCGGTTGGAGTTCAGCGGCGACGACCTTGTCGACACCTGCCGCTTCTACGAGCGCCTAGGTCGCCTCTTGGCCCGTCATCGTTGGCGTCGCTCAACGCCGTCGCTTCGAGCAGGACCAGCAGCGATCAGCGCTGCTGGCATGCGGCCGAGCCTAGCCACCATCCCGGAAACGCCTTCAGACTCGCGCCTCAACGCTCAGGTCGGGTCCGCGAACGGCGCTCCCGTCTGAGTGCTGGTGCCCAGGGTCGTGACGTCGCTCTGCGTCCAACATCAATGTCGGCGTCACTCCCGTTTCGAGGCGGGAGGGCTCCGGCATGCTTCACATCAGAGCTCCAGGCTCAACAGTGCCGTCGCGCAACCCCGGTCCGGGTTCTCGCTAAAGGCCTCGCAACGCAAGCTCTCCGCCGCATCGCGTTGCTGTGCTTCGCGGAGGTCAACCGGCCGGACGATCCGCGTGGTGCTGCCTTCGACGGTGTCCACGATCAGGTCAACACTTCGCACCACGAACACGTCGTTGACGACGCCTCGATAGACATCCTCGACCGTGTGGACGGCGTAACGGCCAGCCGGCAGCTCGCGCGGATCATGCCCTAGGCTAAAGGGATGAGCGAACCGCACCCATGATGCGGTCGCGCGGGTCGCTTGCAGCACCATCTAGCGCGCCCACAAGCGGAGCGGCGTCCGGCGGACCTCGCCGGTAAGAACCTTTTTCCCAAAGGCTTTCCGCATTGTCGCCGTGGCATGGGTGTTCATCAGCACCACACGGGTTCCACCGGATTCAAGCGTCTCGATCGCGCTGATAACTGCGCCATGGCGCTTGCAGCTGGATAGGACGTCGGCTCGCGACGCATTGACGTTGATGGCCCGGGACATGGCGGCTCCTCGATCAAGCGGGAGCTCTGTTATGTCTCTCAGCCAGGCCGATGCTCAGGGTGCGCAGCCTAGTATCTCTAATGTGGCGACGCGTGCGACTGAGAACAAGCGCCTGCCAAAAGATACTAGGGTGCCCGTGTTCACGCAGATCGGGCCTTGTTCAGCTTGTCGGCTACCTCGTCCAACGTTCCCTTCACCGTATGGAAATCACCATTCTGCATGCGCACGGTGACACCGTTGCCGTCCGTTAAGGTCAGGACAAGCGAAGAGTTCACGATCAAAGGCTGCCCGTCTGGGCGCTCCAGCTTGACGAACATTGTCTCGGCTCCTTGGCCCTTTTGAGATTTCGTGGGCTGCCGGCCCAGCCGGACCTACGAGTTGATCCTCACTCCTGGCCGGCGTTTGGATTGAAGTCCTCGCGACCGGCCTTCGCCAGATCCTGAGCTTTGGTGTCGCTCTGATCGGCATCGTCGCCCTCGCCCGCGCCTGCGCGGCTCTCGCCAGTGCCGGTATCACCACGGTTCTGCTTCTGGATGTCAGAGGACGGATCAGCGCCCTCGTTCTCGTTCGTGTGGCTGTCGGTCATTGATCGTTCCTCTCACCCGTTCAACAAGCGCCAACGCGCCGCGGGCCCGCCCGACAACCTGGATCAGGGAGATTTAGGCTTGATCGCGGCGGAGAGGTCCTCCGCCATGGTCCAGACCTTACTCGAACGCCAATAAGGTGGCGCTATGTGTAGTGCCCCTCGAAGCGTCCGCTGGACCGCATAGTTTCGGCGCCGACAGGGGCCTCCTTTGAAGCCGGCATCGAACCAGAGTCAGGACCGATTGATGTGAGCGTCGCGATCTTGGGCCGCGCCGCTGTGCTACTGTGGGCGCTCGGATGGCGCTGACGCCTGCCGCCGAAAAGCGGCTGCGCCAGGTGGCCGCCGGTCCGGTTGATGCGCCAGGCATGGACCGGGCCTGGTGCCGCATGCGGACGGCTGGGCTGGTCCACGTCCCTGCCTTTCGCCCCGGCAGGCGGCAGCAGCCCTACGAAATCACCATTGCGGGCACCGCCGAGGTCGCGCGCCTCGACGCCGCCGCAGTCTTGGAGCGCCAGCCATGAACGCCCCTTGATCGTCCACCTTAACCGCCGCGTGCTCCGCGCCTCTGAGGCCGGGCGCAGCGTCGATCGCACCGCCGCCGACTTGGACTTGCTGGTCAGCATCAACGTCCTGCCCAGGGTGCAGGAAGCCGCCAACGCGTACCTTCGGGAGCAGGCAATATGCCGTGTCTTCCGCCGCCAATCTATCGGCGTGGGAAATAGTGGCTCGACAAGCTCAGACGCGCGGACGGCAGCGAGCGATCGGACCGATGGTACGTCTTTTGGTACAACCCCACGCGCGACGCGAAGCAAGCGCGTCAACGGGCGAGACGGACGTCGACAGCGCCGTCCTGGCGCTCGACCGCCGCTATCTGAACGATGCCGAGGAAGCGCCGGCCTATTGCCACGCCTGCGGCCAGCCGCCGGCCTCCGCGAACGCGTACCTGCTGACCGACGCCATCGCCGATTAGCGACTGGAGCACGACGATCTGCAACGGTCGGCCGACAGCATCCAGGCGCGCCTGAAGCACGTGCTCGACTTCCTGGACGCAGAGGAGGACCGCCGCGGCGGCACCTTCAGCATCGCGACCGATCGGGAGCAGTGGCACGCCGGCTCGCCGATCCTTGACCTCAACCCGTTTGGCCGCGCGCAGACCCGCAAATACCGGCCGATCGTCTCAGTCCTGCCGGTTTTGCGCCAGTGGCTCGCTGCCGAACTGGCGGAGTACGAGCGCGTCGGCGCCGGCCACCTGGTCAACTCTCACAGGCGTTCCGTTTTCGACGTCGATTGCGCCTGGAGTTCGATGCTGAGCGGGCGGAAGCTGCCGATGGGCCCCGAGTGGAAGCCGTACCTGCTGCGCCACAGCCTGGCGACGATCCTGCGCAATCGCGGCGGCACCAGGTGGGACCTTCGGGGCTTCATGGGTCACGACGTACGCGGCTCGACCGAGGTCTACGCCGTCGGTCGCTTCGGCACGATCGTCCGCACGCTCGAGGACAATCTGGGAGAGATCGAGACCCGGTCACAGAGGCTTTGCGCCGGAAGTGCGCCGAACTCGGGCTACCCGGCCATCATCAAAGGGAGATCAAAATGACCGGATAGCACCGACTTAGGTGGTGGGCGTGGCAAGGATTGAACTTGCGACCCCTGCGATGTCAACACAGTGCTCTACCACTGAGCTACACGCCCACTTCGGTCCGCTTAGACGCCGTTGCGGCGGGGCGCAAGCGGGTCCGTTCGGACGCACGAAATTGCGGCGGGGATCAGTTCAGGCCCGCGACCTCCGCCTCGAACATGCGGTCCACCTCGGCCACCAGGTCCTTGAGGTGAAAGGGCTTGGACAGCACGCGCGCGTGGGGAACCTCGCGGCCCGCCTTCAACGTCACCGCAGCGAAGCCGGTTATGAACATGACGCGCAGGTCCGGCGCCATCTCACCCGCGCGCTGGGCCAGCTCGATGCCGTCCATCTCGGGCATCACGATGTCGGTGAGCAGCAGGTCGAACCGCTCGCTCTCCAGCAGCGGAATGGCGGCGGTGCCGCGATCCACGGCATCCACCGAATAGCCCGAGCGTTCCAGCGCACGAGCGAGATACTCGCGCATGACCTGATCGTCTTCGGCCAGCAGGATACGTATCATAACGGCGTGCGCTTTCCCTTGAGGCCCAGACGCTAACGCAGGACGGTTAATGAATCGTTGCGGGGATCGCCGTCCAGGCACCGATTGCCGGTGTTCGATCCCTCCTCTAGCGTGGCCGGACGATGGAGGCGAGCTTCGAACGCTGGGGCAATGCCGTGCCCGAAAGTCCGGTGGTGCTGTCGGTGCCGCATGCGGGTCGCAACTATCCCGCCGCCATGGTCCCACTGCTCAAGGTCGGGATCGAGCGGCTCCGCGTGCTGGAGGACCGCCACGCCGACGCCGTGGCGGCCTTGGCACGGAACGGCCGAACGGCGCTGGTGCAGCGATGCCCGCGGGCTTGGATCGACCTGAATCGCGCGGAAGAGGAGCGCGACCCGGTCGTGGACTCGGGCGCCCGCCCGCCCGAGCCGCAATCCGCACGATTGCGGAGCGGTCTTGGCCTGGTGCCGCGGCGGGCCGGCACGGCGGGCGATATATGGCGCCGCCGCCTGTCCGACCTGGAGGTGCGCGAGCGGATCGAGCTGGCGCACCGGCCGTACCATGCCGCCCTCGCCTCGCTACTGGCGGAGACACGCGCACGGTTTGGGACAGCGGTGCTACTGGACCTCCACTCCATGCCGCCGCTGGACGGCGGGATTCGGGCGGGTACGGGTCCCAGGACCCGGGTGGTCATCGGCGACCGGTTCGGTCGATCGGCCGGCGCACGCTTCGCGGCCCGCGCGGAGGATGCGGCGGCGGCGATGCTGAACCACATGGGTAGCGGAACGGTCGCGCTCAACGCGCCCTATGCAGGCGGCCATGTGCTGGAACGGCACGGCGACCCTGCAAACGGCATCCACGCGCTTCAGCTGGAGCTGGATCGCACACTCTACCTGGACGCGGCGTTCGACCGCCCAGGACCGGGACTGGAGGCGACTGCGCGTCTGGTGACGCATGTGCTGGAAGCATTAGAGAATGAGGTGCCGAATTGCGGCGCATGGCGCGCGCTTCCCCTGGCCGCCGAATGATCCCTGCCGTGCGGCGGAGTCCGCCTGATAAAGAACCACCCCGCACGCGAAACGCACGAGGTGGCCAAGGTTCAGGGAGGAGACACGCTGAAAGCGTGTCGTACGGCACCGCGAAAGGGGGGACACGATACCGTACATCGACTAAATGGGTGAGATCGCTTCGGGTTCAACCCTTTCGGCGAAAAAGGCGAAAAAACTTCGGACCTGAAGCCTCGGTCTGCCAGCCTGGTTCAGCTGTGGCGCGGCCGCTCAAGCGCGGGCGCCATGCGCCACACCACACCGTCACGTCGGGCGAGATGATAGAGGGCGGCGGCCACGTGCATCGCCACCAGCGCCAGCATCACCCAGCCGAGCACCGCATGGCCGCCATGCGCGCTCTCCGCCGCCGCCCCGGAGGCCGGCAGGTAGGGCAGGTCGAACAGCCCAAACCAGTTCAGCGGGCGACGCCCCTCCGGGCCGGACACCATGATCCAGCCCGTCAGCGGCATGAGCAGCATCAGACCGTAGAGCGACCAGTGGACCGCGTGGCTCAGCCCCTTCTGCCATGCGGACACGTCGGCCGGCAGCGGCGGCGGCCGGTGGCCCAGCCGCCACGCAACGCGCCCCAGCGTCAGCACCAGCACCGTGATGCCGATCGCCTTGTGCGCACCCATCAGCGACCGGAATACCGGCACCCCGTCATGAAGCAGGCCGATCGCCAGGTTGCCGATCACCAGCGCCGCAATGGTCCAGTGGAACCACATGGCGACCGTGGAATAGCGCCGCAGCCCCCCGTCGCGGCGGGCAGGGTCCAGGGGTGCCGCGGTCGCCATCGCCGCCTCAGGCGTTGAATTGCGGCGCGGGCGCCTGGTCGGGCCGGGTCAGGCCCAGCTGCACCTGACGCGCGAAGATGTCGCGCATCAATGCCAGGGAGAAGAGGTGCGCGTAGAGGAGCGGCAGCATTCCCGACTTGGTCATCTTGCGAAGCTGGTCGCCGCGAAGCTCGTTCAGCTTTTCCTCGTTCACCATGCGAAAGCCGCGATACACGAAGGGCTGCCGAGCCCCCTCGTGCTGGATGGTCACCTCGCCGTCCATCAGGAGGCCCAGTTCGTCCACTTCGCGCATGAACGCCTGGGTGCGCTGGCCCGCCTGCTCGAACGTCTCGTTGAACTGCAGGATGTTGTTGGTCACCTCCGTCGGCTGCCCGCCGTCGAACAGCGGCTCGCCGTCCTCGAACGCGCCCAGCGCCTGCGACGTGGGATCAAAGCACAGCGACAGCTCTGTGGCCTCCGGCCGCAACCGCGCCAGCATGTACGGGTAGCGCCGCACATAGGCGGGAACGTAGAGATAGCTGTCACGCAGCGCGCCGGCCTCGTCCACGAACACGTTGCAGCCCTCGTTCAGGCCCATCAACGCCAGCGGAACCGCGTCCTGGCCGACCGAGAAGACGATGGGCATGTGCCGCTGCACCAGCGGGAACTCGTCCACCGTGATGGGAACGGCGTGCTGGCCGGAAAGAAACGGCGCGCTGTCCTGCGGCCGGACGCGCCAATCGGCGTGCGTCTCGGAGGAAAGCGGCTCAAGACCGTTATAGAAGAGCGGAAGCGCGGGCGCGCTGGCCATGGAGAACTCCTGAAGATGGGCGGCCCCCGGCCGCGTTCGGCTACGTGGATTAGGTCGAGCCGGCCCGCGGCGCAAGAACGCCGCCGCGGGCCTTCCAACGGTTGCCGCGCGACGCTAGCCTCCGCCCAGGGGAGGAACGCGGAATGACCAACAGCGCGCCGCAGACGACCGGCCGGGACCGTGGCGGGCCGCTTGCTGGCATCCGCATCGTGGAACTGGCCGGCATCGGACCCGGGCCGTTCTGCGGAATGATGCTGGCCGATCACGGGGCGGAGGTGATCCGCATCGATCGCGGCGGTGGCCCGGCGGACGCCAGGGACCCGTTGCTGCGGTCGCGCCGGTCGGTCGCGCTGGACCTGAAAAGGCCCGCCGCCGTTGCCGCGGTGCGCCGCATCGTCAGGCAAGCGGACGGGCTGATCGAGGGGTTCCGCCCCGGCGTGGCAGAGCGGCTAGGCCTCGGCCCCGACGTGCTGCTCGGCGACAATCCGCGGCTCGTCTATGGGCGCATGACCGGGTGGGGTCAGGACGGCCCCATGGCCCGCGAGCCCGGTCACGACATCAACTACCTGGCGCTGTCCGGCGCGCTTCATGCCTTTGGCCGGGCGGGCGAACGGCCCACCCCGCCCATCAACGCGGTGGCCGATTTCGGCGGCGGCGGGATGCTGCTGGCCTTTGGAATGCTGGCCGCCATCCTTTCCGCGCGGCAGACCGGGCGGGGCCAGGTGGTGGACGCCGCCATGGTGGACGGCGCGGCATTGCTGACAGCCATGATCTGGGGCTTTCGGGCAATGGGACGCTGGACGGACGATCGCGGGTCCAACCTGCTCGACACGGGTGCGCACTTCTACGACACCTATCGCTGCGCCGACGGCCGGCACGTCTCGCTCGGCGCCATCGAGCCGCAATTTTACGCCGAGTTCCGCCGCGTCATGGACCTGTCCGGCCCCGAATGGGACCAGCAGATGGACCCGCGCGCCTGGCTTCCGCTCAAGGTGGAGCTGGATCGCCGCTTCGCCACCCGCACCCGCGACGCGTGGGTCGCGGCGTTCGAAGGGCACGAGGTCTGCTTCGCACCCGTGCTGAGCTTCGACGAGGCGGCGACGCACCCGCACAACGTAGCGCGCGGCACCTTTGCCGACATCGACGGCGTGCCCCAACCCGCACCGGCCCCGCGCTTCTCCCGCAGCGCGCCGATCCCGCCCCGCATGGCTGGCGAGCGGGACGACCGCGCGGTACTGGAAACGCTGGGCTTCTCCGCGGCCGAGATCGCGGCGCTGCTATAGACTCGGGCGCGCCCGCAGGATCAGCCGGCCCATCACGAAGTTCGCGCCCGTGGTCAGCACCAGCACGGCCAGGATCGACAATCGCGGCGGCACGCCTGCCGCACCCAGCCCGCGAAGCGCCGCCAGGCCCAGCAGGAACAGCGCCGCATAGGTCGCCCCCAGCCTCGCCCGCGCGCCCGCGTCGCGCCGACCGCCCGCAAATACCCGGTCCGGATAGACGATCACCACGAAGGCAAGCCCGGCCACCCAGCTGAGCGCATAGGCAGCCCAGTCGGGCGCCGCGAACAGCAGCAGCTGGTAGATCGCCAGCGTCAGCAGCGTGTTCAATCCACCTGCCGCCAGGAAGCGGAGGCCGTCGCCCGCCAGGGCGCGGCCGTTCGGACGCTTCATGCCCGGTCCGCGACCGCGCGTCGGAATGCCCCATAGTCGCGGATGTAATCGTCCGCGTCATAAGGATCGGACGCCGCCACCATCAACACCGTGTCCCGGTCGAACTTGTACTGCACGCCCCACACCATGGGCGCCAGGTACAGGCCGACGCTTGCGTCCTCCAGCCGCACCTCGGCGCGGTGCTCGCCATCGTCCACCATCACCGACAGGCTGCCGTGCGCCGCGACCAGGAACTGCTCGCACCGGTAGTGCGCGTGCTCGCCGCGGACGTGGTGGCTGGGGACGCCGTGGACCAGGAAGACACGGGCCGGGGTGAAAGGCAGGCCGCGGTCCGCCTGAAGCGCGGTCAGGCTTCCCCGCATGTCCGCGAAATGCGGCAGCCGTTCCAGGAAGCAGCCCCTGGCGCCGACGTCGACGCGGGCGCCGATCGCCACCGGCAGGTCAAACCCGACCGCGGCGGCGGACGCGTCGCGCCCCCGCCGGGCCTCGGCGCCCTGATAGCCGATGATCACCGCCGGGTTGCCGACCACGATAGCGTTGGGCGGCACATTGCGCGTCACCACCGCTCCCGCGCCCACCATGGCGCCGGCGCCGATCCGGAGGCCCGGCAGGATGGTCGCGTTGGCGCCGATCGAAACGCCGTCCTCCAGCACCGTCTGCGCGAACGCCTCGGGATAATGCTTGGATCGCGGAAAGCGGTCGTTGGTGAAGGTAGCGTTGGGGCCGACGAACACGCCGTCACCCAGCCGCACCCCGTCCCAAAGCTGGACGCCGCATTTCAGGGTCACGTCGTCGCCGACCACCACGTCGTTCTCGACGAACACATTGTCGCACACATTGCACCCGCGCCCGATCCGCGCGCCCGGCAGCACGTGCGCAAAGGCCCAAACGCGCGTCCCCTCCCCCACCGTGGAGGATTCGCAAATGCCTTGCGGATGGACGAACACGCCTGCGGGTGCCGCACTTGCTACTTCGGTCACGATGATCGATCCCCGCCTGTGAGCGCATTGTCGTGGACGCGCGCGACGATTCGCAGCGGCCGGCGCTTGGTGTTCTCGAAGGTCCGCCACAGGTAGGACCCCAATACCCCCTGCACCGCCAGGCTGGCCGATCCCGAAAAGGCGATCAGCGCCGCCAGTCCCGCATAGCCCGGCACCTGGATCAGCCCGAATACCCGCAGCGCCAGCATCGTCAGGCCGAACGCGAAGCTGACGACGCAGCCCGCAATCCCGAACCACATCACGAACAGGATGGGCGAATCCGAGAAGGAGAAGATGCTGTCCATCATGTACCGCATCCGCCGGCCAAAGCCCCAGGCGCTGGTTCCGTGCTCTCGCTTGCGGCGGGTATAGGGGACGAAGCGGCGGCGAAAGCCGATCCAGAACAGCTGCGCCACCAACGAGCTGTTGGGTTCCTCGATCCGCAGCACAGCCTCGGCTGCGGCCCGGTTGACCGCGAACATGTCCACGCCGCCCGGCGGGACATCCGAGATGACAAAGCGGCGAAAGGCGGACCAGAAGAGGTTGGACAGGGCGTCGCGCAGAAAGGCGTCGTGCCGCCCCTCGCGCTGGCCGAACACCACGTCCGCCCCGTCCGCCTCAAGGATGGCGAAGAACGACACGATCAGCTCGGGCGGCTCCTGAAGGTCGGCGGCCATGACCGCTATGGCGTCGCCCGACGCGAATTCCATGCCTGTCCGGATCGCCGTGAACGAGCCGAAGTTGCGGCTGTGGCAAACCACGCGCAGCGCAAAGGGCACGCGCGCCGCCGCCTCGATCAACAGCTCGGCGCAGCGATCCGGCGAGCCGTCCACCACGCACACGACCTCCAGCCCGCCGCCCAGCTGCCGGTCCATCGCCTCCAGCGCGGCCAGCAGCGACGGCAGGTTCTCCTCGTTGCGGTAGACGGGGATCACCAGCGACCGCCGGAACGCCCCGGACGGCGGGATCTCGGGCGCGATCGGAATGGTACCGCCCGCGATTATCCCCGCCACGCGGCCAACGCCTCGCACACGCGGTCGACCTCGTCGGTTCGCATCTCGGGAAAGCAGGGCAAGGTCAGCAGCCGGCCGACGCTGCGCCGCGACACCGGCAACCCGCCGGGTGCCAGCCGGTGCGGCTGGTCGCGCCAGGCGGGCTGGTCGAAGTCGAGGATCGGGTAATGCACGTCCGCCGCGATCCCGTGCGCCGTCAGGTGCGCCCGCAACCCGTCGCGATCGTCGGCCAGCAGCACGGCCAGGTGCGCGACCGATCCTTCGCCTGCATCCACCACCCTTACGCCCTCGGGGGCGGCGGCGACGTAACGGGCGAGCACGGAGCGGCGCCGCGCATTGGCCGCGTCCAGCCCGGGCAGCAGCACGGCGAGCAGCGCGGCCTGCACCTCGTCCAGCCGGGAATTGCGGCCGCCGCCCACCACGACCTCGTACTTGGAGCCCCAGCCATATTGGCGAAGCGCCCGCACGGCATCGGCGACCGCCTCGTTTGAGGTCAGCACCGCGCCGCCGTCGCCGAACGCGCCCAGGTTCTTGGTGGGATAGAAGCTGAACGCCGCCACATCGCCCATGCTGCCGGCCACCGGACCACCCGCACCGCCGACGCGCGCGCCGTGGGCCTGGGCGCAATCCTCCAGGATCGGAACCCGGCCATGACCTGCCGCGTCCAGCGCGCGGCGCAGCGCCGGAATGTCCACCGCACCGCCGTACAGGTGCGTGGCGATCACCAGCGCGGTCTCGTCGGTGACGCACGACACGACCGACGCGATGTCCCCCAGCTGCGTCGACTCCTCCACGTCCGCATAAACGGGCACCAGCCCTGCCAGTCGGCAGGCGGTGGTCGAGTAGCCGCCCGCGTTGGCAACCGTCACGACCTCTCCCCCGGCCCTGCCGCGCACGCGGACCAACGCGCGCATCGCGATTTCCAGCGCATCCGTGCCGTTGGCGACGCCGATGCACTGATCCGTCCCGACGTAATGCGCGAAAGCTGCGCAAAAGGCGTCCAGCTCGCGACCGTTCAGCCACCATCCCGACGCCAGCACGTCGCTCGCCACCCGGACCAGGTCGGCCGCGTGCGCGGCAAAGGTCCGCTTGAGGTCGTTCAAGGGCACGGCGATACTGGACATGGAACTTCCGAACAGGAAAACGGCCCTTGTCTACCGGTCGGATCGCGGGACGACAATCAGTGGAAGATCAGGGCGTACGTCGACGGCGTCCGATGACATCCTGCCTCGATCCTCATTGTTCGCCGCGGTTGTGGGCCTCCAGCCAGCCTATGCGAGAGCCCGGACCGCCTTGGCGCCGATGTTGCCACAGACACCCGTAAATCTCTTGGACATCAAGATTTTACGGCCGTTTACCATGTCAGCTAAGCCGTATAGAACGCCCGATAGCCCAAGGCTGACCCGTTACCAAGACAACGGGCCTCTGCCATGACCAGCATCGGAATGAATCTGACCGGCGTCTCCTATTGGAGCACCGAGTTTCCTTTTCTTGATCGCATGAAGATGGCCGGCAGCTGGTCGGTTCTGGGCAATGGCGCGCCCCTGCAACTAAACGCATACGGCTATCCCACAAGGGTTCCCGACGGCGCGGCGGGCCTCTACGTCATGGCGCCCATTGATCCGTCCGGCGCAGGAACAAGCAAAACCTACGTGCTCACCTACCAAGGGTCTGCGACGTTCGGCTTTCCCTACGGCACGATCCTGCACTCCGAGCCGGGTCGCATCGTGTTCCGGACGGACAATCCGCTTCAGTACCAGGCCATCAACATCTCCAACCTGGACCCGAATGCCCCGCTTCACGACATGCATCTGGTGCGCAACGATCAGGAGGCATTGTTCCAGACAGGCGAGATCTTCAATCCCGTCTTCCTGGACAAGATCGAGCCGTTCGGCACCCTACGCTTCATGGACTGGCAAATGACCAACAGTTCAAGCATACGGGAGTGGTCCGATGCGCCCAAGATGAATGACGTGACATGGTCGGTACATGACGGTGGCGTCCCGATCGAGATCATGGTTCAGGTCGCGAACCGCACGGGCAACGACATGTGGTTCAACATACCCGCCGAGGCGTCGGACGATTACGTGCGCCAGGCCGTCCAGTACATCCGCGACAACCTGCGTTCGGACCTGAAGCTGAACCTGGAATATTCCAACGAGGTCTGGAACTGGGGTTTTGGACAGTCACAATATGCGTTGCGCAAGGGATCTGTCATCTTCGGGCGCGACGTGAACGGGGACGGCATCGTCGATCCTGACGATCCGGCCGAAGCCAATGCGGGCGGCAATCCCCTGTTCTACGGCTATCGGTCGGCACAGATCGCGCATATTGCGCAGGAGGTGTTCGGAGGACAATCCGACGACCGGCTGGTGAACGTCCTGGCCACCCTGACCGCCTATCGCGGCTACGAACAACGCATCTTCGAAGGCGTCGCCGCGGCCAACCTGGGCTCGGTCGGCGACCTGTTCGAAAGCTGGGCGATCACGACCTATTTCGGCGGCCACCTGACAGGAGAGACGGCGGCCGACCGGGACACGGTGCTGCGGTGGGCGAGGTCCGGTGCCGCAGGAATGGACGCCGCATTCGAAGCGCTGATGCACGGAACCGGCCTCGAAACCCAGGACTCCGTCGACTATCTGCGCTCCATGGTGAACTATCAGGGCCAGGTAGCGCAGGAGCACGGCCTTGACCTCGTCGCCTATGAAGGCGGGTTCGGCTTCTTTGCGAAGAACTACGCGGTGCAGGACCAGCCTGCGGTGATGGACCTAGTCGCCCGCATGAAGGACGATCCGCGCATGGGCGACGCCTATCTGCGAATGATCGGCGACTTCGCCGCCGCTGGCGGTACCCAGATGAACGCATACTCCAACGCCGCGCAGGACGGCGTGGCGGCGACCTTCGGCACGCTGGACACGATCTACGACGACTCGCCCGCCTATCGCGCGCTTGTCAGCGTCCAGTCCGGCACGTCCGATGTCGAGACCGCACTGACCAGCTATGTGCTCGGCTCGCGCATCTCCAACCTCAGCTACCTGGGTTCCGAGGCCTTTACCGGCGTGGGCAACGCTCTGGACAATGTGGTTCGCGGCGGCGCGGGCAACGACATATTGCGCGGGCGGGCTGGCAACGACACGCTCTATGGCGGCGCTGGCAACGACATACTCGACGGTGGTGCGGGCCAGGACCGGATGATCGGCGGCCAGGGCAATGACGTCTACATGGTGACCGAAGACGACGACGAGGTAGTCGAACTGCCAGGGGAGGGCATCGACGAGGTCCGCACCACGCTTGCCGCGTACAAGCTCGGCGAGACGCTGGAGAACCTGACCTTCAACGGCCAGGGCTCGTTCGAGGGGCGCGGCAATCGCGCGGCGAACGTGATCCAGGGGGGTGCGGGCAACGACCGCCTGCTCGGCTATGCCGGCGACGACCACCTGATCGGTGGCGCCGGCAACGACATCCTGAACGGCGGCGACGGCAACGACCGCATGGAAGGCGGAACGGGCGACGACGACTACACGGTAAAGGATGCCGGCGACGAGGTGATCGAGCTCCCGAACGAGGGCTACGACACGATCCGCGTTCACCTGAACAGCTACACCCTGCCGGCCAATGTCGAGGAGGTGATCTTCCGCGGCGTCGGCGACTTCGCCGGGACGGGGAACAACCTGGCCAACCGGATGCGCGGTGGGTCGGGCAACGACAGCCTCTACGGCCTTGCAGGCAACGACGTCCTTATCGGGCTCGGCGGCAATGACCTGCTCGACGGGGGCGCCGGGGACGACCGGATGGAGGGCGGCGCGGGCGACGACGTGTACATCGTCGACTCGGCGGGCGACGTGGTGGTGGAACTGGCCGGCGAAGGCACGGACGAGGTTCGCACCACGCTTGCCGGTTACACGCTGGGCGCGAACCTAGAGAACCTGACCTATACGGGCGCGTCCTTTTTTACCGGCATCGGCAATGCGGCGGCCAACCGGCTGGTGGCGGGCAACGCCGGATCGTCGCTTTTCGGCGGCGCGGGCAGCGACGTGCTGATCGGCGGCACCGGCGCGGACAGGCTGGACGGCGGCGAGGGCGCCGACCGGATGGTCGGCGGGCGCGGGAACGACGTGTACGTCGTCGATTCGGAGGACGACGTCGTGGTGGAGGAGGCGAACGGCGGCCGCGACCAGATCCGCACCACCCTGACGCGCTACACGCTGGCGGCCGAGCTGGAGGACCTGGCCTATCTGGGCACCGACGCCTTTGTGGGCACGGGCAACGCCGCAGCCAACACGATCGAGGGCAATGCGGGCAACGACCGTCTCTACGGCCTGGCCGGCGACGACGTGCTGATCGGCGGCCAGGGCGACGACGTGCTGGACGGCGGCACAGGCGGCGACCGGATGGTCGGCGGCCAGGGCAACGACCTCTACTTCGTCGACAACGTGCTTGACCGGGTTGAGGAACTGCCCGGCCAGGGCCGCGACGAGGTTCGGACCACGCTCAACGTCTACACCTTGACGCCTGACGTGGAGGTGCTGATCTTCACCGGCACTGGCGACTTCTACGGCGCGGGCAACGCGGCGGATAACGTGATGCGCGGCGGTTCGGGCGTGAACACGCTTATAGGAGGCGCCGGCAACGACCAGCTGTACGGCGGTGACGGCAACGACCATCTGGACGGCGGCACCGGCGCGGACATCATGAACGGCGGCCTGGGCAATGATCGCTACTCCGTGGACGACGCCGGCGATGTCATCATCGACGCTGGCGGCATCGACACCGTGGAAAGCAGCATCAGCTATGTGCTCCAGGCCGGCCTTGAGCATCTGGGCCTGACCGGCAGCGCCGCGATCAACGGCACCGGCAACGACGTTGGCAACAACCTGACCGGCAACAGCGGCGACAACATCCTGCTTGGCCTGGGTGGCGACGACACGCTGTCCGGCGGCGACGGGAACGATCGCCTGGAGGGCGGCGACGGTCGCGATACGCTGTTCGGCGGCAACGGCCGCGACCTGCTGCTCGGTGGCAACGGAGACGACACGCTGTTCGGCAACGACGGCGACGACATACTGGAGGGCGGCGCGGGAACGGACGTGCTGATCGGCGGCGCAGGGGCGGACATCTACCGCTTTCACGCGGGCGATCTCAGCCGTACCAGCAGCAACAGCGACAGCATCTTCGGCTTCTCCCGGACCGAAGGCGATCGGCTGGACTTCAGCTTCATGGACGCGAACCCGGCAACCGCTTCCCACGAGGCCTTTCGCTTCATCGGCGATGCGGCGTTCGGCGGCTCTGCAGGCGAGCTGCGCGTGGTCGCCAACGGGAGCGGCTGGCTGGTCCAAGGGGACCTGGACGGCGATCGGGTGGCGGACTTCATGCTGAACGTGTCGACCGATCAGGTCCTGGTGCCGACGGCGGCGGACTTCGTGTTCTGATCCGCCGCTTCAGGAACGCCGCGTCATTTTCTCGCGAAAGCGCGCGGCCCATCCCGCCTTGGTCTCCCGGCCCGGCCGCACCAGGGCCAGCGCGTCGGCCGGTACGTCGGCGGTGACGGCGGCGCCCGCCCCCACGATCGCGCCTGCCCCGATGGTGACGGGCGCGACCAAGGCGGAGTTGGAGCCCACAAAGGCGCCCTCTCCGATCACCGTTCGGTACTTCCGGAACCCGTCATAGTTGCAGGTGATGGTGCCCGCGCCGATGTTCGCCCGCGCGCCCACCTCCGCGTCGCCCAGATAGGCCAGATGGTTCGCCTTGGCACCGCGGCCCAGCGTCGCCTTCTTGACCTCCACGAAGTTCCCGACGCGCGCATCCTCGCCGATCACCGCACCGGGCCGCAGGCGCGCATAGGGGCCGATCACGGCCCCCGTGGCGACGACGGCGCCCTCCAGATGGCTGAAGGCGCGGATGGTGGCACCGTCCGCCACGCGGACGCCGGGGCCGAAGACCACGTTCTGCTCCACCGTCACGTCGCGCCCCAGCACCGTGTCGTGCGCGAACCAGACCGTGTCGGGCGCGACCAGGCTGGCGCCGTCCGCCATGGCGCGGCGGCGGCGGCGCGCCTGCCAGTCTGCCTCGACGCCCGCCAGCTCGGCCCGGCTGTTGACGCCCGCCACCTCGGCGGCATCGGCCTCGATCACGGCGGAGGCGCGACCGTCGGAGGCCGCCAGCATGACCACGTCAGGCAGGTAGTACTCGCCCGCGGCATTGTCGTTGGTCACGCGTTCCAGAAGCGCGAACAGCGTATCGGCGTCCGCCGCCAGCAGGCCGGAGTTGCACAGCGTCTCCGCCCGTTCGACGTCGCTCGCGTCCTTCCACTCCACCATGCGGCGGATGCGGCCGTCCCCGTCCGCGATCACGCGGCCGTAGGCGGCGGGATCGGCGGGGCGAAAGCCCAGCACCACGGCGGCTGGCCGGTCCTTCGCGCCCAGCCGCTCCAGCATCCGGCGCATGGTGGCGGCTTCCACCAGGGGGACGTCGCCGTAGAGGACCAGAACATCGCCGTGGAAACCGTCAAGCGCGGCCCGCGCCTGCGCCACAGCATGACCCGTCCCCAGCTGGTCCGGCTGTAGGGCAACCTGATGGCCGAGCGGCGCGACGGCCGCCTCCACCTGTTCGGCGCGCGCACCCGCCACCACCACGACCCGCTCCGGCGCCAGCGCGGCCGCCGACGCCAGCAGGTGCAGCAGCATGGGGCGGCCCGCGACCGGGTGAAGCACCTTGTGCGTGTCCGACTTCATGCGCGTGCCCTGCCCTGCGGCGAGCACGATCACGGCGAGAGGAGGCGAAGGCTGGTCCGTCATGGCGGCGCGGATTGCCACGGCCCCCTTCCCATTGCCATAGGCCACGCCCATGAGCTTCCCCTTCCACATCGTCGGCTTCGACCTGGACGGCACGCTGGTCGATTCAAGCGGCGACCTGACGGCCGCGGTCAACCACGCGCTGGCCGAGGCGGGCCGCGCACCGCTGACGGTGGATCAGGTGCGCCCGATGATCGGGGGCGGATCGCGACACATGCTGCGCCAGGGCATGGACGCGACCGGCGGGTGCACGGAGGATGAGCTGGACCGTCTCCAGGCGCTGCTGCTGGCCCATTACGAGGCGAACATCGCCAACGCGACGCGACCCTTTCCCGGTTGCCTGGAGGCGTTGGACGCGCTGGCGGCACGCGGGGCGACGCTGGCAGTCGTGACCAACAAGTACGAGCATCTGGCGCGGCTGGTGCTGCAAGAACTCGGCATGACCAGGCGGTTCGCGACCATCATCGGCGGCGACACGCTGGGGCCGGGCCGCGGCAAGCCGGCGCCGGACCTCCTGAACAAGATGGTGGCGGATTGCGGAAACGGACGCGCTGCCTTTGTGGGCGATTCTATCTACGATGTGCGCGCGGCGCGCGCGGCTGGCCTGCCGTCCGTCGCCGTCAGTTTCGGCTTCCTGACAGGACCCGCCGATGAGCTGGAGGCTGATGCGCTGATCGACGGCTATCCCGAACTGGTCGCGGCGCTGGAGGGGCTTGGCACTCGGACGGACTGACCGGTCAGGTTTCCGAAGAACTGTACTGGAGGTTCTCCGGCCTGCGCCGCTTTGCCGCCAGGACGCAAGCCCGCGCGGCCATCCGCTCGCCCATGCGGGAATGGGGGCGCGATGCATCCATAGGCCTGAACGAAACGGGCCGTCTGGGCGAGGCGGGCCGCGTCGTCGCGCAGGCGTTCCGCGTGTCGAAGTCGAAGGCGCGCGCGCTGTTGAACCGGATGGTCGCGTCGAAATCGCCATCCACACCGGTGTAGAGGCCTAAGGCCTTCTGGACGGTGGTGTTCAGACGCACGTTGGTGCTGGTGACGCCCGGCAGGTTGGCGATCACGCTGTTATCGAGCGCGCTGGTCGCGTCCACCGTGATGGCCCTGCTCCAGGACGCAAAGGTCTTCAGGCCGCTGCTGTTGGAGGCCGAGTCCAGCGTTCCCGGATCGAACCCTTGCGTGGTGAAACCGCCAGAAGGTTGGTGCCGCGACGCATGTACCGCGATCCCTTTGTTCCCCCAAGCCGCCTCATGAGCACCTCTTGCAGCAGGGTTCCGGAAACATGGTTAGGCTGCAAGTAACGATAGTTACCGCCGATGATGCCGCGTCAATCCGCCCCGATCATGTCCCGGATGCGGGCCGCCAGCATGTCCACGGGGAAGGGTTTGGTAAGCACCGCCATGCCCTTGCCCGGCTCGCCCTCGCCGCTGAGCGCGGTTTCTGCATAGCCGGTGATGAACAGCACCTTCAGCTCCGGCCGGATCGCCCGCGCCGAGTCAGCCAGCTGGCGACCGTTCATGCCGCCGGGAAGCCCGACGTCCGTCACCAAGAGGTCTACCCGCGCGTCGGATGCGAGTACCGCCAGTCCGCCCGCACCGTCTGCGGCCTCAAGGGCGGCATAGCCCAGTTCCGCCAGTACCTCGACCACCACCGCACGCACGGTTGGCTCGTCATCCACGACCAGCACCGTCTCGCCCGTGGCGACCGTCGCCAGCCCGCCGGCTGCGGACCCGGGCCGCGTGTCGTCTGCCGGACCGCGATGGCGCGGCAGGTAGAGCGTGACGCACGTTCCCCGCCCCACCTCCGACCGGATGCGCGCGGTGCCGCCCGACTGTTGCGCGAAGCCGTAGATCATGGACAGGCCCAGCCCGGTCCCCTCCCCCATGGGCTTGGTGGTGAAGAAAGGGTCGAACGCCTTGGCCATCACGTCCGGCGGCATTCCCGCGCCGGAATCCGTGACCCAGAGGCAGAGGTATTCGCCCGGCACGAGCCCGGTCGCCAGCGCCGCCTCAGTATCCAGCGTGGCATTAGCGGTTTCCACCTTGATCGAGCCACCACCGGAGATGGCGTCGCGCGCGTTGATGCACAGGTTGAGAAGCGCGTTCTCCAGCTGGGGTGGATCGATCAGCACCGTCCAAGCGTCCGCCGCGGCTCGGACCTCCACCATCACGGCGGGACCAACGGTGCGGCGGATCAGGTCCTCCATGCCGGCCACCAGCCGGTTCACGTCCGTGGCACGCGGCGCCAGCGTCTGACGGCGCGAAAAGGCGAGCAGCCGATGCGTAAGCGCCGCCGCCCGCTCCGCCGCACCCAGGGCCGCGGCTGTGTAGCGCTCCACGTCCGCGACACGGCCTTGGCGCAACCGGATGCCGATCAGTTCCAGATTACCCGATATGCCCGCCAGCAGGTTGTTGAAATCGTGCGCCAGCCCGCCCGTCAGCTGCCCCACCGCCTCCATCTTCTGCGCTTGGCGAAGTTGGTCCTCCGCGTGCTGGAGGGCCGCGGCCGCCTCGTGCGCCTCCGTCACATGGCGACCCACCGAGAAGATGCCGCCGGGTCCAGGCGCCGCGACCCAGGAAATCCAGCGATAGCCGCCGTCGCGATGGCGAAAGCGGTTTTCAAAGGTGGGCAGCATTTCCGCCTTGGCGGTGTTCAGCGCATGTTCGGTCGCGGCCAGATCGTCCGGGTGAACGAGCTCGGTGCCGTAGCGGCCCTCCATGTCATGCGGGAAATAGCCCAGAACGGTCGTCCAGGCCGGGTTGACACGCTGGTACACACCATCGGGCGACAACACCGCCATTAGGTCCGGCGACGTGTTCCACATCTTATCCCGCTCGGCCGTGCGCTCCTCGACCCGGCGCTCCAGCGTCTCGTTCAGCCGTTGCAGCTCGGCCTGGCTCTGCGCCAGCGCCGCGTCGGCCAGCACGCGCTCCGTTGTCTCGTTGGTGAAGATGAACAGGCCGGCGACCGACCCGTCCGGGTCCAGTACGCGCGAATAGGAGAAGCTCCACCAGGTGTCGGCCTGGCCCCGATCGGTGTCGAGCTTCCAGGGCAGGTCCACGAAGCGCCGGCTGCGGCCCGCAAAGGCTTCCTCGACGATCGGCATGGCCTGGTCCAACGCGTCGGCCCAGACGTCGCGGAACGCTGCGCCCATAGCCCAGGAAAGGCGGGGACCAAGCAGCGGAAAATAGGTTTCGTTGAAGAAGAAGCTGAGGTCGTCGCGTCCCCAGCATAGGATCATCGATTCCGGACTGTTCAGGATCAGGCTGAGCGATGCCTTGAGCGCGTCCGGCCAATCCTCCGGCGCGCCCAGCGGATGTCCGGTCCAGTCGCGCGCCAGGATCAGCCGCGTGGCCGCGCCGCCGCCTGCCAGAAACCCGAGTTCCGGCGGCAGCGTCATGTCGTCTGGTGCGGCGGTCATGAGGCGCGTCCTAGCGGCTCCCCCGCCGGCCCGAAACCGATCCGTATCAATAGGCCAGCGCGCAGCCGTCCGCGCGCATCTCGCTGGCGGCGGCATAGACGCGCGTCTGGCTGTCCATCCGGCGCTCGATGCCCTGGTAGCGGCCAAAGCCGCCTTCCGGATCGCCGATCGTCCAGCCGATCCGTGCCAGCCGCTCGCGCGTGGCCTGCGGCACGCCGCTTTCCAGCCGCAACAGGCCGTTGGGGCCGAGCCCCGCCGCATCCTCGCCCATCTGCTGCGACGATCCCTCGTGGTGCCACCGCGGGCTGTCGCCGGCCGACTGGACCTCCAGGCCATAGTCGATGCGGTTGACCATGATCTGTGTCTGGCCCTGTGGCTGCATGTCGCCGCCCATCACGCCGAAGCTCATCCAGGGCTGGTCCCCGCGCGTCGCGAAGCCGGGGATGATCGTCTGGAAGGGCCGCTTGCCGGGCGCGTAGAGATTGGGATGCCCGTCCTGGAGCGCGAAGAGCTGGCCGCGATCCTGGAACATGAAGCCCAGCGTGCCGCTGCCGCTCGCGGCGTCGGCCACCAGCCCCGATCCCATGCCGCGAAAATTGGACTGGATCAGCGACACCATCATGCCGTCGCGGTCGGACACGGTGAAGTAGGTCGTGTCGCCGCGGCTGGGCGCCTGGCCGGGCCGCACGTCGCGCATCAGCCGGTTCGGCCGGATCAGCGCAGCGCGTCGGGCCGCATAATCCTTGGACACCAGCCAGTCGACGGGAACGGACGCGAACTTGGGATCGGCATAGTATCGCGCACGATCCTCATAGGCGAGGCGCTTGGCCTCCGCCTGGAGATGGATCGACAGCGCCGACTGGAACCCTGCGCCCCTCAGGTCGAACCGTTCCAGGATGTTGAGCATCTGGAGCGTCGCCACCCCTTGCGTGTTCTCGCCCAGCGCATGGACGGTGGTACCGCGATAATCGGTGCGGTGCGGCTCCACCCAGTCGGAACGGTGCGCGGCCAGGTCCTCCTTGCGCAACCAGCCACCGATCCGCCGGAAATACCGGTCGACCGCGTCGGCGATCTCGCCCCGGTAAAAGGCGTCGCGACCGCCCTTGGCGATCAGGCGATAGGTGCGCGCCAGGTCCGGATTGCGGAACACCGCACCAGTCGCCGGCCCTTTGCCATCGGCCATGCCCCAGACGCGAAGCGCGTTGGACGCGTCCTCGATACCGTTACCCGGTCGCGCGAACGCCGCCATGGACCGGCGGATGTAATAGGCGACGATGTCCGGCACGGGCGCACCGGCTTCCGCATGGTGGATGGCGGGCTCGAACAGCTCGGCCCATTTCAGCTTTCCGTAGCGTCGGTGCATGGTCCACCACGCGTCCACCGCGCCCGGCACCGACACCGGCAGCGCGCCGAGCGCGGGCAGAGCGCCGTTGCGGCTGCGCGCGCGCACCGTTTCCAGACTGAGGCCGCGCGGCGAGGCACCGGATCCCGCCAGACCGACCACGCGACGGACCTTCGGATCCCAGATCATGGCATAGGCATCGCCGCCCACTCCGCAGGACGTCGGCTCCAGCAGGCCGAGACAGGCATTGACGGCGATGGCGGCGTCCACCGCCGACCCGCCGCGCCGCAAGATGTCGATGCCCGCCTGCGTCGCCAGCGGATGCGCGGTGCCGACCGCGCCGTTCAGGCCGTAGACGGCGGTGCGGGACGCGAAGCTGGCACCCACCGGCCGGTCGCCCGCATGGACGTCGGGCCGGATGAAGCGGTCCATCCCCGCCTCCCAGACCGGCGGCAGGTCGGCGGCACGCGCGGTTCCCGGCTGGGGTGCGCCACCCTGGCCGGCGGCGGGCGCCCCCTGCGGGCCGGGCCGGCCGCGCTGAGCATCGGCGATCGTGGGGACCAGCGCGGCGGCCGGCAGCGAGGCGATAAAGGTACGGCGGCGCATGGATCGGGCTCCCCTGAACGGTTGCCCCACCTTTGCCGCTGCGCGTCCGCTCGGCAACCGGCCTCGCGCAAGCTGGCCTTGTGGCGTAAGGGCCGCGCCCGATGAACGATCCCGCCACCATCCGCCGCCTCTATGGCCGCCGCCAAGGGCACGCGCTGCGCGCCGGACAGGCGGCGCTGGTCGAGGAGATGCTGCCCCGCGTCTCCGTTCCCGACAACGGAGCCCTGGATGCCCCGGTGCTGTTCGGGCGCGACATGCCGCTCCGGTTCGAAATCGGCTTTGGATCGGGCGAGCACCTAGCGACGCAGGCCGCAGCGCATCCGGACACGGGCTTTATCGGCTGCGAGCCGTTCCTGAACGGCGTGGTTGGCGCGCTCGGCCACCTGCGCGACCGGGAGCTCGGCAATGTGCGGGTCCATATGGGGGACGCGTTGCAGGTGCTGGAGCGGCTGCCGGCGGCGTCGCTGGACGCGCTCTACCTGCTCCATCCCGATCCCTGGCCCAAGGCGCGGCACGCCAAGCGACGCATGGTCAATGACGGTCCGCTGGATCTGATCGCGTCGCGGCTGAAACCCGGCGCCGAGTTCCGGCTGGGCACGGACGACCCGACATATTGCCGGTGGTCGATGATGGTGATGAACCGCCGCCGCGACTTCGCTTGGCAGGCTCGCTGCGCTGCCGACTTCCTGACCCGCCCCAACGACTGGCCCGAAACGCGCTACGAGCGAAAGGCGCGCCGCAAGGAACACGAGGTCTGGTATTTCCGTTACGTGCGGGTCTGATCCCCTCCTGTTCACGGTCGTGCACAGGCCCGGCCCTCGGTAGGGACTGGCCGCGCTTACCCCAAACCGCTCCGCCGCAGCCCGGCACGACTTCCCAGCCTCAACGGCGGCAACCACCCCGTCCCGCAGATCACGTGACAGCACCCGACCCATGCCTGCCGGCCCCCGCTCCCGGCAGGCATTCTGAAGCAGAAAAGCGCGCCCATGTGAATCCAGCCTGATTCACATCGCCCGAGAACCACTCTAGCCGATCGTCCTGTTGGCACGGTAGACACGACCAGCGCATACAGCCTCAACCCGTCAGCAGCCTTTTCCCTTTACCGCTGACGGGCAAGGCGGTCGCGACCGCCGTTCAGCCGGAGTTACGATGACGCCGGGCAGCATTACGCGATCTGCCCGCCCCTCAAGGTATTCCTGCATGCCCGATCCGTCCCGGAGATCCCTGCTGCTCGGAGCAGCTTCGGCTGGAGCGCTGCTCGTCCTGCCGGGATGCGCGACCACGGGTTTGGAAGGCAGCACGACCGAGGGGCTGCGACGGCTGCTCGGCATCTCCACGGAGCGCGCCCTTGCTCGTCTGGTGACCGCCAACGGCTACCTGAACGACCCTGGCGCCCGCATCGCCTTGCCGGGTGGCGCCAGTGACCGATCCGCAGCCGTGCTGGGTGCCCTGCTGCGTTCGGCACCGGTGCAGCGCGAGTTGACGCTGGCGATCAATCGAGCGGCCGGCGAGGCGGCGGATCGCGCCGCGCCGTTAGTCTATGACGCCATCCGGTCGCTCACCTTCTCCGACGCGCTCGGCATCGTTCGCGGCGGCCCGACCGCGGCCACATCCTACCTCGAACAGTCGATCGGCGACCGCATCATAGACGCCATGCTGCCGGAGGTAGGCGACGCGCTGCACCAGTTCGGTGGCGGGTCTGTCCTGGGGCCAGTCCTTGGCGCTGCGACGGGAATTGACGTTGTCGGTCTCCAGCGGCTTGTCGCCCACCAAGCCGCGCACGGCTTGTGGCGGGCCATCGGACGCGAGGAGGCTGCCATTCGTGCGGCTCCTGCCCGTGCTGGTGATCCGCTGGTGGAGGCGATCCTAACAAGCGCGCGCGAACTCGGTTAGCGGTAGCGCTCGGCGTCACATGGAAGAAGGGCCGCCGCTCCTAAGAACGACGGCCCACCTACGTTCTGACAGAAGCGGGCTGTCAGGCGTAGGTAACGGTGGTGCTGCGGCGACGCGCGCGCAGACCAGTGCCGACCATGGCAAAGCCGAGCAGCATCAAGCCCCAGGAGGCCGGCTCCGGTATTGCCGGAGCATTGACGGGCGAGAAGCGGATAGAGCTACCGATCGTGTTCTGTGTTGCCGCGATGCCGCTGAGATAAATGGTGTAGGTGCCTGCTGCTAACGTTACCGGGGTATAGCCGATGCCGTTCCCGAAGGTGTTCACCTCCTGCACGTTGTTGAAGGCAAAGCGTGTTCCGGTTGGCGCACCGGCCGAGCTTGTCGTGGCCGTACCCGAGTAGACACCGGCGCTGGTGAAGTTCACCGCTCCAGGATTGGTCGAGGTGAAGCTCGCACCGCTCAATGTCGCTTGCGAGATGACCGTGAAGTTCCAGTAGGCGTCTACCGTGCCTGGCGTGACAATGGTTGCCGGCGTGAAGAAGGCATCCGGCGGTACGGTGATGGTGCCCAGGTTCTGGACGTAGGTGACAGCAGAAGCCGGCCCGGCGGCAATGACAGCAGCAGCCGAAACGGCGGCAGCGAGGATGATACGTTTCATGGCTTCTCCTAAGCCGACCAGTGCGGCGGCCACATAGAAGCGTCAGCAAGAACCGTGCCATCGAGAGAGTTGTGCCATTTTAAAGCATGTAGAAGGTAAAAGCGTCAACCAGGCTTACACTTTAAAAAGTAAATGACCCGGTAAATGTAAATATACCTGACACAAAAATAGGTTAGTCTGTATAAACTAGAGAGTGTTACAGCTCTAAATTGCTAATGTATGTTCATGAAAATGACCGCTTTAGGTTAGTTTACTTATTTGTTCCTTTTCGCAGTGAAAATACCTTGTCCAAATATCTGGAGTATGCGTTAGCCGCCGGAAGCGGTGGCAGCTCAATGCGGCAAGTCCCCCTGCAGCACGTCGACGGCAAGCCGGCCGAGGCTGCCCACGCTGGCGATCTCCAGCTGGTCCATGTCGCGGGCAATGCGGTCGGCGATCAGCGCCCCGGCATGCCGCTGCCCACCAGCTTCAACGGCTAGCCCAAGCGAGCGGTGGCGAGTTCCTGGCTGGCCTCATCCTCACGCACGACTTGGGCTCGGCGTTCGGAAATGCGCGAACACAGCGGAGGTTCTCGGGGTTTCGCCGCATGCCGGTGAGTTGGCGAAGTTTTCAGGATTGACTGCGTAGGCGTCGTCTCGCCGATGCGAAAAAGAAGAATCTTACGACGACTTACCGTTGCGCGCGGCCCTGACGACGACCTGGCAGCAAATGCGGTTAGGGTTAGCGCTTCGTCAACGATTGGGCATACGGCAGGTGAGCCTCGCCCGTCGCCCCGCGCTCAGGTTTCGTTGGTGGCACTGGTGCGAGCGCGATACGTTGCCGGACCGAAAGCCGTCATTGTCCTGCTGGTCATCGCGGTGGCACTCTGTCTAGGCACCCTCATCTACGTCCAGCACGCGACCAACCTTATCGTCAGTCGCGATATGCAGACTGCCGTATCGCTGAGTGAAATCGCAGGACAGTTCGACCATGAGGACGGAAACCTGTACCGACTGTTAGTGGACGAGGCCGCAAACGGCCGAACGTCAGATAGCAGCATCCGTCTTGCCGCCATACAACAACGTATCGCCAATATTAGCGCCGACCTGTCAGCCCAGCGAGATATGTTGGCGCCGAAAGAGCGAGCAAATGCCAGCCGTATCATCGCGGAGCTACACAAGTACAGTGAGGCCGTCACCGTCGTGTCCTCTATGCTGGAAATTAACTTCACCACCACCGTTGCGATGCTTCGGCCGTTTCGCGAGAACGCGGACAGCGTATTGGTGGAAATCAAGAGGATTGCCGCGGCCGGCATCAAGGATGCCAGTGGTCACGCGGAGGCGGCCGCATGGCGTACGCGCCTGCTTGTAGCCGTTGTCACGGGTGCCGTGCTGATCGTGGCCGGCTTGTCCTATGTGTGGCTCACCTTGGCTGCCGAACGCGGCCGACAGCTCAGCGAGGAGATCAGGCGGCGCAGCATAGCCGAGAAGGAGGCGTTGCAACTCGCACGGACCGACTCGTTGACCGGCCTCGTCAATCGTCGGGTCTTTACCGCCGAGATGGAGGCGGCGATCGCTGCAGCGTCGGACGCCGGCGACCAGCTGTCCGTCGTCCTCATTGATCTGGATGGATTCAAGGGAGTCAACGACACCTACGGCCATGCCGCGGGCGACGTCGTCCTGACCAGTGTATCAGAGCGACTGCGGTTCGTTTTCGGCCCGAACAGCCTCATCGCACGGCTTGGCGGCGATGAGTTCGCGGCACTGCTACTGGCAGGGGAACATGACAACGAAAATCCGTTGTCGTTGCCGCGGCGTGCCAGCCAAGCCCTGCACCAGTCCCTGATCTGGCGAAACAACACCATCGAGATCGGTGCCAGCATCGGCGCCTCCGTCTACCCCATACACGGCAAGCGACCCGACGAGCTTCTTCATGCCGCAGATATCGCCATGTACGAAGCCAAGCGCGCCAGGGAAGGCGGCGTCTGCCTGTTCTCGCCCAGGATGGAGGAAGATCGCTTCGAGCAGCGTCGCTTGGAAGAGGAACTGAGCGTCGGCATCGCGAACGGGGAAGTCGTCCCTTACTACCAACCTATCATCCGCTTCATCGACAACCAGCTCTGCGGCTTCGAGGTACTGGCACGATGGCAGCATCCGCGCCGCGGCCTCCTCGGTCCTGAGGCCTTCCTACGCGTCGCCGAAAAGAGCGGCCAGATCACCGACATGACAAAGGCGATCTTGCGACAGGCGTGTGCCGATGCGCTGCTGATGCCCGAACACCTCAGGATCGCCATCAACATCTCGCCCATCCAGCTGGAGGAACCACAGATCGCCGAGATGCTGATCGCCATTATTCGCGGCGCGGGCATCGCGCCCAATCGCGTAGAAATCGAGATCACCGAAGACGCAGTCATGGACGACGTCGTTACGGCAGAGCGCGTGCTCCAGACTCTCAGGGCGAGTGGCATCTCGATCGCCTTGGATGATTTCGGCACCGGCTATTCCAGCTTGTCCAACCTGCGCCGCCTGCGCTTCGACAAGATCAAGATCGACCAATCCTTCGTGAGATCGCTCACCACCAGCATCGAAAGCGAGAAGCTGGTGGACGCCATCATAGGCTTGGCTCTCAGCTTCGACATGAAGATCACTGCCGAAGGGGTCGAGGACGAGGCGGCGGCCGGGCTGCTGGCTCGGAAAGGATGCACGCAGGGGCAGGGATGGCTGTTCGGCAAGCCCGCCTGCATCAATGAAACGCTGTCGCTGATCGAACCGGTACCACGTACCGGCACGGACCAGAGCGTAGCGAATTTCTTCAGCATCTGCGTCTAGTCATGCCGACGAACGCGCACGGCTCAGCCGAGCACAGGTGATCGGATAATCGTGAAGCACATCCTCTTCGTTGCCGGAATCTGCTCCCTCAGCCTGTTATGGCCAGCAACATCAGCGCCATCGGCGGTCCTGAACGTACCCGTCGCCGCCCGCATAATATCGTTCGTGCAGCCCACGCCCGCGGGCGTGGTGCCGGTCGCCATCGTCTACCAGCCCGGAAACGGAGGATCAGAAGCCGAAGCCGCGGAAATGGAGCGCTCGCTGTCGCGCAGCAACGTGGTGGGTCGCGCTACGCTGCGGCCGCGTCGGGTGGCCGTCGCCAACCTCGGGCAACTGAACGGCACGCGCGCCGCCTTTGTCACCTCCGGCCTCCGGGGATACCAGGACGATGTCGCCGCGGCCGCTAGCGCACAATCCATACTGACCATAACCTCCGACGCCAGCTGCGTTGCTACCAGCCGCTGCGTCGTAGGGATCACCGGCGGCGCCAAGACGCAGATCGTGGTCAGCAGGGAAGCGGCACGGCGCAGCCGCATCCGCTTCGGTTCAGCCTTTCTCATGCTTGTGCGGGAAGTCTGAGCCATGCGCCGCCTCGGCTTCACACTTGCTGCGACGTGCAGCGCTCTTATTCTCTCAACGGCGTCTCAGGCTCAGATCGTCGATTATGCCGCACTTGGAGAGGCATTTGGTGAACCGATCACCACCAGCGTGACCGGCAAGCCGCAGCGTGTGTCGGAAGCGCCTGCGTCCATCACCATCATCACCAGCGATGAGATCGCGCACTCGCCGGCGCGCAACGTGCCGGACCTTCTGAAGGCCTATGCCGGCGTCGACGTCAATCGGTGGACCGCAGGCCAGAGCGACGTCGCGGTGCGCGGTGGCGTGCAAACCTACAATGCTCGCCTACTGGTGCTGGTGGATGGCAGGCAGGTCTATCTGGACCATTATGGCATGACGAACTGGAACCTGTTGGGTGTTCAGCTCGACGAGATCCAGCAAATCGAATTGGTGCGCGGGCCCGCGAGCGCGCTGTTCGGATTCAATGCCGCCAGCGGCGTGGTGAACATCGTCACCAAGGACGCGGGACCACAAGCCAGGATCGGCGCCCGCGCAGAATTCGGCACACGCGGCTATGCACGGGTGAGCGTGACATCCGCCTTGCCGCTCGCTCCAGGGTTGGGTCTTCGCATCTCGGGCGGTCACCAGGAAGAGGACGAGCGCGCAATCCCCGCGGCCCTGTACCAGCCGCCAATGACGCGGAAGGTCCTGGCCGATCAGCTGAACGCCACATTGTCGGTCGAGGCGGGCACCGCGACATCCATCGAGATCAACGGTGGCGCCAATGCCAACCGGCAACTGGAATTCCTACCTAGCCAGATACTGACGGAGCAGCGGTTCCGTAACCAGACGGTCGGCGTCCTCGTCAATCATGATACCGGTTGGGGCAGCATCACGACCCGCGCCTACAACAACTGGCTAAATGCGGACTACGGCATCACCACTCCTACGACCGATCCGTATAGTGCCGTGGCAGACCTTCGCGCCAAGAACCGCATCTTCGTTGGCATGGGATCAGTGCTGGTGCGGCTGGGCGCGATCGGCACCATGCGGGTCGGAACGGAGTATCGCAACAACCAGCTGCGTTCGGACCGCTTGTATTCGCCCTCGATCGGCTACCAGGTCGCGGCCGCGAGCGGCATGCTCGACCTGCATCCGGCCGAGCGTGTAGCGCTAACGGGCGCCTTGCGCGTTGATCACCTGTGGCTGGAGCAGGGCGGTACCCCGCTGGCGCCACAAATCGATCAGCCGTCGGCGTACAACCGCTCCATTACCCCGCTCAGCTTCAACGCCGCCGCATCGTTGCAGGTCGGCGAGAACGGGAGCCTGCGCGTCAATGGTGGTCGCGGATTGCAACTGCCATCGCTGATCGACTTCGGCCTGCACGTGGAAATACCCGCGCCTGATGTCCCGCTGCCAATCTACCTGGTCGGCGACCCGAGGCTCGACCCCGTCAGCGTCTGGAGCGCGGAAACGAGCTATGCACATACGTTCCCTTCGGGCCTGCGGCTCGTCTCCACGCTGTTCTACACCCGTACCGACGAGTTGATCGCGTCGCCTGGAGGATCGGTTGACGTCACTATCGTGTTCGCTCCGACACCGTTCGCGGTCACTCGGTTCGCCAACGTGGGGGCATTCTCCAGCTACGGCATAGAGCTTTCAGCGAGCGGCACCATCACCTCGCGCCTCAACTGGTCGGCAAATTACGGTTTGACGCGGGTCAGAGAGGACATTCCTGCCAACCGCGACGTCGCCTATTATGCCTTGTTCCCGAGAGCGGCGACGCCGCTACATCGCGGCAACCTCACCTTGGACTACGCGGCCGGCGGCTGGGCTGGAAGCGTGCTGGCCCATCTCTCCAGTGCCAGTCGGCAGAGCAGCTTTCTCCCGACCACAGAGCTCATATCGGTCGTGGTACCCACCAGCATCGGCATAGATGCGAGGGTAAGCCGTGCGTTGGGAAAGAACATGAGGATCTACGCCGCCGGAGAAAACTTGACCAACGCCAGAGGCGTGTACGGATCGCCTATACCTGCGGATCGTCGGCTTCGTGTCGGGGTCAGTGCAACGCTTTGATCCACTGATCCAACCGGAGGAATGATGCCAGCTGGCAAACGGGACAGCGACAGTTACGCCCCATGGCTGGACCCTTAACGGCACAACAACGCCGTCCTGCCCCCCCCCTCGAGCATCTGGTGATGCTGGACGGCATAGCCCACAAGACGTTGACGGCCGAGCTGCCGTGTCGGCCTTTTCTGACGCGGAGGAGCGCTATTTCGCGCTTCGCCGCGAGGTTTACTGCCCCCGCCACCGTGAAGATGGAGAGACACAGGAAGACCTGCTCGCCCGTGTCGCTGGCTGGCGATGGCGATGAAATCGCGTGCGAGCCGTACCGCTGACCTCCGGCAAATCCGCGCTTGCAACACTGTCGTCGACGGGGCCGTCCCGCATCTAGGGAGCATCCGGGCGCCGGCCTGAGTGCCCAAAAGACTCCGGGTGCTTACCTCGTGATTACCAGCGGCTCTGCTGGATACCGCCCTTAGCGGTTAAGTATCTGAAGTAGCCCGTCTCTCTGCCTAAGCGCATCGCAAATCTGGCATTTTCGATACGTGCGGGTCTGACGGGAAGGGCCGCCGCTTCTCCGTCATGCGGCGGCCCATGATCTGCCCCGAGGTGTGGCTCAGGCGAAGGCGATCTCCGTGCGGCGGCGGCGCGACCGCATCCCGGCGCCGACCAGGCCGAAGCCCGCCAGCATCATGCCCCAGGTCGCGGGTTCCGGCACGCCCGGCGGCGGCGGGAGAACCACGTCGCGCGGCGCGCCGGTGCCGAAGATGGTGCGCGTGGTGAAGGTCGCGCTCTCGCCGGCACCCAGCGTGAAGCTGCGGCCCAGCGCCAGCGCCAGGTCATAGCCCTGGCCGGCGTCGACGAACTGATCGGCGTCGGGACCGTCGCCGTCGATGGTATTTGTCAGCGAAAGGCCGGAAAAGATGTCTCCCCGCAACGAGCTGTAGAACTGGATGTCGAACCCGGTCGAGGTGCCGCCTTCGTTGCTGATCCCGACAAAGGTGTCGCTCTCGGACGATCCGATCGCCGTATCGGTTTCGAACAGAATCTCGGTGCCGTTGGAAATCAGGCGGCCACCACCGTCGTTGTTGCTGGTCCCGTTGAAACCAAGGTCTCCGTCCAGGTAGCGGACAAGGTCAAAGGTCAGGGACGCGCCCGTGGTGTTGGTGATCGAATAGGCCTGGGTCAGCAGCGAACCCGTCTGGACGCCGTTGGTGAGCGTGTCGGCCAGGTTCTGGAGCAGCACGAAGCTTAGTCCGGACGAGGTGAAGTTGCTGGTCAGGGACGTCGCCGTCTGCGCCGTGATGGTTGACGCCACCGTGCTCAGGTTCGATCGCACGCCACCGAAGCCGAAATAGACGTAGGACTCGTAGGTCGTCGCCCCCTGCGCCGTGGGGCCTACAGGATCGAAGAACGCGTTGGACGTGTCAGCACCCGCGGCTGAGCCGAATGCTCCGGCACCAGACACGCCCACGGTCACCTTGCCGTCGCCCGTGCCGTTGGTGAGCGTCGCGGCCCCGACAGTTGACGGGATAGATGCAAGCACGACAAAGGCCGCTCCAATGGTCCAAATTTTCATTGTATATTTGCCCTTGCGTGATTTCATCGGATACTGTGCAAGTAACGCACCACTGGCGGAAAACCGTCGATCCCCGACCGTCAGCGCCGTTGGATGTAAATGCCACTGACACCCCGTTGCGTTCGGCCCGATGGCCTGCCAGCCTCCTTCGCATGACGCGTTCTCCCGCCCTTCTCGCCCTGCTGCTCGCCGCTGCGCCGAGCCTCGCCGCCGATCCTGCTCCGCCGCTGCTGTCGGCCGAGCGGATCAAGGCGGACATCGGGACGCTGGCGTCCGACCGGTTCCACGGGCGCGGGCCCGCCCAGCCCGGCGAGCCGGTGACGCTGGACTTTCTTCAGGCGCGGTTCCGCCAGCTTGGACTGAAGCCGTTGAACAGCGACGGCCGCTTTCTTCAGCGCGTGCCCATGCTGCGCTGGACGCGGACGGCCGCCGCCCTGTCGCTGGACCTGGGCGGACGGCGCCTGGATATCCGGCCCGGCGTGGAAGTGGCGGCGACGTCGCGGATTGTCGGCACCACCGCACTTGATGCGGCACCTGTGGTGTTCGTGGGCTACGGCATCGTGGAACCGCGGCTGGGCTACGACCCCTATGCGGGCCTGGACGTGCGCGGCAAGGTAGTGGTGGCGCTGGCGGGCGATCCGGACGTGGAAGCCGGTCGTGACCTGGGGTTCGGCGGGCGCGCATCCAGCCCAGCCGCTCGCACCAAGCTGTCTGAGGCCGTCAAGCGCGGTGCCGCCGCCTTTTTCCAGATCCACGACACATTCCCGTCCTCCTATCCGTGGACCCAGGTCGCGAACGGCGATGCGGTGCCCGGCTTTGCGCTGGACGAGGGGGAGGTGCCGCCGGCCTTTGGATTGCGCGGACAGTTCCGCAACGACATCGGCGTCGCCCTGCTGAAGGCCGGCGGGCTGGACTATGCCGCTGCGAAGAAGGCCGCGCAGGCGGCCGGCTTTCGCGGGGTACCGCTGCCCGGCGCGACCGTGACCGCGCGGATGGAAACGGCGCTGGACCGGGTGACCAGCCACAACGTCGTGGCCATGCTTCCCGGCACCAGCCGCGCGAACGAGACGATCTTCTACGGCGCGCACTGGGACGCCTATGGCGAAAACGCCTTTGACCCGCCCGCCGATCGCATCCGCAACGGCGCGGTGGACAATGCGACCGGCACCGCCACCCTGCTGGAGATCGCGCGCGCCTTTGCCGCCGGACCCAAGCCGAAGCGGACGGTCGTGTTCGCACTCTGGACGGCGGAGGAGAAGGGGCTGCTGGGCGCCAGCTGGTACGCGGCCCATCCGCTTCGCCCGCTGGGCACCACGGCGGCCCAGTTCAACCTGGACCCGCACGTGGTGCTGGGGCGCACGCGCGACCTGGAGCTGATCGGGGTCGGGCGCACCCCGCTGGAGAACGACCTGCGCCGTGTCGCCGCCGCGCAAGGGCTGGCCGTGGTGCCGGAGGAGAACACCGAAGCCGGCTGGTACTTCCGGTCCGACCATTATGCGCTGGCGCAGATGGGCGTGCCCGGCGTCTACTTCAGGGCAGGTCGCGACTTGGTTCGGGGCGGCAAGGCGGCGGGTGAAGCGTGGCGCGCGCGTTACAATGCGCGCTGCTACCATCAGACGTGCGACCAGTTTGACAAACGCTGGGACCTGACAGGCGCCGCGCAGGAGGGCAGCGTCGCCTATGCCTTGGGTCGCGAACTCGCGGACGGCGACCGATGGCCGGGCTGGAACCCCGACAGCGAGTTCCGCGCCGCCCGCGAACGGACGGCGGCCGACCGGCGCTGATGCGCCGCACCGCGGTCTAGATCACGCCGGCCATCGCCAGCAGCCAGTCGTGCACGGCCGCTTGGGCGCGGTCGGTCAGCTGCAACAGTGTGACCCGCCGGTCGCTCATGTCGGACACTTGGGCGATCCATCCGGCACCCGCGAGCGCAGTGATCCATCGCAGCGCCGTGGTCCGGGGCGCGGCGCTCGCGGCACAACAGGCCGCCGTGCTGATGCCGCCGCCTTCGGCGAAAAGGAACAACAGCACCGACAGCGAGCCGTCGCCGGCCAGTTGCGAACCCAGATCCGTGCGCAGCCGCTCCTGCGCCCGCAAAACCGCTCGCGCGTGCTCGCGGCTGCCGGGTTCGGCGGCGTTAACCCTCGATTCCGTAGCGTTCATTCGCAAATCGTAGCGGATTTGCCGCGGCAGCCAAGCAGGGATCGCCACTCGTGGCTGCGACAGCGGGTGCCGAACCTGCTTTCCGACGCCGGCTGATCCGGCGTCAGGAGAACATGTGCGCCCGGCTCCTTCGGATCAGCTGGCAGCTTCGGTCGATATGGATCGCGGCGCGCCGGCGGAGCTCCAGCGTCTCCGACCGAAGTTGCCGGGCGCGATCGATCCGCTCACCTGTTGGCCCGGATGTCCCGTTCACTTGCGCAAGTTTCGACCGGCGCAGCGGCCTGCCCAGGTTTGTTCCCGAGCCCCGTTCGGACGGCGACAGGAGATCCGTGAACGGCACTTCCAGCAGGACCGTGCCGTCGAGGCCGCCGATAATAAACGCGCAGCGAAAGGGATTGCGACGTTCGCGTATCTCCTGGCTGGCGGCATCGGGGATCGCCGCACATGCGTCCAGATACGCCTCCTCCAGCGAAGCAACGTCGAGCTCGCCCAACAAGCGCACCGTTCCATCGCCCGACCGGACCCGAATCAGAAACGACACGGCAAGCCTCCATCTGCGCAACACCGCATTCGCCGACATCATCACGAATAACGTGCGTCGCCTAGCGTAATGAGCCAGTTGATCGACCGGAACACCGGAACTCACGGCGGAATGGGACAGAAACGATGTGCTCGCTTCTTGACAGGCGGGTTCTGCCGGTGACGCATAGCGACCGCGTCTCTGCCGCGACCCCTGCCCGCTCTGGCGGCATGTGTCACGGGCACGGCGTAAACCTGCGTTGCTCCGCCGCTACAATGATCGCCGTCACTAACCCAGGTGAGTGCCTGTCCACAGGCGCAACAGCATTTGGTCCAGAAACGGACGCAAGGGATCGCCATGGAGCAGAATGAAGCGCGCGTGAACGCCCTCAAGGGCTATGGGATCTTGGACAGTCCGAACGAGCCCGAGTTCGACGCCATTGTGCGCCAGGTGGCGTCCGAGTTCCAAGCGCCGATCGCGCTTATCTCCCTGCTGGACGAGCATCGCCAGTGGTTCAAGGCCCGAATAGGACTGGCGGCGTCCCAGACCCCGCTCACCATATCCTTCTGCACCCACGCCGTCCGGGGAACAGAGGTGTTCGAGGTGCAGAACGCGAGCGAAGATGCGCGTTTTCGCGACAACCCGCTGGTGACTGGCGATCCCAACATCCGGTTCTACGCGGGCGCGCCGCTCCGCACATCAACCGGAGCCCGCATCGGCACGCTGTGCATCATCGATCAGCAGCCGCGTGAAAAGCTGTCCGAACCCGAGCGCCTGCGGCTCACGGCCATGGCCGACCGCGTCATGACCACGATGGAAGCGCGCCGGCGCCGTGCCGCGGCAGCGACCCGCCCCGCTTAGACGCGTCTGGCTCCAGGCCCGCCAGATCTAGACGCGCCGGGCCTAGAGACGCGGGGCCTAGACCCGCTTGCCCGGTCGGCGCGTCCGGGCAACAAGAGCTCGTGCCGACCCTGACCCAGCTGCCTGCGCTTTCCGCCGTTGCCCAGTCGATCCAGCTATCGCTGAGCCCCGTGTTCGTGCTGGCGGGCATCGGCGCGCTGCTGAACGTGCTGGCCGGACGGCTGTCGCGCGTGGTGGACCGCACGCGGGCGCTGGAACTGCTGCACCCCGCCTCCGAGGGGAGCGTGCACGCGCGCCACGTGTGGGAACTTCGGCTGCTGGACCGGCGGATAACCGTTATCAACTGGGCGCTGACCCTGGCGGTGCTGAGCGCGGTCATGACCTGCGTGCTGGTGTCGCTGCTGTTCATTGCCAGCCTGGCGCACCTGCGGCTCGGCCAGGCCGTGGCGCTGTGCTTCATCGCCGCCATGCTCCTGCTGGTGGCCTCGCTTTCCGCCTTTCTGTTCGAGGTCCGATTGTCGCTACGTGCCATCCACGTCCGTTCCGAGCTGCTGCGGTGACGCCGGCCCTGGAACGCCGGCTGCTCCAGATCGCGGCGGCGGTCGCCTGCCTGGTGCCGTTAGGGGCGGGCTCGGCCGGCGTGGTTCGCGGGGCGGCCTTTGTGTTCCGAGGCGCCGTGACGCCCGACCTGGACAGCCATTTTCGCTACCTGTCCGGCATCTTCCTGGGTGTCGGCGTCGCATTTGCCAGCTGCGTGCCGGCGATCGAGCAGCGGGGTGCGCGCTTCCGGCTGCTCGGCGCCTTTGTGGTCGCGGGTGGCCTTGCGCGCCTCCTGTCGCTGGCGACGCTGGGCGCACCATCGGCCGGGCACCGGTTCGGGCTGGCGATGGAGCTGGGCGTGGTGCCGCTGCTCCTCCTCTGGCAGGCGCGGGTCGCCAGTGCCTACCGCACGCCCATGACTCCTGCCCCGGTTTCCACCGTGGGCAGGTAGCGCGGGGCCACCCGCGCGTGCGACCGCTGCTCATAGGCGTAGCCCGCACCGAGCACCGTCGCCTCGCCGAACTTCGTCGCGATGAACGACAGGCCGACCGGCAGCCCGTCCACCAACCCCATGGGCACGGTCAGGTTGGGATAGCCGGCGATCGCCGGCAGCTCGGAGGAGGACGGGCCGGGATACTGGTCGCCGTGGACCGGATCCTGCAGCCAGGCCGGGCCGTAGGTCGGCTCCACAAGCAAGGTCGCCCGGGCCGAGCGGAGCATCGCATCGATCCCGTCTGCGCCGGCCTGGCGAAGCGACTTGGCACGTGCGGCGCGATACTCCGGATCGGACAGCCCCCTGGTCTTGGCCGCCTCCTCGAACAACTCCTGCTCGAAATAGGGCATCTCGGCGGCCACGTTGGCGCGGTTGAACGCGATAACCTGTTCCAGCGTGCGCGCTGTCACCTGGGGCGGCGTGGTGGCGAGATAGGCGTCGAGGTCCGCCCGCAGCTCCGTCTTGAGCACCAGCAGTTCCGCCTCGCCCGTGCCTTCCGCCTTGGGCGTGTCTACGTCCACCAGCACCGCGCCGGCACTTCGCAAAACGTCCAGCGCCGCGTCGAAGCGGACCTGGAGGTCCGGCGACATGGGAGGGCGGCGCACGGCCACGCGCAGGCCTGACAAGGCGCTCTCGGACAGGCCAGCGGCATAGTCGCGCTTGCGCGCGTCCGCACCGATGGTTGTCGGGTCCTCCGGGTCGGTGCCGATCATCGCCGAGAACATGGTGGCCGCGTCGCGAACCGTGTGCGCCATCGGTCCGGGCGTGTCCTGCGAGTGGCTGATCGGCACCACGCGGCTGCGGCTGACCAGGCCGATCGACGGCTTCAGCCCGACCAACCCGTTGATGGACGAGGGACAGACCACCGAACCGTCCGTCTCCGTGCCCACCGCCAGCGGCGCGAAGCTGGCCGCAACGGCCGCGCCCGATCCCGATGACGAGCCGCACGCCGTGCGGTCGAGCGCGTAGGGATTGCGGACCAGCCCGCCAACGGCGCTCCACCCGCTCATCGATCGCGTGGACCGGATGTTTGCCCATTCGGACAGGTTGGTCTTGCCCAGGATCACCGCGCCTGCCGCCCGCAGCCTGGCCACGACCGGAGCGTCGCGACGCGTGTAGTTGTTCCGGAGCGCCAGGCTGCCGGCCGTTGTGGGCATGTTGTCAGCGGTTTCCACATTGTCCTTTATAAGGACGGGGATGCCGTGGAGCGGTCCGCGGACCCGTCCGGCCCGCCGCTCGGCGTCCAGGGCACGGGCTTGGGCCAGGGCATCGGGATTGGTCGCGATCACCGCACGCAGCGTCGGCCCCCTGCGGTCCATGGCGGCGATCCGCTTCAGATAGGCGCGGGTCAGGTCGATGCTGGTGATCCGCCCGGCCGTCATCTCGGCCTGAAGATCGGCGGCGCTGCGTTCCTCGACCCGCGCCGTCCGCGCCATGCCGGGGGACACCGCCGAGACGGCAGAGGCGGCGAGCAGCAGGGCGGCGATCGCGACGCGCATGACGGGTCTTCTCCCAAGATTATGAGCCATCCTGGCGCAGGTGACGCTGCCGTGGCAACCGGCCCGTAGCCATGTCCCTTCAAACAGGGAACCTCGTCGTCCCAGGGGGACCGAACCGGATTGACCTGCGTTAGGGCGGATCACCGATCGTCGCGGAGCCCGTACTTGGCCGCAGTTCTGAAGTTCGTCGGGCTGGCCCTGCTGGCGGTCGTGATCGCCGGGCTGCTCGCCGCCCTGATCGTCCCGCGCTTCCTGGATCGCGTCTATTATCGCGGGCCCGAAAGCGACCATTTCAACGGCGAGCGGTTTTTCAACCCGGACGGCGACGACACCAATTTTGCCGAGAACCGCAACCAGGGCAGCCAGCGCCCACGCGGCGGCCGACTCGGCTTCTTCTGGCGCCAGATGACGGGTTCGGACGGGCGGCCGGAATGGCCGAACAGGGTTCTCGTCCAGCCGACGCGTCCGGCGGCGCGCATCGCGGGCGACCGGATGATCGCCACATGGATCGGCCATGCGACGGTGCTGGTACAGACGCAGGGGCTGAACATCCTGACCGATCCCGTCTGGAGCGAGCGCGCCGGACCGTTCGGCTTTGGTCCGCGAAGGGTCGCCGAACCGGGCGTCCGGCTGGACGACCTGCCCCGCATCGACCTGATCCTGTTGAGCCACAACCATTACGACCATCTCGACCTGGCGACGCTGCGGCGGCTCTGGGACCGCGACCGGCCGATGATCGTGACCTCGCTCGGCAACGATGCGATCCTTCGTGCCAGGGGGATGGAGGCGCGTGCACTGGACTGGGGCGGGCGTGCGGCGGTGCGGCCGGACGTCGAGGTGGCGGTGACGCGCAACCATCACTGGGGCAGCCGCTGGTTCACCGACCGAAATCGCGCGCTCTGGTCCAGCTTCGTGGTGCGCCTGCCCGGCGGCAACCTGTTCTTCGCCGGCGATACCGGCATGGGTGACGGCCGCTGGCCCGCAGAGGCGGCGGCGCTGGGTCCCGTGCGCTTGGCGCTGCTCCCAATCGGCGCGTTCCGCTTCATGCCGGGCCAGATGGCCAGCGGCAGCCATATCGGCCCGGCGGACGCAGCACTGGTCTTTGACCGCCTCGGTGCGGCGACGGCAATCCCGATCCATTGGGGTACGTTTCGCCTCAGCTACGAGGCGCGCGACACCCCGCCGCGGATGCTGGCGGCGGCACTGGGCTGCCTGGGCGAAGGCCGGGAGAAGCGTTTCCGTTCCGCAGAGATCGGCGTGGGCGTGGACGTGTCGTCGATCGCGGGCGACCGGTCGGCGGTCCGGCCCGCGCCCGACCGCGCCACCCTGTTCCGGTGCCTGGACACGCCGGCGGTTCGCGCGATGCGCTGATCCGGCGCGTCAGGGTCGGAAGGCGATCGCCTCTCCGTTGGACTGCACGATCCAGGCGTCCGCGGGGTTACGCGCGAAGTCGTTGTCGATCGCACCCGTCGCGAAGTCGGCGACCTCGAAAGCATCGTAGGCAAAGCTGTACTGATTGGCGAAACCGTTTCGGACCAGCGCCACGGCGAAACTCGTCTGCGGATCCAGCCCCACCATCCGGAAATCATGCCATCCGCCCGGCGCCGTGACGCTCGGCGCAAAGCTCGTCTCGTTCGCCGCGCGATGCTGCTGCTGGAGCGCGGCCATCTGCTGCGTGTCGTAGCTCAGCACCACCGTATCGCCCGCGCGGATCGGCGAGTTGCCCGAACTTTCCAACGATCCGCCCAGCGCGACGTGCAGCAACGGGGCCGAGTGCTCGTCCACCTGCACGCTGTACTGATAGGTGCGGGCCGACGCGATCTCCGTTCCGTCGGGCGCGAAGCGGCGTTCGATTGTCAGCGGCGGCGCCTGGTCATAGTAGAGCGAGGTCGCGGCGCGGACGCTTCCGTCGGGCTCCTGGGTCAGCGTGGTCAGCGAGGCGTTCTCCCGCAGGCCCATGCGCAACGACGCATCCACCGGCCCCAGGTCGATGCCGAGGTCGAGCCCGCTCTCGCTGACATATTCCAGCGTGGTTGTCCGCGACACGCCCAAGCTGACGGTCTCCGGGCCGGAAAGGTCTAGCGCCTCCTTGGCCAGCAGATTGTCGCGGACCTGCGTGGTGTTACCGAGTTGCGCGGTCACGGGACCCACCGTGCCGCCCAGACCGAAGCTCTGCTCCACCATAGCGTAAGGACCGATCGCACGATCGCCCGAGTTGCCGTCGGCGCTGCGCTGCGCCTGGTAGGTGATGCCTGCCTCGAACCGGACGCCCTCGGAAAGGGCCACATGGCGGAGTTGCGCCTCGTATTCCGTGCCCGCGAACTGAGCCAGGTCCATCTTGACCGAAGCGCCGGGCGGCAGCGTGCGGACGTCGAACGGGTTCACCGCGGCCAACTCGGCCCGGGTAGAGGTGTTGCCGGGCGGCAGGACCAGCTCGAAATTGACGTTGGCGCCTTGGCCGAACGATCCCGACGCGCCGAACTGGCCACGTCCTGCGGGCTCGATCTCGAAACCCTGCTGCCGACCGACCTGGATCGTCGCCGAATAGGCGGTAGCGCCGTGCAGCGTCTCGCGTGCCGCCGACAGGCTGGCACCGGGACCGGTTGGATCGGGCTGGAGTCCCAGCTCCAGCCGCACGCCCGTGCCATTGCCGGGCGACTGGCCCGCCGGCTGCGGCGGAGGAGCCGCCGGGGTAACGGGCGGCTGAACGGGTGCGGGCGGCGCCGGGCTGGTATGATTGATCGGCACCACGCCCGGTGGCGATACCGGCGCCTGGCTGGCCTCCTGCACGGGCGGCACGAACGGCCCGACCTGCACCTGTCGGGGATCAAGGCGCGGATCCAGCCGGGGCTGGACGTCCTGGCTGGCGGCGGCGGCGACGGGCATGGCCGTTCCTCTCATGGCAAGACTCGCCCACCTGTCTGCCCTCTTGGCCAGCCCGATGCGATAATCGGATCGACTAGCGCCGGACGCTACCCACAAAGGAGGACAGGCCGGTAGGGAAGACCGGCTCCGCTATCTCGGACATTGCAAGCAGGGCCCCCTTCCGCTAGGGGCCACGGCTTCCGTTTCATCGGAAGAGGGCTGCGGGAGGGTGCGTGCGAGCGCGCCCGTCTGGACCGCTAAACTTCGTACACGAGAGTGACATGGCCAAGAAAATTACCGGATACATCAACCTGCAGGTGCCGGCGGGCGACGCCAAGCCAGCGCCGCCGATCGGCCCGGCGCTCGGTCAGCGCGGCGTCAACATCATGGAGTTCTGCAAGGCATTCAACGCGCAGACGGCCGGCGAGGAAAAGGGCACGCCCCTTCCCACCAAGATCACCGTCTATGCCGACCGCTCCTTCTCGTTCGAGACGAAGTCGCCGCCGGCGACCTTCCTCATCAAGAAGGCGCTGAACCTAAAGTCGGGCTCCAAGGAGCCGGGCAAGACCAGCGCGGGAAGCATCAAGCGCTCGCAGCTGGCCGAGGTGGCGCAGGCGAAGATGAAGGACCTGAACGCGAACGACATCGAGGCGGCGACCAAGATCATCGAGGGCTCTGCCCGCGCGATGGGTCTGACCGTGGTGGAGGGCTGAGAACCGTGGCGAAGCTGAGCAAGAAGCAGAAGACCTGGACGATCGACCCCGAGCAGCTGCACGGCATCGAGGAAGCGATCACGTTGGCCAAGACCAACGCCACCGCCAAGTTCGACGAGACCATCGAGGTTTCCATGAACCTGGGCGTAGACCCGCGTCACGCCGACCAGATGGTCCGCGGCGTCGTGAACCTGCCCAAGGGCACCGGCAAGACGGTGCGGGTCGGCGTGTTCGCGCGCGGCCCCAAGGCGGACGAGGCGCGTGAGGCCGGCGCCGACGTGGTGGGCGCCGAGGACCTGATGGAGCAGGTTCAGGGCGGCACGATCGACTTCGACCGCTGCATCGCGACGCCCGACATGATGGGCGTGGTGGGCCGGCTGGGCAAGGTGCTGGGCCCCAAGGGCCTGATGCCCAACCCCAAGCTGGGCACCGTCACCATGAACGTCGCCCAGGCGGTCAAGGACGCCAAGGGCGGTCAGGTGGAGTATCGCGTCGAGAAGGCCGGCATCATCCATTCCGGCATCGGCAAGGCGAGCTTTCCGGCCGAGGACCTGCGCGCCAACTTCGACGCGCTGGTGTCCGCGGTGGTGCGCGCCAAGCCGTCGGGCGCCAAGGGCAAGTATGTCCGCAAGGTCGCGGTCAGCTCGTCCATGGGCCCGGGCATCCGCGTGGACGTGGCGGAGATCGCCGGCGGCTGATCTCGCGGCCGACGAAGCGACCGGCGAGGTTCGGGGCTATACCCTCGTACCGGCCGGCACCGGACAAATACCCGGAAGGGCGCGAAGGCATCGGCTTTCGCGCCCTTTCTGCTGGGCCGTCCTCAACTCGTCGCGCATACGGCACGGCTCCCATCAGGCACCTATGCTGACCTGACATCCTGCCGAACACTCGCGCGCGGATGCACGCGCCTTCGGAGAACGCGTGCACCGTGGGCCGAGAACGAGGGAAAAGGGGTTACCGGATGCGGTACGGGAACATGCTGGGCCTGCTGGCAACGGCGGCAGCGATCACGACGGCGGCGCCTGCGTCGGCGCTGGTCATCAACTTGAACGACATTGGCGGCGTCACGGGCAGCCGCGCGGACCAGGGCTTCCGCATCGCCGCGCGCTATTGGGAAAGCGTGCTCACCAGCAACGTGGTGATGAACATCGACGTGGGCTTCAGCAACCTGGGGGCAGGCGTGCTCGGCGGCACCAGCACCACGCTGCAGCAGTTCGTGCCGATCAGCAACTACTACAGCCTGCTGAACGGCAATGCCAACAAGAGCGCGCTGGACCAGGCCGCGTATCTGGGGCTGCGCCCCCTGGACGCGAACGGCGGCGTGAACGTGACGGTGCCGGGCTATCTGGACCCCACCACGCAGTCGGGCGTGACCACGGGCCCGGCCACGCGCCAGGCTCCCACCGGCGAGGCGATCGGCAGCACCATCGCGCTGGCCAGCGCCAACTACAAGGCGCTGCTGAACGACGGGTCGGGCGCGGGCACCACCGACGCCGAGATCCAGTTCTCCAGCACGTTCAACTTCGACTTCGATCCGACGGACGGTATCGCAGCGGGCTCGTACGACTTCATCGGCGTGGCGGTGCACGAGATCGGCCACGCGCTGGGCTTCCTGAGCGGCGCGGACGATTTCGACTATGTGGCGGGCGATCCCAGTTTGGGGCCGCTCGACGACGCCTGGTGGGGCTATGGCCTGGACATGTTCCGCTACAGCGCCGCGGACAAGCTGGACTGGACATTCGGCACCGACAGCTACTTCTCGCTCGACGGGGGCGTGACGCCGTACTTGGACGGCTATTTCTCGACCGGCGAGTATAACGGCGACGGCTGGCAGGCCTCGCACTGGAAGGAGCCGAACGGCGGCGGCTGTTCCAACCTGCGCGGCATCATGAACCCGTACATCTGCGACGGGCTGGGCGACGAGACCAAGGGGCTCGACCTGGCGCTGTTCGACGCCATCGGCTGGAACACCAACGTCGATGTCACGGCAAACCCGGGCTATACGTTCAGCACGGCTCAGATGTACCGCCAGTTTGCGGACGCTGCGGTGCCGGAAAGCTCCACCTGGGCGATGATGATCGTCGGGATGGGTGCGGTGGGCGCGGGAATGCGCCGCCGCCGCGTGCGCGCGGTCGTACGCTTCGCGTGATCGCGGACGGGGGCGGGGGAGCAATCCCCCGCCCCTTCTCGCGTCAGCTGCGGAGGCGAAGCGTACCGCCCACGATCCGCGGCTCGCTGGGCGTGGCCAGGATCAGGCCGGAATTGCCTGTCTGAATCGTCAGGTTCTGGAGATAGTCGGCGTTGAGCAGGTTGCGGGCGAACACCAGCACCTCCAACCCGTTGCCGAAACGATAGCCGACGTTCGCGTTGGTGAGATTGTAGCCGGGGATGTGGGTGAAGCGCGACAGCGAGGGGTCGCCGTTGAAGCCACTTCGCGACGCGGTGTCGACTTGGACGGTCACGGGCCCGACCGCATAGTCGAGCCCGGCCGTGACCGCCCAGCGCGGCAGCGAGGCCAAGCGCCGGCCCGTCAGGTCGCAGGCGGTGGTGGCCGCCGTCTGCCGCTCCAGGGGACAGGGTCCTGCGGGATAGCGGCTATACTCGCCGTCAGAATAAGCGACACCGGCGCGTAGCGACAGGCCGGGCACCACCAGCGCGGTGGCGTCCGCCTCCACGCCCTTCACCGTCACGCGCGGAATGTTGGACAGGTAGCCGCGCAACGCCGCCGTCTGGGTGGGCCCCGTGTCCACGATCGTCGCCTGGAAGTCGCTGACGCGGGTGTAGAAGGCGTCGGCGTTGAGCACGAGGCGGCGATCGAACAGGCGCGTCTTTAGGCCCGCCTCCCAGGTCGTGTTCCGCTCCGGCCGGACGACGGCAGTACCGAGCGCGGGCTGGTTGGCGGCGTTGAGCGGAAGCCCCGACATGTTGATGCCGCCCGACTTGAAGCCGCGCGCATAGGAGGCATAGGCCAGCACCACGTCCGTCACGGCCCAGGCCAGGTTGCCGCGACCCGACAGGCTGCCGTCGCTGTCGGTCGCCGCATAGGTCTGGGGTCGGAGCACGCCCAGCTGCGCGTTGCGGAGCGCCGCCTGCTGCGCCGCCGTGCCGGTGATGACGGGGCCGCCATAGACGAAGGTGGAGTAGTAGCCGCTCTTGCGCTCATGGGTGTACCGCAGGCCCGCGGTGGCGGTCAGTCCGTCGATGAGGCGGAAATTTGCCTCCCCGAATGCGGCATAGCTCCGGGAGCGGAAGTCGGTTCGGCCAGCCTGTCCATAGCCGTCGAGCAGGTTGGCGGGCACGTTCACCGGCGTCGCGTTGGTGGCGCTGGTGGGCACGCTCTGCCCGATCAACCACCCGGCGGCCGCCGGTCCGTAGATGCTGATGGGATTGCCCGTGATCTTCTGGAAGAAGCCGTACAGGCCGGCGACGTAGGTCAGCCGTCCGTCGCCGTTCGACGCCAGCCGCAGCTCCTGGCTGACCTGATCCTGCCGCGAGGGAATGTGCTGTGACAGCTGGATCGGCAGGCCGGTATAGTCGCGATCGTTCTCCGCATCCCAGTTCCACCAGCGCCACGCGGTGACGCTGGTGAGCGTGCCGAAGCCCAAGTCGAGGCCGCCGATCGCCGACAAACCGCCCTCGTTGGTCTGCACGTCCAGCGGACCGTCGATGTCCGTTACCCGGTCGCGATAGTCGAAGGAGGGCGGCCGGTAGTCGAACAGGCCGGCGAGCGCCGGATACTGGCGCGACGCGGCGCGCTGGCTGGCGCCGACGCGCAGGGGCACCTGGGTGCAGCAGCGCGCCTTGAAGTTCGTCACGTCGCCGATCAGACGAAGCTGGAGCCGGTCGTCGAGGCGGAACAGCAGCTGCACGCGCGCGGCCTGAGTGCCGACGCCGTTCTCGTCGCGACCCGTGCGGACGTTGCGGATAAAGCCGTCCCGGCGCGTGGATACGCCCGATACGCGGAACGCCACCGTGTCGCTGAGCGGCCCCGACGCATAGGCACGCGCCTGCACGAAGTTCAGGTCACCGACGCTCACCTCCGCCAAGCCTTCCGGCGCGAAGGAGGGCGCGCGGGTCGTAATGTTGAGCGCGCCGGCGGTGGTGTTCTTGCCGAACAGCGTGCCCTGCGGCCCGCGAAGCTCCTCCACCTGTTCGATGTCCACGAAGTCGAACGCCGCCGTGGCGGGCCGCGCATGATAGACTTGGTCCACGTAGAAGCCGACGCCCGGTTCCAGCCCGTCGTTGGACTGACTGACCGCGACCACGCTGGATCCGAGCCCGCGGATGGTGAAGGCGGTGTTGCGCGGATTGGCGGACGAATAGTTCAGGCTGGGGATCAGGAAACTGAGGCCCTGGGTGTTCACCGTGTAGCTCCGGTCGATCAGCTCGCCGCCGACCACGGACAGCGCGTTGGGAACCGCCTGCGCGTTCTCCGCCCGGCGGCGCGCGGTGACGGTCACATCAGGCACGCCAGCCTCCTGCTTTCCGGCCGACCGACCTTCGTTCGCCGTGGTGGGCGCGGGAACGGACTGCGCCGCCGCGGTGCCCGGCAACAGAAGCAGCCCGGCCAGGACAAGAACGGCCGATCCCCGCATCAAGCAACACTCCCTGAGAGGGCGGTCTTTCCACCAAGTCACGATATTCGTCCGTATATAGAGGTTGGAGGGCGCGGAAGTGGGAAATCATCGAATGCCGTGTCGAAGCGATCGGAGCGGAGTGTGACGAAATTCGTGAAAACGCGTAACGCCACGATTTCCACGGACCATGGGGGGCCCAAGATGAAGCTGGACGCCGGACGCGCACTGATCCTCTATGCGGGTGCCGCCACGGGCGCGCTGGTCTGGCTGGGCCTGACCGCCGCCGCACCGCCCGCCAGGAACGCCCGGTTCGACACGATCGACGTCGGGCGCATCAACATACGCGAGCCGGACGGCACGCTGAGGATGACGATCGCAAACGCCGCCCAGGCGCCCGGCTTCATCGCAAATGGCAAGGAATATCCCCGGCCCGATCGCCGCATGGCGGGAATGCTGTTCTTCAACGACGAGGGCACGGAGAGTGGCGGGCTGATCTTCGCGGGCAAGGATGCGGGCGGGAAGGCATCGAGCGGCGGCAGCCTGACGTTCGACCGCTACCACCAGGATCAGGTGGTGCAGCTTTTCGGGTTCGAGGAGGGACAGGAGCGTTCCGCCGGGATCAAGGTCAACGACCAGCCCGAGGCCAGGCTGGACTTCGCGGGTGTCGACCGGGCGCGCACGGTGCCGGAGAACCAGCAGGAAGCCGCTTATCGCGCGGCCAATGTCGGGGGCACGCAGCGGCTGTTCGCCGGACGGGCAGTGGACAAGTCGTCGCAGGTCGTGCTGCGCGACGGCCAGGGGCGCAAGCGGCTGGTGCTCCGCGTGGCGGAGGACGGCCGCGCCTCGATCGACTTCCTGGACGCCGGCGGCAAGGTGCAGCGGACGGTGAGTCCGGACGTGGAGGGCAAGGATGGCAAGTGACGCGAGGGTCGTTAGCGGGTCGACCGATGCAGCCAAGGACGTGCTGCGCTTCTGGTTCGAGGAGGTATCCGCCGACAAGCGCTTCGCCAAGGACCCGGCGCTTGATCGCGAGATCGGCGAGCGGTTCGGCGCGACCCGTGACGCGGTGCTGGTGAATGATGCGCAGGGCTGGCGCGACACGCCCGAGCGGCTGCTGGCCGCGATCATCCTGCTCGACCAGTTCTCGCGCAACCTGCACCGCGGGACGCCGCAGGCGTTCGCGGCCGACCCGCTGGCACGCGCGCTGACCCATGAGGCCATCGATCGCGGGTGGGAGGATCGCTATACGGCCGAGCAGCGGCAATTCCTCTACCTGCCGCTGATGCACGCGGAGGATGCGGCGTTGCAGGCGCTGTCGGTCGCGAAGTTCGAAGCGCTGGGCGATGCGGAGGTGCTCCGCTTTGCGCAGGAGCATCGCGACGTGGTGCTCCGGTACGGTCGCTTTCCGTCGCGCAACGCGGCGCTGGGGCGCACGTCGACGTCGGCAGAGGAAGAATATCTGAGCCAGCCCGGCGCGGGCTGGTAGGCGGCCCCTCAGGCGGAGGAGGGTGAGAGCCGAGGCTCGTCCAGCATCGCGTCGGTGAGCAGGCGATAGGCCTCGGTGTCCGCCGCCACCGCGGCCGCCGCCTCCAGCCGGCGATAGGCGTGCAGCACCTCCTGCCCCGCAACCGTCAGGCGCGCACCGCGCTCGCGCCCCCCGCCCGCCAGCGTCTCCACCAGCCGGTCGCGGAAGCAGCGGTTCATTTCGTCTACCAGCAGCCAGGTGCGGCGATAGCTCATGCCGAGCGCCCGGCCGGCCGCGGAGATCGAGCCTTCGCGCGCGATGGCGTCGAGCAGGTCCGCCTTGCCAGGGCCCATGGCGGTCCCCTCCCCGCAGAGGAGCTGGAGCTTCAGCTTGAGCGGTCCTCGACGCAACGCTTCCTCCTGACCGGCCGGGCATAGCGCAAGCCGGGCGCCGGAGCGACCGTCCGTGCTTATGCGTTAGGCCCCGCTGGCGAACAAGTGGAGGGCGAAATGGGTGGCGTTTGGGGCGCGGGTTTTTGGGGCCTGGTGGGCGGATCCGCGCTGTTGCTGGGAGCGGGCGTGGCCTGGGTCGCCGCGCTGCCGCAGCGTCTGATCGCCGCGGTAATGGCGGTGGGATCGGGCGTGCTGATCTCCGCCGTGGCGTTCGACCTGATGGACGAGGCGTTTCGGCAGGGCGGCTTTGCGGCGACAGGTGCCGGGTTCGTGGGCGGCGCTCTGGTCTACACGGTCGCAAATGTGCTGGTGTCGCGGCGCGGCGCGCGCCACCGCAAGCGGTCGGGCAACAATCCCGTCGAGGCGCAGCCGCACGCGAGCACGGACGAGGCCCCGGACACCAACACGGGCTTGGCCATCGCAATCGGCGCGCTGCTGGACGGCATCCCGGAGTCGGTGGTGATCGGGGTCAGCCTGCTCGGCGGCGGCGGCGTGAACGCGGTGACGGTGGCCGCCGTGTTCCTCAGCAACGTGCCCGAGGGCCTGTCGAGCGCGGCGGGCATGAAGAAGGCCGGCCGCAGCGCCGCCTATGTGTTCGGCGTATGGGGCGGGATCGCGCTCATGTCCGGGCTGGCGGCGATGCTGGGCTATGCGGCGCTGGCAGGCGCCCCGCCGGAACTGATCGCGGCTGTCACGGCGGTGGCGGCGGGCGCGATCCTGGCGATGCTGGTGGATACCATGATCCCGGAAGCCACCGAGTCGACGCACGATTATTCGGGCCTGATCGCGGTGATGGGCTTCCTGTCCGCGTTCCTGCTCACCAAGCTGGGCGGGTAGCGAAGCGACGGGCAAAGAGGCTCCCGCCGGACGCGGGAGCCGGGACAACCTTACTTCGGGGACAGCACCATCAGCATCTGGCGGCCTTCCATGCGGGGATAGGCTTCGACCTTGGCGATCTCGTTGGTGGCCTCGGCGACGCGCTGGAGCACGGCCATGCCGAGATTGCCGTGGGAAAGCTCGCGGCCGCGGAAGCGCATGGTGACCTTCACCTTGTCGCCCTCGCCGATGAACTCAACCACCTTCTTCATCTTGGTGTCGTAGTCGTGGTCGTCGATGTTCGGACGCATCTTGATCTCCTTGATCTCCTGCGTCTTCTGCGACTTGCGGGCGATGTTCGCCTTTTTCTGCGCCTCGTACTTGTAGCGCCCCACGTCCAGGAACTTGGCGACCGGCGGGTCGGCGTTGGGCGACACCTCGACCAGGTCGAGCCCGACCTCCTGCGCCTGGGCGATCGCCTCGCGGGTGTACATCACGCCGAGATTCTCGCCCTCATGGTCGATCACGCGAACCTTCTGGCTCTGGATCCACTCGTTGAAACGGGGGCCGTTCATCGGCGGCGCCTGCATGGGCCGGCGCATCATGGGAGGACGTATGGGGCTTGCTCCAAAGGTTGCTTCGAGTCGTATATAGTCGATCGCGGCCGAACCGTGAAGGTTCGGCCGTCAAGTCTTCTTCAGGCTTGCCGCTGGCTCAGCGGAGATCGGGCGGCGTCGCCTCCTCGCGGAGCATGGCGACCGCCTCCGCCAGCGTCAGCACCTGCTGGCCCTGGCTGCCCAGCCGGCGGATGGCGACGCTGCCCTCGTCCGCCTCGCGCTTGCCGACGACCAGCAGGTTGGGGACCTTGGCCAGGCTGTGCTCGCGGACCTTGTAGTTGATCTTCTCGTTCCGGAGGTCCGTCTCGACGCGAAGGCCCGCTCGGCGGAGCTCGGCCGCCACCTGTTCGGCATAGCCGTCCGCGTCCGACACGATGGTCGCGACCACTGCCTGAACGGGCGACAGCCACAGCGGGAAACGGCCCGCGTGGTGCTCGATCAGGATGCCGATGAAGCGCTCAAACGTGCCCAGGATCGCGCGGTGGAGCATGATCGGCCGGTGCCGCTCCCCGTCCGCTCCGACATAGGCGGCATCCAGACGTTCGGGCAGCACCGTGTCCGTCTGGATCGTGCCCACCTGCCACGTCCGCCCGATCGCGTCCGTCAGGTGGAACTCCAGCTTGGGCGCGTAGAAGGCCCCCTCGCCCGGCAGCTCCTCCCAGCCATAGTCGGCCGTGTCGCGCCCCGTGGCGGCCACCGCGTCGCGCAACGACTGCTCGGCCCAGTCCCACATTGCCTCCGACCCGAAACGCTTCTCGGGGCGGAGCGCCAGCTTGATGGCGTAGCGGTCGAAGCCAAGGTCCTTGTAGACCGAGTCGAGCAGCTCGCAGAAGCGGCTGACCTCGTCCACCAGCTGTTCCTGCGTGACGAAGATATGCGCGTCGTCCTGCGTGAACTGGCGCACGCGCATGATGCCGTGCAGCGCGCCGTGCGGCTCGTTGCGGTGGCAGCATCCGAATTCCGCCATGCGGATCGGCAGGTCGCGATAGCTCTTGATCCCCTGCTTGAAGATCAGGACGTGCGCCGGACAGTTCATGGGCTTCAAGGCCATCAGGTCGCCCTCGCCCGAAAGCACTGCGCCCTCGTCCGCCGTGTTGGGCACCTCGTCGGGCACCACGAACATGTTCTCGCGATACTTGCCCCAATGGCCCGACTGCTCCCACTGGCGCGCGTCCATCAGCTGCGGCGTCTTGACCTCCGCATAGTCGGCCGCGTCCAGCCGGCGGCGCATATAGGCCTCCAGCGCGCGCCACAGGACGAAGCCCTTGGGGTGCCAGAACACGGACCCCTGGGCCTCGGGCTGGAGGTGGAACAGGTCCATCTCCTGGCCGATGCGGCGATGGTCGCGCTTGGCGGCCTCTTCCAGCATCAGCAAGTGCTGGTCGAGCTGCTTCCGGTTCAGCCAGCCCGTGCCGTAGACGCGGCTCAGCATGGCGTTGTTCTGGTCGCCGCGCCAATAGGCACCCGACACGCGCGTCAGCTTGAACGCCTGCGGGTCCAGCCGGCCCGTGGAGGGCATGTGCGGGCCCCGGCACATGTCGAGCCACGCACCCTGGCGATAGATGGTCAGCTCCTCCCCGTCCGGCAGCTCGGCCGCCCATTCGGCCTTGAACGTCTCGCCCTGGGCGCGCCACGCGTCGATCAGCTGCTCGCGGCTCCACACCTCGCGCACGAAGGGTTCGTTTCGCGCGATGATGCGGCGCATCTCCTCCTCGATCGCGGGCAGGTCCTCGTCCGTGAAGGGGCGCTCGGCAGGCGCGAAGTCGTAGTAGAAGCCGTCCTCCGTCGCCGGTCCGAACGTGATCTGCGTGCCGGGGAACAGGTGCTGCACGGCTTCGGCCATGACGTGCGCGAAATCGTGGCGCACCAGCTCCAGCGCGTCCTTCTCGTCGCGCGCCGTGACCAGTGCGAGGCTCGCGTCGCCCGCGAAAGGGCGCGACAGGTCGCGAAGCTCGCCGTCCACGCGCGCGGCGATGGCGGCCTTGGCCAGGCCGGGGCCGATGGCGGCGGCGATGTCGGCGGGCGTGGAGCCGGGCGCGACCTCGCGCACGGAGCCGTCGGGAAGCGTGATCTTGAACATGGCAGACATGGGTTTTCTCGCGGAGAGCGGACGCCGACAAGGGGCGTCCCTATTCGGTAGCTGGGCATGCGGGCAAGCGCGCGGTCGCCAGCGGGCGACGGCGGCCTAGCGGCTAGTTCGCGAGAAAGGCAGGAACCGCGTCATGACGGGGGCGGCATAGCGAACAAGGCAGTAGAAGTTAAGCCTGCGATCGCGCACTCGATCGTACGGCACGCGTCGGCAGCAGAGCATGTACCGGTATCGATCGTCAGATCGCTGAACGGCCACGCGCCATAGCCTTGTGCCAGCATCTCCCTGGTCCGGGCTCGTTCGTCCGAGTTTAATACTCTCCCCCTTGCAGGAGAAGCCAGAGCGTCCGCCGAGGCAGTCAGACCGACGAAAAGGGTCGCGACGTTGCAGCGATGAAGGTGCCCGCGGAAAAAGAGCCACTCGCGCCGCCGGAGCGGATAGCCGACCACCACGACGTCGCGAACCTCAGCTGCTTCGAGCGCCGCCTTCAAAATCCTGTTGCTGGTCCGTCGTATCGACCGCAGCCAAGTCTGGGCGGATTCAGACAGGTCATCACCGTCGATAAAAGGAGCAGACCTGCGACTGGCGAGCGCATGACCCAAAGTCGTCTTTCCGGCACCGATCGGCCCATGGAGGAAGATGACCAACGGCACTACGCCACCTAGACCACGCCGAACGGGACCACCGTATTGGTGACGGTGTGCCCGACCTCCGCGGTGCCCAGATAGGGCAGGCCCATCTCCGCGCACCAGCGGCGGATCATGGTGTCCATCGTCTCGCCCCAGGGGGGATCGTTGGGGATGACGTCGGTCACCGCGCCCAGCCGGACGCCGGCGATCCCGCGCAGTTGCGTCGCGTGCGCCAGCTGGAACAGCATCCGGTCGATGCGGTAGAGCGGCTCGCCTACCTCCTCGATCAGGAGGACGTGGTCCGTCAGGTCGGGCAGCCAGGGCGTGCCGATCAGCGCGCACAGGATCGACAGGTTGAACGCCGCGGCGGGCCGGTCGCCGAGCGCCGGCTCCAATCCTTGCCGGTCGCGGCGCGCCAGCCAGCCGAGCGCGCGCGCGATGGTGGCGTCGCCGCCGGGCCGTCCGATATCGGTTACCATCGGCCCGTGCGCGGGCCGTCCGATCCGCCGGGCGTAGAGCGCGCCCAGCACGAACCCCATGTCCGAATAGCCCAGATACGCCTTGCGCCGCGCCGCCGGCCCGAGATGCGGCATGACCCGCGTCAGGATGCGGTTGGACCCGTAGCCGCCGCGCGCGAACCACAGCGCGTCCAGCGTCGGATCGTTCGCGAACTGGAGGAAAGCGGCGGCGCGCTCGTCGTCGCTGCCCGCCAGATTGCTGGGGTCGGCAATGAAGCATTGCGGGTGGAACACCAGGTCCACGTCCGGCTGGGTAATGGCCGCAAAGGCCGCGGCGCGCTGGGCGGCCAGCGTCGGGATGGGCCTGGCGGGGGCGACGACGCCTATCCTCATTGCGGCCCTTCTTTCCCTCGTGCTTGCCCGTACCGGCGGGCGCCTCTAGCCGCCGCCGTCATGAACGACCGGGCCATGCACCAGCGACTCATCACGGGCAAACCCTGTTTCCTGGTCGGCATCGGCGGATCGGGGATGCTGCCGCTGGCGACGCTGCTGGCCGCGCGCGGGCACCCCGTCGCAGGGTCCGACCGGGCGCTGGACCAGGGCCGCGGCGGCCCCCGCTTCGACGGCTTGCGCGCGCAAAGGGCCGAACTGTTTCCGCAGGACGGGTCGGGCGTCACCTCGGCGGAGCAGCTGGTGATCGCGTCGGCGGCGGTGGAGGAAACGGTGCCCGACATCGTCGCAGCCAACCGGCTGGGCTGCGCGCGCGCCACGCGGGCGCAGGTGCTGGCCGAGCTGTTCAACGCCGCGCCGCTGTCGATCGGGATCGCGGGCACCAGCGGCAAGTCGACGGTGACGGGCATGACCGGCTGGGTGCTGCACGCAGCCGGCCTGGAACCCGCCGTGATGAACGGCGCGGTGATGCGGAACTTCGCGGATGCCAGCGCGCTGGCGGGCACCGGCGGGCTGTTCGTCAGCGAGGTGGACGAGAGCGACGGATCGATCGCGGGCTACAACGCGAGCGTGGCCGTGCTGACGGGCGTCAGCCTGGACCACAAGGGGCTGGACGAGCTGCGCGAGTTGTTCGGCGGCTACCTGGCGCGGGCAGGACGGGCGGTGGTGAACGCCGACGATGCGGAGGCCGCGGAGCTGATGGCGGGGGTGCCGACCGCAGGGCTGCCGGTGGACACCTATTCGACGCGGGGAGCCCGGGCGACCTATGCGGCGCAGAACATTCGCGAGCGGCGCGTAGGGGTGGACTTCGTGCTTCGGGTGGCAGGTGGCGCGGTTCCCGTACGGCTGGCCGTTCCAGGCCGCCACAACGTGTCCAATGCGCTGGCCGCGATCGCCGCGGCGGCGGCGGCGGGCGTCGCGCCGGACCGCGCGGCCGAACTGCTCGCGGGCTATCGCGGCCTTGCCCGGCGTATGGAGCTGGTGGGCACGGCGGGCGGCGTAGAGGTCTGGGACGATTTCGCGCACAATCCCGACAAGGTCGCCGCCGCTCTCGCCGCGTTCCGCGCCTTTCCGGGACGCCTGCTGATCCTGTTCCAGCCGCACGGCTATGGTCCGCTCAAGGTGATGGGCGCCGCGCTGGCGCAGGCTTTCGCGAACGGCATGGCGGCGGGCGACGTGCTGGCGATGACGGATCCCGCTTATTTCGGCGGCACCACGTCGCGCGAAGTGGGCAGCGACGCGCTGGTGCGAATGGTGGCGGACGCGGGCGCCGACGCACGCCACCTGCCTGATCGGGAGGAAGCGGCTCGCCTCCTGGCAGGGCAAGCACGACCCGGCGACCGTATCGTCGTGATGGGCGCGCGCGATGACGGGCTCAGCCTGCTTGCGACCCGAATAGTGGAAACGCTGGACGGCGCGTCGGCGTAGCAGGCGCAAAGGGCCGAACCAGCACGTCACAACCGGCATGTCCACGCCGGCTTGGCCCCGCCCCCTGCCCCTGCCCCTGCCCCTGCCAAAGGTGGCACGAGCATTCGGTCCGGTGCGCAGGGTCAGCGCATGGGGATTGTGCGCCGAGGTGCCCGACATCCCGTCGCTGGTCAGGACGTCTCGCGCTTACTGGCGTCCGGCGCGATAACCGCCAGGTCCATCTCGGCGATGATCGGCGCACCGGCCCGACGCACGATGCGCGAGCCGATCGGCGTGACCTTCTCGTAGCCGAGGCTGAAGCGCCTGATCTCGTACCAGCCCTGCGCGTTGGACGGGTCCTGTGTCGCGGCATAGCGACGACGGACTGCTACGTCCCGGATGTAGCGTGCCAGTTCGGCGTTCCGGGCGCCGCGCAGCACCTGCACGTCCGCGACGCTCCCATCCGGACGGACCCAATAGCCCATGTCGATCCAACCAAGGGCGGACCTGCTATCGGACCGCACCGTCTGGTTGGGGACGAACCCGAACGCATCCCGCTGGATCGGCCCTTGGATGTCGATCGTCGGCGAATAGATCAATGTGGGCCTGATCTTATTTCGATCGCGGCCGATCGCCTCCTCCAGCAGCCCCGTACGGTCGACCTGTCCCGCCTCGTTGAGGAGCTGGGTGAGCAGCGCGGCACTCGCCACGCGAAGCGAGCGGAAGTTCTCGCCTTTCAGGCCTGCAACTTCCCGCAAGGTCCGCTCGGCCGGACGATGGGCGCCGTTACGCCACTGTATTGCGGCGTCGTACATGCGCACTGCCTGCTCCAGCACCGGTTGGCCAACATCCTTCGCCCTTCCGGCCGTTGACCGCAGCGTGGCGCGCGCTTCTGCGGTCCTACCCAGCCGTGCCTGCGTCAGCGCAGCCGCGATGCGGGCGTTCAGCGCCGGCACGACGGTGTCTGGTCCCGCCGACCAGAGCGCATCCGCCGCCCCGCCACGCGCATACATGGCATCGAACAGGTCGCCCTGATGCTCCGCCACGATGGCGACACCGTTCAAGAGGCTGGCACGCAGCCGCGGATGTTCCCCAGGCGCAGCCACCAGCCTCTGGAGCGAGTCCTGCAATGTCCGGCGCGCATCGTCGTAGGAACCGTTGACGAACTGCGCGTCCGCAAGCGCCAGCGAAGCCTTCACGTCGTTCACGGGAAAGCACTTCTGCGCCAGGCAGGCACGCAGTCTTTCCCGAGCGGGCTCCACCATCCCTTCCCAGACGACGACGACCTCGCCGGCCTGTGCGGGGGCAACATCGGCCGGCGAAGACGCGGCCGCGGCCGCCTGCAACAGGGAATGCATGATCCACGATGCCATCCGGCGCTCTCCCGATCATCTGTCGACGCGCAAGTCGTCAACGCCATTCGATCAGATCAACGTATGTCCGGTCAAGTTGGCCACATGGCCCAGCAATACTTGGACAGGACTCTCGATGGCGGCTCGACGCTCAAAGGCTTCCCGTTACCTTCCGGGCGGCGATCCCGCCTAGCGACCGGCGCCCTCCGCCAGCGGTGCGAAGCGGGCGACTTGGCGACCGACTCGGAGCAGCTGTTCCAGCACGGCGGCGTCGCACACGGTGCCCTCCGCATTGACGGGGGTTTCCTGGGTGTTGATCGCCGCCGCGAACGGTGTCGGCCAGCCGCGCAACGCGTGAACGATGGAGCGCAGGGCCGCGATGGTCGAACCCGTGGCCTGCCAGCCATAGGCGGTGGCGATCAGCCCGACCGGAAGGTCCGCCAGATAGGGCCGGTCGTCGCGCGCCGTCTCCTCCAGCAAGTCCAGTGCGTTCTTGACGGCGCCCGAGATGGAGCCGTGATAGCCGGGACTGGCGATGATGATCGCGGACGCAGCACGAACCGCGTCCACCAGCGCCTTTTCCTCGGGCGTGCGCGCCGCGGCCCGCGGGTCGTAGAGCGGCAGGCGACTGAGTGCGTCGCCGCCGAACAGCCGCGTCTCGAACCCCTCCGCGCCGGCCGCGTCCAGTGCGATCCGGAGCGCGCGCTCCGTGGAGGAACCGCTGCCCACCGTTCCACCGATCCCCACCACCAGCTTCGCCCCGACACAAGCCGTCACGCCCGCCTCCGCCAAATACGTCTCCGCCACGTAACGCCTCATCCGAAATCACTTGGATCCCCCCGCCTATGGCGCGGGCGACCCGGCATGGGAACCGGCGCACGGCCTAGGCGAGCCGGCGCCGGGGGGCTAGAAGGGCGCACCCGTCCTGTATTATATGGCTAATACGGACCCGGATTTTGGACCTGATGCGGCCCCACCCCTTCGATCCCTCGCGCGCTCCCCATCCTGACCGGTCCGATCCCGTCTCGCGGCTGGGCTATCCGGCGCTGGATTCGGGACCGGACGGCGACCCGTCGACCGGCAGGTACGGCCAGGGGCGCGCCGCCTATGGCGACGGCTACGCCGGGGGCGAGCGCGACCTGCGGGACGAGTGGGACCGTCCGATCCCGGGCGACGATGATCGGGACCCGCGGTCCGGCTGGCGCGACATCCGCTGGGGTCGCTGGATCGTGCGGGGCGCAGCCGTCTCTGTGGTGCTGCTGGTGGTGGCGATCGCGTGGCTGGCGGTCACCGCGCCGCTGTCCAAGTCGCTGGCGCCCCCGACGCCGCCCTCCATCACCCTGCTGGCGGCGGACGGCACGCCCATTGCGCGGCGCGGCGCGATCATCGGCGCGCCCGTTGACGCCGAGCGGCTGCCGGCCCATGTGCGCAACGCGTTCCTGGCGATCGAGGATCGGCGCTTCTACGACCATTGGGGCATCGACCCGCGGGGCATCGCGCGCGCCGCCTGGTCCAACGTCGGCGCGGGCGGCGTGCGCCAAGGCGGCAGCACCATCACCCAGCAGCTGGCCAAGAACGCGTTCCTCGACTCGGACCGCACGGCGGCGCGCAAGATCCGCGAGGTCATGATCGCCTTCTGGCTGGAGGCGTGGCTGAGCAAGAACGAGATCCTGTCGCGCTACCTGTCCAACGTCTATTTCGGCGACAATGTGTACGGCATCACCGCCGCCTCGAAGCATTATTTCGGGCGCACGCCGCAGAACCTCAACATCGGCCAGGCGGCGATGCTGGCCGGGCTGGTCAAGGCGCCGTCGCGGCTGGCCCCCACCGGCAACCTGAAGGGCGCGCGCGCGCGCCAGGCGGTGGTGGTGGCGACCATGGTCGACGCCGGCTTCCTTTCCGCGGCCGAGGCGCGCCGCGTCCAGCCGCAGCGCGTGCTGCCCAAGAAGCCGCAGCCGCTGCCCACCGGCACCTATTTCGCCGACTGGATCATGCCGGAGGCGCGCGACCGGGCGGGCGAGGTGAAATCGGAGGCGACGATCCGCACCACGCTGGACCCCAGGCTCCAGCGCGCGGCCGAGGGCGTGATCCGGCGCGCGGGGCTGCGCCAGGCGCAGGCGGCGCTGATCGCCATGCGTCCGGACGGTGAGGTCGTGGCGATGGTCGGCGGGCGCGATTACGGCGCCAGCCCCTTCAATCGCGCGACGCAGGCGCGGCGCCAGCCGGGCTCGACCTTCAAGCTGTTCGTCTACCTGGCGGCGATGCGCGCAGGGCTGACGCCCGACACGGTGCGCGACGACACGCGGTTCGACTTCGCCGGGTGGAGCCCGCGCAACGACGACAATCGCTATCTGGGGCCGATCACGCTCCGGCGCGCGTTCGCGCGCTCGTCCAACGTGGTGGCGGCGCGGCTGACGCAGGAGGTGGGCGTCAAGGCGGTCATCAAGGCGGCGCGCGACCTGGGCATCACCACGCCCTTGGCGAACGAGGCCAGCATCACGCTGGGCACGTCGGGCGTGTCGCTGCTGGAGCTGACGGCCGCCTATGCCGCCATCGCCGACGGCCGCTATCCCGTCCGCGCGCACGGGCTGGAGGAGAGCGAGGGCGACCGGCCCTGGCTCAGCCGCCTGACCAACCGTCGTACCGCGCTGCCGGAGCGGGAGCGGGACGACCTGATGTCGCTGCTCGGCTCCTCGCTTCGGGGCACGGGGCGCGAGGCGACCCTGTCGGTGGACGCCTGGGGCAAGACGGGAACGTCGCAGTCGGGCCGCGACGCCTGGTTCATCGGCTGGTCGCGCGACCTGGTGGTGGGCGTCTGGGTCGGCAACGACGACAACAGCCCGAACCCCGGCCTGCACGGCGGCGGCATCCCCGCGCAGATCTGGCGCGACTATATGCAGTCGGCGCTGGGCGTCGCCCCCGTGATCCGCGAGGTCGCGCCCGAGGCGGTGGACGGCAACGCCACGGACGAGATCGGCAACCTGATCGACGGCGTGCTGCCCGACGTGTCGGACGCGCTGGACCAGCTGGACGGCGTGGGCATCCGCCTGGACGGCGACCGGCCCGATGCGGACCCCGACGCGGAAGAGGCGCTTCCGCCCCCGCCGCGCGGCCCCCGCGAGGACCGCGCGCCGCCGCCCGAAGATTATTGGTAGCCGAACAATGGTGGCGGTCGGCGTGACGCGGGGCTAACCGCCCGGCCATGCGCTTCTTCTCCGACAACGCCGCCACCGTCCACCCGCGCGTCATGGAGGCGCTGGTCGCCGCCAACGTGCAGGACACCGCCTATGACGGCGACGCCTGGTCCCGGCGACTGGACGGGAGCCTGGGCGAGCTGTTCGGCACGGAGGTGCGCGCACTCTGGGTGCCCACCGGCACGGCGGCCAACTGCCTGGCGCTGGCCGCGCTCTGCCCGCCGCACGGCGGCGTGCTGTGCCACCGCGACGCGCACGTCCAGAACGACGAGGGCGGCGCGCCGGAATTCTACACGCACGGCGCCAAGCTGATGCTGTGCGAGGGACCCGGCGCGAAGCTCTCGCCCGACACGCTGTCCGCCACCGCCGACGCGATCGCCAACGACGTTCACCGGGTCCAGCCGCACGCGGTGACCATCACCAACGCCACCGAATACGGGCTGGTCTATCGCCCGGACGAGGTGGCGGCGATCGGCGACTGGGCCAGGCGCCGCGGCCTGGGCTTCCACGTCGACGGCGCGCGCTTCGCCAATGCGGCGGCCTTTGCCGGGGCCGATCCCGCCGACCTGACCTGGCGCGCGGGCACGGACATCTTGTCGCTCGGCCTGGTCAAGACGGGCGGCATGAGCGCCGAGTGCCTTGTCTTCTTTCGCAAGGAGCTGGCCGACGTCACGCTTCGCCGCCGCAAGCGCGCGGGGCTGCTCTTCTCCAAGGGGCGGTTCCTGGCGGCGCAGGTGCTGGCGATGGTCGAGGACGATCTGTGGCTGGAGCTGGGCGCGCGCGCCAACGCCGGCGCGGCGATGCTGGCCGACGCGGCGGGCGACCGGCTGATCCAGCCCGTGGAAGCCAACGAACTGTTCCTGCGCGCCAGCCCCGAAGAGGCGGCGCGGCTGCGCGCCAAGGGCTTCGACTTCTACGACTGGGCGGACAACGAGGTCCGCTTCGTGGTCAGCTGGGACCAGGCGGCGGACGTGGTGCAGCCGCTCGCCGACGCGATCCGCGAGTTGTGATGGCGCCCGCTCGATCCTCCCCCGCCAAGGGGAGGATAACAGGGTTATGCACCGTTGGTGGCGGAACGGCATGACCGCCCCTCCGCGTTCCGCCACCGCCGGCATCCTGATCCCCTTTGCGCTCGTCACGCTGATCTGGGGATCGACCTGGATCGTGATCCGCGACCAGCTGGGGGTGGTGCCGCCGACCTGGTCGGTGACCTACCGCTTCCTGGTCGCCGGCGTCGCCATGACGCTCTACGCGGCGTGGCGGGGCGAGTCGTTCCGGCTGGATCGCACCGGCTGGCTGCTGGCGGGCGCGACCGGCGTTCTGCAATTCTGCCTCAACTTCAACTTCGTCTACCGGGCGGAGAACTATGTCACCTCGGGACTGGTGGCGGTGGCGTTCGCGACGCTTCTGGTGCCCAACGCGCTGATGGGACGCCTCTTCCTGGGGCAGAGGCTGGGGCGCCAGCTGCTGGCGGGGTCTGCGGTGGCGATGGCGGGCGTGGCGCTGCTCTTCCTCCGCGAGGTGCGGCTCGATCCTGCCGCCACCGCGCGCACGCTCACCGGCCTGGGCTTCACCGCGGCGGCGATCCTGTCGGCGTCCTGCGCCAACGTGATCCAGGCGAGCCCCGCGGCCAGGCGCTATCCCGTCGCGCCCTCGCTGGCGGTGGCGATGCTGGTCGGCGCGGCGCTGGACGCCGTTCTTGCCTTTACGCTCAGCGGGCCGCCCGTGGTGGAATGGCGCGCGGGCTATTGGGCGGGCATCCTGTACCTGGGGCTGTTCGCGTCGGCGGCGGCGTTCACGCTCTATTTCGGCATCCTGCGCGTGATCGGCCCGGCCAAGGCCGCCTATTCCAGCGTCATCGTGCCCGTGATCGCCATGGCGCTGAGCACCGTGTTCGAGGGCTATCGCTGGTCGGGGCTGGCGATCGCGGGCGCGGCGCTGACGGGCGTGGGGCTGGTGACCGCGTTGAGCGCGCGCAGGCCCAACCGGTAGTTGGCATGGCGCGGGCTCCAGCCCAGCACGCGCTTCGCCTTGCCGTTCGCGACGCGCCGGTTCTCCGCGTAAAAGGCGCGGGCGGCCGGCGACAGGCTGTCGAGGCTCGCCACGGGCGGCGGTGCCATTCCCAGCAGCCGCGCGGCGTACTCGACGACCGCGTCCTGCGACGCGGGCTCGTCGTCGGCCAGGTTGTACGCGCCGGTCGGACCGTCGAACCCGGCCACCACGCCCGCCACGATGTCGTCCGCGTGGACGCGGCTGAACACTTGGTCGCCCAGCCCCGTGCGATGCGCCCTGCCCGCGCGCACCCGGTCCAGCGGCGACCGGCCCGGACCATAGATGCCCGGCAGCCGGAACACGCGCGCGCCCATCCGCAGCCAGTCCGCGTCCGCCGCGGTGCGCGCCGATCGCCGCCCCGTGCCGGTCAGCGTCGTCTCGTCCACCCAGGCGCCGCCCGCGTCGCCGTACACGCCCGTGGACGACAGATAGCCCAGCCACCGGCCCGACCGCATCAGGTCGCCGCCATAGCGGATCAGCACCGGGTCGTGGTCGCCCTCGGGTGGGACGGAAGACAGGATGTGCGTCGCCGCCGCGATGCCCGCGCGCACCGCCGCCTCGTCGTCGAAGCGGATCGTGTCCGCCCGTCCGTCCCGCGTCGTGGCGGTCACGGCGGCGCGGCCGGCCACGGCGTCCGCCAGCCGAGACGCGGTGTAGCCCAGGCCCAGGATCAGCAGCCGCATATGCCCTACCTCGCCGCCATCGGGCCCTTGAACAGCGTGCCGAACCAGTCGCCCTTGTTCCACACCGGCCGCTGGTCCGCGTCGGCGATCTCGCGCGCGATGCGGTAGTTCACGTCCACGAAGCGCACGCCCTGGTCCCACAGGATGGGCTGCGTCACCTCGTCGCAGGGGCGATGGTAGCAGGTCTTCAGGAACGTCTGGAACGCCGCCCCCTGCGGCCCCTTCTGTCCCGGCCACAGGAACACGGACGGCACGCCCTTTTCCACGAAGCGGAAATGGTCGGACCGGACAAAGAACGCCTCCTCCGGGTTCTGGTCGGGCGTCAGGTCCACGCCCGCCGACCGCACCGCGCGGCGTACGATGGGGCCCAGCGTGGAGCGTTCCGCGCCGAACACGGTCATGTCCTCGAACCGGTAGAGAAGGACCGGCATGTCCAGGTTCACGTCCGCCACCACGTCGCCGATCGGCACCGTCGGGTTGCTGGCGAAATAGTCGGCGCCCACCAGCCCCTTCTCCTCGCCCGTCACCGCCAGGAACATGACGGTGCGCCGCGGCGCCTTGCCAGACGCGGCGAAGCGCTTGGCCTCCTCGATCAGGCTGGCGATGCCGATGGCGTTGTCCAGCGCGCCGTTGTTGATGCGATCCTTGCCCTTGTTCTCGGGCGTATCGGGCAGGACGCCGATATGGTCCAGGTGCGCGGACAGGACCACCACCTCGCGCCCCAGCTTGGGGTCGGTGCCGGGGATCACGCCCACCACGTTGCTGCTCCGGCCCGCCACCAGCTCGGTGCGGATCGCCGCGCGCAGGGTGCCGGACGCAGCGAAGGAAGTGTAGCGCGGCTTCTCCGTGCGCGCCGTCGCCTCCACCGTCGCCCATTTCGCGCCGAACAGCTTGGCCGCCCCGGCGGGCGACAGCGTGGCGAGCAGCGGCACGCCGCGCGCCGCGGCCCCGCCGCCCGTGCCGTCCGGCCTGGCCCAGGTCATCGCCGCCCGGTCCCAGCGCTTGGCCAAGCCCGCGAAGCCCGGCCCGCGCCCGCCCCCCGTTTCAGCGATCGCGATCGCGCCCACCGCCCCGCGCCGCGCCGCCTCCTGCAACCGCGCGTCGCGCGTGAAGGACGCGTCGATCTCTCCGTTGCCCAGGCTCGGCGCAGCCCCCAGCAGCGCCACGATCTTGCCGCGCACGTCCAGCCCCGCATAATCGTCATGGCCCAGCGTGGGCGCGGACACGCCAAGCCCCACGAACACGACGGGCGCGGTCACTGCCGTCTGCGCGGCGCGGGGGTCTGCGGCAGGAAGATAGTCGATGCCGAACGCCAGCGGACGCGCGCGACCGCCGACCGGCGTCCAGCTCAGCGTCCCCTTGTCCGCTGCGCGGAACGTCACCAGCGGCACGGGCTGGAGATAGGCGCCGTTCGCGCCGGGCCGGAGCCCCGCGGCCGAGAACTGCGCCGCTACATATTGCGCCGCGATGTCGAACTCGGGCGATCCCGCCTCACGCCCCTTCATCTCGTCCGACGCCAGGAACAGCACGTGCGCGCGCATCGCCGCCTGGTCGGCGGGCAGCGGCGACACCGCGGAAACGGTCGGCGGGGGGACGGGCGCGGGTTGAGGGGCAGGCGCGGGCTGCTGGGCGGATGCGGCGGCGGCGAGCGCGACCAGGCTCAGGCCAAGGATCGGTCGGGTCACTGGATAGGTCACTGGATTAGGGCCTTTCGGCAGGAGCGTCGCAGCGGCGTACCACCCGGCCACCCCCACGCAAGTGGCTGGCGGCTGCGGCGACCGCGTCTATATCGGACCGCATGGACGCCCAGACCGCCGCAATCGCCGCCCCCACCGTCACGCGCCGCGAGGATTATCGGCCGCCAGCCTGGACTGTGCCGGACGTATTGCTGGATTTCGATTTGGACCCGGCCGAGACGCGGGTGCGCGCAAAGCTGAGCGTCCGGCGCGCCGGGGATGGCCCGCTCCGCCTCGACGGCGAGGGGCAGGAACTTCTGTCCGTTCTGGTCGACGGCGTGGCCGTGAACGACTGGCACATGGAGGGCGAGCAGCTGGTCGTTCCGCTGTCGGGCGACGCACACCTGGTGGAGACGGAGGTGTTGATCCGCCCCGACGCCAACACCCAGCTGATGGGCCTCTATGAGTCCGGCGGCAATCTCTGTACCCAGTGCGAGGCGGAGGGCTTTCGCCGCATCACCTTCTTCCCCGATCGGCCCGACGTGCTCGCCACCTATCGCGTGCGCATGACCGCCGACCGCGCCCGCTTTCCCGTGCTGCTGGCGAACGGCGATCCCATCGCTGCCGGCGAGGCGGAAGACGGCCGCCACTGGGCCGAGTGGCACGATCCTTTCCCCAAGCCCTCCTACCTGTTCGCTTTGGTGGCGGGCGATCTCAAGGCGAACCAGTCCACCTTCACCACTGTGTCGGGCCGTGAGGTGCAGCTCGGCATCTGGGTGCGCGAGGCGGACCTGCCCCGGACCGAGCATGCGATGCACGCGCTGAAGCTCTCCATGGCGTGGGACGAGCGCGTCTATGGCCGCGAATACGACCTGGACGTGTTCAACATCGTCGCGGTGGACGACTTCAACTTCGGGGCCATGGAGAACAAGGGCCTCAACATCTTCAACTCGCGCTACGTTCTGGCCGATCCGGAGACCGCGACCGACTGGGACTATGACGGCGTTGCGACGGTGGTGGCGCACGAGTATTTCCACAACTGGTCGGGCAACCGCGTCACCTGCCGCGACTGGTTCCAGCTGTCGCTCAAGGAAGGCTTCACCGTCTTTCGCGACCAGGGCTTCTCCGCGGACCAGGGTTCCGCCGCCGTCAAGCGGATCGAGGACGTGCGCGGCCTTCGCGCCGGCCAGTTCCCCGAGGATGGCGGCCCGCTGGCGCACCCCGTACGGCCCGAAAGCTACATGGAGATCGCGAACTTCTACACGGCGACCATCTACAACAAGGGCGCCGAGTTGATCCGCATGATGGCGACCATCCTGGGCCCGCAGACGTTCCGTGCCGCGTGCGACTTGTATTTCGAACGGTTCGACGGCGCGGCCGCCACCTGCGAGGACTATGTTTCTTGCATGGAGGAGGCGAGCGGCATCGACCTGTCGCAGTTCCGCCTCTGGTACTCCCAGGCCGGCACACCGCGTGTTTCCGCCACCCTGTCTCACGAGCCCGGCGGCGGCCGCGCCACGCTCCGCCTGGCGCAGAAGGTGCCTGCCACTCCCGGCCAGGACGAGAAGCAGGCCATGGTGCTGCCGCTCAAGCTCCGCCTGTTCGGCGCCGAAACCGGCACCGCGCTGACCGACGAGCAGCTGGTGCTGCTCGACCAGCCTTCCGAGACCCTGGTGTTCGAGGCCGTCACCGAGCGTCCGGTGCTGTCGATCAACCGCGGCTTCTCCGCGCCCGTGATCGTCGAGAGCGACCGCACGGCCGCCGACCTGGCCTTTCTGTCGGCGAACGACGACGATCCGTTCGCCCGCTACGAGGCGACGCAGCAGTTGATGCTCGACACGCTGGTGGCCGCCACGATCGAGGGGCCGGACGGAACCGGGGCCGACCCCGAACCCGTCGTCCGCGCCGTGTCGGAAACGCTCGCCGACCCCGCGCTCGACCGCGCCTTCGTGGCCGAAGCGGTGCTGCTGCCGTCCGAAAGCTTCATCGGCGACCAGATGGCGACCGTCGATCCCGACGCGATCCACGCCGCGCGGGAGGCGCTGCGCCGGACGCTGGGCGAGCGGCTCGCCGATCAGTGGCGCGGCGCCTATGAGGGCCCGCGCGAGCCTTGGCGCTACACGCCCGAGGGCAAGGGCCTTCGCCGGCTGCGCAACGCCGCGCTCGGCTATCTGGCGGCGGGCGGCGCGGCCGACCTGGACCGGCTGGCCTTCACCCAGTTCGAGGCGGCGGACAACATGACCGACCGCCAGGGCGCGCTGGCCGTGCTGGCGAACGGCGACTTTCCGTCGCGTCAGGCGGCGCTGGACGCCTTTTACGCGCGCTACCGGGACAACGCGCTGGTGATCGACAAGTGGTTCCAGACCCAGGCGCTCTCCACGCGCGCTGACACGGGCGAGGTGGTGCGCCGGCTGGCCGGGCATCCCGACTTCAGCCTGTCCAATCCCAACCGTGCCCGCTCGCTGGTTGGCGCGTTCGGCGTCAACCAGCGCGCCTTTCACGCGGCCGACGGCTCGGGCTACCGCTTCCTCGCCGACCAGCTCGTGGCGCTTGACCGCCTCAACCCCCAGAATGCCGCCCGCCTCGTGCCGCCGCTAGGCCGCTGGCGCCGCTTCGACCCCGCCCGCGCCGCGCTGATGCGGGCCGAGCTGGAGCGGATCGTGGCGACGCCCGGCCTGTCCAAGGACCTGTTCGAACAGGCGTCCAAGAGCCTGGAGGGATAGCGCCGGCGTTCCGGCAAGGGCGCTCCGTTCAGCTAGTCGTTCCGATTATTTAGATCCATCGGCCTGCTCCTATCCTCGGCCGCTTGTCGAGAAAGGAGCGTGGCCATGGGCCTTGTCGCCGATATCGCCAGCCGGACGTCCTACCAGCCAGCCATGTTCCCCGGCCTGCCATTCGGGCTGACCAACCTATTCGGAGGGGCCATCGGAGTCGCCGGCGCCACGTCGGCATCGCGCGCCCTCACGGACACGCCGCCGCGCTTCGACGCCGGGGACCTTTACTATTCCACCGGGCCTTCCTCCGCGGACATCAAGCAGGACTCGCTCGGCGACTGCTTCTTCGTGGCGACGCTGGGCGCTATTGCCGACCAGCAGCCCCAGACGATCCGCGACGCCATATCCTACGACGCCGACACCGGCAGCTTCAACGTGACGCTGTACGACGGCGGAAAGCCCGTGACGATCAACGTCACCCAGCAGGAACTGGAATATAACCTGTCGCGCGGCGGCGGCAGCCTGGTGGACAACAAGACCACGGACATCGGCATCTGGCCTGCGGTGATGGAGACCGCCTACGCCAAGATGAACGACAGCAATCCGGCCGATGGGCTGAAACAAGGCTTCGATGTCATCAACGGCGGCGGCAAGGCGCGCGACGCGATGGAGGTCGTTACCGGCGATCGCGGAACGGACATCACCTATGACAAGGGCTTCTTCGAGGACAAGAACGATGCGATCGACCGGCTGGCCAAGCAGGCGCAGGCGGCTCTCGGCGTGGGGCGGCCGCTGACCCTGTCTACCGACCCCGAATCCCGCTCGTTGCTGGAAAGGATCAAGGGTGACGACGGCACGCAGGACGGGCTGGTCGACAACCACGTCTATGTCGTCGAGAGCGTCGAGAACGTGGACGGCGAGTGGCAGGTGACGCTCCGTAATCCCTGGGGCACCAACAACGGCGTGAGCGAGGGCTATGACGCCCAGCCGGCCAGCATCACCGTGCCGCTGGAACGGTTGGTGGACACGGGCGGGCTGGAGTATTTCAACGCCGGTGCGCTGTAAGGGGATGATCGCGATGGTTCTGGCGTCGTTGCTCGGCCTGCTGGGATGCGGCGACGATCCGGCGGCCAGGCTCCCGACGCCCGGCACCGAGCTGGCCGACCCGCCCGCGGCGGCGCGCGCGGGGATCGAGCAGGCGGTGGCGCGCTGGTCAAAGGGTCGCTTCACGCCGGGCGAGCCGCGCTGGTTCCGGCTGGCGGACGGGGCCCCGCCCGTGGCCGCGATGAAGTCCGTCGACAATGCCTTGGCGGGCAAGGCCACGCGCATCACGGAAACGGGGCCGGACGGCACCGACGCGACGATGCAGGGCTGGAAGCTGGCGCGCGAGAGCGGCGGCCATAACGGAATAGTGGTTGCGGTATCGAAGTCCGACCCCACGATCGGCGCCCTAATCCCCGTGAAACTGGCGCAGGGCTGGCCCGACTAGCGGCAGACTCGACGGTTCGGTCCGGCCGCGCCATAGCAGCCCCATGGACGACGACGCATTCTTCACGCCGGATGGCGACCGGTTCCTGCCCCAGCCGATCGCGCGCGGGCCGTGGGACCCGAACTCGCTCAACGGCCGCGTCGTGGCAGGACTCCTGGGCGTTGAGCTGGAGCATCGACACGGCGGCCAGGATGACGGCGGCGATTGGCTGCCCGCGCGGCTGACCGTGGACCTGTACCGCCTGCCCAACTTCGATCCCGTCACCGTGGAGACGCGCGTGGTGCGCGAGGGGCGCCGCATCCGCGTGGTGGACGCGACCTTCCTGTCCGGCGGCCGCGACATGGCGCGCGCCACCTGCCAGTTCCTGAAGGCGGGCGAGAACGCGCCCGGCAACGTCTGGAAGCCCGAGACCTGGGACGCGCCCGACCCGGAAACTCTGGCCGACCGGGAGCGGGCCAACCCTGATTCCCGGCCCATGCCCTGGACGGTGCGCCCGTTCACGGGTGGCTTCGGCGAGGCGAACCAGCGCCGCGCCTGGCTGCGCGAGCTTCGCCCCATGGTCGCGGGTCGCGACATCACGCCCTACGCGCGCGCCGCGGCCTCGTGCGACTTCGCCAGCCCCTATTCGCACAGCGGCGATGAGGGGCTTGGCTATATCAACACGGACGTCACGCTGACGCTCCATCGCCTGCCGGCGGGCGAGTGGCTGGGCTATGAGGCGAGCTACCACGACGCGGATGCCGGCATCGCGGCCGGCCAGTGCCGCCTCTACGACGAGCAGGGACCGATCGGCCTGGCGACCTGCCTGGCGCTGGCGCAGAAGATGGTGCTGCGACCAAAGTGACATCCATCCTTCCCCGCCGGGGGGAGGATCAGGAGATCAGAACAGCCGCGCCCCGTTCGGCACGGGCTGATCGGGCGCGAACAGCACCACCCTGCCCTCGGCATCCGGGAAGCCCAGCGTCAGCACCTCGGACAGGCTGGGCCCCACCTGGCGGGGCGGGAAGTTGACCACGGCGGCGACCTGGCGCCCCACCAGCGCCTGCGGGTCGTAGTGCGCGATCCGGGCCGTCGACCGCCGCACGCCCACGCCGGGGCCGAAGTCGATCCGCAGCTTGAGCGCCGGGCGGCGCGCCTCCGGAAAGAGCTCGGCGGACACGATCGTGCCGACCCGGATATCGACGCTCAGGAACTGGTCGAACCCGATCTCCGGGGCCGCCGGTTCGGTACCGTCGCGGACGAGGTGCGTCAGAAATCTACCTGTGCGTAATGGGGGGAAGGGCCGATCACCTCCATCCGCTCGGACAAGAGGGGCCGAAAGGAGGGGCGGCTCTTCAGGCCCATATACCAGGCCTGGGTGCGCTCATGCCCCTTCCAGTCGATCCCGCCCAGGTAATCGGCGACGGAGATCTGCGCGGCCGCCGCCAAGTCGGCCAGGCTGAAGGTTGCGCCCGCCATCCAGTTGCGATGATCCAGCAGCCAGTCGGTATAGTCTAGCTGGCCGACCGCAGCCTTCATGGCCTCGCGCAGCGACCTGGCGTCGGGGGAGACGCGGTGGGCGATCCGCTTCACCATGCGCTCGCGCAGCAGCGGCTGGGTCACCTCGGCATAGAAGGTGCCGTCGAACCAGGCGACCAAGCGGCGCACCTCGGCGCGATACTCGGCGGTGCCCGTGATGGCGGGCGCCTTTTCCACCGTTTCCTCGAAATACTCGCAGATCGCGCCGGAATCGACCAGCACCACCCCGCGCTCGGCATCGACCATCACCGGCGTCTGGCCGGCGGGGTTCATGTGCAGGAAGTCGTCCCGCCGCTCCCAGGGGGATTCCCGCACCAGCTCGTAGCCGACGCCTTTCTCGCCCAGCAGCAGGCGGACCTTGCGGCTGAACGGGCAAAGGGGGAACTGGAAGAGTTGCCACATGCCCCCGTGTTAGGCTCCGCCGGGAGGCGAAGGAAGAGTGGACAAAACAGGTACATGGCGAATATCGGCGCCTCACGATGACGGCCATGCTCTTTCTTCTGATCGGTGTGATCCTGGCCTTCACGGCCGGCGGCGGTGCCTGGGCGCTGATCGCCACCGTGACCGCGGCGGCGGTGGCGGGAACGACGCTGCCCGACCTGGACGCGGCGCTGGGACTTCGGCACCGGAGCGCGCTGCTGCACAGCGTGCTGCCGCTCGCCGTGGCGATGCTGGACCGGCGGACCTGGCCGGTCGCGGCGGGGCTTGGCCTGGGGATTGGGCTGCACCTGGCGGCCGACTTGTTCCCGAACGGGATGCGCGGTTTTGCGACCATCAAGATGCCGCTGATCGGCTCGCTGGGGGCGGGAACGTCCTATCTGTGGATCGCGGCCCATGCGGGAGGCAATCTGGCGGCGGGCGCATGGCTGCTCGGCCGCATCGCCACGCGTCAGACCGCCGCTGCGGTGCTGGCAGCGGTGGGCGTGCTGGGCGTCGTCTACCTGCTGAAGACGGATGGGGGCTGGTGGGCCCTGATGATGTTCGCCGGCCTGGGCTGGCTGGCGCTGCGATAGGGGCCGCCGCGACTACTCCGCCGCGACGACCTCCTGGGCCTGGGTTTCCGCGTCGTCGGGCGTGCGGCCATCCGCGTCGTTGGCGGGGTGGGCCAGGCGTTCCAGCATCTCCTTCGGGATCACGTGCCAGAAGCGGGACCGCGCGCGGTCCCAGTCGTCGAGCATGCCACGCGCCCATTTGCTGTCCGTGGCGCGGACATGGTCGGCGATCAGGCGCTTCAGCTCGCCCTCCCAGTGCGCGGAGCCGAGCCGCGCCCAGGTGATGCTGTCCGGGTTGGCGCGGCGTTCGAAGCTGTCGTCCGGATCGTACAGAAAGGCTGTGCCGCCCGTCATGCCTGCGCCGAAGTTCGCACCCACCGCACCCAGAACGACGGCGATGCCGCCCGTCATGTACTCGCAGCCGTTCGCGCCGCAGCCCTCGACCACTACCTCGGCGCCCGAATTGCGGACGGCGAACCGCTCGCCCGCCTGGCCCGCCGCGAAGAGACGGCCGGACGTGGCGCCATAAAGCACGGTATTGCCGATCACCGTATTATCCTGGCTGGCGAGTGGGCTCGACACGGCCGGGCGCACCACGATGGTGCCGCCCGACAGCCCCTTGCCCACATAGTCGTTGGCGTCGCCGAACACCTCCAGCTTCACGCCCTTGACCAGGAAGGCGCCGAGCGACTGGCCCGCGCTCCCGCGCAACCGCACGGTGACATGGCCGTCGCGCAGCCGGTCGGAGCCGAAGCGGCGGACGATCTCCGACGACAGGCGCGTGCCCACCGCCCGGTGCACGTTCCGGACGGAGTAGGTCAGCTGCATCTTCTCGCCGCGTGCGAAGACGGGGGCGGCGTCCTTGATGATCTGCGCGTCCAGGCTGTCGGGCACCTCGTTGCGGAAGGTGGACAGGCTGAAGCGGCGCTCCGCATCGGTCGCGTCCACCTTGGCGAGGATGGGGTTGAGGTCGAGGTCGTCCAGATGCTCGGCGCCGCGGCTGACCTGGCGGAGCAGCTCGGTGCGGCCGATCACCTCGTCCAGCGACCGCACGCCGAGCCGCGCCAGGATGTCGCGCACCTCCTCGGCGATGAAGGTCATCAGGTTGATGACCTTTTCCGGCGAGCCGCTGAACTTGGCGCGCAGCCGGTCGTCCTGTGTGCAGACCCCTACCGGACAGGTGTTCGAATGGCACTGGCGCACCATGATGCAGCCCATCGCCACCAGCGACAGCGTGCCGATGCCGAACTCCTCTGCGCCCAGGATCGCGGCGATCACCACGTCGCGCCCCGTCTTCAAGCCCCCGTCCGCGCGCAGCCGCACGCGGCCGCGCAGGCCGTTCAGCGTCAGCACCTGGTTCACCTCCGACAGGCCCATCTCCCAGGGCGTACCGGCGTACTTGATGCTGGTCTGGGGCGAGGCACCCGTGCCGCCGACATGGCCGGACACGAGGATCACGTCGGCATGCGCCTTGGCGACGCCCGCCGCGACCGTGCCGATGCCCGCAGAGGAAACGAGCTTGACGCAGACGCGCGCGCGCGGATTGACCTGCTTCAGGTCGTAGATGAGCTGCGCCAGATCCTCGATCGAATAGATGTCGTGGTGCGGCGGCGGGCTGATGAGCGTGACGCCCGGCGTCGCATGGCGCAGCCGCGCGATCATCTCGGTCACCTTGAAACCCGGAAGCTGGCCGCCCTCGCCCGGCTTCGCCCCCTGCGCGACCTTGACCTCGATCTCCTCGCAGGAATTAAGATACTCGGCCGTCACGCCGAAGCGTCCCGACGCGACCTGCTTGATGACGGAATTGGCGTTGTCGCCATTCTCGTACGGGGTGTACCGCTTCTTGTCCTCGCCGCCCTCGCCCGACACCGCCTTGGCGCCGATGCGGTTCATGGCGATGGCCAGCGTCTCGTGCGCCTCGGGGCTGAGCGCGCCGAGCGACATGCCCGGCGTCACGAACCGCTTCCGGATCTCGGTGATCGCCTCCACCTGGTCCACCGCTACGCCCTCGGCGGGGAAGTTGAACTGGAGCAGATCGCGCAGATATACGGGCGGCAGGTCGGACACGCCGCGGCTGAACTGAAGATATTGCGCGTAGCTGTCCGATCCGACGGCGGATTGCAGCAGGTGCATCAGCTGCGCCGAATAAGCGTGCGGCTCGCCGCCCTCACGCTGACGATAGAAGCCGCCGATGGGCAGGCGCACCACCGCCTCGTCGAACGCCGCCTCGTGCCGCATGGTGGCAGACAGGTGCAGCGAGGCATAGCCCTCGCCGCTGATCTTGGCGGGCATGCCGGGAAACAGGTCGTTCACCAGCGCACGGCTGAGGCCCACCGCCTCGAAATTATAGCCGCCGCGGTACGAGGAGATGACGGCAATCCCCATCTTGCTCATGATCTTGAGCAGCCCTTCCTCCACCGCGACGCGGTGCCGCTGGAGGCAGTCGACCAGGCTCAGCCCGTCGAACAGGCCACGCGCGTGGCGGTCGGCGATCGCCGCTTCGGCCAGATAGGCGTTCACCGTGGTCGCACCCACGCCGATCAGGACGGCGTAGTAATGCGTGTCCAGGCACTCGGACGAGCGGACGTTGATCGACGCATAGGAGCGGAGACCCCGGCGGACGAGATGCGTGTGGACGGCGGCGGCGGCGAGCACGCCCGCGATGGCGACGCGGTCCTCGGACACCGCCTCGTCGGTCAGGAACAGCTCCGACTTGCCCTCCCGCACCGCCTGTTCGGCCTGGTTGCGGATGCGCTGGATGGCGGCGCGAAGCCGGTCCGGGCCGCCGCCCGCCTCGAAGGTGCAGTCGATCTCGGCCGCGTTGTTGCCAAAATGGAGCTTCAGCCGCTCCCAATCGGCGCCTGTCAGCACCGGGCTCTCCAGCACCAGCACGCGACCGCGGCGGTCCTCGGTGTCGAGGATGTTGGCCAAGTTCCCGAACCGCGTCTTGAGCGACATGACGTAGCGCTCGCGCAAGGAGTCGATCGGCGGGTTCGTCACCTGTGCGAAGTTCTGGCGGAAGAACTGGCTGATGAGCCGCGGCTTGTCGGAGATGACGGCGAGCGGCGTGTCGTCGCCCATCGATCCCACCGCCTCCTTGGCACCGGTGACCATGGGGCTGAGGATCAGCTCCATGTCCTCCAACGTCTGACCCGCCGCGACCTGGCGACGCGCCAGCTCGGCGCGCGGATAGGCGACGACCGCGTCGGACGCCGGCAGGTCCGACGCCTCCAGGAAATTGCCGATCATCGCGGCATAGTCGGCCTCGCCCGCGATCCGGTCCTTCACCGCGCGATCGTTGAGGACCACGCCCTCCAGCAGGTCCACCGCGATCATCTGGCCGGGGCCGAGCCGCCCCTTCTCCACCACCGTGGATTCGGGAACGGGCACCATGCCGCTCTCCGACCCCACGATCAGCAGCCCGTCGGCCGTCCGCGTATAGCGAAGCGGGCGGAGCGCGTTGCGGTCCATGCCCGCCACCGCCCAGCGCCCGTCTGTCATGGCGAGCGCGGCGGGTCCGTCCCACGGCTCCATGACGGAGGCGAGATAGCGGTAGAGCGACTGGTGGCTCTCGGGCGTCTGGTCCTCGATCATCGCCTCGGGCACCAGCATCAGCTTGGCGGTGGGCGCGTCGCGGCCGGACCGGCAGATCGCCTCGAACACCGCGTCCAGCGCCGCCGTGTCGGACGCGCCGGCCGGGATGACGGGCTTGATGTCCTCTGAATCGCCGCCGAACGCGATGGAGGCCATGCGAATCTCGTGGCTCAGCATCCAGTTCTTGTTGCCGCGGATCGTGTTCACCTCGCCGTTGTGCGCCAGGCAGCGGAACGGCTGGGCTAGCCACCATTGCGGGAAGGTGTTGGTCGAATAACGCTGGTGAAAGATCGCGACGCGGCTCTCGAACCTTTGGTCGCGAAGGTCGGGGTAGAAGACGGACAGGCTCTCCGCCAGGAACAGCCCCTTGTAGACGATGGACCGGCAGCTGAGCGAGCAGACGTAGAAGCCCTGGATTTGGGCCGCGATCACGCGCTTCTCGATCCGGCGACGGATCAGGTACAGGTTCTTCTCGAACTCCGCCTCGTCCACCTCGCCGGGCAGCGGTCCGGCGATCATGATCTGCTCGATCTCGGGGCGCGTCGCCTGAGCCTTGAGGCCGATCACGCTGACGTCGACGGGCACCTGGCGCCAGCCATAGATGGTATAGCCCGCCTCGATCACGACGCTCTCGACAATGGTGCGGCACGTCTCCTGCGCCCCCAGGTCGGTTCGCGGCAGGAAGACCTGCCCCACTGCCAGCCGGTTCGCGCGCACCTTGTGCCCAGATGCCGCGATGGCGTCGTCGAAGAAGCGGTGTGGCAGGTCGATATGGATGCCCGCTCCGTCGCCCGTCTTGCCGTCTGCGTCTACGGCGCCGCGATGCCAGACCGCCTTCAGCGCGTCGATCGCCGACTGGACGACCCGGCGTGACGGGCGGCCATCTGTCGCGGCCACCAGGCCCACGCCACACGCGTCGGACTCAAGGTCCGGGCGGTACATGCCATGCTCGGCCAGATAGGCGCGCTGGTCGGACATCACTTGTCCTCCTTCGTATAGGCCTTGATCGTCGCCGAGATCCGGGCAGGAAGCGCGGCCGACAGGATGGTATCGACGTCCTCGAACCGCTTGGCGGAGATGGCGGACACCTCCGGTCGCACCGCTTGCATCTTCGGCAGCAGCCCGGTCGCGGCGAGCGCCGCCAGGTCCGACTTAGTCTGGTCGCTCGGCTGTTGCAGCTGCGTCGCCAGGCGGCGCTGGCGATCGGCCTCGAACTGCGATGCGGTGTCGCCGTTCGCTCCGGCGGACAGCGCGACCAGCGCCTTGCCGGTGGGAGAGTCGAAGAACCGCGACATGGTCGCGATCTCGGCCGGCGTGAACCGGGCGCGATAGAGCTGCGCGACGTCGGCCCGCAGCAGGTCCGCCGAGCGGGCATAGGCGATACGGGCCTCCTCCCGTGCCGCGCGCGTGACGGCCTCCCTGAGGCCAGGATGCTTCTTCTCGAGCGCGGCCATGTCCTTGTCCGCCGAAAGTTCCTCGGCGAACATGGCGTCGAAGCGTGGCAGGCGGGCCGTGACCAGCGTCTCGGTCGGAAGGACGGCAGCGGCCAGCGTGGTGGCTCCGTCGGCGACGGCGGCAGTCGGCGCGACGGGCGCCTGCGCCGCCTGGACCAGACCGAGGGCGAGAAGAAGGGGGAGCCGCGCGTCGATCACGCCGCCACCTTCTCGGCCCGCGCCTTGGCCTTCAGCCACTTGTGCATGGCGGTCGCGGCGTCGCGGCCGTCGCGGATGGCCCAGACGACCAGGCTGGCGCCGCGGACGATGTCGCCGGCCGCGAACACGCCGTCGAGCGAGGTCATCAGCGTCTTGGAATCGACCAGCACCGTGCCCCAGCGCGTGACGCCCAGCTCCGGCGCTCCCCAGAGCGTCGGCAGCGCCTCCGCGTCGAAGCCGAGCGCCTTGACCACCAGGTCGGCGCGCACGTCGCGGTCGCCCTCCGGGTCGTGTTCGGGCGCGCGGCGACCGCTGGCGTCGGCGACGCCCAGGCGCATCCCGCGCACGCACACGCGCTCGACATGGGCCTCGCCCTCGAACGCCTGCGGGGCGGCGAGCCAGACGAACTCGACACCCTCCTCCTCCGCATTCTGCACCTCGCGCGCGGAGCCGGGCATGTTGGCGCGGTCGCGGCGATAGAGGCACTTCACGCTGGCGGCGCCCTGGCGAACGGCGGTGCGGACGCAGTCCATCGCCGTGTCGCCGCCGCCTACGACCACCACATGGCGGCCGCGGGCATCCAGCGCGCCCTCGTCGAAGGCGGGCACGGCGTCGCCGAAGCCCTTGCGGTTGGAGGCGGTCAGATAGTCGAGCGACTCCACGACGCCGGGCAGGTCATGGCCGGGCACGTCGACCTGGCGCGAACGATAGACGCCCGTCGCGACCAGCAGCGCGTCATGCCGGCCGCGAAGCTCGTCCAGCGTGGCGTCGCGACCCACCTCGAACCCGCTGTGAAAGACGATGCCGCCCGCCTCCAGCCGCTCCACGCGGCGCGTGACCACGTGCTTTTCCAGCTTGAAGCCGGGGATTCCGTAAGTCAGCAGGCCGCCCGCCCGGTCATGCCGGTCGTAGACATGGACCTCGTACCCGTTGGCCCGGAGGTACTCCGCCGTAGTCAACCCGGCGGGCCCTGCACCGATCACGCCCACCGACTGGCCGCGCGACGGGCCGGGCACCAGCGGCTCCACCCAGCCCTCTTCCCAGGCGGTGTCCGTGATGAACTTCTCCACCGAACCGATCGTCACCGCGCCGTGGCCGGTGAACTCGATCACGCAATTGCCCTCGCACAGCCGATCCTGCGGACAGATGCGGCCGCAGATCTCCGGCATGGTGGAGGTGCTGTTCGACAACTCGTACGCTTCGCGCAGCCGCCCCTCGGCCGTCAGACGCAGCCAGTCGGGAATGTGGTTGTGCAGCGGGCAATGGACCGAGCAATAGGGAACGCCGCATTGCGAGCAGCGACCCGACTGATCTTCCGCGGAGGCAACGGCATAGCGATCCGCGATCTCGCGGAAATCATCCGCACGGTCGGCCGGAACGCGCTTGGCCGGATAGGCTTGGTCGCGCGCGACGAACTTCAGCATCGTGTCCACAGCCATCGGACCACCTCCTGACGACCGGATATTGTCACCGGACCCAGGTGTCACGTGCTAAAACAACATTATGACAGCAATGCTGACCTTATAAACTCTCGAAAGCTACCTTGGACTAATTAACCATCATGGTAGGTGTCGATCAAAGTACCCCATCGGACCTATCGAAGGTTGAGCGCCACCAATGCCGCCGATCCCACGATGATCCGATACCAGGCGAAGGGTGCGAAGCCGCGGCGGCTGACCAGCCCGACGAACCATCGGATCACCAGCAACGCCACCACGAACGAGACGGCAAAGCCGATCGCGATCTGGGTCCACGCGCCGTCGGGCAGCGCGCCGCCGGACTTGTACAGGTCGTAACCGGACGCCGCGAGCATGGTGGGGATCGCCAGGAAGAAGGAGAACTCGGCCGCCGCGCGCCGTTCCACGCCAAGGCTCAGCGCACCCATGATGGTGGCGCCCGACCGGCTGACCCCCGGGATCATCGACAGGCATTGGACGACCCCGATCCCCAGCGCCGTCGTCCAAGGCATCCCTTCCACCGTTCCGACGCGCGGCGCGCGGACCAGCCGCTCGATCGCCAGGATCGCCACGCCCCCCAGGATCAGCGCCACTGCCACGACGCTTGGACTTTCCAGCAGCCGCTTGACTGCCTTGTAGGCAAACAGGCCGACGACGGCGGCCGGCAGGAAGCCGAGCGCCACATTGCGCGCGAACGCCCAGGCGCGCGGTTCGCGGGCGAACATGCCGCGAACTACCTCCAGGAACGACCGCCAGTAGAGGACAACCACGGCCAAGATCGCGCCCAGCTGGATCACGATCTCGAACGTGCCGGCCGCGCGGTCGTCATAGCCCAGCAGCGCGCCCGCCAGGATGAGGTGGCCCGTGGAGGAAACGGGCAGAAACTCGGTTACACCCTCCACGATGCCCAGGAGGATGATGGTCAGCAGGTTGTCCACGTCGCGCTCCGCGCCGAAGGGGTGGGCCCGAAGAGGACCGGGGAACGATGGTCAGGCGGTCTCCGCCAGGCGGCGGCCGAAACGGCCCGCACGGCGGAAACGGACCAACCAGCCCGGCGCCACGGTAGCGAGTGGCGTCGGCGTCACGCCCAGCGCCTCCAGGCCGGGCGCATCGGCCGGGACCACATTGTCGAGGCGCAGCATCTCCCACTGGTCACGCGTGATCGGAACGCCCGGCAGCTTGGCGAGCAGCGCGCCCACCGCGTCCGGCACCTCCAGAAAGTTCGGATCGCGCCCGATCGCGCGCGCGATCCAGCGGTTGATCTCAGCCATGCTCAGCACCTCCGGACCCCCAAGCGCATAGGTGCGGCCGGCGTGCGCGGCAGGTTGGGCGACCGCCTCGGCGACCGCATCGGCCACGTCGCTCACGAACACCGGCTGGAACCGGGTGGCGGGGCTGAGCACCGGCACGACGGGAAGTGCCACCATCATGCCGGCGAAGCGGTTCAGGAACCGGTCTTCGCGTCCGAATACCACGGAGGGACGCAGGATCGTGGCACCCGGAAAGGCCGCGCGCACGGCCGCCTCGCCCTCACCCTTGGTCCGACCATAGGCGGACGGCGACCCGGGATCGGCACCGATCGCCGACAGCTGTACCATGGTCGACGCGCCCGCCCCGGCGGCCGCCTCCGCCACCGTGCGTGCGCCGTCCACGTGGATGCGATCAAAATCGCCGCTCAGCGTGCCCACCAGGTTCACCACCGCGTCCGCGCCCTCCACGGCACGGCGCACCGTGTCTGGGCGGGTCACGTCACAGCCGACGAACTGCGTCTGTCCCAATCCGCCGAGCGGCTTCAGGAACCAGGCCTGGCGCGGGTCCCGCTGCGCCACGCGAACCCGCGTGCCGCGCCGCATCAGCGCCTGGGCAACGTAGCGGCCCAGGAAACCGCCTCCGCCCACCAGCGTGACCAAGCCGTCCTTCATTGCAACGCGTTCCCTCTCGATGGAGCTCCGGATCGAGATGGAGGCCTTGCCCGTGCAAAGCCGTGTTGACAAGGCTCGCACCCCGCCCCTAAAGGCCGCCGCCTACCCCGTGCCCAGATGGCGGAATTGGTAGACGCACCAGCTTCAGGTGCTGGCGATCGCAAGGTCGTGGAGGTTCGAGTCCTCTTCTGGGCACCATTTCCTGCACAGGGCGAGCTGCCCGTGCGGGCGTCATCGTTATCCGGTTCTTCCGAGTGCGCTCACCACGGGGCAGGGTTCGATGCGTCGGGATATGTCCAGCTTCAGGAACATGCGGCGAAGGTGCGTGGCCACCATCCAGGGGCTGATGCCCAGGCGTTGCGCAATCTCCTTGTTGGACAATCCGCGGGCCGCCAGGCGAGCGATCTCCTCCTCGCGACAGGACAGCAGATCGCGCAGCGGCGGCGGTTGAACGGCGGGGATCGCATAGGCTGTCGCGACGCCGGCCTGTGATGGGCCTTCTGGCGCGTGGCGGGCGAGAATGGCGGCCATGGGCTCGGCTCCGGATCAGGCGCTGCGCGCACGCGCGGCATCGGTCGGGCGTGCGCGCGGAACGCCGCCGCATCCGGCGCGGCGGGCGGCGCCCCCATGTGCTGCCACAGGGCCGTCACCAGCGGGTCGAACTACCGCACTTCGCGCGCCACGATGCAAAGATCGGGCTACGGCGTGGCGACGCCCAGCCGTTTCAGGCTACGCATCAGGCGCAGCCGCTCCGCCAGCCGGCGATAGTCGAGCCAGCGCCGGTGCCATTGGCAACGCGTGCCCACCATCGTGTTAACGACCAGGCCCGCGATCAGAAGCAGCTCGCCCAGCACCAGCCACAGCTTGGCCATGGGCCAGACCAGCCCCGCGAGCGCCAGCAGCACGGCACCCGCCGAGGCCGCGAAATTGAACACGCCGCCGCGGTAGAGGTTGGCATAATGGTCGGCCAGTGCGTCCGCGCGCGCATAGACGGGCCAGGCCGCATCCGCGTCCGGCGGTGGCGCGGCATAGCCCGGCCCGCGGAAGTCGGACCGGCGCAGCCGCCGAGTCCCCGTGGCCGCCAGCAGCAGCGGATATTCCACCCGCCAGCACCAGCGGGGCTCGACCCCCGCCCGAAAGGCGCGAAGGTGACGCCGCTCCTCCTCCAGGTCCGGCGGCCCGAGGAGCGTGGCGACGAGCCAGGCCAGCGCGGCCGCGCTCGCGGGCCCCGACGGCACGGTTCGCGCGCCCAGCAGGGCAGAGGGCAGGCGCAGCAGGCCGGACCAGAGGAGGAGCAGCGGCGGCGTCGCGCCATGGGCGGCGACATGGATCACCGGCACGCCCCGCCGCACGGCATAATCCACCACGTCCGCCGTGCCGCCGGGCCCGCGCGCCACCTCGCCGTCCCAAATGGCCGGCCAGAAGCAGGTTGCACTGCGCCACCGTGGCCTCGCCGGCCAGCGCATCATGGTGCAGGTCCAGTCGAGCTGGTTTTCGATCATCGACCGCAATCCCCAGACCTTTGTGCCGAGCATCTACGCGGCCTGAGCGGGCGACTATGTGGCGGCGCGGCAGCGCGTCCACACCCCGCCCGACCTGCCGTCATACGTGACGTTTCCGGTCCTGTCGGGGAGCCGGTAGCCGGCGTCAGGATGGCATGCCCCCTGGCGGGCCGAGGATGCGCAACTCGAAGACGGTGGTCGATCGCGACAGGAGGCGAAGCTCGCCGCCATGTGCCCGGGCGATGCGCCGCGCCAGGGCAAGGCCGATCCCCGAACCCTCGGGCTTGGTCGTGAAGAACGGGCGAAAGACGCGCGCCCGGTCCGCCACGGCGACCCCGGCGCCCGTGTCGGTCACACGCACCGACAGGCCGCTCCCATCCGGCGCCAGGATCAGGCCGACGCGACGCGGCACCGGAGCCTCCAGTGCCGCCTCCGCGCCGTTCTGGAGGAGCGCCCACAGGGCTTGGGTCAGCTGGTCGCGGTCCGCCACCGCCCGCCACCCGTGCGGCGCCTCGACGTTCAGCGCCACGTCGTTGCCGAACCGGCCCTGGAACAGCCGGGCCAGATCGCCCGCCAGGTCATTCAGCGGCACGGGCGCGGGCACCGGTTCGGGCAGGCGGGACAATGCACGATAGGCGCGCGTGAAGCCTTCCAGACCTTCCGCGCGCCGGGCCAGCGTGGTTAGTATGTCGGGCAGCAGCGCGTCGCCGCGCGCCGCGGCGATGACCGCGCTGTCCGCCAGGGAGACGATGGGCGACAGGCCGTTCAGCAGCTCGTGGCCCAGTATTTCGATCATCTCGTCACTGGCCCGTCCTTCCGCGGCGCGTTCCTCCGCCTCCACGTCGATCAGGACGGCCAGCCGGGCGCCGGGCGCGGTGTCGACGGCGTTGATGCGCCAACTCCGCCCCTCGTGACGGAGCCGGTCGGCCGCCCGGTCGATCAGCGCCGGCACGGGCGGCAGGATGCGGTCGTCCGTGCCGAACAGGCCGCGTGCCGCCCGGTTGATCGCGTGCGCGCCATTGGCATCGATGCGGACCAGCGGCACCGGCACCTGGTCCAGCAACGGGCGGAGCGGCACCGCCTCAATCTCGCCCGGCGCCGCTGCCGCGGGCAGGTCTGCCCGCAGCGCGGACCAGCAACCCAGCCCGACGATCCAGCCGACGCAGAGGATCGCACCCACCCAGGTTGCCCAGAGACCGGACTGCCACGCAAGCACCGTGGCCGCGCCACCCGCCGCCAGCCCCGCGCCAGACACCAGCGTCGCCGCCGCCCGTCGCCGGCGGATCGCTGCGCTAGAGGCCATGCCGCTCCATGCGGCGGTACAGCGCACCGCGGCTGAGGCCCAGCGCGCTGGCCGCGTGGGTGATGTTGTGGTGGTGTTCGCGCAGCGCCGCCTCGATCACCCCGCGCTCCGTTTCCTCCAGGTCGAAACGCGAAGTGGCGGCGTCATGGATGGCTGGTGACAGCACCGGCACGGCGGATGGAACCAGCAGGGCGACGTCGACCGCGTCGCCCTCGCCCAGCAGCACGGCGCGTTCGGCGGCAGCCGCCAGCCCTCGCACCTGATCGGGCCAGGACGCGCCCAGCACCGCCGCCTCCGCGGCGGGCGTCAGTCGCGGCACCGGACGGTCGTGGCGCCCTGCGGCCAGGCGAAGAAAGTGGCGCAGGAGGAGCAGCACGTCCTCGCCCCGCTGACCGAGCGGCGGCAGAGCGATCTCCACGGCGGCGATGCGCCGGGCCAGTGCCGGAACGATCGCCGACGCCTCGGCCGCCACGGCGATGACGCGCGCGGTCGAAGGCAGGCGGTCGAGCAGCCGGACCTGCTCCACCGCGCCCAGCCGGTCGGGATGACGCAGCACCAGCGTGTCGACACCCTCCCCCATTCGCGCCCAAGCCTCCGGATCGCGCAAGTCGATGCGAGTCATTGGTCCGCCCGCGTGCGTGGAGGCGGCGTGCAGAGCCGCCGCGACCAGGTTGCGGCCTGTGCCCGGCAGTCCGGTGACGACGACGCCGGCGCTGGTCGGACCTACGCGGCGCACCAGGTCGCGCATCCGGACCATGGCGGCGCTTTCTCCGATCAGGCGCACCGGTTCCTCCATCGATCCGGCGGCGGAAGCGACAGGCCTGCCGTGGACGTCCCCGGGAGCGACGGCGGCCGCCTGCAGCTTGGCAAGCAGGTCGGCATTGCGCCACGGCTTCATCACGAAGTCGCGCGCGCCCGCCCGCATCGCCTCCACCGCGATGCGGATGCCGCTGTGCGCGGTGACCACCACGACGCGCGCGCCGGGATCGTCGGCCAGGATACGCGACAGCAGCGCCAGCCCCTCCTCGCCGTCCGTGCGGCCCGCGCCATAGTTCAGGTCGAGCAGGACGGCGTCGTAGCGCCGGGCTGCGAGCCGGGAGAGCGCTTCTTCGGGACCGTCCGCGCGATCAAGCGCGTGGCCGGCGAGCCGGATGGCCAGCCCCAGCGATTCGGCGACGTGTGGATTGTCATCGACCAGAAGGATCGAAAGCGCGCTTGACACGCCCGGTCGCTGTTCATTCCCGGACAGTGCGTCCGATGCCGAACGGTCCGCCTCAACGGTCCTGCCCACAAGTTGCTGATCCATGGTCATTTAGGCCTTTCGACGCCGCTGGGCGACAATCCGGCACATGATGACCGAACACCAGAACGGCGCAAGCGTGTCTCCGGGCGCGGCGATGGACCGCCGCATCGCGCGTTCGGCGCGACCATGGTGGCGCCGAACGCTGGTGCTGGCGGCGCTCGCCGCCGTCCTCGTCGCCGTGGCGCTGTGGCGCCTCCTTCCGGCGAGCGGTTCCACCGACATCGCATCGGCGAACGTCGACACGGGCGATGTCACGCGCGCCGCGTTCGAGGATTACCTGCCGGTGCGCGCAACCGTTGCGCCGCGCATGACCACGCTGGTGGGCGTGCTCGCGGGCGGGCAGGTCGAGCGGCTGCTGGTCCAGGACGGCGCGGCCGTCGGGGCGGGCCAGCCGCTCGCCACGCTGGCCAATCCCGAGCGCCGACTGGACGTGCTGACGCGCGAGGCCCAGATCGCCAGCCAGCTGGGCCAGGTCGCGGGCGAGGGACTGGGGATCGAGCGCAACCGGCTGGACCGCGCGGCGCAGGTCGCGCAGGCCGAATACGACCTCATCAAGGCGCGCCGCGACCTGTCGGTCCGGCAGCAGCTCCACGACCAGGGCTTCCTGTCCGACGCCGGGGTACGCAGCTTCCAGGAGGAGGCCGCCTATCAGGAACAGCGGCTGGCCCAGCTGCGCGCGGGCCGGGCGACGGAGGCGCGGATCACCGCCACGCAAGGCGCACGGCTGGCCGACACGCAGGGGCGGCTTGCGGGCAACCTGTCGGCCGTGCGCGGCGGGCTGGACGCGCTCACCATCCGCGCGCCGGCGGGCGGGCGGCTTACCAACTTCGCCCTCCAGCCCGGTCAGACGCTGAAACCCGGCGATCCTGCAGGTCAGGTCGACAGCGAGGGTTCGTGGAAGCTGGAGGCCGATGTCGACGAGTATTACCTCGGTCGCGTGCGCATGGGCCAGAAGGCGCGCACGCCGGATGGCGCATCGCTCACGGTGTCCAAGGTCCTGCCGGCCGTGACCGAAGGCCGGTTCCGCGTCGAGCTGACCTATGACCGCGCGGCGCCCGGCGGCCTGAACCGCGGCCAGACGCTGGACATCCGCATAACGCTGGGCGGCACTGCGACCGCGCTGCTGGCACCGGTGGGCGGGTGGCTGGAGTCCGGCGGCGGCACGTCCGTCTTCGTGCTGGACGCGGACGGCGCCCATGCCCGGCGCCGCACGATCCGGACGGGTCGCCGCAACCCGCAGCAGGTCGAGGTCCTGTCCGGCCTCCGCCCCGGCGACCGCATCGTCACGTCGAACACCGCGTCCGTGAAGGGCGACATCCTCAACATCCGCTGAAAGGCTTGGGCTCGTGATCCAACTCCAGAATATCCAGCGCCGCTACGTTTCCGACGAGGTGGAAACCACCGCGCTGCGCGACATCGACCTGACCGTCGCACAGGGCGAGTTCCTCGCCATCATGGGCCCGTCCGGCTGCGGCAAGTCGACGCTTCTGAATACGCTGGGAACCGTGGATCGCCCAACCGGCGGCCGGTACCTGTTCGGCGACCGCGACCTGGCCGCACTGGACGAGCGCGAACTGGCGAAGTTCCGGGCGGCGACGCTGGGCTTCGTGTTCCAGAGCTTCAACCTGATCGATGAACTGACGATCGAGGAGAATGTCGCGCTCGGCCTCGCCTATCGCAGGGATGCCGGCGACCGTCGGTCGCGCGTGGCCGCGGCGATGGACAAGGTGGGCATCGCGCACCGGGCCCGCCACTTCCCGCACCAGCTATCGGGCGGCCAGCAACAGCGCGCCGCCATTGCGCGTGCCATTGCCGGCGACCCCCGGCTGATCCTGGCGGACGAGCCGACGGGCAACCTGGACACGTCCAACGGCGAACAGGTGATGAACATCCTGTCCGGCCTGAACGACGAGGGCGCGACCATCATCATGGTCACCCACTCCCCCAGCCACGCCGACATGGCGAAGCGCCGCATCGACATGCTCGACGGCCGCATCGTCGCCAGCGCCATGCGCGCGATCTGACCCCCTTTCAGGAGAACCCGTCATGACCCGCCCCTTTCTTCTCGCCTTGTTCCTCGCCGGTGCCCTCCCCACTACCCTGATCGCCACCGACCCCGCGTCAGCCCGGCCGCAGCCGGCACGGCGCTTCGACGTGGGGCACTTCTCCGCCGTCGAGCTGGACGCGTCGGATGCCGTCCGCGTGACACAGGGCGACACGGCCGTCACCGCCACGGGCGATCCCCGCGTGCTGGACGCCCTGCTGGTCGAGGTGCGCGGCGACACGCTTCATATCGGGCGCCGTCCGGGCCGTTGGCGCGACCGGGGTGCCGTTGTCAGCGTAAGCGTGCCCGCGCTGCGCGCCGCAGCCGTCCGCGGGTCGGGCAGTCTCTCGCTTTCCCAGGCTGGAGTGCGCAGCGTGCAGCTGGCGGTGAGCGGATCCGGTTCGATCGTGGCGACAGGCACGGCGCAGTCCGCCGCCATCGATGTCGGCGGATCGGGCAACGTCGACGCACGGGCGCTCCGCACGCGGGACCTGACGGTGGGCGTCGGAGGGTCGGGCTCCGTCCGGGCAAGCGCATCGGGCACCGCCACCGTCAACGTGGGCGGTTCGGGCAGCGCCGTGGTGACGGGCGGTCCGCGCTGCACCGTCAGTCGCGCCGGGTCCGGCACCGTTCGCTGCGGCTGACCCTCCCCTTTTACCCGTATCCAAGGACGCGCGCCATGAACCGCTTCGCCCTTCTCTCGCTCTACCGGTCGCTGACCCGCCACAAGCTCTACGCCGCGCTCAACATCGGCGGGTTGGCGGTGGGGATCGCCGTGTTCCTGGTGCTCGGCCTCTATGTCAGGTTCGAGACGAGCTTCGAGAAGTGGCTGCCGCGCCACGACCGCGTCTACGCCGTCCAGACGGTGTGGAGCCTTCCGGAAAGCCCCGCCAACGGCGCCTATCCCTATACCATGGGCGGGCTTCTGGACCAGATGCGGCAGGATTTCCCCGGCGTTGTCGGCACTCGCATCCGCGGCGGCGAAGACGGCGGCAGCGTGCTGAGCGGCGGTCGCGCGACCAGCGAGGACGTGGCCCAGGTCGATCCGTCCTTCTTCGAGGTGCTCGACCTGCCCATGGTTCGCGGCGATCGGCGGGCGTTCGCGCAACCGACCGACACCGTCATCAGCGAGAGCACCGCACGGAAATATTTCGGCGACACAGATCCGGTCGGCCAGACCCTGACCGTGGCCATGGACGCGCCGGCCACCTACCGCGTGACGGGCGTCTTCCGCGACCTGCCGGCGAACAGCGAACTCAAGCTGTCGATCCTGATCCCGCTGCCGCGCACGCCGCCGTCCGAGAACTGGTTCCACTGGGGCAGCACGTCGCTCGCCACCTATCTGCGCTTCGACACGGCCGCCGCCGCGCGCGCGTTCGAGGGGAAGATGGAGGCGTTCGTCAATCGTCGCGGGCGCGAACTGGCGGACGGAGGCCTGGCGCCCTGGTCGGTGCAGCAGATCCGGCTGCTGCCGATCGCCCAACTGCATCTGGAGCCCGAGGGACAGGAAAGCGCCAGCCGCAAGATCACGGTGGTGACGCTGGGGCTGGTCGGTTTGCTGACCCTGCTCATCGCGGTCGTGAACTACGTCAATCTCGCCTCGGCCCGCGCCGGGCTTCGCGCCCGCGAGGTCGCGATGCGGAAGGTGCTGGGCGCCGACCGGGCAGCGCTGCTTCGCCAGTTCCTGGGCGAGGCGATCCTGACCGTCGCGGCGGCGGCGTTCATCGGGCTGATCCTGGCCGAACTCGGCCTGCCGCTGGTCAACGCGGCGGGGGGACTGGCGCTCACCATGCCCTATGGCGCCGTCGTTCCCGCGCTGGCGGGACTGTCGCTGGTGATCGGCGTACTGGCCGGCTGCTACCCGGCGGTGCTGCTGTCGCGCTTTCCCGCCGCCGCCGTGCTGGCGTCGACGCGCTCGCCGGGGGGCGGACGCGCCGGAACCCGGATGCGCGAGGCACTGGTCGTGTTCCAGTTCGGCCTTGCCATCGCCTTTACTGTCGGCACGGCCGTGCTGGTCGCGCAGACCCGCCACGTCCGCCAGGCAGACCTCGGCTTCCGGCGCGAGGGCCTGCTGGTCGTCCGCTCCATGGCGGACAGCCTGGTGGAACCCGGCCGCAAGCGTGCCATTGCTACCACCATCTCCGCCCTGCCGCAGATACGCGACGTCGCGCTGTCGAACGCGGCCATCGGCGGCAGCGGTGAGAGCAACAGCAACAACGTGCCGTTGCCGGGCGTGCCGGGCACGGGGCCGTCGCTCAACTGGATCGAGGTGGGTCCGCGCTTCTTCGAGACGCACGACGCGCGCCTGATCGCCGGGCGCCTGTTCGACGATGCGTACGGTGCCGACGATTCCGATGCCCGGGGTGGTGCCAAGGGCATCAACATCGTCATCAACCGCCGTGCGCTGTGGACGCTCCGCTTCCGGTCGCCGCAAGAGGCGGTCGGCAAGACGGTCGGCGGCAATCGCCCGCGCACGATCATCGGGGTGGTCGAGGATCTGCGCTTCGCATCGCCGCGCGTGCCCAATGCGGCCACCTATTACATCTACACCCGTGCGCCGGAAAAGTTGGGAACCGCGGTCGCCACCATCCGCTTCGCCGGCGATCCGCGCGATGCGCTGGCGGCGGTCCGCGACACGTGGCAGCGCATGGCGCCGCAGGTGCCGTTCAACGGCAACACCGCCGACCAGCGCCTGGCGGAGTTCTACGAGGCCGACGACCGCGCCGCGCGGCTGTTCGGCATCGGCGCGGGACTGGCGGTGCTGATCGGCTGCGTCGGCCTATGGGGTCTCGCCTCCTTCAACACGGCGCGGCGCGTGAAGGAGATCGGCATCCGCAAGACGCTGGGTGCCTCGGCCACGGACATCGTCAGGCTGCTGGTCGGCCAGTTCCTGCGTCCCGTGCTGATCGCCAACCTCGTCGCGTGGCCGCTCGCCTTCTTTGCGATGCGGACCTGGCTTGCGGGGTTCGAGGACCGGATCGCGCTGTCGCCGCTGTACTTCCTGGGCGCCAGCCTGGTGGCGACCGCCATTGCGGTGCTGACCGTGCTCGGCCAATCGCTTCGCGCCAGCCGTGCGGCCCCAGCCTGGGCGCTGCGTCATGACTAGGTGGATGATGCCGCCGACGGTGCTGCTGCTCGCCGCCATGCTCCTCCGGTCCGCGCCTGCCCCTGCGGAGACGCTGCGCGAGGCGATCGGGGCCGCCTGGGCCGGCAACCCGGAACTGGCGGCCGCCCGCGCCCGACAGGAGGCACTGGCCGAAGAGCCCGAACAGGCGCGCGCGGCCGGGCGGCTGACCGCGGGCGCGAGCGGAACCGCGGGCTATGACCGGCTCGGCTTCGGGCGCGCGGGCAGCGGCGCCGTGGCGGCCAACTTGCCGATCTGGACCGGGGGGCGCGTGCCGTCCGCCGTCCGCGCCGCGAACGGCGACGTGGCGGCGGGCGCGGAACGGCTGCGCGATGCCGAGCAGGCGATCCTGGAGCGCGTGGTCGGAACCTATGCCGACCTCCTCTTCAACCAGCAGGCCGTCGAGGTGGCGCACGTCGGCATCGAGCGGCTCGACCGGCAGGTGGCGGAGGCGCGCTCGCGCTTCGATCTGGGACAGGCCACCCGCACCGACGTGGCGCAGCTGGAGGCGCAGCGTGCCAGCGTCGCCGCGAACCTGGCCGACGCGGAGGGTGCGCTCTCCGCCGCGCAGGCTGCCTATCGCGCGGTGGTGGGACGCGACGCGGGCACGCTGGCGGCGGAGATCGCGCCGCCGGCCACCCTGCCGCGCACGCTTTCCGACGCGCGGATCGCGGCGAAAGGCGCCAACCCGCTCCTTCTGGCGCAGCGTCGCGCCGTTGACGCGTCCGCCGCCCGGATCGACCAGGCACGGGCGGAAGGTGCGCCCTTGCTCGACCTGGACGGCGCCTATGGTCGCGGCGTGCGCGTGGGCGGCGGGGACTGGCGTGGCTTTCAGGGGGCGGGCAGCGCCGGCGTGACGATGCGCCTGCCGCTGCTGACCGGCGGACTGGTACCGTCCCGCGTCCGTCAGGCCCGGGCAGCGTGGCGCGCGGACCGGTTCCAGGTCGATGCGGCGGAACGCGAGGCGGTGCGCGGGACGGACGCGGCCTGGGCGGCGCTGGCGGCGGCGGAGGGACGCCTGCGCGCGGGTACGGCGGGTCTGGCGGCCGCCGATCTCGCGCTAAGGGGCGTGCGGGCCGAATACGGCTTCGGCCTGCGATCCACCATCGACATTCTCGTCGCCGACCAGAGCCTTCGCGCCGCCCAGCTCGACGTCGCGCGCGCGCGCGCCGACGTTTTGACCGCACAGGCCGCCCTTCTGCGCGCGACCGGACGGATGGAGCCGGGATCATTCGGATAACGGCCCACTGGGTGCCCAGCGATCGGACGGCCGCACCCTTTCGACTGGTCAACTGACCTGGATCAGGCGGTTTTTTTGAAGCCGTATGGGCTGGCCCCACGTAGCTCAGACCATGCAGCTGACCGTTGAACGCGATTCACGCTTCCACCAAGCCTTTGAGGACTTGGTCCTTCTGCCCGCAAAGGACGGGGCCCGCCGCTCCTACGTCGTCGCGATCGCTTCCGCGGAGTGGGACACGTTGGTCCGCCGGCACGGCGATGACGCCGCCGTTGAGGTCGATAGCCTCACCAGCGAAGGCCGCTGGGAAACCCGGGCGGGACGACGCGTGCTGCGCGTGCGTCGCTGATAACTTGGATAACGGCCTGACCGCCGCTCGGCGGTTCAAGGCACGCTCCTATTCCGTGCGGACCGGTCACACCGGCCCTACCCTTCCCAAGTTTCGCTAAACTTCCCGCTCCGTCTTCCGACACCCCCCTCGAAAGCCAATCAAGGGCGCGCCCGGCGCGTCGAGGGAGACGGTCATGGTTGCGATCTTCACGGGTCAGGTCACCGGGTTCGAGCGTGGTTCGGGGAACGTGCTGGGCGCGGCAGGCCTGATCGGCACCGCCACTTCGGGTCGATCGGGCCAGCAGCTTCTCGTCAATGCGGCGACCGGCAACCTCATGGTCCAGCGTCAGGATACGATGCTCGTCGGCGTCGGACCGGATGCCGCAGTCCAACATACCTACAACAGCCTCGGGTCGCGCGATGACATAGGAGGCGACAATTGGCGCGTCGGCGGGGAACGCCGCCTGGACGTGTCCACCCGCCTCGCCGGATACGTCACCCTCCATACCGACGACGGCAGCACGATCGTCTTCCGGGAGACGAGCGCGGGGTCCGACCTGTTTCGGACCACGGAGGGTTCGGGCAGCTACGACACAGTCACGCGAACGGGATCCAACTGGGTACTCCGTGACGGCGACACCGGCATGTCGGAGGAATATGGGTACGGCACGCTGGGCGACCGGCGGATAACGAAGCGTACGGACCGCAGCGGCAACAGCATCGCCTTCGCCTGGAACAGCGCCTCGCTTCTCCAGTCGATCACCACGTCGGACGGCGGCTCGATCACCTATGGCTATTCGGGATCGAGCGCCAACGCGACGACGGCCACCGTCGCCTTTGCCGATCCCCTGACGGGTGCGTCCAGGTCGCACGTCTACCGCTACGCCTATGACGCGTCGGGCCGGCTGTCGGGCACCACCATCGACCTGACGCCCGACGACGGAAGTATCGTCGACGGCAAAGCGTATTCGGTTTCGTACCTCTACAACAATGCCGGACTAATCCGTGAGATCACCGAGACGGACGGGTCGCGTCTCACAATCGACTACGACGCGTCTAATCGCGTGACCACATTGTCGCAGCACATGGGCTCGACCGCGCCCATGTCGTCGTCGGTACGCACCACCTCTCTGTCCTATGGGAATGGGGCAACTACCATCACGGACCCGCAAGGACGGGTTACCACGCTTCGGTACAATTCGGACGGATCGCTGGCCTCCGTCACGACCCCCGCAAGCGGGGAGTGGGCGCAAGGCGAGCAGGTGACAAGCTTCACCTACACGGCGAACGGCGACGTCGCTTCCACCACCGACCCGCTCGGCCGCACCACCAGCTTCACCTTTGACGCGAACGGCAACTCGCTCACCGGCACCGATCGGCTGGGCAACGTCGTCACCCGCACCTTTGATGCCGACAACCGGCTTCGTACGGAAACGCGGACGGGATCGGATCAGGGCTCGGCCGCCGCGGCTCATACCGACCGCTACGTCTACGACGCGGCTGGGCGCCTGCGATTCACCATCAGCGCCGCCGGCAACGTGACCGAACAGCGCTACGACGCCAGGGGCCAGGTGGAAACGTCCATCGTCTACACCTTCGAACGCTATCCGATCGACAGCCTGTCCAGCACGTCGGTGCCGTCGGAAGCCGACTTGGAAGCGTGGGCGCAGGCGGTTCCCTACAATCCCCGGGTGCGAGAAAGCCATTTCGCTTACGACGTCCGCGGAAACCTTCGGTACCAGACGGACTATTCCACCTTTGACGGCTTCGGTCTCACGACCTTCAACTACGATCAGGCCGGACGCCTGATCCGCCGCGCCAAGACGGGCGAGAACGCGGAAAGCTTCGTCTATGACGGCATGGGCCGGCTGGTCGCATCCACCGACCTGAACGGCGGCACGACCTCCATCGTCTTCGACGACGCGGCCACCCGCACGGTGGTGACGCTGGCGAACGGTTTGACCCAGACGTCCGTCTACGATCTGGCGGGCGGCCTTGTCAGCTATACGGAAGCCGGTGCCTTTGTTCCGACGGGCACCGTCACCTATCGCAACGACGCGCTGGGACGCCCGCGCGTCACCACCGACGCGAACGGCATCGTCTCCTACCAGGTCTGGGATCGCGCGGGGCGCAAGGCCGCCGATGTCAGCCAGACGGGCGAGCTGATCGAATATCGCTACGACATGAACGACCGGCTGGTGGCCACCGCCCGCTTTGCCAATCGCATCAATCCAGCCCTCTTTCCGGCGCTCGACTATCCGGACACGAACCTCATTGCAGGCAACTTGCGCCCAACGGTCGACGAGGCCGACCTCTGGACTTGGCAGATCTACGATGCCGAAGACCGCGTCATCCAGACGATTGACGGGTCGGGATCAGCCGTCAGCTATGGCTATGACGCGTCCGGCCGGCTGGTGTCCACGACCGAACATGCAAACCGCGTGTCGGAGTCGGACACCACCTATTTCAAGTTCATCTTCCCGACCGTTCCGGTCAGCATTGCGCCCAGCGCCTCCGACCGGGTGACGCGGACCTTCTACGACGCCGACGGACGCGCCGTCGGAGCCCTGGACGGCGAAGGCTTCCTTTCGCGTAACGGGTACGACGGTGCTGGTACGCTGATCGAGGAGACACGGTTCGGAACGCGCGTGCCGGCCGATACGGCGGCTGGCGGAACGCCGCGGGCCAGCGGCACCTTTGCACAGCTTCTCGAACTTGCAGACCCGCTATCGGAGCCCCTGCCGCCCGGCGCACCCGCGCGCAATCGCACGATGCGCTACGTCTACGACGGCCAAGGCTTTCTGCGCTTCGAGATCGACCCGCTCGGCCAGGTGGTCGAGTATGATTACTCGACCAGCGTCATGGCGTCGGCGACGGGGCGGGTCCGCAAGGCCACTGCTCATGCGACCGCCATCGGACCCCAGGCCAGCTACACGCTACACGCCGTCCACGCCGCACTCGACGCTGCCGGCGCCGACAGCAACCCCTCCAACCGCGTGAGCTTCTCGGTCTACGACGCCGCCGACCGTGAGGTCTATGCCATTGGGCCGGACGGCGCGGTCGAGGCGTATCGCTACGACATCATGGGCCAGCGCGTCGCGACAACGGCTTTCGCCACGAAACGACCGACCGTCGACATTCCCCTTCAGGCAGAGATGGACGGTTGGGCCGCGGCCAACGCGGACGCGGGGCAGGACCGGACCACGCGGCGCTACTTCGCCGCCAATGGCGACCTGCGCTTCGTGGTGGACGCCGAGGGCCACGTGACCCGGAGCGACTATGACGCCGGGGGGCGCCTCGTCGCCGAACTGCGCTTCGCCGCCAAGGTCATGGTGGACGACACGACCACGACGGCAGCGCTCGAAGCCATGGCAACCGGTGCCTATGTCGCCAACACCTACAGCTACGACGCGATGGACAGGCTTGCCGCATCCTCCGACGGCAACGGCACCTCCACCTCGTACAGCTATGGCGCAAACGGGCTTCGCATGGTCGAGGTCGTGGCCCCGGGCACCGTCGACGAGGCTCGCACGACGTATCGATACGATGCGGCCGGACGCGTCCTGGAACGGCTCGATGCGCAGGGCAGCGCCGAGGAAATTGCGAGCACCTTCGCCTATAATGCGTTCGGCGAACTCGTCGCCTCCGTGGACGCGCGCGGCGCCGCCACCAGCTACGCGCTGGATCAACTGGGCCGAACCGTCGCGGTGACTGACGCCGCCGGCACCACCGGCTTCGCCTACAATGCGTTCGGCGACCAGATCGCCGTTACCGACGCGCGCGGCTCCACCACGACCAACTATTTCGATGCCGCGGGACGCCGCATCGCCAGCGTGGACGGCGAGAACTACGTAACGCGCTACGCCTACAACAGCTTCGACGAACTCGCGTCGACGACGCGGTTTGCTGGCCGGCAAGTGCCAGGGGCGGGTGCCCTGCCCAAGGGTGCCGGGCCCGCCGCCGTCACCAACTTCACCTATGACAAGCTCGGCCGTCTTGTCTCTACCACCGATGCCGAGGGATATAGCGAACTCACCGGCTACGACGCCTTTGGCAACGTCACCAGCGTCCAGAACAAAGTCGGCGGTGTCACCCGGTACAGCTACGATCGGCGCGGGCTCCAGCTGACCGAATATGTCGATGCGCCCGTTCATGACGCGCACGGCCAGCAGGTGGCGCCCGGCTATTTCCGCCACGTCTACTCCTACGACGCGCGCGGCAATCGGTTGAGCGACGTGGAGGCCCAAGGGCTGGCCGAACAGCGGGTGACCACCTTCACCTACGACGCCGCGAACCGGTTGCTGAGCCGCAGCGGCGACGTGGTGGCGGTGGGCGCGCCGGGCGCGGTCCAGAATATCGCTCCCACCGAGACCTACGCCTACGACGCGCGCGGCAACGTGGTTCTGACCGTCGACGCGACCGGTTTCCGCACGCAATCCTACCATGACGACCTGAACCGCGTGGTGGCCGAGGTCCGGTCGATCGGTGGGCCATCGCCCACACAGGGGGTCCTGACCACCTATGGCTATGACGCGAACGGCAACCTGCTGCTGTCGCGCACCTACGAGCATCCTCTGGCCCTGCCGGCGGTGGGAGGCGCGGTGCCGTCCGCGCCGGCCACCGGCGGTTACCGGGAAACCGGGCACGCCTATGACGCGCTGAACCGGCGGACGAGCACCACCACGCAGGCGGTCCGCACGGGAGCGTGGAACGGCACCGAATACACCACAACAGTGGCCCCGATCGTGTCGACCCGCGAGTACGACGCGAACGGCAACGTGGTGCGCAAGACGGATGGCAACGGCGCCTCTGTCATCACCTATTACGACCGGCTCAACCGCGCGGTCGGCCGGGTGGACGCGAACCGGTACGTGACCAGTTGGACGCGGGACGCCGAGGGCAACGTGCTCACCGAAACCCGCTGGGCGAACCTGCCGGAACTCGCGACCTTTGAAAGCCCGCCGGTCGTCACGGCGAACCCCGAACATGACAGGGTCACCAGCTTCACCTACGACAAGAACGGCCGCCGCCTGACGGAAACGCGGCACGACGTGCAGGCTTGGACCGTCGATCCGGCCACGGGCGCGCTGACCGCGACCACCGGGCCCGCCACCGTTTCCTACGCCTATAACGGTCTTGGCGAGGTGACGCGTCGCACGGAGGCGACCGGCGACCATGTCGAATATAGCTATGACGGCCAAGGCCGCCTGACACACGAGGCACGAGCCGCCTTTACGGACCAGACCGGTGCCACCGTGCGCCCAACGGTGGACTATCTCTACAACGGTCTGGGCGACCTGAGCCGCACCGTGGAAAGCGGCGCCCGCATAACGAGCTACGTGTACGGCGCGGGCGGGCGGCTGTTGTCCAGCACCGACGCCGCGGGCGGCTCAAAGGGATATTTCCACGACGCCGCCGGCCGCAAGCTGGCCGAAACCTACGACCGCATCGACAGTGCGGGCAACGTCCGGCACGAGGCGACCACCTTCACCTTCGACGATGTCGGCCAGATGACGTCGCAGGGCCACGCCGCCTTTCACCCCGACCAGGGCTGGGTCGCGGCCGGCGACATGACCACCATGCACTATAATTCCTATGGCGAGGTGGTGGCCCGCGCCGTGAACGGAGTGATGCAGGAGCGGTTCGAGTATGACGCCGCCGGCCGCCTGTGGCGCACCAACACCGACGACGGCGTGTACCGCGTGTACCTGTACGACGGCGCGGGCAACCGCACGATGGCGATCCAGGCCGACGGAGCCGACCTCTCCACTCTCACGCTGGATGAGGTGCTGGCACTTACCAGCGACCAGGGCAGCGTGCCCATCGGACAATCAACAACGGCCGGAGCCCGTACAAGCTTCACCGTTTATGATCGGCGCGGCGCATCCGTTTCCACGATTGCTTCCCGGCAATATTACGAACAGGCGACGGCCACTTACGGTGACCTGACGGACTGGCGGACGTACAATGCGTTCGGCGAGCAAGTGTCCCAGACGGACGTGCTCGGCAATGTCACGACCTACCATTACAACACGGCCGGTCGGCGAACAGTCGCGACCCTGCCGCTGGTGGACGTCACCAACGAGGCCGGCGCTACCACGCAGGTGAACCCGACGCAGCATTATTACTACGACATCAGCGGGCGCCTGATCGGCACCGCCGACGCGAACGGTAACACCATCACGCGCAGCTTGGTCGCAGGCACAGGCTATGGCGAGGCGGAAGCCCTGATCGCGGCCGAGTGGCACCCGGACGGCGGGGTGATCCGCAACGGGTACGACGTGTTCGGCGACATGCGGACCGTGACGGACGAGGTCAGCCAAGTCACGACAATGACCTATGACGGCCTGGGACGACTGACGGCGTCAACGGGGCCGGATACCTACACCGACAGCTACACCTATGACGTGCTGGGCCAGCGCATCCGCCACATGAACTCGGCGTTCGTGCCCGATGCCGACGGCTTCGTGGAGTATGAGAGCACCGACTATGATGCGCAGGGCCGCGTCGTCTCCACGCGCCTGTTCGGCGGCGACACGACGACCACGGACTATATCTGGGATCCGACGCTGACGGTCCAGTTCCTGGGAACGCAGGGCGGTTATCGCGAGACCACCAGCTTCGCCAACGGGCGCAGCTCGGAGGAGATCATGGACGGCTTCGACCACATGATCGCGCGTACCGACCTTGGCGGGCACAGCTATCAGTTCACCTACGACACGGGCGGCAAGATCATCAGCGAGGCCGTAGGAAACGACAGTCGCCGCTACCGCTATTACCGCTCGGGCATGGCGCTGGAGGTCGTCTTGCAGCGTGGTCTCGGGACAATCGCAGGCGACTCCAAGCTTACGACCGCCTACGCCTACGATCAGCGCGGGTTGAAGACGCGCGAATACACCGCCGAACGCACCGTGGTTACCTTTACGCAGTCGGACGGATTCCAGAACCTCGGCGAGATCAACGACGTTCTGCAGGACGCGACCGCGACCTATGACGCGCTGGGTCGCATGGTGACGTGGAACGACACGATCGACCGCGACGCAGTGGTGGACACGCCGGCCAACAGCATCAGCTACCTGTACGACGCCGTGGGTAACATCCGACGCGCGGACATTACGTACAACAACGTCGACGACAACGGCAATTTCGTGCCGGGTGGCCGTCAGGACCAGTGGTTCCGCTACGACGCGATGAACCGCGTGGTGACGGCCAAGGGTGCGCTGGTGGACGGCCAGATCGTTCGCGGCGACACGGGCACGGACATCACCTACGACGCGGCCGGACGGCGGGCGACCGCAACCACCACAGTGAAAGGCCAGGACCGCCGGGAAACGTACGTCCAGAACCCCGAGGGGCAGCTGAGCACCGTCACGGTGGAGGCGCTGGCGGCGGACGGCAGCGCGACGCTGCTGACCCAGTCGGGCTTCGCTTACGACGCATTTGGCCGCGTGCAGACGCAGCAGGACCAGGACCAGACCGGCCAAGTCTATTTCCGCCACGTCAACTACAATGCCAAGGGGCAGGCCACGTCCGAGACGGTGTCGGTACGTCGCGGCACGGACACGATCGTCACCCAGACGAACACCGGCTACGGCGAGGGTGCGGCCTACGCGCTGGGTGCGCCGGTGCTGTCCACCTCGTCCACCACGGTCAACAACGGCACCGCGGTGGTGAGCGACACGGCCTACACCTACGAGTATTTCGATAGCCCGCTCCAGGCGACCATCACCTATCGGGCGGACGTGAACGGCGCGGCGCCGGGCAACGTGACCACCCAGACCTATTCGGGCTTCGGCGTGCTGCTGTCCTCGCAGGTGTCGGACGGTCGGCCGCGCACGGTGAAGTACCAATCCAACGCGCAGGGCCAGGTGATCCGTCGGCAGGAGAGCGACAACAACGCGGCCACGGGCGACCCGTTCGAGCTGTGGTTCCGCTTCGACGGGCGCGAGCTCGGGCGCGTGGGCAACAACGGCACGCTTGAGACGGACTATGCCACCTCGGTGGCGGACCGGGGTGCGGTGCCGGGCACGGGCGGCGCGTTCCGCAACGGGGCGGCGACCGGCGTGGCCGTGGCGGACTGGGGGGCGGGCTACGAGCCGGTGACCAGCTACCGCCAGGGGTCGGAGGGCGGCACCTACACGGTGCGGACGGGCGACACGCTGCAGGGCATCGCCGAGCGCGTCTACGGCGACGCCTCGCTCTGGTACAAGATCGCGCAGGCCAATGGCCTTGGCACCAACGCGCCGCTGGTGGAGGGCCAGGTGCTGGCGCTGCCGCGCGGCGTGCTCAGGACGGCCAACTCGGCCTCGACGTTCCGCCCTTACGACCCGTCCGCGGTGGTGGGCGACATCTTCCCGGACGAGGTGGCGCCCCAGGACACCAGCGCCACCCAGCCCCAGCCCCAGGTCCGCCGCCGCCGCAACCGATGCGGCGTGTTCGGCGCCATCCTGCTGGCGGTGGTCGCGGTGGCGGTGACGGCAATCGCGGGGCCGGCGATCGTAGGCTTCGCGCAGGGTGCAGCCGGTTTGGGGCTCGGCGCAGGAGCGGGTGCGGTCGTCGGCGGCGCCCTGACCGGCGCCGCGGCGTCCGTGGCGAGCCAGGCGGTTGGGCTCGCAACCGGCATCCAGGACCGGTTCTCGTTCCGGGGCGTGGCGCTGGCGGCGCTTGCGGGAGGGGTCGGCGGTGCACTGGCGCCAGCAACACCGAACGGCCCGTTTCTTGGGGTAGGCGGCGCCGGTGGGGCCGCGTTGCGCGGTGCCGCCGGCAGCGCGCTGAGCCAGGGGATCGGCGTGGTCACCGGGCTCCAGTCGCGCTTCGACTTCGCGGGCGTGGCGGCGGCCGGGATTGGGGCGGGTGCCGAGGTGCTGGCGGGCCAGGCCTTCGGTCCCGGCGTGAGCGCGCCCGTGCGGCGCATCGGCGTCGCCACGGCAGGCGGGATCGCGGGGGCGGCAGCCCAGTCGCTCATCAACGGCGACAGCTTCGGCGACAACCTCGTGGCGGCACTGCCGCAGATCGTGGCCCGCACGGTGGGCGGCATTATCGCCGATGCACGGAACGCGCGCAACGCGCCCGGAACGATGCGCGCTCGGATGGCGGAGGCCGGGGCGGACGCGGGCAACCTCATGCGCGATGGCGCGGGCGGCATGTCGTCGGTCACCGGCGGCATGGGCATGGCAAATGGCACGTCCATGCGTGTCGGTGGCGCAGGTGGGGTTGAGACGATCGGCGAAGAGGTCGTCGTCACAGCCCAGAGCCAGACCGTCCGCGACGTTCTGTCGCTGACGGCTCTGGAATTCTACAACATCGACACCTTGGCGCGTCTTCAGGGGCTGGATGCGCCTGCCGAGAACGCTCGCATACGGCAGTTTGTCAGTAATCGATCAAACCAAGGTGTGGGAGAGGTTCGACCCTCTGGTAACTCCTACACGTCCCGCCTTCTCGGACCGGGCTTCGCAGAACGCTATGGACTGAACTCCATACTCAACCCCGGTTACTCATACGGGGGAGTAGACTACATTTCTCTTGATGCCGCTCAACGCGCAAACCCAGGCATGCAGTTTCTAAATGCTGCTCCTAGCGGCACTACGTCGGGTACATCCCGCTACCTTGATCGCGTGCAAACAGGGACATTTGCAGGTATATTGTACGGCACCGCCAACGCTCTTGGAGCCAGTGACTTTGTGCAAAGCGCGGCATATGGCTTCGGCCTTGGCCTTGATGCCGTGCTTATCGGAGGAGCGCTCGCCTCTAGGCAGGCGGGCCCGACGATTGGTCCATCAAGACCTTTGGTGACTAGGCAGCTCGAGCGCTATGCCGCAGACAGCGAAGTACTTGTGCCACTGTCTCGTGCTGATGTTCGAGCCAAAATATTTGGCACCGGGCAGCAGACTGGTAACGATGGTGCGCATGCATTCAGGAGCTACCGTGAAGCGATTTTGCTTGCTCGTAATTCCGAAGTTGAGGCTGTCTATCTAAACACGGGTTACAATGCGGGCTTGGAGCTTGCCCCGAGAACGATCAGCCCCAACCGCAGACCCGACGTTTTAGCACGTTATTCCGACGGCAGAGTGGACCGGGTTGAGGTGTATTCCCAGACGGACAACGAGGCACTGCTGCGGAGTCGAAACACATTCCTTGATCCGCAGATACGGGCTAATGGCTATACCCCTCTTCCACCACGCGTGGTTTATCCTGTTCGAGGACGATAAGGATCGAAGATGACACAGGCCACAGCGATCGGCTTTTTCTGCCACACGCATCATATGCCTACGCCTGATGATATGATGCGTGGCTATAATCTGATAGAAACTATTTTTGATAAATTGGGCGTAATACCTACTTACTTTTCTGCCGATGATGGTTCTGGCCGTGGCAGCTATAAGAAGGTTGGCGGCGCGCTTCAAAGGCGTGTACTTGAGCAGCGTACTGTGGGCTACCGAAGCGTTGGATTAGCTGCAAATCCTGCTGGCAGCGATGCGCCGGGCTACGACAACTTCTTGAGCATGCACTTTGTTTTCGGCCCGGAAGGTGAAGAAGTGTACGTGTCTCTGACAGCCCATGAAGAATATCTTCGCGTAGGAACTCGCGAGTGCGAAGATATTGTCGCTATGATGGCGGGGCTCTGGCGATGGGATTATGGGTTTGGCTTCGAACGTGACGCTTACACCATGCCGGGTATATATCTAGGCGGTGGTGCGTCGGACCGACAAAGTGCAGAAGATCGTCGTCGCGGTGAAAAGTGGTATGCTTGCTATCAGCCGGAGGAACGGCGAAAGCGCATTCGCGATGTTTTTACTTATAATATGATAGGCAAGTCCCATCTTGCGCAAGTCCTACCTGGCGGCGGGAGCTTAAGAGATTTTATCAAAGATGATCCTGATAGCGATCTTCTCGCACCTGTGGGCAATTTGTGGCTTTGGAAAGTTGCACCGGATCGTACTGAGGCAGTGCGGGCCAAACTTCGCGGCACTGGTATCGTAATTAGCGAATAGTCTTTAAAGGGAGCCACTCATGGTGCGCGGGCGAGCGCGACGAGTGTTGACCTCGGGGCGAATAGTTATTCGATGTCCATCACGACTACCTCGAGCGTCATAATCTCGTCAATGGCGCCGATTTTTGCGCCATCGCGGATGCCGAGCGCGTCGGTGAGGGAGGCGCGACTATCGGTATAGACGGCCGCGCCCTCTCGTGCCCTCCTGATCGCGGCGTGGCCCGAGCGGGCATCGACTGTGCTGGTCCTAGACGCGTCCAGATGCGCCGCGACCCGATCGTACAAGACGCCTCGCGATGTCGACGGCGGTCAGCCCGGCAACGTCACCACGCAGAGCTACACGCCCTACGGCATCCTGGCCTCCTCGCAGGTCAATGACGGCCGGCCGCGCACGGTGACCTACCTGTCCAACGCGCAAGGGCAGGTAATCCGCCGGCAGGAGAGCGACAACAACGCGGCCACGGGCGACCCGTTCGAGCTGTGGTTCCGCTTCGACGGGCGCGAGCTCGGGCGCGTGGGCAACAACGGCACGCTTGAGACGGACTATGCGACCTCGGTTTCGGACCGGGGCGCAGTGCCGGGCACGGGCGGCGCGTTCCGCAACGGCGCGGCGACCGGCACGCCCGTGGCGGACTGGGGGGCGGGCTACGAGCCGGTGACCAGCTACCGCCAGGGGTCGGAGGGCGGCACCTACACGGTGCGCGAAGGCGACACGCTGCAGGGCATCGCCGAGCGCGTCTACGGCGATGCCTCGCTCTGGTACAAGATCGCGCAGGCCAACGGCCTTGGCACCAACGCGCCGCTGGTGGAGGGCCAGGTGCTGGCGCTGCCGCGCGGCGTGCTCAGGACGGCCAACTCGGCCTCGACGTTCCGCCCTTACGACCCGTCTGCGGTGGTGGGCGACATCTTCCCCGACGAGGTGGCGCCCCAGGACACCAGCGCCACCCAGCCCCAGCCCCAGGTGCGCCGCTGCCGCAACCGATGCGGCGTGTTCGGCGCCATCCTGCTCGCCGTGGTCGCGGTGGCGGTGACGGCGGGAGCTGCGGTTGCGGCCCTGGGGCCTGTTGCAGGAGGAGCGCTCGCAAGACGGACGCTGTCTCTGCCCGACCCTCTTCAATAAAGTATGTCATAGACAGCAGAAGGGCCGCCGCTTCTCACGAAGCGGCGGCCCCCCGTCCAGGTTTTCCGGACTTTTCCGTAAATCAGGCGAAGGTGACGCGCGCCTGCTTGCGTGCACGCAGGCCGACGCCCACCATGCCGAAGCCCAGCAGCATCAGGCCCCAGGTGGCCGGCTCAGGAATCGGCGCGCTGAAGCGGATCGAGCTGCCGATCGTGTTCGAGGAGCCCGCAGTGCCCGACACGTAGATGGTGTAGGTGCCAGCGGCCAGCGTCGTCGGCGTGAAGCCGATCGCGTTGCCGAACGAGTTCGACTCCTGGACGTTGTTGAACGACAGGCGCTGGCCCGTGGGCGCACCCGTCTGATTGGCCGCACCGGTGCCCAGATAGAGGCCGGCCGAAGTGAAGTTCACGGCACCCGGGTTGGTCGAGGTGAAGCTCGCGCCGTTGACGGCCAGGTCCGAGGTAAGGGTGAAGTTGTAATAGGCGTCCACGGTCCCGGTCGACACCAGGATCGACGGAGTGAAGAACGCATCCGGCGGCACGACGATCGTGCCCAGGTCCCGAACATAGGTCACGGCAGAGGCCGGCGTTGCGGCAGCAAGGGCAGCTACGGACGCCGCGGCGGCAAGAACGATACGCTTCATACAATCTCCCTGAACCCGTTATCGGGTTCCAAGCAAATCTAAGGCAAGACACATGCCAATGGCCGATTTCGGCCGATTACGCAATCGCTCACCAGAGGGTTGTAAAGTTCAGCTTACATATTTGAGGCGCGCTACCCTTAGAGTTGTAAGCTAAATTGACAGCCAAGTTCCAAGTTATGTTTACACGATGCCATAAAGCAAGAAAGCGGCAAACACCGATAGGTGCACCGCTCTTCACATCCAAATTCTCAACTGTAAGCCGCCTAGGTCCAATCTTCTATCGAACCGCCCGGCTTAATTCTATCGGGACTTAGCCAACGACTGCCCGTGACCTACTCTCTGTAGATAGGCGTCTACACTCCATGAGAACCCAGCAAGACACGACCGGAACTGCAAGCGCATACAGTCCAGCTAGGCACAAAAGTCCGCACACGGCGACGGAAGGCAAAATCATACGCAGCCTCACTAAAGGCGCATGACCAAGACACACGATCACGCTGCGGCGCTAAACGATGGTCGGCCATTCGGGTTCCGCTCTGGCTAAGGAGCGCTTAACCAAGCGTTGGACGTGCGGGCCTCCAGGTACGAGACGCCGCTGCCGAGAGCGTCGTCACGTGACTTTATCTCCAGCGGTTAGGCGCGCAGGCGGCCGTGGAAGCAGCTCGACGTTGCTGTGGTAGGTGATGACGTCGGAGAAAAGGCGGATGCCCCCCCCCCTCCCCCCGCTGCTCCTAAGGAAGAGAAGTCGGAGCATGGTGATCGCCTTCGGCAGACCGTGCCCGGGGTCTAGGGTGACGCGCAATGCCCGGCCCACCCGCGACGGAAGTCATCACCAGCTAGGGCACCGCAAGCGCGACTGCGGGCTTGCGGGAAAACGGCAACGAACGATGCTTCGGGAGTGAAGTCGAGCGGCCGGATCTCTGGGGGGCAAGCGACGCGCCGGGAGCTGGCGGATCTGGCGGTGCCAGCGGAGGAGCAGGATTAGAGAGGTTTCCGATCAGTCTTCATCGTAAGCGACCTCGGCGAAGTAGTTGGGCGCACCCCTATGGCGGGTAGAGATCGAGGCTGCGTTAGGTGGCATTCCACAGGGCCTGGATGATGCGCTCGGCGGCCTTGCGCAGGTGCGCCTTGCGCTGGAGAAGGCCTGCTCGATCGGGTTGAAGTCGGGGCTGTGGAGCGGAAGGAAGAGCAGCCTAGCGCCAGCTGCCTAGATAGCCTCGCGTGCGACCGGGGCCTTATGCCCCGACAGATTGTCCATGACGACGATGTCGCCGGGCGCCAAGTTAGGCACGAGCATCTGGCGGACGTAGGCGACAAAGGCATCGCGGTTGATCCGTCCGTCGAGCACCGTCGGCGCGACCATGCCGGTGCGGCGCAGGTCGGTGACCAAAGTGGTGGTCTTCCGGCGTCCATGCGGCACACCCGAGCGCAACCGCTCGCCGCGTCGGCAGCGACCGTGGCGTCGCATCATGTTGGTGGACACCCAGGTCTCGTCGATGACGACCAGCCACTCGGGATCAAGATCGGAGCTGGCCGTCGAACTATTCCTCGCGACGATTCAGGACATCGGGGCGGTCCTGCTCGACGGCATGCGCCGTCTGTTTTGCGCGTGATCCGGTGTCGGTCGAAAAACGGCCACAGCGTGCCGCGCGGCGCCAAAGCCTGCAACTCGACCAGTGTAGTGTCGTCACTGGCCTCGATCGTGCCACAGATGAACGTCGCGTACGCGTCGATCCTTGGCCACGGCGGTCGCCGCCGTGCGGCTTGGTAGCCGGCGTGCCGTGCTGAACGACCAGCTGCCGCCAGCGTATCCCGCTCGCGGCGCTCACCCCGAGCCGTGCTGCCGCCGCCCAGCACGACAGCCCGCCATCAACCGCGGCGACCACCCGCTCCCGAAGGCCCTCCGCTGCCGAAGGCCTTGTGACAGCACTCGCCGCATCCATGCCAGCTTCCGGCCCGGCACCAAGCCTGAATCAGAAAACCAGACCCATGTGCATCCTCAACAATTCGGAAAGAACGGAAACTACTCTAAACGCTACGTGATCGTGGAGCGCGTCCAGGCGGATCACGATACCGGATTCTAATCAGTGTGCAGCGAGACCAAGTCGTGGACGATCACGATCTGGTTTGAGCTTCCGAACCTCGGACGCTGATTAATCTTGATCGGGACCCAACCCGGCGCTGCTGTCAGGGCCGCCTGGCGGTTGAGCGGCTGCCAAGCTGATCAAGCGCGTCCGAGTTGTCGCGACCCCAAGCGTAGAGGAGTTCGACGGGCTCCACGAAGCGCTGACCGAGCGGCGTCAACCTGTACTCGACTGCCGGGGGGATCGCGCTCTGCACGTGCCGGGTGACCAGCCCCACCTCTTCCATCTCGCGGAGTGTCTGGGTCAGCATCTTCTTGGAAACGCCTGGCAGGCTGCGCTGAAGCGCGCCGGTCCGGCATTTCCCCTGATGCCGAGCGTGGAGCGTGTGCAGCACCATGCTCGTCCACTTGGTCGCGAACAGCGCCAACACGCGCCGCGGTGCGCAGTCCTCACGCCACTCACTCTCGATCGATCCGGGCTGCACCAGTGGTTACCTCTTGGTGCCTAGGCACCTGTTTGGTGCCGTCTAGAACCCAGCCGGCCTGCTGCCTAGCTCTGGATTATTGAGAAGGAAAAGGATGAGCATGGCGAAGACAGCATTGGTAGTGGGCGCGAGCGGTATCGTCGGCAGCGCGACCGCAGCGCTGCTCGTCGAACAGGGATGGACGGTGCAAGGGCTTGCCCGCCGGCCAATCGGGCAAGCGCATGTTCACCCCGTCGCGACCGACCTGCAGGACGCCGACGCAACGAAGACGGCGCTTTCCGGCATCGATCCCGACGCGGTGTTCATCACCACCTGGCTGCGCCAAGGCAGCGAGGCCGAGAACATCCGCGTCAACTCAGCCATGGTGCGCAATCTCCTCGACGGAATACCCAGGCCGACCCGGCCGAGGCACGTGGCGCTCGTCACTGGCCTCAAACATTATCTCGGGCCATTCGAGGCCTACGGCCAGGGCGCGCTGCCACAGACGCCGTTTCGCGAAGAGCAGGGCCGGCTCGATGTCGAGAACTTTTATTATGTGCAGGAGGACGAGGTGTTCGCCGCTGCCGCGCGTGACGGCTTCACCTGGAGCGTCCACCGCCCGCATACCGTGATCGGCAAGGCTGTTGGCAATGCCATGAACATGGGAACGACGCTGGCAGTCTACGCCAGCTTATGCCGCGAGACGGGGCGTCCCTTCACCTTCCCCGGCTCAGCCGCACAATGGTCGGGGCTGACCGACATGACCGATGCCGGCCAGCTCGCACGGCAGCTCCTCTGGGCGGCGGAAACCGAAGCGGCGCACGATCAGGCGTTCAACATCGTCAACGGAGATGTTTTCCGCTGGCAGTGGATGTGGCGCCGCATCGCCGACTGGTTCGGGCTAGAGGCAGCGCCGTTCGACGGTACGCCGCATCCACTTGAACAGCAGATGGTGGACGACGCGAAAACGTGGCGTCGTATCGCAGAGCGCGAAGGATTGGCCGAACCCGACCTATCCCGGCTCGCGTCGCCCTGGCACACCGATGCCGATCTCGGCCGGCCGATCGAGGTGGTAACGGACATGTCCAAGAGCCGCCGGCTCGGCTTCACCGGGTACCAGCCTACCGACGACGCATTCTTCGCGCTGTTCGAGCGCCTGCGCGCCGATCGCCTGATTCCCTGACCCGAGACGAAGACGAGATCCTCCATGGCCCCCGAACTCCACATCAGCGAAGAGTACTCGGCCCGCGATGCCGCCATCGCGATCAACACCTACACCACCGTCTTAAAGCGGCCGCAGGTGCCGCACGAGGTGTTCGCGACCTATTGGCGCGACGTGCATGGCCCACTCTGTTCGCGGGTGCCGGGGCTGGCCTGGTACGTCCAGTACCATCTCGACCGGGAGCAGGATGCGCACCTCTGGCCGGCGCAGGAGGGGATCGCGCCCTTTCCCGACTATGTGCTCGATGGCGGCGTAGAGATCGGCTTCGCCGATGCGGCCGATCAGGCCGTGTTCAACGAAACTTCCTCCATCCTGTTCTCAGATGAGCAGAACATGTTTGCCGCAACGGTCGCCTACGCACTTCCAGAGGGCTCGCGGACACTGGTGGATCGGATCACGGATCCGAGCCCAAACGGCAATGACGCGTTCGACCGCATGCACATTCATTTCGGTCCGGGCGCCAAGGACCCGATAGCGTTCGCGGCCTTCATGGCGACCTTTGCCGAGACGCTCGCCGGTGACTCGGCGCTGCTGCGCGTCCGGCTGCATCTGCCCGAGAGGCATGACAATGCCGAGCCCGCACCACCAGCGCCGGACGTAGGGCACAGCGTTCCGCCGGAACGTGAACGCCTGGCGATCTTGGATCTCACATTCGCCACGCCACTTGCCCGAAGACGCTTTTTCGCCTCCGACGTCTTCTCCTGCACCATCGACGGGCAGAAGCAGCACATCGGCCATGTCACCGCCTTCGCGGTCAGCGGCATGTACACCTACGTCCGGGACAAGGAGCTGACGCTTGCGGGCCTGAGGGGCAGCCGTCCGGCGCAGCTCATCGAGCGGCTGGGAGCGGACAATCAGACATCTGACAATGTGCGCCACTTGATGCTGACAGGCAGGCTTGATTAGGCGTCGGAGCGTCAGCAGCCCTCTCAGACGAGTATCGCTGCCGACGTCCTATGCAGCGACGACCAGCAATCCGCCATCCGGACGGCTCATTCCAAATCTCAGAAGATAGTATATCGCGGTGGCAACGGCGTGATCTGAGATCGGGAAGCTGTAACCCCTTCATTTACGATGCCGGTGAGGTCGCACCCGACCTTGGCATCGAGGGAAGGAGCGACGGCGATGGTGCATCTTGTAGGACTGGATGTCTTGGAAAGGACACGTCGGTGTGCGTCGTTGACGAAACCGGAATGGTATTCTGCGAGCAGTAGCTGCCCTCCGAACCGGACGACGCCGTGACGCTGCTGATGTCGGTCGGCGTAGACTATGGGCGCGTCGGGATCGAGGCCGGTTCGCTGTCGCAATGGCTGGTAGACGGCAGGGCGGAAGCCGGCTTGCCTGTGATCTGCTTGGAGACCGGCACATGGAACCGCTGCTGAAAGTGCAACAGATCAACACGTTGGACCGGTACGACGCACGCTGCATTGCCCAGATGATGCACGTCGGCCTGTTCCAAGCCGGTGCACGTCAAGACCCTGGAGAGTCAGGAGAAGCGGATGCTGCTGACCGCACGTAAGCTGGTGCGGCGTAAGATGCTCGACATCAATGCTGACCGGCGCGGCACGTTGTGCGACTTCTACCTGAAGGTCGGCGTGTTCGGCCAAGCCGGGTTTGAGGCACATATCCGCGAGCTGGTCGAGAGGCCGCCCAGGCTGGCCGTCATCGTTGAGCTGTTGCTGACCACCCGCCGCGTCATGCGCCAGGAGTTCACCCGGCTGCACAAGATGCTGCTCGACGTCGTGGGGAATGATCTCGCCGCCAATCGGCATCCTCCCGCACCGACGAGTGCCCCTCCCCCGGCGGCGACCAATGGCGTGCACCTCTTGACACAAACCACGATGGAGAAGCGGTCGTTCGTTCACGTCAATCATGGACTAAGAAGCGCAATGGTTATGAGTGGACGAGCTTCAAGGGAGCGCGTGCCCTCGCAATGATTGCGGGCGTGCCGTGGACCACAGCCGTGCCCCGGCACACGCGCTTGGCCTCGTAGAGAGCAAGATCCGCCCGCTTAAGGAGGTCGCTCGGACTCTGCACGTCGGAACAGAAGCGCACGGCCCCGATCGTGGTGGACGTCGACACGGTCTCACCGCGCCGCTCGGCAGTGTACCGGAGCTCGGACAGAAGTGTCTCGACAAGTGCCTCCAGCTTCGCGCAATCGCGCGGTCGCGTCACCAGCAGCACGAACTCGTCGCCGCCGAGCCGGGCGGCGTGCGCATGAGCCGCAGCACCCTGCCCGAGCCGTCCCGCGACAACCCGCAGCACCTCGTCGCCCGCCTCGTGGCCCAACGTGTCGTTCACGCTCTTGAAGCCGTCCAAGTCCAGGATGAGCAGTGCGAGCGGCTCATTGCCCGTCCTTGCACGGCGCACGGCGTCGTCGAGGCGGCGCTCGAAACCTCGCCGGTTCTCCAGCCCGGTCAGCGGATCAGTGCTCGCCGTCAACTGGAGCCGCTGCTCGCGCTGGTAGCGATCGGTCACGTCTTGGAACACGCCGACGATCGCGATCACGGCGCCGTTCGCTACCTGGGGCTCGCCCATGCTGCGCACGCGTCGTACGGATCCGGTAGCGTCGGTGAAGTCGCTCTCGAAGTCGAAAGGCTCGCCCCGGTCCTCTGCACGGCCGATCAGCTCGGCAAGACGCGTTCGAGCATCCGGCGGGTAGAAGCTCATGGCTATGTCATACGGCGGCACATCGCCGATGGGCAGGCCGTGGATGGTGAAGACGTGTTCGGACCACACAATGGACTGGTCGCGCAGGTCGTACCGCCAGGAGCCGACGCCCACCATCCGCTCGGCTTGGCGCAGCTGCGCATTCTGGAGATGGATCGTGTCGGCCCCACGCTTGACTTCGTCCGACAGCCTGAGCGTGGCCGCGGCCGATGCCCGCGCCCGGATCAGCGCTTCGACCATGGCGCCGAGTTGCCGCAGGAGGTCAGCGTCTGCGGACGAGAAGTCGCGTGCACGATCGTCCATGACACATAGCGTGCCGATGCCTGGAAGAACGGGATCGTTGGGACGAAGCGGCACGCCGGCGTAGAAGCGGACGCACGGACCGGTGGCCACGATCGGGTTGTCGGTGAACCGGCTGTCTTGGCTGAGGTCCGGCACCACAAGCAGGTCCGGCTCGTACATGGCCGTCGCACAGATCGAGTCCCGCCGGCGGCAGCCGTCACCTTCCAGACCGTCGCTGGCCTTGAACCACTGGCGATGGTCGTCGACCAGCGTGACAGTGGCTATTGTGCAGCCGAACAGGCGGCGGGCGATCGCGACGACCGCGTCGAACTCCGCCTCGCGCGGGCTATCCAAGAGATCGAAGTTGCTCAGCCCACGAAGCCGCTCGCTCTCGATGGCCGGCGAACAGGGGAACGGTGAACCCATGCAGCAAGAGCTAGATGGCAAGGATTAGCAAGCCGTTTATGTGGTGCAGATCGCTTCCCTCCGTTGCAGTTTGCCTCGGCCTTTCACGTGCTGACCCACAGCCGTTCATTCGGAACGTGTCGTCCGCTGCCCAACCGCCGTCATTCGTTCACATCGGGCCGAATGCGTGTAGGCGAGCTATCCCCTTCAGAAATTCGCGGGCTACGAGCGTTCTTGTGTCGGATTGCTCCTGCGAAACGCTGCACAACGGTTTATAGCGCGTCAGTCTCGGAATGAGCGATGCTGGTTCACGGCCGCGTCAGCCTGACCGGCGCATGGGACCGCTGACGCCAAGTGGCGTCGTGAGTTCCTCCTCTTCAAACGAAAAGCGAACCCTGATGCGATTGAACAAGCTTGTGCTGCCTGCCCTTGTGACATTGAGCTTGGCTTCAGCCATGCCGGGGCTAGCCGAAGCGCAGCAGCGTGGCAGTCAGACGCAACGCGCCGAGAACGCGCAGGCCACGGCCAACATGCGCATGCGTCTCGATGCCGCCATCGAGCGAGTCCGTGTCACCGAGCAGCATGGAAAGATTTCACCTGCGCGTTCAGCCGCCGTCCGTCGGCAACTCGCTCAGGCGCAGAGCCAGATGGAACGGCTACGTCGCCAGCAAGGGTTTGTCAGCGCTGCAGAGTTGGCCAGCTACGACCGTATGGTCGTGGCGGTCGATGCCGAGCTCGGCGCTGGTGCCAGCGGTCACTCATATGGGAACGACGCGCTGCCAAGCGCCGAGGTGGTCGCGTTCCAGCGCACCGACGCGCGGCTGCATTACCGCAATGCGTCGATCGAGTATGACGCTAAAAACTGTGCCGTATATCAAGGTTCGGCGCCCAACGGGCAGGTACGTCGCGAGCCGCTACGCGGTACGAACGGCCGCCAAATCTGCGCACGTCGGTGATGTTTTCGCGGGGAAATCGGGCCCGCCGGTTTTCCCCGCTCTTCTGTTTCCGATGACCCAGAAGCGGATTCTTAAAGTCGGAACCGCAAATCTCCAAAGCGGACTCTTGTTCAGCCTCGACTGAGATCACCGGGTCGTTGGTCAAAGCCCGGTTTTGACCGAGGAATGGCTTCGCAGCGAACTCAAACCGCGCTTGTCCTACCGGACCCTCCAAGGATCGAGCCGGCGCGAAGCGGAACTGGCAGGCGACGACAGCAAGGTCGGCGGGGGCAAGGCAACCGATCCCCGCCAATGCTGCCGGTGCAGCAATCCCAAAGAATTACTCGGACGCACGCGCCGCCCGCTCGCGGCCGAGCGGCACCAAGCGCAGCTTGAACACGAAGCGAAGCAGCATGGCGAGGTCGAGCTGTTGCTCTTGGTTGGTCGCCGCGATCTTTGGAGCAGTGGCGCATGGAGGAAGGTGACTTCACCACGTCCAGCTCGATGCCGTGCCAGTCGACCCCGCTTGCAGCGCGCTCACCCGTGGAGCCCTGATCGACATAGACCAAGTCGATACTCTCGTCGGTGATGGCCTGTACCGTGCGAGCAAGGCGTTCCACCTCCGTTCGATCATCGGCGTCAGCGGTTGTGACGTGCAAGGTCAGCAGGTAGCCCAGCGTGTCCACGGCCATGTGGACCTTGGAGCCACGCTTGCGCTTGGCTCCGGCTTGCGACCCGCTGTCAGGCGCAGCACCGCACGCAAGGTCGTCCACCAGCGCCTCGAAGCACCCGGCCGCCAGCCAGCGTTGGACCGGCTGACAACGGCTGCCCAAGGCGGCAGGTCGTTGGGCATCCAGCGCTGCGGCGCACCGGTCTTCACCACGTACCGCCGCCCGTTGAACACCTCGCGCGGCGCGGGCTCGCGCTGGCCCCCGCCTGCGGCAGCAACGTCAGGCACGGCGCGACCAATGCGCACTCGTCGTTGTACAGGTCAGACGGGTACCGCTTGCGGCAAGCACCCATGCCCGCTCATGTGCAGGCCGCCCCTATCCAAGTCCGTAACAGCTTCCAGATCCGGCACGTGAAGACAACACAGCGGGCAGCGTTCGACCGCTAATCGAGCTGGTTTGAGGCTGCCCCATAAACCTGACGATCCTCGCTGTGGCCCTTGCCGCGCACGTGAGTGATGCCGGCTGAGACGACCCACTTCATGCCAGTTATGTATTCATTCCTTTTGTGGGCTCGAGCGAAGTTGAGGAAAAGCGATCTTACCAGATTTACATACAGGCTTGACGGCAAGTTTGGAATGCTTGAACGTTCCAGTGCGGGGTTGACCCGCCATGCCGAGATCGCACGCAGAACGATCCGGATCAGGGAGGACGACCATGGCGAAGAAGCGATACCTTTTGGCCGGAGCGTCCGGGCTTGCGGTGCTGATACAGCCGGCGTCGGCTCAGGAAGCACCTGCCTCTCCGGTGTCGAGCGCGAACACGCAGGACCGTAATCCCGGTGGGTCGATCGCCCCCCAGGAGGTGACAGACGAAATCCCGGACGCGCCCGGCCAGGGTGACATCGTGGTGACCGGCTCACGCATTGCGCGCCGTGACTTCACTGCCGAGAGCCCGATTGCCACGGTCAACTCCGAGTTCATCGAGAATGCCGGTCCGGCAACCATAGAACAATCGCTGAACGTGCTGCCCCAGTTCCAAGCAACACAAGGCGCGCAGACCGCGTCCGCCGCGATCGGCGGGCCCACCTTGTCAGGCGGCCGTTCCAACGTCAACCTGCGTGGCCTGGGTTCACCGCGCACGCTGGTGCTGTTCGACGGGCGGCGGCTCCAACCGTCGGACGCGCTGGGCGGCATCGACCTCAACACCATCTCGACCGCGCTGATTTCTTCGGTCGAGACGATCACGGGCGGCGCGTCCGCCGTGTACGGGTCCGACGCGATCGCCGGCGTCGTCAACTTCCGCTTCAACGACCGCTTCCGCGGGTTCGAGATCGAAGCGGATGGCGGCGTCACCGAGCGTGGTGACGGGACCAACGTGTCGGGCGCGCTTACGTGGGGCGGCGCAGTGGCCGACGACAAGGCCCGCCTGTTCCTTTCTCTGTCTTATCTCGAGCGCGACGAGGCATCGCGCAACAGCCGCAAGTTCTTTCAAGACCGTAACGGTACGCTGGGCTCGGTCGCAGGCACCATCGTGGTCGATGGCCAGAACCCGTTTCGCTACTCGACCACGACGGCCGGGCTGAGCACGCCCACAGCTCTCGGTCGGCTGTTCCGCGACACGTACGGCGTAGGCCTGCCGCCGGCAACCAGCGCCAGCTCGCTGGTGACCAACGGTGACGGCACGCTGTTCCTGCGCAACACGGGCCAGAACCTGCGCGATGCCGCCCTTTACGGCTATGTCCGCGATGAGGCCGGCATCATCACGCAGCGCAGCCCTTTCGACGCGACCATCCAGGTGCCTCTGGAACGCTACACCGCCTTCGGCCGCGGCGAGTTCGACGTGGCGCCCGGCGTCACGCTGTACGGCCAGGTCAACTACGCGACCTATCGCACGGACCAGCTGTCCGACCAGGGCACGTTCCAGACCATTGCCGAGCCGATCCGCATCCCGGCGACCAACCCCTTCATCCGGCCCGATCTGCGGGTCGCGCTTAATTCGCGGCCGCGGCCGAACGACAGCCTGATCTACTATTTCACGGGCACACGCGCAGGGCGCCTACGCGTGGTGGAGGATTATGACGTCTACCAGTTCCTCGTTGGTGCCAAGGGCCAGATCGCGGGCACCACATTGCGCTACGATCTGTACGGCAGCTACGGCCAGACGGACCAGACCGAGTCCACGTTCAACCAGTATAGCCGCAGCCGCTTCAACGCGCTGATCAACGCAGCCGACGGCGGACGCAGCCTGTGCGACGGCGGCTACGACCCGTTCGGCTACAGCCCGATCTCCGATAGCTGCCGGGCTTACCTGCTGCGCAGCTCCACCAACCTCTACGACTATAAGCAGAAGATCGTGCAGGGGAACTTGACAGGTACGTTGTTCGCGCTGCCTGGGGGCGACGCGGGGTTCGCGCTCGGCGCGGAGTATCGCCGCAACGAGTTCGCCGCCAACATCGACCCGGCTAACCAGCCCGTGCCCTCGACGGTGAACGGCATCACCACTTTCACGGCGCCCGAGACGCTGGGGGTATCGGGCAGCGCGTCGTCGGCCGGCGACATCTCTGTCAAGGAAGTCTATGGCGAGGTGCTGCTGCCGCTCTTGCGCGATACGCCCTTCTTCCAGTCGCTGGAGGTAGACCTCGCCTACCGCTACTCAGACTATAATCGTGTCGGCGGCGTCCACACCTACAAGGCGGGCGCTAACTGGACGCCAATCCAGGGCGTGACCGCTCGCGGCGGCTATTCGCGGGCAATTCGCGCGCCGGGATTGGGCGAGTTGTTCGCGCCACGGGCCGGCGTGTCTGGTATTATCGGCACGCCTGCTACCGGCACGGGCGACCCGTGCGACAGTCGCTCTGCCGCACGCGCCGGTCGACTCAGCGGTGTCACGCCTGCCCAGGTCCAGGCGCTCTGCCTGGCGCAGGGCGTGCCGTCTGCGCTCTACTCCAACTACACCTATACCGGGAACCTGACCGCCGCCTTCCGCATTGGCAACCCGGCGTTGAAGGAGGAAAAAGCAGACAGCTACACCATAGGAGTGGTGCTCCAGCCAGAGTTTGCAAAGCCGCTGTTCCGCACGCTCAGCCTGTCGATCGACTATTACAACATCAAGCTGGATCAGGCGATCGGCCGCGTGACCAGCCAGGTGGCGCTCCAGCAATGCTTCAACTTCGGCGGCCTTAACCCGAGCTTCGACCCCGCCAACTCGTATTGCTCGCTGATCAACCGTGACGCGAGCGGCCTCTTGAGCTTTATCAACGAGCCTTTGTTCAACCTGGGATCGTATCGCACCGCAGGCCTCGATTTCCAGTTCGACATGGCAGTGGACGCTGGCGATATCGGCAGCTTCGCGCTGAACAGCTTCGTCACGCACGTTTTGGACTACAAGATCCAGACGCTCGTGACCGATCCGGTGTTCGACTATGCCGGTACCATCGGCAACGTCCAGATCGACGGCTTCTCGCCCAGCCACCCGGCCTGGAAGCATACTACCACCTATAGCTGGTTCGGCGATCTGGGCTCGCTCAGCTTCCGCTGGCGGTTCATCGATCGGATGAACAACTCGGCCAATGTCGGCGTGGCGAACGGCACGGCCGTCGGCGTGCCGCGGGTCAGCTACTACGACCTGATCGGCCGGTTGAAGGTGGGCGAAGGCATGGAGTTTCGGGCAGGGGTAACCAACCTGACCGACAAGCAGCCACCCCTTTTCGGCGGCCCCGCCTCCACAGATACGTCGACCTACGACATCATCGGACGCCGCTTCTTCCTGGGAGCTACCAAGCGGTTCTGACGCTCTCCGGCGCGGCGTTGGTTCAGGCCGCCGCGCCGCCGCATTCTTCGATCAGTCCGCCCCGCGGCCGGGTACCGCCACGATCTCCTGCTGCGAGCCGAGCGCCCGCATCAGTTCCCGCTCCGCCTTGCGCGGGTCGCGCTCCAGCTGGGGAGGCTCGTCGAAGATCATGGTGGTCCGCGTCGTCGCGTCATAAGCCGGCCAAGCTGGCAGCCCCGGCGCGGTCGGCTTGCCCGTCTTGGCAAACGTCGCCCAAGTAGCCGACATCTGGTCGGCCAGACCCTGCGCGGCCGACGTCACCGGCCCCTCCATGCGTGCGGCGTTAGCCAGCGTGTCGAACACGAACGGAATCTCAGAGCCGTGCGGCGCGTGGAAGCGGCCGCTCTGCACTGGCGTCTCTCGATAGAAGCCGTACATCCAGGCCGGCGCGCCGCCCGCCGCAGCCTTGCGCTCGGCCTGGAGCGTGGAGTCTAGGAAGTAGCCGCGATCGGTGGTGATCATGTAAAGCAGCTCGGCATTCCCCTTGTCCGGGAAACGTGCCTGGTAGTGCGCCGCGACGCGGGCCTCCTGCCCGTTCATGTCCCAATCCTTCAGCCGCTCCACCAGGCCCGCGTCTGTCAGCGTGTCCACTGCCGGGTCCAGGCCAAGAAATGCCGCCTGTTCCGTACGATTGCTTCCGATCAACATCGGGACGTCCGCGGACAACGGCCCGGCGTCCGGCGAGAAGGGATCACGCGGCAGAAGGCGTCCGTCCACCACTGGTCGCCACTGGCCGAGCCCCGCCTGGGCTCGGCGCTGGGCGACGTGTAACGTCGCCAGCGGCACCTGCTGTAATCGCTCGACCTGGTTTGGCTGGATCTGAAGCTCTGCCAGCAGCTTCGCCGCCTTTGCCCGCGCAACTTCGCGCGTATCCATGCGCAGCGCCGATCCCGACTGCACCACCGCGCGGTGGAACAGGCCCTTGGCCGGCACAAAGGCGGTCATCATGCTGGTCTTGCGCCCGCCTCCGCTTTCGCCATGTATCATTACGCGGTCGGGATCGCCGCCGAAGCGGCCAATGTTCTCGCGTACCCATCGAAGCGCCGCAACGCAGTCGAGCATGCCGACATTGCCGCTGTCCGCCCAACGCTCGCCATAGACCGACAAGTCGCAGTAGCCGAGCACGTTCAGCCGGTGGTTCACGGTCACCACCACCACGTCCTGCTTACGAGCCAGGTTGGTGCCGTCGTACCAGGCAGACGAGCCGGAGCCCGTGGCGAAGCCGCCACCATGCATCCAGAACATGACCGCCCGCTTGCCGGATGTGGACGGCGTCCAGACGTTCAGGAACAGGCAGTCCTCGCTCTCGGGAAAGCCGCGGCCGCCGCCTATGGGGCTCCGATAGAAGTTGCGCGGCGCCGAGAGCGCCCGGTCGCCAGCCTCGCCCGCACTGGCAACGCCGCCCTGTGGCGCAGCGGCGCCGTAGTCCAGGCAGTCGCGCACGCCCGGCCACTTGGCAGGCTTTAATGGCAGGAACCGGTTGGCACCGCTCGTGTCGGCGCCGTAGGGTATGCCCTTGAACACCAGTGCGCCACCTGCGTCCGTGCCGCGCACCTGCCCGCCGGCGGTGTCCACGACCGGTCCGGCCCCCTGCGCGCGCGATGGAAAGGCCGCGAGCATCGCGCCCCCGGCCAAGAAGAGGCGTCGATCAAGACCGATGACCATGGGCACGCTCCCAAAATAAAAGGCCCGCGGGGTGAGCCGCGGGCCAGGAAGGATCAGATCGGCGCGGTTGGTGCAGGCATTGCCGCCCAGTAGCGCCGGACCAAAGCGCGCGGATCGTTCACCACCCGCGTGTCATCGTCGAAGATCATGGTTGCGCGCCTTTGCGCGTCGAATGTCGGCCAGTTCGGCAGTTCCGGATTATTGGGGTTGCCCGTCTTGGCGAATGCCACCCAGGCGGATGCCAGCCGATCGCACATCCTGCGCCCGCGCGCCGAACCCACGTCCACCGTCTGGTCGCGGTAGTTGTGGAAGCTGGCGGACACGTCGATGCCGTGGATGGCGCCGAACTTGCCGCCATAGCCCGATGTGGCCCAGTCCCACTGGTACATATAAGCAGGCGCTCCACCGGCCGCGGCCTTCAACTCGGCCTGCTTCATCGCATTGCGCCGTGCGGAAGCGTCGGTGGCGATCACCGACTGGATCAGGAAGGCGGACTTCGTCGGGTACTCGCGCCGGTACATGGCGAACATCGCCCCACCCTTGCCGGGATAGCGCTTCTCCAGGTCGGCCCGCACCTGAGCGTCGGTAACGTCCCAGTTGGTGTAGCGCAGCGCCGCATCCTCCAGCGTGGTGGAGATGATGACGGGCACGTCGCGTGACTCCGATGGTGCCGCGGGATCAAAGGGATGATGCGGCAAGTAGGTGCCGTCCACTACGGGGGCGAAGGCACGCGCCATGTCCGGCCGGCGCAGCACGCGGGTCTGTGCCTCCAGCATCGCCTGCCACTCGACTTTCTGGAGGTCGGCCGCGCGTCGGCGATCAAGCCCCAGCTCGGCCAGCAGCGCCTCCGCCGCGCGCGTCGCGGCCTCCCGTTCGGTCAGGCGGAGCGCCGACCCGGACTGGACGGCCGCCCGGTGGAACAGACCCCTGGCCGCCGGTGTCGCCAGCAGGGTGGTCGTCTTGGCGCCGCCGCCCGACTGGCCGAATATCATGATCCGAGCAGGATCGCCGCCGAAATTGGCGATGTTGTCGCGCACCCATTCCAGGGAGGCGACCATGTCCATGACGCCGACGACGCCGGAGGTGGCGAAATCCGCGTCGAGGCCCAAGTCGCCGAGATGCGTGTAGCCGAAGGATGCGAGCCGGTGGTTTACCGTGACGACCACCACGTCGCCGTACCGAGCCAGCTGGGCTCCGTCGAAGCCCGGCGAGTTGCCTGAGCCGGTCGTGAAGCCGCCGCCGTGGAAGCTGACCAGAACGGCGCGTTTCGCATTGTCGGTGCCTGGCGTCCAGACGTTCACTGACAGGCAGTCCTCGCCCATTCCGCCGGGCCCGACGTTCCTGTCCCACATGATGAACATGGCATAGTCGCCGCGCAGGTCGGCCGGCGTCTGCGGATTGACCGGACCATAGCCAATGCAGTTCCGGACACCGGCCCAGCGATCAGGCTTGCGGGGCGGCATGAAACGGTTCCGGCCACCGGTGGGTGCGCCGTAGGGGATGCCCTTGAACTCCTTGATGCCGGCGTTCTCAATTCCCTGGACGCGACCGTGATCGGTCTCAACGGTCCAGAAGACCTTGCCCGACGCATCGCCGCCCAGTGCCCGCAGTGTCCCGACCGAAGGGGAAGGCTTCTGCGGCGCGACTGCCCGCCCTTCTGCCGCGCCAGTGCCCAGCGCCGCTGCACCGGCAGCGGCGGCGCCGCCTGTCAGCACCGCGCGGCGGCTCAAACCCTCGAACGACGTCATGGACGACCCCTTCTCATCCGCTCCCATGTGCCCGCCTCGCCTTACCCGCAGTTACGAGCAATCGTGACTGTATATCGGACGGGCCTGTTCCGCAACGCCATAGGTGCCGCCACGTTCAGCTGGGTCGTGAACCCATTGTTCGGCGCTTCAGGTCGCGCAGCACTTCCATGACGGGACCGGGATCGAGATCGGGGTTCAGCTGCTTCTCGATGGCTAGGCCACGGATCGCCAGCACGATCGCCCGCGACACGGCCCGATCTTGCGGCGTGACCGTCAGGCCGGCCTCGGCGGCACGCTCCGCCAATCGCTTTCCCTGTTTGGCGGACAGCCGCTCCTGGAACTCGGGGTAGCGTTCGCGCACAGCCTCGTCGCTGCGCGCGCCCACCATGATCTCGATAAGCGCGGTGCCGTGAGGCTGCATCGCTGACTGCCAACGCAAGTCCGGCAGCGCCGCGTAGCGATCCCAGGCGTCTTCGATGGCATCCAGCCCTTCCATGAAGAAGCGGTGGTTCAAGTCCATGACGTATTCCACAACCGCCAGCATCAGGTCGGCTTTGCTGGGAAAATGGTGCAGCATGGCACCGCGGCTAACGCCTGCGCGAGCGGAGACGGCCACGGTGGTGGTGGCACCGTAGCCGCTCTCGTCCAGGCAGGCGATGGCGGCTGTCAGCAGCGCGCGCCGCGTCGCAGTGCGTCGCTCCTCCTGTGTACGGCGCGGAGGGGAACTACGTTCGGGCGGGGCTTGCGACATGGCGGGTGATGGTTTCCGGCGGTTGGCAAGCCGCGACTAGCGCGTCCGGCATGCTGCGAACACTCTTCGGCAACGTCGCGGGCGAGCAGCACGGCACTTGCTTGGTATATCCAGTCAGACTTGACGGAAAGTGAATGTTGGACGAGACCCTTACTCGTCCTAGCGCCGCCGCGCTCCGCACCAACGCCTACCAAGGCGAACAGATCAGAGGGGAGAACACGCGATGACCAAAGCCATGCTGCCGCTGCTCGCATCCGCGATGCTGATGGTACCAGCCGTCCACGCTCAGAAAGCCCCGGCAGGCGACGTGGTCCGCACGAAGCTCGGCCCGGTGCGCGGCGAGACGGTGACCGAGGGTGCGGCCACCGCGCGCATCTTTCGCGGCATTCCCTACGCGCAGCCGCCGGTCGGCGACCTGCGCTGGCGGGCTCCCCGGCCGGCCAGCGCGTGGACCGAGGTTCGCGACGCGACCAAGTGGCCCAATCGCTGCCCTCAGGGGCAGAGCAACATGGGGGTCAGCGCACCCATCAGCGAGGATTGCCTGTACCTGAACGTCGTGACGGCCGCCAAGACGGGCGAGAAGCGACCGGTGATGGTCTTCTACCACGGCGGCGGGCTGACCACGGGCACTGCCAACTCCACCACCTACAACCACCCCAAGCTGACCAGCCAAGGGGTGGTGCTGGTGACCGTCGCCACCCGCCTGGGGCCACTGGGTTACATGGCACACCCCGCTCTGGCGGCGGAGGGCCGCGGCTCGGGCAATTTCGGCACGCTGGACATCCGCGCGTCGCTGGAGTGGGTGCGCGACAACATCCAAGCCTTTGGCGGCGACCCGCGCAACGTCACCATCTTCGGCGAGAGCGGCGGCGGCGCCAAGGTGACGTCGCAGCTCGCCAGCCCGCTCAGCCATGGGCTGTTCGGGCGCGCCATCGTCGAGAGCGGGTCTGCGCTGGTGTCGGCGAACCGCGTCACCACGCGCGAGGCGGCGGAGGCACGCGGGCTCGCCGTGGCGCAGGCACTGAACGCGCCTGCAGGCGCCGCGGCACTGGCTGCTATGCGCTCGGCCAAGTGGGAGGACGTGCTGGCGGCGGCAACCGCGGCCAAGTTCACCGCCAACGTAGTGGTGGACGGCGACGTGATCCCCGCGCCCATCCCGGAGATCTTCGCGCAGGGGCGTCAGGCCAAGGTGCCGCTGATCGTTGGCGCCAACGAGGGTGAGGCCTCGCTGCGATCCGACGTGCCGGACATGGCGCGGCTGCACAGCGCGGCCGGCGCGCCGACCTGGGTCTATAGCTTCTCGCAGCTACCGCTAAGCTGGCGGCAGGAAAAGGGCTGCGTAGCGTTTCACGGGCTGGAACTCGCCTACGTGTTCGGGGCCATTCCGCAGGGGCTGGTTTCGCCCACTACACAGGGGCTGGCGCGCGGCGGCGGCTGCTCGTCACGTCCGCCCCAGCACGACGCGGCGGACACGCGCGTGTCGGAGGAGGCGTCGCGCATGTGGGCGCAGTTCGCACGCACGGGTGATCCTAGCGCGCCGGGGCTTGTCAAATGGCCGCGCTACACGGCAGCCGACCAAGCCTTTCTGGACATCGGCACTCCGCTGGAGGTGAAGCGCGGCGTGGAGGCAGCCTACGTCGCACCGCCTGCGGGCGCATCGCGAGTGCCCGGCACTCCGGCACCCTGAGACGCTACACCGGCGGCAAAGACCCAGCTTCGAACGCTCACGAGCCTACGACCCCGAAGCAGACGTTGGTTCACGCTGACCACAGCGCTCATCAGGATCGTCGACGCCGTGGACCGGCATCTCTCTCGTGCTGGTCCAACCGTTCTGATCTGCCGGAGGCCGTAAGCAGCGTGGCCGCAAAGATACCCGCCGCTACACCCAACCGGGCGATCAAGAGAACAATCCGCGCAGCTTCACGCCCGGCTTCACCTTCGATGGCGCGCCGGCGAACGCGGTCAACGTCCTCGACCTGGAACTGCCGGCCTACGAGCTGGTGAACCTGTCCGCTGGAGTGACATTGCCCGACCGTTTGGAACTGTCGATCTACGTCAACAACCTGCTCGACGAGAACGCGCTGCTCGCCTTTGACCGCGAGCGCGGCGGGCGAGCGCGGCCGGGCTTCAGCGTCAACCAGCCCCGCACCATCGGCGTCACCGCGCGCAAGAGCGTCTGAGAGGATGCTGATGCGACGGCTTGGATGGATTGGTCGCAGCGACCGGCAAGGTCGGCGATCAATCCGACCCACAAGGGGACAATCACGCCTCGCTCCCCTGCGCCGCCGCCCATCATCAGACGCTCATTCACTTCCGCTATGGTCGTGTACGAAGCCTAATTTATGACCCGCAACCTTAAGATCTTAAGTTATCATCCTTGCTGCTAAGCGCGGTATCATGCGCTGGCTCGACAGAGGCTCTCATTAAGCGACCAAATATGGGAAGCCCAGTCTGACGCTTACTCCGTCAGTGACTTGGCTGCGGTCCTTCCCGAAGCGATCGGCAGCGCCTCAAGCCGCGGACCGCGCAGGCGGGTGAGGATCATGTCTCCGTTACCATCGACCCGGAACTCGCCAAATCTTGCGCTGGAGAAGGTAGATGCTTGCCCTTCCTCGAAGAAGAAGGCGTTGGTGGCAAAGCGCATCTGCCGGGCTCGCAGCCGGTACCGCAGCGCAACCTCGTCAGGAGCCACACGACCGGTCCTGTCGAACCGCCGAAAGTGGCCGACACCTCGCACGTCGAGGGCGACGACGATCCGCCCGTCCGCCCGCGGCGGCGCTCGACGCACCGCGTCGTCGGCAACGGCGAAGTTCAGCCGCATGTAGTCGCCCTGCATGAGCGAACGGGGGTCGACCGGGCTCAGTTCGAGAAGGACGATGCGGCCGTCGCGTAGCAGGCGCTCGCGCCCATATATTCCGTAGTTAACCAGCACGAGGACGAGCAGTCCGCCAGCCAGAGCGATACCCTTACGCATCATGGGGCGTCTCCACTTCGCTCTTAGCGCGGCGCAGGAACAAGGAGGCGGCAAGGAGGCAGATGCCGGTGATCGCAAGAATGCCGGCCTTCACGAGCAGGGTCGTGTGCAGGCTGTAGTAGAAGTGGGTCGCAGACCCCAGCAGGCCAATGATGCTCGCGATCATGAGGACCCTGGTTCCGGACGCGAAGCCGAGCAGGAGGATCAGGAGAGCCGCGCCGAGGCCGGGAGCCGAAACGCTGATCCCCCCGATCAGGACCACGGCCCCTGCCGCGATCAGGAAACCGCGGCTGCCTGGGAGCAGCCCCTCGTATGACGTCAGCGTCAGTGCTCCCCATGCGAGCACCAACCCCGTCAGCACTCGACCGAGAAGAGGTCCATGGCCGGCCATCCAGCCGGCGGGGAGGTTGCGGCCAAACAGGTCATCCGCGCCAAGCATCCGAGTGGCCTCGATCAGCAGCAGCGCCAGTACGAGCCCGTAGCCGACCGGACGCCAGAGCCGCCCTCCGCTTGTCCACTTGGCGGGGTCTAGCCAGACCAGCGCGATCGCGGCGCAAAGCGCAGGCGCGGCTAGGCCATCAAGCCCAGCTTGGTCGATCGCGAGTGCGACCGCGATGGCCGTCCCGCAGGCCGCGAGCAAACGGTGCAGGAACGTCGGCACCGCCCAGACCAGCGCGGCCTCCACCACGGCAATGGCGAGGTACTGGAGGAAGCCTCCGGAGCCGAAGTCCTCGCCGATACCGATGGCGATGAGCGCCTGACCGGCAAGGCTGAGGGCAAGGGCGAACTGCTCGAAGAAGTCGTGGTCCGCGACGTTCCGGAACAAGGTGAGGGCAGCACCGCAGCAGGCAGCCCCGGCCAACATGAAAGGCAGCCCATCGTGCATGGCGGACCCGACCGAGACGCCCACGAAGCCGAGAAGGAACAGTGCGCCGATCCAGCCGGCGACGCCAAGCATCAGGCGTACGAACCACGGCGACGCGGGCGGCGTCGGCTCCGGTTGCGGACCTTGGACAGAGCCATTGGCGCTTAGACGCGCCCAAAGTCCGTCGGTGGTCATGCCCCCACCTCCTGCGCGACGGACTTGAGCCAGACGGCACCGACCGCCGACATTCCGATCACCACCAGACCGACGAACAGGAAGCCACCGGCGCTGTCAGGATCCAGCATATGGCGTGACAGGAACGCAGCAACAGCGACGATCAGGCTCAGCAGACCGGTGGCCAGCATGAGCAGGTCGGGGCGGACGTGACGGTACCAGCCGTACGTCGCGGCTAACCAGACGAAGTAGGCCGCCCCGGCAAGAGACCCAGAGCCCATATGACTGCTAAACACCGTCCAGACGATCAGGGCGGTGGCGCTGGCAGCGCAGGTCATGGCCACCAGCCTCGCCGGCCAGCGTTCCCGCATCCACATGGCACCAGTCCTGCGAACGACCTCCCACGCGATCAGGGCCACGACGTTCAGCGCGAAGAGGCTCCAGAGGGCGGCCTCCCCGTCCCGACCCGACGAGAAGTACAGAAACACTGCGATATCGAGCAGGGCCAGCCAGAGCAGCCACAGAGCAGCGAAGCGGCCGATCAACACCCACGGTAGGATCAGGATGGCCCACCAGGCGAACAGTTCGAAGGTGTCGGCCCCGGTCTGGTAGATTTGACCGCTAAGGGCGAGCAGTGCGCCGACAAGGAGGCTGAGGAGCGTCAGCACCGCCCTGCCTGCCGTGCCATCCAGGTCCACCCGCCAGCAGACGACAAGCCCCGCGACGATCGCCCCCTCGGCCAAGCCGATCTTGGCGAGACGTCCCAGCTCGTCCCAGTTGTATGCGAAGAAGAAGATCAAGGCCGCGGCCAGCGCCAACGTTCCCAGCCACTGAGAAAGCCGGCCCAGGAACATGCGCCATTGCTCCCGGGTGGGGGTTATGTCGGCGGCTCGAAGCACGGCGCGCTCCTGCCCACGCACGACGTGCCCACCGGCGAACCATTCCAGAACTTCGCCGCGACGGCTCATGCTGCAGCTTCCCCCCAATATTTCTGAAATAACGCAGCCGGTGCCTCCCCGCTATCGTTGCGGCGCGGGAACACGCGTGCTCACGAGACCTTGATGACGGTCACAGGCAGCGTCAGCCGCAAGGTGGCGCACCCTGTGCCTCCGACTGGTACTTTGCGGATGCCAGCAGCTACAAGCGGACGCTACCCGGTTCGACGAAGATGCGGGAGTGGCAGAGACGTACCCGGATCCGGTGCCCGCACCCGGCGAGTCCGACAAGGCGTGCGCCATGAGCGGCATGCCCCCACCCTGGATTGCACTGTCCATTGGGGCGCATGGGATCCTCCGAACCAAGGGTTGCCAGAGTGGTACATTCATCTCAAGCGGCTCCTGATCCGGCAGGATCTCACGCCAGCCGAGCAGTGGTCATACCAGGACCGCTGTAAGTCCCGGCCGGGTGGCGAGAGGCAATTGCATTCCGATACGGGCTCAACGATACCGATTGGCGTGGACGCCCGAGCACAGCGGGGCAATGCGGGCGCAGAAGCTGCCCTTCCGCTGCCAAGCCCTTGAGGCGGACGGCACCGACCTCGACATCGAGCACTGCCTCACCACACCACGTCATCCCTGAACCCGCCGCCAAGTCGAGCGGATGAACCGGACGATCAAGGAGGAAACCGTCAGACGCTACTGTTACGAGACGCACAACCAGTTGCGGCAGCACCTTGCCGACTTTGTCGCCGCCTACAACTTCGCGCGTCGCCTCAAGACCCTGCGTGGCCTCACATCCTATGAGGCTGTTCAAACGTGCCGGGCAACCACGACATACTGGTCATCCTGTGAATCATGCCGTCCACCAGCTCGGACTTACGGTCGGTTCCGAAATCCATGTCTAGGAACTGCTCAGCGGTAAAAGGAAAATCCTGACGGGGCACGAACAAGGGGCCGGGAGATCGCTCCCCCGGCCCCTCGCCGAATGGTCGCTGGTGACGAGCGGGCACGAGGCGGAGCCTCGCGCTTCGTCGGACAGGCTCGGCGGCGTCGCCGCCGACCTGCCGGCCGTCCGAACTTCGTGGCGGGCGGAGCGAGGCTCCGCCCGATCCGAAATCAGAAGTCCATGCCGCCCATGCCGCCCATGCCGCCGCCGCCCATGGCAGGCGCAGGCTTGTCGTCGGGCAGCTCGGCCACGGTGGCTTCCGTGGTAATGAGCAGGCCCGCGACCGAGGCCGCGTTCTGGAGGGCGGTGCGGACGACCTTGGTGGGGTCGATCACGCCGGCCGACACCAGGTTCTCATAGGTGTCGGTCGCCGCGTTGAAGCCGAACGAGGTGTCCGACTGGTCCAGCAGCTTGCCCGAAACCACCGCGCCGTCCTGGCCGGCATTGGTGGCGATCTGGCGCACCAGCGAGGTCAGCGACTTGCGGACGATATCCACGCCGCGGGTCTGGTCGTCGTTCTCGCCCTTGACGCCTTCCAGCGCCTTGGAGCCGTAGAGCAGCGCCGTGCCGCCGCCGGGGACGATGCCCTCCTCGACCGCCGCGCGGGTCGCGTGGAGCGCGTCGTCGACGCGGTCCTTGCGCTCCTTGACCTCGACCTCGGTGGCGCCGCCGACCTTGATGACGGCCACGCCGCCGGCCAGCTTCGCCAGACGCTCCTGGAGCTTCTCGCGGTCATAGTCGGACGAGGTGTTCTCGATCTGCTGGCGGATCGCCTCGGTGCGGCCCTTGATCGCGTCCTGGTCGCCAGCACCATCGACGATGGTGGTGTTGTCCTTGTCGATCGAGACGCGCTTGGCGGTGCCCAGCATGCCGACGGTGACGTTCTCGAGCTTGATGCCGAGGTCCTCGGAGATCATCTCGCCCTTGGTCAGGATCGCGATGTCCTCAAGCATCGCCTTGCGGCGATCGCCGAAGCCCGGCGCCTTGACGGCGGCGACCTTGAGCCCACCACGCAGCTTGTTCACCACGAGCGTGGCCAGCGCCTCGCCCTCGATGTCCTCGGCGATGATGAGCAGCGGACGGCCCGACTGGACGACGGCTTCCAGGATCGGGAGCATCGCCTGAAGGTTCGACAGCTTCTTCTCGTGGATCAGGATGTACGGGTCGTTCAGCTCGACCGTCATCTTCTCCGGATTGGTGATGAAGTAGGGCGACAGGTAGCCGCGGTCGAACTGCATGCCCTCGACGACGTCCAGCTCGAAATCGAGGCCCTTGGCCTCCTCGACGGTGATGACGCCTTCCTTGCCGACCTTCTCCATGGCCTCGGCGATCTTCTCGCCGACCTCACGGTCGCCGTTCGCCGAGATGATGCCGACCTGAGCGATCTCGGAGGTGCCGGCCACGTCCTTGGAACGGCTCTTCACGTCCTCGACCACCTTAGCGGTCGCGAGGTCGATGCCGCGCTTCAGGTCCATGGGGTTCATGCCGGCCGCGACCGACTTCATGCCCTCGCGAACGATCGCCTGGGCGAGCACGGTGGCGGTGGTGGTGCCGTCGCCCGCTGTGTCGTTGGTCTTCGAGGCCACTTCGCGCACCATCTGGGCGCCCATGTTCTCGAACTTGTCCTTGAGCTCGATCTCCTTGGCGACGGTGACGCCGTCCTTGGTGATGCGCGGTGCGCCGAAGCTCTTGTCGATCACGACGTTGCGGCCCTTGGGGCCCAGCGTCACCTTTACGGCGTCGGCGAGGATATCCACGCCGCGCAGGATGCGCTCACGCGCGTCGCGCGAGAACTTCACGTCCTTGGCTGCCATGTGTCGGCTACCTTTCGAATGGGGTTAAGTTGAGGAAGTTGAGACCTGTGAAAGGCTCAGCCGACGATCCCGAGGATGTCGGATTCCTTCATGATGAGCAGGTCCTCGCCGTCGACCTTGACCTCGGTGCCCGACCACTTGCCGAACAGGATGCGGTCGCCGGACTTGACGTCGAGCGGGGTGACCTTGCCGTCCTCGGCCTTGGTGCCGGAACCGGCGGCCACGACCTCGCCCTCCTGGGGCTTTTCCTTGGCGGTGTCGGGGATGATGATCCCGCCGGCCGTCTTCTCTTCCGCCTCAACGCGGCGGACGAGGACGCGGTCGTGCAACGGACGAAACTTCATCGCGAGTGCCTCTTTGCGTTTAGTGTGACAGTTCTTTGGCACTCCCCGAACGAGAGTGCCAGCGGCTCGCATATGTGTCAGCGGTGCCGGAGCGTCAAGCGGTGCGCGGAACGAGTTGCAGCCGTTCGCGCACGCTCCATCGCCAGGTAAGGAGCGCCGCCACCGCCGCAAGCCCGACCGCCAGGCCGATCCACACGCCCGTGCCGCGCCAGCCGAACCCCCAGCCGTCCAGATCGAAGCCGAGCAGCACGGCGACGCCGAAGCCGGCGACCCAATAGCCGGCGAGCGCGATCAGCATGGGGACGCGCGTGTCCTGGAGCCCGCGGAGCACGCCGGCCGCCACCGCCTGCGCCCCGTCGAACAGCTGAAAGGCGGCGGCGATGGCGAGATACTGGACGGCCAGCACGGCCGCCGCCGCGCTGCCCGGCGCCTCGCCGTCGAGATAAAGGCGCACGAACGGACCGGGCATGGTCCAGAGCAACACGGCGGTGAACGCCATGAAGCCCGTGCCGAGCGCCAGCGCCACCCAGCCCGCCTGCCCCGCCCCCTTCGCGTCGCGCGCGCCGAAGAACAGGCCGACGCGGATCGTCGCGGCCTGGGCGACGCCGAACGGCACCTGGAACGCCAGCGCCGCGACCTGGAGCGCGACGGCGTGCGCCGCGACCTCCGTCACGCCGAACACGCCCATCAGGAAGCCCGCCGCGCTGAACAGCCCGGCCTCGAAGAACAGCGTCAGCGCGATGGGCGCGCCGAGCCGGGCGATTTCCGACAGGCGAGACCATTCGGACCGCCACCAGCGGCCGAACAGGTGCCAGCGCCGCAAGCTTCGGTCGAGCAGAAGGATACCCGCATAGGCCAGCATCATCGCGACAGAGGTGGACAGGCTGGCGAGCGCAGAACCCTCCAGCCCCAGGGCGGGCACGCCCCAGCGGCCGAACACCAGCAGCCAGTTGGCGAACAGGCTGACGCCGAGCGCCATGGCGGTGACGGCGAACGCCCAGCCCGGCCGGCCGAGCGCCGATACCGCGTTCCGCATGGCGGTGGCCGCGACCGACGGCAGCAGCGCCCAGAGCAGGATGTCGAGGAACGCGTCCGCGCGCGCCGCCACCCGCGCGTCCTGCCCGGTGGAGAGCAGGAGCCACTCGCCGTTCGCGAGCAGCACCATGAAGGGCAGGCAGGTGGCGGCCGCCAGCCAGAGCGACATGCGGAACGTCCGCCGCACCTCGCGGACAGAATGGCGGCGCCGGCCAAGCTCGGCCGCGATCACGGGGGCGGCGGCGCCCACCAGCCCGCCGAGCGAGAACATGATGACCGAATAGAGATAGACGCCAAGCGTCGCGGCGGCGAGCTCGACCGTGCCCAGCCGCGCCACGAACACCACGTCCACGGCATAGACCGCCATCTGGAGCAGGTTGGCGCCGACCAGCGGCCCGGCGAGGCGAAGCAGCGCGCGCAGCTCGCCCCCGGCGGAAAGGCCGACGGGTGCCGGATCGGCGGCGGGGGAGACGGGCGCGTGCACGGGGGCCGTGTAGGGCCGAACGATTGCGCCGTCACCCGCGGCCCCGCAACCGCTCCGGTGCCGAACGGCGTTGCCGGGGCGCGACGAACCGCGCTAACAGGCACGACGAAATGCGCGCCGGCTCCCGCCCGCGGCAGGAGAGTTTTGTGAAGCTGGTACGCGCCGCCTGGCGGCTCCTGGTCGGCATCAAGGACGCGCTGGTGCTGGCCGCGCTGCTCCTGTTCTTTGGCCTGATATTCGCCGCTCTTTCCGCCCGGCCCGGTTCGCGGGCGATCACGGACGGCGCGCTGGTGCTGGACCTGGACGGTCCGGTGGTGGAGCAGCCCACCGAGCCGGCCGCCTTTGCCGCGCTGTCGGGCCAGGACAGCCCGCGCCAGTACCGCCTGCGCGACGTGGTGCGCGCGATCGACGCGGCGCGCGACGACGCGCGGGTCAAGGCGGTGGTACTGGACCTGGACCGGTTCGGCGGCGCCTATCCGGCGGCGCTGGGCGAGATGGCGGACGCGATCGCGCGCGTGCGCCAGGGGGGCAAGCCCGTGCTGGCCTATGCGACCGGCTATACGGATGCCGGGTACCGGCTGGCGGCGGCAGCGAGCGAGGTGTGGGTCGACCCGCTGGGCGGCACGCTGTTCAGCGGGCCGGGCGGCAGCCAGCCCTATTTCAAGGGCCTGATCGACCGGCTGGGTGTCGTCGTCCACGTCTACCGCGTGGGTCGCTTCAAGGCGGCCGTCGAACCCTATATCCGCGGCGACCAGAGCCCGGAGTCGCGGCAGGCAAACCAGGCGCTCTACGGTGCCTTGTTCGAGCAATGGCGCGACGGCGTGCGCCGCGTGCGGCCGCGGGCCCAGGTGGACGCCTTTCTGGCGCGTCCCGACCAGGCGGTGATCGCGGCCGGCGGCAACATCGCCCAGGCGAACCTGCGTGCGGGACTGGTGGACCGGGTGGGCGACCGGTCGGCGTTCGAGCGGCGCGTGGTGCAGCTGGCGGGCGCGGACGCCGCCAGGCTGGCCGCGGGCGGCTATCGCCGCATCTCCTACAACCAGTGGCTGGGCGCGCATCCGCTGCCGACCGGCGGCAACGCGGTAGGCGTGGTGACGGTGGCGGGCACCATCGTGGACGGCGAAGCCGGCCCGGGCACGGCCGCGGGCGACACCATCGCCGCGGCGGTCGCCAAGGGGCTCCAGACGGGCAGGCTCAAGGCGCTGGTGGTGCGCGTGGACTCGCCCGGCGGGTCCGTGACAGCCTCCGAACGCATCCGCCAGGCGGTGCTGGCCGCCCGGCGGCGCGGGTTGCCGGTGGTGGTGTCCATGGGCGGACTGGCCGCGTCGGGCGGCTACTGGGTGTCCACGGCGGGCGAGCGCATCTTTGCCGAGCCATCCACCATCACGGGCTCCATCGGCATCTTCGGGGTATTTCCGACATTCGAGCGCGCGCTGGCCAAGGTGGGCGTGACCAGCGACGGCGTCCGCACCACGCCCCTGTCGGGCCAGCCGGACGTGCTGGGCGGCACCAGCCCCGTGCTGGACGCCGTGCTCCAGAGCTCCATCGAGAACGGGTATCGCCAGTTCATCGGCCGCGTGGCCCAGGCACGCCGCCTGAGCCCTACACGGGTGGATGAGATCGGCCAGGGCCGCGTGTGGGACGGCGGAACCGCGCGCCAGCTGGGGCTGGTGGACCAGTTCGGCACGCTGGGCGACGCGGTGGCCTATGCCGCGCGGCGCGCCAACCTCGACCCCGCCACCGTTCGCATCCAGTATCTGGAAAAGGAGCCCGGCCTGGCCGCGCGCTTCGCCCAGGCGCTGGCATCGGACGGCGAGGACGAGGACGCGCAGGCGGGCACCGACGTGTTCGCGCGCGTCGCCGCCGAGCAACGCCAGGCGCTGGCCCGCGCGCTGGGGGACGTGCAGCGGCTGGCGAGCGGCGGCTCCGTCCAGGCGCGCTGCCTGGAATGCGCAGCGTTCGGGCCGGGGGCCGCGGCACCCGGCGACGCGCGCCTGCTGGATCTGCTGCTCGCACGACTGGGTCTGTCGGGCCTCTAAGTGCCGGTCCGCCCCGCCCGACCGTTCGACGACGGAGCGGCGGCGGCGGCGATCTATGCGCCGTACGTGGCGGAAAGCCACGTGTCGTTCGAGGAAGCGATGCCGGACGACCGCGAGATGACGCGGCGCATGGAGACGGCGCTGGATGCAGGCTATCCCTGGCTGGTGGCCGAGGAAGCAGGCACGGTGCTGGGCTATGCCTGTGCCGGACCCTTTCGCCCGCGCGCCGCCTATCGCCGCACCGTGGAGACCACGATTTACCTCCACGCCCACGCGCAAGGACGCGGCGTCGGGCGCCGCCTGTACGGCGTCCTTCTGGACGAGCTTGTGCGCCTCCGTTTCGCGCAGGCGATAGCCAGCATCGCGCTGCCGAACGCCCCATCGGTGGCGCTGCACGAGGCGCTCGGCTTTCGCCATCGCGGCACGGTAGAGGCGGTCGGGCGGAAGATGGGCCGGTGGGTGGACGTAGGCTATTGGCAGCATGCCCTTCGTCCGACGGAACCGGATTGAGCCGCGTTCCGGCCATGGACGTGGTACGTTGTATTGGGTTCATGCAACCGCGTCGGTGTCGCCACGTTACGCTCCTGATCCATTTTTCCGCAAAGGGAGTGTACCATGCGTAAGCTTATCCTGGCCCTCAGTTGTGCCGCCTCCATCGTTCCCACGATGGCGATCCCCGTCACAGCGGCGGACGCCCAGCGCTATCGCTATCGCGAGTGGCGGGACGACCGCGGCCGGCTGCGCTGCCGCAAGCCGAACGGTACCACCGGCCTCGTGGTCGGTGGCGTGGCGGGCGCGCTGCTCGGCCGCACGATCGACACGCGGGGCGACCGGACCATCGGCACGCTGGGCGGCGCCGCGGCGGGCGCGCTGGCGGGCCGGGCGATCGAGCGCGGCGGCGACAACAACCGGCGTTGCCGCTGACGGCAGCCCGCCGGGCGCCGATCGGGTGCCCAACGCGTTTTGGGGGCGCTGCGGCCAAGCCGCGGCGCCCCTTTCCATATCCAGTCGACACAAGGAAAAAGATCATGCCGACCCGTACCGCCAATGCCCGCTACGAGGGGCTGGGCCGCGAGGGACAGGGTTATCTGTCCACCCAGTCGGGCGTTCTCGCTGACCAGCGCTACGGCTTCGGCACGCGCTTCGGCGACGAGAAAGGCACCAATCCGGAAGAGCTGCTGGCGGCGGCCCATGCAGGTTGCTTCACCATGGCACTGGCGTTCGGCCTGGAGAAGGCCGGACACGGCACGGGCACGCTGGAAACCAAGGGCGCGGTATCAATCGAGCAGGTGGACGGCGGCTTCGCGATCACCAGATCCGCGCTGACGCTGACGGGCAAGGTGGACGGCCTGGACGAGGCCGGGTTCCGGCGCTTCGCCGAGGAAGCCAAAGCGGGCTGCCCGCTGTCCAAGGTGCTGAACTGCGAGATCATGCTGGACGTCCAATACGGCTGAGTCCGGTGAGCGCCGCGTGAACGGGAGGTAGTTTTCCGTTCACGCAACAGGTGGCGATCGCCGACCGTTCAATTGGGGCAACAAGGACAAGAGGAAGTTCCGATGCTGAAGCTGACCATGGCGGCCGTGCTGGCTGCCGCGCCTGCCCTGGGGCTCCCCGCCGCGCCTGCCGAGGCGCAGTCCCGCGCCGATCGCGAATATCGCCGCGACGTGCGGGAGGCCCGGCGCGATTATCGCGAGGACGTGCGCGACGCGCGGCGCGATTATCGTCGCAGCAACGGCAACGACTGGCGACAGTACCGGAATTACGACTACAATCACCTGGAGCGTGGTCAGCGCCGCTATTATGCCGACCAATATTATCGCGACGGCCGCTACTATCAGGAGCGACGGCTGGGTCGGAACGACCGCGTGTACCGTGGGCAGAACGGCAACTACTACTGCCGCCGTAACGACGGCACGACCGGCCTGATCGTGGGCGGGCTCGCCGGCGGTGTCCTGGGCAATCTGGTCGCGGGCGACTCAGGCCTGTTGGGAACGCTGATTGGCGGCGGCGGCGGCGCTTTGCTGGGCCGGTCGATCGATCGCGGCAACGTACGCTGCCGCTGAGGAAAAAACGGGGGGAGGGTCGAAACGCCCTCCCCTTTCTTCAGATAATGCCGCCGCCCAGCATCAGCCTGAGCGCGAAGATGACGATTAGTACCAGGTTGAGGTTGCGCCCGCCGTTCGACGACGAGAGCGCGCCAACGGCGGCGCCCACCACGCCGACCGGTATCACGAGCCAGTTGAGCCAGCCGAGCAGCGGCACGAAAGCGACCAGACCCGCCACCAGGGTAACAAGACCAATCAGCACGGATACGATGTTGAGCATTACAGGTTAATGGGGTCGCGCCGTTCCGGCGACAAGCAGCCAGTCTGACTTTGGGTCAGGTCAGGGCGACCGCGCCGCGAACCGTACGGCGTTGCCTCAGCCAGAGGCGTATGGGCCGATCAAACTGGAGGTCCACCAGCCACGCCGTGGCGAGAATGAACGCGCTGAGGATCGCCCATGACACGCCGCCGTTCAGGCGCAGCACGTCGCGTCCCAACACCAGCAGCGGAAAGTGGATCGCGTACAGCGGATAGGAGATGGCTCCCAGCCAGAGGAACAGTCGTTCCCCGATGCGAGATCCCGTTGGTGCCAGCCCCGTCACCAGCGACATCGGAAAAATGACAAACAGGGCGGCCGTGACGACAACAAGGTCCGGCAGCGGAAAGACGCCCAGCAGGACCGCGGCGATCGCGACCATGGAAATCCATGCCCCTCCGGAAGGACGGAAGCGAAGGTAGCGCCAGAACATGACGCCGGCGACGTACCCGAACAGCACGCGCACCAGTGCCCGGGGCAGCTGGTCGGCGAATGGCCCCACATTCACGTTCCTGTCCACGACCAGCATGTAGAGCATGAATAAACCGAGAACCAACAAGATGGCGGCCATGGTCCGTAGCCCTGCCTTGCTCAGGGCGACCGCATGCAGGACGTTGGCGCAGGCTTCGAGAAGCAGCGACCAGACCGGCATGTTGAGCGGGTAGAGTATCGCCAATCCGAGCGCAGGCAGCAGAAAGATGCCCGACAGTTCGGGTGCAGCGATCGCCTGACCGGCCGCGACGCGACCAAAGGCACCGAGCGCCATGCCCAGAAGGGCACATGGGGCAAGACGCACGATCCGCATCTTCAGAAAGGCGGCCATGGACAGCCGTCCATCCCTTAGCCGATCCTCGTATGCACCGGCGATGACGAAGCCGCTGAGCAGGAAGAAATAGTCGACCGCCAGGAAGCTGCGCGGCAACCAGCCCAGACCCGAGACAATTCCCGCGTGGTAGAGAAGCACGGCGATCGCGGCGATGCCCCGTCCGGCATCCAGGGCGGCATGATGAGAGTGTTGCGCCCGTAACTCCATGAACCGCCCCCGACTTCGCGTTCTTCGACCGGGCAGCGATCCGCTGACACCTTCCTCACGGTGGCAGGACGGTGCTAAGTTTCCTTCATGAAGACTGGTAAAGACATCCTGTCACGGCGCTCGCTATTGAGCTCGGGTTTCTTGGCGGCTGCTGGCGCCTGTTCTTCGAACGGGACCGGTCTGGGGGCGGCGGAATGTCGCGCAAGTGGCGGCGCGCAGGAACCGGCATCGCCGGCAGGAACGGCCGGGCCGCCGTCCCTGCCGGCCGGTGCGATCGCGCGCTGGTCGTCGCAGTCGGCCACGGGCAAGGTCGTCGGCACCGCCGTGCGGAGCTGGACGGACATGATCGGCGGCATCACGGTTTCGGCGAACGGAACGCCGCCGATCCTCCGCCCCGGCTGCTCGCGCAGCGGCAGGCCCGCCATCACCTTCACGGACGGGAATGGTCAGGCCATGAAGGTCGACCGGACCGACGCGGCGCGGCTGGTGGCGACACTCGACGGCGCGGCCTACACGGTTATGGCCGTCTTTTCCGGCATGGCGCGCCATGCGTCGTCCCTGCTCTGCTCCGCGTCCGCCGGCGGCGACGGGGGCTTCGGGCTCGGCCTCGACTATAACGAGAACAGGCGGCTGGGTGCCTGGAACAATCGCTTCGCTGGCGTCCCCTTCTTGACGGACGAACCGTCGGGCTTTGGTACGCTCGTCCATGCGGCGGGGGCCGGCGAGGCGCGGATCTACATCAACCAGGGGTGCGTTGCGATCACCAACACGGTCGCCGACACGCGCGGCAATGGCTGGGCATTGGGAGGGTTCTTCGACACGCAGGCGACGTCGTACCTGGGCGACCTGTACGAGGTGATCGTCTGGCCTTCCACCCTGACCCCGGGACAGGTGGTGGCGGCCCATCGCTGGGCCTGCGACCAGCATGGCGAGCGCCACGTGCCGCTGGAGGAGGTCGCCCATGGGGACAGCCTGACGGCGGCGACGGGAAGCTGCCTGCCCGAACATGCGTGGATCGCGAAGCTCGCCGCGGCCCGGGCGCGTCCGATCGGCACCTGGAGCAACCTGGGCCGCAACGGCCAGACCATGCGACAGATGATCGACCGCTTCGCGACCGAGATCGCGCCGCTGAAGCCGGCCACCGCCGTCGGGCGCGGCCCGAGGCTCCACGTCTTTGAATGGGCGAACCAGGAACATGGCGGCGCGCCCCGCGGCCTGTCCGACATCGATGCGACCCGCCGCTACCTGGCGCGGGCCAAGGCCGCTGGCTTCGAGACGGTTCTGCTCACCTCGACCGACTGGGATTCCGCACCGCCCGACTTCAAGCAGGCGCGCCAACTCTATGACCGCCATTTCGACGATGCGTCGCACCGGAAGGGACTGGTGGACGTGTACGTGCCGCTGCACACGCTGCCGACGGTCGGCGTGGCAGGCACGTCCAGGAACCCGACCTATTTCAAGCCGGATGCGCTTCACCTGACGGGCGAGGCCGGTGAGTCCGGCCAGGGCGAGGTGGCCAGGGCAGTAACGGCGGCGCTGGCAGCCCGGACGTGACGAAACGCCGCCTTGCCAGGATGGCGAAATCGCCTCGCACCCCGTTTCGGTCGCCCGATGGTTCCCCCCCGGGCGTTCAGGCTATAGGGCGCGTTCCGTGCAATTGTTTCTGGTCATGTTGGGCGGCGCGCTCGGGGCGGGCGCGCGGCATTTGAGCGGACGGGCGGCGCTGGCGCTGCTCGGTCCGGGCTATCCGTATGGCACGCTGTTCGTGAACCTGGCGGGCGGCGTCCTGATGGGTCTGCTGGCGGGCGTGCTGGCGCGCGCGGGTGCGGCGGGCGGCGAGGCGTGGCGGCTGTTCCTGGGCGTGGGCGTGCTGGGCGGGTTCACGACCTTTTCGGCCTTCGCGCTGGACGCGGTGATGCTGTGGCACCGCGGCGCGGCGGTGGCTGCGCTGGGCTATGTGGTGCTGTCGGTCGCCGGCACGATCGGTGGGCTGGTTGCGGGTCTGGCGTTGGCGCGCGGCCTTGCGGGAGGAGCGGCATGAACGCGCAAGACGGCGCCAGGGACGCGGGTGGCGTTCGCCAGTTCAGCGTCGGGCTGGACGACGACGGGGTACGGCTGGACCGCTGGTTCAAGCGGCACCTGCCCGACACCAGCTTCGCCACCGTCGCCAAATGGGCGCGAACGGGACAGGTGCGGCTGGACGGCGCCAGGGTCGGGCCGGGCGACCGGATCGCGGCGGGCCAGCAGCTTCGCGTGCCGCCCGCCGAACCCGTGCGCGCAGCCACCGCCAGGCCACAGCGCGTTCGCACGCCGCTCAGCGAGGATCAGGCCACCTACGCGCGCGAGATGGTGATCCATCGCGACCGATCCGCGCTGGTACTCAACAAGCCGCCGGGACTGGCGACGCAGGGCGGCACCAAGACGGCCGAGCATGTGGACGGCCTGCTGGACGCGTTGCAGGGCGACATGGATGGCCGGCCCAAGCTGGTCCACCGGCTGGACAAGGACACGTCGGGCGCGTTGCTGGTGGCGCGGACCGCCAGGGCGGCGGCGTTCTTCGCCAAGAGCTTCTCGGGACGCACCGCGCGCAAGACCTATTGGGCGCTGGTGGTGGGCGTTCCGTCAGTGGACGACGGCACGATCGACTTGCCGCTCGCCAAGCAGCCCGGAACGGGCGGCGAGAAGATGCACGTGGACGAGGCGGAAGGCCTTCCCGCGCGCAGCCGTTATCGCGTGATCGAGCGGGCGGGCAATCGCTGCGCCTGGGTGGAGTTGCAACCGCATACCGGCCGCACGCACCAGCTTCGCGTCCACATGGCCGCGATCGGCCACCCCATCGTGGGCGACGGCAAATATGGCGGCCAGGCGGCGTTCCTGACCGGCGGGATCAGCCGCAAGATGCACCTTCATTCGCGGCGCATCCGGGTGGACCATCCCGACGGCGGGCGGCTGGACGTGGAGGCGGAATTGCCGACGCACTTCGCCGAAAGCATGGCCAGCCTGGGCTTCGACGAGATCGCGGCCGAGGCGCTGCCGGACGATACCGAGCGGGGTCCGCCACCCCGGTCGGTCCTGAAGCAGCGGGCCAAGGCTCATGCCAAGACCGTCCGCAAGGAACGCCGCGGCGAGCGCCGGTCGCGCGGTGGCAGTGGTGGCGGCGGCGGCGGGCGGAGCTGATGCATCCCAACCCAGCGTTCCGGCAGGACGAACGGGATGCGCTGCTGGCGGAGGCGCACCGGATCGGCTTTGCGCACGTCTTTGCCGCCGCGCCGGACGGGCCCATGGTGGTTCACGCGCCCCTGACCCGGCACGGGAACAGGGTCCGGTTCCACGTGGCGCGCGGCAACCGCATCGCGCCGCATCTGGCGGGCGCGCAGCTGCTTATCAGCCTGGCGGCGCCGGAAAGCTATGTCAGTTCCAACTGGTACGCGAACCGCGCAAATCAGGTACCGACCTGGAACTATGTCGCGGTCGAGCTGGAGGGCGTGGCGACCGAGCTGGATCCGGCCGGCACGCTTGAACAGCTGGACGCGCTGGCCGCCGAGCACGAACCGCGCGTCAACCCGGCCGACCCGTGGCACCGGCACAAGGTGGACCCGGCCTTTCTGGACCGGCTGCTGGCGGCGATCCGCGGCTATGAGCTGGAGGTGACAGCGGCGCGCGGCACCACCAAGCTCAGCCAGAACAAGCCCGACGCCGACCGCCGGGGTGCCGTTGCGGGGCTTCGCGCGCTGGCCGACCGCATGGAACGCGCGTGACCGTTGCCGGCCTCAGCCGCGCTGTCCCGACGCGCCTCGCGATCTTCGACTGCGACGGGACGCTGGTGGACAGCCAGGCGAACATCTGTCGCGCGATGGAGGAGGCGTTCCTGCTGTCGGGGCTGGAGCCGCCCCCGCGCGAGGCGACGCGGCGGATCGTGGGCCTGAGCCTGGTGGAAGCGATGCGCGCGCTGTTGCCGGACGCGGATCGCGAGCGGCACCGGCGGCTGGCGGCGGACTACAAGGACGCGTTCCGGCGGCTACGCACCAGCGGCGGGCTGGACCCCGAGCCGTTGTTCGACGGCGTGGCCGACGTGCTGGACCATCTGCGCGACGATGGCTGGGTGCTGGGCGTGGCGACCGGCAAGTCGGATCGGGGACTCGCCCATGTGCTGGACTCACACGGCATCGCCGACCGGTTCGTGACCCTCCAGACCGCGGACCGGCATCCGTCCAAGCCCGATCCCGCCATGGCGCAGGCCGCGATGTGCGAGGCGGGCGCGGAGCCGGCGAACACGGCCATGATCGGCGACACCAGCTTCGACATGGGCATGGGACGCGCGGCGGGCGTGCTGTCTGTGGGGGTGGCCTGGGGCTATCATTCCGTGGCGGACCTGATGGCGGCCGGCGCGGACGCGGTGGCGCGCCACCCGCGCGAACTGCCCACGCTCCTGGTGCGGCCGTGAGCCACCCGGGCCCGGACAGGTCGGCGGAGAAGCTGGCGCGCGACCGCTATTTCTCCATGATCGCGGCCGAAATGACGGGCGTGGCGGGTGCGGTGTTCGGGCTGGTGTTGATCGGGCGGGCGCAGGCGCGTTGGCAGGAATGGCTGGGTGCCGCGATCGTGGTGGCGGCGATGGCCGTGATCGCGGTGGTGCCGCGCGCCATGGCGCGGCGCTGGCGTTCGGGACGGGAGGATAACCGTTGAGGCGGTTCTGGACGGACGTGTCGGTTCAGGACAACAACGGCATCGCGCTGGACGGCCGGCCCGTGCGTACGCCGGCGCGAACACCGCTGGTGCTGCCGACGCGCGCGCTGGCCGATGCGGTCGCCGACGAGTGGCGGGCGGTGGAGAGCGAGCTGGACCCGCGCGCCATGGTGCTGACGGGGCTCGCCAATGCGGCCACCGACCGGATCGCGACCGATCGCGCCGCCTTTGCGGACGGACTGGCGCGCTACGGCGAGAGCGACCTCACCTGCTACCGTGCCGAGACGCCGCCGGACCTGGCGGCGGCGCAGGCGGCGGCCTGGGACCCGGTGCTGCGCTGGGCCCGGACGCGGTACGACGTTCACCTGGAGGCGGTCGGCGGCGTCATGCATCGGGCGCAGCCGCCCGCGACGCTGGCGCGCCTCGGCGACGTAACGGGATCGCTCGACGCCTGGGCGCTGGCGGGGCTGTCGCCGATGGTGACGACCACGGGATCGCTGCTGATCGCGCTGATGGTCCGCGACGGTGCGCTGGACGCGGATGCCGGCTGGACCGCGGCGAACCTGGACGAGGACTGGCAGGCCGAACGCTGGGGCCGCGACCTGCTGGCGGAACAGGCGCAGGCGAACCGGCGGCGCGACTATGACGCGGGCCTGCGGTTCGGACGGCTGGCGGCGACATCCTGATCCTTCCCGAGCTTGCCTCGGGGAGGAACCAAGTCAGCGCGTCAGGCCCCTTATGAAACCGATCAGGCCGGTCTGGCGGCTGCGGCGCAGGCGCTCGGCGGCCAGGATGGTGCGGACATACTCGAAGCAGCGGTCCACGTCGTCGTTGACCAGCACATAGTCGTAGCCGTCCCAGTGGCTGACCTCGTTGGAGGCACGCGCCATGCGGGCGTCGATCACGTCCGTGCTGTCGGTGGCACGGCGCTTCAGCCGCTCGTGCAGTTCCGCCATGGACGGCGGCAGGATGAACACGCGCACCACGTCGCCGCCCGCAATCTGGTGGAGCTGCTGCGCACCCTGCCAGTCGATGTCGAACAGCACGTCCTGCCCCGCCGCCAGCATCGCGTCCACCGGTGCATGCGGCGTGCCGTAGCGGTGGCCGAAGACGTGCGCCCATTCCAGGAACTCGCCCGCCGACACCATCTCGCGGAACCGCTCCAGGTCGACGAAATGATAGTCGCGGCCGTCCTGTTCGCCCGCGCGGATGGGACGCGTGGTGGCGGATACGGAAACGCCCAACTCCGGCTCGGCCGCCAGGAGCTTCCTGGCGATGGTGGACTTGCCGGCGCCCGACGGCGACGAGAGCACGAAAAGGACGCCGCGGCGCTTGAAGCCGTGCGGGTCGGAGGGAGGATGTGCGGGCATGGATGCTAGTGGTGCGGGCGGGGGCGGCGCGTCAAGCGCGTGGATAGGTGCCTGCGTGGCCGCGGTCGCGATCGCAGGTGCGATGCCGCTGGCCATGGGACGCCCGGCGATCTGCCCATGCGGCTTCGTGGCTCTGTGGACGGGCGAGGTGCAGGGCGACCAGAACAGCCAGCAGGTCGCCGACTGGTACACGCTCAGCCACCTGGTTCATGGGCTCCTCTTCTACGCGGTGGCGCGCGCCGCCCTGCCCTGCGCGCCGGTGGCAGCGCGGCTCCTGGCGGCGCTGGTGATGGAAGGGGCATGGGAGGTGCTAGAGAACACGCCCATGGTCATCGACCGCTACCGCGCGGCGACGCTGGCGTTTGGCTATTCGGGCGACAGCGTGCTGAACTCGATGAGCGACATCGGGGCCATGGCGCTGGGCTTCTGGGCGGCCGTGCGACTTTCGTGGCGCGAAAGCATCGTTCTGGCGGCGGCGCTGGAACTGGTGAGCCTTGTGGCCATCCGCGACAACCTGACGTTGAACGTGCTGATGCTGGTTCATCCGGTGGAAGTCGTCAGGGCATGGCAGGCAGGCTGACGCTTGTTTCCCGGTGTTGCTGGGCGCTATGCGGGTGTTACCTTGCCCCCTCCCCATCGGAGACACGTTCATGCGGTTCGGTCATCTGCTCGCGACCACGATCCTGCTCTCTACTGCCCTCACGGCGCAGCAGGCTCCCGCGCCGAAGGACAACCAGGCGCGCACCGAAAGTGCGGGCGGCGACGTGCCGCAGAAATTCACGCCCCCGACGGCCGCTTATGACTATGACAAGCGCGAAGTGATGGTGCCGATGCGCGACGGCACCAGACTCTACACGGTGATCATCGTGCCAAAGGGCGCCACCAACGCGCCGATCGTGCTGACGCGGACGCCCTACAACGCCAAGGGGCGTGCCAATCGGGCGGATAGCCCCAAGATGATCTCCACGCTGCCGCTGGCGGACGAGGCGTTCGTGCGCGACGGCTATATCCGCGTGTACCAGGACGTGCGGGGCAAATACGGGTCGGAGGGCGATTACGTGGTCACGCGGCCCGTCGTCGGCCCGTTGAATCCGACCAAGGTGGATCACGTCACGGACGCCTACGACACGATCGACTGGCTGGTGAACAAGGCCAACCTGCCCGAGTCCAACGGGCGCGTCGGCATGATCGGATCGTCCTACGAGGGCTTCACCGTCGTCATGGCGCTCCTGAACCCGCATCCGGCGCTCAAGGTCGCGGCGCCCGAGAGCCCGATGATCGACGGCTGGATGGGCGACGACTGGTTCCACCACGGCGCGTTTCGGCTGGCCAACATCGCCTGGCTGGGCGGGCAGACGGGCTACAAGGGCGCGGGCAAGGCGCCGCCGACCGGCGGGTACGACGATTACGACAATTTCCGGGACATCGGCTCGGCGGGCGAATGGGCAAAGCGCTCCGGGTACGACCAGCTCCCCTACTGGACCCGGATGCAGCAGCACCCTTCCTACGACGCCTTCTGGCAGGGCCAGGCGCTGGACAAGCTGCTGGCGGCCAACCCGTCCAACGTTCCCACGCTCTGGGAACAGGGCCTGTGGGACCAGGAGGACATGTACGGCGCGATTACCAGCTGGGAGACGCTGAAGGCCAAGGGCAAGCTGGGCAACAACTTCCTGGTCATGGGGCCGTGGCGGCACAGCCAGGTGAACCGCGAGGGCCGCTCGCTCGGTCCGTTCCAGTGGGACGGCGATACGGCGCAGCAGTTCCGCGAGCAGATGGTGCTGCCGCTGTTCAACCAGTATCTGAAGGACGGGCCGCCGGCGAACCTGCCGCAGGTCGCGATCTACAACACCGGCGAGAACCATTGGGATCGGCTGGCGCAGTGGCCGCTGGCCTGCGAGCAGGGCTGCCCTGCCCCGCTCCGACCCATCTATCTGGGACAGGACGGTGGGCTGTCGTTCAGCAAGGGGGCGGCGGGCGGCGACGCCTATGTCTCCGACCCCGCCAAGCCGGTGCCGCATTTGCCGCGCCCGGTGAATTTCGGCGACGGGCGCTGGGGCGACTGGCTGGTCAGCGACCAGCGCGGCGTTGACGGGCGGCCGGACGTGCTGACCTATTCGACGCCCGTGCTGACGGAGGCGATGCGCGTGTCGGGCGCGCCGTTCGCGGACCTGTATGCGAAGACGACGGGCACGGACGTGGACTTCATCGTGAAGGTGATCGACGTCTATCCGGACGAGGTGGCGAGCAAGCCCGAGATGGGCGGGTACCAGCTGGCGATCAGCCAGGACATCTTCCGTGGCCGCTATCGCGACAGCTTCGAACGGCCGAGCGCCGTGCCCGCCAACAAGGTCCTGCGCTATCGCTTCCGCCTGCCCACCGTGAACCACGTGTTCCAGCCGGGGCACCGGATCATGGTGCAGGTCCAGTCGAGCCAGTTCCCGCTCTACGACCGCAATCCGCAGACCTATGTGCCCAACATCTTCCTGGCGAAGAAGGCGGATTACCGGAAGGCGACGGTCACGGTGGAGCGCGGGGGCGCCACGGCGAGTTCGGTGCTGCTGCCGGTCGTGGCGGTGGAGCAGCCGCAGGTGACGGCGAGGCGGTAAGGAAAATCCTCCCCCGCCAGGGGGAGGTGGCCGGCCTCAGCCGGACGGAGGGAGCGGAAGCCCGAAAGCTTGGGCGGTCCGCCCCCGCCACCGCGTTCCGCGGCCCCCCTCCCCTTGGCGGGGGAGGATTGAAGGTCGTCAATTCCGGCGCGGGATGAGCACCGGCATCGACTCATAGCCCTTCACGAAGGTCGAGTAGACGCGCTTGGGTTCCTCCAGCACGACGATCTCGGGGAAGCGCCGGAGGATCTCCTCCCAGATCACCTTTAGCTGGAGCTCGGCCAGGCGGTTGCCGACGCAGCGGTGGATGCCGAAGCCGAAGGAGATGTGCTGGCGCGGCCGGGCGCGGTCGATGATGTAGTCGTTCGGACGCTCGATCACCTCGTCGTCGCGATTGCCCGAGACGTACCACATGGCGACCGTGTCGCCTTCGAGGATCTGCTTGCCGCGGAACTCGACGTCGCGGGTAGCGCGGCGCTTCATGTGCGCCAGCGGCGTCTGCCAGCGGATCGTCTCCGACACCATGGAGGGGACCAGCGACGGGTTCGCGCGCAGCTTGGCGTCCTGGTCCTTCCACTTATCGAGTGCGTAGACCGAGCCGGTAATCGTGTTGCGCGTGGTGTCGTTGCCGCCCACGGTCAGCAGGATCACGTTGCCGAAATACTCCAGCGGGCTCATGTCGCGCGTGGCGGGATCGTGCGCCAGCATGGAGATGAGGTCGCCCGTCGGCTCGGAGTTCACGCGCTCGTTCCAGAGGCCCGTGAAATAGGCGTGGTAGTCGCGGAAGATGCCGAACTTCTCCTCGCGCGTTCCGACCAGCCCCTGTCCGGGCGTGGCGGTGACCACGTCGGACCAGTAGGTCAGCAGGCGCCGGTCCTCCTGCGGCATCCCGAAGAGCGTCGCCAGCGTCATGGCGGTCAGTTCCATGGACACCTTGTCCACCCAGTCGAACGGCTCGCCCACGGGCAGGTCGTCCAGAATCTTGGCCGCGCGCTCGCGGATCAGCGGCTCCAGCACGGCCAGGTTCGCGGGCGACACGGCGGGTGTCACCGTCTTTCGCTGGATGTCGTGCTTGGGCGGGTCCATGGCGATGAACATGGACAGGCCGGTGAACTCGCTTTCGCGGTTCTTGTCCTCCTCACGAACCAGCGCGATGCCGGGTTCGGACGAGAAGGTCTGGTGGTCGGTATCGACCGCCATGATGTCGTTGTACTTGGTGATCGACCAGTAGCGGCCGAACTCGCCGCCCTCGGACAGGTGGACGGGGTCCTCCTTGCGGAGCCGCTCGAAATTCCACCACATGTCGTTCTGCCGAAACAGCTCGGGCTGGGCGGGATCGACCTGGTCGATCGGCACGGAATAGGCCACGTCGCGAGCCTGGGAAGCGGACGTGTCCAAGTCGGGAACGGGGGCGGCGCTGCTCACGGGCATCTCCTCTAGCGGCGGCATCAGTGCTGGCTCTCGGGCAGGCGGACGATCAGGCCGTCCAGCGCGGGCGACATGGCGATCTGACAGGACAGACGCGAATAGGCGTCGCGTTCCGGCGCCAAGTCGAGCAGCTCGTTCTCCTGGCTTCCGGGCTCTCCCGTCAGCTCCAGCCACTCGGGCGCGACATGGACGTGGCAGGTGGCGCACGCGCACATGCCGCCGCAATCGGCGTCGATGCCGGGCACACCGTTCCGCACGGCCCCCTCCATTACCGAAACGCCTTCCTCGACATCGATCGCGTGTTCGGTGCCGTCATATTCGACGTAGGTTACGCGTCCCATCCAGCCCTCTCGATCCTCTCTCTCGGCCGTCATGTTGAGAGCGTCGAACGGCGTTCCACAATAGGGGGCCGCGAACGTCCCGGATCAGAGGTTGCGATCGATCAGATAGGCCAGCGCCTCGCCCAGCGCGCCGCGATATTCGGGCGTCAGTTCGCGATCGGGGGTGGAAAGCGCGGTCGCGGTGATGCCCCGGCCGAGCGCCCAGAAGGTGAGCGCGATCGATCCGGCGACCTTGTCGGGAAAGCGCGGGTCCTGCGCGACGCGCGCGGTGAAGGCGGCAAAGGCGGCGCGCTCGGCGGCGCGAAGCGGTTCGTGGCGCGCCATCAGGTGCTGGTCGAACATCAGGTCGTAGAGGCGCGGCTGGCGCGTCACCTGCTCCACGAACGCGCGCGCCGCGACCGCGAAGGGACCGGCGCCGGCATCGGGATCGGACGGCTCGTCGAACTCGCGCACCAGCCGAGCGAACCCGGCCAGCGCGATCTGGAGCAGCAGTTCCTCCTTGGTCGGGAAGTAGTAATAAAGCGACGACGCGCCGACGCCCGCACGCGCGGCGATGGTGCGGACGCTGACCGCCTCGGCCCCTTGTTCCGCCACCAGCGCCGAGGCCGCGGCGAGCGCCCGGCTCCTGAGGCCGCCGTCGGAACGGGCGAGAGGCTGGTCGGTCACGCAGCCCACGCTAGGCTGTCGAACCCGCGCGGGCAACGAAGCCGCTTGCCGAACATCGTTCCAACGGCCCACACCCGTGGTAGACAAGAACGGGAGAGGGTCGCTTGGACCATCATGACGTGCTGATCGTCGGAGCGGGCATCGCCGGCATCGGCTCCGCCTATCACCTGAAGACGCAGGCACCGGAGAAGAGCTTCGCGATCCTGGAAACCCAGAGCGCGTTCGGCGGCACGTGGCGCACGCACCGCTATCCCGGCGCGCGGTCGGACAGCGACCTCCACACCTTCGGCTATCGCTTCAAGCCCTGGGACGGGCCGCCCATCGCGACCGCGGGGGAAATCCTGACCTATATGGAGGAGGTGATCCGCGACCACGCGATCGACGATCACATCCAGTACCGGACCCGTGTCGAGCGCGCGGACTGGTCGAGCGAGCTGAACCGCTGGACGCTGACCGTGGAACGGCTGGACACGGGCGAGCGCGAGCAGATGACCGCGGGCTTCCTGTGGATGTGCCAGGGCTATTACCGGCACGATGTGGGCTACACGCCCGAATGGCCGGGCATGGCGGACTATGGTGGCCAGATCGTCCATCCGCAGACCTGGCCGGAGGACATGAACCTGGGCAACAAGAAGGTCGTGGTGATCGGGTCCGGCGCGACGGCCGCGACGCTGATCCCGGCGATCGCGAAAGAGGCCGCGCACGTCACCATGCTCCAGCGGACGCCCACCTGGTTCGCGACGGGACGCAACCGCAACGAGCTGGCCGAGCAGCTGCGCGAGCTGGAGATCGACCCCGCCTGGATCCACGAGATCGTTCGCCGCCAGCTGCTGAAGGAGGGCGCCACGCGAACGGCGGCGATCCTGGCGCATCCGGAGGCCGCCCGTACCGAACTGCTGGCGGCGGTCACGGAGCTGGTCGGCCCGGACGTGGCGCGCGACCATTTCACGCCGGCCTATGATCCCTGGCGCCAGCGCATCGCCTTCGTGCCCGACGGGGACATGTTCCACGCCATCAAGGACGGAAAGGCGAGCGTCGTCACCGACCATATCCGCCGCTTCGTGGCCAACGGCATCGAGACGGAGGGCGGCACGACGATCGAGGCGGACGTGGTGGTGACCGCCACGGGGTTCGAGCTGAACGTGCTGGGCGACATCGCCTTTCACGTGAACGGCGAGCCGCTCGACCTGTCGCGGTCCGTCACGTACCGCGGCATGATGTTCACGGGCGTGCCGAACCTGGTCTGGGTGTTCGGCTATTTCCGCGCCAGCTGGACGCTGCGCGCCGACCTGGTGGGCGACTTCGTGCCGCGGCTGCTGCGCCACATGGACGAGCGCGGGTGGAAGCGCGTGGAGCCCCGGTTGCGCCCGGAGGACGAGGACATGGCGCTGGGTCCCTGGGTGGACGAGGCGGAGTTCAATCCGGGCTACCTGACGCGCGGCCTTCACCGCATGCCGCGCGCCGGCGCCAAGCGCGAGTGGCGGCACTCGCAGGATTACTGGGGCGAGAAGGACGAGTTCCCGAAGATCGCGCTGGACGGGCCCGAGTTCGCGTACGGGCGGTAGGGCCGGGACAAGCCCCTCCCCTTTTCGGGGGAGGGGCTTTGAGCGGGTCAGTAGCCTCGCAGGCGCGCGAAGCGGTCGCGGTGCCAGGCCTGGCTGCCATAGGTCGCAGCGGCGGCGCGGGCACGCTTCAGGTAGAAGCCGGCGTCGTGTTCGTCGGTCATGCCGATACCGCCGTGCATCTGGATCATCTCGTTGGAGATGAGGTGAAAGGTGTCGCCCATCTTGGACTTGGCGGCACTGACGAGCATCGGCACGTCGTCCGACCCGGCGTCGATCGCCGCCAGCGCCGCCTCGGTCGCGGAACGGGCGAGCTCCAGTTCCATCAGCATGCCGGCGGCGCGGTGCTGGAGCGCCTGGAAGCTGCCGATCAGCTGGTCGAACTGCACGCGCGTCTTGAGGTAATCGACCGTCCGGTCGAACGCCTCCGTCGCGGCACCCAGCATTTCCGCACAAAGTCCCGCCCGCGCGCGGTCCAGAACCTTTTCCAGCAGGTCCAGGCCGCCGGACAGCTTCGCGTCGGCGCCGACCGCGACACCGTCGAAGCCGATGTTCGCCGCGCCCCGGCTGTCCGCCAGCGTCAGGCGGGTGCGCTGCACGCCGGCCGCGGTGGCGGGCACCAGGAACAGCTCGATCGCCTCGCCCGTGTGGGCCGAAACCACGAACAGGTCGGCGGCCATGCCCTCCAGGACGAAGCTCTTGGCACCGGTGATCGTCCAGCCGTCGCCCGACGGCTCGGCGCGCGTGGACACCTTGTCCGGCGCGTGGCGCGGACCCTCGTCCACCGCCAGCGTGGCGACGACCGATCCGTCCGCCAGCCGCGGCAGCCACTCGGACTTCTGCGCGTCCGACCCGCCCAGCACCAGCGCGGACGCGGCGCCCAGCGCGCTCGCCACCAGCGGCGAAGGCGTCAGCGTGCGGCCGGCCTCCTCCAGGATCAGGCCCAGCGACAGATAGCCGAAATCGGAGCCGCCATGTTCCTCCGGCACGATGACGCCGGCCCAGCCCATCTGGCCCATCTCGTGCCAGACCTGGGGGTCGTAGCCGATGGGCGAGCCGCTGTCGCGCAGGCGGCGAAAGCTGGAAACAGGCGCGTTCTCCTGCACCCAGCCCTTGGCCGAGTCGCGCAGCATGGTCTGTTCGTCGTTCAGGAACGCCATGTTGTCCTCCCTCCCCTTGTCTCTCAGGCCGCGCGGCTGGGCGGCGCGACCACCGCATCGGGCAGGCCCAGGATGCGCTTGGAAATGATGTTGTTCTGGACCTCGTTGGATCCGCCATAGATGGAGCCGGCCTTGCCCCCGAGCCAGGTGCGGACCGCGGCCAGCTCGTCGGGAGTAAAGCCCTCGCCTTCCCAACCCAGGCCCTGGTGGCCGAACACCTCCAGCGTCAGTTCCGCCTTTTCCTGCGCCTGGCGCATGTTGGCGTTTTTCATGACGGATGTGGTGGCGGACGGCCCGGAGTTGCCGCGCGCCTCCTGCGCGGCGCGGCGAAGCGTCTGGCGGATGCAGAGCTCGTCGATCTCGTTCTGGACGATGCGGCTGCGGAGGTCGGAGTCCTCCAGCCGGCCATGGTCGTCCACGCCCACATAATCGCGCGCGAGCACGCCCAGCGACACGTCCGTCTTCTGCGCGCTGGCCCGGCCGCCCATGCCGGACCGCTCATGCTGGAGCAGGCGCTTGGCGATGCCCCAGCCGGCGTTCAGCTCGCCGATAAGGTTTTCCTTGGGCACCTTCACGTCGGTGAAGAAGGTCTCGCAGAAGGGCGAGTTGCCCGCGATCAGGCGGATCGGCCGCACCTCCACGCCCGGCTGGTGCATGGAGAAGACCACGAAGCTGATACCGCCCTGCTTGCGGCTGGTGTCGGTCCGGACCAGGCAGAAGATCATGTCGGCGTGCTGGCCGCCGGACGTCCAGATCTTCTGGCCGTTGACCAGGAAATGGTCGCCCATGTCCTCGGCGCGCGTCTGGAGCGCCGCCAGGTCGGAGCCCGCGCCGGGTTCGGAGAAGCCCTGGCACCAGCGCACCTTTCCGCTGGTGATGTCGGGCACATACTGTTCCAGCTGGGCGTCGGTGCCGTATTCGAGCAGGGTGGGCCCGAACATGGAGATGCCCATGCCGCCGATCGGGTTATAGGCACCGATCCGGCCCATCTCGTCCGCCAGCACGCGCGCCTGCGCGCCCGTCAGCCCACCGCCGCCGTAACGCTGCGGCCAGGTGGGCGCGCCCCAGCCCTGCGCCACGATGCGGTCCTTCCACAGCTGCTGGTCGGGTGTCAGCTGGCCGATGCCGGCGATGGCGCTGCGGTGCAGGTCGGGATCGCCGGCCAGCGCGGGCGGGAAGTTCTCCCCGAGCCAGGCGCGCACCTCCGCGCGGAAGCTTTCCAGGTCCTGGGGGTCGTGAAGGGCCATGACGTCCTCTCCTTCAAATTTGGCGTGTGCGGCCTTCCCAATAGGGCGCGCGTACCTTGTTCCGCTGGATCTTGCCCGCTTCGGAGCGCGGCAGGTCCGTCCTGAAATCCAGCCCGCGCGGCACCTTGAAGGCCGGAAGCGCGGTGCGGGCGAAGGCGAGTATCTCCTCGGCCAGTTCGTCCGACGGCTCGTGACCGGGCTTGAGCTGGATCACGGCGCGCACCTGCTCGCCCCACTCGGCGTGGGGCACGCCGACCGTGGAGCTGTCCTCCACCGCCTCGTGCTTGATGAGCTCGTTGTCGATCTCCTGCGGGTAGATGTTGACCCCGCCCGAGATGATCGTCTCGGCGTCCCGGCCCGTCAGGAAGAGGAAGTCGTCCTCGTCGAAATAGCCTACGTCGCCCATGGTGAAGAAGTCGTCCACGCGCGACTTCTGCGTCTTGGCGTCGTCCTTGTAATAGGTGAAGCCGCCGCCCGGCGGCAGCTGGTGATAGATGAAGCCCGGCTTGCCCGGCTCCACGTCGCGGCCCTCCTCGTCCAGGATGCGGACCTTGAGCAGCAGGGGCCGCTTGCCGACCGAACCGGGCTTCTTCAGCCAGTCGTGGCTGTCGATGGTGAAGCCGGCGCCCCCCTCCGAACCCGCATAATATTCGGACAGGACGGGCCCGAACCACTCGATCATGGCGATCTTGACCTCGGGCGGGCAGGGCGCGGCGCCGTGGACCACGTAGCGGACATGGCCGACCGGGTATTTCGCCCGCACCTCGTCCGGGAGCGCCAGCAGCCGCTGGAACATGATCGGCACCAGGTGGAGATGCGTCACCTTCTCCTCCGCAATCGTGCGGAGGACCTCCTCCGAATCCCACTTGTCCAGCAGGACCAGCGGGACGCCCGCCCCCATTGCCGCGCGTATGTCGAACACCAGCGGCGCCGCGTGATAGGCGGGACCGGCGCAGAGCTGGACCGACCGCCCGCGCTCGTACCCGCGCAACGCATAGGTGGCCTGGGGGACGATGGCGGGATTGGGCCGGAACACGCCCTTTGGACGGCCGGTCGTGCCGGACGTGTACATCATCGAATTGCCCAGCACGGGATCGTCGATGTCGGAGCCGTCCTGCCCTTCGATCGCGGCGTGGTAATCCTCGAACCCGTCGATCGCGCCGCCGACCGCCAGCTTCACCTGGACGTTGGGGCAACCGGCCGCGGCGGGGCCGACGGCAGCGATCCGCGCCTCGCCGACCAGCGCCTTGGCCTCGCAGTCGCAGACCACATAGGCGATCTCCTCGGCGGTCAGGTGCCAGTTGACCGGCGTGAGGCGCAGCCCGGCGCGCAGCGTGGCGGCCAGCACCTCCACGAACTCGACCCGATTGGAACAGACCAGCGCAACGGAGTCGCCATGGCCGAGGCCGCGCTGGCGGAACAGGCGCACCAGCCGGTTGGCACGGGCGTTGACCTCGCCGAAACTGTGCCAGCTGCCGTCGGGATCGCGGACACAGCGTGCGTCTGGGTCCTTGGCCGCCCAGGCCGCCAGCGTCATCCCGGTCGTGGCCGCAGCCTCCATCTCCCGATCCAGATCGCTCATGGCCGGCGCGGCCCCCGGCGCCATTCCCAGCACCGCGCCCATGGTCGCCCCTTCCGCCGTCTCGGCGGTCGTGGCCTGGCTTTCCGATCCGGTTGTCATCACCGTCATCCTGCTCTCCTGCCACCGTACCCCGTCACCCGCGGGGCTCCGGCTGCCCGGGTGAACTACCCGGCTCCGTAAGGGAAGCTACGCGAAGCCACATCGTCGCGCAACATACCGTTTTTGCGAAAACCGCGTCAGGAGGGCAGCGCACGGCCCTCGGAGGTCAGGGTCTCGATCACCGGCTCCTCCGTGTACTGGCCCTCTGTCGCGCGCGCGTCGCGATCGTCCAGGCGGCGGCGGATTTCGGCGTGCCGCTCCGCGCTCAAGGGGTAGCCGACCATGCACAGCGCCCCTAGCGACACAAAGAAGATTGGGCCGATCAGGTAGACGAGTTCCAGGTTGCGTATGGCCTCGGGCGTGTTCACCGCCCCTTCCTTGGCGGCATAGCCGACGCCCGCCAGGATGGAGAAGGTAAGGCCGATCGACAGCGCGCCCGTGATCTTGTTGGTCATGGTCGTCATGGCATAGAGCAGCCCCGCCCGCTCGCGCCCATGGTCCAGCCGCACCTCATCGGCGATGTCCGCCGTCATGGCACGCGTGGTAGCCGTGAAGCTGGAAGCCAGGAAGCCCGCCGCGAACATCGCCACGAAGAAGATGGGCATGTTGCCCTTGGGCAGCAGCATGAAGCTGGCGAGCATCGCCGAATAGCCGACACAGGCCACCATCAGCGTGCGGTGCTTGGAGATGCGGACCGCCAGCCGTCCCAGCAGCGGCGCACCCAGCACGCCGGCCAGGATATAGGCCGCCAGGAGCACGCTAGCCTGACCCGTGGTGAAGCCGCGGCTGTCGGTGAAGAAGAACAGGTAGATGGCGCTCATCCATCCCGGCCCGAGCGACACGCACAGGTCCGCCAGCACAAGCCTGGCGAAGCTGGGACGGGCGAGGAGCGCGGCATAGTCGCGCCAGCCGAACTTGTGATCGGTCGCGACGTCGGGCGAGACGCGCTCGGGCGTCAGCCACAGCATCAGCCCGACGCCGAGCGGCGCCACGACCAGAACGAACAGCGCCATGGCCGGGATCGAGCCGGCATCGGGCAGCTTCATGGCGCCGCGCACCACCGCCAGGATGATGACGGACGCGGCGCCCACCACGCCCACCGCCATCATCAGCCCGAACAATCGCGACCGCTCGTCATACCGCTGCGCGAGCGTGGACGCCCAGGCGAGGTGCGAGAGCGTCAGGATCGACATCCCCAGGTACATCACCAGCAGCCACGCGACGAGGTAGCCCCTGGAGACGCCAACGGGCGCCAGGAACACCGCGCCCACGCCCAGCATGAAGAGCGGCAGGCCGATCAGCGTCCAGACGCGGTACCGCCCCCATCGCGTCCGCGTGCCGTCCATCATCCAGCCCAGCAGCCCCTCCACGGGGATGTCGATCGCGCGGACCAGGAAGAAGGCGGCGCCCACCAGCGCAAGGTCGAGCCCCAGGTGGCTGGCATAATGGCGCGGCAGGTAGACCGCGACCGCCAGGATCACCGCGTTGATCGGCAGGCCCGCGGCCGCGAAGGCCAGCGTCGCCGGCAGGGTCACCGGACGGTAAGGAGCCGGACGGTCCGGGGCCAACCGTTCCGGGGAACGCGTCGCGTCGGTCATGGCACTCTCTCTCCCGCCGGTTCTTGTCCGGCCTGTCGGCAAGGGCATCTTCGTCCGGATGCCCTTTGCCGGAAAACTACGCCGCGCCCCGCCGCGGCTCGCGCACGAAGATCAGCAGCACTACCAGACCCGCCACCAGGAAGCCCAGCGACGCGCCGAACACCACGGTATAGCCCAGCGCACCGGCCACCAGCCCGCCGGCCAGCGGCCCGAGCGTCGCGGTGATGCTCTCCGCAGTAGCGGATACGGCGATCCGCATGGGCAGGTCCTGACGCGTCCCGAACTCAAGGATCATGGTCTGCGCCGCCATCATGTAGCCCGCTTGTGCCGCGCCCAGCCCGAAGAAGGACAGGAGGATCATGCCGGTCGTCGTCGTCCCGCTCATCAGCAGGACCGTCGCCGCGATCCACCCGATCAGCGAGATCAGGAGCACCAGCCGGAAGCCTGTCTTGTCACCCAGATAGCCCCAGACGAGGTTGGACACGGTGTCCGCCCCCAGGAACGCGAGCGAGAGCAGGCCGAGCAGCTTGCCGTCCAGGTGCATCTGCTGGCCGACATAGAGGATGTAGAAGGGCGTCGCGATGCGCCCCGCGGTGGCCAGCATCTGAACCGCCAGGAACCAGCCATAGCTCTTGTCCTGGCGGATCAGGTCGGGCGCCTCGCGCAGGCGATCCATGAACTTCGCCTGCGCGCGCCGGGTGGGCGTCGCGGGCTCGCGCAGCATCACCTGCAACGCCCACAGCCCGGCGCTGGTCAGCGCAAAGGCGCAGAGGAAAGTGGTGGAATAGCCGTTGCCGAACAGGTTCGGCCCGATGAAGTAGCGGCCCGCCAGATAGGCGAGCCCCGCCGCGATCAGCCCGCCGGTCGCGTTGCGCCACGCCTGGAGCCGCCCGCGGAGCTCCAGCGGCACGACCTTGCTCATCAGCAGCGAGAAGACGACGCGCTGCGCCCCCATGAACACGCCGAACATGAAGATGAAGCCGAGCAGGGTCGCGACCAGCGCCTGGCCGGTCAGGAACCAGCCCGCCAGCGCCATGCCCAGGATGGCGACGCGGCCCAGCGACCCCATGACCACGGCGGCGGGCATCACCTTCTCGCGATGCTCGATCTTGGTACCGGCAAAGATGGGCGAGATGACGCCGCCCACCTGTTGCAGCGCCAAGCCCAGTCCCACCACGAAATTGGAGCCGGACACCAGGTGCAGATAGGCCGGCAGGAAGGTCGGCGCGTTGACCAGCCGGAAGCCGGTCATGCCCAGCATCCCGTGCAGGTAGTTGCCCGCATAGTTGCGCCAAAGGTGGCGGCGCACGAACGCCTCGTACTCGGCCTCCGCATCGGGCGGAGGTACGGCGGCGGTAGGCGGCGCCAGGACGTCCGCGGCCTGGGCGTCCGCCGTCGAGGGCACCTCCTCCCCGTCCAGCGGCTCCAGGCTGCTCATCCGGCCCCGCTCCCCGCCGCCCGCTCCGTCAGGCCGCCTGCTTCGGGGCGACTTCGGTCTTTGGCGCGTATCCCAGCACCGCCTTTACCTCCAGGAACTCGTGAAAGGCATAGTCGCCCCATTCGCGCCCGTTGCCGCTCATCTTGTAGCCGCCGAACGGTGCGGTCATGTCGCCGCCGCCGCCGTTGATCGACACCTGGCCGGCGCGAAGCCGCGACGCGACCCGGCGCGCCTCCTCCAGGTCGGCGCCCTGCACATAGGCGGCCAGGCCATATTCGGTGTCGTTGCCGATCCGGACCGCCTCGTCCACGTCGCCATAGCCCAGGATCGAGAGCACGGGGCCGAAGATCTCCTCGCGCGCGATGGTCATGTCGCCCGTCACGTTGGCGAAGACGGTGGGCTGCACGAAATAGCCGCGCTCCAGTCCCTCGGGACGACCGACGCCGCCCGCGACCAGGGTAGCGCCCTCGTCTATGCCGGCCTGGATCAGCGCCTGGATCTTGTCGAACTGCGTCTTGTTGACGACGGGACCCAGATGCATGTTGCCGTTGGGGTCGCCGACGGTCACCTTCTGCGTGGCGGCGCGCGCGGCGTCGATCGCCTCCTCCATCCGGGCCTGGGGCACGAGCATCCGGGTGGGTGCGTTGCACGACTGACCAGAGTTGTTCATCACGCCCTGCACGCCGCGCGCCACGCCGGTGGCCAGCGCGTCGTCGTCCAGCACGATATTGGGGCTCTTGCCGCCCAGTTCCTGCGCCACGCGCTTGACGGTGGGGGCGGCGGCGCGCGCCACCTCGATCCCCGCACGGGTCGACCCGGTGAAGCTGACCATGTCGATGCCGGGATGCGCCGCAATGGCGGCACCCACGCCCGGACCGTCGCCCTGGATCATGTTGAACACGCCCGCGGGCACGCCGGCCGCGTGCATGATCTCCGCGAAGATCTGCGCGCTGAACGGCGCGACCTCGGAGGGCTTCAGGACCATGGTGCAGCCCGTCGCCAGCGCGGGCGCGACCTTGCACGCGATCTGGTTGAGCGGCCAGTTCCAGGGCGTGATGAAGCCGCACACGCCGATCGGCTCCTTGACGATCCTGGTGGGCCCGCGTTCCTGCTCGAACGGGAAGTCCTTGAGCACGCCGACCGCGGTCATCAGGTGACCGAGACCCACCGGCGCCTGGGCACGCTGGGCGAGCGACGCGGGCGCCCCCATCTCCTCGGTGACGGCCGCGGCGAGGTCACCCATCCGCTTCTGATACTCGGCCGCGACTCGCTGGAGCAGCTCGATCCGCTCGTCGCGGCTGGTCTGGCCGAACGTCTCGAACGCACGACGCGCGGCGGCGACGGCGCGGTCCACATCGGCGGCGGAGCCGATGGAGATGCGGCCGGCGACCTCCTCCGTAGCCGGGTTCTCCACGTCCAGCGTGCGGGGCTCCACCGGATCGACCCACTGGCCATCGACGTAGAATTTCAGATGCTCGCGCATGATCCCTCCTGAGGGCGCGCCGCGGTGCGCCGCCGGTTGCGATAGACCGTCGCACGGGGGACTGTCGAGGGTCGGGTATGGCGTTCTTGCGCGTTCGCGCGACCGGCCGCATGAAACGGCCATGTCGGACACCTACACTCCCGCTCCCGTATCGAACAAAGCGCATTATGACGTTCTGATCGTCGGCGGCGGCCACGCTGGCGCCCAAGCGGCCATTCAGTTGAGGCAGCAGAAGTTCGAGGGTTCGGTAGGCATACTCTGCGCCGAACCCGAGCTTCCATATGAGCGCCCGCCGCTGTCCAAGGAATATCTGGCCGGGGACAAGCCGTTTGAGCGCATCCTGATCCGCGCGCCCGGCTTCTGGACGGAGCGCAAGGTGGACATGCTGCTGGAACGGCGGGCCGTGGCGGTGGACGCGGAGGCGCGAGCCGTCACAACCGACGACGGCACGACGATCAGCTTTGGCTCGCTGATCTGGGCAGCCGGCGGCCGCGCGCGGCGTCTGTCGTGCGAGGGCGGCGACCTGGCCGGCGTTCACGCCGTGCGGGACCGGGCAGATGCGGATCGGCTGCGCGCGGAGCTCGAGGCTGCGACGCGGGTTGTGGTGATCGGTGGCGGGTATATCGGGCTGGAAGCCGCCTCCGCGCTAACAAAGCAGGGCAAGCAGGTGACGGTGCTGGAGGCGCTGCCGCGCGTGCTGGCGCGGGTCGCGGGCGAGCCGCTGTCGCACTTTTTCGAGGGGGAGCACCGCGCGCACGGTGCCGAGGTGCGGCTGGGCGCATCGGTCGCGCGGCTGCTTGGCGACAACGGGCGGGTCGCCGCCGTGGAGCTGTCGAGCGGCGAGACGCTGCCCGCCGACCTGGTTGTGGCGGGCATCGGGCTGGAGGCGGAGGTCGCGCCGCTGCTGACTGCCGGTGCCAAGGGGGCGGCTGGCGGCGTTCTGGTGGATGCACAGTGTCGCACCACGCTGCCCGGCATCTATGCCGCGGGCGACTGCGCCGCGCACGCCAACCGCTTCGCGGACGGGCGCACCATCCGGTTGGAATCCGTGCAGAACGCCAACGACCAGGCGACGGTCGCGGTCGCCACCATCCTGGGCGTGACAAAATCCTACGAGGCGGTACCCTGGTTCTGGTCCAACCAGTATGACCTGAAACTCCAGACAGTCGGACTGCTGACCGATCACGACGCCGTTGTTGTGCGCGGCGACGTGGAAAAGCGCAGCTTTTCGGTGATCTACCTTCGCGACGGACGGGTCGTCGCGGTGGACGCGGTGAATGCGGTCCGCGACTATGTGCAGGGCCGCAAGCTGGTGGTGGAAGGTGTGGCTGCCGATCCGGCGGCCCTTGCCGATCCGGCGCGCGCCCTGTCCGAGTTCGTGGCGTGAGCCGCTCCGTCTTCATTTCCGGCGGCGCGGGCGGCATCGGGCTCGCCACCGCGCGGCTCTTCGCGGGCCGGGGCTGGCGCGTGGGCGTGGGTGACCTGCCCGACCGTGCGGCGGCGCTGGACGAACCGGGGATCGCTGCGTTCGCGCACGACGTCCGCGACGCGGCCGGGTGGGAAGCGGTTCTGAGCCGCTTCTGCGCGCCGGACGGCGGCGGGCTGGACGCGCTTGTCAATAATGCGGGACTGCTGGACTGGGGCTGGTTCGAAGAGGGCGACGCCGACGCCTATGCCCGCACGATCGACGTCAACGTGACGGGCGTGATGCTGGGCGCAATGGCGGGCGCGGCGCGGCTGGCGAAGCGCAAGGGGTGCCTGGTCAATCTGGGGTCGGCCGCGTCCTTTTCTGCGACGCCGCGGCTGGCGGTCTATTCGGCCACCAAGTTCGCGGTGCGCGGCCTGTCGGAGGCGCTTTCGCTGGAATGGGCGCGGACGGGAGTGCGGGTGGCATGCGTGGAGCCAACCGTCATCGACACACCCATGCTGGACAATGCGGACGCAGGCGGCGGCAGCTTCCGCGCCGCGCTGGGCGGGATGACGCCCCTGGCGACCACCGACGTCGCCGAAGCAGTTCTACGCGCGGCGGAGGGCGCGACATTGCATTATCCGGTCGGCGACATGCCGTCGCTTCACGTGCAGGAGGTGCTGCCGCGGCTTGCCGAGCAGCGCGCGCGCTGGATCGCAGGGTTGGCGGGATCGGGTGGGTCGACGCCCGCCTGACCCCGCCGCTGAGTCATTCGCCGCCCTGAACCGTCAACTCCTCGGTCGCGGTGTCGCCCTCGTCATAGGTTTCGTCGGGCGCGTTGTCGGCCTGGGGGCCGCCGGCCGCATCGTCCATCGGCACCTGCTGGGCGTCGGCGATGGCGTCGTTGGCCACGCCGTCGCCGTCCAGGCTGGGCGTGCCGTCGGGAAGGTTCGCGTCGTCGCTGCGCTGGTCGGTCATCTCGCCTCTCCTGTTATGGCAGGCGGGAAACGGATAACGAGCCACTCGGGTGCGCAGGCTTCGACAAGATAGGTCATTGATGGCGCAAATAGCCCGGATCGCTCCACCCCTTTCGCCCGAAAGGGGTTCAGGATGCGCGGGCGGGGATCACCACGGGCAGCGTCTCGTAGCCGTGAACAAAGGAGGAGTAGGTCCGCGTCGGCTCGCCTACGACGCGCACCTCCGGAAAGCGCTTCAGTATTTCCTCCCAGATGATGGTCAGCTGCATCTCGGCCACGCGATTGCCGACGCAGCGATGGACGCCGAAGCCGAAGGACAGGTGCTCGCGCGCGCGGGCGCGATCCACCACATAGTCGTCGGGCCGGTCGATCCGCGTCTCGTCGCGGTTGCCGGACACGTACCACATCAGCACCCGGTCGCCCCGGCGGATCGTCTTTCCCGCCAGCCCCACGTCGCAGGTCGCGATGCGGGCCATGTGCGCCAGCGGCGTCTGCCATCGGATCGTCTCCGACACCATGGAAGGGATCAGCGCCGGATTGGCGCGCAGCTTGGCATATTCGCCCGGGTTCCGGTTCAGCGCGTAGACCGATCCCGAGATGGTGTTGCGCGTGGTGTCGTTGCCGCCGACGATCAGCAGCACCACCGTGCCGCGATATTGGTTGCGGTCCATGTTCCGCGTGTCGGGATTGTGCGCCAGCATGGAAATCAGGTCGCCCTGCGGGTCGGCGTTGACCCGGTCGTTCCACAGCAGCTGGAACGCGTCGAAACACTCGTTCGACTCGCGCGCCTTCTGTTCCCAGTTCTCGACGGGGCCGTGGCCGGGCATGTTGGTGAACATGTCGGACCAGCGCGTCAGCTTTCGCCGGTCCTCGAACGGGAAGTCGAAGAGCGTGGCTAGCGTCATGGCCGTCAGCTCCTTGGACACCAGGTCCACCCAGTCGAACGCCTGCCCGATCGGCAGGCCGTCCAGTATCTCCCCCGCGCGCTCCCGAACCAGGGGTGCCATGCGTGCCAGGCTGGCGGGCGCCACGCCGGGCGACACCGCCTTGCGGTGGCGGCTATGCTCGGGCTCGTCCATGGTGATGAAGCCAGCGCCGCGCCGGCGCTCGCCACTGGCACGGTCCATCTCGGCCTGGGCGGCCAGGTTCACCACCGCGATGCCATCAGCGGACGAGAAGCGCTGATGATCCGTGTCGACCGCGACGATGTCGTTCCAGCGGGTGATCGACCAATAGGGGCCGAACTCGCTGTCGGGCGTGAAGTGCACCGGGTCCTCGCGCCGGAGCCGGGCAAAGACGGGCCAGATCGTGTCGTCCTGGAAACGCTGGGCGGATGCCGGATTGAGCTGGTCCAGCGGAATGGCATCGACGATGCCGGAGCCGGCGAACTCGGCCGATCGCGGGATGACGTTCATTGGCCTCTCCTCGGCCATCGTCCCGGATCACTTATACGGACCGGCGCGGCCGCCTACGATTGTCTACCCCACGGGCACGCCCGTCAACGCCTGTTGCCCCAGCAGCACCGCACCCAACGGACCCGCCCGTCCGCCGAGCGCGGCCGGCACCAGAAACGTCTCCACATCCGTCACGCCGTTCAGGGGACCATAGCCGTTCAGGCTCGCATGCAGCAGCGTGCGGATACGCGGCAGAAGGTCGCCACCCCCGCCCGCACCCACGCCGGTCATCACCCCGCCACCCCACACGATCCGGCGCGGCACGCCGGTCAGGACCAGCGCGTGCGCCAGCTGCGCCAGCGCATGCGCCACGCCCTCCCAGGCGAGGTGATCGGACGCTAGCGCCTCCGCCGCGATGCCCGTGCGTGCGCGAATGGCCGGGCCGGATGCCAGCCCCTCGACGCAGCCGCCGTGAAAGGGACAGGCGCCGAGCCATTCGTCGCCGGCCAGCCGCACCGGGCGCAGGTGTCCGAATTCCGCATGCGCCAGCCCACCCAGCGGGCGCCCGCCCGCGACCAGTCCCGCGCCGATGCCCGTGCCCACGGTCACATAGGCCATGTCCGCCAGGCCCGTGGCCGCGCCCCAGCGCGCTTCCGCCAGCGCGGCGCCCACCACATCCGTGTGGAAGCCGGTCGGCAGGTCATACCGGTGCCGGAGCCGGCGCGCGATATCCGCGCCCGTCCAGCCGGGTTTGGGTGTGTGGCGGATCGCGCCCCAGTCCGGCGCTTCGGGATCGACGGCGGCCGGCCCGAAGCTGGCGATGCCGACGGCCGCGAAGCCGCTCCAGCCGTCCAGCACGCGCTCCACCGCCGCCAACGTCTCGTCCGGCGTCGTGGTGGGGATACGGACCTCGTCCTCCACGCGGTCGGGACCAGAAGCCAGGAGGCAGACGATCTTGGTGCCGCCCAGCTCCACGCCGGCGACGAGCGGTGCGTCAGTTCCCATGCACGCTCAGGGCTGCTGACTGCGGCGCACGGGTGGCGCGGCGCAGAACGTCCGCATAGCCGTGCGACAGGCAATCAAAGCCGTCAAAGAAGCCGCGTTGCCGAAGCAGCCGGTGCATGGTCCCCAATCGATAGGGCGGCACGCCGGCGGCGATGTGATGTTCGAGGTGGTAATGGACGTGGTTCGGCGCGACCAGCAGCCGCTCCCACGGGCGCGCCAGCGTTGTGGCGGTGTTCAGGCGCGGGTCCGGATGGCCGCGGTCGCCCGCCACGCCGTGCTCGCCGATCTGTCGAAGCCGCATGATGGTCGGATAGACGAAGATCGCTGCCGCCCACCAGAGACCATACGCCCACCAGCCGCCCGAAGCCGCGAGCGCCGCGAACAGCAGGGCGTGGAACACCGCCCAGGACCATCCATCCCGCCACCGGAAGCGCCGGAGCGACGCCGCCAGATCGCGCGCGCCCGTCCGACCCGTCAGGTCGCGCAGCAGCTTGCGCCGGAGCGTCGCGGCGGACACCGGGTAGGAGGACACGAACCGCAGGTCCGGGTCGCGCGGCGTGCCCGCGTGCCGGTGATGTTCCAGGTGATAGGTGCGATACGCCGCCAGCGGCACGTTGACGGGCACACCCGCCAGCCACTGGCCCGCCCAGTCGTTCAGCCGTCGCCGGCGGAACAGCGCCCCATGCGCGCAGTCATGGACCAGGATGCCGAGCCCCAGCTGCCGTCCGCCCAGCACCAGCACGGCGGCCAGGATGACCGGCGGGTACGGCCAACGGATCGCGGCGGCGAACGCGCCGGCGATCAGCGCCCAGTTGACCGCAAAGGCCCACCAGCCCCGCCCATCCGACCGCCGGGTCAGCGCCGCCATCTCCTCGCGGCTGAGGTAATCGGACAGCTGCATGGGCGTCCTCTCCTTGCGGTGACTAGCCTAGCGCCGTCCGGCGACGGGCGGAACCCTTACAAGTCGGTGCCAGCACCGTGGCGGGCGGCGCTAACCCGGACATCCGCGCCCAACCGCCACCAGGCCAGTGCCCAGAGCGTACCGAAGCTCCAGCCGGCCAGCACGTCGGACGGGTAATGGACACCCAGATAGACGCGACTGAACCCGATCATCCCCACCAGCAGAACCGCCACGACGATCAGGTAGGTGCGGGCCTCGCGTTCGCGCACCATCTGCGTGGCGAGCCCCGCCAGGGTCAGGTAGACGACCGCGCTCGAGGCCGCATGGCCGCTCGGGAAACTGAGCTCGCGCACCTCCACCAGATGCGGCACGATCCGCGGCCGAGCACGCGACACATGCTCCTTCAGGAGCGACACGGCGAACCCGCCGCTCCACGCCGCCGCGCCGGTCAGCAGGGCGCTGAGCCACAGCCGACGCACGAGCAACAGACCGACCACCGCCAGAACCACCAGCGTCAGCACCGCGCCGCCGCCAAGCGCGGTCACGTCCGTCATGAGCCTGCGGAGCCAGACCGGGCCGACAGGGGTCGCAAGGTCGCTCGGCACGCGAAGCGACAAAAGGAGCCACCGGTCGAACACGAAGGTCCAGCGACCGATCAGCAGCCCGATCCCGAGAAGCAGCGCGAGCGCCGCCGCGCCGATCCCGGCGGCGGCGAGCGCGGGCGGCAGGCGGCCGGCACGGGCACTGGTACTGGCACTGGCACTGGCGGGGGCAATAGCGGAGGTGGATCTTTGGACGGTCATCGCACGCTACTCCCCCTGCCCAAGCGCCGAAGCTCTTTCACGCCCGCAAGGCTGTGGGTCCAGGATCAAGAACCCAACGCAGGTCCACGCCCCGCCTTCAGCTCGGATGGCCGGAGCTCTCCGCGTCCTCGGGCCTGTCCTCGGTCGGCACCGGATCGCTGTCACCAGGGCGGAGTGCCGCGCTCTCGTCGGCGATCCCCGCGTCTCGGCTCCTCTGGGCTGCACGGTCCTGATCCTGTTGCCGATCCTGTTGCTCGTTCGTCATGATTCTACTCCTTTGCAGGACGCCGAACGCGCGACGACCAAGTTCGGCGCTACTCCAGCTCCAGGATCACGGCATCCACGGCCAAGCTGTCGCCGGCCTGTGCGCTGACGCTCTTCACGGTCCCGGCCTTTCCGGCGCGCAGAATGTTCTCCATCTTCATGGCCTCGACCACGGCGAGCGGCTGGCCCGCCTCCACCCGGTCGCCCTCGCCAACGTCCAACCGTACGAGCAGGCCCGGCATGGGCGCGATCAGGAAGCGCGAAAGGTCGGGCGGCACCTTTTCCAGCAGGTGCCGGGCATAGGGGGCCACGCGGGCGGGAAGAACGCGCACCGCATAGGCGGCGCCGCGCGTCGTCAGGCGAAAGCCCTGGCGAGTGCGCGTCACGCGCACCGTCAGCGCGCGGCCGTCCACCTCCGCCTCAATCATCCGGTCGCCGGGCGTATATTCGGCCGACAGGTCCAGCGGCTCGCCGTCGACCAGAAGCGTGTCGCCGTCGATCAGCACCTGATGGTCCTGGCCGTCGACGCGCGCCACCCACTCGCCGGGCGGCGGCAGGCGGCGGCCGAGCTGCCCGTCGATGTGCCGTGCCCGGTCGGCGTGCGCGGTGGCCGCGAACCCCGCAATGCCCGCCAGAGCACGCGTGAGGCCGAGGGCTGCGGGCGCGCCCGCGAACCCGTCCGAATATTCCTCCGCGATGAAGCCGGTGGTGAGCGCGCCCGCCCGGAAACGCGGGTGCTGCATCAACGCGGACAGGAAGTCGATGTTGTTGCCCACGCCCTCCAGCTCGAACGCGTCCAGCGCCTCCACCTGAAGATCCGCCGCCCGGTCGCGCGTCGGCGCCCAGGTGACGAGCTTGGCGATCATGGGGTCGTAGAAGATCGACACCTCGCCGCCCTCGGTGACGCCGTCGTCCACGCGCACATAGGCGTCGCCCGCATCCGAGGGGCCTATCTGCACCGGCTCCTGGTGGCTCGCCGCCTCGGGCGGCGCGTACCGCACCAGCCGGCCGGTGGACGGCAGAAAGCCGCGATACGGGTCCTCGGCATAGACGCGGTTCTCTATGGCGTGGCCGATGAGCGTCACGTCCTCTTGCCCGAAGGAGAGCCGTTCGCCCGCCGCAACGCGGATCATCTGCTCTACCAGATCCAGCCCGGTGACGCATTCGGTGACGGGATGCTCCACCTGGAGCCGGGTGTTCATTTCCAGGAAGTAGAAGCCCTGGCCCGTCGGGTCGGCACCCGACACGATCAGCTCCACCGTGCCCGCACTGTGATAGCCCACCGCCCTGGCCAGTGCCACCGCCTGCTCGCCCATGGCACGGCGCATCTCGAGCGTGACGAAGGGCGACGGCGCTTCCTCCACCACCTTCTGGTGGCGGCGCTGGATGGAGCATTCGCGCTCGCCCAGATAGACGATGTTGCCGTGCCGGTCGCCCAGCACCTGGATTTCGATGTGGCGGGGCGACTCCACGAACTTCTCGATGAACACGCGGTCGTCGCCGAAGCTCGCCAGCCCCTCGCGCTTGGTCGCCTCGAAACCCTCGCGAACGTCCGCCTCGCTGTACGCCAGCCGCATGCCCTTGCCGCCGCCGCCGGCCGACGCCTTCATCATCACCGGATAGCCGATGTCGCCTGCGATCCTGACCGCCTCGTCCGTGTCGGCGATCTCGCCCAGATAACCGGGCACCACGTTGACGCCGGCTTCCTTGGCCAGCTTCTTGCTCTCGATCTTGTCGCCCATGGCGGCAATGGCGTTGGGCGGCGGGCCAACAAAGGCGATGCCGGCGTCCGCGCAGGCACGTGCGAAGCTCTCGCGTTCCGACAGGAAGCCGTAGCCCGGATGGATGCAGTCCGCGCCCGTCTCACGCGCGGCGAGCAGGATCAGCTCGGCCTTGAGGTAGCTCTCCGCCGCGGGCGCCGGCCCAAGCCTGACCGCCTCGTCCGCCATCAGCACGTGCGGGCTCCGCGCGTCCGCGTCCGAATAGACCGCCACCGTCGCGATCCCCATCCGCTTGGCCGTTCGCATCACACGGCACGCGATCTCACCGCGATTGGCGACCAGGATTTTCTTGAACATGGGCGGCCCATTCTCTCCTGCACCGGACCGCGCCCGGCACGTTGTCGTCGGTTGTCAGGCTGCGACTTCGCCGACGCAGCGAGTGGAGGCAAGTGTAGATGCGGACCGCATCGGCTCCTCCCCCTCCATCGCGCGCATCCCCAGCCGTGCCAGCAACGCGGCGTCCTTGTCGTCGCCGGCATTGGCGGCGGTCAGCAGCTTGTCGCCCGTGAAGATCGAATTGGCGCCCGCCAGAAAGCACAGCGCCTGGGTGGAGTCCGACATGCTCTCGCGGCCGGCGGACAGGCGCACCATGCTCATGGGCATGGTGATGCGCGAAACCGCCACGGTGCGGACGAACTCCAGCTCGTCGATCTTGGCCATAGGCGTGTCGGCCAGCATGTCGCCCAGCACCGTGCCGCGAACCGGCACCAGCGCGTTCACCGGCACGCTTTCCGGATGCCGTTCCATGGTGGCGAGCGCGTGGACGAAACCCACGCGATCCTCGCGGCTCTCGCCCATTCCCACGATGCCGCCGCAGCAGACGTTGATGCCCGCCGCGCGCACGTGATCCAGCGTGTCCAGCCGGTCCTGGAAGCTGCGCGTGGTGATGACCTCGCGGTACCGCTCCGGCGAGGTGTCGATGTTGTGGTTGTAATAGTCGAGCCCGGCATCGGCGAGCCGGCGGGCCTGGTGCGGCGCCAGCATTCCCAGCGTCATGCAGGTTTCCAGCCCCATGGCGCGGACCCCCTCCACCATGGCGACCACCGCGTCCATGTCGCGGTCCTTGGGGTTGCGCCACGCGGCGCCCATGCAGAAGCGCTTGGAGCCCGCATCCTTGGCCTGCGCTGCCGCCTGGAGCACGGCGCGCACGTCCATCAGCCTGGTGGCCTTGACCCCGCTCTCGGCGTGCGCGGACTGGGAACAGTAGCCGCAATCCTCCGGGCAGCCGCCGGTCTTGATCGACAGAAGCGTGCAAAGCTGGACCTGTTCGGCCGCATGGTGCGCACGATGCACCTCGGCGGCGCGGAACACTAGATCGGTGAACGGCAGGTCGAAGAGCCCGGCCACCTCCTGGCGGGTCCAGTCGGAGCGAACGGGGTGGACGGGCGAAAGGCCGGTATCAGTCATCGCCGGCCCATGCCAACGCGCCCCGGCCCGGTCCAGCCCGATGCGCCCCGATCGGCCTAGCGCGGTGCTGCGCCCTGCTCGATCTGGCGCAGCTCGCGCGTGCGCGCTTCCGTCATCTGCACCAGGCACGTCGCCCGCGACAGGCGCTCGGCCGATCCGCCGCGATACTCATACCCGACCAACAGGCAATTGGCGTCGCGGAACGCGATCCACGCGCGCTGCGCGGTGACGAGCGCCTGGCTGTAGCTGGGGCCGCTAGTGGCATCGGGCGCAGGGTTCGCGTCCCGGTGACGCATCTCGGCAAGCGTTGCCCGGTACTGCGCGTTGAGCCGCCCGTCCGCGCCGCGCAGGTCAGGAAGGCCCGAGCCGCCGCCCTGCGCCGCGGCGATAGTCAGCGCCATGGTCGCGATCATCACTACACTCCTTCGGCTGCCCCCAATCGCATTTAACTGTCGGCAGGGTGACCTGGCCCTTCATCCCGGCGTCAGGCGGCTTCCTCTTCCGGCGGCATGTTATGCCCCAGCAGGCGCAGCACCTCCTCGGCCGCGGCGATCAGGTTGGTGCCGGGTCCGAAGATCGCCTGGACGCCCGCGTCGCGGAGCGCCTGATAGTCCTGGGCAGGGATCACGCCGCCCGCCACCACCTTGATGTCCGCCCGTCCGGCGTCCCGCAGGTGGCCGATAAGCTCGGGGATCAGCGTCTTGTGACCCGCCGCCAGGCTGGAGGCGCCCACCACGTCCACGTCGCTCTTGATCGCCAGCGTCGCGGCCTCGGCCGGGGTCTGGAACAAGGGGCCGGGCACCACCTCGAACCCCAGGTCGCCGAACATGGAGGAGACCAGGTTGGCGCCGCGGTCGTGACCGTCCTGACCCATCTTGGCCACCAGCATCCGGGGCTTGCGCCCCAGCCGGCGCCCGGTGGCCTCCACGCCGTCCGTCAGGCGGGTCCAGCGACGATCGTCGGTATAGGCGCCCCCATAGACGCCCGACACGGGCGTGGGACTGGTGCCGTAGCGGCCGAACACCAGTTCCATGGAAGCGCTGATCTCGCCCAGCGTCGCACGTGCGCGCGCGGCCTCCACGGCCAGTGCCAGGAGGTTGCCCGTGCCCGCCGCTCCCTCGCGCAGGGCGGAAAGCGCCGCCTGGCATGCCGCCTCGTCGCGGGCGGCGCGAACCTCCGCCAGGCGACGCACCTGCGCCTCGCGCACCGCGTGGTTGTCGACGTCCAGGATGTCGATCGGGTCCTCGACGTCCTTTCGGTACTTGTTGACGCCCACGATCACCGTCTCGGCCCGGTCGACCTTGGCCTGGGTGGCGGCGGCGGCCTCCTCGATCATCGCCTTGGGCCAACCGGCGGCGACCGCCTTGGCCATGCCGCCCTCGGCGTCCACGCGGTCGATGATCTCCTGCGCGCGGTCCACCAGCTCGCGCGTCAGGCTCTCCACATAATAGCTGCCGCCCAGCGGGTCGACGACGTTGGTGATCCCCGTCTCTTCCTGGAGCACCAGCTGCGTGTTGCGCGCGATGCGGGCGGAGAAGTCGGTGGGCAGCGCGATCGCCTCGTCCAGCGCGTTGGTGTGGAGCGACTGGGTGCCGCCCAGAGCCGCCGCCAGCGCCTCCACGGTGGTGCGGATCACGTTGTTGTACGGGTCCTGCTCCTGCAACGACACGCCGCTGGTCTGGCAGTGCGTCCGCAGCATCTTGGACCGCTCGTCCTTGGCGCCCAGCTCCGTCATCACGCGGTGCCACAGCGTGCGGGCAGCGCGCAGCTTGGCGACTTCCATGAAGAAGTTCATGCCGATCGCGAAGAAGAAGGACAGGCGCCCGGCGAACTTGTCCAGGTCGAGCCCCGCCGCGACGCCCGCGCGGGCGTACTCCTTGCCGTCCGCGATGGTGAAGGCCAGCTCCTGCACCTGCGTGGCCCCGGCCTCCTGCATGTGGTAGCCGGAGATGGAGATGCTGTTGAATTTGGGCATCTCGGCCGACGTGTAGGCGAAGATGTCCGCGATGATCCGCATCGAGGGTGCGGGCGGATAGATATACGTGTTGCGGACCATGAACTCCTTCAGGATGTCGTTCTGGATGGTCCCGTCCAGCTTGGCGCGCGGCACGCCCTGTTCCTCGCCCGCCACCACAAAGAAGGCCAGGATCGGGATCACCGCGCCGTTCATGGTCATGCTGACCGACATCTGGTCGAGCGGGATGCCGTCGAACAGGATCTTCATGTCCTCGACGCTGTCGATCGCCACGCCCGCCTTGCCGACGTCGCCCACCACGCGCGGGTGGTCGCTGTCGTAGCCGCGATGCGTCGCCAGGTCGAAGGCGACGCTCAGCCCCTTCTGCCCCGCCGCCAGGTTGCGGCGGTAAAAGGCGTTGCTCTCCTCCGCCGTCGAGAAGCCCGCATACTGGCGGATCGTCCAGGGACGGCCCGCATACATGGACGCGCGCACGCCGCGCGTGAACGGCGCGAAGCCGGGCAGGCCCGGGTCCCAGCCGTCCGTGTCCGCCTCGGTATAGAGCGGCTTCACCGCGATCCCTTCGGGCGTGTTCCACGTCAGGTCGCGGCCCTTCACCTCCTTGGCGGCGGTGGACTGCCAGGCGTCCAGCGTCGGCCGGGCGGTGGGCTCCGGCAGATCCTTGGGCCTGGGCGCGGCGCCGGCATCCTCGCCGGTGTTGGTCTCGATGATCGGGTCGGTCATAGCTCTTCCATCGGAGTCCATCCGTACACGGCCTGGGTCATATCGCTCGAAAAGGCGTGAACGTTGCCGCCACCGGGGTTCGCGCCGCAACGCCCCTGGTCGTGTGCGCGATCGATGGGGAGCCCCGCGACGGCGCAGTGCAGCAGCGTGCCGACGCCGCCATGGCCGACGAACAGCGTCGCCCGTTCGTCCCCCGCAAGCGTCCGGCGCACGGCCGACACGATCCGTGCCTGCGCGTCCGTTGCACGTTCCCAGCCCCGCACGCTTCGCTCCGGTTCCGCGAAAAAGGCGTCGGCCACCGCCTCGAACTCAGCCGGCGGCAGGAAGCCGGTGGCCGAGCGGTCGTTCTCGTGCAGGTCCACGCCCACCTCCACGTCCCGTCCCAACGCCGCCGCCACGACCTGCGCGGCCTCCACCGCCTTGGTTTCTTCGCTTGCCAGCAACCGCGTCACACCCGCCAGCCAGGGGCGACCCGCCACCGCGTCCATCCGGGCGCGGCCCTGGTCGGACAGGCTCCAGCGCGGGACGGGCGTCGCCGCGTCCACCCTTACCTGGGGATGGGACAGGTAGAGGACCAGCGTCACGCGCCCGTGAAGCGCGGTTTCCGCTTCTCCAGGAACGCGCGTCCGCCCTCGACCGAATCGCTGCTGCCGCGCGCCTCGCGCTGGCTCTCCGCCTCGCCCCGCATGGCCGCGGCATAGTCCGTCTGGAGCGCGCGGTGCAGCTGGCGACGCATCAGGCCCAGCGCGCGCGTCGGCCCTGCCGCCAGCCGCTCGGCCAGCCGCATCGACTCCGCCTCAAGCTGGTCCTCGGCCACCACGCCGTGGATCATGCCCCAGTCATGCGCCTTGTCGGCCGGGATGCGCTCACCCAGCATCATCATCTCGGCCGCCCGCGCGCGTCCGATCAGGCGCGGCAGCATCCAGCTGGCGCCGCCGTCCGGCACCAGGCTGATGTTGACGAACGCCTGAAGGAAATAGGCGCCGCTGGTCGCCACGCAGAAATCCGCGGCCAGCGCCAGCGAACAGCCAATGCCCGCCGCGGGGCCGCGCACCGCGCTGACCACGGGCACGGGCAGCTCGGCCAGCTTCTCCATGGTGGGATTGTAGCTGCCGGTCAGCGCGCGATAGGTCGCCTCGCCCGGATCGTCGGCGGCCCCCGAGCCCCCGCCCGACAGGTCGGCGCCCGAGCAGAAGGCCCGGCCGGTCCCTGAGATCAGCACCGCGCGCGCACCGTCCAGCCTGTCCAGCGCCTGCCCGATCTCCTCGAACATGGCCGGTGCCGCGGCGTTCAGCCGATCCGGCTTGTTGAGCGTGATCGCCGCCACGTCGCCGCGGCGCTCGAACAGGATATGGCCGTAGTCCGCCATCAATGCTCTCCTTGCGGCGTCTCCATCAGCTCCACCAGCACGCCGCCGACGTCGCGCGGGTGGACGAAGATCACGGGCGTGCCGTGCGCGCCGATCCGCGGCTCGGCCAGCACGGTTGCGCCCTTGGCCTTCAGGTCCGCGACCGCCGCGTCGATGTTGGGCACCTCGAAACAGAGGTGATGCTGGCCGCCCGCCGGATTCTTCCGAAGGAACGCGGCAATGGGCGATGCGTCGGACAGCGGCTGGATCAGCTCCAGCTGCGTGTTGGGCGCGTCCACGAACAGCACGCGCACCCCTTGCGCCGGCAGGTCGAAAGGCTCGCCCACCACGCCCGCACCCAGCAGCCGGCGATAGGGCTCTGCCGCCGCCGCCACGTCCGCGGTCGCGATGCCGATGTGATTGAGGCGACCCAGGGTCGTGGCGGCGCTCATGCCGACACCAGCCCGGCGACGCGCGCGAGCGCCAGCGGCTTGTAGCCGATGATGGTCGCGACCGGCGCACCGGCCCGGTCGAACACATAGGTCCGCGGGATCGCGGTCGCGAGATCGTTGGTGAAGCGCACGAGCTGGCCGTCCTCCATGGAAAGATAGCCGTCCGCGCGCAGGCCTGCCGCGCGGGACATGGCGCCCAGCACGGCGCGCTCGGCCCCCTGGTCGCGGACGTTGAGATAGACGAGGTTGAGTTCGGACGGGCCGAAGCGCCGTCGCAGCGCCGCAAGGGCCGGCGCCTCCTTGCGGCACGGCCCGCACCAGCTGGCCCAGAGCGACACCACCGTCGGGACGCCGGGCCGTATCGCGTCGCCCAGCCGGGCGGGCCGTCCATCGGCCAGCGTCACGGGAAGCTGCCTGGCATCGGCCAGCGGCATCGGCTCCGCGCCGGAATCGAACGACCGGCCGATCCACAAGGTGGAGGCGAAGAAGGCCAGCGCCAGCAGCGCCCCCGCCCCAAGCGCGCGGCGGGCGCTCCAGCCCCCCGCCCCGACCTCAGAGCGGGATGTTGTCATGCTTCTTCCATGGGTTCTCCAGCTCCTTGTTGCGGAGCTTCCTGAGGCCCAGCGCGATGCGGCGGCGGGTGGAATGGGGCTGGATCACCTCGTCGATGAAGCCCTTGGAGGCGGCGACGAACGGGTTGGCGAAGCGCGCCTCGTACTCGGCGGTACGCTCGGCGATCTCTTCGGCTGTGCGGCCGCGAAAGATGATCTCCACGGCGCCCTTGGCGCCCATCACCGCGATCTCGGCGGTGGGCCAGGCATAGTTGAGGTCGCCGCGCAGGTGCTTGGAGGCCATGACGTCGTAGGCGCCGCCATAGGCTTTCCGCGTGATGACGGTGATCTTGGGCACCGTCGCCTCCGCATAGGCGAAGAGCAGCTTGGCTCCGTGCTTGATGATGCCGTTATGCTCCTGCGCGGTGCCGGGCAGGAAGCCGGGCACGTCCACCAGCGTCACGATGGGGATGCCGAAACAATCGCAGAAGCGGACAAAGCGCGCCGCCTTCTTGGAGCTGTTGATGTCCAGCACGCCCGCCAGAACGGTCGGCTGGTTGGCCACGAAGCCCACGGTGCGCCCCTCGATCCGGCCGAAACCCGTCAGGATGTTGGCCGCGTGCGCGGGCTGCACCTCGAAGAAGTCGCCCTCGTCCACGATCTTCGCGATCAGCTCGTGCATGTCGTAGGGCTGGTTGGCGGACGCCGGGATCAGCGTGTCCAAGCTCGGCTCCACACGGTCCCAGGGATCGGACGTCGGCCGCTCGGGCACGGCTTCACGATTGGAAAGCGGCAGGAAATCCACGAAGTCGCGCGCCGCCAAGAGCGCCTCCACATCGTCCTCGAACGCCACGTCCGCCACGCTGGTGCGCGTCGTGTGCGTCACCGCACCGCCCAGCTGCTCCTGCGTCACTACCTCGTTGGTCACCGTCTTCACCACGTCGGGGCCGGTGACGAACATGTAGCTGCTGTCCTTCACCATGAAGATGAAGTCGGTCATGGCCGGGCTGTACACCGCGCCGCCCGCGCACGGCCCCATGATGAGCGACAGCTGCGGCACCACGCCGGACGCCAGCACGTTCCGCTGGAACACCTCGGCATAGCCGCCCAGCGAGGCCACGCCCTCCTGGATGCGCGCGCCGCCGCTGTCGTTCAGCCCGATCACCGGCGCGCCCACCTTCAGCGCCATGTCCATGATCTTGCAGATCTTGGCCGCATGCCGTTCCGACAGCGAACCGCCGAACACGGTGAAGTCCTGGCTGAACACGAACACCAGCCGGCCGTTGATCGTGCCCGATCCCGTCACCACGCCGTCGCCGGGATAGATCTGGTCCTGCATCCCGAAGTCGGTGCAGTTATGCTCCACGAACATGTCCAGCTCCTCGAAGCTGTCCTCGTCCAGCAGCACGTCCAGCCGCTCGCGCGCCGTCAGCTTGCCCTTGGCATGCTGCGCCGCGACCCGCTTCTCGCCGCCTCCGGCCCGTGCGGCCGCGCGCTTGGCCTCCAGCATCGCGTTGGTCGTCGTGGTCACGGGCTCTATCCTCTCCGAGCCGCGTTCCCTGCCGGACGATGCCCGCGGGCGCAACCGGGTGGACGCCGCGTCGGCCCTATCCTACCCGACGACCGCGAATGAGGAGCCATGATGTGAGCGAACCCGCCAGCCCTCCCGAGACCTATCCCGTCCCGCCGAGCTGGTCGGCGCACGCGCGCGTCGACAAGGCTGCCTACGACAAGATGCGCGAGGACGCGGCAAACGCGCCCGGCGCCTTCTGGCTGGAACGCGCGGAGCGGCTCCAATGGACGCGGTCGCCCACCGTGGCGGGGGACTGGTCCTTTGCCGAGAAGGACTTCCACATCCGCTGGTTCGAGGACGGCGAGCTGAACGTCGCGGCCAACTGCATCGACCGTCACCTGGACGAACGCGGCGATCAGGTGGCCATCCTGTGGGAGCCGGACGAGCCGCAGGAGGAACCGCGCCGCATCACCTATCGCGAGCTTCATGCCGAGGTCTGCCGCTTCGCCAACGTGCTGAAGGCCAATGGTGTGGAACGCGGCGACCGGGTGACCATCTACCTGCCCATGATCCCCGAGGCTGCGTTCGCGATGCTGGCCTGCGCGCGGATCGGTGCCGTCCACTCGGTCGTGTTCGGCGGCTTCTCGGCCGACGCGCTGGCCGGGCGGATCGAGGATTGCGGGTCCAAGCTGCTCGTCACCGCCGACGCGGGACGCCGCGGCGGCCGGCGCGTGCCGCTCAAGGCGACCGCCGACGAGGCGGCGGCCAAGGCACCGGGCCTGGAACGCGTACTGGTGGTACGCGCGACGGGGGCGGACGTGCCCATGCACGCGCGCGACCGCTGGTACCACGAGGAGGCGGCGACCGCCGCCGCCGACTGCCCGCCGGAGCGGATGAAAGCGGAGGACCCGCTCTTTATCCTCTATACCTCCGGCTCCACGGGCAAGCCCAAGGGCGTGCTGCACACGTCGGGCGGCTACCTTCTCTGGGCCGCGTGGACGCACGAATTGTGCTTCGACTACCGACCCGGCGACGTGTTCTGGTGCGCCGCGGATGTGGGCTGGGTCACGGGTCATACCTATGTGGTTTACGGCCCGCTGGCGAACGGCGGCACGACGCTGATGTACGAGGGGCTGCCCAACTGGCCAGACGCCGGCCGCATCTGGCAGGTCGTGGACCGGCACCAAGTCCGGACGCTGTTCACGGCGCCGACCGCCATTCGCGCCCTGATGAAGGAAGGCGACAGCCCCGTGGAGGCGACCAGCCGCAAGTCGCTGACGCTACTGGGCACGGTGGGCGAACCCATCAATCCGGAGGCGTGGCGCTGGTACCACGACGTGGCGGGCCGCGGCCGCTGCCCCGTGATCGACGCCTGGTGGCAGACGGAAACGGGCGGCATCCTGATCGCACCGCTGCCCGGCGCCACCGACCTGAAGCCCGGCTCCGCCACCCGGCCCCTGCCCGGCGTGCGGCCCGCCATAGTGGACGAGAAGGGCGTGCCCAAGGTGCGCGAAACCAGCGGCGACCTGGTTATCCTGGAAAGCTGGCCCGGCCAGATGCGGACCGTCTGGGGCGATCACGACCGGTTCTTCCAAACCTATTTCAGCCAGTACCCCGGCAAATACTGCACCGGTGACGGCGCGCGCCGCGACGCGGACGGCTATTACTGGATCACGGGCCGGGTGGACGACGTCATCAACGTGTCCGGCCACCGCATGGGCACGGCCGAGGTCGAGTCCGCGCTGGTCCTGAACGACCGCGTAGCGGAAGCCGCGGTGGTCGGGATGCCGCACGAGGTGAAGGGCCAGGGCATCTACGCGTTCGTCACGCTCAAGGCCGGTGTCGAGCCATCGGACGCGCTGGCGGCCGAGCTGAAGCAATGGGTGCGCCGCGAGATCGGCGCGATCGCCCAGCCGGACGCGATCCAGTTCGCGCCGGGCCTGCCCAAGACGCGATCGGGAAAGATCATGCGCCGCATCCTGCGAAAGGTGGCGGAGGGCGCGACGGACGAGCTCGGCGACACCTCCACGCTCGCCGATCCGGCGGTGGTGGACGACCTGGTGGCAAACCGGGCAAGCTGAGGCGACCGCTCAGCTGATGCGGAACGTGTAGCTGTAGCTGGATTGCGGCGTGCCGGTCACGCCCGCGATCCGCACATTGTAGGTGACGCCCGCCACCAGCCCCGCCACGCGCCACTGGATGTTGTTGGCGGTGCCGTAGCCGTCATTGTCATAGGCGATGTCGGAAACGGCCAGCGTGCCCGACGGTCCCGTGACGGTGACGGTGGCGCTCGCATAGCCCACACGCGCATTCGCCCCGGACGTCCCGGCCGAACTCGCGACCGCCGTGAAGGACAGGTAGTCGGTCGGCCGGAAATAGCGCACGGGATAGTCGCCCACCGGATAAGCGACGAAGCCCGGCACGGCGGCCGGTGCCGGTATTGCAGATGCGAAGCTGAACACGCGCAGCGACCCCGCGCTCGCCCGGTCGCCGTTCGCCGACTGAAAGGTGACGCGGCCGTAGGAGATCCTGGTCAGGAACGGGTCCAGGATCCAGCGTCGATGGCCGATCGACGCGCTGCCGCCCTCGTTCAGCCAGGACGCCAGGTAGTCGTCCTCGGTCGGAAAGGGCAGCCCATTGCCCCAACCGCCGATCAGGTTGCTGGCGCCCGCCCCCTTGGCGCCGCCCGCCGAATGGCAGGTCCAGCTCGCTGGTGGCGTATGGCTGAGCGTCCGGTTGACCGCCATCATCAGAGAGGAGGCAGCCTCCTCGTCGTCCTCCGCATCCGAATAGCCGACCGCCGCCAAGCCATGAAGCGCACGAAGCGCGTTGACACGCGCCAGCATCTCCGCCCGCACGCTCGCCTTCAGCGTGCCGGCCACGCAACGGGACGCGTCCGGCTGCACATCGTAAAGTGCGGCGGCCTGACCGGCGAACCCGTTCGCCGGCGTAGGTGTAGGCGACGACGTAGGGGTCGGTGCAGGTGCAGGCGTCGGGGGAGGTGACGGGGCGGGAGCCGGTACCGGGACCACTGGCACGCTGGTGCCCGTGGTTCCCGCTTCCCCACCTTCGCCGCCGCCGCACGACGACAGCAGCGGCATCGTCGCCAGCAACAGCTGCGCCGCGCGGCGCCAAAGACTCGTGCCCCCGATCATGAACGTCACCACCACATGAAGCGGCTGTCGAACGGGTTAACGGCCTACGATCCGGAGACAAATTACGATGAACCGCCCGTCGCACGCGCCGGGCGCCAGGAACAAGTCAGCGTCCCCGAACTGCCCTAGCCGTCGCCAAGCCGTTGAAAAATGGCGCACCCGACAGGGGCCGACCATCCGAGTGATAACAAAGACCTAGCTTGGCTAACTAGGTCCAAGCGGCCCACGCATTTCTGCGGCGTCCCGAGACGTTTGGCTAACCTTTTCGGCTGGTGTGCATGCGTCAGCTAAGCGCCAACTCAGCTGCTGCGCCGGTTACGACCCGAAGCGCCATCGAGCAGCTTGAAGCCAACGTTGCGAGGCACTTTGCCGAACGTGCCGATGGCTGGCCGGTAGGGCCGCTGTTGCTCGGACGCGGTTGGTCGTGCTCGACCCCGACCGTCCAGATTGTGGAGCAGGCCGAACGCGCAGGAGCCAAGCGCTATGTCGTCCTGACGCTATTTCCGTTCCGCCGGACGGACCAGCGGCACCCCCCCTCGCCGCGCCTGTCGCTCAGCCGCGCCCGCCACTTCGCCTTCGAACGGCTGCGCGAGCTTGCTGCACCTGGTGCGCTGGTGCTCGGCCCCGGACCCGGCATCGAGCATGCGCGGGGTGGCGAGCACCTTGGGCTGGAGGTGTCGCTATGATCGCGGCCACTTCCGAGGTCGCGCAGGCGGCGCTGGACTACGCGCACCGCGGCTGGCCCGTCTTCCCGTGCGATCCCGCGACGAAACGTCCTCTGCTCGCCCGCAACCGGGACGCTGACGGCAAGCCGATTCCCGGTACGGGCGGTGTGAGCAAGGCCAGCACGGACGCGGCGCAGGTCGCAGCATGGTGGGCCAAGTGGCCGCGCGCCATGATCGGGCTCGCGGTCGGCCGCGCCGGCCTGCTGGTGGTCGACTTCGATCCGCGCCGCGAAGAGGCAACCGATCCCGAGACGGGCGAAGTCAGCGTCACCGAGTGGACGCTGGAGCAGCTGAAGGCCGACCTGGAGGCGCAGATGGGCTGCGCGCTGCCGGCATCGCTCGCGGTCCGCACGCCGTCTGGCGGCGTCCACGTCTATCTTCGCATGCCTGAGGGCGAGCCCATCGGGAACCGCGGCAACCTGCCCCGCCACGTCGACGTGCGCGGCCTCGGCGGATACGTCATCGCTCCGCCCTCGATCGCCGACGCGGGCGCCTATCGCTGGCTGCGCGACGACGCGGGCGCACCCGTGGCCGAGTTGCCGGACGCGCTGGTGACGATCCTGCGGACGCCGGCCGCCAAGCCATCGCCGGCCGGCTCCGGAACATGCGGGTCGGCGCGCTCGGAATCCCGGTTCGAGGTCGACCTGGACGAGGCGCACCGTCGCTACGCGCTGCGCGCCCTGGACGAGGAGCTGGCCGAGCTGGAGCGCACGCCCATTGGAGGCGGCCAGTATGGCGGGCGGAACGCCGGCATCTACCATGCGGCATTGAAGCTGGGCGGCCTAGTGCTGGCGGGCGCGCTACGCGAGTCCGTCGTGCGCGCCGGCTTGGAGGCGGTGGTGCGCGCCATGCCGCAGAACGACGACCTGGCAGGCGCCCTGCGCGCGATCGACAATGGGTTCGAGAATGCGCAGCCTCGCGACCTGAGCGGCGTGGCGCTGCGGGCGCGGCCGGGCGCCGGCTCCAAGCCGCCCCGCGCCGCCGGCACGGCCGCGAACGACGACGCAGACGAGCCAACCTCCCAACCGGGAAGCGGAGGCGACAAGCAAGGCTTGAACGGGGACGGGGCGGACGAGATCGTGCGCGAGTGCGCGATGCTGGCGCAAACCGACCTCGGTAACCTCCAGCGTTTCCTGCGGCGCCACGGCCGCGACTTCCTGTTCGTGGAACAATGGGGCTGGCTCGCCTGGGATGGCAGCCGCTGGAACCGCGACATGGCCGTCAGCATGCTCGGCCGAGCCGTCCAGGACACGATGCGCGCCATCCAGGACGAAGCCGCGTTGGTGCGGGACAGCGGCCTACCGGCAGACGCCTCGCCCGACTTCGACGCGGAGCAGCTGCGCGCGCATGAAGCGCAGCAACGCGGTCGCTTGGACCGGGTGGTGAAGGTCGGCCGCGACGGCACCGTGACGCTGCTGTCCGACACGATCGCGCGTTGGGGGCGGACGTCGGAAGGCGCCGGGCACATCGGCGCCATACCGAAGATGGCCGAAGCGCGCCTCGCCGCTCGCCCTGCCGACTTCGACGCCGACCAGCTGCTGGTCAACATGGCCAACGGCACGCTGGTATTCACGCGGCCGGACGGCGGGCGTCCGGCTGGCGTGCGACTGGTGCGCGCGCGACGTGCCGACCGTATCACCAAGATCGGGACGGCGACCTATGATCCGGTCGCCGCCTGCCCGGCCTACGACGCCTTTCTCGCCCGCGTGCAGCCGGACGAGGACATGCGCGGCTTCCTGGACGTGTGGGCCGGCTACAACATGCTGGGCGACGCCAGCGCGCAAAAGATGGCGATCTTTCACGGCGAGGGCGCCAACGGCAAGGGCGTCTGGATCAACGTCAAGCGGGCGGTGCTGGGCGATTATGCCTGGGCGGCGTCGATCGACACGTTCACGGAAGCCGACCGCAAGCGGAAGGGCTCGGACGCCACGCCCGACCTCGCCGCACTCGCCGGCCGGCGCATGGTCTATGCCAACGAGGCGGACGAAGGGTCGCGCTTCTCGGATGGCTTGGTCAAGGAACTGACCTCCGACGAACCGAAGGGCGGCGTGCGCGAGCTGATGCGCCCGCCGTTCGAGCTGATCGTCACGTTCAAGAACACAATCATCGCCAACAACCGGCCGCGCATCGGCACCGACCACGGCATCCGGCGCCGCATGCAGCTGGTGCCCTGGGACGTGATCGTGCCGCACGAGGAACAGGACCCGCGGCTGAAGGCCAAGCTGATCCAGGAGTCCGCCGGCATCCTCAACCGGATGGTGGCCGGCGCGCTGCGCTACCTGACGGACGGCCTGCCCATGCCCGAGGCGGTGCGGAAGGCGACGGAGCAATACCTGGACGAGAACGATCTGCTCGGCCGCTTCCTCGCCCTCTGCGTGGAGCGCGTAGACGGCGAGACGATGGGGTCCAGCGCGCTCCACGAACTGTTCGCCGCCTGGCAGACCTGGGCGCAGCTGCTGCCCGCCAACGGCAAGCCATGGAGCCCGAAGTACCTTTCGGGCCAGATGGAGCGGAAGGGCTTCAAGAAGCGCAAGTCCAGCTCGATGGTCTGGGACGGCGTCTGGCCGCTCTACCAGCCGACAGACTTCGTGCGCGACGGCCGCCCCGTCGAAACCGACCTGCCGGCACCATGCCGCCGCGTGGCCACCGCTGCCGCCCCCGCGCCCCCACCTGAGCCAAACTATGAAGAGGATATGCCGCTATGATCCTCCCACGCCTCCAATCAGGGAGGATGCGCAGCCTTCAAAAAACGGCAGTTTCCCGCGGTTGGGGGAGCTTGCGGGAGCTTGGGAGGCAAAACGCAACCCCTCCGCATAGCGCGCAGGCAGGCGCAGGTACGAGAACACCCTGCGTTCTACATCCCAACATCCCAGATAGTATCTATCCCCCTGTTCTTATTACCTTCTATCCTCCCTACCATGCTCCCTTGTCAGGGAAGCCGGGAGGCAAGCCGGAAACGGCACCTGTTCGGGGCGGACCTGCCAGAGCATGGCAGTTCGGTGGATCGCCCGGCACCCCCCCGGGGGGGGTCTATTCTGAGGGAGGGGCGCGGCACCTAGACCGCATCCGTCCCCACGCGCAGATTTTTTATGCGGCGGAGAGTTTTCTAGGGTCGGCCTGCCCTGCTGCGCGGACCGTAGCGGCATCCAGCACGCGACTGAGCAATGCGCGGCCCTCTCGCCCATGCGCGCCGCTCAGCGGCGCTCCTGGCGCAATGTCGAGCGGCCGCCCGGCAGGTTCGGGCAGCATCGGTTCAGCGCCTGTCGCCGGATCATTTATTTCTGCGGGGCGGCCGTGACGACGGGCAAGCTCTGGGAGCTGGCCGAGCGGCCGGACATGCCGTCCGAGCCGACGCTGCGACGCCTGATCCGCATGCGACCCGACTTTCCGCTGATCGAGCGCGGCCGGCGCGGCCGGGACTACCTGCTCGACCTGGATGCCGCCGCGGCCTTCGTGCGCGCCAACTGGGCCGACGCCCGCCGCGCCAAGCAGCGGCGGGCTGCCGCGGAGCGTGCGGCCGACCCGCAGCTGCATCTGCCCTTGGCCGGCTCCGCTGCGCCAGCCGGCCAGCGGGCTCCGCCCAACGAACCCGCCCATCCCCCCAGTATGCCCGACCAGGAGACGCCACCATGTCCGACACGATGACCACCAAGACCAAGGCCGACCACGAGGCTCGCTACTCGACCAACAACGGCAAGCCGTCGCTGCCCGGCGAGAGCGCCGTCACGCCCAACGCTCCGCTGAGCACGGCTGAGTTTCCCATCCTGCGTAGCGAGCCAGCACGCGGGGCGCCTGGACGACCCTTTCCAACCGTGATCCCGATCAAGGCCGACCCCGAGTGGGAGGCGGCGGCCGAGAAGGGCCGGCAGATCGGCACCGAGTGGCACCGCCTACAGAAGGAACTGGAGCAAGCCGCGGCCGAACTGTCCCGCGGCTATCTCGCGCATCGCGACGGCGAGGTGGAGGCGCAGGCGCAGGCGATCCTGGACGGTCGACCGGTGGAGGCGTTCGCTGGGTTCGAGGAGCTGCGCTCGCGTCAGGCGCGTCTGCGTCAGGGCATCGCCGCCCATGGCGAGGCGCTGCGCCGACACCGCGAGCAGTCCGAGGATCTGCGCTACCGGCTGTCGGTAGCAGCGGCAGAGCAGGCGGCACCCGCCCACAAGGCCGCTGCCCGAGAAGTTGCCGAAGCGATCGTGGCTCTTCGCACGGCGATTATGCACGAGCGCATGATCCGGAAGGCGCTGACCGACGCAGGTTACCAGGCAGCCCTGCCGAACCTGGGCGGGCCGTTCGGCGAGTCCGTCTACCTGACCTCGCTGGCGCCGAACAGCGAGATCGGCCGCCTCGCGGAGCAGGCCGCGGAGTACGCCCGGTGAGCTGGCGGCAGGGTATCCATGGCTACGCCGCCCGCTGGGGCGTCGAGACGCAGCCGCTCCGGCGTCCGAACGCACCACACCTCTCGCGACCGGCGCGGTTCACGAAAGGCTGCTTCATCTACGACCCGGCCCACGTCGCCGTGTGGTTCATGCACAACGGCCACCAGTGCTTCGGCACCGGCCCCGTAATCGGGCTGGACGTCTGGGACGACGACTATGGGTTGGCGTTCGCGTTCACGCCGCCCCCCACTGCCTACTCGCTCGTCTGCGGGATCGCGGAAGGGCGCTACGCGCAATGCTCGGTCGGGTTTGGGCTCACGGCCGGCCGACTAGAGCCGATGCGTGGCGGCACGGGCGATGTGGTAACGTCCGCGGTGCTGACGGAGATCAGCATCGTGCCGTTCGGCGCCTGTCCTGGCACGGCCTGCTGGCATTCGGCGAACGTCGCAGGCGGCCTGCCGTCCCACGCGACCGCGCTGGCGCCTCGCTGGGCGCAGGGTCGCGCCCGCGCGCAGCTGGCCCGCCTGAGCGGTGGACGAGCGGTGGCAGCATGAGCGATCTGTCCGGGACCATCGGAGCACTCGGCCTTGGCGCACGTGCGCCTCTCGCCGATGCTGGCGAGGTCAGCGCCGTTATCGCGACGCCCGACCGGATCGACGCCTGGGTGGCCGTTGCACGACCAGGCGACCGCTTCGCCTATGCGACGCGGCAGTACCTGCCGACAGGATCGCCGGGCCCGAAGCGGCTGCGCGCGCTTGAGGAAGCGGGGCTGGTTCATCTGTTCCAACGCCGCAGCGAGCTGCGGCCGGGCTGGTTCACCTATTTCGCCGAACGCACCAGCCAGCGCGCACCGGTGCCGAAGCCGAGCGCGGCCCGCCAGCGCCTGTCACTGCGTCCTCCGATGATCCCGGATGACACGGCCGACCTCGACGTGATGGAGCAGGTACTGGCCGTGCTGGAGCGTTCGGCGCGGTTCGGCCGCCCTTGTCCGACGGACCACCAGCTGGCCGAACGCGTCGAAGCCGGCGTTGAACAGGTGCGCGGTGCGCTGGTCGCACTTCAGGCTGACCACGCCATCGTCGTTCATGCGGCGCCGGCACCGACGTTGCGCCGGGTAACGATCCTCTCGGCGGGTTGGACGACGGGATACGCGGTATGACGCCCGCCACACCCGCGTCGCGTATCCTCTGGGCACTTCACCCCGGCTCGCTGCAAACCCTGCTCCACCAGGCAGCCTTCGAAGCACTGGTGCCAGGTACGATCCAGTTCGCCCTAGCGCCATTCACAGGACAACGCGGCGCGGCATCGCGCCTGAGCCGGTTCGGGATGGCGCCGTCATGGTGCTTCCGATTGCCGGGATGCTGGCGTCCCGCGGGATGGTTCGAGGAGCAACGACCTATGAGGATGTAACGGACTAGGTGCGGGAGTGCGCGCCCGACAGGCGCCTATCAACGATTATCCTAGAGGTTCACAGCCCGACCGCGGTGTCGGCCGCAAGGAGCGTCAACCTGTCCGACGCATTTCTGGTTCTGCTGTTGGCCTTCGCTAGGACGCCCGCTATGAGCACGCCGACTCAGGCATCGGCTTGTGTCGGAGGTCAGGGAAGGTTGTAGCCGACGCGCTCGCAACCCATTTGCCGGTAACGAAATAGGAAGCTCTACCCGCGAGAAGCTTCCGCAGACACCAGGGTGTGAGACAGGTTGAAGCAACCTCGTAACGGGCTTGGTAGGAAGTATAGATGAACGACACTCTGCTGAAGCCTTTGGTCGCTGCCCCGACTGCGGTGGCGAACGTCAGAATCGTGCCCCTGCGTCTCGGCTCTCGTCGTCCTATGCAGACCAACGCCGCACGCCATTCACGTTAAGCGACCTGGAAGCCGACTGCCGTTGTACTCAGATCGAGGATTCTAGCGTATCTCCCGCTCCATCGTATAAAAAGCGAATGGAGTTGATGGAGGTGGGATGTCTTCTAGCAGCATTGTACTGAAAAATTACGCTCGAGGCAGCGGCAGCTTCCATCAGCATCGCCGACAGATCGTCCGCTCCATCCTTGACGGTCAAGGCCGCCCAGAGTCCCTGTCCCCTTTCCTACGCCAAGCGCTGTTTAGGCTTCGCGCTGAGACGTGGAGCGTGTTCAAGTTCGGTCGCAAGGACTGGGATCTGTGTGACAGGCTGCTCGGGCTGGAGAGGTCCGAGGTCGATGCGTCCCTCCTAGCGCTTGTCACCGAGTACGTCCTGTCCAACTTGGACGCAGTCCAGAGGCTGCTAACTATCAGCCACGGCATGAGCGCGCGACTGCTCCGCTCACAGGTCTTGGAAGAGGGTCCAGACGCCTTATCAGCGCTGGATGCGCAATCGCTCTTCGGACTCCGACTCCAGTGCGCAGGTAACCAGCACTCTACCGAGTCCATGCATAAGCAGCTTCAAACGATCCTCGGGCCGGGTTGGGCGCGCTCCAGGCTGAGCTATCCACTTATGTACCACTTTGCTGCCCATCCGCCGGCAGGGCAGCTCGACAGCTTTCTGTCTTATGTCCTCACCGGAGAGGAGCGACGCTCCGAACGTCTTGCCCTGAAGCTCATGCTTGACGACGATGCCGGCCTCGATCTTCCTTTGGCGTTCAAGTTGTACCTTGGCCTGATGGGGCACCCATACGATGCTCTCGAACTTGCTTTAAATCACTTCGAGCAGTGGGTCGCTACAGACCGGCCGGTTGACCTGTCTCTCCGCCACTTCGTCGACAGAATGGCTGCCGTCCTGCCCGGATCACGTGCTGAACGACTGGCTTCCTTCGTAACTGGAAATACTCCGACTTCCGAACGGGTAGACCCGCTCGTCCTTCAGCGAGGCTTCGGCTTAGATGCTGCCGATGCTGCCAAGTACGCGGCAATCGTCCAAGCCGACCCTGCAGAAGTCGTGATCGAGAACGCGACTCGGCCAATCGACGTGCTATGTAACATGCGCGCCAGCCAGTACCCTTCACCGCGAGAGTTTCAGTATGTGACCGCCGATGCTGCCGCTTGGGCGTTCATCGACGGAGGCCGGCTGATTACCGCCTTGCTTCGGTCCATGTACATGATTGATCGTGTGCAAAAGGACATCGAAGCTCGCGACGCCCTCCGCCTCATCCTGGCGTTTGGTGCCGTAACGCCCCTTATCGCCTCCGTCCCCTCGGGTATGCTGCTGGTCCGCCGGCTCGCTGCCATGGGCTTCGGCTTAGAACAAACGCCCGATAAGATCGAGCTCGACACCGACATTGTCATCCGCTCGTTACCAGTCCGCGACGACCGGGTCTGGATTAACCTTCTACAATGGGACCTACGCCGCCTAGAAGAAAGCGGAAGGACCGAACAGTGGTTGCGGCACGTTAGGTCGGAAACCAAGCTTCGACCCTCCTATCTGACAGGTATCAACTGGCACTGGGTAGAAGAAATAATTGATTTACACCGATTACGGCCCTTCCGAAGTTTCGATGGAGCCTACCTTTTCATTCACATGGAACTTGAACGGCAATCTGATCCGCTTCGATTACGGCTAATCTTAGATCCGCTACTCCGTGAGCTGAGCTTCGGCGACGCCGTAAACCGCATTGTGGCGGAGTTCGGCACCGCTGCACCGGCTATCGTGCGCCGCTATCTCACAACACAGAACATGCTCGCAAGCGGTCAAGCCCCGAACTACGTCGCGGCGCTCGATCAGCGGGTTCGCGCACTCGAAGTCTGCATCAAAGCTTACAACTTTGGTCCGCTGCTCACCGAGGAAGTCTATGAAGGCGAGGTTCGCACGCTCACAGCCGAGCTGCTGCTCACCGATGTCAACGCTGGCAAGTTCGAGGTGCCATGGGCCACGTTCCGGAAGGATGCAAACTCCTCGCACGAGGACCTACTGTTAGCCGTAGATAGCCTCCGCGCCAGATCGGACCGCGACGCCGCAATGACGGAGCTGACAGAGACGCCCATCTCGTTTCCTAACGGTGCTTCAGAGCGGTACAAGGTTCGTCAGCGCGACCGGGCGCTGTTCAGCCTCGTGATCGACCTGATTAAGGCCTATTTGCAGCACCCGGCGTTTGGCCTTGAAGTTATCCTCTCCGGCCGCTTCAGGCACAACAATCTGCTCCAGGAACTCTGGTCGGCGATGGCGGAGACCAACGCCGCCACTATCCCAGGCGTCAGCGGATTCGCGCAAGACGAGCTCATTGGGGGATACCGTGATGCCGCCGAGACTTTTGTCGATCAGTGGTGCTCTGTTCACATGCAGACCCGACGCCCTGACAAGCCTCAGGCACTTTTCAACCTTGTACCCACGCAGCGTGAAATGGATGCGCTGCTGGAGCGTGCTGCGCACGAGCCTGTTACAACGGGAGTCGTTGATGTGGTGATCGCTTGGATACAAGACACTCTCCGCACGCAGGTCGCGGCTGCTCAGGAAAGCTTTTGCACAACTTTCCGCCAAGAGCTCGCAGCCACGTTCGGTTTGGTGCGGGACACGCAGGCGGAAGCTCTCGCAGCTAGCCGCGCTGCAGAGACCAGTTTTCGGCCCCAGGATATTACCAAGGTACATGGCGCCGTGAACGATGCAGTCATGCGTCGCGTTGACACCCTCGCTGGCTGGTTCGACGGGGTCGACTCGGAGCCCACGGAGACCATATCGCTTGCCGACCTGAGTGTGGCCGTTGAAGCGCTGTTCGAGAACATGCTTAACGGCAAGTCTCTGAAGGCCGACGTGGACGAGCAGGCCCGCCAAGTTCTCTTCAAGCCTGACGATGTCAAGATCGCCTTTGATCTCCTTCGAGAGGTCTACTTCAACGCGCTTCGCCACGGCAGAGGCGGGGAGGTTCGCTTGACTGTACAACGGAGCGGCGCGGATAGCGCCGCGACGGCCGTACCTTTGGCATACCTGTTCACCAACAAAGCAGAGCAAACCGACGATATCGGCCAGCAACTCTTCCAAGGAAACCGGTACTCGGCTGCCACTGACGCAGTGCTGCGCGAAGGCAACTCCGGCCGGGCTAAGATTGCGGCTAGCGCAGCCACGTTAATTGGCCGCGACACCACCGTACTTTGTGTCCGAAACGCGGACACCTACACGTTGGAGGTACCGCTTCGGCCTGAAGCTACGGAGGCTAGGGCGTGACGCATATTCTGGGGATCGAAGACAACGATCAAAAATGGGTTAGGATCGAGCGCCTACTAAAATCAGCAATCGCTAATCCAAAAATTGTCCGGGTCACCGACTTGTTCGATGGAGAAAGGCGCGTAGAAGAATCGGGATGGGACCTGCTCGTGCTGGACATTTCCCTCGACATTCGCGCGAGCGCCCGAGGAGCGCGAGGCACCCACGATTATCAGGCAGGACTTAAGATTGCGAGCCGGATGTATTATCAGGAGTGCGAAATTCCTACGGTAATCGTGACTGGCTTCGACTCCTTTCCTACAGGCTCCCGGACCAGTGAGAAGGACGTTATCTTGGGTCTAGAGGAAGTAGACGCTAGCGTACGCAAAATGCTAGGCGAATATTTGCTGGCAACTGTTAGGTATAATGGCGAAGCTTGGGAAGAGCGCTTTGTAGAAGCACTCCGCAAGGGCGGTCTCGCGTGAAGATAATCGTGATACATGATCGACTCGATACCGGAGACGAGATCGAGTGCGTAACTCGCGATACAGTCGGAAGCGGCTGCCAAGTCGATCGGGCTGACGACGTTCTGTCAGCACGCGACTTGCTGCGGATTAACTTCTACGATCTCGCAGTAGTCGATCTGACCCTGCCGGTGAAACGCGGTCGGGGAGTGCCATCTCTCGATAATGCTGAATTGCTTTTAGCAGAGATATTCGAAACCGGAGACGTACGTGTACCCGCCGACATCCTAGGGATAAGCCTTGATCCAGAGGCAGTTAGCTTAGTGCGGTCATCCATCGGCCAACATCTCATGGGCTGCTTGAATGAGGATCCAAGTGACCTCTGGAAGAAGGATTTTGCCGCGAAGCTCCGCTACATCCGGGCAGCTGGTCAGTCTAGGAGACTTGTTGCTAATTCAAGCCACGACGTGGATCTACTGATCGTGACCGCGTTGGACAAAGAGGCGCAACCATATCGAACTCTGTTTGCGACTAGCCCCTCTGAAAGCTTCCGCGGTGCGCTTCGTTTCGACTTCGTCGACTTTGCTGGCTCAACCCGCCGAGGCATCCTGTACTCCGTCGGCGTCAGCGGCCAGGCACCGACCGGGTCGGCTACGCAGGCGCTCCTCACCCAGTTTAGACCGCGCGTGGCACTAATGAGCGGCTTCTGCGGAGGCGTGCGAACGCGAACTTCTCTTGGCGACGCGGTTGCCTTCCGCAGCAGCGCCGCATGGGATTACGGCAAGTGGGAGGATGTAGCAGGCTCAACCCCAATATTTAAACCTAGGCCAGGGGCGCTAAACGTCCCGGTGCGCGGTCTCCAAGACACGATTAGAGCTATGCTCGAGTCTTACACGCCCGACGATACCACCTTGGATGCCGTCGCAAGGGTAAGCAATCAGCGGCTGAGAGGTTGGCGGCTGATCCAAGAGGCGGCTGGCTCGGGCTCCGCAGTCATAACGAGCAGTGACAAGCTCGAGGAAATCACGCGGGGCGATGATGCGATTCGCGCTGTCGATATGGAGAGTTACGCTTTCTATCACGCCTGCCTCAACACACCCGTGCTCCCTCCCGACTTCGCGTGCATCAAAGCAGTAGCCGACCACTGCAATGGTGAGAAGGACAACACGCTGCATGCCGCCTGTAGCCTCGTGTCGGCTTCGATCATAAAGGAGATCGTCACCCGCCGACATTGCTTTGAGATCAAGCCTAAGTGATGCGGCAGTAGGACCCTCATCACATAATCGGGTCTTGCTTGTGCGGCGATTGCTGCCGTCCTCAGGTTGGGTCAATCACACGGAACGGTTGTTCGATCCGGCGCTCGCTTTGCCACGGAGGGGCCTGGGACCAAGGTGCGGTGATTTGCTCCTCGCCTGTCGTTTTGGTTTTGCGAAACCGCGTGCCTTTCAAGACCGGCGAGAATACCACTGCGCAGTGACACGCCGCCGCCCACTAATCCAAGCATCGCCACTGCAAAGAACAACAGGCGGAATGACCTGCCGGACGTCCAGACACTCCGCACGGCGTTGATAGAATTAGCCGTTGGCAGTAGCGCTACCGACGAGAAGACCCCACACCGTTGCGATGAGGCCGCTTCTATCGCTTCGATCTCAGACTCCGAGACCCGGACAAGCTGCGACGACCTTTGATCTAGCTTCCAAAAAACAATTGCTAATAGGAAAGTCATGAACCCCGCGGCTACTCCGAAGGGCCAGAGCCTTTGTTCTCCTGCAAGTACGTAGGCTAGACCGGTTAAAAGCAAACCGGATGACGCCACAAAGAAGTTGAAAACAGCAATCCGCTGCTCGGCATGAAGTTGAAAGTGACGCCACGCTCGATCAAAGGCAGCCTGTTCGTCTGCGTTCAACTTTGATACCTCCATAACTTCGCCAAACGCCACTATAAATTTAGCCCAGTCTCAGCTAATCCTCGAACTGACAAGCTTAACGATTAACCTTGGTGCGTCAGCGTACGTGTCGCCGATCCTCGGTGCCTCGGAGCTGATCCGCGTCATGCCGTTGCGCGGGTTCATGCAAGCTTCTCCGCCAGAATGAGACGGATCGCCTCCGGCCGAGACGGTGCGGGGTCCTGCCGCTTGATCCAGGCATCCAGCGCGTCCAGCTGAACCGGTTGTAGGCGGACGCCCACCATCGTTCCGATCCCGGTTGCGGGGCGCCCGCGTTTTTTGTTTACAGAAATGCTTGCGTCAGCCACGACTTTATGAATACATAAAAGACGAACCGGAGCAAGGCTTAGGACCCTTGCTCCGGCTCTGACCAACTGCACGGAGCTAGACCATGCAACAGGCTGACCGCGCGCATAGCGCCACGGGGACGTGCGCGTCACCCGGTAACGACCACGAGTTTTCCGGCCCTTCAATCGACAGGCGCAGCCTCATCCTCGGTCTGGCGGCCGCGCCGGCGATCCTGCGGCCGTCAAGCTGGTTCGAGCCCTTCGACGCCGCAACCTGGGTAGAGCGCTGGTATCGCGCCGGGCACCGCGTCATGGCGGACCCCAGCGGCCAGCCCATGCTCTGCCAAACCATGGACGCGGACGAAGATCACGCGGCTCGCATGCGGGCGGAGCTCGGCTGGCCCGGCAACCGGCACGCGCTGTGCCGCTATCTGGCGCGCTTCGCGCCCGTGCGGCCGGGCGCTTATGGCGGCTTCGGGAGCATGGCCGCGTGAGCGCCGAGCTCCCCAGCCGCCGCACCATGCTTGGTGCGCTGGCGTTCGCCCCTGTCCTCGCGGGTTCAGCCCCGACCACCATGTTGCCATGTGCCGCAGCATCCCAACTCTGGTCCGCGGCGCTCGCTGAGTATCGTGCCGCGCGAGCCCGATTTGACGCGGCGATGGTTACGCACAGCGAGGTCGAAAGGCGGTATCACGCAACCAAGCCGCCTGAACTTCACTTCTGCCCCGATCACATCAATCAAACACCCGCGTCATTCGCAGTCCGGCGCGATGAACGGCGACAGGCGATCGAAGCCTATCGTGTCGCCAGCGGTGTCGTTGCAACCGAGCGGGCGCAAACCGAGGCGTGCGCCGCCCACGAAGCTGCCCTGAATAACCTTCTCGCGACCCCGGCGCAGGACGTTGCGGCGATCGCCATCAAGATCAGGCTGGTCATCGAATGGGACTTCGGTGCGGACGAGCTTACCGGCGTCGCTACTGACCTGGAACGGCTGGCAGACGGCTCGCCGGCCGGCGCCCTCCACATCACGAGGGTAGCGGCGTGACGGCCGGTCCATCCAGGCGGCGCCTGCTCGCCGCAGTCGCTACGGCGCCTGCTCTTGCCTTGGCGATCACGCCGGTGTCGCCAGTCGCCGCCACGGAGCTTTCCGATTGGCACAGGTTGCGCGGGACCTTCGAAGCGGCACGCGCCGCGGCTGATCGCTACCATCGAAGGACCTACAAACCCTTTTGGGACGAGGTAGAGGCTGCGACAGGCGTGGCACCCTCGCTTCTGCTGGCCAGGACAGCACGGGACGGAACGGTCCGGCACGTCCGCATCGCACCAGGTAGCAGCTCTGCCGACTATCTGCCTGGCCAACAGGCGGAGGTTGCGACGATCCTAGATAACTATCGGGCATGGTGGGCTCGGTTCGAGGCCAGCGAAGGGCGTCCAGACTGGACGGCCGTGCGCGACCAGATGGATCGTCTGTTCGATGCGGAGGAAGCCGCCCGGCGCGCCTTGATGGCAAAGCCGGCGCCGGATGGCGAAGCCTTGGCCTACAAGGTGAGCCTCGCCCTCGAAAGTGACGAGTTGGCTCCGACCGACCGTGCTGTGCTGCACCGCGACGCCGTGCGCGTTGCATGCGCGCATTCTCAAGCCGTGGAGACGATCTGATGCGTCATTCCGCACACGATCCACAGGCCGCATCGAAAACACCGGTTGACCAAACACCTGCACGTTGCGTACGTAGTATGGATATGAGCGACGACGCCTTCCCGTTCGAACCCAGCGATCCGCTGTTCAGCCTGGGTGCAATCACGCGGATCACGGACATTCCGATGAACCGCATGCGCATGTGGATAGCGCGCGGGTACATCGAGTTGCTTGGCCTCCGCGAGAGCCAGCCAGCGCTCCAGCAAGGCAAGCAGCACAACTTCACCTTCCGCAATGTTATGGTTGTCGCGTTGATGAAGGAGCTGAATGCTCTGGGCGTCGATCTGCGCCCGGCCTTCGAAGCGGCTGAACAGTGGATGGCCTTCGGCGACCTGCCGGGCGAGATGGGCGCGGTTGCCCGCCGCGAGCCCGGCGGACTGTTCGATCCCGCAGAGTTCATGACGCTGCTGGTCTACAGCAACACGGCTCCGCACGTTCGCATGGTCGCGATGAAGAAGGATGCTGGCGGCCGACATGCAATCGGCCTCAACGAACTGTTCTTTCGTGGCGAGCGGGGTTCTCGCGTCCTCTTCGTCAACCCGATCTGGCACGAGATCATGACGAGAGCCGGCGCAGAGCTTACCCGCAAGGATGGCCGGTCGAAGAGAAAACCATCTGTCCCTGGTGCAACTGGTGAGGGAGCGGTTTCATGACCGCACGCGCTACGTTCAAGCAGAGCGATCTGGAGCGGGCGTTGAAGGCGATCCGCAAGGCTGGATATCCCAGCGCGCGGGTCGTCATCGAACCTGGTCGAACCACGATCGTCGCTGGCCCAGCCGAAGGGTCCGATCGTCCAAACAGCTGCGACGAGCTTTTCGGATGACAAAGCGAAGGTGGCTTCCCCGGCACGTCTCCGAAACCACGATCCGCGGGCGGCGCTACTGGCGCTATCGGCGAACCGGACATGCAACGTACTACTTTAAGAACCAGCCTGGAACCGAAGGTTTCTTGGAGGAATTGCGCGCGTGCGAAGACGGTCTATCGGCTCAGCCTATTGCAGCAGGCGCAAACCGTGCGGAACCTGGTTCGTTCGACGACCTGCTGACTCGGTACTATCGGTCACCCGACTTTCTCGATCCTGGCGAGCGGACACGTGTCGTTTACCGCGGGGTTCTGGAGCGATGGCGTGCCCGCACCGGAGCTAATGGCCGTCGATACGGCCAGGCTATGGTCAGCGATCTTCAAGCCAAGCACGTTGAAAAGATGGTGGCAGAACTTCTGCCGTACCGGACCGCCGCGAACATGCTGCGCAAGCGGCTTTCCGCCCTCATGCGGTTTGCAATCCGGATCGGCATGGCAAGTACCAACCCTGTCACCGCGACGCGCGCGTTCAAGGTTGATAGCGCAGGATTTCATACTTGGACTGATGACGAAATTGCCGCCTACGAAGCACGGCATCCTACCGGCACTAAGGCGCGCCTAGCCCTGGACCTGATGCTGTGGACCGGCCAGCGTGGCGGAGACGCGCGCGTACTGGGTCCGCCGAACATCCACGGTAAGCGGCTTGTAGTCACACAGGAAAAGACGGGGGCGACAGTATCGTTGCCGATCCTACCGGCGCTCGCGGACTCGCTTGTGGCGGCGCCCACAGGCGAACTGGTGTTTCTGCTCAACGAGCATGGACGGCCCTTCACGCGCAAGGGTTTTGGCAACAAGGTTCGTCAATGGTGCGATGATGCTGGCTTGTCCGCCTGCTCTGCGCACGGGCTGCGAAAGGCTGCGGCACGTCGCTTCGCAGAGGCTGGCTGTTCGAACCAAGAGATCAAGGCTTGGACCGGCCACACGACCGACAGCGAAGTCGCACGCTACACCGCCGCTGCTTCTAGGGAGCTCTTGTCAGATGCTGCCGCCACAAAACTTTTGGCTACCATCGCTACGCGGTTAGCCAAAGATGACGCTAAGCCGTTGATAAAGGCTGCATAAATGATGAAGCTGGCGCACCCGACAGGATTCGAACCTGTGGCCTCTGCCTTCGGAGGGCAGCGCTCTATCCAGCTGAGCTACGGGTGCGTACGGGCCACGGCCTAGCAGCGGTCGCAGGCGGAGGCCAGCGGTTTCGACGACGCTATCGCGCGCCGTTCGCCAAGGTCACCGGCTGGAACGGCGCCAGGCCACAGGACGCGCCGCTCGGCGGGCCGGTGATGTTGAGAACGGTGATGATGTCCTGCGCGCAGAGCTGGCTGAGGGTGGTTGCGTAGCTGAAGCGCTGCTCGAACCCCAGCCGGGGACAGGGCTGGTCCAGCGTGACGCGGTACACACGCTGGCGGCCGCGCATCACGAAGTCGATCACGCTGTCCGACCGGACCAGACTCTGGCGGATCTGCTGCAAGGGGATGCAGTTCTGCGTCGGGCCGATGGGCGTCGCCGTGGGTACCCGGTCGGGCCGATCGGCGGCGACCACCAGCGGCGCCAGCATCAGCAGGAACGGAAGCTTTCGCATCGCAGGTCACTCCGGCGCGGGCGTCTTGGGCTCGAACGCGCAGAGGTCGGAAACGACGCATCGCCAGCATTCCGGCCGGCGCGCCTTGCACACATAGCGGCCGTGCAGGATCAGCCAATGGTGCGCGCCGTGAAGAAACAGGGCCGGCGTCACGCGCTCCAGCCCCTCTTCCACCTTGGCCGGCGTGGTGCCTGGCGCCAGCCCCGTGCGATTGCCGACGCGGAAGACGTGCGTGTCCACCGCGATGGTGCCGTGGCCGAAGGCGACGTTCATGACCACGTTGGCGGTCTTGCGTCCGACGCCCGGCAGCGTTTCCAGCGCGTCGCGGTCCGCCGGCACCTCGCCGCCGTACTCGTCCAGCAGCCGCTGCGAGAGCGCGATCACGTTCTTGGCCTTGGAATTGTAGAGGCCGATCGTCTTGATGAAGCCGCGCAGGCGTTCCTCGCCCAGCGCCAGCATCTTTTCCGGCGTGTCCGCCACCGCGAACAGCGGCCTCGTGGCCTTGTTGACGCTGACGTCCGTTGCCTGGGCGGATAGCGCAACGGCGACGAGCAGCGTGTAGGGCGATCCCCAGTCCAGCTCCGTCTCCGGCGCGGGATCGTTGTCGGCCAAGCGGCGATAGAATTCGAACACGCGATCGGGGGTGTCCGGACCCCTGAGTCCGGCCGGGCGCCTGCGCTTCGACGGCACCTTGCGGACCTCGCCTCCCGTCACAGGCCCAGCACGTCGCCCATGCGGTATCGGCCGGCGGGGCGATCCGCCAGCCACAGCGCCGCGCGCACCGCTCCGTTGGCGAAGACGACCCGATCGTCGGCCCGATGGTTCAGCTCGATGCGCTCGCCTTCGGTCGCGAACACCACCGAATGGTCGCCGATCACCGATCCGCCGCGCAGCGACGCGAAGCCGATCGTCCCCTCCGTTCGCTCGCCCACCAGCCCGGCGCGACCGTCCACCCGCACCTCCGACAGCGGCGCGCCACGGCCCTTCGCGGCCGCCTCGCCCAGCTGGATCGCGGTGCCGGACGGCGCGTCCTTCTTGTGCCGATGGTGCATCTCGACGATTTCCACGTCCCAGTCCGCCCCCAGCCGCTCGGCCGCCTGGCGGACCAGGATGCCCAGCAGCGTGACGCCAAGCGACGTGTTGCCCGTCTGGAGCACCGCCACGTCCGCCGCCGCCGCGTCGATGGCGGCGTGATGCGCGGAGGTCAGCCCGGTGGTGCCGACCACGATGGGCGTGCCGGCGTCGCGCGCCGCGCGCAGGTGCGCTTCCAGCGCGGAAGGGGCGGAGAAGTCCACCAGCACGTCCGCGAAACCAGCCAGCGGCGCAGGGTCGTCGCCCGCATCCGCCCCGCCCGCGACATGGGCGCCTGCCGCCTGCGCCGCCAGGGCCACGGCACGCCCCATGCGCCCAGCCGAGCCGTAGATGCCTAGACCGGTGGAGCGGACGGGCGCGGTCGGAAGGCGAAGATCGGTGCGGAGTTCGGTCACGCCCCCGCCCCTAGCATCATCGGCCGGCGGAGGTTCAAGGAATCGTCAGCCACTCGTCCCGCACGTCCTGGTCCCCTTCGTCCCGGAAACGGACGGAACGCTCCTGCACGAAGCGCTCGGGGTCGAGCCGGCCCAAGGCCCAGGCCGCCGCCCCGCGGACCGCCGACGCGGGGTCAACCAGCAGTCGCGCCACGGGGTCCGCCAGCGCCGGCTCGCCCGAATTGCCCGCCGCCACCAGCGCGTTCCGGACCATGCGGTCGCGGCCCACCCGCTTGATCGGCGACCCGGCAAAGACCTGGCGGAACCCCGCATCGTCCAGCGCCATCAGGTCCGCCAGCCGCGGTGCGGCCAGCTCCGCGCGCGGCAGGAACGCGCGGTTGGCGCGCGCCTGGTCGGCGAACTTGTTCCAGGGGCACGCCGCCAGGCAGTCGTCGCAGCCATAGACCCGGTTGCCGACCCCTTGGCGCAGGTCGCGCGGGATCGGCCCCTGATGCTCGATCGTCAGGTACGACACGCAGCGCCGCGCATCCAGCTGGTAGGGTGCCGGGAACGCGTCGGTCGGGCAGGCCCGCTGGCACGCGTCGCAACTGCCGCAGCTCCCCTTGGCCGGCGGCGTCGGCTCCAGCTCCAGCGTGGTGTAGATCGCCCCCAGGAACAGCCAGCTGCCATGGTCCCGGCTCAACAGGTTGGTGTGCTTGCCCTGCCAGCCCAGCCCCGCCGCCTCCGCCAGCGGCTTTTCCATCACGGGGGCCGTGTCCACGAACACCTTCACGTCCGCCCCCGGCGCCTGCGACACCAGCCAGCGCGCCAGCGCCTTCAGCTGGCGCTTCACCACGTCGTGGTAATCGGCGCCTTGAGCATAAACCGACACGCGGCCCCGCATCTCCTCGCCCGCCAGCGCCAGCGGGTCGAGCGTCGGCGCATAGCTCATGCCCAGCGCGATCACCGATCGCACCGCCGGCCACAACCCGGCGGGCGAGCCCCGTTCCCCCTCGCGCGCTTCCATCCAGATCATGGAGCCGTGCCGCCCGTCGGCCAGCCATTCGCGAAGGCGCACGGCCGTTCGCGGCGCCGCGTCCGCACGCGCCACCCCGCAGGCGGCGAAGCCCAGCGCGAACGCCTGGTCGCGCATCACGTCTTCCAGCTTGTGCCCTGGCACGCGCCCCCGCTAGCACAGGCGTTCGCGAACCGGGAGCAGGCGTGGAGAAGGAACTGGCGGTCGAGGCGCAGGGGCTGATGAAGCGGTTCGGAGAGCGGCGCGTGGTGGACGGCGTCGACCTGGCCGTACCGCGCGGCGCGATCTACGGCGTGCTGGGCCCGAACGGCGCGGGCAAGACCACCACGCTCCGGATGCTGTTGGGCATCATCGAGCCCGACGGCGGCGAGCGCCGGCTGCTGGGCGCCGCCCACCCGCGCGACGCGGGCGACCGGGTGGGCTACCTGCCCGAGGAGCGCGGCCTCTACCCGGCCATGAAGGCGCGGGAGGCGATCGCCTTCATGGGCTCGCTTCGCGGGCTTTCCTGGAACGAGGGCCGCGCGCGGGCCGGCGCGATGCTGGAGGCGGCCGGGCTGGGCCACGCCGCCGACCAGAAGATCCGAAGGCTGTCCAAGGGCATGGCCCAGCTGGTGCAGCTGCTGGGATCGGTCGTTCATCGACCGGACCTGCTGGTGCTGGACGAACCCTTTTCGGGCCTGGACCCCGTCAACCAGGAGAAGCTGGAGGCGCTGATCGTCGCCGAGCGCGATCGCGGCGCCACCATCCTCTTCTCCACCCACGTCATGGCCCATGCCGAGCGGCTGTGCGATCGGCTGGCCATCATCGCGGGCGGGCGGCGCCGGTTCGAGGGGACGGTGGACGACGCGCGCGGCACCCTTCCCTCCCGCGTGCGCTACGTGCCGCGCGAGAACGCGGGGGTGGCGCCGCTGCTGCCGCCGGATGCCGAGCCGGACGGTCCGGGCTGGCGCTTCGCGCTGCCGCCGGACGGGGTGGAGCCCGTGTTGGAGCGCGTGCTGGCGGCCGGGCACGGCATCGCGGGGCTCACCATCGAACGCCCCAGCCTGCACGAGGCGTTCGTCCGCGTCGTGGGCGAGGCGGCAGTACGCTCGGAGCCTTCGGCATGAGCGCGCGCCGCACGCTTCGCCAGGTGCTGACGGTGGCGCGCCGCGACTTCACCGCCACCGTGTTAACGCCCATCTTTCTCCTGTTCCTGTTCGCGCCCGTCATCATGGGGTCGCTGGGCGCGGTGGGCGGACTGGGCGCGGCCAGCGCCACCGACGGATCGCGCGGGCAGGCTCGCGTGGTGGCCATCGTGCCCGACGAACTGGCCCGTTCCTTTGCGGAGGCCGACCTGCGCCTGCGCGCGGCGTTTCGCCGGGACGAGGCGCCGCCAGCGCTCGCCACCATCCGCACCGGCCGCGATCCGGCGGCCCAGGCGCGCGCCGCCTTTTCGGCCACCGACTATGACGCCGCGGCCGTTCTCTACGGCCCGCTGGACGCGCCCGTGGTGCTGCGCGGGCCGCTCGACCGGGCGTCCGCGCGCTACGTGGCGCTGCTCGCGCGCGAGGTGCTGGCGGACCGCCGATTGGGCACCGACCGGCCCAGCGTGACGGTGCGCGAGGAGCTGTTCACCCGTCGCGGCGCGTCCGCGGGGGGACAGGGCCAGTCGGCGTTCCTGGCGGTGTTCGGCGTCTTCTTCCTGACGCTTTTCCTGGCCGGACAGGTAGTCGGCACCATGGCGGAGGAGCGCAACAACAAGGTGATAGAGGTGCTGGCCGCCGCCGTGCCGCTGGAGGCGGTTTTCCTGGGCAAGCTCTTGGGCATGTTCGGGGTGGCGGTGCTGTTCGTCGCCTTCTGGGGGGTCGTGCTCGGCCAGCTTTCCGCCTTTCTGCCGCCGCCAGTCGCGGCGGGGCTAGGCACGCTGGTACCGGCCGTCGGCAGCCCTGCCTTTGCGGCCCTGTTCTTTGCCTATTTCACCGCCGCCTACCTGTTGCTCGGCTCCGTCTTCCTGGGCGTCGGCGCACAGGCCAGCACCATGCGCGAAATCCAGATGCTGTCGCTGCCCATCACCATCGTCCAGGTGGGCATGTTCGCCCTGTCCACCGCTGCGGCCTCGCGACCCGGCAGCGGCCTGGCGCTGGCGGCAGAGCTGTTTCCCCTCTCGTCACCCTTCGCCATGGCGGGTCGCGCCGCCAACCGGCCCGAGCTGTGGCCGCACCTGCTGGCACTGGCGTGGCAGGCGGGCTGGGTCGCGATCTTTATTGGCATCGGCGCGCGCGCGTTCCGCCGCGGCGTGCTCCAGTCCGGAAGTCCAGGCGGCTGGTTCCGGCGGAAGAAACCGGCCTGATTGATCCTCCCTCGCCAAGGGAGGATTGACCGTGCGCCCGTGGAAGCAGGCGTGCGACTTCCTACATCGGAGTTATGGAAAACACTTCGGATCGCCGCGGCGTGCTCGCCGCCGCCATGGCCGGCGTCGCGGGCCTGTTGTTCGGATGCAGGGGGCAGGAGGCCAGGGCCGCCGAAACCTATCCCGTCCGCTATCCCGATGCCGAGTGGAAGCGCCGCCTGTCGCCCGCCGCCTATGGCGTTCTGCGCCACGAGAATACGGAGCGTCCGTATTCCAGCCCGCTGAACGCGGAGCATCGCGCCGGCCTGTTCGCCTGCGCCGGATGCGCGCAGCCGCTCTTCTCCAGCCGCACCAAGTTCGAGAGCGGTACGGGTTGGCCGAGCTTCTGGGCGCCGCTGCCGAGTGCGGTCGGCACCAAGACGGATCGCACCATGTTCGTGGCGCGCACGGAGGTTCATTGCGACCGGTGCGGCGGCCATCTGGGCCACGTCTTCGACGACGGTCCGCGTCCGACCGGCAAGCGCTACTGCATGAACGGCGCCGCCATGTCGTTCAGGCCCGGACGGGCATAAAGGTTCAACCCTGGGGCAGTACGGGGCCGGCGTCCGCGAACACCATGGCCGGCAGCGCGATGAACGGCGCCGCGTCGCCTGCCGGCGCATGGTCGGAATAGATGAAGCCGTTGGTCGGGTAGCTGGAGGTACCCAGGTCGTGCTGCGGACCGTACCAGACGCGCACCTGGCTCCAGTCCCCCGCCGCCGACACGTCCACCGCACGCACGTCGCGCTCCACCTGGCCGCGGCGCGACCAGTTGGCGTGGGTCAGCAGCACTTCGCGGTCGTTGACCACCCGGCTGACCATGGCGACGTGGCCGACCCGCATCCGCCGCGTCGCCTCGAATGCCAGCACCGCGCCCTCACGCGGGCGCTGGCCGCGATCGTAGCGGCCCGCCGCCTGGCCCCACCAGGTGTTGGCGTTGCCGCGGATCTGGATGCCCGACACCTCGCGCGCATAGGGCGCGCACTGCCAGAACTGAGCGGAAGCGGGAGCGACCGCGCCCAGGGCGCACGCCACTGCCAGCGCGCAACGCACTGTGAAATAACCGAATTTCATTGCGACCCCTTTGGCGAAGCGCCTGTGTCGAGGGTCGGGCTACGGCTCAGAGGTTAATAAGAAAAGCCGATGCGGAACCTTTAGCGGCAAAGCGTGTTTTGGCGCCGACGATCGGAAACGCGTTTTCGACTGGTCTTTTCCCGGCCTCGTCTCATCCGGCGTGCGGATTGGTCTCCATCGCCGCTTCTGCGGTCGCCCGCTCCAGCCGCGCCTCGTGCTCGGCACGGCCGAACGGGAATCGGCTGAAGAAGAACGCCGTCAGTAGCGCCAGCACGAGATACCCCGATCCGAACACCAGCGTCAGCCGGTCCAGCGTCGCTTCCGGAACCCGGCCGGGAACGGCGTGCTCGGGAAAGCCGGCAACCGACAGGATGGCCGTGGCCAGGAAGATGCCCACCCCCGACGTGCATTTCTGGACAAAAAAGGAGCCTGCGAAGAACACGCCCTCCGACCGGATGCCGGTTCGCGCTTCCGACTCCTCCACCACGTCCGCCATCATGGACGCACCCAGGATAAAGGCGGACACGCCGCACGCGGTGGCCGCCACGGAACAGCCGATCAGAATGGGGATGCGCTTCGGGTCGTCGGCGGCCGGGAACAGCCCTGCCAGCCGCAGCCAATAGGGTGTCGTCTGGATCGCCGCGCCCACCACGGCCAGCCGCCACGCCGCCGCTTGCTTGCCGAAGCGACTGCCGAGCCGGGGTGCCAGCGCGAAGGCCGTCAGCGCCGCCACGAACAGCGCGGCCGTCGCCAGCACCAGCGTGGCATTGGAGAACTGCCACACATAGGTGTTGAGGTACGTGCCTAGCGCATAGATCAGGCCCTGGTTCGTATAGGCGCACAGGCTGGCGAGCATCAGGATCAGGAAGCCGCGGTTCTTTACCGTCGCGCCCAGCGCCCGGAAATCCTCGCCAAGGGTCCGCCGCTCCGCCGACCGCTTGGGCAGCAGCGGGATCTGCCGGTGCGTGCCCGCCGACGACACCAGGATCGCCAGCACCATCAGCACCGCGCCCGCCAGCGCATAGCCGCGATAGCCGTCGCGGTTCAGCAGGCCGTTCACCGCGCCCGCCGCGGGCTTCAGGAAATACAGCCACGCGGACAGCCCCATGGCGAGCCCGCCCGCCCAGCCCAGCAGGTAGCGCCAAGCCATGATGCGCGTGCGTTCGTCGTAGTCGCCCGACAGCTCGGGCGTCAGCGCCACCGACGGCACTTCATAGGCACTCACCGCCGTCCGCACGAGAACCGCGCAACCGAACAGCCAGGCCAGGAGCATCGCCTCCGACCCGGCCGCCGGCGGGTTCCACAGCGCAATCCAGAACACCGCGATCGGCAGCGCCGACGCGTACATCCACGGGTGCCGCCGCCCCCATCGCCCGCGGGTCCGGTCCGACAGGAAGCCCACCGCCGGGTCCACCACCGCGTCGATGACGAGCGCGGCCATGATGACCAGCCCCACCGTCGCATAGGGCAGGCCCACGACCTGGTTGTAGAAGGCCAGCAGGAACGACCCGAAGCCCGCGTCCTTCACGCCATAAGCCACCGCCCCGAAGCCGTAGGCGGCGATGGTCGCGTGCCCCAGCTGCCGGACGGGCGGCGCCGTTCCCGTCGTCGTAGCGTAGGACGCGGCGCTCACCGGAACTGGTCCAGGGCCGCGAACATCCGCGGCTGTTCCGGATCCCAGCTGGCGCGCGTGCCGATCGTCATGCCGCCGTCCACCACCAGGTGCGTGCCCGTGACGAAGCCCGCGTCCTCGCTCAGAAGGAAGCAGACGGCGGCCGCGATATCCTCCGGCCGGCCCGCGCGCCGCACAGGCTGGGCGGTGACCGCGACCTGCTCGATCGCCGCATTGGCGACCGCGTGGCGATCCTCCGGCAGGCCCAGATGCCGGGTAAAGATGTTGGTAGTGATGAAGCCCGGCACCACCGCGTTCACGCGCACGCCGAATTGCGCCAGGTCGGCCGCCGCCAGCCGCGTCAGGTGCAGCACGCCCGCCTTGGCCGTGGAATAGGCGGTGGGAGCATAGCCGGTGCCGAGCGCCGACACGCTGGACGTGTTGACGATCGCGCCGCCGCCGCGCGCCTGCATGACGGGCGCAGCGTACCGGATGCCGAGCGCCACCGACCGCAGCAGCAGGTTCATGGTCCGGTCCCAGTCCGTGCTCGCGATCTCGCCGATCGGCTCGCGCGCACCGCCAGCACCCGCATTGTTGAACAGCAGGTCGACACCATTCGACGCTTCGATCAGCGCGACGATGTCCGCTTCTGCCGTCACGTCGCAGCGGCGAAAGGCGATGCCCGGATGCGCCTGCGCCAGCGCGTGACCGCCCACCTCGTCCACGTCGCCGACCAGCACCTGTGCGCCCTCGGCTGCCAGCCGGATCGCGGTGGCCCGCCCGATGCCAGACGCGCCGCCCGTCACCACCGCCCGCTTGTTCGCGAACCTGCGCTCCATCGACATGGCCTCTCCCTCTTTGCCGCTTACGGTAGGCGCGGCAGGCCCGTCCGTCGAGCGATCTTCGAAGAAGCGGTCCGGCGCTTGCCCCCCGGATCGCCGCGCCCTAACCCGGCATCAGCTTGTTCAAGGATTGCGAATGGCCCTGGATCCCGAAACCTTTGACGCGCTGATCGACGGCGTCCGCCGCTTCGTCGCCGAGCGGCTTCGCCCATTGGAGGCGGAGGTGGAGGCGAACGATGCGATCCCCGACGCCGTGATCGGCGAGATGCGCGACATGGGCCTGTTCGGCCTCTCCATCGCAGAGGAGCATGGCGGGCTGGGCCTGACGATGGAGGAGGAGTGCCGGGTAGCGATCGAGATGGGTCGCACCACGCCGGCCTTCCGCTCCAGCTTCGGCACGAACGTCGGCATCGGCAGCCAGGGCCTGGTCATGGCCGGCACACCCGAACAGAAGGCGGAGTGGCTGCCCCGCATCGCCAGTGGCGAGATCATCACCAGCTTCGCGCTCACCGAGCCCGAGGTCGGTTCCGACAGCGGATCGGTGAAGACGCGCGCCGTCAAGGACGGCGACACCTACCGCCTGTCGGGCACCAAGCGCTACATCACCAATTCCGACAAGGCGCAGCTCTTCACCGTCATGGCGCGCACGGGCGACCAGCCCGGGGCACGTGGCGTGTCCGCGTTCCTGGTGCCCCGCGACCTGCCCGGCGTGACGCTGGGCGAGCCCGAGAAGAAGATGGGGCAGAAGGGCGCCAAGGTGTCCGACGTCCATTTCGACGACGTGCCCGTGCCCGCCGCCAACCGGCTGGGCGCGGAGGGCGAGGGCTTCAAGATCGCGATGCGCGTGCTCGACCGCGGGCGCCTCCATATCTCGGCGGTCTGCGTCGGCGTGGCGGAGCGGCTGATCGCCGACTGCGTCGCCTATGCGTCCGACCGCCAGCAGTTCGGCCAGCCCATCGCCAACCACCAGCTGATCCAGGCCATGATCGCCGACAGCAAGACCGAGGCGCTGGCCGCCCGCGCGCTGATGCTGGAAACGGCGCGCAGGAAGGATGCCGGCGACGACGTGGTGCTCGAAAGCGCGGCCGCCAAATACTATGCGTCGGAAATGGTCGGCCGCGTCGCCGACCGTGCCGTCCAGATCTACGGCGGTGCGGGCTATATCGCCGACTATGGGATCGAGCGGCTCTATCGCGACGTGCGCCTGTTCCGCATCTACGAGGGCACCAGCCAGATCCAGCAGATCATTATCGCCCGCGAGACGCTGAAGCGGGGCGGCTGAGCAAAGACAAAAGGGAGAGCGACATGGACACTACCAACCTGTTCCGGCTGGACGGCCGCACCGCGCTGGTCACGGGTGGCAGTCGCGGCATCGGCAAGATGATCGCCGCCGGCTTCATCGCACAAGGCGCCAAGGTCTATATCTCCAGCCGCAAGGCGGACGCCTGCTTCGCCGCGGCCGAGGAGCTGGGGCCGAACTGCACCGCGCTGCCGCAGGACGTGTCCACCGTTGCCGGCTGCAAGGCGCTGGCCGAGCAGCTGGCGGCCGAGACGGACCGGCTCGACATCCTGGTCAACAATGCCGGCGCCGCCTGGGGCGAGCCGTTCGAGGTGTTTCCGGAAAAGGGCTGGGACAAGGTCATGGACCTGAACGTCAAGTCGCCCTTTTTCCTGACCCAGGCGCTGCACGCCGCCCTCAAGGCCGCAGCATCACCCGACCGGCCGGCCAAGGTCATCAACATCACCTCCATCGACGGCCAGCGGCTGAACGGCTGGGACACGTACAGCTATCACGCCTCCAAGTCGGCGCTGATCTACCTCACCAAGCGCATGGCCGCGCGCCTGGTGCAGGACTCGATCAACGTCACCTCCATCGCGCCCGGCGCCTTTGCCAGCGAGATGAACCGCGCCGCCCGCGATCACGGCGACCAGGTGGCCAAGGGCATCCCCGCGCGCCGCATCGGTGTGGCCGAGGACATGGCGGGCGCCGCCATCTACCTCGCCAGCCGCGCGGGCGACTATGTGGTCGGCGACACGATCACGGTGGACGGCGGCCTGGTCAACGCCGCGCTCGGCACCAGCATCGACGCATGACACCCCGATCCTCCCCGAGACAAGCTCGGGGAGGAACACACCCGTTGACCCCCCACCCCTTCTCCCCTAAGGGCCGCCCCGCAGTCCGGGCAACCGGGCTCCGTCCGAGACAGCGGGTGCGCGTCAGCGCTTAATTCCCCGCCGAGACGGGAGCAGAAGGATCAGGCGGGCGGCGACGCCCGCGACCGGGAAGCCCGTGGCGGCGTCCCTTCCCATGCCCCCATCGCTGGACAGGCCGATCCGCACGCAGCGGTTCGGCCGACGTAACCGGGCGACGGGGTGTCACAGCCTCTTCGCCTATTGTGTGGAGAATGGCATGGATCGTGCTGAAAAGGCCGCGGCCGTTGCCGAGCTCAACCGCAACTTTTCCGAAGTCGGCGTGGTGGTCGTCACCCGCAACAACGGAATGACGGTGGCGCAGTCGACGACGCTGCGCAACCGGATGCGGGAAGCCGGTGCGACCTACAAGGTCTCGAAGAACAAGCTGGCCAGGATCGCGCTGAACGGCACCGACTATCTCTCGATCGGCGACATGCTGACCGGGCCGGTAGCTCTGGCGACGTCCACGGACCCCGTCGCGGCCGCCAAGGTGGCGGTCGACTTCGCGAAGACGAACGACAAGTTCGAAATCGTGGGCGGAGCCATGGGCTCGACGCCGCTCGACGTGGCGGGTGTGCAGGCTCTGGCGACGCTTCCGTCGCTGGACGAGCTGCGTGCCAAGATCATCGGCCTCATCAACGCGCCGGCGACCAAGCTCGCGACCATTGCGCAGGCCCCGGCCGCGCAGCTGGCCCGCGTGCTGTCGGCGTATGCCGAGAAGGAAGGCGCGGACGCCTGAGGGCAACCGTGCAGACGCTTTTCTAGCTTTTAAAGGAACAAGAAAATGGCAGACCTGAACGCGCTGGTTGACCAGCTGTCGCAGCTCACCGTGATCGAGGCGGCCGAGCTCTCCAAGATGCTCGAGGAGAAGTGGGGCGTGTCCGCCGCGGCCGCCGTGGCCGCTGCGCCTGCCGGTGGCGCCGGTGGCGCCGCTGCTCCCGCCGCCGAGGAGCAGACCGAGTTCGACGTGATCCTGACCGGCGACGGCGGCAAGAAGATCAACGTCATCAAGGAAGTCCGCGCGATCACCTCGCTCGGCCTGACCGAGGCGAAGGCCCTGGTCGAGGGCGCGCCCAAGGCGATCAAGGAAGGCGTGTCCAAGGACGAGGCCGCCAAGATCAAGGCGCAGCTCGAAGCCGCCGGCGCGACCGTCGAGGTCAAGTAAGCCCGAGCGGGCGAGACGGGCCAGCGCACGCTGGCCCGCACGCCTACCGGGCCGGCCGGCGGCGCTTCGCGCCGTTCGACGTCACGGGCTTCGCCCGGGACGCCGGCCGGACAAGAACAAGGGGCGGCACCCACAAGGGCGCCGCCCCTTTTCTATCGCGATACGCGCGCCGCTTCCGCCCCCGCCTGCGTTCCCGCCTCCATCCCGAACGCCTCCCGCATCACCCAGTCCACCACCCTGGCCCCGTTGGGCGAACTCGGCGTCACCACATCGAAATGCGTCGGCGCGGGCGGGTCCAGCACCGCGACCGGATCGCCCGACGCCCTGGCCGCCGCGATCTCCGGCGCCATGAAGGGCGCCAGCTCGCCGCGCACGAACAGCTGCCTCGCACCCAGCGGCCAATGCTCCGCTCCCGACGCCATCCGGTACTCGGCCGGTTTCTGCGCCGGTGTGCCGCCCATCAGCGGCGCGATGACGGGGCGGCCGCAGACCTGCGCATCGGCACCTACGAAGGGCGCCAGACCCGCCGGCCCGTCGATCATCGCCACCGCACGCGGCCGGATCGTCGCCGTCCAGGGCGCGGGCAGCTTCGGCCGCGCCGCCGCCCAGGCCGCCAGCTGCGCGCCCGCCGAATGGCCCACAAACGCCACGCGCGTCAGGTCGAGCGGATAGCGCTTCGCCAGCATCGTCAGCCGATCCTCGGCCGCTGCCACGTCCTGGAACGTGCCCGGCCAGCCCGCCCCCGAATCGCCCAGCCGGCGATAGGTGACGCTCCACACCGCTGCGCCCTTTCGCCGGAACGCCTCGGCCAGCGAACGCAATTGTGGCATTCCGCCCATGTCGTTCGACCAGCAACCGCCATGCACCAGGAACACGACCGGAAACGGTCCCCTGCCCCCCGGAAGCCGCAGCTCGCCCGACCGCCGGTCGTCCGTCCCGTAGCGGATCGTCGCCGTGGGCGGCGGGGCGCGCTTCGCCTCCGCGTCCAGCGCCGCCATCGATCCCGCCGGTGCTGCCTGCGCCGTCAGCAGCAGCGCCAATGCCATGCTCGTCATTCGCCAACCTCCAGGATGGAAGGGGATCACGGCGTGTAGCAGCGGGATAGGACGGAAACGACATCTCCAAGCGCCATCGGAAATGCTCGCCTTGACATTGACACAAGTGTGGCGGAAATGAGGCGGGTTGAAGCAGATCGAACGAGGCTGTGATGCGCGCCAACTTCACCAACTTCGCACTCCTTCCACTCCTGCTCGCGGGGTGCAGCCAGTCGCCGGAACGCTCCGAACAGGTTTCCGAGCCTATCGGGAACGCGCCCGACATCGCCCCCAGCGCCGCACTAGGCGTGGCCTTCACCTATCGCTACGCTTTCGCGCTCGACGCCGCCCGCCTATCCGCCGCGCAGGAGGCCCATGCCCGCGCCTGCGAGGCGTTGAGCATCGCGCGCTGCCGAATCACGGGCTTTCGATACCGGGTAGACGGGGAAGACAGCGCCACCGGTCGGCTGGAGATGCGGCTCGCCCCCGATATCGCCCGCCGCTTCGGCCAGCAGGGTGTCGACGCGGTACGCGCGGTGAACGGCAAGCTGGTTGATGCCGAGGCGACCGGCACCGACGCAGGCGCCGAGCTGGAGCGCCTGGCCGGCGAGCAGCAGGCGGCCGATGCTGCCGCCCGCGCGGCCGGGTCGCGCGCCGCCGCCACGCCCGACGCCTATCGTCGCGACGAGCAGCAGGCCCGGCAGGACGAGGCCGCGTCGCGCGCCGCCGTCGCCCGTACCGCCGCCGCGGAGCAGCGCCGCGCACTGGCCGCGACGCCGGTCACCTTCGAGTATGAATCCGGAACCGGCCTGTCCGCCATCGACACCGGCGCACCCTTCCGCAGCGCGGGCGCCACCGCGCTCGCCTCGGCGCGCGTCACCCTGGCGTTGACGTTGGGCATCTTGGCCCTTGCCGCGCCGCCCGCGATCGTGCTGGCCCTGCTGCTGCTGCTCGTGCGGCGCCTGCGGCCGGCATGGCGCCGCTGGTTCCCGGCGGGTGAGGCGGCGTCCGCCGGCTGATTGCGCCACCCCGCCCCCTCCCCTATAGCCCGCGCCTTCCCGCCGACGCAGGATCGATCATCGGACGATCGAGCACGGAGGCGACAAAGAAGCAGGGGACCGGAATGGCTCGCCGCCGCCAGATCTACGAGGGCAAGGCCAAAATCCTTTATGAGGGTCCGGAGCCGGGCACCTTGATCCAGTATTTCAAGGACGACGCGACCGCCTTCAACGCCCAGAAGAAGGGCACCATCAACGGCAAGGGGGTGCTGAACAACCGCATTTCCGAACACGTGTTCACGCTGCTCGACAGCATCGGCGTGCCGACCCACTTCATGCGCCGCCTGAACATGCGCGAGCAGCTGGTCCGGCAGGTCGAGATCGTGCCGATCGAGGTGGTGGTGCGCAACGTCGCGGCGGGCTCGCTGTCGAAGCGGCTGGGGATCGAGGAAGGCACCAAGCTGCCCCGCACCATCATCGAATATTACTACAAGTCCGACGAGCTCGGCGATCCCATGATCTCCGACGAGCATATCGCGGCGTTCGGCTGGGCCAATCAGGAGGAGATGCACGACATCGCCGACCTGGCAATCCGCGTGAACGACTTCCTGACCGGCCTGTTCGCGGGCGCGCAGATCCGGCTGGTGGATTTCAAGCTGGAGTTCGGCCGCATCTGGGACAACGACTATGGCCGCATCATCCTGGCCGACGAGATCAGCCCGGACAATTGCCGGCTGTGGGACATGACCACCAACGAGAAGATGGACAAGGACCGGTTCCGCCGCGACCTGGGCGGCGAGGTGGAAGCCTATCAGGAGGTCGCGCGCCGCCTAGGTCTGATGCCCGAGGGCGCGGACAATCCCGTCCTGGACCTGGACAGCCACCGCAAGCGCCGGGGCAAGTGAGATGCTGGTAAAGGTACACGTCACCCTCAAGCCCGGCGTTCTCGACCCGCAGGGACGCGCCATCGGCCATGCGCTGGGCTCGCTCGGCTTCGACGGCGTAGGCGACGTCCGCGTCGGCAAGGTGATCGAGCTGGAGCTGGCGGACGGCACCGATTCCGCGCGCGTGGACGAGATGTGTCGCCAGCTTCTCGCCAACACGGTGATCGAGAACTACCGGGTGGAGGCCGCGTGAAGACGGCCGTTATCGTCTTTCCCGGCTCCAACTGCGACCGCGACGTGGCGGTCGCGCTGGAGCGGGCGACGGGCAGCCGTCCGGCCATGGTCTGGCATACCGAGGCGTCGCTGCCGGACGGCACGGCTGCCGTCGCCGTGCCCGGCGGCTTCTCCTACGGCGACTACCTGCGCTCGGGCGCCGTCGCGGCGCGCAGCCCCGTGATGCGTGCGGTGGCGGATGCGGCGGCGAAGGGCGTCCCCGTGCTGGGCGTCTGCAACGGCTTCCAGGTCCTGACCGAGGCCGGGCTGCTGCCCGGTGCGCTGATGCGGAACCGCGGGCTGAACTATATCTGCCGCCCTGTCGCGCTGACGGTCGGCGAGGCCAACTCTCCCTTTCTCACGCGCTACACGGCCGGCGAGACGGTGAAGGTGCCCGTCGCGCACAATGACGGCAGCTATTTCGCCGATCCGGAAACGCTGGACCGGCTGGAGGGAGAGGGCCGCGTTGCCTTCCGCTATGCCGAGACGGTGAACGGGTCCGCCCGCTCGATCGCGGGGATCACCAACAGCCAGGGCAACGTGCTCGGCATGATGCCCCATCCCGAACGCGCCGCCGAACCCGCGCACGGCAACACGGACGGCGCACGCCTGTTCGAGGGCCTGCTGGCGGCCGCTTCCTAGGGCGCGTGCCACAACCGGCAGGTGACCCTGCCCGCTTGCCGCCTGCCCTACACGCCGACCCGAAAGGGCGAGAAGTTCGTGTCGTCGTCGAACACGTCGACGCCCTCCGCGCGCTTCAGCCCGCCGACCACAAGGTAGGTGACGGGTGTCAGCAGCACCTCCCACCCGACCTTCAACACCCATTGCGTGGCCAGCACCGTCACGACCAGTTCAGGCGTCCAACCCGGCGCGCCTAGGAAGGCGAGCGGGTAGAAGAGTAGACTGTCCACCCCCTGCCCCACCAGCGTCGACCCGACCGTGCGTGTCCACAGGTGCCGGCCGCCTGTCCAGACCTTCATGCGGGCCATCACATAGGCGTTTACCAGCTCGCCCGCCCAGAAGGCGGCCGTGCTGGCGAACACGATCCGCGGCACCTGGCCGAATACCGCCTCATAGGCCGGCTGGTTGGCCCAACTGGGTGCGGGCGGCAGCGCCACGACGACCCACGCCATGAACGCCATGAACAAGGTCGCCGCGAAGCCCACCCAGATGACGCGCCGCGCGCGTGCGAAGCCGTACACCTCCGTCAACACGTCACCGATGACGTAACTGAGCGGGAAGAACAGGATGCCCGCCCCGAACGGCCAGGGGCCGAGCGCCGGCAGGTCCACCACCGCCACCTTGCCTGCGCCCAGCACGTTGCTGAGCAGCAGGATCGCCACGAACGCGGCCATGACCAGGTCGTAGAAGCGGAACGTGGCCGCCCCTGCCTCAGGCACACCTGCTCCAGGCGCCGTTAGCCCCCGCGCTCCCGTCCCGCCGGCCTCGGCCTTGTGCCCTTCTGCGTCGACGGCGCCGACCACCCGCTCCCCGCTCATGCCCTTCCTTATGATCCCGGTTCCAGCCCGCGACAATCCGCGCTAATCAGGCACGACGCGCGCCCGTAGCTCAGTTGGATAGAGCACGAGCCTTCTAAGCTTGGGGCCGCTGGTTCGAATCCAGCCGGGCGCGCCAACGGTTTCGTGCGACCGTCCCGAGGAGGGTCGCCGCGTCGCCGCCCGCTGCGGCCGGGACCGGTCGGGCCTTCTCGCCCTCGCTGCCGTGGCCATCTTTCTGGCTGTCGACGATGCCGGCACGGTCAATGAGGGGCACGCCGCCACGATGATCCGGGCGCTCGGCGGCCGATTGCAAGGTCGTTCGCCCGTCGACGTGGAGGGTAAACGAAGCGGGCCGCCGCTCCCCGGAACGACGGCCCGCCACGTTCCCGCAAACGCTGGTCAGGCGTAGGTGACCGCCGTGTCGCGGCGCCGCGAACGCAGGCCGGCGCCGACCACGCCGAACCCCAGCAGCAGCATGGCCCAGGTCGCCGGCTCCGGAAGGGCGTCCACCGCTTCGGCGGGCAAGGTGTGGCGATGCTCCGGCAGGTTGTCGGCGGTCAGCGTGGTGCGGTTGCTGCCCAGCCGCTGGCCGATCCCGTAGGTCGTGACGCCGAAGAAACCGCTGCCCACGCTGGTGCGCCCGCGCAGGTCGGGAAGGGCGAAGGTGCCTTGGCTGAACTCGCCACCGTAAGTGTTGCCGAACTTGGCGAAGAGGCCCTGGTACTCGCTGATGTTGAGGATCCGCCCGTTCGCGGCCAGATAGCCTCCGGGAACAAAGGGCATGGCGAAGGCTGTGACCTCGCCCAGTATCGCCGTCTCATGCCGCCCGAAGAAGTTGCCGCCGGCGGCCACGCCATAGGTCACCTGAAGCGCTGGCTGCCGATTGTCGAAAGCTTGGTCCTGACCGGTCGAACCCGTGCGGCAATGCGCTTCGTGCGTCTTCGGAAATCATCCCACCTGACTGGCGTCGCGATCCGCTACCCGGGGTTCGCCGAACAAGACCCTCAAACAGGCCAGGTAACCAACGTATATGACCCACCGCCCGAGTGTAACTCATAAGCCTCGCAACGTGTCCCTTAAGCGATAAACATGGTCAAGAACGCAACTTAACGACCGACTTCGGTCACTTGCCCTTGCGTTGTCGCAAACGCAGGGCCAGCCTGCCCGCAGTGACCATGTCGAGCTCGCATCACCAATTTGCTCTTGAGAATGCGTCCGTTCGCCTGAAGGTAAGCCGGCAGGCTTCGGCCGTTCGCAGACTTGGCAACGCGCTCTTGTTTGAAGCCAGCGATCAGGACGGCAGCCCTGTCACACTCGCGATTGACGCATCGTCTTGGCAAACATTGGAAGGGGATCATCCCAGGGACGCGATCGACCAGCTCGAGCAGCTGGCCTTGACCGGCGGATGGGAAACCTTCGGGCCTTGGCGGGTCTGGCGCGTGATCCTGATCTGACGGCCGCGCCATTGACCGCGTGCATTCCCCCACACGGCGGCGGTGCCGCACGCACATGGCCATCCGCGATCGGGCCCTAATACCGGTCTTGGCGCTCGACCCGGCCGCCATCGCCCCCGTTCGGGTATGCAGGCGAACCTCGAATGAGGGTCGGCGGAGGCCGCGCCTGCCCTCTATCGTCCCTTCATGCCCGGACGGCCGGTCCGGTTGGAGGAAGTCGATGGAATTATGGACGATCGCACGTCCTGTCCTGTTGCTGATCGCGGCGCTTTACGCCTTGTCCATACCGCTTGTCATGATCTGGAGCGTGCTTGAGCGGCGCGAGCGGAGCCGGGACCACCAGACGCGTCGCCGGGTCCTGTGAACGGCACGTGGGCGGGATCCGGTGCCCGGACCCCGCCCGCGGTGGAGAAGAATCCATGCACCGGTCCCGTGTGGCACGGAACCGGGCGGGATCAGGCGGCTTCCTTGGATCGCGCCGCGCGCTTACGCTCGTGCGGGTCCAGGTGGCGCTTGCGCAGGCGGATCGACTTGGGCGTCACCTCCACCATCTCGTCGTCGTCGATGTACGCGATCGCCTGTTCCAGCGTCAGCCGGCGCGGCGGGGTCAGGCGGATCGCGTCGTCCTTGCCGCCCGACGCGCGAAAGTTGGTCAGCTGCTTCGCCTTCATCGGGTTGACCTCAAGGTCGTCCGGCTTGGCGTTCTCGCCGATGATGATGCCTTCGTACAGCGGATCGCCCGGCGCCACCATCAGGATGCCGCGATCCTCCAGCGCGTTCAGGGCGTACGCGTTGGCCTCGCCCGTGCCGTTGGAGATCAGAACGCCGTTCTTGCGACCCTCGATCTGGCCCTTGTAGGGGCCGTAGCGCTCGAACAGCCGGTTCATGATGCCCGTGCCGCGCGTGTCCGACAGGAACTCGCCATGATAGCCGATCAGCCCGCGGCTGGGCGCGGAGAAGGTGATGCGTGTCTTGCCGCCGCCTGACGGCCGCATGTCCGTCATCTCGGCCTTGCGCTGGTTCATCTTGTCCACGACCGTGCCGCTGAACTCGTCGTCCACGTCGATCACGACCTGCTCATAGGGTTCCTCGCGGCCCGCCGCCCCGTCCTGGAACAGCACGCGCGGGCGGCTGATACCCAGCTCGAAGCCCTCGCGGCGCATGGTCTCGATCAGCACGCCCAGCTGGAGCTCGCCGCGACCCGCCACTTCGAAGCTGTCCTTGTCGGCGGCCTCCGTGATGCGGATCGCGACGTTCGACTCCGCCTCGCGGAACAGCCGGTCGCGGATCATGCGGCTGGTCACCTTGCTGCCCTCGCGGCCCGCCATGGGGCTGTCGTTCACCGCGAAGCGCATGGACAGCGTCGGCGGGTCGATCGGCTGAGCCTGGATCGGTTCGGACACGCTCGTATCGGCGATGGTGTTGGCCACCGTCGCCACCGTCAAGCCGGCGAGCGAGATGATGTCGCCCGCGCGCGCTTCCTCCACGGGAACGCGCTCCAGCCCGCGGAACGACATCAGCTTGGATGCGCGGCCGGCCTCGATCACATTGCCCGCCTCATCCAGCGCGTGGATCGGCTGGTTGACCTTGACCACGCCCGACTGGACGCGGCCGGTCAGGATACGGCCCAGGAAATTGTCGCGGTCGAGCAGCGTCACCAGAAAGCTGAACGGCGCGTCCTGGTCCAGGTTCGGCGGCGGCACGTGATCCACGATCTTCTGGAACAGCGGCGTCAGCGTGCCCTCGCGCGCGTCGGGGTCGGTGCCGGCGTAGCCGTTGCGCCCCGACGCGTAGAGGACCGGGAAGTCCAACTGCTCGTCCGTCGCCTCCAGCGTCACGAACAGGTCGAACACCTCGTCCAGCACCTCCTGGATGCGCGCGTCCGACCGGTCGACCTTGTTGACGACCACGATCGGACGCAGGCCCAGCGCCAGCGCCTTGCCCGTCACGAACTTGGTCTGGGGCATGGCGCCTTCGGCCGCGTCGACCAGCAGGATCACGCCATCGACCATGCTCAGGATGCGCTCCACCTCGCCGCCGAAATCGGCGTGGCCGGGCGTGTCGACGATGTTGATCCGGGTGCCTTCCCATTCGATCGACGTGGGCTTGGCCAGGATGGTGATCCCGCGCTCCTTCTCCAGGTCGTTCGAATCCATGGCGCGTTCCTCCACGCGCTGGTTCTCGCGGAACGTGCCGGACTGGCGGAACAGCTGGTCGACGAGCGTCGTCTTGCCGTGATCGACGTGGGCGATGATTGCCACGTTGCGCAGGTTCATCTCGATTTCCCGAACGGGCAGGGACAAGGCACGTCCCCGCGTTTCGCGCGCGCCCCTAGCGCGAAAAGCCGCTCGCCGCCAGCGCTGCGTCCACGCCACGGCACTTCGGCATCTGCCCGGCGAGTCCTTCGGCGCTGGCGGGACACAGGGACACGGACGCGACGATCATCATGTCCCGCGTCGGGTGCCCGCCGGCAAATGATCAGCGGTTGGTGGTGACCGTGGTCGTGGTCTTCACCGACGCGGGCCGCGACACGGTGGTGGTGGAGCGGGCCGCTGGACGACGCACCACCCGCTTCGCGCTCGTGCGCCGCGTCGTGGTCGCCGTCACCGGCTGCTCCACCGTGGTGGTGGTCGTTGTGGCGCTAGCCTGCGCTGCCTGCGCCGCGGCCGCATCGGCCTGCGCGCGTGCGGCATCGGCCTGGGCGGAAACGGCGGCCTGTTCGGCGGCGGCGGCACGCGCATTGGCCTCGCCGACCTGGGCCTGAGCATCGGCCGCGACGGCGGCCTGAGCGGCCTGGTTGGCGTCTGCCGCCCGGGCGCTACGGGCGGCGGCGTTGTTGATCGCCTGATCAGCCAGCGCGGAGGCGCGGCTCGCGGTGGCGATCGCCTTCTCCTTGCGGTCCGCCTTCAGATCCTCCTGCGCGGTGCGCAGCGTCGCCTGCGCATCGGTCAGCAGCTGCGGGTTCAGGCTGGCCGGGTCGATGCGGGCGGCGGCGCTCACCTTTCCTTCGGCCTCTGCCACCGCCTCGCGCGCGCGATCCTTCTTGCCCTGCGCGGCGGCCGGGGAGACGGAAAGGGTCAGCACCATCGCAAGCGAGGCAAGCGGGGCGGCGAAGCTGGAACGCAACATGGATCAGTCCTCCTGACAGGTCCGACGCGGAACGACACCGGTCGACACAGGTTCCACTGTGCTATTTAACCAGCACACTTGAACCCGCGTCCTTTCCCCGCCAGACTCGCACGCGAGAAGCGAAGGCAGGACCATGGCCACCCAGACCGAGACGATCACCGCCCCTGCTACCGACGAGGCGCCGGCGCTTACGCTGACCCCACCCGCCCCCGTGCCCACCGTTCAGGCGGAAAAGGCCGCCGGCCTCGTTCCCGTGGACGCGGGCACCCGCTCCAAGCTGGAGGAGAAGGTGGATGGGTTCGTCGCCGACCTGGTGGCGCAGGACGTGAACAGCCCCGAGTTTGGGCGCCGCGTGGACGCCATCACCGCCATGGGCCAGAAGGAAATCCGCGACGCGGCCGGCCAGTCCAACCGCTTCCTGGACCGTCCTATCCGCGCCATGGACAAGGACACCGGTGTCGGCGCGGATCTGGCCCAGCTCCGCCGCGTGATCGAGGACCTGGACCCTGGCAAGCAGGGCAGCCTGACCGCGCCCAAGAAGCTGTTCGGCATCCTGCCCTTCGGCAACAAGATGCGCGACTATTTCGACAGCTACAAGTCGAGCCAGACGCACATCAGCTCGATCCTGAAGTCGCTGTCGTCGGGCAAGGACGAACTGCTGATGGACAATGCCGCCATCGATACCGAGCGCGCGAACCTATGGGCATCCATGGGCCGGCTGGAACAGATGATCCACCTGTCCAAGGTCATGGACACAAGGCTGGAGGACAAGGCCAACGAGCTGGACGCCACCGACCCGGCCAAGGCACGCGCGATCCGCGAAAGCGCGCTCTTCTACACTCGCCAGCGCACGCAGGACCTGCTGACCCAGATGGCGGTCACCGTTCAGGGCTACCTGGCGCTCGACCTGGTCAAGAAGAACAATGTGGAGCTGGTGAAGGGCGTGGATCGCGCCTCCACCACCACGGTCGCCGCACTCCGCACGGCCGTCACCGTGGCACAGGCGCTGACCAACCAGAAGCTGGTGTTGGAACAGATCACCCAGCTGAACACCACCACCGCCAACATCATCGACTCGACGGGCAAGCTGCTCAAGGACAACACGGCCCGCATCCACGAACAGGCGGCGTCGGCCACCATCCCGATCGAGACGCTGCAGCGCGCGTTCCAGAACATCTACGACACCATGGACGCCGTGGACACGTTCAAGCTCAAGGCGTTGGACAGCATGAAGACCACGGTCGGCACGCTGTCGAACGAGGTGGAGAAGAGCCGCGGCTATATCGCCCGCGCGGAAGGGGCAGCGCAGGCGAAAGGCCAGCTTGCCGGTCCCCCCGACCAGTTCAAGCTGGAGGCCCTGTAGCCCGCCATGTCGTCGGAAACGGACGCCCAGATCGAACGCGCGCGCGAGGTGATGGCCCGTGTCAGCGGCGGAAGGCTCGACGATCGCCGTCCGCGCCGCGGCCCCGCCACCGCGGTCAAGCGGCTGAAGCGGATCGCGGCGGCGGACGCGGCCATCCTGTTCGCCGCGATCGTCTATGGTGCGGCGGTGGCGCCGCTCGGGCTGATGGGCGTGGCGCTGGTGGTGCTGCTGATCTTCGCGGCGACCATGGCGCTGGCCGTGTGGCCCGCGGAGCACCCCGTGCGCGTGGAGGCGCTCCGTACCACGGACGTCAAGGTGCTGCCCGCCCAGACGGCCCGCTGGCTCGATGCGCAGCGCCCCATGCTACCGGCACCCGCCGTGTCGGTGGCGGATCGGATCGGCCGGCGGCTGGACGTGCTGTCGCCGCAGCTGGCCGGCGTTGAGTCGAACGGGCCGGAGGCGGCCGAACTCCGCAAGCTGGTGGGCGAGCAGCTGCCGGCGCTGGTGGGCGACTATGAACGCGTGCCCACCCCCTTGCGTGCCCAGGCCCGGAACGGCCGCACGCCCGATGCCGAGCTGGTCGAGGGACTGAAGCTGATCGAGCAGGAGATCGGCGAGCTCTCGGAACGCCTCGCTGCCGGCGACCTGGACCAGCTCCAGACCCGCGGCCGGTACCTGGAACTCAAGTACCGGGGTGACGGGACCGAGCCATCCTAGGCGAAGCGTACCCGAGTGCGTCGTCGCATCGCGTTGCCCGCCATCGCGAAACCTAGCACCATCACGGCCCAGGTCGCGGGCTCGGGCACCGCCGCAGCGTTCGCCGCCGCCAGCCGGCCCGCGATAACCGCATAACCCGTCTCGTTCGCATGGACGTTCCCGATCGGCGCCAGTCCCTGGTCGAAGGCCGAATAGGGCGGCGGCGTGGTGTCGCCGTTGCCGACCTCGTCGATAAAGGTCAGCTCCCGCTCGCGTCCCACGAAAGGCGCGAACGTGTCGACGTAGAAGCCGCCATACTGGCCGGCCAGGTCGCGGATGATCCCGTTCAGCTGCGGTCCGCCCGCCGCGAAGATCGGCGATGCCGGGTTCGGCGTCGCGTTGTCGTCGCCGGGAAACGGGTTGTAGTAGTTCAGGACGTAAAGGTCCGCAGTCGGGGCAAGCGCCCGGACACTCGCCAGCACCGCCGAGTAGCTGGCGCGATAGCGGTCCAGCGTCGGCGCGATCAGCTGCTGCGCGGTGTCGGGCGGCAGGGACGCCAGCGCCGCCAACTCGTTGAAGCCTAGCGAGATGGATACCGCGCCGATCCGGTCGCCGGCCGCCGCCACCTGCTCCGCACGCTGCTGGAGCGTGGCGTACTGGCTGAGCGGGACCGGTCCCGAATAGTTGGTGTTCTGAAGCGCCAGCGGCAGGTCGCCGCGCCCGTTCACCGGCGGCGTGCGTCCGAAACCGCTGAAGAAGCTGGATGACGTCTCGCCATCGATCGCCAGATTGTACACGGTCGGCGCCGCGCCGTTGCGCGCCGCCAGCACGGCCGCGAAATCGTCAACATAGCCCCGTATCCCGTCCGACGGCACGTAGCGCAGGTCCGTCTCGCCAAAGGTGATCGAGTCCCCCAGCGCCACATAGGTATAGGCGGCGGCGGGCGTCGCGAGTGCCGCGGAACACAGCAGGCTTGCGGCAAAGAGGGTGGGGCGCATCATGGTCTCCGGAACGGTTCAGTCGGGTCCGCAGCGGATCGCGGCGGCCCGTCATGAACTCCACGGGCGCAACCACCGTTCACGCCCGCGGTGCCGCGTTCCGCGACCAAGTCACAGTTAAGGCACCCGAAAGGGGGCAGGATGCAGGCCTCAGCCGACCGGGTGAGCCCTCGCCGGCTCTCGCCCGATCGCTGCACGTGCGCGATCCGCAAGCCGCTCCACCGCGGCCGCGTGGATGCCGGACGCCGTCACCAGGACGCCGAAGGCAGTGGCCGACGGGGTATTGAACCGCAACGGCCCACCGAGTGCATCGGTGGCGATCGCGCCCGCTTCCTGCGCGATCAGCGCGGCGGCGGCGATGTCCCATTCATTGCCCCAGCGAAAGCTGGCGAGCAGGTCCGCCTCGTCGGCGGCCACCATGGCCATCCGCAGTGCGATGGAATTGGGCTTGGCCACCGCCACCAGGTCGCGGTCCGCTCTGGGTAGCGCATCCACCGGCACGCGCGCGCCCGCGACATGGGTCCGCTGGCCGGACTTCAGCCGCACGCCGTCGCGCCACGCGCCCCGCCCCCGCTCCGCGACCCAGCGGTGCCCGGCGGCCGGCGCGTCCAGCACGCCCAGCACCGGCCGGTCGCCGTCCACCAGCGCCACCGACACGCACCAGCCGGGCCGCCGGCGGATCAGGTCGCGCGTGCCGTCGATCGGGTCCACGATCCAGCAGAACCGCCGGTGGAGGCGCGCCGCATCGTCCGCACTCTCCTCCGACAGCCAGCCCGCCTCCGGCAGCAATCGCCCGAGCCCCTCGCGCAAACGTCGGTTTACCGCCAGGTCGACGTCGGACACGGGTTCGCCCGGCGCCTTGTCCCAGCCCGCCACGCCCTGCGTCCAGGCCGCCAGCGCGTGGCCGGCAGCGTCGCCCACCAGCCGGACCACCGCGTCCGCCAATCCGGCGGGAAGCTCAGCCACCCGCGATCGTCATCCCGTCCACGCGGATCGTGGGCACGTTGGTGCCGTACCGGAACTCCAGGTCGTTGGCGGGCGTCAGGTTCAGGAACATGTCCTTCAGGTTGCCCGCGATGGTGAACTCCGCCACCGGCTCCGCCAGCTGCCCGTTGCGGATGCGGAACCCCGCTGCGCCCCGGCTGTAGTCGCCGGTCACGCCGTTCACGCCCTGGCCGATCAGCTCGGTCACGTAGACGCCGTCGGCCACGTCCTCCATCAGCCCGGCAGGGCTGGTCCGGCCGGGCTGCATATAGAGGTTGCTGGTGGACACGCCCGGCGCGCCGCCCACGCCCCGGCTGGCGTGGCCGGTCGGCTCAAGCCCCAGCTGGCGCGCCGACGCGCTGTCCAGCAGCCAGCTTTCCAGCACTCCGTTCTCCACGATGGACATGGGTGATACCGCGCCGCCCTCCCCGTCAAAGGGGCGCGATCGCAGGCCGTGCGGCCGGTGCGGGTCGTCGCACACGGTGAGGCCCTCGGGCAGGATGCGCTTGCCCAGGCAGTCCAGCAGGAAGCTGGTCCGACGCGTGATCGCCGGTCCCGCGATCGAGCCGACCAGGTGGCCCAGCAGCGAGTTGCCGACCCGCGGATCGAACAGCACGGGCATGGGTCCGCTCGCCAGCTTTCCGGGGTTCAGCCGTTCCACCGCGCGCTCGCCCGCGCGCCGGCCCACCGCCGCCGGATCGTCCAGCCGGGAACGGTGCCGCGCCGCGCCATAGGCATAGTCGCGCTGCATCCCCCCGCCCTCGCCCGCCAGCACGCTGGCCGACACGGCGTAGGATGTGGACGCATAGGCACCCGCGAACCCCGTGCTGGTGGCGAGCGCCCAGAGCCCGCGCGACGCGCTGGCGCCGCCCCCTTCGGAGTTGGAGACGCCCGGCACGGCGCGCGCCGCATCCTCGGCCGCCAGCGCCAGGTCGCGAAGGCCGCCCGGCTCGTTCCAGCCGCCATCGTCCAGGTCCAGCATCGGGGGCTGGCCGCGCAGCAGCCGCTCGGCCGGCGCCAGGCCCGCCCAGCGATCCTCCGGCGCCTCGCGCGCCATGGCGACGGCGCGCTCCGCAAGCGTCGCCACCGCCTCGTCCGACAGGTCGGAGGACGACACGCTGGCCGATCGCGCGCCCACGAACACGCGCAGGCCCAGGCCCGCGCTCTCCGACCGGCCGACATCTTCCATCTTGCCCAAGCGGACGGACACGTCCAGCGACTCGTCGGCGGCGAAAACGGCGTCGGCGGCATCGGCGCCCGCGGCCCGCGCGCGCTCCACGATGCCGGTGGCGCGGTCGCGCGCCTGATCGGGGGTCAGCATGGCCCGGACCTAGGACGCCGCCCCGCGCCCGGCAACCGTCAGCTTCCCACCACCAAGCACGCCAGGAACACCAGCAGCCCCAGATACCGGTTCGACCGGAAGATCTCCAGCGCGCCGTCGGGCTCCGCCGGCCGCAGCATCGCCACCTGTCCCGCCAGCTGCACGCCCGCCGGCGCCAGCGCCAGCAGCGCCACCCAGTCGGGACGCACCTGCCACACCGCGCCCGCCCAGCACCCGAACGCCACTGCGTAGCAGACCGCGACGCCCGCCTGCACGTGCCGCCCCATCGCCAGGGCGGAGGAGCGCACGCCCACCAGCGCGTCGTCCTCCCGGTCCTGAAGCGCGTACACCGTGTCGTAGCCGATCACCCAGGCGATACTTCCGGCATAGAGCAGCGCCCCGGTCGCGTCGAAGCCGCCGGTCGCCTCCACCCAGGCGACGGGCACGCCCCAGGAGAAGACCAGCCCCAGCCACGCCTGCGGCCACCAGGTGATCCGCTTCATGAACGGATAGGCCGCGACCAGCGCCAGGCTTCCCAGCGCCACCAGCGCCGCGCGCGGGGTCAGCTGCACCAGCACCACCAGCCCCACCAGGCACAGCACCACCATCCACGCCACCGCGCTGCGCGCGCTAACCATGCCGCTCGGAATCGGCCGCGTGGCCGTACGCGCGACCTGCGCGTCCAGGTCGCGGTCGATCAGGTCGTTGTACACGCACCCCGCCCCGCGCATGGCGATGCTGCCCAGCAACAGCCAGGCGATCAGGTTCCACCGCGTCGCGCCCGCACCCGCCAGCGCGACGGCCCAGGCACACGGCCAGAACAGCAGCCACCAGCCGATCGGACGGTCAAACCGCGCCAGCAACGCCAGCCCGCGCAGGCGTCGGGGCAGCCGCGCCACCAGCCCGCGATGCTCGCTGTCGGGGACGATCGCATTCATGGCCTCGGGCCCTAACCGGCGGCGGCCCTCACGGGTAGCCCGCTTTGCGCCGGGGCTCGCCCGCGCCTATCATCGTCGCCATGAAGTATGCGTCCCTCCCGATCGCCGGCTTGATGGCCGCTTCCGCGATCCTCGCCGCGGCTTCCCCGCCGTCCCAGAACGCACCTCGCGCAAAGGCGAGTGCCGCGAAGCGCCAGCCCTATGAGGGCGTATGGCGCAACGCGCGCGGCACCGTGCAGATCGAGACGCGCCGCTGCGGCCAGGGCCTGTGCGGCAAGGTGGTACGCGCGGCGGCGGCGGCGGACGAGGCGGCCGGCGGCGAGCTGGTCGGCACCGAGCTGTTCCGTAACCTGGAGCGCGGCGACGACGGCCTGTGGTACGGCACCGTCTACGTCCCCGACATCGGCCGCGAGGTGGAGGGCACGATCGCCCAGTCCGGCCCCGACCGGCTGACCGCCACCGGCTGCCTGTTCGCCGGCTTCGGCTGCAAGGAGCAGGTCTGGACGCGGGTCCGCTGAGGCGCGGTCGGCCATGATCGGCCTGTCCGTGGCGATCGGCCGCTTCCTTGAGGCGCTGTTCTGGGCGATCGTCCGCGCCGGCGCCCCCATCGCGCTCGCCGCGGCGGCCGCCATGCTGGCGCTGGCCGGCGCCTGGGCGTTCGTGGCACGGGTCCGGCGGCGACGACGCTAGCACGGAGCGACAATCCATCCGTTTCGCCGCGGAAAGCGGCCCTTATCCTCCCCCTGCCGAAAAGAGGACAGCCGTCGGAGGACGATGTTTCGGGAACGCACATGGCCGGTGCGTGCCATGGGATCGACGCTCTACAACCCCAGGGCATCCATCCGGGGCGCTTCATAGTCGCCGTCCTCGCCTGGATATCGCAGCAGCCTGTCGAACCGACCGTCCGCCTTTGCCGCCGCCCAGATCACGCTTTGTCCGGCCGGTAGCGTAGCCGGCTGCATCCGAAGGGCAGGTGTATCGAACGTCGCCTCCGCATCGACGAGGCGCCATCCTCGCGCCCTGAACATGGACAGGGCGTCGTCGAGGAAGAGCGCCGTTGTCAGACGATGGTGAAGCAGGATGGTATGATCGATCGAGCGGCCGAGCACCGACGTGGCAAGGCCGTCGTAGAAGGTGGCGCGATCCCAGAGATGATCGAGGTAGAATTTGCGATAGCCATCGATCGGGCTGCCCGGCTTCGCCTGCAAACGAGCCTTCAGGCGGTTGTCGACGTACCAGTCGGACGTGTCGATCGTCACAGGAGCGTTGCGATAGCCGTTGCGCGCCAGCAGCGCGCGCATGGCATCGCGCCCTTCCGCCGTCCTGCCTTCGGCGAGATAGGGAAAGCGAAAGAGCTTGCGATAGGTTGGGGTGCCGGACAGCAGCTGTTCGCACCTGAGGATATCGTCCATCAGCGCATCCGGCTTCTGCCCTCCGAAATATTGGTGCGAGAAGCTGTGATTGCCGATGATATGACCGTCCTCGGACCAGCGCCGAAGAACGCGGGGCGCAAGTTCGTCGTCGACATACTTGCCGGCCACAAACCCCGCGGCCTTTACCCGGTGACGCCGCAACGCTGCCCGGATCGCCGTGTCGCGATCCTCCCCGCTCAATAGCGCCGTATCGGTCAGGTCGAAATCATCAACGGTGATCGCAATTCCAGGACCGCCGGCGCGGCGCCCCAGGCTTCGATCGACACACCCGGCGGAGAACCCGGACGCGACGAGCCCGGCAATCAGTGTCCGGCGATCAGGATCGAGAACCATCCCCTCTTATGCGGAGGACGTGCCGCAGCAACAACCTCGGCGGCGGCCTCGCCCAATCGGAAACAGCGGCCGCCCGCCTGCTCCTCACCCGACCCCACCCCTTGCCCCAGCCCGGTCCTGCCCGCTAGGCCACGCGTCTCCTTGTCCGGTCGGAGCAGCGCGTGGACCCTCTTGTCGGCATCATCATGGGGTCGACCTCCGACTGGCCGACCATGCGTCGCGCCGCCGAGGTGCTGGACGAACTGGGCGTGCCGCACGAGACGCGCGTCGTCTCGGCACACCGCACGCCCGACCGGATGGTATCCTACGCCCGCGAGGCGCCGGCACGCGGCATCCGCGTAATCGTGGCGGGCGCCGGCGGCGCCGCGCACCTGCCGGGCATGGTCGCGGCACTGACCCATCTTCCCGTCTTCGGCGTCCCCGTCCAGAGCCGGGCGCTGTCGGGTCAGGACAGCCTTCTTTCCATCGTTCAGATGCCGGCCGGCATCCCCGTGGGCACGCTGGCGATCGGGGAAGCGGGCGCGACCAACGCCGGCCTGCTCGCCGCCGCCGTGCTGGCCCTGTCCGACGCCGACCTGTCGGAACGCCTGGTCGCGTGGCGCGCGGCGCGTACCGCGGCCGTGCCGGACGCACCCGAATGACGCCGCCCTCCGTATCGGCTCCCATCCTGCCTGGCGCCACCATCGGCATCCTGGGCGGCGGGCAGCTCGGCCGGATGATCGCCGCCGCGGCCGCGCAGCTCGGCTATCGCACGCACGTGCTGGCGCCCGACCGGGAGAGCGTGGCCGCGCAGACCGCGTCCCAGTTGACCCGCGCCGACTATCATAACCGCATCGTGCTGGCCGATTTCGCCGCGTCGTGCGACGTCGTGACCTACGAGTTCGAGAACATCGCGCTCGGTCCCGTGGAATGGCTGGCCGAGCGCGTTCCCGTCCGCCCCGGCCCCGCCGCGCTCAAGGTCGCGCAGGACCGGCTGGCCGAGAAGAGCTTCGTGCAGGACATCGGCGGCCGGCCCGCCCGCTGGGCCGCTGTCTCGTCCCGCGCCGAGCTGGAGGCGGCGCTGGCGAACGTCGGGACGCCCGCCGTGCTCAAGACCGCGCGCTTCGGCTATGACGGCAAGGGGCAGCAGCGGCTCCGCTCGCCGGCCGACGCGGACGCCGCCTGGGACGCGATCCAGGGGCCCGCGGTGCTGGAGGCGTTCGTGAACTTCACCCACGAGTTTTCCGTCCTGATCGCGCGCGCGCCCGACGGCACCACCGCGCGCTATCCCGTGCCGCTCAACGTCCACCGCGACGCGATCCTCCGCACCTCCACGCTTCCCGCCCCGTCGCAGGTGGAGGCGCAGGCGCAGGAGGCGACGGCGCTCGCCTGCCGCATCGCGGACGCGCTGGACTATGTGGGCGTGCTGGCCTGCGAGTTCTTCGCCACCGCGGACGGCCCCGTGTTCAACGAGATGGCGCCGCGCGTCCACAATTCGGGCCACTGGACGATGGAAGGGGCGGCCTGCTCCCAGTTCGAGAATCACGTCCGCGCGATCTGCGGCCTGCCGCTCGGCTCGACGGAACTCAGCGCGCCGCGCGTCGAGATGGAGAACCTGATCGGCGACGATCCCTGGGGCCTCGCCCTGTCCGACCCGGCCGCGCACCTCCACCTCTACGGCAAGGGGGAACCGCGTCCCGGCCGCAAGATGGGCCACGTCACCCGCCTGTTCCGCTAGCGTGGGGCTCCGGTAAGCGCCGCCAGTGTCGCGGCATCGAGCGGCTTGGCAAAGTCCAGCCCGAACTCGTCGCCGCGGCGCCACGCCGCCCAGCCGTCGATCGCGACATCGCCCACCGTCAGCGTCAGGAACGCGCCGACATTCACCCGTGCCTCCGTCCGCACCCGGCACCCGAGCGGGGACGCGTCGGCCACAGCCGCCGCCTGTTCCCCGATGCGCGCCACCACGCCGGATGGCTCCCGCCCTGCCAGACGCTCCTCGCGCGCGAGCCAGGACGGGTAGGTGGAGGAAGGTGCGGTCGCCATGGAGGCGGCCATATCGTGACCGGGTGAAGAGAGGGTGAAGACGCCCCTTCCTATCCCGGCCACCCGTCGTCGAACGGCGCCACGTCGTCGCGCCCGCCCGTCTCCCGAACCTCCGGCAGGGTCGGTTCGCCACCGCCGAAGCGCACGCGGATCACCGCCGCGGTCCGGCCTGCCTCCTGGAACACGGCCCGCATCGCCTCGCCGCGCGCGATCCTGGCGCCGATCCAGCCGCAGCGCTCCGCCGTCAGGTAGCCGATCCTGATCCCGCCTTCGGAGAACACGCCCACCGCGCGCGGGTCGGCCGGGTTCTTCGGCTCGCGCCGCAGCTCTACCGGATCGCCCGGCCGCATCAGCGCCAGCTCGAACCGCCGGTTGCTCCCGTCCGGATTGGGAAAGTCCAGGCCCACCACCGCCAGGCTCAGCTCGTCCATCGCGGATTTCCCGAAACGCACCCCTCCCAAACGCACAACGGCCCGCCCCCGTCCGGCGGAGGCGGGCCGTCCTTTAGCCGTCGCGACCGGCCGTCAGGCCGTGCGCGTGCCCGAGAGCGGAAAGCTGCCGAACGCGCCCGCGCCCACCGAACCGTTGATGCTGTCGCCCTCCACGGTCGCCTGGCAGTCGAGCGTCATGGGCATGGGCACGGTGATCTGCTGCTTCCAGCTCAGCATGTTGCCGTTCACCTCGCCCGACACGTCGGCGGTGCCCATGGCGCCGCCGTTGGTGCCGGTGAAGCTGGAACCATCGCTCTTGATCGTCAGCGTGGTCTTCTGGTCGCCCATGGGCGACTTGATGGTGCAGTCATAGGTGCCGTCGACGCCCGCCATGCCAGTCTCTCCTTACCGCGCGGTTGTGGCGGCCGGGGCAGGAACGCCCGCGACGCTCGCCGCGGAAACCACCTCGACGGGCAACCCCAGGGTGTCAAGCTGCGGCTTCACCTTGACCGCCTCGCCCACCACGACCCACACGAAGCGGTCAGGCCGGACCGCCGCGGCGATGCGGCGTTGCAGGTCCGGCAGCGTCAGCGCCCGCAGCCGTTCCGTCAGCGTGGCGTAGTAATCGTCCGGCCGCCTGTAGAGGTCGTTCTGCTGCATGGCGCCCAGCACCGCGTCCGACGTCTCGAAATCACCCGGCAGCGAGCGGATCGACCCCGTCACCGACCGATCGAACTCCGCCTGCGTCATGGGCTTGGCGCCCACGAACGCCGCCAGGTCCTGGCGCAGCGAGGCGAGCGAGGGGCCCGTCTGGTTCGCCTGCACGGGCGCCTGGACCTGGTAGGGCACCGCATGTTCGTACCGGCGGAAAAAGCCGAACGCGCCGTAGGACCAATGCTTCTCCTCGCGCAGGTCCATGTTGATGCGGCTCAGGAAATCGCCGCCCAGCGCATCGTTGGCGGTGGTCACCGCCAGCAGGTCGTCCGTGCCCTTCAGGTCGGTCGCCTGCCCACCCGCGATCAGCGACTGCGGGCTGTCCGGCCGGTCCACCAGAACGATCTTGGGCGCCGCGGACCGCACCGCGCCATAGGCCTTGACGCCCGCCGTTCCCGTGCCGCGCCAGTCGCCGAAACGCGCCTCCAGGACGGTCTGCACCTCGGCAAGCGGCCGGTCGGACACGACGAAGATCTTGGCCTTTTCGGGCCGGAGCCAGGCCTGCTGGAACGCCACCAGGTCGGCGCGTGTCAGCGCCGCCACCGCCTTGGGGTCGCCCGCCCCCGCGTCCTTGGCATAGGGGCTGCCCGGCCCTGCCAGCAGCGGCGGCAACACGCGCTGTGCCAGGCCGTTGGGCGTGGTCAGCTCCTGCTCGATCCCCGCCAGTTGCTGGTTCCGGAGCCGCGCCACCTCCGCGTCCGCGAAAGCGGGATTGCGCGCCACGTCGGCGAACAGCTCGGCCGCCGCCGCCAGATTGGCACTAGGGACCGACAGCGACAGGGTGGTGCGATCACCGCTGGCGCCGGCACCGATCTGGGCGCCCAGACGCTCCTTGTCCTCGGCCACACGCACGGAGTCGCGGGTCCGCGTGCCCTCGTCCATCATGGAAAGGGTCAGCTGCTGCGTTCCCAGCCTGCCCGCAACGTCCGCCGCCTTTCCGGCGTCGAAGCTCAGCACCATCTGCGTGACGGGCACCGCATCGCGCCGGGCATAGACCAGCTCGATCCCGTTCGACAGGCGGGACCGGCTGACCGCCGGAAAGCTCAGCCCCGCGACCTGGCCCACGTCGGGCAGGGGCCCGCGCGTCCCCTTGGCCGGCGTGTCGGGTGCGACCGCGACCTTGGCCTCGGGCGGCACCTGCGCCTCGTCATAGGCGTCGCGCTCGCCCTGGACCACGTTCACCGCATAGACGGGGCGCGACAGCCACTTGTCCGCCGCCGCCTTGACCGAGGCCGGGGTCTGTGCGGCCAGCGCCGCCAGCTGCTTCTTGTAGAAGCCCGGATCGTTCGAATAGAGCGCGCCCTCTGCGAGCGCCACCGCCTTGCCGCCGAAGCCGCCGACCGACTCCAGCCCGCGGATGCGGTTGGCGACGCTGCTGGTGACGAAGCGGTTCACCTCGTCCGCGGTCGGGCCTTCCTTCAGGAACTGCGCCGTCACCTCGTCCAGCCGCCGGGCCGCCAGCGCGGGGTCTACGCCCGGCCGCACCAGCCCCTGGATGTTGAAGGTGCCGACCTGGGCAAAGGCGGAATTATCCACCTCTACCGACACGAACAGCTTCTCGGCCCGGACCAGCGCGTTGTCGAGCCGCGACGAAGACAGGCCGCCCAGCACGCCCGCCGCTACCTCCAGCGCCGCCGAGTCCGGGTCGTTCAGCCCCGGTACCGCCCAGTTGCGCGTCACCATGACCTGCGCCACGCGGTCCTTGATCGTGTCGTACTTCGGCGCGGCCAGCGTCGGTACGGGAGCCGTGGGCCGCGCGCTCTCCGGCCCGCGCGCAATGCGGCCGAAATACTTCTCCACCAGCGGCCGGGCCGCGCGCGCGTCCACGTCGCCCGCCAGCACCAGCACCGCGTTGTTCGGACCGTAATGGCCGCGAAACCAGTCCTTGACGTCGTTCAGCGACGCCGCGTCCAGGTCGGCCATGGAGCCGATCGTGTCGTGCCCATAGGGGTGGCCCACCGGGAACAGGTTCTCCGTCAGCTTGTAGCTGAGCAGGCCATAGGGCTGGTTGTCGCCCTGCCGCTTCTCGTTCTGGACCACGCCGCGCTGCTCGTCGAGGACACCCTGCGTGATGGCGCCGGTCAGGTAGCCCATCCGGTCGGACTCCAGGAACAGCGCGCGGTCTAGCGCGGCGGTGGGCACCGTCTCGAAATAGTTGGTCCGGTCGTACCAGGTGGTGCCGTTCAGGTCGGTCGCGCCGATCGTCTTCAACGGCTCGAAGAAGTCGCCCGGCGCGTTCTCCGACCCGTTGAACATCAGGTGCTCGAAAAGGTGCGCGAAGCCCGTCCTGCCCTTGGGTTCGTGCTTGGATCCGACGTCGTACCAGACGCTGACCGCCACCACCGGCGCCTTGCGGTCGGTATGCACCACCACGCGCAGGCCGTTGGCCAGGGTGAACTGCTGAAAAGGTATGTCCACCGACCGGACCAAGGCCGACACTGGGGCGGGGGCGGAAACAGGCCCAGGCGCCGGAGCCGCCTTCCGTTGCGCCTGGACGGGAAAGGCGAGCGCGATCGTCGCGGCACCCAGAAGGGCTGCGGCCTTGGGCATCATGGGCAGGGAGGCTCCGGGGAGATGGTGTCACACGCGACTAGCCCGCCGTGGCCGGGCCACGCAAGCGGCGGCTGTCCTACAAGGGAAAGGTTGGCCTATGGCTAGACTGATAAAGGCTGCCGCGATGCGCGATGTTGAGAAATGCTCCCGCACGTCTCAACTTCCTCAACTTAAGGTCGTCCGGACAGCCTTGTGTTGCCAGTTTGTCACACCATCTGTGTCTCGAAGGGAACATGACCGCCGATGAACCTCGAGAAATTTACCGATCGCGCCAAGGGCTTCCTCCAGTCCGCGCAGACTGTCGCCGTCCGCCTGAACCACCAGCAGATCGCACCCGAGCACCTGCTGAAAGCGCTTCTGGAGGATGAGCAGGGTATGGCCGCCGGCTTGATCGGCGCGGCCGGCGGCGATGCACGCCGCGCCACCGCCGATGCCGACGCGGCGCTTGCGAAGCTGCCGTCCGTCACCGGCTCCGGCGCGCAGAACGCGCCCGGCCTCAACAACGACGCCGTGCGCGTCCTCGACCAGGCGGAGCAGGTCGCGCAGAAGGCGGGCGACAGCTACGTCACCGTAGAGCGGCTGCTCCTCGCGCTCGCGTCATCGCCCAGTGCCGCCGGTCGCGCGCTAAAGGGCGCAGGTGTCACGGCCGAGGGGCTGAACGCCGCCATCAACCAGCTTCGCGGCGGCCGGTCCGCCGACACCGCGTCCGCCGAGGACCGGTACGACGCGCTCAAGAAGTTCGCCCGCGACCTCACCCAGGCCGCGCGCGACGGCAAGCTCGATCCCGTGATTGGCCGCGACGAGGAGATCCGCCGCACCATCCAGATCCTGGCGCGCCGTACCAAGAACAACCCCGCGCTGATCGGCGAGCCCGGCGTCGGCAAGACCGCGATCGCCGAGGGACTGGCGCTCCGCATCGCCAACGGCGACGTGCCCGACACGCTCAAGGACCGCCGCCTCATGGCGCTCGACATGGGCGCGCTGATCGCCGGCGCGAAGTACCGCGGCGAGTTCGAGGAGCGGCTGAAGGGTGTGCTGGACGAGGTGCGCGGCGCGGACGGCGACATCATCCTCTTCATCGACGAGATGCACACGCTGATCGGCGCGGGCAAGTCCGAGGGTGCGATGGATGCCGGCAATCTGCTCAAGCCTGCGCTCGCCCGGGGCGAGCTCCATTGCGTCGGCGCCACCACGCTCGATGAGTATCGCAAATATGTGGAGAAGGACCCCGCGCTGCAGCGGCGGTTCCAGCCCGTCTTCGTGGGCGAGCCGACCGTGGAGGACACGGTGTCGATCCTGCGCGGCCTGAAGGAGAAGTACGAGCTTCACCACGGCGTGCGCATCACTGACGGCGCGCTGGTGGCCGCGGCAACGCTCAGCAACCGCTACATCACCGACCGCTTCCTGCCCGACAAGGCCATCGACCTGATGGACGAGGCCGCCAGCCGCATCCGCATGGAGGTGGAGTCGAAGCCCGAGGAGATCGAGGCGCTCGACCGCCGCATCCTGCGCCTCAAGATCGAGCGCGAAGGGCTGAAGCGCGAGGACGACGACGCGAGTCGCGACCGGCTGGAGCGCATCTCCGGCGAACTCGCCAACCTGGAGCAGCAGTCGGCCGAACTGACCGCGCGCTGGCAGTCCGAGAAGGACAAGATCGCGGGCGAGGCGAAGCTCAAGGAGCAACTCGATGCGCTGCGCCTGGAGCTGGACCAGGCGCAGCGGTCCGGCGACCTCGCCAAGGCAGGCGAGCTTTCCTACGGCCGCATCCCCGCGCTGGAGAAGCAGCTGGCGGAGGCGCAAGTAGCGACCAAGGGCGCGATGCTGCGCGAGGAGGTGACCGCCGACGACATCGCCGGCGTGGTCGGCCGCTGGACGGGCATCCCCGTCGACCGGATGCTGGAGGGCGAGCGCGACAAGCTGCTCCGCATGAAGGAGGAACTCGGCAAGCGCGTGATTGGTCAGGCCGATGCCGTGCGCGCCGTCTCCACCGCCGTGCGCCGCGCGCGCGCCGGCCTCCAGGACCCGAACCGGCCCTTGGGCTCCTTCCTGTTCCTGGGCCCGACGGGCGTCGGCAAGACCGAGCTCACCAAGGCGCTCGCGACCTTCCTGTTCGACGACCCGGCCGCGATGGTCCGCATCGACATGAGCGAGTTCATGGAGAAGCACGCGGTCGCGCGCCTGATCGGCGCGCCTCCCGGCTATGTCGGCTACGAGGAGGGCGGCGTGCTGACCGAGGCGGTGCGGCGCCGGCCCTATCAGGTGGTGCTGTTCGACGAGGTGGAGAAGGCGCACGGCGACGTGTTCAACGTGCTCCTCCAGGTGCTGGACGACGGCCGCCTGACGGACGGCCAGGGGCGCACGGTCGACTTCGCGAACACGCTCATCATACTGACCAGCAACTTAGGCTCGCAGTATCTGGCGAACCTGGACGCCGGCCAAGACGTGGTGAGTGTCGAGCCCCAGGTCATGGACATCGTTCGCGCGCATTTCCGGCCCGAGTTCCTGAACCGGCTGGACGAGATCGTGCTGTTCCACCGCCTCGGCGAGGAGCACATGGCCCCGATCGTGGACATCCAGGTGGCCCGCCTTGCGAAGCTGCTGGCCGACCGCAAGGTAGAGCTCGACCTGACGGACGCCGCTCGCGCCTGGCTCGGCCGCGTCGGCTACGACCCCGTCTACGGCGCCAGGCCGCTCCGCCGCGCCGTGCAGCGCCACCTCCAGGACCCGCTCGCCGAGTTGATCCTGCGCGGCGAGGTGAAGGACGGCACGACGGTGCGGGTGGACGAGGGCGACGGGAAATTGGCGTTGACGCCGGCGTGAAACGAAAAGGGGGGCGGACCTTTCGGCCCGCCCCCTTTTCTTTAACTTCTCGATACGGTCCTGTTAAAAGCGGAAGCGCACACCCGCGTAGTAGCGGCGACCGAACACGTCATACACGCCTGCGGCCGTGTCTGTGCCCGTCGTATTGAACGGCGAACCCGACAGGATGTTAGGGGCGTCGTTATCCAGCAGGTTGTCGACGCCGAAGTAGAACTCGTACGCATCCGCCGCTTTGAACGTCGCTTGCGTGTCCAAGTAGAACTGCGCCGGTACCTTGATGTCGCCCGGCTCAAGGTCGTTGCTGATCAGCGACAGATCGTCTTCGGCCGAACGGCCAAGATAGGTGCCGGTGAAGTTGATGTTGAACTGATTGGTCGTATAGCCGGCCGTTGCCGTGAACCGGTCCTTGGCAGCACCGATCTCGCCCGCGAAATTGTCACGGTCAGCGCCCGGCAGCGGCGTGATGTAGCCGTTGAACACGTGGGTATAGGCCACCCGCAGGTTCAGGTCGCCGCCCATGCCCACGCCGCTCAGCGGCAGCCGCTGGGTCAGCGTCACGTCCAGGCCCTCGGTCGCCAGGCGACCGGCGTTGACGGAGGCCGCGTCCACGAACTCCAGCGTACCCGCGCTGTTGACCGCGGTCGCAGTGGCCCGCCGCCGAACAAAGGCACAGTAGATCGGATTACCCTGGTTGAAGCATTGGTCAAGGATGAACGCACGGGGCGGTGCGGACACCGCGTCCTTGATCTTGATGTTGAAGTAATCGACCCGCAGCACCGTGTTACGAAGGAAGTCGATCGATCGCGGATTGATGACGACGCTGCCCGTGTAGGAGTCCGACTTTTCCTCGTTCAGGTTAGGATTGCCGCGGTTGAAGCCGCTAACGCTCTGCAGGTCCGACTGGTTGATGTCGAACCGGCCGTTGGGCGTGTTGCCGAAGTTGAGGCCAGTGCCGCCCGTGGCACCGTTCTGGATGTTGGCCAGCACGCCCGGAAAGCTGCGACAGATGTCGCCGCGGGTACCGCCTCCGGTCGCGGTGACGCCGATGCACGGGTCGCTCAGGCCCGCCGGGAAAGTCTGCGACGGTCCCGTGAACAGCTCGCCCACATTGGGCGCGCGCACCGCGCGGGCGTAAGTGCCCGAGATGCGGATGTCGTCAACGGGCTGCCACTCCGCGCCGCCGCTATAGGTGTAGACGGTGCCCACGGTGGAATAATCGGAGATACGGCCCGACGCGCGCAGGTTGAGCTGCTGGATGAACGGCGTGTCGTGGATCAGGGGTACGTTGACCTCGGCGTATGCTTCCTTGACGTTGAACGACCCGGCTGTGTCGGGCAGCGCGTTGCCGCCGTTCAGGCCCTGGTTGGTCAGCGAATCGTTGTTCTCTGAGCTGGTCTCCTTGCGGTACTCGACGCCGACTGCGAGGCCGAGAGGACCAGCCGGCAGGTTCAACAGCGTGCCCGACAGGTTGCCCTGGACGACCTGCTGGCTGACTGACGTCTGGAACGTCTGATCGGCGTTCAGATAGGCCAGTGCCTGGGGCGTCACGGTGCCCTGGCCGAAGATGTTGACGGGAACGCAGCCCACTGCGCGGGCCTGGGCGTTGGCGCAAACCGGCGTGGTGCCACCCGGCAGGCCTAGGCTGGCGGCCGTCACTACCGAGAATGCGTTGCGGAAGTTCAGCGTGTTGACCTGGCCGTTGCCCTGCTGGTTCTCCGTGGTACGGCCGTAATTGTAGGTCGCGTCCCAGTGGAAATCGCCGAAGATGTCGCCTTCCAGCCCCGCCACGAAGCGGTAGAAGTCGCGCGTCGTGGTGCTGCGGCGGTTACCGAACTCCAGCAGGCGGCGCGAGAAGCCAACGTCGCGTAGGCCATCGCCGTCCGTGTCGGTTGCCGCGTTGAAGATCGCGTCGGGCACGTACGGGTTGCGGGCAATGGTGAACGCGCCCACAGGCCCGCCGATTGTCGGCACGCGCGTCTCGACGGGGGCGGAGCCGCCGCTCGGATAGGCGCCGGTGGTGCCGGCCGAGGTGAAGCCGAACGGCTCGATGTTACGGTTCGACGTAGTCTTGGCGTAGGTGCCCTCGCCGACGAAGCGGATACCGTCGGTGATGTCGTAGTGCATCCGCGCGGCGAACAGGTAGCGCTCCACTGGCACCGCGATGGTACGGTACTCCTGGCGGTTGAAGCCGCGCGCAGCCAGTGCGGTGCCGACCGGCACGCCGCAGGCGCGCGCTTGGGCGGGCGAGATGGTTCCGCCGTTCGAACTGAAGCCGCGCTCCAGCGCGTTGTTGGCGGGGTTGAAGGTGAACTGGCACCCGCCGGCGGTGAACACGCCCTGCGGCGGCACGGCCGAGAAACGGCCCTCTGCGGGCACGCCGTAGTCGGCCGGGTCACCCGAGATGCCGTAGAAGGTGTCGAGGTCGTCCACCCGCGTGTTCGGACGCTGGCGCGACAGCAACTGGCCCTGGTTGGAGTAGCCCAGGTGGACCATGATGTTGCCGCGGTCGTCGGTGAAGTTGCTGCCGACGGTGATGTTGGCCTGGTAGTCGCGTACGTCGCCGCGCTCGGCGAAGTTGTACTGGCCGTTGGCCTCGATGCCCTCGAAGCTGTCCTTGTAGATGAAGTTCACCACGCCCGCGACCGCGTCCGAGCCGTACAGCGAGGACGCGCCGCCGCTCAGGATGTCGACGCGCGACAGGAACTGCGACGGAATGACGTTCAGGTCCACGGTCGCGGAACCGGGAATGCCCGCCACGACGCGGCGGCCGTTGATCAGCACCAGCGTGCGGTCGGTGCCCAAGTTGCGGAGGTCAACGGTAGCGGCACCGGTGCCCGAGGTCAGGAACGCGGTGTTGGTGCGAGAGAAGGTCGGCGAACCGAAAACCGGATTCTCCAGCAACAGATCCTGGACGTTGGCTACGCCCGACTGATCGATCTGCTGGTCGTTGATGACCTGCACCGGCGCCACCGACGTGACGGTAGCCGACTGGATGCGTGATCCCGTGACAACGACGTCCTGATTCGTGCGGCCGGCCGCGTCCTCATCCGGCACCGCGCCCGCCTCGCGCTGGACCGTCTCTGGGGTGGCGACGCCCTGTGTGGTCTGACTGCCGGGCTGGTCGCTCTGCGCCCAGGCGGAGCCCGTCGCGGTCATGGCACCGAACAGCAGCGACGTGCCGAGCAGCCGCGTGCGAAGGTTGCTACGCATTTATAGTGATCCCCTTTTTCCGGACTCGTGCCCGTTTTCCCTGCTCCCTTACGGGAGTATGGCAACGACACTGATCCTTGCAGTCACTAAGTGCAATTCCCGGGGGGCTGATCATCAGGCATTACCGGACGAATGTGGCAAAGAAGTCACATACAGATACATGGCCGCGATAAGGAGAAAAGCTTTGATTCGTATGCTGTTTCTGGTCGCTGCTGTTACGAGCCTGCTCGGCACACCGGCGCTGGCTCAGGTCGACGCCGGCCTTGTGACAGCTGTTTCCCGCTGCCTAGAGGTCCGGGAAGCGGCGGCTCGTCTGGCTTGTTTCGAGCGCGCTGCTCGTGCGATCCAAGCTGACGGCAATTCCCGCAACGAAGCCACGGCAATACACGGGGCCGAACGACGGCGCGCCGAATTCGGTTTTTCGCGGAAACGCGTAGCAGCGGCTCGTACGCCGAAGGCACCAAAACCTGAGCAGGTGCGCGAACTTTCCGCAAACGTCGCGGCGGTAACACCGCTCGGCAATGGTTACCGACTCAATCTCGATAACGGGTCGGAGTGGGACGTCACTGAGTCATCGCTGGGTAGTCGCCCCGCATCTGGTGACCGCATCCTTGTTCGGACCGGGGTAATCAGCGGCTATCGCGCTACGATCAAGGGCAAGCCAGGATTGCTCCGCCTACGCCGTGTGCGCTGATGGCTCTTGTTTCCCATGTTCAACCCGGCGCCATGGCCCTGCTGGCCACGTCCGCCCCGGCATAGGCCTCCTGCCGGGCCACGTTCCAGTAGCGCAACTCGCCCAGCGGCACGCGGGCGCCCGTTGATGCGCAGGTCACATGGTCGCCGGGTGAGAGCACGCGAAAGCCGTTGGCCATATAGTGGAGGCGCGCGGGACGATCGGCGTTGTTCATCAGCATGGGCGTCGGGCTTCCGGTCTCATAGCAGCGAGGGCTGGTCCGGCTTCACGTAGGAGCGACCGCCGCCGCGCTCAACCCGCCCCTTGCCACTGCCGCCTCCCTCGATGCGCGCATCCACCGGGCCGTCGCGAAAGACCAGGGTGACTGCGCCCGCCGCGCGTGCCGCGGCCGCGGTGGCGAGGGTCGCGCCTTCGGTTCCGCGGCCGGTGACGCGGGCATAGCCGCGCTCCAGCACGCGATCCGGGTTGAGCGACTGGGCGAGCCGCCACGCCGCATCCGCCCGCGCCCGCGCCGCTTCCAGCTGCCGGACGAGCAGCGATGGCCTGAGCCCCCCGGCCGCGCGTTCCAGCCGCCCGCGCGCCGCCTCGGCCCGCCGCTCCAGCCCGCGGTCCAGGCGCGCGGACAGGTCGTCCAGCCGCTGGCGCTGCGGTCCCAGGATCGCGTCACGCCGGGGCAGAAGCCGCGCCTGCGCCGCCAGCCGCTCGCGTCCGCGCTCGACGTAGCGCTGGGCGTAGCGCGCGATCCGCGCCGCGTGCGTTTCCACGGCAAGCCTGAGGTCCGCCAGCACCGGCACCGCCAGCTCGGCCGCGGCGGTCGGCGTGGGCGCACGCAGGTCGGCTGCGTGGTCGCAGAGCGTCGTGTCCGTCTCGTGCCCCACGGCCGAGATCAGGGGAATGCGACAATCCGCCACCGCGCGCACCACCGCCTCCTCGTTGAAGGCCCAGAGGTCCTCCACCGAGCCGCCGCCGCGCGCCACGATCAGCAGGTCCGGCCGGGGAACGGCGCCGTCGGTCAGGGGAAGCGCATCGAAGCCGCGTACGGCCGCCGCCACCTCCGCCGCCGCACCGTCGCCCTGCACCTTGACGGGCCAGACCAGCACCCGCGTCGGACAACGGTCCTCCAGCCGGTGGAGAATGTCGCGGATCACCGCGCCCGTGGGCGAGGTCACCACGCCGATGACGCGGGGCAGATAGGGAAGCGGCTTTTTCCGCTCGCGGTCGAACAACCCCTCGCCCGCCAGCTGGACGCGCAGCTTCTCCAGCAGCGCCATCAGCGCGCCCTGACCCGCCAGCTCCATGCGGTCGATCACGACCTGGTACTTGGATCGGCCGGGATAGGTGGTCAGCCGCCCGGTGGCGATCACCTCCACCCCGTCCTGTGGGCGAAAGGCCAGGCCTGCCGCCTGCCCCTTCCAGATGACGCCGTCGATCACCGCGCGGTCGTCCTTCAGCGCCAGATAGGCGTGGCCCGACGCGACACGCTTGTAGCCGCTGATCTCGCCGCGGATGCGGACGCGGCCAAACTCGCCCTCCACCACGCGCTTCAGCCGGAACGCCAGGTCGCCGACCGACTCCGCGCCCGCGTTGTCGCCCGGCACCTCCTCGGCTACCAGCCGCGGCGTCTTGTCGGGGGTTGTCGCCATGAACGTCCTTATCCTAGGCTCGGGGGGTCGCGAGCACGCGCTGGCCGCAAAGCTGGCCGCGTCGCCGCTCCTGCCTAGGCTCTACGCCGCGCCGGGCAACCCCGGCATCGCGCAGCACGCCGAACTGGTGCGGCTCGATCCCACCGATCACGCCGCGGTGACGACGTTCGCGCGGGACCGCGACGTCGGGCTGGTGGTGATCGGGCCGGAAGCGCCGCTGGTGGACGGGCTGGCCGACAGCCTGCGGGCCGCCGGCATCGCCGCCTTCGGGCCGTCCGCGGCCGCGGCGCAGCTGGAAGGATCAAAGGGCTTCACCAAGGAGCTCTGCGCGCGTGCGGGCATACCCACCGCCGGCTTTGTCCGCGTTTCGACCCGCGCGGAGGCGGAGGCGGTGCTTGCCACCACCTTTGGCCGCCCCGTGGTGCTCAAGGCGGACGGGCTGGCGGCGGGCAAGGGCGTGGTCATCGCTGCCACGCAGCAGGAGGTCACGGACGCGCTCGACGGCTTCTTCGCGACAGGCGATGCGCCGCTCGTCATCGAGGAGTATCTGGACGGCGAGGAGGTGAGCCTGTTCGCGCTGACGGACGGCGAGACGGTGGTCCCCTTCGGCACCGCGCAGGACCACAAGCGCGCCTTCGACGGCGACCAGGGGCCCAACACCGGCGGCATGGGCGCCTACAGCCCCGCAAGCGTTCTGACACCCGCGCTGGAGGCGCAGGCCATGGCCGAGATCGTGGCGCCCACGGTGCGCGCCATGGCGGAGGCGGGCACGCCCTTTTCCGGCATTCTCTATGCCGGCCTGATGCTGACGCGTGCCGGGCCAAGGTTGATCGAGTATAATGTCCGCCTGGGCGACCCGGAGGCGCAGGTGCTGCTGCCTCGGCTCGAAGGCGACCTGCTCCCGCTGCTGCTGGCGGTCGCGCAGGGCCGGCTGGCCGAGGCGGAGCCGCCACGCTTCTTCCCCGGCTACGCGCTCACCGTGGTGGTGGCGGCACGGGGCTATCCCGGCCAACCCGCAGCCGGAGGCGAGCTGACGGCGCTCAAGGACGCGGAGGCCGCTGGCGCGACCGTTTTCCAGGCTGGCACCCGGATGGAGGGCGATCGGCTCGTCGCGGCGGGCGGGCGCGTGCTGGCGATCACCGCGCGCGGCGACACGGCCGCCGCCGCGCAGGCTGGCGCCTATCGGGCGGTAGCCGCGATCCGCTTTGCGGACGGCTTTCACCGCCGCGACATCGGCCATCGCGAGGTCGCGCGCGAGGTATCCGGCGATACCGTCGTTGCGGGCGAGCCGCTGTCCGCCTAATCCGGTCGCATGGCCATTACTCCTCCCGGCGCCGGTCTGTTCACGACCATCCACTACGTCGCGCTGGCAGTGCTGGCGGTGGCGACCGTCGCGGCCATCCTGGCCGGCATTCGTCGCAAGCGCCGCCGGCTGGAGGCCGAACGGCGCAGCGCCGCCGACGCGGAAGAAGCCGGCGTGACACAGGTGGCGCCGTCCGACGAAGCGCTTCCCGATCAGGCAAGGCCAGTGTCGGAGCCCGTGCCGGCACCCGTCCCTGCGCCGACGCCAGCGCCTGGACCGATTCCTGCCTCGCCGCCCGAACGTTCCGCCGAACCGGCGCCTGACGCGCCGGCCGAGTCCCCGCAAACACCTGCGCCGTCGCCTTCGACACCCGTCGCGGCGCCGGTTCCAGCGCCGGCGGTGGAACCTCCTGCCCCACCTGCACCTGCTCCCATGGCGTCGCCGGGCGACGGTCCCGTGACCCAACTGAAGGGGCTCGGCCCCAAGGTTGCGGCGCGGCTGGCAGAGCTCGGCGTCACCACCGTGAGCCAGGTCGCCGCGCTCGATGCCGACCAGGCCGCGGACCTCGACGCCCGGCTCGGGCCCTTCACCGGCCGCCTGCATCGCGACCGCTGGGTGGAGCAGGCACGATTCCTGGCCGCGGGCGACCGGGTGGGCTTCGAGGCGGTGTTCGGCAAGCTCTAGGAGGTTCGTTTGACCCTGTTCCTGCTGGCCGCCCTCGCCGTCCAGATTGCTCCCGCGGCACCGGCGCCCGCCTCTTCCGCAGCGCTTCCGGTTCCGGCGTCCACCACGTCCGCACCGGCACCTGTTGCAGGTCCGGCCCCGGTTCGTGTGGCGGTTCAGACATCGGAGGGACCGATCGTGCTGGAAGTCGACCGTGCCCGTGCGCCTATCACCGCCGGCAATTTCCTGCGCTACGTCGACGGCAAGCGGCTGGATGGCGTCACCTTCTACCGCGCGGCCCGGGGCGGTCCCAATTTCGGCTTTGTCCAGTTCGGTACCCAGAACGCGCCCGCCCGCACGCTGCCGCCCATCCGGCACGAACCGACCAGCCAGACGGGCATCCGGCACCTGAACGGCACCATCTCCACCGCCCGCTTCGCGCCGGGCACGGCGCGCGGCGACTTCACCATCTCCGTCGGCGACCAGCCGTCGCTCGACGCCAACCCGGCCGCGCCCAGCGCCGACAAAGGGGGCGACAACCTGGGCTATGCCGCCTTTGGCCGGGTGGTGGAGGGAATGGATACCGTTCGCCGCATCCTGGACGCGCCAAAGGCGCCCGGCGGCCACTTTCCCGACCAGGGCCTGGTGACGCCCGTGAAGGTCCTGACCGCTCGACGCCTGCCGCCGGGCGCGCCGCCTACCCCCGGGCCCTGACCGCCAGCAGCTTGTCGATGCGACGGCCGTCCAGGTCGACGACCTCGAAGCGCCAGCCCTGTTCCTCGAAATGCTCCCCCTCCGCGGGGAGGCGCCGGAACGCCGCCAAGGCGAAGCCTGCCGCGGTGGCGTAGTCGCGGTCCTCTGGCAGCTCCAACCCCAGCCGCTCGGCCAGAGCATCCGCAGGCGCGGTGCCGGCAACCAGGAAGCCGCCCTCCTCGCGGTCCACGAAGTCCGGCGCCTCGTCGGGGTAGGAGTCCGATGCGAACTCGCCCGCGATCGCGGCCAGGAGGTTGGACGGCGTCACGATGCCCTCGAAATGGCCGTATTCGTCGTGGATAAGCGCCACGGGAACGTCCGCCTCGCGCAGCACGGCCATGGCGTCCATAGCGTCGATCCGGTCGATCACGACCGGCGCCTTGCGCACCAGGGTGCGCAGCGACAGCTCCTCGCCGCGCATCATCGCCGTGGCGATGTCGCGCGCCTGCACCACCCCACAGATCGAGTCCACCGATCCTTCGGCCACCAGCAGGCGGCTGCGCCCGCTTTCCAGCAGCTTGTCGCGGAGCACCTCCGGCCCGGCATCGGCGTCGACCCACTCCACCTCCGTTCGGGGCGTCATGACCTCGCGGACGGGACGGTCGGCCAGCCGCACCACGCCCGCGATGATGGAGCGTTCATGCTCCTCGATCACGCCCGACTTGCTCGCCTCCGCGACGACCAGCTGGAGCTCCTCGGCCGTGACCTGGTCCTCCTGCTCGCGGCTGAGGCCTACCAGCCGGAAGATCAGCGCGCTGCTCTTGTCCAGCAGCCACACCACGGGCGCGGTTCCGCGCGCCAGCCAGGTCATGGGACGCGCCACGGCGGCGGCGATGGGTTCCGGATTGCGGAGCGCGAACTGCTTGGGCACCAGCTCGCCCACGATCAGCGACGCATAAGTGGTCAACCCGATCACGAGCGCATAGCCCAGGTTCTGAGACAGCTCGGGCCCCAGCCCCAGCGCCTGTAGGCGCGCCGCCGTCGGGCCGCCTAGGCTGGCGCCCGAATAGGCGCCGGACACGATGCCGGCCAGCGTGATGCCGATCTGCACCGCGCTCAGGAAGCGGCCGGGCTCCGCCGCCAGGTCCAGCGCGGCCCGCGCGCCCGTGCCGAGCCAGCGACCGCGGCTTCGCGCGATCGCCTCCAGCCGCGCACGACGCGCCGATACGATCGCGAGCTCGCTCATGGCGAACACACCGTTCAGTGCCAGAAGCACCAGGATGATGAGGACGTCCGTCCACGGAAAGGGCGGGAGGAGCATGGCCGCATCCATCCTTGGCGGGTTTCGATGCCGGGAGCAACGGGTCCTGCCCCGCAAACTGATGTCGGAACCGCGCCCGCTGTGCCCCCGTTTGTCGGTCGACCGCCATCTGGAGAGCCTTGTTCATGTCGCGTATCCGTGTTGCCCTGCTGCTGCCGCTGTTCCTGGGATCCGTCGCCTGCACCACCGATCCGGAAACGGGCGAGCGGCGCATCAGCCGCGCCGGCATCGGCGCGATCGGCGGAACGGTGGGCGGCTACCTGCTGGGCGACCTGGTCGGCGGGCGGCGCGACCGGACGGAGAAGATCCTGGGCGCGGGGATCGGCGGCCTCGCGGGCGCCGGGATCGGCGCGTACATGGACCGGCAGGAGCGCGAGCTTCGCGAGCGTACCCGCGGCACGGACGTCCAGGTCACGCGCCAGGGCGACGACCTGATCCTGAACATCCCGTCCGGCATCACCTTTGCCTATGACTCGGCCGCCATCGAACCGCAGTTCCGCCAGACGCTGGACCAGGTGGCGGGCGTGCTGTCGCAATACGACCAGACGATGATCGACGTGTACGGCCACACCGACTCGACGGGCAGCGACACGTACAACCAGGCGCTGTCGGAACGGCGCGCCGTGTCCGTGGCCGACGCCCTGGCCGCGCGCGGGGTCCGCCAGCAACGGATCGGCACGCGCGGCTATGGCAAGACCCAGCCGATCGCCCCCAACGACACGGATGCCGGCCGCGCCGAGAACCGCCGCGTCGAGATCAAGGTCGTGCCCCTCACGCAGCGAGATGCGCAGCAGCGGGCGGGAGGCTGACCGCAACCGGGGTCAGCGGATTACCCGCGCGGGCCATTGCGCGGGCCGCCACCACCCAGCCGCCCGCGGCCATGACCGACGCGATCCAAGCGACCAGCAGCGAATCGACGGCCAGCACCGGCCAGACCAGCGCGCGCGGCCCGGTGATCGCCGCTGCCGCCAGCGCATAGTGAATCACCATCGGCGGCAGCATTACCGCCAGGAGGTAGGGCAAACTCCACCCCAGGCCCGGCGCCGCCGCCGCGGCGGAACGGAGCGGCCCCGGATCCTGCCGGCCCAGCGCGGCGCCGGCCATCCACGGCGCCGTCAGGGCTGCCACCGCCGGTCCCGCGACCAGCGCGAGCACCAGCCACGACGGTGTCTGCGGCATCAGGAATAGCTGAAGCGCGCTGAGTGCCACCAGAAAGACCACCGCGCCTCCAAAGCGCCGGGCCGCACCGGGATCCCAGCGGCCGGCGAAACGGGTGTCGTCGGCGGCCAGGTAGCGCGCCACCCAGTACATGGGCAGGTGCAGGCTCGCGACCTTGAGCAGCCCCGTCCAGAGCCGCACGGGATGCGCCTCCACGGCCTTGGCGGACGCGATGCCGTCATACATGCCCAGCCCCATCTCGACCGCGTGCTGCACCATCTCGACGGCAGCGGGGATCAGCGCCAGCGCGGGAAGCGCCAGCATTGTCGCTGTTCCGCCGCCATAGGCCCGCCGCAGGGCGCGCAGGAACCCGGTATCGGCGTCATTCCTCTCCTTCGTCATGATCGATCTCCCCTTGCTCGAAACTCAGAAGGTCGCCCGGCTGGCAATCCAGCGCGCGGCACAAGGCATCCAGCGTGCTGAAACGGATCGCGCGGGCCTTGCCCGTCTTCAGGACCGACAGGTTGGCGATAGTCACGCCGACCGTCGCGCTCAGTTCCGTCAATGTCATGCGACGCGCGTGCAGCAGTGCATCCAGCCCGACGCGGATCGCCATCAGACCACGCCTTCCAGGTCGTTCCGCATCTGCGTGCCGCGCCGGAACACGCGCGCCAGCACGAACACCAACAGCACCATGACCCAACCTGATATGGCGGGCGTCCAGGTGGCATGATCCACGCCTAACCGGTCGAACCACATCACCAGCGCACCGAAGGTCAGGTCCAGCAGCTGCCAGGCCAGCAGCGCCCATCCCAGGCCTTCCAGCCGGCGCGCATTCGCGGCGACGAACGGGTCACCCGCGCCCACGGTGGCGATGATGCCCGCCAGCCGGTCCAGGACCGCGCGGGCGGCGGCACAGGCGGCGATCCCCAGCACGAACATGATCCGGAGCGCCAGGATCACCGATTCGGCGTCGAGCGCCGTTCCGTATTTTCCCCGAAGATGCCCCGCCAGCCAGTCGTGGAACAGGAAGCTCAGCAGCGCCGTGAGCAGGAACCCCGCTGCCGACAGCATGTTGGCTATACTGAACACCTGTACCACTAGCCGCGCCGTGCGCAGCACGCGATCGTTCACTGCATCATCCATATCGCTAATCGATAATGGGCTTATCGATTAGCGGCAAGCTCATTCATCGAAGATCGATAAAGAATCGTCGCAGAAGCGTCCCCGCCTCCATCTCGCCGATGCCGTCATATATCTCCGGTCGATGGTGGATCGTCGACTGGGTGAACAGGCAGGGACCATGCGCCACCGCACCGCCCTTCGGATCTGACGCACCGTAGTAGAGGCGCCGTATGCGCGCGTGCGCGATGGCGCCTGCGCACATGGCGCAGGGCTCCAATGTGACCCACAGGTCGCAACCTTCTAGCCTGTCCGTTCCCAGTTCGGCGGCGGCGCGGCGGATCACCAGCATCTCCGCGTGCGCGCTGGGATCGCTGAGCCGCCGCGGGGCATTCGCGGCGGTGGCAAGCACCTCCTCGCCGCGGACAATCACCGCGCCCACCGGAATCTCGCCGGTCCTGAACGCCTCTGCTGCCGCGTCCAGTGCCAGACGCATAGGGCGCGGCAGCGCAAACGGCCGCCGCGCATCGCCTCCCATGGAGCGAGGATCAGCGAGCGGCGGGTGCGTTGGGATCGGTCGGTCCCTGGGGTGGCGCCGCCTCGCCCGGACGGGTCACGGTGACGCTGGGGACCGCGACAACCTTGTTCTCCGTGCCGACCTCTACCCGGGCCACGTCCGCCTCGAACGTAGGAGCCTGCACCACGGCCGGCCGCGTCTGGTTGAACGAGACGATGTTGAACTGCATCAACCCGACCACCACCAGCACGGCAACGGCCACCAACACCAGCAGCGCGCGCATCTGTTCACTCCCCAAACGGTTCAGTCGCGTAACAACGCAGTTGCCCCCCGCCAGTTGCGCCGTGCCAGTCGCGTCTCGCCAGTCGCGCCCTGTCGGTTGTGCCGCTTCGGTTGTATCCGGATCCGACCCTCACCAGGATGCGGTCAGGCGTTGACGGGACGAGCTTCAAGGGCTACCGGCCGGCGCTTTCCAGGCTCACCGAACCAGGACCTAAACATCATGTCGCGCATCTGCGAGCTGACCGGCAAGGGCCGGCAGGTGGGAAACAACGTCTCCCACGCCAACAACAAGACCAAGCGTACCTTTCTGCCCAACCTGCAGAACGTGACGCTGATTTCCGATTCGCTGGAGCGTTCGATCCGTCTGCGCGTATCCGCGCACGGCCTTCGCTCGGTTGAGCATAATGGCGGCTTGGACAATTGGCTGGTCAAGACCGCCGATACCAAGCTGAGCCTTCGTGCCCGCCGCCTGAAGCGCGACGTGGTAAAGAAGCTGGCCACGCAGGCGACGGCTGCAGCCTGATCTACAGGGCCCCTTTCCTCGGAAAGGGTTGGCTGGGACCTGAAAGGGCCGGGACGCACACCGGCCCCTTCACGCGTGTCCGTCCCGCGGACTACCCTTCCAGCCGGAACTTCAGCAGCAGCGTCCGCTGCCAGCGTGCGGTGTTGTCGTCCGACACCAGCCAAAGCATTGTTGCGCGCGCTTCCTTGGTGACGGCAAGCCCTTCGAAATTATCAATGAGCAACGGTCGCTCCAGCCGGGCGATCGTTCTGCCGCGCACCACCGCGCCGACCCGGATCGCGCCCGCCGGCACCAGCGCCAGCCGGTTGGCCCATCTGTTGGGAAAGCCGAAGCTACGCTCCAGCACCAGCAGCCGCCCATCCGGTAACGCGGCCGCATCCACGGGCTCCAACCCCGGTTCCGGCAGGTAGGTGAAGCGGGCCACCGGCGTGCTCGCGAGCGTCGGATCACCCGCAAAGATGAGTGCCTGTCGTCCGCCGCTCCGATCCGGAGGACGCCGTCCTTCGGAAAGGACCAGAAAGCGGCCATCGGGCAACCAGGCGATGCTTTCGGCGCCGCCGTTCGAGGGCCAGTCCGCCATGGCGGCCGGCGCGTATCCCCGTTCCGCTTGCCAACGGCCGTCCGCCAGCACGCAATAGGTCCAGATTTGGTTGTGCCGTTCAAACGAGATGCGCACCCGCCCCGCGGACGGTTCCAGCGCCATCCCCTCCGCGTCGCGATCCTCCCGCACCCAGCCTGTGCCCGGCCCGGCCGCAAGGGGCGTGACGCGACCATCGCGCGGCTGCCAGTTGGAACCCATGCGAAAATGCAGAACCGCGCCGCGATCGCTGAGCAAGGTGAACGCGTCGCCGCGCACGGCAAGCGCCGAATAGCCGCCAAATGCTCCTTTTCGTCCCTCAAGCACGACGCCGCCCATATAGGTCAGCGCGCCCAGTCGCGTACGAGAAGGGCGGCGGGGATCAAGCGCGACGCGCGAGGCGCTCAGGGCCATGGGGCCTGCGACGGGCAAGCCGGCCTGCGCGTCCCCTGCCCAGCGGGGAACACCGAGCTGGATCGCCAGCAGGCTCAGGCCGATGCTCCAGATGGCGCGCATCGCGGCCCCATAGTCGCAGCGGCAGCGTCGCGCAGCCTGAACAAGGGATAACCGCCACATTCAGGCTCGGCTCAACCCGAATCGGCGAAAAGGCTTCCATCGACGGCGCGTAACCGTCTCCGTTTCAACGAAGGAGGACTTCGATGTTCAAGAAGCTGACCCTCGCCAGTGCCGCGCTGGCCACGGTTGCCGCCGGTGTGATCCCCGCCACCGCCGCCGATGCCCAGTATCGCAGCCGCTATAACCAGCGTTACGACCGCGGGTACAATGACGGCTACAGCCGCTCGTACCGCGACGACCGCCGCCGCCAGAAGTGCAACGACGGCGACGGCGGCACCATTGTCGGCGCGATCGCCGGCGGCCTGCTCGGTCGCACGGTGGACACTCGCGGCGACCGGTTGCTGGGCACGGTGCTGGGCGCCGGTGCCGGCGCGCTGGCGGGCCGGGCCATCGATCGCTCCGACCGGCCGGGCTACTGCCGCCGCTAGGCGCGACGCCCCTTTCCTCTTCCCCAGACACCGCCCCATGTTCCGGGCGGTCAGTACCTCCCCTGCGTAGCGTATCGGGGGAGAGGGGGCCGGTGCCCGCAAGGTGCCGGCCCCCTTCACGCGCGACGGCCCCGTTTGAACCGCCTACAAATCTTTTGGGGTAGCTGGCGGCCCCGAGTCGCCCGTAGCCGTGGCGCATGACCCAGCCGATCGGCAATGCGCACCCGGAACTGACCGACAGGGAGAAGCAGACGCTTCGCCTAATCGTCCGCGGCCACGACGCGAAGTCGATCGCGCGCCACCTCGAACTGTCCGTGCACACGGTCAACGAACGCCTGCGCGCCGCGCGCCGCAAGATGGCGGTTTCCAGCAGCCGAGAGGCGGCGCGCCTGCTGTTGCACGCGGAAGGCAATGCCGTACCCAAATCTTTTGGCCCCGGAAAAATCGGGGATGCTCCCGCTGCGCCTTCCGTTCAGACACTGCCCGGACCGCGGAGCGGCGGACGCCGCCGCGTCGTCGCGGTCGCAACGGGAGTTCCGGTCATGATCCTTGCCGTCAGTCTCCTTCTTCTCGCCACGCCGCCGTCCGGACCGGACCCGACGAGCCCTGTCGCAGCCTCCGCCACCGTCGAGACGGAGGCCGCGCGGCGCTGGCTCGAACTGGTCGACCAGGAACGCTGGGAAGACAGCTGGAACGCGACGGGCACGTCGTTCCGGCGCCTGAACACGGTGCGTGCATGGAGCGACGCGTCGAAGAAGGTTCGCGTTCCGCTGGGCGCCGTGGTGTCGCGGACGCTCCTGACGCAAGAGAGTCTGCCGGCGCCGCCGAGCGGCTATCAAGTGGTCAAGTTCCGCACCAGCTTCGCCAACAAGGCGAATATGATGGAGACGGTGACGCTGGATCGCGAAGGCGGCGCCTGGCGGGTGGTGGGCGTGTATATCGGGTGAGCGGTTCGGCGACCCCTACCGCAAGGGAGGAGATCGCGGTCGCGGCTGGCAGGCTTGGCTTCGCCCGGCTCGTGCTGAGCGACGTCGAAGCACTTCGGGCAGAAGGAGGCGACGGCGAAGCCGCCGCCTCGCCATCAAACCGGCAGGCCGCTTTCGCCCGCCCGGCCGACCGGGACGGGCACCGCCCTGCCGCTCTGCGGCCGGTGTCGGGGCCGTGCGGCTCTACCGCCACGCCCCGTCCGCCCATCAATACATGTGCTGACCGCCGTTGATGCTGAGCGTCGATCCGGTGACGAACCCCGCCGCCTCCGAGCACAGGAACGCCACGCCGCGCGCGATCTCGTGCGCCTGGCCCAGGCGGCCGACCGGGATGCGCGCCACAATCTTCTCCAGCACCTCGCCCGGAACGGCGGCCACCATGTCCGTATCGATATAGCCGGGCGCGATCGCATTCACCGTCACGCCGGCGCGCGCGCCCTCCTGCGCCAGGGCCTTGGTGAAGCCGTGGATGCCGCTCTTGGCCGCGGCATAGTTCACCTGGCCATATTGACCGGCCTGGCCGTTGATCGACCCGATGTTGACGATGCGACCCCATTTCCGGTCCCGCATGCCCGGAAACACGGCTTTGGCCATGTTGAAGCAGCCGCCCAGGTTGGTGTCCATCACCTCGCGCCACATCTCGTACGTCATCTTCAGGATGGTGCCGTCGCGCGTGATACCGGCATTGTTGACCAGCACGTCCACGGGGCCGACCTCCGCCTCCACGCGGGCCACGCCGTCCAGGCAGGCCTGGTGGTCGGCCACGTCCCACCGGAAGGCCTTGACGCCGGTGCGGCGAGTGAAGTCCGCGGCCCGCGCGTCGTTGCCGGCATAGTTCGCCGCCACCTCAAGGCCCGCGTCGCGGAGCGCGGAGCTGATCGCCTCGCCGATCCCGCGCGTTCCACCCGTGACGATCGCTACCCTTGCCATGATCCTCTCCCTTGCCGTTCAAGCGTTACGCTACGGAAAGGAAACCCACCCCTCAAGTTCCCGCGAAAGGATGCCACGCAACATTTCAACACCGATGGGGCTGTCGTTCAGGCAGGGCAGATAGGCGAAGTGCGTACCGCCGGCCGCCTCGAACGTCTCGCGTCCCCGGATAGCGAGCTCCTCCAGCGTCTCCACACAATCGGCCGAGAAGCCGGGGGCCAGGATCGCGATCTTTTTGACGCCGCGCGCGGGCATCGCCTCCAGCACCTTGTCGGTGGCCGGCTCCAGCCACTTGGCACGGCCGAAGCGCGACTGGAACGCCACCTCGATGGGACGGCCCATGCGCTCGGACAAGAGGCGCGCGGTCTTGCGGCAGTGACAATGATAGGGGTCGCCCAGTTCCAGCGTCCGCTGCGGCATCCCGTGAAAGCTCGCCATCACCGCGTCGGGCGTCCAGTCCAGCGCGTCGAGCTGCGCCGCGGCGGTACGGGCAAGCGCGTCGATGTAGATCGGATCGTCGTGATAAGGCGGCAGGGTGCGAAGCGCCGGCTGCCAGCGCATAGCGCGCATCGCGTCGAACACCTTGTCGTTGGCGGTCGCCGTGGTCGCCGCGCAATATTGGGGATAGAGGGGCGCCACCAGGATGCGCTCGCAACCCGCCTCCTTCATCGCCCGCAGACGATCGCCCACGGCCGGGTTGCCGTAGCGCATCCCCCAATCCACCAGCACGTCCGGCCCCCAGGCACCCTGCAACGCCGCCGACTGGGCGCGCGTGACGGCCGCAAGCGGCGATCCGTCGTCCGTCCAGACCTGGGAATAGGCATGGGCGGACTTCTTCGGACGCGTGGTCAGGATGATGCCTCGCAGGATGGGCTGCCAGGCGAGCTTCGGGATCTCCACCACGCGTGGGTCCGACAGGAACTCCGCCAGGTAACGCTTGACCGCCCGGGGCTCGGCCGCGTCCGGTGTTCCCAGGTTGACCAGCAGAACGCCTACCTTGCGCGGCGGTATGGCGGGATGATTCAAGGGTAGCGACATGGGCGGCATCTAGGGTAAGGGACCGCGTCGTCCAACGACCTGTGGCACGAATGCTACAAAGCGTGTCCATTTTGCTGAGGTCCGGACCTTTTCCCACGATGGTCCGTTCGGCGATGATCCAATTCAAAGGGGTTTTCTTAAGATGCGTACTTCGTTCCGCGCCGCAGCGTTCGCGGCGCCGCTCCTGTTTGCCGTTCCGGCGATCGCCCAGGATGCCCCTGTTCAGGGTGCGCCGGCTCCGGAAATGACCCAGGACGCCTCCGTCCAGGACAGCGCCGCCCCGGCGCCTGCGGCCGCGCAGTCCTATGCCTCGACTGACTCCTACGCGGACGATCGGCCGTTCTCCGGCCTCTATGTCGGCGGCTCGTTCGGCTACGACGTGCAGGCCGGCGATCGCGGCACCAGTGTGCTGTTCGACCGTAACCTGGACGGCCGGTTCGGCGACACCGTGACGACGGCGACGGGCGCCAATGCCTTCTCCACCGGTTTCTGCGATGGCGCGGCCCGGGGCGTATCGCTGACGGCAGGCGGTGGGTGCCGCAACGACAAGGACGATATCGCCTATTACGGCCGCGTCGGTTTTGACCAGCAGTTCGGCAACATCGTCGTCGGCATCGTCGGCGAGTTCGGCAAGTCCGAGATTCGTGACAGCGTCTCGGCCTTCTCCACCACGCCGGCCAACTACGTCTTTACCCGCGAAGTGAACTGGGAAGCCCAGGCGCGCGGCCGTGCGGGCTATGCCGCCAACACGACGCTGTTCTACGGCACGGGCGGCGTGGGCTACGTGTCGGTGGACAACAGCTTCTCGTCCAGCAACACGGCCAATGCCTTCACCAACAACGGCAACAACCGTCAGTGGGGCTTCGTTGCGGGCGGCGGCCTGGAGCAGAAGATTGGCCGTAACTTCTCGATCGGCCTCGAGTACATGTACCACGACTATCGCGACGACGACTTCCGCGTCCGCGTTGCTCGCGGCACGGCTCCGGCGACCAACCCGTTCGTGCTGGCGCCCAACACCACGGGCACCGATCTGCGCCGTTCCGACAACCGGTTCCGCTGGAACAGCCTGCGCGCCGTGGCGAACTTCCGCTTCTGACGCGCGTCGAGGGAGGGGCTAAGCGGCCCCTCCCTCACCTACTCCCCAATCAGCCGCCCCACGATCAGGTCCGCGGCTTCCTCCGCGCTCGTGGTAGCGGTGTCGATGCGGATTTCCGGCGCTTCCGGAGCCTCGTAGGGGCTATCAATACCTGTAAAGTTCTTGAGCGCGCCGCTCCTGGCCTTGGCATAAAGGCCCTTCTCGTCGCGTCGCTCGGCTTCGGCGAGGCTCGTGTTCACGTGCACCTCCATGAACTCGCCGGGCCGCATCAAAGATCGGACCAGTTCGCGTTCGGCGCGGAAGGGGCTGATAAAGGCGGTCAGCACGATCAGCCCCGCGTCCGTCATCAGGCGCGCCACCTCGCCCACGCGCCGAATGTTCTCCACCCGGTCGGCATCGGTGAAGCCCAGGTCGCGGTTCAGCCCGTGGCGCACATTGTCACCGTCCAGCAGGAAGGTGTGACGATTCATCCGCCGGAGCTTTCGTTCCACCAGGTTTGCGATGGTCGACTTGCCCGCCCCGGACAGCCCCGTGAACCATAGCACGGCTGGCGCCTGGTTCTTGAGCCGCGCGCGATCGTCGCGCGTGACGTCGGACGGCTGCCAGTGGATGTTCGCTGCACGACGTAGCGCGAACCGGATCGTGCCCGCCGCCACCGTGGCGTTGGTCAGCTTGTCGATCAGCACGAAACCGCCGAGCTCGCGACTGACGGCATAGGGCTCGAACACCAGCGGCCGGTCGGTCGACAGGTTCGCCACGCCGATCGCGTTCAGCTCCAGCGTGCGCGCCGCCAGCTGTTCCAGCGTGTTGACGTTGACCTGATATTTGGGTGCCTGGACCTGCGCGGTCACCGTCTGGGTCGCCAGCTTCAGCCAATAGGGCCGGCCGGGCAGCATCGGCTCGTCCGCCATCCACACGATCGCCGCCTCGAACTGGTCGCTCGCCTCGGGCGGGGCATCGGCGGTCGCGATCACGTCCCCGCGCGAACAGTCCACCTCGTCCGCCAGCGTCAGCGTGACGGCCTGACCCGCCCGGCCCCTGGGCAGGTCGCCGTCGAACGTCACCACGCGCGCGATGCTGGTGGTTCGTCCCGACGGCAGGATGCGGACGCGGTCGCCCGGCCGCACGCCGCCGCTGGCGATTGTGCCGGAAAAGCCGCGGAAATCCTGGGTCGGACGGTTCACCCACTGCACCGGCATCCGGAAGGGCCGGCGGGCGTCGCGATCCGCATCCACCGGCGCCGTCTCCAGCCGCTCGATCAGCGAGGGGCCGGCGTACCAGGGCGTGGTGCCGCCCCGCGCGGTGACGTTGTCGCCGGTCACGCCCGAAATGGGGATCGCGACGATCTCGCCCAGCTCCACCTCGGCCGCGAAGCCGCGGAACTCGGCCTCGATCGTGTCAAAGGTCGCCTGGTTCCAGCCTACCAGGTCCATCTTGTTCACGGCCAGCACGAACTGGCGGATACCCAGCAAGTGGCAGAGATAGGCGTGCCGCCGCGTCTGGGTCAGCACGCCCTTGCGCGCGTCAATTAGGATCACCGCCAAGTCGGCGGTGGACGCGCCCGTCACCATGTTGCGCGTATATTGCTCGTGCCCGGGCGTGTCGGCTACGATGAACTTGCGCGCGTTGGTCGAGAAGAAGCGATAGGCGACGTCGATGGTGATGCCCTGCTCACGCTCGGCGGCCAGCCCGTCCACCAGCAGAGCGAAGTCGATCTCGCCGCCCCGTGTCCCCACCCGCGCCGACTCCGCCGCCAGCGCATCAAGCTGGTCCTCGTAGAGCGTGCGTGCGTCGTAGAGCAGCCGGCCGATCAGCGTCGACTTGCCGTCGTCCACCGATCCGCAGGTGATGAAACGCAGCAGGTCCTTGTTCTCCTGCGCCGCTAGATAGGCGGCGACGTCGCCATTGGCCTCGGGCGGCATCAGAAATAGCCCTCCTGCTTCTTCTTCTCCATGGAGCCCGCGCCCGCATCGCGGTCGATCGCGCGCCCCTGGCGTTCGGAGGTGGTGGCGGTCAGCGTCTCGGCGATCACGGCATCCAGCGTGTCGGCCGTGCTCTCCACGGCGCCGGTCAGGGGATAGCAGCCGAGCGTCCGGAACCGCACCGGCCGATCCACGGGCACCTCGCCGGGCCGGAGCCGGAACCGGTCGTCATCCACCATCAGGATCATTCCGTCGCGCTCTACGGTCGGGCGCGGTGCCGCAAGGTAGAGCGGCACGATCTCGATCCCCTCGCGCCGGATGTACTGCCACACGTCCAGCTCGGTCCAGTTGCTCAGCGGAAACACGCGGATGCTCTCGCCGACGGCGTGGCGGGCATTGTAGAGGTTCCATAGCTCGGGTCGCTGGTTCTTCGGATCCCAGCGGTGGGACGCGGAGCGGAAGGAGAAGATGCGCTCCTTGGCGCGGCTCTTCTCCTCGTCGCGCCGCGCGCCGCCGAACGCCGCGTCGTAGCGTCCGGCGTCCAGTGCCTGCCGCAGCCCCTCGGTCTTCCACAGGTCGGTGTGGAGCGGGCCGTGGTCGAACGGATTGATGTCGCGGGCCAGCGCGTCGGGGTTGCGGTGGACGATCAGTTCCATGCCGGCGGCGGCCGCCGCCCGGTCGCGCAGCGCGTACATGGCCTGGAACTTCCACGTCGTGTCCACGTGCAACAGCGGAAAGGGCGGCGGCGCGGGAAAGAAGGCCTTGCGCGCCAGGTGCAGCATGACGGCGGAGTCCTTGCCCACCGAATAGAGCATCACCGGCCGCTCGCACTCGGCCGCGACCTCGCGCATGATGCGGATCGATTCCGCCTCCAGCCGATCCAGGTGAGTGAGCGCCTGCGTCATCCGCTCGCGCCTAGAGGCCGCGCCCGCCCGGTCAAGAAACGGCCGCCCCGCCGGTTTAGCGGTCCAAAGCCGCGCTTTCAGCCAGCCGGTGCACGAGTTCGACCCAGCCGTACCACTCGCGCGCGGGCTCCGGATAAAGCGGGTCCCAGGGCTTTGGCCGATCCAGATAGTGGACGACCACGGCATCCTGCGTCGAGCCGTCATCCCGTCTGTCGGGCCGAACGTAATGATTGAACGGCGGCGGCAGCTCGCCTGCCAGGCCGTCGAAACCGATGTTGAGCGCGCACTGGTCGTGGAACAGGAGCGGCACGGCCGGGTCCGTCGCCGCCGACAGCGCCCGGTCGAGCGCGGGCAGCGTCTCCGGGTGGTCCAGCGCGAACCGGAGCACGCCCGAGTTGAAGTAGCGCCCCCGCAATCCGTGCAGCCGGGCCGCACGCCGCACCGCGCCGCGGTCCGGCTCGGGCCGTGCAAGCAGGGGTGCGTCCGTCGCCAGGTCCGCCAGCGCCGCCAGGCCGGCGCGCACCAACGTATCCGCGTCCAGGTAGATGGCCGTCCGGTACCGCGCGGCCGCGGCGAGGAAGCGTGCGTGGCCGATCCGCCAATAGGCCGCGCCCGCCAGCGCTTCGCCGCCGGTGAACATGCCGTATGCCGCGCGCCCGGCCGACAGCGTGCCGCCGTCCACCACCGTCAGCTCGAACCGCAACGCGCCGGCCAGCGCCGCGCCCGTCGCCCGTGCCTCTGCCGATATGTCGGGCGCCGCCACCAGATGAACGTCGGCGCGCATGAGCAACCCCGCGTTGCTGGACGCCAGCGAGGCGAGCGATACTAGGGCTGGCTCCAGATAGCCCCTGTCCGCGCACAGGAAGATGCAAAGATCCCGATCGGAGGTAGAAGCGGCCGAGGATCGTCGCGCCCGGACGAGCAGATCGTCCGGCACACCCGCCGCCGCCGCTCGCGCCACCGCGTTCGGCCCGCCCAACGCTTCCGCCAGCGCCGCCAGCGCGCGCCCACTACCCTGGCCCAGGATGCCGCCGCGTTCGGGAAGGGCGATCAGGTGCTCGAATAGTTCCGCCACGCGCCCGGTCCGCCTGGCCGCGCGCACGGCGGGTGCCAGCACCGCATCGAACCGGTCCTCCGCGGACGGCGCGGCGATCATCGCGTCCAGCACCGCGTCCCATCGTCCCTGCTCGCCCAGGATGCGCAACTCGCTCGGCAGCAGGTCGGGCGGGATGACGCCGTCGGTTCGGCCCGCCTCCAGCAGCGCCGAGGCGTCCGCTAGCCTGCCCTGCACCGCCAGCAGGTCCGCATGGATGGCCCGCGCGATCGGCCCCTGATCGGGACCGTCGGGAAAGGCGGCATCGAGCACCGCGCCGGCCCCCACCCAGTCGCCTTCCTCCATCCGCGCCCAGGCACGCGCGCGGCCCACCTCCGGATCGTTCGGGTGCGCCGCGTCGACCAGCGCCAGCACCTCCGCCCGAGCGACAGGGGCCAGCCGCTCGGAGGCGAGCAGTGCCAGCCGGCGCGGCACCGTGCCGTGGAGCCGCGCCAGGTCCAGAAGCCTCAGGTGCGCGGGTCCCGCCCCCCCAGTCCCTCCCGCCTCCACCGCCGCGACGAGCCGCGCCAGCGATCGCGCGATCCGTGGAAAGCCGTCTGCCTCTTCCAGCAACGCGGCGACGGCCTCGTCGCGGCCAAGCTGCGCTTCCAGCATGACGAGCGCCAGCCACGTCTCCGCGTCCTCCGGTGCGCGCAGTCGGCGCCGTTCCAGCACCAGCCGATGGGCCGGCAGCACCGGAATCTCCGCGCGCGCGACCAGCCGGGCGGCCTCTACGGCCGGATCGACCGCGCGACCGAGCCGCCGCAAGCCGAGGGGGGACAACCCACCCGCTTCCGCCACCCTTTCCAGCAAGGCGCGGCCGGACCGGACCGAGCCGCGGTCCCAGGCGACCTGCGCCACGGCCTCCAGTTCGCGGAGGTGATCCATCCCAAGGGGCTCAGGCGGCGCGGCCAGCAGTTCGGCGATCGACTGGTCCGCGTCGAATGCGGCCTCCTCCCACCAGCGCATCAGAACCAGCCGCTCGTAACGCGCCCAGAAGGGCGGGCCGCCCTCTGCCAGCGACGCCTCGAAACAGGCCACGGCTTCCCGCGGGCGGTCGGCGTCGCGCAGCACGCGGCCCAGCATGAAGCTGGCCCAGCCCGGCACATGTCCCCCTTCCACCAGCGCGCGCAGCGTCCTTTCCGCACCGTCCAGGTCGCCCGCCGCCCGCATGGCATCGCCGGCCTTGAGCGTGTCCAGCGCGTCCGCCTCAGTCATAGCCGAGCTCGCGCCAGATGCCCGACAGCCGCCGCGTCACCGCCCGCCGAGCGGCCTCGGACAATTTCTCGCGACCGTCGCCCGGCCGCACGCGGCGGATGAACGAACGCGGGTCCTCCGCCGCCGGCACCACGTCTGCCCAACCCGTGACGTCCGCGACCAGCGCGTCGTCCGCCGTCCAGCCGAAATGCGCCGCGATGCTGCGGATCCAGGCCGGCTTGGCGAGGATCACCTCCTCGTAGCGCTGGACCAGCAGGTTCGGATCATCGAGTAGCACGGCATAGCCGGCGACCGTTCGGTCGAGCTGCGGCGCGCGCGCGACCACATAGTCCTCCAGTTCCTGCGCCAACGCCCGCTCCCGCTCGGCCGCCAGCAGCCGCGCCCCGCCCGCCGGCAGCGCGTGCGACCAGCGGTTGGAGAACCACTCGCTGACCAGCGCGTCGTGCGGATCGCGCACCAGCAGCAGCTTGCGCGCTTCCCGGAACACCGGGTCGCCGAACAGCCCGACCGGCGGCGCACGAAAGCCGACATAGGCGTTGCCGCGCCACAAAAGCCGTCGCAGCGCCGGGTCCGCGATCCAGTCCTCGGTCGACCAGCCCGCGTCGAATGCGGTGCCGGGCAGGTCCACCGCGTTCCATCCGTTCTCGGTGGCGAGCGCCGACACGATGCTGTGGAACACGGAACTGCCCGACTTGCGTACGCCCAGCGCCACGCAGGCGGGCTGGTCGAGCAGCACCGCCACGTCCAGCGACAGGGGCCGCCCGCCCGGCATCGGTGCTGAAAGCCTGACCACCCGCTTCGGTTAGCGCCTCGCTTGAGCAGCGCCAGTCCCTCCGGTACGCCCGCGGCATGATGGCGCCGGAGCTGATCGGGATCGGACTGGCGGGCGCGCTGCTCCGCTGGGCGGATGCGGCGTCCGTGCCGGCAGAGGTGGAGCTGGTGGCGGGCGGCGCGTCCGCCGGCTTTCGCCGGGTGATCCGCTTTCCCGAAGGCGTGGCGCCGGCAGCCGAGCTGGCCGATCCGGACGGCTTTCCGGAACGCGCTGGCCGGCTGACGCCGGACGGACCCGTGCCGCCCGGCGCGCGCAGCGGCGCCGGCCTGAGCGACACCTGGACCGTACCAGGCGAGACCACGCCCTTTGTGGCTCGCGACGATGCGGAACAGGACGATGTGGGGCTACATGATAGGAGGATGGGCGATCCCATCGCCTGGGACCTGACCCGAGCCGCAGGACTGGACGCGGTCGTCCCCATGCCGGGCGAGCGCTATCGGTTGTCGCTCGACGTGGCGCAGCATCGTTGTGCGGCCGGCCTGGCGATCCGGTGGCTGGACACGGACGGCAGCGAAGTGGGCGGAGACCGCTCCTGGCGTGCAGCGGGACCGATAGGGGGGAGCGATCCCTTGGCCTATGCGCCGATCCACCTCTTCGCCACCGCTCCGGGAAAAGCCGTCGGCCTGCGGCTCCTTCTTCTCCAGGGTGCGCCCGGCAAGGGCAGCGACGCCTTTCTCTTCTTTCGCCGTCCGTCGATGATCGCCGGTGCGACCAGCGGCCCGATCGTGCCGCGCGTCGATCCCGCGAACCTCGGCGGCGATCCCGGCCGGTACGGCGTCCTGCCCCTGGGCGACGCATTGCTGCTGCACGGCGAACCGCTCGGCATCCGCATGGCCAGCGATACGCTGCCCTTGCCCCCGGCCGGCGGCATCCCCGCGCTGCCCGGTCGCTGGTCGATCCTGACCGATGGCGGCGTGCTGGTGGCGGAAGGGCCAGGGGAGGAGGCGATCGCCGCCGTCCCGCCGCTCCTGGTGGTGGATGGCACCATCCTGGCGACCGTGTCCCTTCGCCGCCAGGGCGAGCGTGTCCGCGCGCACGTGCCGCTCGCCCCGGCGCTGATGGACGGCGGCGATCATTGGGTCGAGCTGCTCGATGGTCGGGCGGGCACCACGCTCGCCGCCGGCCGGTTCCGCTTCCCCGCGGCCCTGACCCCGCCCGACATGCTCCGGCGCGAGACCCACGCCGCCGATCGTCCTGCCGCCCTTCCCTTCGCCGCGGAGCGGTACGCGGCGCTGACCGCCGGGCTCGATCGGCTGTCACGACAGGACGATGCCGCCGGATGGCTGCCCCACCTGCTCGCTGCACATGACCGGCTGATGCGCGAGATCGACGGGCCGATCCCGTCGGCGCCGCTGCGGATGCCCTGCGCGGATCGGCCCCGCTTCTCCGTGATCGTGCCCGCCCACAATGGCTGGGCGGTCACGCACCAATGCCTGTGCGCGCTGCTGCTCACCTGTATCGGGCTGCCGGTCGAGGTGATCCTGGTCGACGACGGATCGTCCGACGCGACGCGCGAAGCCGGGGATCGTTGGCCAGGCGTGCGGATCGTCCGCCACACCGAGCCGCTCGGCTATGCTCGCGCCTGCGAGGCCGGCGTGGCGGTGGCACGCGGCGATTACCTGGTCCTGCTCAACAACGACACCGAGCCTGCAGGGCGCTGGCTGGAGGAGCTTCACCTGCCCTTTGCCGGCTTTGCCGACGTGGGCGCCACGGGATCGCGGCTGGTGTATCCGGACGGACGACTCCAGGATGCGGGCGGCATCGTGCGCCGCGACGGAAGCCCCGCCAATCTCGGCCACAACGGCAACCCTGCCGACCCCGCCTGGAACTACACCCGCAACGCCGATTACCTGTCGGGCGCGGCGCTGATGATCTCGCGCGTCGCCTGGGACCAGGTTGGCGGCTTCGACCCGGCGTTCCGCCCCGCCTATTACGAGGATACCGACCTCGCCTTTCGCCTGCGCGAGGCGGGCTTCGCGACGCTTTACGCGCCCAAGTCGCTGGTGGTGCATCTAGGGGGGGCGAGCCACGGCACCGACGAGGCGGCGGACGAGGGCAAGCGCTTCCAGCGCCTCCATGCCGAAACCTTTCGCGGGCGCTGGCGCCACCGGTTCCGCGACCATGGCAACGCGGACGCCGACCCGCGCATCGACAAGGATCGCGCTGCGGTGGGCCACGCGCTGGTGCTCGACTATCAGGTGCCGCGCTTCGACCGGGACGCCGGCTCGGCCGCCATCGCGCAGGAGATGCGGATGCTCCAGCACCTGGGGTACAAGGTCGCCGCAGCACCCGGCAACATGGCGCATCTCGGCTCCTACACCGAGACGCTGGAACGCGCCGGCGTTGAGGCACTGCACGCCCCCTTCCACGCCAGCCAGGCCGCCGTGATCGCCGATCGCGGGCCGGAGTTCGACCTGTTCTACCTCCATCGGTGGACCACCGCCCGGACGCTGGTGCCGCTGATCCGCCGTGCGGCACCCGGTGCCCGCATCCTGGTCAACTGTGCCGACCTGCACTTCCTGCGCGAGATGCGAGCGGCACGCGTTTCCGGCTCGGCCAGCGCCTTTGCCGACGCGGAGGAGACGCGCGCGGCGGAGATCGCCGCCCTGTCGCAAGCGGACGCGGTGCTCACCTATTCGGACGTGGAGCGCGGCGTGCTGGAGGCGCTGATGGGCCCGTCCGCGCCCCTTCACCATATACCCTTCGTAGCGCCCGATCCCCCGCCGACTGCGCCGCTGGCCGGACGACGCGATATCGGTTTCCTGGGCAGCTTCGACCATCCTCCCAATCGCGACGCAGTGCGCTTCTTCCTGTCGGACGTCTGGCCGCGCCTGCGCGACCGGTTCCCCGACCTCCGCTTTCGGGTCGCCGGTACCGGGTTCGACGGTTTCCGCCCCCAGGTCGCGGACGAACGGGTGGAGCTGCTTGGCCACGTTCCCGACGCGCTCGCCTTTCTGGGGAGCTGCCGCGTAGCGGTGGCCCCGCTGACAGTGGGGGCCGGCGTAAAGGGCAAGGTGGTGGACGCCCTTGCCGCCGGCACGCCGGGCGTGATCAGCCCGCTCGCCGCAGAAGGTCTGGACCTGCGCGACGATCCCGCGATGCGGATCGCCCGGACGCCCGCGCAATGGACGGACGCCGTGGCCGCTCTGCTGGTGTCCGACGTGGAGTGGCAGGCGGCGGCAGACGCCTGTGGCGTCCAGGCCGCGCGACGCTCCTTCGCTGCGGCCCTTCCCCGCTTCCGCGACGTGCTGGTCGCCGCCGGCTGCCCCGTAGAAGCGGAAGACCGCCCGGCCGCAAGCAGGGTGCCCGCGCCGATCCTATCCTATGACCGGATGCTGCGCGCAGCCCGGACGAGCGAAGGCGCCACATAGGCCCGGCGTCGCTGGCGCGGCCGACGCCGTTCGCGTAGGCATTTCGGTTGGGCGAGAACAGCCGTGATAAATGGGGGGAGCGACATGGTGTCGAACGCGTACGATGCGGACCAGCGTGGGGGCGTCGGCTATGGCGGGAAGCGCTCGTTCACGATCGACCAGGCCGCTGCACAGCTGACGCGAACGGGCCTGAGCTGGAGCGCGCCCGGCCAGGCCGCTACGGTGACCTATGCCTTTCGGGCATCCGCGCCGGGCAGGATACCCGGCAACGCCGATGGCTTTGAACGACTGGACTCGGGTCAGATCGACGCGGTTGAGCGCGCGCTGGCTCTGTGGGCCAAGGTCGCGAACATCAGCTTCGTGCGTGTGGGTGAAGGACGTTGGGGCGAGGGCGCCTACTCGGACAATGCCACCATCCTGTTCGGCGGGTTTACCCGCGGCGGCGACGATGCCGCCGCCTTTGCCGTCATGCCGGGCTCACCTGAGTCCGGGTCGGCCACGGGCGACGTATGGCTTAACCAGACCTACTATCCGGTGCGCTATCCTACCAGCCCCAACAGCGAAGGCTTCTCCACACTCGTCCACGAGATCGGGCACGCCATCGGCCTGTCCCATCCGGGCAATTACGACTCAGACCGCGAGCCCAGCTATGCGGCGGATGCGGGCTATGCGGAAGATAGCCTCGAATATACGGTGATGAGCTATTTCGACCTAAAGGATACCGGTGGGTCGGCACCCCCGGGCATCTCCTATCCCGCCGGCCCCCTGCTCGACGATATCGCGGCGGCACAGCGCCTGTACGGGGCGAATTACCAGACCAACGCCGGCAACACGGTCTATGGGCCGAACAGCCGCTACAGCACCTTTCTGGCCGATGGAGCACCCGACACGTCCGGCCTCTTGGGGCCAGGTTCCATCTGGGGCACGATCTGGGACGGCGGTGGCGTCGACACGCTCGATTTCGGAGGCGATTATCGCCCGGTCCGAATCGACCTCCGCCCAGGCCATTTCAGCAACGTACAGGGCGGAACCGGCACGTTGTCGATCGCCCAGGACGTCGTGATCGAGAATGCGGTCGGAGGCCATGGCAACGACGTCATCGTCGGCAACGACGCGGCCAATCGGCTGTTCGGAAGCGTGGGCGACGACACGTTGACAGGCGGCGCGGGTGACGACCTGCTCGACGGTGGTCCCGGCAACGACCGGGCGATACTATCGGCCACTTTCGCCTCCGCAACCTTCCAGGTAGAGAACAGGACGGACGTGATCGTCACATCCCGTGACGGGCGCGACCGGATGATCGGGATCGAGCAGCTGGGCTTTGCCGACCGCACGGTGCTGGTCGGCAACATCACCGGAACGGACACCCAGTACCGGACCTATATGGGCCGACCGGCGGAGGCCGCCGAAATGGCCTACTGGGTCGACCAACTGGAGAACGGCCGGGGGATTGCCGCCGTTCGATCCACCATTCTATCGGATGCCGCCGGGCAGGCGTATACTAGCCGAGCCATCGACACCATCTATCGCGATCTCATGGGGCGCGCGCCCGCTGCCGCTGAAACTGCATACTGGACGGGTCAAATCTACGCCGGGCAGGACTATTCGGCCGTGCGCGGTGCCGTGGTGACCGATGCCGGTGCCGCCGGACAGGGCCGCGCCAGGATCGGCCAGGGTTATGCCGATTACCTGAACCGTGCCCCGGGTCCGGCGGAGTATACCTATTGGGCAAACGCGTTCGCCGAGGGCGCCAGTCAGACCCAGTTCCAGGCAGCACTTGCCCAAGCGGGTTCGTCCTCCACTCTCCTGACCCAGGAGATCAAGGAAGCGTACAGCTTTGGCCTGGGGCGCGCTGGCTCGGACCCGGAGTTGCATTACTGGGGCAACCGGCTGCGCGAGGGTCTGTCGCTGCGCGACATGCGTGTTGTGATCGCCAACGACACCGCGACATCCGGAAAGTCCGACGCCGTCGTCACCACGGCCTATCGTGACCTCATGGGCCGAAGCCCCACGACAGACGAACTGAGCTACTGGAACGGCCAGGCTAAGTCGGGTCTAGGGTCGGACGAGATGCGGGCCGTGATCCTGGCCGACACGTACGGCAAGGCATACAGTTCGGCGCGCATAGATTTCCTGTACCGCGAGTATCTGGATCGGGCGCCGTCGAACGCGGAGATGGCGGTCTGGACAGAGATGTTTCGCGATGGCGTCCGACCGGACACGCTGGCAGTGACGCTGCTGACGGATCGCGGCAACCCCATGGTGCGGACCTACTCCGCCGCGCCGCTAAACAGCACAACCGTCCTGCCAGCGAATTACGATCATGCCGTGGTGCAATGGTTCAGCAACGTCAAGCCGCCGCAGGTGACGCCAGGGATGGACCCATATGCCGGCGCGAGCGTGCCCCCGCCTGCTGACCGCGACGTGCTGGACCTGCGTGGAACGACGTTTGCTGGCGCTAATCCGGTTGATTCAAGGGTGGCGCGTGACGTGTTCGACCTTTCCGGCAGTCCGGCCGTCCTGATCGATTTCGACGGACGTCACGACGTTCTACTGCAGAATATTACCTTGGCACAGCTGGAAGCGCACAACTTCTTGGTCTGATCGGGGCCGCCGCACCGCAGCGACGGCTCACTCCCACTCGATCGTGCCGGGGGGCTTGCTGGTATAGTCGTAGACGACGCGGTTCACGCCGCGGACCTCGTTGATGATGCGGGTGGCGATGCGCTGGAGGAAGCCGCCCGGGAACTCGAACGCCTCCGCCGTCATGCCGTCCACGCTGGTCACCGCGCGAAGACCCAGCACGCTCTCATAGGTGCGCGCGTCGCCCATAACGCCAACCGTGTTGACGGGCAGGAGCACCGCGAACGCCTGCCAGATCGCATCGTACAGGCCGGCGGCGCGAATCTCCTGGAGGTAGATGGCATCCGCCTTTCGCAGGATGTCGCAGCGCTCGCGCGTCACCTCGCCGGGGATACGGATGGCCAGGCCGGGGCCGGGGAACGGATGCCGGCCGACGAATGCGTCGGGAAGCCCCAGTTCGCGGCCGAGCTCGCGAACCTCGTCCTTGAACAGCTCGCGCAGCGGCTCCACCAGCTTCATGTTCATGCGTTCCGGCAAGCCGCCGACATTGTGGTGGCTCTTGATCGTGACGCTGGGCCCGCCGGTGAAGCTGACGCTCTCGATCACGTCCGGGTAGAGCGTCCCCTGCGCCAGGAACTCGGCGCCGCCGATCCGGCCCGCCTCCTCGTCGAACACGTCGATGAACGTCTTGCCGATGAACTTACGCTTGGCCTCCGGGTCCGACACGCCCGCCAGGCCGGACAGGAAGCGCTCGCTGGCGTCCACGTGAACCAGTGGAATGTTGTAGTGGCCGCGAAAGAGCGACACGACCTCTTCGGCCTCGCCCGCGCGCAGGAGGCCGTGATCCACGAAGACGCAGGTCAGCTGCTCACCGATCGCCTCGTGGATCAGCACCGCGGCCACCGCGGAGTCGACGCCGCCCGACAGGCCGCAGATCACGCGGCCCTTGCCCACCTGGGCGCGTATGTCGGCGATCTTGGCCGCTCGGAACTCCGCCATGGTCCAGTCGCCTACGAGGCCGCAGACGTGGCGCGCGAAGTTCGCGATCAGCCGCGCGCCGTCCGGCGTGTGCGCGACTTCCGGATGGAATTGCGTGGTGTAGAGGCGACGCGCCTCGTCGCTCGCCACTGCAAAGGGCGCGCCGTTGGAGCGCGCCTTTACGGTGAAGCCCTCCGGCAGGCGCTCCACCCGGTCGCCGTGGCTCATCCACACACGGTGTCGCTCGCCCACCTGCCACAAGCCGTCGAACAGCGCGCTCTGCTCCACCACCTCGACCGTGGCGTCGCCGAACTCGCGATGGTCGCCTGCGATCACCTGTCCGCCCAGCTCGGCGCAGAGCGTCTGCTGGCCGTAGCAGATGCCGAGAACCGGGAGACCGGCCGCCACCACGACGGCGGGGACGCGCGGGCTCTCGGCGACGGTCACGGAGGCCGGTCCGCCCGACAGGATCACGCCCTTAGGATGGAGCCGCTCCATTGCCGCGTCGGCGGCGTGGAACGGCACCACCTCCGAATAGACGCCGGCCTCACGAACGCGGCGCGCGATCAGCTGCGTCACCTGGCTGCCGAAATCGACGATAAGGATGGTATCGGGCTGGTGCATGGCGGCGCCCTAGCTCCGCCACCCGCTGGCGGCTAGGCCCTGCACGTGCTTGCGCGGGCCGGAATTCCGGTCAATCATGCTGACCTTGTCCAGTCCATGAAGGTGACGCCATGAGAAGGCTTATGCTGGCCCTGCTCGCGACGGCCATTGCCGCCGGCCCCGCCGCCGCTCAGGCGACCGCGCCCAAACCCGATGCCGTGCCCGATCCCGACAAGAAGATCTGCCGCCGTGACCAGGCGCTGGGCAGCTTTCTGCCCAAGCGCGTTTGTCACACGCGCGCCGAATGGGCCACACTCGACCGCAGCAATGCCGCCGCGGCGGACTCAGCTCTGTCCAATCGCCGCCTCGGCATGCCCCGGCGTAACTAGATCGTGCAACGTAGCGGCCGAAGCATGACCAGGATGCGGTCCGACGCGGATCGGCGGCTGCGCATGGAGCGATCATACCGAAACGATCACGGGTTCGCATTCGGCGGTCAAGTGTAGCGCCGTTCCCACCGTAACGCGAAAGGGGCGCTCCTTGCCGGAACGCCCCTCTCCTGCCCGAAGCGGGCGGGACCGAAGCCCCGCCCTTTACCTTATCAGAAGTTGAACCGCGCACCGGCCCGGAACTGGCGCCCGAAGATGCCCTCTCCGCCCTGCACCGGATTGTAGAAGTACGCGCCGTAGGTCACCGGATCGAGCGGCGGCAGGTCGTTCAGCAGGTTCAGCACATTGACGTAGAAGCTGAACTTGTCCGTGACGCGAACCGTACCGACCAAGTCGACCGTGATGTACCCGTCCACATTCTCGGGCAGGTAGTCGACGGCGAGGCCGCCGTCGCCGGCCGTATCGCCCTGATCCTCGGCCGACAGGTTGTAGCCGGCGGTGTAGTTCACCGTGCCGCTCAACGAGAAGTCGTCGCCGAAGTCGAACGTGTTGGTCACGTTCGCCCGCCAGCGCGGCGTGCCGGTGCCCGCCGTCAGGTTGAAGTTACCCAGCGTCCCGACATAGCTTTCCTTGGTGCCGTTCGGGAAGGTGGTGCTGAGGTCGAGCAGGACGCTGCCCTCGCCCGATGCGGTCCAGCGGATGTTGTCCGTCAGGTTGAACCGGGCGGTACCGCCGATGTCGATGCCCTGTGAGTGGATGGTGTTCGCGTTGATGAGCTGCGAGCGCACCAGCCCCACGGTGGGCCGCAGGTTCTCGAAGCCGACGCCAGGCGCGTTCTGGATGATCTCGAACCCGTCCGGGATTGCCGTGCCGGCATAATAGGCCCGCAACGCGTCGCCGGGCGTGAGCGAGGCAATGGCACCCGTCTTCTTGATGTCAAAGAAGTCCACGGTGAAGGTGACGTTGCGGATCGGCTCGAACACCGCGCCGGCGGTGAAGCTGCGCGACTTTTCCGGATCCAGGTCCTGGCTGGCGAGCGTTGTCTGACCATAGCTGCCCTGCCGGATATAGGTCGGGCAGGCCTGGAAGTTCTCCACCGTACACCCGTACGGCGCCAGGAAGGCGTTGGTGAACAGGCTGGCGTTGTTGGTGACATAGCCCGTCGTCGGCAACGCGTTGGCCTCGCCGAAGCTGGGGATACGGAAGCCACGCGACCAGGTGCCGCGGATCGCCAGCTGGCGGAACGGCGTGAACTTGGCGCCTACCTTGGGCGAGAAGTTGCTCTGGCCCGACGAGTAATGGTCGTACCGGCCCGACGCATTGACCAGGAACTGGTCAACGATCGGCACCTGGAGCTCGCCGAACGCGGACGACACGGTGCGGTTGCCCTCGGTGCCGAACGCGTTGATCGTGAAGTAGCGCTGCGTCGGCCCGTTAGTGTCCGGGTTGGCGGACGGAGCGTCGATGCCTTCGTAGAACACCGATCCGCCGACCGCCAGCTGCACCGGTCCGCCCGGCAGCTGGAACAGCTCCTTGGAAACCGACGCCTGGATCTGGAACAGGTCAGAGCTGGAGTCGGTAATGTTGACGGGCGTCAGGCTGTCGCGCAGCGCCTGGCTGTTCGCGGCCGGGTTAACGAAATTGTACGATCCGTCGGCGATCACGTCCAGCAGCCGCTGGATATACACATAGCCTTCCGCCGTACGGCGCAGGTCCGTGTGCATGGCGGTGGCGTCCACGCGATAGTCCCAGCCGCCCGCGATCGTGCCGTTGATGCCGGCCGCCGCGCGGTACACGCGGTTGCGCGTCGCGTTGCGCGTGATGGTGTCGGGCAGCGTGCCGGTGAGCAGCGCCGTCTGCCCCGCGGCGGCGAACGGGTTGTTGGGGTTGAGACGCCGGTCGGTCGCCGTGGCGCAATTCACACGCGCCGCGCAGACGAACACCGGCAGCGTCAGCGGTGCCGAACCGGCGGCGAACTGCGCAGCACCCGACGAGGTGGAGAACTGCGGAAAGAGGATGCCGGCGGGCGCGTTGCCGCGGATCACGGACGGGTCGCCCGTGTAGTTGCTGGACGACTGCTGGAAGTTGACTTCCAGATACGCCTCCGACGCGTCGCCGATCCTGGCCGTCACGCGCCCGCTGCCGCCGAAGCGCTCGATGTTGGGCGACACCACGCCGTACTGGTTCACCAGGTCCTGCTGGCAGACGACGTTGGCGATGGCCGCGTTGTTGCTCTGTGCCCGGTCGGCCGCCGTGGTGGCGTAGGGCGAGCCGTTGAGGCATCCCGGCGTCAGCAGCTGAAAGCGCGAGCCCGCCACCTCGGTCGTGCCATTGGCTGGCCGGACGTAGAAGTTGGCACCCGCCTGCGGCCCGTTGTTGGGGATCAGGCCGTTGTCGCCCAGGCCGTTGACGATGTTGTTCGGACCGCCGGTACCGACGCGGCGGAGGTCCGCGGTGTTGAACGGATAGGGCAGGTCGCGGTTACGGACGCCTTCCTGCCGGAAATAGAAGCCGCTGACATAGGCGTTGTAGCCCTTGTCATCCAGGTCGCCCGTTCCGGCAGTCAGTGTCAGCCGCTGGTTGGCGTTGACGCCGTCCTGGCTGATGCCCGCCTCCGCGCGACCGCTGACGCCGTTGAAGGAGCGCTTGGTGATGATGTTCACCACGCCCGCGATCGCATCGGCACCGTAGCTGGAGGATGCACCGTCGCGCAGCACCTCGATGCGGTCCACGATGTCGTCGGGGATGGTGTTCAGGTCGACGAAGTTGCGCGTGGCGTCATCGGCCAGCGGGTAATAGGCGGCGCGCAGGCCGTCGAACAGCACCAGCGTCGAATTGGTGGACAGACCACGCAGCGACACGGCGGACGCGCCGCCCGCGAAGGCGCCGTTGGCGGTAAAGCTGTTGGTCAGCGCCGGACCGTTGTTGGACGCCAGCAGCTGGATGGCATTCTGGACCGTGTTGATGCCGCGCGCATCCAGGTTCTCAGCGGTCAGCGTGGTGACAGGCGACGGCGTGGCCGAGTCGGTCTGGCGGAGCAGCGATCCGGTGACCACCACTTCCTCGCCGCCGGCCGTGGGCTCACCCTGATCGTTGGTAGCCGGCTGGACCTCGGTCGCTCCGGGTGCCTGGCGCTGTTCGGCGTTCTGCTGCGCGGCGGGAAGATCCTGCGCGTATGCGGGAGTGGACGTCGCCACGATGGCGAGGACCGATGCCCCAATCATGATGTTGGTCTTACCCATTTCGTCAATCCTGCCCCGAACCTAGTTGCAGGCGGCAACGATTGCGCGCGAGGCGCTGGATATTGGAGGCGTATCACGCCCCTAACTCCTTCGTCGCCCCCGCCGCCTTAATGCCTGTGCAAGGACGAAACGGGAAGTTGATCAACGCTAGGTCAGCCACTTTGCCGGATTGTGTAGCGTGAAAGACACAAGGCGAGGCCGAGCGCATCCAACCATAGCCTTCCACCACGGCTAGGGCGCTCAATCAGGAGCCCGGCGACGTTCCGACCGGCCGGACCTCAAGCCCCGTCCATTTCGCCGCGAACGCCCAGAGATCGGCCGTTTCCGCGATTACCTTGTCCGTCGGCTTGCCCGATCCGTGACCCGCGCGCGTTTCAATGCGGACCAGGCGGGGTTTGGGTCCGAGGTCCGCGGCCTGGATCGCGGCCGTGTACTTGAAGGTGTGGCCGGGCACCACGCGGTCGTCCGTGTCCGCCGTGGTCGCCAGGATCGCCGGATAGGGCTTGCCTGTCTGCACATTGTGATACGGCGAATAGGCGTAGAGCGTCCGGAAGTCCGCCTGCTTGGACGGGAAGCCATAGTCGTTGGTCCAGTAGCGCCCGGCGGTGAACCGGTCGAAGCGGAGCATGTCCATAACGCCCACGGCTGGCAGCGCGGCGGCAAACAGGTCCGGCCGCTGGTTCACCACCGCGCCGACCAGCAGGCCGCCGTTCGATCCGCCCTGGATCGCCAGCCCGTCCTTCTTCGCGATGCCGCTGGCGACCAGATACTCGCCGGCGCCGATGAAGTCGTCGAACACGTTCTGCTTGTTGGCCAAGCGACCGCCATCGTGCCATGCCTTTCCATATTCTCCGCCGCCCCGGATGTTGGCCAGCGCGAACACGCCGCCCTGCTCCACCCACGCGATGCGCGAGGTGGAAAAGCCGGGCAGCTGGGTCACGTTGAACCCGCCATAGGCGTAGAGCAGGGTCGGCGCGGGCCCCGTCACGTCGCGGCGGCGCACCACGAACATGGGCACGCGCGTACCGTCCTTGGACTTGTAGAACTTCTGTTCCACCACGATCCGCGATGGGTCGAAATCGACCCGCGGCGTCTCCCATACGGTCGCCCGGTTGACCTTCACGTCGTAGCGATAGACGGTCGCCGGCGCGTTGAAGCTGGTGAAGACGTAGAACGTCTCGTTCTCGTCTTGGTCGCCGCCGAAGCCGCCGGCCGTGCCGATGCCGGGAAGCGCCACCACGCCGTCGGGCTTGCCGTCCAACGTGTAGCGGCGGACCTCCGTCTTGGCGTCCACCAGGTAGGACAGGATCAGCCGGCCGCCGATCAGCGCCGCGTCGGCCAGCACCGCCGGCTGTTCGGCAACCACGTCGATCGGTTGCGGCACCGCCTGCCCCACGTCGACGGTCACGACCTTGCTGCGCGCCGCCCCCTTGTTGGTGGTGAAGAAGAAGCGGGTGCCGACATTACCGATCGCGCCCCACTCATTCTCAAGACCTGCGAAGAGCACGCGCGGCTTCCAGTCCGCGCTCTTCAGGTCGATCAACGCAACCTCGCTCTCGCTGCCGCCGGGCCGGCTATAGACCAGCGCGTAGCGGCCATCGTCGGTCACTTGGACGCTGTTCAGCCACTTGGGCTCACGCGGCAGGGCAAAGAGCAGGCGGTCGGCGGACTGGGGCGTACCGAGCTTGTGGAAGTAGACGGCGTGGTTGTCCGCACCTGCCTGGAACACCTCGCCCGCCTTGGGCTCGGGAAAGCGAGCGTAGAAGAAGCCGCTATTGTCCCTCGCCCAGCTGATGCCGGTGAACTTCGCCCAGCGCACTTCGTCTGCCATCGGCTTGCCCGTCGCCACGTCGAGCAGGCGGATGGTGCGCCAGTCGGTGCCGCCGTCCTGCACGCTGTAGGCTAGCCTGGTTCCATCCTCCGACGGCGACCATTCCGCCAGCGCGGTGGCGCCGTCCTTTGACCAGCCATTGGGGTCGATGAGCAGCCGCCCCTCGCCGTCCACCCGGTCGCGCACGTACAGCGCCGCCTGGTTCTGGAGCCCGGCGTTGCGGGTGTAGAAGTAGCGGCCGCCCTTCTTGGCCGGCATGCCGAACCGCTCATAGTCCATCAGCGTCTTCAGTCGAACGGCGAAGATGTCACGGCCTGGAAGTGTGGCCAGATACGCGTTCGTGACCCGGTTCTCGGCCGCAACCCAGGCGGCGACCTCCGGATCGTTGCGGACGTCGTTTTCCAGCCAGCGATAGGGGTCGGCCACCTTCACGCCGAACTGCTCCTCCACCAGCGGCACCGCCTTGGTCTGGGGATAGGCTATGGCGGGACCGGTGGCTTGCATGGCGGCGGGGTTCCTCTGGGGGGCAGCCGCCAGCGCGGCGGTGGTCGGCAACAACAAGGGCAGCAGCAGAACGGAACGGCGCATGTGGTGAGGTCCCCGAACGCGAAGGAGGCCGATCCCTGACAGGGACCGGCCTCCTTCTCAACCCATCCGGGTCACGCGGGGCGATGCCCCGCCGGCTTCAGGCCGCCTCGTCGAAATCCTCGTCCGACTGGACGGGGCCGCTGTCCTGACCCTTGGCGCTGGTGTCGCGGTCCACGAACTCGATCACGGCCATGGGGCTCGCGTCGGACGCACGGATACCGGCCTTGATGACGCGGGTATAGCCACCGTTCCGGTCGGCATAGCGCTCGGCCAGCACGTCGAACAGCTTGACGAGCTGCTGATCGTCCTGAAGCCGGGCGTGTGCCAGACGCCGGTTCGACAGGCCGCCGCGCTTACCCAGCGTGACCAGCTTCTCGATGTACGGGCGAAGCTCCTTGGCCTTTGCCAACGTGGTGGTGATCTGCTCGTGCTTGATGAGCGCGGCGCTCATGTTGCGGAACAGCGCCAGGCGGTGGGCCGAGGTACGCTGCAGCTTGCGGCCGCCTACGCGGTGACGCATGGTTCGAGTCCTTTCGTTCGTCGAGCGCCCGTATCAGGTTGCGCCCGCCAGGCAGCCGATCCGCCCGAGGTTGCGGGCAGGACCAGAGTCCCAAGTCAAAGTCAAGCTGCCATGCGCGATCGCAGGGCGGGAAAGATGCGCCCGTGACGGGATCAGGCAGCGACGGCCAGGCTCGATTTGCATTGATTATCGCGTCGATCCCGCCACCATTGCGGATGGCTTGCGAGCAGCAAAGCCCGAAAGGGGGGGGGGGGGGAACGTGCCGGATCGAAGCTGGCGTGTCCTGATCGTCGAGGACGATTACTTCATAGCCCACGACCTGGCCAAGGTCGTTGAACAGGCCGGACTGGAAATCGTCGGACCGGTTCCGACCCTGTCCCGCGCGCTGGTCGCGCTTGATCAGGAACGACTGGACCTCGCCGTGCTGGACATCAACCTGGACGGGGACAAGGTGTACGAGGTGGCGGACGCGATGATCGGCCGCTCCATCCCCATCATGTTCGTAACCGGCTATGACAGGGCGAGCATTCCGGAGCGGTACAGGACTGTCCCGCTCTGCCTCAAACCGATCGACACGGCGCGCATCCTGGACGTGCTTCGAGGCCTTGTTGGTCGATAACAGTGCAATGCGGCGGACTTCGACCCTTTGGAGGCGACCGGCTGCCTAGTGGCCTCCTACGCCCTCGCGGGAGCCAACCATGCGGGACGGCTTCACCTGCGCGGTCCGCCGGAGCGCCCGCGCACCCGCCATCTGCTGCGTTGCGGGCGGCCTGCGCCGCCCGCGACCGGCAAATCAGCCCATGATCTCCTGTTCAAGCTTCTTGGCCATTTCCTCGATATTCTCGGGCGGCCAGCCCGGGATCTCCATGCCGAGCCGGAGCCCCATGGACGACAGCACTTCCTTGATCTCGTTCAGCGACTTGCGGCCGAAGTTCGGCGTCCGGAGCATCTCCGCCTCCGTTTTGCCGACCAGGTCGCCGATATAGATGATGTTGTCGTTCTTGAGGCAGTTGGCCGAGCGGACCGACAGCTCGAGTTCGTCCACCTTCTTGAGTAGGTAGCGGTTGATCTGCTGCGCGTCGCTGGTGGACGCCGCTCCCTGGTCGACTGGCGGCGCCGCCTGGCCGATCGGCTGGCTGGCACGAACGGCCGTCGCATCGTCGAAGTGGACGAACAGCGCCAGCTGATCCTGCAGGATGCGGCCCGCATAGCCCACCGCGTCCTCCGGCGTCACCGTGCCATCCGTCTCGACGGTCAGCGTCAGCCGGTCATAGTCCAAGTCCTGTCCAACGCGAGTCGGATCGACCTTGTAGCTGACCTGGCGGACGGGCGAGTAGAGCGCGTCCACGGGGATAAGGCCGATGGGCGCGTCCGCCGGACGGTTGGCGGTGGCGGGCACATAGCCCTTACCCGTATCGGCGGTCAGCTCCATGTTGAGCGTTGCGCCTTCGTCCAGGTGGCAGATCACCAGATCCTTGTTCATGACCTCGATGTCGCCGGACACCGCGATGTCGCCGGCCTTCACCTCGGCAGGGCCGGTAGCGGAGAGCTGAAGGCGCTTCGGACCCTCACCCTGCATCCGCAACGCGATCTGCTTCACGTTCAGGACGATATCGGTCACGTCCTCCCGGACACCAGCCAGCGACGAGAACTCGTGCAGCACGTTCTCGATCTTGATGCTGGTGACGGCCGCGCCCTGGAGGCTGGACAGCAGCACGCGGCGAAGCGCGTTGCCCAGAGTCAGGCCAAAGCCGCGCTCCAGCGGCTCGGCAACAAAGGTCGCGCGCCGCTTTCCGTCGCCGCCCTTGCGCTCCAGCGCATTGGGCTTCTTGAGTTCCTGCCAGTTCTTCGCGTTGACGGACACGTGGTTCCCCTGGGTTGGGACCGGCTCTGGGCCATTAGCCGGCCGCGGGAGATAAGGATTGCCCGCGGCCGGGAACAGCCAGGTCCGCGGGTAGCAAATCGGGTCTTAGACGCGCCGGCGCTTGGACGGACGCACACCGTTGTGAGGGATGGACGTCACGTCGCGGATGGAGGTGATCTGGAAACCGACGGCCTGGAGCGCGCGCAGCGCAGACTCGCGGCCCGAACCCGGACCCTTGACCTCGACCTCGAGCGTACGGACGCCGTGCTCCGCAGCCTTCTTGCCCGCGTCCTCAGCAGCCACCTGCGCGGCATAGGGCGTGGACTTGCGGCTGCCCTTGAAGCCCATCATGCCGGCCGACGACCAGCTGATCGCGTTACCCTGCGCATCGGTGATGGTGATAAGGGTGTTGTTGAAGCTCGCGTTGACGTGCGCGACGCCCGCGGTGATGTTCTTGCGCTCGCGACGGCGAAGACGCTGCGGTGCCTGTGCCATGTGACGGTTGATCCTGACCTGAGTTCGTTAGGGCCGGGCGACCTTCCTGGTTCGCCTCCGGCTGAGTGACACGCGCACGAAAGCCCCCGAGGCTTTCATGCGCCTTGCATCACTTCTTCTTGCCGGCGATCGGCTTTGCCTTGCCCTTGCGGGTGCGCGCGTTGGTGTGCGTACGCTGGCCGCGGACCGGCAGTCCCCGGCGGTGGCGCAGGCCACGATAGCAGGCCAGGTCCATCAAACGCTTGATGTTGATCGCCGTCTCGCGGCGCAGGTCGCCCTCGACGGTGTAGCCGGCGTCGATCGCCTCACGGATCTGGAGGACCTCCTGGTCCGTCAGATCCTGAACGCGCCGCTCCGGCTCGATGCTCAGCTTCTCGGTGATCTCCTTGGCCTTGGCCGATCCGATCCCGTGAATATAGGTAAGCGCGATAACCACGCGCTTGTTGGTGGGGATGTTTACACCCGCGATACGTGCCATTTGGTCGTTTTTCCTTCGGCTCCACAGGATCCAGGCGCGCAGCCGGACCCTATCTCACAGCGTGATGACCGCCACGCACGACACCGGCGCGCGCGAGAACGCCGCCGGGCCCTGAATGTCGGAGAATTTGCAGTTAGATCGGCGAGATGGGGCTGTCAACGCCCGGCGGAACCAAAAACGGGATGAGGCGTGTACGCCGACGCGGCGCTAGGCGACCGCCGGGCCGTCGAGCACCGCCGCCACCTGCGCGCCGACCTCGTCCATCTCGGCCATTCCGTCTACCCGCCGAACGATCCCGCGCGCCTCGTAGAGCGGCAGGATCGGCGCCGTTTCGCCCCGGTACACCGCCATCCGCGCCCGAACGGTGTCCTCGTTGTCGTCCGGCCGTCGCTTGAACTCCGTTCCGCCACAGACGTCACACACACCCGCGACGCGAGGCAGCTTGAACTGGTCGTGATAGCCCTCGCCGCAGTTCGCGCAGGTGTAGCGGCCGACAATGCGCTCAACGAGCGCGGCCTCGTCCACGCCCAGCTCGATCACCCAGTCCAGTGCCTTGCCGCGCTCGGCCAGGAGCATGTCGAGAACCTGGACCTGCGCCGCGTTGCGCGGAAATCCGTCAAAGATCGCGCCATTGACCGCATCACCCGAGTCGAGCCGCTCGCCGATCAACGCGGAAACAATCGCGTCCGACACCAGCGCGCCCGCCTCCATGACCGCCTTGGCCTGCAGACCGGCGGGCGTACCTGCCTTGACCGCCGCACGCAGCATGTCGCCTGTCGATAGCTGCACCATGCCGCGTGCAGCGACCAGACGCTGCGCCTGCGTGCCCTTGCCTGCTCCGGGCGGGCCCAAAAGGATGATATTCATGCGAACGTCCTCCCCGTTCGTGGAACGCTACGGTCCGGCGTCCGCCGGACTCAGCGCAGCCGCCCACCCTTAAGCTTCGCCTTCTTGATGAGGTCGCCATATTGATGGGCCAGCAAGTGGCTCTGAATCTGTGTCACCGTATCCATGGTGACATTGACGACGATCAACAGGCTGGTCCCCCCCAGGTAGAAGGGGATGGACAGCGCCGATACCAGATATTCCGGCAACAGGCACAATACGGTCAGATAGGCCGCGCCCAGCACCGTGATGCGGGTCAGCACATAATCGAAATAGTTCTCGGTGTTCTTGCCCGGCCGGATGCCCGGCACGAACCCGCCATAGCGCTTCAGGTTCTCCGCCGTCTCCTCCGGGTTGAAGACCACCGCAGTGTAGAAGAACGAAAAGAAGATGATGCCTGCCCCGTACAGGAACATGTACACGGGACTGCCATGCTGGAGATATTGGTTCAGCGTGATGATGAAATCGCCCCAGGCACTCTCGCCCGCCACGCGGTTGCCCGCGAACTGACTGATCGTCAGCGGCATCAGCAGCAGCGAGGAGGCGAAGATGGGCGGGATCACGCCGGCCGTATTGAGCTTCAGCGGCAGGTGGCTGCGGTCCGCCTGCATGCCCCTCTGCGTGGCACGCTTGGGGTACTGGATCAGGATACGACGCTGCGCGCGCTCCATGAAGCAGATGAACAGCACCAGGCCTACGACCGCCACGACGATGCCGACCAGGCGCACCGGATCGAGCGAGCCCGAGCGGCCGCCCTCCAGCAGGTTGACCAGCGTGGTGGGCAGATGGGCGACGATGCCCGCCATGATGATGAGCGACACCCCATTGCCGATGCCACGGCTGGTGATCTGCTCGCCCAACCACATCAGGAACATGGTGCCGCCGATCAGCGAGATGACCGCCGCAATGCGAAACATGATGCCCGGCTCGATCACGGCCTGGACACCCTGGTTCGCCCCCAGCGTCTCCAGACCGACCGCGATGAAGTAGCCTTGAACCGCCGTCAGCGCGACGGTGCCGTAGCGCGTGTACTGGTTCAGCCGCTTGCGCCCGCTTTCGCCTTCCTTCTTGATCGCGGCGAGCTGCGGCGACAGCGAGGTCGCGAGCTGCACCACGATGGACGCGGTGATGTAGGGCATGACACCCAGGGCGATCAGCGACATGCGGCTGAGCGACCCGCCCGAGAAGGTGTTGAAGAAGTCGAGCACACCGCCCTGCGTCTGCTGCGAGAGCAGCCCGAGGGCCGTGGGATCGATGCCAGGCAGTGGCACGTAGCTCAGCAGCCGAAAGACGATCAGCGCGCCAATCGTGAACCACAAGCGCTTCTTGAGATCGGTGGCCTGGGCGAACTTCGCCAGGTTGAGGCTGCTCGCCATCTGATCGGCCGCGGATGCCATGTCGTCAGGAGTCCCGGGTGCGTGGAGTAACGCTAAGGTCAAGCCGAAGCGTGCTGGATGCAAGAACGGCGGGGTGCGTCGTGACGCGCCCCGCCGCCCATATAATCGTCCAACGGCGCTTGTCTAACCCGCTACGGATCAGCCGTTGCGTGCGGAGAGCCGGGCCTCGCGAGCCTTGCCCTTCTTGGCCGCCGCCTTTTCGGCCGCGGGTACGACGGTAGGCACCTCAACGGAGCCACCGGCGGCTTCCACCGCCTGGCGCGCGGATGCCGAGACGCCGGCCACCACGAAGCTCAGCTTGGCCGAATATTCGCCCTTGGCGAGCAGGCGCACGCCGTCGGTGCCACCACGGGCCAGGCCGGCCGCCTTGAGCGCCGCGTGGTCGACGGTGGCGCCCGCCTCGATCTTGCCGGCATCGACCGCCTTCTGGATCGCGCCCAGGTTCACCTCGGCATAATCCTTGGCAAAGATGTTGTTGAAGCCGCGCTTCGGCAGCCGCATGTGGAGCGGCATCTGGCCGCCCTCGAAGCCGGCAATGGACACGCCCTCGCGGCTCTTCTGGCCCTTCTGGCCGCGACCCGCGGTCTTGCCCTTGCCGGAACCGATGCCTCGACCGACCCGCATCTTGCGGTGACGGGCGCCCTCATTGTCGCGGAGTTCGTTGAGCTTCATCTTGTGCACTCGCTTTCGCTTCTGACGCGCGGTTGAAAAGAAGGGGGGCCGTTAACCCCCCTTCGCGTGTTTGTCACCTGATAAGGACGTCCGATCTTAGTCCACGACCTCGACCATATGCTGAACCTTGCGGATCATGCCGCGGACCTCGGGCGTGTCCGTCAGTTCCGACGTCTTGTGCATCTTGTTGAGGCCCAAGCCGACCAGCGTCGCGCGCTGATCCTTGGTCCGGCGGATGGGCGAGCCCGTCTGCTTTACCTTGATGGTCGCCATGATCTTACTCCGTCACCATCAGCGCGTCCGCCTCGGCGGTCGCTGCGCCGTGACCGCGGCCCAGCAGGTCGGCGATCTTCTTGCCGCGACGCTGCGCCACCGACTTGGGACTGGTCTGGTCCTTGAGCGCCTCGAAGGTCGCCCGGATCATGTTGTAGGGGTTGGACGTGCCGACCGACTTGGTCACCACATCGGCCACGCCCAGCGACTCGAAGATAGCGCGCATCGGACCACCGGCGATGATGCCCGTTCCCTGCGGGGCAGAGCGCAGCGTCACCCGGCCGGCACCGAAATGGCCGTCGGCGTCGTGGTGCAGCGTCCGACCTTCACGCAACGGAACGCGGACCATCGCCTTCTTAGCCGACGCCGTCGCCTTGCTGATAGCCTCCGGCACCTCGCGGGCCTTGCCGTGGCCGAAGCCGACGCGACCCTTTCCGTCGCCCACCACGACCAGTGCCGCAAAGCCGAACCGCTTGCCGCCCTTCACCGTCTTGGAGACGCGATTGATGTGGACCAGCTTCTCGATCAGCTCCTCGCCGCCGTCGTCCAGGTTGCGCCGATCGTCACGACGACCGCCGCGTCCACCGTCGCGGCCGCCGCGGCCGCCACCGGGACCCCCACGACCACGGCCGCCGCCGCCGCCCGGGCCGCCACGGCCGCGAAAACCACCTCCCGCGCCGCCCTGGCCACCGGCGCCCTGATTGCCGCCTTGGCCGTCCTGCTGCGGCTGACCGCCGGTGGCAGCGTTCGCCACCGTCTCGGGATTGTTCTCGTCCGCCATGCTCAGAACTCCAGTCCGGCCTCGCGGGCCGCGTCCGCCAGCGCCTTGACGCGGCCATGGTACAGGAAACCGCCGCGGTCGAAGACGACCTGCGTGACACCAGCCGCCTTGGCGGCCTCCGCGACGCGACGACCCACTTCGGATGCGGCGGCGACGTTCGCGCTGGATCCCTCGTGGCTGCTCAACGTCGAAGCGGCGGCCAACGTCCGGCCTGCCTCGTCGTCGATCACCTGAGCGTAGATGTGCCGCCCGGAGCGATGGATTGACAGCCGTACCCGGCCACCCGCACGCGCCTTGAGCGACGTGCGGTTGCGCATCCGCCGCTTCTCGAACAGATTGAGACGCTTGTTCATTACTTCTTCTTCCCTTCCTTGCGGAAGATGAACTCGCCGTCGTACTTGATGCCCTTGCCCTTGTACGGTTCGGGCTTGCGCCAGCGGCGGATCTCGGCGGCCAGTTGACCGACCTTCTGCTTGTCCGAACCGCTGATCTCGACGGTGGTAGCGTCCGGCGTCTTCACCTCGATGCCTTCCGGCACGTCGATGTTGACGTCGTGGCTGTAGCCAAGCTGAAGCTTCAGCGTCTTGCCCTGAGCGGCCGCGCGATAGCCGACACCCGTGATGACCAGCTTCTTGTTGAAGCCCTGCGTTACGCCCGTCACCAAGTTCTGGACCAACGTGCGCTGCATGCCCCAGAAGGCGCGGGCGCGCTTGGTGTCGTTCGCCGGCTGCACGGAAATCTCGTCGGACTTGACGTCGTAGGAGATGTCGTCGGCCATCGCGAGCGACAGCGTGCCCTTTGGACCCTTCACGCTCAGCGTGCGGCCCTCGACCGAGGCGGATACGCCGCTCGGCATCGGGACCGACTTTTTGCCGATGCGGCTCATCAGAACACCTCCGCCAGCACTTCGCCACCGACATTCTGCTCACGCGCCTCGGCGTCCGAGAGCACGCCGCGCGGCGTCGACACGATAGTGATACCCAGCCCGTTCATGACGCGAGGCAGGTCCTGGCTGCCCGAGTAGACGCGGCGGCCAGGCTTGGACACGCGCGCCACATGCTTGATTGCGGGCTGGCCCTCGAAATACTTCAGCTCGATGCGCACGCCAGCGGCGGGGCCCATCTGCTCCTCGGAATAGCCGCGGATGTAACCCTCGCGCTGGAGCACGTCGAGCACGCGGACGCGCAGCTTGCTGGCGGGCGAAAGGACGGAGTCCTTCTTCGCACGCTGGCCGTTGCGGATGCGGGTGAGCAGGTCACCCAGGGGATCGGTCACTGCCATGATCGTGTCCTTACCAGCTCGACTTCACGACGCCCGGGATCAGGCCCTTGTTGGCCAGATCGCGCAGCATCACGCGTGCGAGACGGAACTTGCGATAATAGGCGCGCGGACGACCCGTCACCTCGCACCGATTGCGGATGCGCGTCGGGTTCGCATTGCGCGGCAGCTCGGCCATCTTCAACCGTGCCAGCAGCCGCTCGCCGTCGTCCAGCGACGTGTCGTTCGCCTGCGCCTTCAGCTTCGCGTACTTGCCCGCATACTGCTTGACGAGCTTCTTGCGACGCTCGTTCTTGTTGACGGAACTCAGTTTCGCCATGACTTAAGTTCTCTCTCTACTGCTCAGGCGGCCTGACGCTGCGGCTCGGCCGCATTGTCGTCCTGAGGGAACGGAAAGCCGAACAGACGGAGCAGCTCGCGCGCCTCGTCGTCGGTCTTGGCCGAGGTCTGGACGATCACGTCCATGCCCCGGATCTTGTCGATACGGTCGTAGTTGATCTCCGGAAAGATCAGCTGCTCCTTGAGGCCGCAGGCATAGTTGCCTCGCCCGTCAAAGCTCTTCGGGTTCAGGCCGCGAAAGTCGCGGACGCGGGGAAGCGCGATTGTGATGAACCGGTCCAGGAACTCGTACATGCGCTCACGACGCAACGTCACCTTGACGCCGATCGGCATGCCCTCGCGCAGCTTGAACTGCGCGATCGACTTCTTGGCTTTGGTGATGACGGGCTTCTGACCGGCGATCAGCTCCATCTCGGACGCGGCCTGGTCGACCCGCTTCTTGTCCTGCGTGGCCTCGCCCACGCCCATGTTCAGCACAATCTTCTCGATCCGCGGAATCTCGAGGCGGTTGGAATAGCCGAACTTGTCCTGCATCGCCTGGGCGATGCGTTCATCATACTGCTTCTTCAGGCGGGGCGCGTTGCGCGCGTTCTCGGCATCAGCCATCGATCTTCTCCCCGGACTTCACGGCCACGCGGACCTTCTTGCCGTCCTGCACCTCGAAGCGGACGCGCGTCGGCTTGCCGTCGGCGGTGACGTGGGCGACCTTGCTGACGTGCAACGGCGCCTCGACCTTCTCCAGGCCACCCTGCGGGTTCGCCTGACTGGGCTTGCGGTGGCGCGTGGCGACGTTGACGCCGCCGACAATGACCTTGCCGTCGCGCGGCATGGACTGAGTGACGGTTCCGGTCTTGCCCTTGTCCTTGCCGGACAGGACGATAACTTGGTCGCCCTTCTTGATCTTCGCGGCGGCCATCACAGCACCTCGGGCGCGAGAGAGATGATCTTCATGTGCTTCTTGCCGCGCAGCTCGCGGACCACCGGGCCGAAGATACGGGTGCCGATTGGCTCCTCGTTCTTGTTGACCAGCACAGCCGCATTCGAATCGAAACGGATGGTGGAGCCGTCGGCGCGGTGAATGTCCTTGGCGGTCCGCACGATCACGGCGCGATGGACGTCGCCCTTCTTAACGCGGCCGCGGGGCTGCGCTTCCTTGATGGACACGACGATGATGTCGCCCACGCCGGCCACGCGGCGCTTGGAGCCGCCCAGCACCTTGATGCACTGGACCCGCTTGGCGCCGCTGTTGTCGGCGACGTCCAGGTTGGACTGCATTTGGATCATTGATCCGGTTCCTTGCTTCTGCGCCCCGATACCGACCGGGACACGCCTTCGTCAGTGCGAGGCGGCCCTCAGGCCGTGACTTCCTCGCCGGTGATCTCGACCCGTGCCGGCGTGGCATGGGTGTTCACCCGGTCCACGACCTTCCAGGTCTTCAGCTTGGAGATGGGGGCGGTCTCCTCGATCCGCACCGTCTCGCCCTGCTTGTACTCGTTCGCCTCGTCATGGGCGTGGTACTTCTTCGAACGGCGGATGATCTTGCCGTAGAGCGGGTGCTTCACCTTGCGCTCAACGTTCACCACCACCGTCTTGTCGCCCTTGTCGGAGACGATCAGCCCGGTCAGCACGCGCTTCGGCATCGCTGGCGCTCCTTACTTGGCCGTCGCGGCGCTAGAGCGCTGCGACTGGATGGTCTTGATGCGCGCGATGTCCCGACGGACCTCGCGCACGCGGCTGGGCTTCTCGAGCTGGCTGGTCGCCGCCTGGAAGCGCAGGTTGAACTGCTCGCGCTTCAGATTGCCCAGGCTCTCGGTGAGCTGATCCTCGCTCTGCCCGTTGTAGTCGATCTTATTCGCCATCTCACTCGCCCCCCAGGTGCGAGGTGTCGCCGAGGCGAGCCACGACCTTGGTCTTGATCGGCAGCTTCATCGCCGCGCGCTCGAACGCCTCGGCGGCCAGCCGGCCTTCCACGCCATCCAGCTCGAACAGGATGCGACCGGGCTTGACGCGGGCCGCCCAGAACTCCGGCGAGCCCTTGCCCGAGCCCATGCGGACTTCAGCAGGCTTGCTGGACACCGGCACGTCCGGGAACACGCGGATCCACAAACGCCCCTGGCGCTTAATGTGACGCGTGATCGCACGACGCGCGGCCTCGATCTGGCGAGCGGTGATACGATCCGGCTCCATCGCCTTCAGGCCATAGGCGCCGAAGTTGAGGGCCGTGCCGCCCTTGGCGTCGCCGCTGATGCGACCCTTGAACGCCTTGCGGAACTTGGTGCGCTTCGGTTGCAGCATCTCGTACTTCCTTAGCGACGGTCGTCGCGAGCCGGACGGACGCCGGAGGTCTGAGCCTCCATCATCAGCCGGTCGGTCGACATCGGATCATGGCCGAGGATCTCGCCCTTGAAGACCCAGACCTTGACGCCGCAGACGCCGTAGGAGGTATGCGCCTCGGCCTCCGCATAGTCGATGTTCGCGCGCAGCGTGTGCAGCGGCACGCGGCCTTCGCGGTAGCTCTCGGACCGCGCGATCTCCGCGCCGCCCAGACGGCCGCCGCACGCCACGCGGATACCCTCGGCACCCAGGCGAAGCGCCGACTGCACCGCGCGCTTCATGGCGCGCCGGAACGCGATGCGGCGTTCCAGCTGGTCCGCGATCGACTGCGCCACCAGGCGGGCATCGACCTCGGGCTTGCGGATCTCCACGATGTTCAGCGACACCTCGGACGAGGTCATGGCGCCGATCACCTTGCGAAGCCGCTCGATGTCCGAGCCCTTCTTGCCGATGATAACACCGGGGCGTGCCGCGAAGATCGAGATGCGGCACAGCTTGGCCGGACGCTCGATCACCACCTTGGAGATCGCCGCCGAAGGCAACGTCTTCATGATGTAGGACCGGATCTTCAGGTCCTCGTTCAGGAGGCGACCATATTCGGCGCCTTCCGCGAACCAACGGCTGTCCCAAGTGCGGTTGATCTGCAGGCGCAGACCGATCGGATTGCTCTTCTGACCCATCAGGCTTCTTCCTGCTCGCGCACGACGATGCGCAGACGGCTGAACGGCTTCAGGATCCGCGTCGACTTGCCGCGGCCGCGCGTGGCGAACCGCTTCATGACGATCGACTTGCCGACCGAAGCCTCGTGGACGACCAGCGCGTCGACATCGAGATTGTGGTTGTTCTCCGCGTTGGCGATCGCCGAGGCGAGCACCTTGCGCGCGTCAACCGCCATCGCCTTGCGGCTGAACTGGAGGATGTTCATCGCGTCGGACGCCGACTTGCCGCGGATCAGGCCAGCGACGAGGTTCAGCTTCTGCGCCGAGCCACGGATCTGCGTGCCGACCGACAGCGCCGACTTGTCGTCGACCTTGCGGGGGGATGCGGGCTTGGACATCAGCGCTTGCCCTTCTTGTCAGCGGCGTGACCGGGGAAGTAGCGCGTCGGCGCGAACTCGCCCAGCTTCATGCCCACCATGTCCTCGTTCACCGAAACCGGCACGAACTTGCGACCATTGTAGACGTTGAACGTCAGGCCGACGAACTGCGGCAGGATGGTGGACCGACGCGACCATGTCCTGATCGGGGCGCGGCCACCGGCGTCCTGCGCGGCTTCGGCCTTCTTGAGCAGGCGCAGTTCGACGAACGGGCCCTTCCAGACAGAGCGAGCCATTACTTCTTCCTCTGGTGGCGCGAACGGATGATCATCTTGTCCGTCGCCTTGTTGTGCCGCGTGCGCGCACCCTTGGTCGGCTTGCCCCACGGAGTGACGGGATGACGGCCGCCCGAGGTGCGGCCTTCGCCGCCGCCGTGCGGGTGGTCGACCGGGTTCTTGGCCACGCCGCGAGTCAGCGGGCGCTTGCCCATCCAGCGCGAACGACCGGCCTTGCCCAGATTCTGGTTCTGGTTGTCCGGGTTGGACACGGCACCAATGGTCGCCATGCACTCGCCATGGATGTAGCGCTGCTCGCCCGAGTTCAGGCGGACGATCACCATGCCGCGATCACGACCCACGACCTGCACATAGGTGCCGGCGGAGCGCGCGATCTGACCACCCTTGAGCGGCTTCATCTCCACATTGTGGACGATAGTGCCCACCGGCACGGAGGCCAGCTCCATGGCGTTGCCCGGCTTCACGTCGGTACGCTTGGACGCCACGACCTTGTCGCCGACGTTCAGGCGCTGCGGCGCGATAATGTAGGACAGCTCGTCATCGGCATAGCGGACCAGCGCGATGAAGGCGGTGCGGTTGGGGTCGTACTCCAGCCGCTCGACCGTGCCCTCGACGTCCCACTTGCGACGCTTGAAGTCGATCGTGCGGTAGCGCTGCTTGTGACCGCCCGCGATGCCGCGGCTGGTCACATGGCCCTTGTTGTTGCGGCCACCGCTCTTGCGCTTGCCCTCGGTTAGCGCCTTGACGGGTCCTCCCTTCCACAGGGCGGACTTGTCGACCAGGATCAGCCCGCGCTGGGCCGGCGTGGTCGGATTATATTGCTTGAGCGCCATCTCAGCGGGCCCCCTCGGTGACGTCGATCGACTGACCGGCGGCCAGCGTCACGATCGCCTTCTTCACGTCCGACTTGGTGTAGGGCTGGCCCTTCCACCGCTTGGTCTTGCCCTTCTGGACGATGGTGTTCACGCCCGTCACCGTGACGCCGAACACCGCCTCCACCGCCGCCTTGATCTGCGGCTTGGAGGCATCCTTGGCCACGCGGAACACGACGGCGTTCTGCTCGGACAGGAGGGTCGACTTCTCGGTAATGTGCGGTGCCACGATCACGTCATAGTGACGCGCGTCCACCTGGTTCTGCGGCTTAGCCATGGAAGCGCGCCTCCAGCTTCTCGACCGCGGCACGGGTCAGCACCAGCGTGTCGGCCTTGATGATGTCGTAGACGTTGGCGCCGACGGCCGGCAGCAGGTCCACGCCCGGCAGGTTGCGGCCCGCACGGAAGCTCTCGGCGGCATCGCCGTCGATGACCAGCGTGCGCTTGCCGACGCCCAGCGTCTCGAAATGGCCGCGCAGCTCGGCGGTCTTGGCGACCTGAAAGCCCTCCAGCACGATCAGCGAGCCGGCCTGGGCATGGCTGCTGAGCGCCATCTTCAGGCCCAGCGCGCGAACCTTCCTGTTCAGACCGGGGTTGAAGTCACGGACTCGGGCGCCGTGCGCCTTGCCGCCGCCGATGAACACCGGGGCGCGGCGATCGCCGTGACGGGCGACGCCGCCACCCTTCTGGCGACCGAGCTTCTTGCCCGACCGGGCGACATCGGCGCGCTCGCGGGTGCCGCGAGCGGTACCGCGACGCTTCTCGAGCTGCCAGGTGACGACGCGGTGCAGGATGTCGGCGCGCGGATCGAGGCCGAAAACCTCGTCGTTGAGCTCGATGTCCGCCCCCGCCTCACCGGCGAAAGATTGTACCTTGACCTGCACTTACGCCTCCTGAGCGTCGGCCGCAGGAGCGGCAGTGTTGGTATTGGCGGCCTTGAGGCCGGCCGGGCGCGGCGCATCGGCATGGGCCGGCAGCTTCACGGCGTCCTTGACGAACAGCCAGCCGCCCTTCGAACCGGGCACCGAGCCCTTCACGAAGATCAAGCCGCGCTCCACGTCGGTGCCGACGATCTGCAGGTTCTGCTGCGTGCGGTTACGGTCGCCCATGTGACCGGCCATCTTCTTGTTCTTGAAGACCTTGCCGGGATCCTGGCGATTGCCGGTCGAACCATGCGAGCGGTGCGACACGGACACACCGTGCGTGGCGCGCAGACCGCCGAAGTTCCAGCGCTTCATGGCGCCGGCGAAACCCTTGCCCTGGGTGCGACCCTGGATGTCGACATACTGGCCGGCGGCGAAATGGTCGGCGGACAGTTCCGCGCCGACGTCGAGGAGGTTCTCCTCAGTAACGCGGAACTCGGCCAGCACGGCCTTGGGCTCGACCTCGGCCTTGCCGAAGGCCGCGCGCTGCGGCTTGGCGACGTTCTTGGCCTTGGCGCTGCCAGCGCCCAGCTGGACGGCCGTGTAGCCGTCGCGGCCCTGCTCGCGGCGGGCCACCACCTGCAGGCTCTCGAGCTGCAGCACGGTGACGGGCACGTGGCGGCCGTCATCTTGAAACAGACGGGTCATGCCCATCTTCCTTGCGATCACGCCGGTACGCATGATCCACCTCCTCACAGAGGCACCCCGCGGGATTGCTGGGTGCGTGTCGGCCCGGATGTGCGAAGCGTGCCCCCGTCCCGGGCCGGTTGCTCCTGGTAAAGGAACATGACGGGAGACGCTGTCCCGGAGCCTGGACCCCGGCGGTATCTCAGTGTCCTACTGACCTGCGGGACCGGACTCGGTCGACCGCGGGTGCCGGTCCATTAGGCCAGCTTGATTTCCACGTCAACGCCGGCCGCGAGGTCCAGCTTCATCAGCGCGTCAACCGTCTGGGGCGTGGGCTGCACGATGTCGAGCAGGCGCTTGTAGGTGCGCGTCTCGAACTGCTCGCGCGACTTCTTGTCGATGTGCGGACCGCGGTTCACCGTGAACTTGTCGATGTGGGTCGGCAGCGGGATGGGTCCGCGGATAAGGGCGCCGGTACGTCGGGCGGTGTCGGCGATGTCGCCGGCCGCCTGGTCCAGAACGCGATGGTCGAACGCCTTCAGGCGGATGCGGATGTTGTTGTCCATGTCCCTACCGATGCAAAGAGCGGGCCGCCGCGCGGCTCTCTTGTTGTCCGAAATGTCGCAGGCCCCGGTCGCGCGTGCCGCGCGGTGCAAAGGCCTCCATTAAAAGGAAACGGCCGACCCGGGGTGTTCCCGGGCCGGCCGATCCCTAGAAGCTGGCGCCTATATTACTTGGAGATGCCGCTGACAACCCCGGCGCCGACCGTACGGCCGCCCTCGCGGATCGTGAAGCGCTGGCCCACGTCCATGGCGATCGGCGCGATCAGCTTGATGCCGAGCGCAACGTTGTCGCCGGGCATGACCATCTCGGTGCCCTCGGGCAGCTCGACGGTGCCGGTCACATCGGTCGTGCGGAAGTAGAACTGCGGGCGATAGTTGGCGAAGAACGGCGTGTGACGGCCACCCTCTTCCTTCGACAGCACGTACACCTCCGACGAGAAGTCGGTATGCGGCTTGATCGAGCCCGGCTTGCACAGCACCTGGCCGCGCTCCACCTCTTCACGGCCCACGCCGCGGATCAGCGCGCCGACATTGTCGCCCGCCTGACCCTGGTCCAGCAGCTTGCGGAACATCTCGACGCCGGTAACCGTGGTCTTGCGGGTGTCGTTGATGCCGACGATCTCGACTTCCTCGCCCACCTTGATGATGCCGGTCTCGACGCGTCCCGTGACCACCGTGCCGCGGCCGGAGATCGAGAACACGTCCTCGATCGGCATCATGAACGGCTTGTCCAGCGGACGCTCGGGCTGCGGGATGTACTCGTCGACCGACTTCATCAGCTCAAGAACGGCCTCCTGGCCGAGCTTCGCGTCCGAACCGCTGAGCGCGGCGGTGGCCGAACCCTTGGTGATCGGAATGTCGTCGCCGGGGAACTCGTACGAGCTCAGCAGCTCGCGGATCTCGAGCTCGACGAGCTCCAGGATCTCCTCGTCGTCGACTAGGTCGACCTTGTTCATGAACACCACCATGGCCGGCACGCCGACCTGGCGGGCGAGCAGGATGTGCTCGCGGGTCTGCGGCATCGGGCCATCGGTGGCCGACACGACCAGGATCGCGCCGTCCATCTGCGCGGCGCCCGTGATCATGTTCTTCACATAATCGGCGTGGCCGGGGCAGTCGACGTGCGCATAGTGGCGGTTGGCCGTCTCGTACTCGACGTGCGCGGTCGAGATGGTGATGCCGCGCTCACGCTCCTCGGGCGCCTTGTCGATGTTGGCGAAATCGACGGCCGTGCCGCCGGTCGTCTCGGCCAGCACCTTGGTGATGGCAGCGGTCAGCGAGGTCTTGCCATGGTCGACGTGACCGATGGTACCGATGTTCAGGTGCGGCTTGGTCCGCTCAAACTTAGCCTTGGCCATTGTTTCCCTACCTATCTGGAATCGTCTTTCGCGAGCGGAGCCGCGGAATGGACGCGGCCCCATAGCGGGTGAATCGGCTCGGCGCTACCCTCTTGGCGAGGAGGCACAACGCGGGTGCAAGTCCCGCATCGTCGGTCGGGTCAGGCAAGCCAACCCGCCGGCCGACTGACGAGGATCAGGCCAGCTTGGCCTTCACCTCGTCGGCGACGTTCTGCGGCACTTCGTCATAGTGCGAGAACTGCATCGAGTACTGCGCACGGCCCTGTGTGAAGGAGCGCAGCTGGTTCACATAGCCGAACATGTTGGCCAGCGGCACCATGGCCTCGACCGTCTGCGCGTTGCCGCGGCTGTCGGTGCCCTGGATCTGGCCGCGGCGGCTGTTCATGTCGCCGATGACGTCGCCCAGATAATCCTCCGGAGTCACGACCTCGACCTTCATGATCGGCTCCAGCAGCTTGATGCCGGCCTTCTGCGCCGCCTCGCGCATCGCACCGCGCGCGCAGATCTCGAACGCCAGCGCGCTCGAGTCGACGTCGTGGTACGCGCCGTCGGTCAGGTGGACTTCGAAGTCGATGATCGGAAAGCCGATCAGCGAGCCGGTCAGCGCCGTCTCCTTGAAGCCCTTCTCAACGGAGGGGATGTACTCGCGCGGGATGTTGCCGCCCTTCACCTCGTCAAAGAACTGATAGCCCGAGCCACGCTCGCCGGGAACGACCGTCACCTTGACGCGGCCGAACTGGCCGGAGCCGCCCGACTGCTTCTTGTGGGTGTAGTCGATGTCCACCTTGCGGGCGAGATACTCGCGATACGCCACCTGCGGCGCACCGACGTTGGCCTCGACCTTGAACTCGCGCTTCATGCGGTCGACCAGGATCTCGAGGTGGAGCTCGCCCATCCCCTTGATGATGGTCTGACCCGATTCGTGGTCGGTCGACACGCGGAACGAGGGATCCTCGGCGGCCAGACGGTTGAGCGCAATGCCCATCCGCTCCTGGTCGGCCTTGGTCTTGGGCTCCACCGACAGCTCGATGACGGGCTCGGGGAACTCCATCCGCTCCAGGATGATCGGCGCCGACGTCGCGGTCAGCGTGTCGCCGGTCGTCGTCTCCTTCAAGCCGGCGATGGCGACGATGTCGCCCGCATATGCCTCGTCGATGTCCTCACGCGAGTTCGCGTGCATGAGGAGCATACGGCCGATCTTCTCCTTCTTGTCCTTCACGCTGTTCAGATACTGGCCCTTCTCCAGCTTGCCCGAATAGATGCGCGCAAAGGTCAGGGTGCCGACGAACGGGTCGTTCATGATCTTGAACGCCAGCGCCGACATGGGCGCCGAGTCCTCGGCCGGCCGCTCGTCGGGCGTCTCGCCGTCGAGCTTCACGCCCTGCACGGCGGGAATGTCCAGCGGGCTGGGCAGATAGTCGACCACGGCGTCCAGCAGCGGCTGCACGCCCTTGTTCTTGAACGCCGAGCCGCACAGCACGGGCACGAACGAGAAGTTCAGCGTGCCCTTGCGGATCAGCTTCTTGAGGGTCGCGGCGTCGGGCTCGTTGCCCTCCAGATACGCCTCCATCACCTCGTCGTCCTGCTCGACCGCCATCTCGATCAGCTCGGACCGCGCGGTGGCGGCGGCATCGGCCAGCTCGGCCGGGATGTCCTGATACTCGAACTTCGCGCCCAGGCTCTCCTCGAGCCAGATGATCGCGCGGTTGTTCACCAGGTCCACCAGACCCTTGAAGCCGCCCTCAATGCCGATCGGCAGGTACAGAACCGCAGCGCGCGCGCCCAGGCGATCCTTGATCATGTCAACGCAGCGCTCGAAACTGGCGCCCGTGCGGTCCAGCTTGTTGACGAAGCACATGCGCGGAACCTTGTACTTCTCCGCCTGACGCCACACCGTTTCGGATTGGGGCTCCACGCCCGCCACGCCGTCGAAACAGGCGACCGCGCCGTCGAGCACGCGCAGCGAACGCTCGACCTCAATGGTGAAGTCCACGTGACCGGGCGTGTCGATGATGTTGATGCGGTGCTCGGGCCCCTCGCCCTCTTCCGCCTTCCAGAAACAGGTCGTCGCGGCCGACGTGATCGTGATGCCGCGCTCCTGCTCCTGCTCCATCCAGTCCATGGTCGCGGTGCCCTCATGGACCTCGCCGATCTTGTAGGACTTGCCGGTGTAGTAGAGGATGCGCTCGGTGGTCGTGGTCTTGCCGGCGTCGATATGCGCCATGATGCCGATGTTGCGGTAATGCTCGAGCGGATGGCGGCGGGCCATGGTCGGTGTTCCTTAAGACGATGGGGAGCCGGCGGGCCCGGCTCCCCATGATATGGTGGTCGAACGGTTCCGACGGAAGGGCCGCCGGTCCTGCTGCTTACCAGCGATAATGGCTGAAGGCGCGGTTCGCCTCGGCCATGCGGTGCGTGTCCTCGCGCTTCTTGACCGCGTTGCCGCGGTTGTTGCTGGCGTCCAGCAGCTCGCCGGACAGGCGGGCGGCCATGGTGTTCTCGGACCGGCTGCGCGCCGCACCGATCAGCCAGCGGATCGCCAGCGCCTGGGCACGCTCGGGACGCACCTCGACCGGCACCTGGTAGGTCGCGCCGCCGACGCGGCGGCTGCGCACCTCGATGCCCGGCTTGATATTGTTCAGCGCGTCGTGGAACACGCCCAGCGGGTCACGCTTGGCACGCGCCTCCACCGTCTCCAGCGCACCGTAAACGATCAGCTCGGCGACCGACTTCTTGCCGTCATACATGACGGAGTTCATGAACTTGGACAGAACCTCATCCCCGAACTTGGGATCAGGCAGGATTTCCCGCTTCTCGGGACGACGACGACGAGCCATTGCTCTATACTCCTATCAGAACCGAGACAGCTTACTTCGGGCGCTTCGCGCCGTACTTGGACCGCGACTGGCGACGGTCCTTCACGCCCTGCGTGTCGAGCACACCGCGCAGCACGTGGTAGCGGACGCCGGGAAGGTCGCGAACGCGGCCGCCGCGGATCAGCACCACCGAGTGCTCCTGCAGGTTGTGCCCCTCACCGGGGATGTAGCTGATGACTTCGCGCTGGTTGGTCAGGCGGACCTTGGCCACCTTGCGCAGCGCCGAGTTCGGCTTCTTGGGGGTCGTCGTGTAGACGCGGGTGCAGACGCCGCGCTTCTGCGGGTTCTGCTCCATCGCGGGCACCTTGGACTTGGCCTTCTGAGGCTCGCGTCCGTGGCGGACCAGCTGGTTGATCGTGGGCACTGAAGCCTTCACCTTTCGAGAGGGTTACTTTGCCGGGACAAGGGGGCTGGAACGCGAAAGGGCCCCGGCCGCACACGCGACCTCGGCCCCATCACCGACCCGGCAATGTTCAAGCACGTCCGCCGGGCATCCCCGCCGGACGCGCGGCCCTATACGCCTCGGCCGCCATCGGGTCAACGGTGCCCCTTGCACTCGCAAATGGGGGCGAGTAGGGCAGGCGGCGTTAGGGGTGTAGCTCAGCTGGTTAGAGCGTCGGTCTCCAAAACCGAAGGCCCTCGGTTCGAATCCGAGCTCCCCTGCCACCGGACAATAAATGCACAAGGCTTGCCGGGACCGCTCCCGGCGAGCCTCGTCCGTTGACGACCGGATCAGCCGAGGGGGTCGGCGATGACGCAGGGCGCATACGACCATGCCGCAGCCCCATAGCGTCAGCGCACGGGTCGCGACCTCGGGCACGGCGACCGCGTTGATGACGGTCAGCGGGTAGCCACCAAAGCCTGGGTTCGAAGCCGGTAATCACCGCTGGATAAGTTGGATAGGTGGCGCCCGCCTAAACCCCGACCGGAACGGGTCGCCCATAACGGGATCGTCATCGACCGCCACCGCGCCGGCGAACGGCGAGGCCAGACCGAACGTACCGGTCCCGAAGAACCGGAAAAAGATCGTAGTCGGCGGTCGTGGATGTCAGCGGCAAATTCTAGGCCGCGTCCTGCGCGGTGGAGAACAGAAAGGTGTTGCAGGCCATGGCCGCCTCGATCCGAGACGCGGCGTCGTTCCGTCCCGCCGCCCACCCTGCCCCCCGCGCCGGTGCGGCTTGCGGCCAGCGGCTGCGGGAGCTAGATAGCGTCGATCCGGCAGCGGGAACCTCTTCTCGCGCGGCGGCCCCGCCCGGGCCGCGGCGCGGCGACGACCGCCCCGCCGCCTTTCGCAAGCGAGCAGCACCGCCGTGGCAAAGACGACCCCAGTTGAGTTCATCCGCCAGGTTCGCACGGAAGCGTCCAAGGTCGTGTGGCCCACGCGCAAGGAGACGGTGATGACGGCCGTGATGGTGGTCATCATGACCACCGTGCTGGCGCTGTTCTTCCTGGCGGTGGACTCGGCGTTCGAGGCGGTCGTCCGCCTGCTGCTCGGCCTGGCCGCCTGACCCCCCTCCCCGGAGTTCCCCCATGTCCCGCTGGTACATCATCCACGCCTATTCCGGCTTCGAGGGCAAGGTCCGCGACGCCATCATGGCCGAGGCGACCCGCATGGGCCTGGACCAGTTGGTGGAGCAGATCGAGGTACCGACCGAGACGGTGACGGAGGCGCGCCGCGGCAAGAAGGTGGCGGTGGAACGCAAGTTCATGCCCGGCTACGTGCTCGCCAAGCTGGCCATGAACGACCAGGTCTATCACCTGGTCAAGAACACGCCCAAGGTCACGGGCTTCCTGGGTCCGAACGGCAAGCCCCAGGCCATCAGCGACACCGAGGCCGCGCGCATGCTCCAGTCCAAGGAGGAAGCCGCTGCCGCACCCAAGCAGAAGGTCAAGGTCGACTTCGAGATCGGCGACGCGGTCAAGGTGCTGGACGGCCCGTTCGCCAGCTTCAACGGCACCGTCGAGGAACTGGATTTCGACAAGAGCAAGGTCAAGGTGTCCGTCAGCATCTTCGGCCGCGCCACGCCGGTCGAGCTGGACTTCGAGCAGGTCGAACGCAGCAAGTAGGACGGCGAACGTACGGCGGGCCGACCCTGCTCGACGCGGAACGCACATTGGTTCTTCCGCTCGTCTCCTGACCCGCACGGCGCCCTGATCCGCTTCGGCGATCCGGGCGCCGTGCGCTTGGTGACCCGGTGTCGTGCTTGCCGGATGCCGAGGCATACGGCCAAGGAGCCGGTCGGACCGTCCGTCGGCCCGGACGTGTGGAGGAAGCAGCAGCCTGTCCTCATGCAGGGCAGTACTTCTCGAGTAGCGAGCGTAGGCGCGGAGCTGACCGGGGCAGGCACGCGATTGATGCGACGCCGCATGGGCGGCCCGTCGCGCGATCTACGCCGGCGGGCAGGTCCATTACACGCTAAACGGATCGAAGCCTGTGCCTGCCCCAACCTTGCTAGTCGACAAAGGCGCGCTCGATCACATAGCCGCCGGGCTTGGCGTTCGAGCCTTCCGTCAGGCCGGCCTCTTCCAGCAGGGACGCCGTTTCGCGGATCATGGGCGTGGAGCCGCACAACATCACGCGATCGTGTTCCGGGTCGATGTGCCGCTCGCCCAGCAGCGGCGGCGCGAACAGCCGGCCGTCGCGGATCAGGTCGGTGATACGCCCCCGTGTGGCGAACTCCTCGCGCGTGACGGCGGGCAAGTAGTGGAACTGGAGCAGCGCCTGGTCGCTTACCAGCGGGTCGTCCGCCAGCTGAGCCGTGAGCATCTCGCGCCATGCTAGATCGGATGCCGTGCGCGTGCCGTGCACCAGCACGATCTGCCCGAACCGCTCATAGGCGTCCGGATCGCGGGCCACCGACAGGAAGGGCGCCAGGCCCGTGCCCGTGCCGAGCAGGAACAGCCGCCGCCCCGGCAGCAGCGCATCCAGCACCAGCGTTCCCGTGCTCTTCCGCGCCAGATACAGCTGGTCGCCTTCCTGCAGCGCCTGGAGCCGGCCCGTCAGCGGCCCGTCCGCCACCTTGATCGACAGGAACTCCAGCTCGTCCGACCAGGAAGGGCTGGCGATGGAATAGGCGCGCATGACGGGCCGGTCCCCTTCGGCCAGGCCGGGCAGCCCGATCATCACGAACTCGCCCGAGCGGAACCGGAACGACGGCGGTCTCTCCACGGCAAAGGAGAAGAGATGCTCGTTCCAGTGGCGGACCCAGCGGACGGCAACGGTTGTGTGGGTGGGGTGGTCGGGAATCGAGGTCCCGAAACTGCTTACGGCGTTCACGCGGCGGTTCCCTGGCCCAAATGTCCCGCCACGTACAGGGCCGCGTCGGCAATGATCGTCGCCGCGGACGACTGCACCAGCGAATTGGCCGCACGCCGCAGCACCGTTGCGTCGTCCGAAAGCGCGGCGTCGAACAGGACCAGCACGCGCGCCTCGTCGTCCGTCACGCCGAAACCCTCGGGCGGGGCGAAGCGCATCGTGCCCAGCCCGTCGCGATCCAGGGTCGCCATGACCATCGTGAAATGTCCAAGCGCCTCCGCCACGCCGCGCGCCGCGAACCCCTCTCGAAGGCCCGAACACGGGCAAAGGCCGCGACGCGCCCGCGCCACCCATCCGCGCATCGCCGCCAGAAGGAAACGATGCGGCTCGTCCAGTTGCCACACGGGTAGATCGACGAAGCGGTACACGAACACACCATATTGCTATCTAATCGCAATATCGCCCGCGATTGACTGCTGCAACGGATTTCCTGTCTTCTAGGTGAGAGGGTGCGTGCAGCCGCGGCTCGCCTACTTGACTCAAGGGCCTGCCGGTGGTCGGGCGCCCGCCGGGCGGACCGTTGATGAAATGGTCAGGAATGTACCGCCAGGGAAGGCCCGACCATGAACGCTGATGCTGGATAGACGACGCCGGTGACTGCGATCGCCACTTCTGCCTTTACCCGCTTGGGGACGCGGGTGTTCAAGCTGGCGCGCGGCGGCACGGCCAGCGTGGTGGCCGGCAGCGCCTATACCAACGCGTTGCGCATCGTCAGTTCCATGACGCTGACGCGCCTTCTCGATCCCGACGCCTTCGGGGTGGTGGGCGTCGTCATGTCCGTGTCGCTGATCCTGGCCATGCTGTCGGACGTGGGGCTCTACCCCTTCATCGTGCGGCACGACGGCAACACCGACGCGACCTTCCTGGACGAGGTATGGACGCTTCGTCTCGGCCGGTCCGTCGTGCTGACCGCCGCCATGGCCGCGGCGGCCTGGCCTGCGGCGACCTTTATGGAAAAACCCGCGCTGGCGCCCGTCCTGGCGGTATACGGGATCAGCTTCCTGATCGAAGGCTGCTCTTCACTGGCCTTCGCCACGGCGGTGCGCGAGGGCAAGCTGTGGCGGCTGACGGTCCTGGAAGCGCTGACGGCCACCATCCAGCTCGCGATCGGCATTGCGGTCGCCATGGTTTTCCGGAGCAGCTGGACGCTGGTCGTCGCCATGCTGGCGAGCGGGGTGGTGCGCACCTTCCTGTCCTTTGCCATGTTCCCGGGTTCGGCGCGTCGGTTCGCGCCCAGCCGGGAACGCGCCCGCGAACTCTGGTCGTTCTCGCGTCTCATTGCGGCATCCAGCCTGTTGTCGCTGCTGATCCTGCAGGCGGACAAGCTGGTGCTGGCAAGGCTGATGCCCTTGGCAGATTACGGCCATTACGTGATCGCCGCCACGCTGGCGGCCGCGCCCACGCCGCTCGCCACCGGCTATGCGCAGCGCGTCCTCTACCCTGCTTATGCCGACGCGTTTCGTCGGGGCGGTGCCGCGGCATTGGCAGCCATCTTCTATGCCAAGCGGCGCACGGCGACCCTGTTGTACATGGCGGCGGTCGGGGGCCTTGTGGGCGGCGCGCCGCTGGTGGTGTCGCTGCTCTACGATCCCCGCTATGCGGAGGTGGCACCGCTTCTCAGCCTTCTTGCGATCTCGGCCACGGTCTACCTGTCGGCCATTTCTGCGGACGAGGCACTGGTAGCGGCGGGTCTTACGCGATGGCCGTTCTATGCCAGCATCACGCGGGTGGTGTGGCTGGCAACCGGCGGCACGATCGCACTGCTGCGTCACGACACGGTGATGCTGGTCGCCGTGGTCGGCCTGATGGAGGTAACAGCGGCCATCTGCTTCAGCCTGGGGCTGCGCAGGTTGGGCGTGCTGCAGGTCGGGCAGGAAGCGGTGGGCCTTGCCGCAGCCGCGGGCGGCGCGGCGCTGGGCTTCGCCGCCACCACGGCCGCGGCGGTGCTGATGCCGACATTGTAGGCACCGCCAAGGCCGCGCAAACCTTTCCATAAGGCCTGAGGAACTATAAGCGGTGCCTCTTCGCGTACCCAAACGCCACCTCCACTGACGGTGCTCGCCATGCGACCAATCAGCGCCGACGATTTCATAGTGATCGTCGCGTCGAACAATCCTGCAACACTGGACGGGTGCCTTCAACGCTCGCCGGACGTCGTGTCAGGCGCCTTGCCCGTGATCGTCGTGCGGGACGCCCCATCCATGACCGTCGCCTATAATCGCGGCCTGGATCGTACCGATCGCACCATCTGCGTCTTTGCTCATCAGGACGTGTATCTACCGCAAGGCTGGCTGGCGCGCGCGGTGAACATACTCGGCACCCTGTCCCAGCAGGATCCCGACTGGGAGGTGGCGGGCCCCTTCGGCATAAGCGGGCCGCAACAGCACGGACGCGTTTGGGACGCCGTATTCGACTCCGAGTTGGGGGGGGCAATGGCGGGACCGGTTCCCGTCACGTCCTTTGACGAGTTGCTGCTCATCCTGCGCCGCAGGCCGGATTACCGGTTCGACGAGGCGCTGCCTGGCTTCCACCTGTACGGGACCGACATTGCGCAAACGGCGCTGGCGGGCGGACGCGGTGCCTATGCAGTGGACCTTCCCGTGGTGCACAACTGCCGCCTCGTATCCAGCCTGCGCGGTGATTATGCCCGCGCTTGGCATTATACCCGGCGCAAATGGTGGTCGCGGCTTCCGATCCACACGTCGTGCAGCCGTCTGTCGCGCAAACCTTGGGACCTGTGGCGCGCGCAGTGGGCGATGCGCGGCCGCCAACCGCGTACCGACGAGCCGCTGCCGGACTCGGTCGAAATGGCTCGCAAGGCAGGATACGAGTAACGCTCCCGCGTTGTCCCATCCGGGCCACGGTCCCATATCCGGTCCCATGGAAATCCAGATTCGCCGCAGCCTCGCCGAGCCCGAGACGGGCGACGAGTTCGTTCCCCATCGCCCCGCGCGGCCGGAGAAGTCGGACGGCGGTCGTCGCTTCGAACTGGTGACGGAATATACCGCGTCGGGCGACCAGCCGGCGGCCATCAAGGAACTGGTCGCGTCGGCCCAGGCGGGTGAGAAGGATCAGGTTCTGCTGGGCGTGACCGGCTCCGGCAAGACCTTTACCATGGCCAAGTGCATCGAGGCGTTGCAGCGCCCGGCGCTGATCCTGGCACCCAACAAGATCCTGGCCGCCCAGCTCTACGGCGAGTTCAAGAGCTTCTTCCCCAACAACGCCGTCGAATATTTTGTCAGCTACTACGATTACTACCAGCCGGAGGCGTACGTCCCGCGATCCGACACCTATATCGAGAAGGAAAGCTCGATAAACGAGTCCATCGACCGGATGCGCCACTCGGCGACGCGCGCGCTCCTGGAACGGGACGACGTCATCATCGTCGCCTCTGTCTCGTGCCTCTACGGCATCGGATCGGTCGAAACCTATTCGGCGATGATCTTCGACCTGAAGAAGGGCCAGAGCGTCGACCAGCGGGAGATCGTGCGCAAGCTCGTCGCCCTCCAGTACAAGCGCAACGATGCCGCCTTTGCGCGCGGCAACTTCCGCGTAAAGGGCGACACGCTGGAGATATTCCCCTCGCACTATGAGGACAGCGCCTGGCGCATCTCCTTCTTCGGCGACGATATCGAGGAGATCGTGGAGTTCGACCCGCTGACCGGCAAGAAGTCGGCGTCGCTGGGCTCGGTCCGCATCTACGCCAATTCGCACTATGTGACGCCGGGTCCGACCATGAAGCAGGCGGCCGAGGCGATCCGGTTCGAGCTTTCCGAACGGCTCAAGGAGCTGGAGACGGAGGGCAAGCTGCTTGAACGCCAGCGGCTGGAACAGCGCACCAATTTCGACTTGGAGATGATCGCGGCGACGGGCAGCTGCAACGGCATCGAGAATTATTCCCGCTTCCTGACCGGTCGCCTGCCCGGCGAACCGCCGCCCACGTTGTTCGAGTACCTGCCCGAGAACGCGCTGCTCTTCGTGGACGAGAGCCACGTGACGGTGCCGCAGGTCGGCGGCATGGCGCGCGGCGATCACCGGCGAAAGATCACCCTGGCCGAGTACGGCTTCCGCCTGCCGTCCTGCATCGACAACCGGCCGCTCCGCTTCAATGAATGGGACGCGATGCGGCCACAGACCGTCTGCGTGTCCGCCACGCCGGGCGGTTGGGAGATGGAGCAGACCGGCGGCGTCTTCGCCGAACAGGTGATCCGCCCGACCGGGCTGATCGACCCGCCCGTCGAGATCAGGCCGGTGGAGGAACAGGTCCAGGACCTGATCCAGGAGGTGAAGCTGACCACCGAGCGGGGCTATCGCACGCTGGTCACCACGCTCACCAAGCGCATGGCGGAGGACCTGACCGAGTATATGCACGAGGCGGGCATCCGCATCCGCTACATGCATTCGGACGTGGAGACGCTGGAGCGTATCGAGCTGATCCGCGACCTCCGCCTGGGCGTCTATGACGTGCTGGTGGGCATCAACCTGCTGCGCGAGGGGCTGGACATTCCCGAATGCGGGCTGGTCGCGATCCTGGACGCGGACAAGGAGGGTTTCCTGCGGTCCGAGACGTCGCTGATCCAGACGATCGGCCGCGCCGCGCGCAACGCGGACGGGCGCGTCATCCTCTACGCCGACCGCGTCACGGGCTCCATGGAGCGCGCCATGAACGAGACCTCGCGCCGACGCGAGAAGCAGGAGGCGTACAACCTCGAACACGGCATCACGCCCGCCACCGTCCGCAAGAACATCGGCGACATCATCGCGCACGTGGCGTCGGGTGACCAGGTGACGGTGCCGATCGACGAGGAACGGCCGCACATGGTCGGCCATAACCTGCGCGCGTACATCGAGGATCTGGAGAAGCAGATGCGCAAAGCCGCCGCCGACCTGGAGTTCGAGACGGCCGGCCGCCTGCGCGACGAGATCCGTCAGCTGGAGAACGAGGAACTGGGCCTGCCCGTCCACGAGCAGAAGGCGCCGATCATGGGACGGTCGAACGAAGGCAAGCCTGGCACGCGCAAGACGCGTTACGGCAAGCAGAAGGCGATCCGGATGGGACGGCGGGCGGGGGGGCGGTAGCGCCGCCCGCGCGCCGTTTTCCTTTTCGCCTCTACCCGTCCGCGAGAGTCTCCTGGCGTGCGCCGTAGTAGCTCGCCACGCGGTCGGCATAGGCCTGGTCAAAGGTGGGCGCGTTGTTGGCCCAGCTGGGACCGCCTTCCAGGAGGCGGCGGTCCACCGTCACCACGTAGCGGTCGCTGACGGGATCGAACTGGAGCAGCGAAAAGGGAACGGGGTAATAGCTCTTTCCCATGCCCAGGAAGCCGCCCAGCGACAGCACCGCATGGGTTGCCCGGCCCGATGCCTTGTGGACCATGAACGCGTAGACGGTGCCCACCGACTCCCCGTCGCGGCTTTCCACCTTGATGGTGTGGGCGGCGTTGGCCTGGGTCAAAAGCTGGGTCGGTTCGGTCTGGGCCACGTCTATTCTCCTTCGCGGCGGTGCAACCGGCGGGCGCGGCGAGCGGTTCCGGCGCGGGTTGAGCCGCCACCGCCGCGTCGTCATAGCCTTTCTGCCGTCATAGGAGCTCCCGTGCGTCGCTTTCCCCTCCTGCCGCTGCTGCTGGCCGCCTGCGTGCCCGCCGCGCCGCCGCCCGCGGCACCCCCGCCCCGGCCTGCCGCACCCGTTGCAGCACCGGCGCCCGCCCCATTGACGGCGGACTGGCGTGATTGGCCGCGAACGCCCGGCGACTGGAGCTACGAGCGGGCCGGGTCCGAATCGCGCGCGACGTTCCGACCGGCCGGCGTCTCCTTGTCGTGCGGTACGGACCGGCGGCTACGCCTGGCGATCGCCGGCCGGGCAATGGCGCCGGTCATGATCCGCACCTCCACGGCCAGCCGCCTGCTCTCGCCCGATGCGGCCGGCACGCTGTCGCTGCAGGCGCAGGATCGGCTGCTGGACGCCATGGCCTTCAGCCGCGGGCGCTTCGTGCTGGAGCAGGCGGGCGCCGCGCCGCTGGTGCTGCCGTCCTGGGCCGAAATGGGCCGGGTTATCGAGGATTGCCGAGGCTGAAATCGCCTGTGGATAAGTTTGCGGGCGCACCCTTGCGTTGCTGCCGGATACGGCACACATTGACTTGGCCGGCAGCGATGGCGGCACTTGGCTATCAACAAGCGAAAGGAGGTGATCCGATGTCTCATGGTTCAGCAATGGGGTCGGTTCAGTTCGTTCGGGGGACCGGCTTCTGATCCTGTCGGACCGCTTCGGCGGTTCGGCCTGACAGAGGCTTCATGGTCTCCCGGGCTGGAGCTCTCCGGCCGCTGACCATGTTTAGGGGTCGTCGGGCACCCGCGGATGCGGGGCCCGGCGGCCTCTTCTCGTTTCGGGGGGAGCGGCATGACCTTTCGTGGCACCCATCGACGCTAACACTGGGCGCTTCATCGATCGCGGGTTGGAAGCACCCTCTCCCTTGTGCCCCAGTGACTATAACCCCCGTGACGACGAAAGTTCGGCCTGGGCTCCCGCTGTGCGCTTCTTCGGCCAATCCGGATCGAACATCCGGACGACGCCCCTTCCACACTCCCGCCTTCGCGCCGGGAGCGCACAAGGCTATCGGCCCTCCCTTCCCGTGAACGATGCGCTTCGATCTTCCGCCTCTCCTGGCATCGCCCCCGTCCGCGACGCGGCGCGTCGGCATCGCTGGACGGCGGCGCTGGGTGCGATCCTGTCAATCGCGATGGCGGCGGGACTCGCGCACGCACTGCTCGGCGACGGCCTCCGGGGGATAGGGCGCGCGGTGCCGGCCGATCCGCTCTTCTACCCTGTGTTCGCCGCCGCCTATCTGGCGCTGCCTGTCGGCGACTGGCTGATCTTCCGACGTCTATGGGCGCTGCCAGGCCTGTCCGGCCTCGGCGCCACGATCAAGAAGCGCATCGCGAACGAGGTGGTGCTGGGCTATTCCGGCGAGGCGTATTTCTACGCCTGGGCACGCCGTCGTCGGCACGGCGACGATCCGCGTGCCATTGGTCCCTTTTCCGGTGTCAAGGACGTGGCCGTCCTTTCCGCCATGGCGGGCAATGCCATCACGCTCGCGCTGGCGCTCGCCGCGGTGCCGGTTGCGCGCACGCTGGTTCCGTCCGCCGCCCTGTCACCGGCGGCGCTAGGAACGGGGCTGGCCGGAGCGGGCGTGCTGCTAGCGACCACCCTGCCCTTTCTGCTGTTCCGGCGGCGTGTATTCGCCCTGCCCGCGTCCGAGCTTCGCCGGGTGTTCGGCGTTCACCTGGCGCGGCAGGTCGCCGCCACCGCGCTCCTTGCGCTCGCCTGGGCGCTGGGCGTGCCGGGCGTGGCGGCGGCCACCTGGCTGGCGCTGGCGGCAGCGCGGCTGCTGGTGTCGCGCCTGCCCTTCCTGCCCAACAAGGACCTGCTGTTCGCCAATCTGGCGGTTCTGCTCTTGGGGAGCCAGGCGGGACCGGTCGCGGGACTGATCGCCTTTGTCGCCGCGCTCACGCTGGCGACGCACGCGGGGCTGGCGGCCGCCTTCGGCCTCCACCACCTGCTCCGGCTGCGTCAGGCGCGGACCGCCGTCACCAGATAGTCCAACGCCGTCGAGTCCGTCAGCCGGAACCCGCTCGACGCGCTGAGCCTGATGCCGCGCACGTCCGTCACCCGCAACCCGGCCACCGCCAGCATCCCACCCAGCTCGTCCGGCGTCAGGAAGCGGTGCCAGTCGTGCGTGCCGCGCGGGATCGCGCCGATCGCCTCCGCGCCATCCACGATCACGGCGCGCGACAGGGCGGTTCGGTTCGGCGTGCTCATCACCAGCAGGCCGCCGTCCGCCACCGCATCCGCCAGCGCGCGCACGAAGCCCGGCTGGTCGTCGGCATGTTCCACCACCTCCATGCAGGTGACGAGGTCGAACCGCTCCGCCGCGCCGAGCGCCTCCACGCCGCCCGCGCGATAGGCGATGGCGAGCCCCGACGCGCGCGCATGGACGTCAGCGGCTGCCACCAGCTCGGGTGCCGCGTCGATCCCCGTTACAGTGGCCCCTAGCCGAGCCAGCGGCTCCGCCAGCAGCCCCGCGCCGCATCCCACGTCCAGCGCGCTCCGTCCCGCCAGCGGCCGGAAGCCGCGCGGGTCCAGCGCCCAGTGCGCGTCCGCCCGCTCGCGCAGATAGGCTAGCCGGACCGGGTTCAGCCGGTGAAGCGGCGCGGACCTCCCGCGCGGGTCCCACCAGTCGTCCGCCATTGCGCCGAAATGCCGCGCCTCGGCCGCGCGCACCGTTGTTGCCGTACCGGTTGCCTCCGTCATGCCCGCTTTCTATCAGCATGCCCCTTCGCCCGCGAGGAGGAACCGCCCCACCAATGGCCCGTATCGTGATGAAGTTCGGCGGCACATCCATGGCGGGCATCGAGCGCATTCGCTCGGTGGCGTTGCGCGTGAAGCGCGAGACGGAGCGCGGCCACCGCGTGGCCGTAGTGGTGTCGGCCATGGCGGGCGAGACAGACCGGCTGGTCGGCTTCTGCCGGGAGGCGTCCGCGCTCTACGATCCGCGCGAGTACGACGCGGTAGTCTCGGCGGGCGAGCAGGTGACCAGCGGCCTCCTCGCCATCGCGCTTCAGGCGGTGGGCGTGCGCGCGCGCAGCTGGCTGGGCTGGCAGCTGCCGGTCCGCACCTCGTCCGCGCACGGTTCCGCCCGGATTGAGGCGATCGACACGGTCGCGCTGGACGCGTTCCTGGAGGAAGGCGGCGTGGCGGTGATCCCCGGCTTCCAGGGCGTGGCCGCCGAAGGGCGCGTCACCACGTTGGGCCGTGGCGGATCGGACACCAGCGCGGTCGCGGTGGCCGCCGCCATGAAGGCCGACCGGTGCGACATCTACACGGACGTGGACGGCGTCTACACCACCGATCCGCGCATCGTTCCCCGCGCACGCAAGCTCGCCCGCGTCACCTATGAGGAGATGCTGGAACTGGCCTCGGTCGGCGCCAAGGTGCTCCAGACGCGGTCTGTGGGACTGGCCATGAAGGAGGGCGTGCGCGTGCGCGTCCTGTCCTCCTTCGAGGAAGCCGAGGAGGGCGAGCGTGCGCCCGAACACAGGGGCACGCTGATCGTCGGCGAAGAGGAGATAAACGTGGAACGCCAGCTCATCACCGGCATCGCGCACGACAAGAACGAGGCCAAGATCACGCTGACCGCCGTGCCCGACCGGCCCGGCTCCGTCGCCAGCATCTTCGCGCCGCTGGCGGATGCGGGGATCAACGTGGACATGATCGTGCAGAACGTCGCCCACTCGGCCGGGTCGACCGACGTGACCTTCACGGTACCCGGCGCCGACCTGGCACGATCGCTGGAGGTGCTGGGCAAGGCCAGTCCGGACATCGGCTATGAGCGGCTGGTCCACGACACGCGCGTCGCCAAGATCAGCGTGGTCGGCGTCGGCATGCGGAGCCACGCAGGCGTCGCGTCCACCATGTTCACGACCTTGGGCGAACGCGGCATCAACATCCAGGCGATCACCACGTCGGAGATCAAGGTGTCGGTGCTGATCGAGGAGGATTATACCGAACTTGCCGTGCGCGTCCTCCACACCGCCTATGGCCTGGACGCCGAGGACGCGGCCTGACGGCCGAAGCCCGCCGTTGCCGCTGGCGGAGGATCACGTCGAAGCGCTCTCCGCTACTGGTGGAACGCCGCCACCACCCGGCTCCACCCCGCGCTCGCCGCCCTGATCTTCACGGGAAAGCAGAGAATGTCGAACCCGGCCGCCGGGATCGTCTCCAGCCGGTGCAGCTTCTCCAGCTGGCAGTACCCGATTTCGCGCCCGGCCTTGTGCCCTTCCCAGATGATCGAGGGGTCGCGCGTCTCGGCATAGCGCTTGGCCGTGTGGACGAACGGCGCGTCCCATGACCAGGCGTCCGTGCCCACCACGCGCACGCCCTGGCGCGTCAGGTGCAGCGTCGCCTCGCGTCCGAAGCCGCACCCCCTGGCCAGGTAGCCGGGCCGGCCATAGGCGGCGCCCGCCGCCGTGTTCGCGACCACGATGTCCAGCGGCGCCAGCACGTGCCCGATCTGCTCCAGCTCCCGGTCGATCTCGTCCGGCGTCACGACGTGCCCGTCGGGCAGGTGACGGAAGTCGAGCTTCACGCCGCGCTGCCAGCACCAGTCCAGCGGGATCTCGTCGATCGTCAGTGCCCGCCGCGGACCGCCCGGCAGCGCCGCGTCCTGCGTGGAATGGTAATGATAGGGCGCGTCCATGTGCGTGCCGTTGTGCGTGGACAGCGCGATCCGCTCCACCGCCCAGCTCTCTCCGTCGGGCATCTGGTCCGCCGACAGGCCGGGAAAGAAGCGGGCGATCTGGTCCACCGTGTCGCGGTGCGCCGAATAGCGGATCTGCGGCTCGCCGCCGGGCGGGTCCGACTCGACGTCGTTCTCGATGGGGATGGACAGGTCGACCAGGCGCCGCGGCATGATGTTTCGCCCCTTCCTCCGCGTCGGTCGGACCGGCTACCGCGCCCCGCCTCTCACGCCTCGTCGCGGAGCATAAGCGGACGCTCCGGCAAAGGGTAGCCGCCCGAACCGTCCCCGGTGCGACGCTTCGCACCGGGGGGGGGGCAGCCTCAGCCCTGGCTCAGCAGCTGCTCGGCGATCTGCGTATGCTTCTCGTCGGCCTGCTTGGCCTCATCGGCGGCGGACTTCATGTCGCCCGCAACGTCTGTCAGGCCCAGTTGCTTGGTGTAGTTCGCCATCGTTCCGAACGCCGCGATCCAGTAGTGAAGCGCCAGCTGGCCGTTGGCGATGATGCCCAGGTCGCGCGACGTATCGTCCGGTGCCTGGGAACGGATGCGGCGGCTGACCTCGTAATGCGCGTCCAGCACCGGATTATCGCCCGGTTGGTCGTTCTGCTGGCCTCCGCCCTGGCTCGCCGCCTGCACCGCCCGGTCGATCCGATCGGCCCATTGCCTGGACGTGCGGTTACCTTCCGCCAACGCTTCCTTCAACGCCGGGTGCGTGGCGTCGCCGTTGATCTCGTCGGTCGCGCGCGCGGCCACGTCGCTGCCGGCCTTCATGGCGGACAGGCCCTGGACCACCAGCTGCTTGAGATTGTCCTCGTTCACGGCATTCTCCTTGCTGCCCCGACCATTTGGCGGAGACATGGACCACTAGTCCGGGCGGGCGCCGTCGTTCCGCACATCCGGCGGCCAGGCCGACGACCGGTGCCGCCAGGCGGACGTTGCGCGGCCGCGTAACGTCGATCAGCGTCCGGCCCCGCGCCTATCTCGCTGCCCTGCCTGTCCTGCCCACCTGTCCTGCGGCCGCGCCTTGGGGTAGGCTGGGCCATGCCTCAGATGCCACTCGCCCTCAGCTTCGATGTTTTCGGAACCGTGGTGGACTGGCGGTCGGGCGTGACCCGCGAGTCCGCGCGGCACCTGGCGGCGATCGGGCGCGACGACGATCCGGCCGGCTTCGCGGACGCGTGGCGGCGGCGCTACCAGCCCGCCATGAACCGCGTGCGATCGGGCGAGCGGCCCTTCGTCGTGCTGGACGTGCTCCATCGCGAAACGCTGGTAGACGAGCTCACCGCACGCGGTATCGATCCGGCAGGCATCGGCGAGGAAAGGCTGGCCGACTGGACGCGGGCATGGCACCGGCTCGACCCTTGGCCCGACAGCGTGGCGGGTCTCCTGCGGCTGAAGCGGCGCTTTCCGATCGTCACGCTGTCCAACGGCAACATCGCGCTGATCGTCGCCATGGCCCGGCGCGCGGGCCTTCCCTGGGACGCGGTGTTGGGCGCGGAGGTAAGCGGCCACTACAAGCCCGAACGCCAAGCCTATCTGGCGACGGCGGCGGCGCTGGACGTGCCGCCCGGCCGGCTGCTCCACGTGGCCGCGCATCATTCTGACCTAGCCCATGCCCGCGCCGTGGGGCTGATGACGGCCTTTGTGGCGCGTCCAATGGAATATGGCGGTGCGCTGGCGCCGGATCACGACCAGCGGCAGGATTGGGACTGGTCCGTGGGGTCGTTGCCCGAACTGGCGGACGCACTCGGCGCCTGACGAACGGAACCGGTCTACGCCGCCGCCGGAAGTTATCCACAGGCAATTTTTTGCAGGCAGGTTGCAAACCGCGCGGGCGGCAGGACGCCGCGCGTCGCCGTCTCGAAGACCCTTTAGGGCCGAAAGCATGCGTTTATTCGCGCTTGCATGAATCCACTTATCCACACAATCCTTGGTGGTCGGCGGGAACAGGGACCCCATGGATAGTGGTTGTAGCTCTGCACTCACGACACCCCGCCGTCCGTTCGCGGATAGCCGTGCCAAGGATCAGTCGCCTTTGGACCTGTCCGGTCCGTTGCGCCGCCCTTGTGCCGGATACCGGAACGAACGAGGAACGGACAGGAAGAGAATCGGTATGGACTTCCGCGACAGCCGCGAGGACGAGATCATGAGCACCGACGTCATCGACGTACCCGCACCCGCCGCGCCGGCCCCTGCGGCGGCCCCGTCGCTGAAGAGCCAGGCCACCGTGGCCCCGCGCAGTCCCTATGCGCTGGAGGTGGATCACAGCCGTGACGCGCTGTTGACCGATTTCGGCAAGGAGACGCTGAAGGACCGCTACCTGCTGCCGGGCGAGAGCTACCAAGACCTGTTCGTCCGCGTGGCCTCCGCCTATGCGGACGATCGCGAGCACGCGCAGCGGCTCTACGATTATGTCAGCCGCCTCTGGTTCATGCCCGCCACGCCCGTGCTGTCGAACGGCGGTACCGGCCGCGGCCTTCCGATCAGCTGCTACCTGAACTCGGTGCCCGACAGCCTGGACGGCATTGTCCAGACTTGGAACGAGAATGTGTGGCTGGCGTCGCGCGGCGGTGGCATCGGCACCTATTGGGGCAATGTCCGCGGCATCGGCGAACCGGTGGGCCTGAACGGCAAGACCAGCGGCATCATTCCGTTCGTCCGCGTCATGGACAGCCTGACGCTGGCGATCAGCCAGGGGTCGCTCCGCCGCGGGTCGGCCGCCTGCTACCTCGACATCTCGCACCCGGAGATCGAGGAGTTCCTGGAGATCCGGAAGCCCAGCGGCGACTTCAACCGCAAGGCGCTGAACCTCCACCACGGCGTGCTGATCCCCGACGCCTTCATGGAGGCGGTGCGCGACGGCGCGGAGTGGGTGCTGCGTTCCCCCAAGGACGGCTCGGAGCGGGCCAAGGTGGACGCGCGCGCCCTGTTCCAGAAGCTGGTGGAGACGCGACTGGCGACGGGCGAGCCCTACATCGTCTTCTCCGACCATGTGAACAAGGCGATGCCCAAGCATCACCGCGACCTGGGGCTGAAGGTCTCGACCTCCAACCTCTGCTCCGAGATCACGCTGCCCACCGGCAAGGACCATTTGGGCAACGACCGCACCGCCGTCTGCTGCCTGTCCTCGCTCAACTTGGAGACCTGGGACGAGTGGAAGGACGACCGCCGCTTCATCGAGGACGTGATGCGGTTCCTGGACAACGTGCTTCAGGACTATATCGACCGCGCCGAGCCGGGCATGGAGCGCGCCGCCTATTCCGCCGCGCGCGAGCGGTCCGTGGGTCTGGGCGTCATGGGCTGGCACAGCTTCCTCCAGGCGCGCGGCCTGCCGTTCGAGGGCGCCATGGCCAAGTCGTGGAACCTCCGCATCTTCCGTCACGTCAAGGCGCAGGTGGACGAGGCGTCGATGCACCTCGCCACGGAGCGCGGGCCCTGCCCCGACGCCGCTGACATGGGCGTCATGGAGCGGTTCAGCTGCAAGATGGCGATCGCGCCCACCGCGTCGATCAGCATCATCTGCGGCGGCACGTCGGCCTGCATCGAGCCGATCCCGGCCAACATCTACACGCACAAGACGCTGTCGGGCAGCTTCGCGGTCAAGAACCCGTATCTGGAGAAGCTCCTGAACGCCAAGTCCAAGAACACGGACGCGGTGTGGAACACCATCCTGGAGCGCGGCGGATCGGTCCAGCACTTGGAGTTCCTGAACGCGGACGAGAAGGACTGCTTCAAGACCAGCTTCGAGATCGACCAGCGCTGGCTGATCGAGCTGGCGGCTGACCGCACGCCGTACATCGACCAGTCGGCGTCGTTGAACCTCTTCATCCCGGCGGACGTGGAGAAGTGGGACCTGCTGATGCTCCACTTCCGCGCGTGGGAACTCGGCTGCAAGTCGCTCTACTATCTCCGCTCCAAGTCCGTGCAGCGCGCCGGCTTCGCGGGCGCCGAGGGTCAGGGCGGCGTGGAGGCGGACAACACCATCGATACGCCCAAGTTCGCGATCGGCGAGACCACCGACTATGACGAGTGCCTGGCCTGCCAGTGAGGTGCGAGCGCCCTCGGCTTGTTAAGGCGGGCCGGGGCGGCGTCGCGGCGGGCAGCGCGACCGCGTAGCGGTTCCGTCCGACGGCGCGGCCAGGACACGGACCGGCCGACCATCTCCAGCACCGCGACGCGGCAACAACCTCGGGATAGGAAAGGCGACATGACCCAGCACCCCGCCCTCTCCGCCCAAAAGGAAACCCCGGCCCGCACCTGGCAGGCCGGGGCTTGTCCGACGTCGAACGCGGCCCTCAGGCCGCGCCGGTCACTCCGTCTCCTCGAACGTCACCGCATTGGCGCCGGTCGCCGACAGGCGGACCTTGCCGTCCTCGATGTCCGCTACCAGGCCGACGGAGATATAATGGTGCTTGGCGCCCTGCCCGTCCTCGGTCTGCGGAGCGTCGTTCTTGGTGAGCTTGATGCGGTCGCCGTCGACCTTGTCGACGGTGCCCACATGGACGCCGTCGGCACCGATCACCTCGGCATGTTCCTTGATCTGACTGACATCAACCATTGTCGCATTCCTTCCTGCTGGTGCGCTCGCCAAACGCGCGGGCGCTCGGAAGGTCCCGCACGAAAGGCAGACGCATGACCTACGGCACGATCGTCATGTTCGTGGTGGCCGTGGTGCTGCTGTTCACGGGCATTGGGCTGCTGGCGCGCCTCGCCTCGTCCCGTATCACCGAGCGCAAGACCTATGCCTATCGCATGATCGGCATCATGTGCGTGTCCGCCGGCGTGCTGCTGGTCGCCTATGCGCTGGCGCTCCGGTCGTGGAGTGCGATGCCGTGACCGTGGCTCCCCTGGCCTCCCCCGGCGCCGCGGCGGCGGTCGACCCGCCAGCGGTGGCGGCGGGCACGGACCGTTTCGCCATGCTGGACGGGTGGCGTGCGGCCAGCATCCTGCTAGTGCTCGCTGGCCACCTGCTGCCGCTGGGGCCCAAGCGCTTCCAGCTGAACGCCACCGCTGCCGCTACCGGCATGGCCCTGTTCTTCACCTTGTCGGGCTTCCTGATCGTGCGCTTCCTGTCGGAGCGGACGGACCTGCGCGTGTTCCTGATCCGGCGCTTCTTTCGCATCGTGCCGCTGGCCTGGGTCGCGACGCTGGTGCTGATGGTGGCCTATCGTGCCCCGCCGGAAACCTGGGCGGCGAACTTCCTGTTCTACGCCAATCTTCCGCCGCAGCACTTGGTGAACGGCGGCGCCCACCTGTGGAGCCTGTGCGTCGAAGTGCAGTTCTACGTGGCGGCTGGCGTTTTCGCGGCGCTGATGGGCGGCCGCGCCCTTGCCTGGGGCGTGCCGCTGGCGGCGCTGGCGGTGACCGCGCACCGGGTCTGGGTGGGGTCGCCCATCGACATCGTCACCTGGCGCCGCGTGGACGAGATCCTGGCGGGCGGCATTCTCGCCCTCCTCTATGCGGGCCGGTACGGAGACGCGCCGCGGCGGCTGGTGGCGCTGGCTCACCCCTACCTGCTGTTCCCGCTCCTGCTCCTGTCCGCCCATCCACAGGGCGGCGCGATCGCCTATCTCCGCCCCTATCTGGCCGCGCTCACCGTGGGCTCGACCCTGTTCACCGCACCCGTGCTGCTGCGCCGCCTGTTCGAGAACCGCGTGGCCGCCTATATCGCCACCATATCCTACGCGCTCTACGTCATTCACGGCGTGCTGGGCGCCACCTGGCTCGCCTCAGGCGACACACTGGTGAAATACGCCAAGCGCCCGCTTCTGTTCGTGATCACCTTTGGCCTCGCCCATCTTTCCACCTTCCGCTTCGAACAGCCGATGATCGGCGTCGCGAAGCGCCTGACCGCCGGCCGCCCCATCCGGCTCCCCGCCTAAGCCCAAGAGAGAACCCCCATGTCCCTCCTCGCCGCCTCCAAGCAGTACAAGCCGTTCGAATATCCCTGGGCCTTTGAGTTCTGGAAGCGCCAGCAGCAGCTCCACTGGCTCCCCGAAGAGGTGCCGCTGGGCGAGGATTGCCGCGACTGGGCGCAGAAGCTGTCCGACCACGAGCGCAACCTCCTGACGCAGATCTTCCGCTTCTTCACGCAGGCCGACGTGGAGGTGCAGGACTGCTACCACGAGAAGTACGGCCGCGTGTTCAAGCCGACCGAGATCAAGATGATGCTGACCGCGTTCAGCAACATGGAGACGGTTCACATCGCCGCCTACAGTCACCTGCTCGACACGATCGGCATGCCCGAGAGCGAGTATGGCGCGTTCCTTGAATATTCCGAGCTCAAGGACAAGCACGACTATCTTCAGAAGTTCGGCGTCGACAGCGACGAGGACATCGCGCGCACGCTGGCCATGTTCGGCGGCTTCACCGAGGGCGTTCAGCTGTTCGCCAGCTTCGCGATGCTGATGAACTTCCCGCGCTTCAACAAGATGAAGGGCATGGGCCAGATCGTCAGCTGGTCCGTCCGCGACGAGAGCCTCCATTGCGAGGGCATCATTCGCCTGTTCCACGCTTTCGTGAAGGAGCGTGGCTGCCTCACCAAGGCGGTCAAGGACGACATCGCCGACCTGTGCCAGACGACCATCCGGCTGGAGGACAATTTCATCGACCTGGCCTTCGAGATGGGCCCGGTGGAAGGCATGAAGGCCAAGGATATCAAGAAGTATATCCGCTACATCGCCGACTGGCGCATGGGCCAGCTGGGCCTGAAGCCCATCTACCTGATCGACGAGCACCCCATCCCCTGGCTGACCCCGCTGCTCAACGGCGTGGAGCACGCCAACTTCTTCGAAACGCGCGCGACCGAATATTCCAAGGCCGCCACGCGCGGCCAGTGGAACGACGTCTGGGACAGCTTCGACAAGCGCCAAAAGGCCAAGATCGGACCCGCGGCGAACGAGGACATGGGCGAGAGCGCAGAGGACATGTTCTCGCGGGCCGGGGTAGCGGCGGAGTAGGACACGCCGGGCGAGGCGTCGGTGCGACCTGACGCCCGCCGCTCGCGGCGCCCCCGGCTCGGGGGCGCCAGCAGCCCCGTCCGACGACAAGCGCGGCCCTTGCCCGTGCTCACCTTCGAGGCATCGATCGACAACTGGACCGATCGCGTACTTCACGTGCCGTGCGATCGAGTTCCGGACCGCAGCCAGATCGTTTCGCCTTTCCAGGGTGCAAGGTTAACGCTCAAGCGTCACGCCTCCCCCTCCCCCCTACCAAGCTTGCTTCGGGGGATCATCGCGGGGGGTCACGATCTCGTATGATGCGCCAATCGATCCAGATGAGCTTCCACGCTGCCGGCCGCCGGCAATTTATTGATCCTCACCGGCACCAAGACCAACCCGCCAGCCAGCCAGATCAAACAAACCGCCATAAAGGGGCTGTCCTACAGGCTCCGCGCCAGATAGCTGGACCGACTCGTGGAACAAAAGGGGTACGATCCATGGAGGCCAACCATTATTGCGAGCAGCCGGGTACCCCGTCCGCTCCGCCGCCGCCCGCGGCCATCCTTCCACCTACCCGCCTCCATCAGCGCCGCGACGGCTGGACCGCGGAGCGCCAGCGGCTGTTCCTCACCGCGCTTGCCGAAACCGGCAATGTCGCGGCGGCGGCGCGGGCGGCGGGCATCTCGGCGCGATCCGCCTTTCGCCTCCGCACGCATCCGCAGGGCGAAGCGTTCGCGCGCGCCTGGGATGCGGCGCTGATGACGGCGGCAGGCGGGCTCCTGTCCATGGCGTTCCAGCGCGCGATCGAGGGCGCACCGCGCCAGTTGATGCGCGACGGGCGCGTGGTGGCCGAGCAGCGCGAGCCGTCCGACCGGATGCTGATGTTCCTGCTGCGCCACCTCAACCCCGACCTGTTCGGCCATGACGGGCCCGCGCCCAGGCGGCTGGCGGCGATGGGCACGCTGAAACAGGAGTATGCGGGCGCGGTGGCGCTGCTCGCCGACAGCGACGTGGCAGCCGAGCCGGAGGCGGGGCCGTTCACCGACGGAACAGGCCCTACCCCGTGACTTTAGCGTGACCTTCGACGGTTTTCCGCCATTTCTGCTTTGGCCGGGCTGGCGCCGTCGAACGGCTCCGCCGCCGGCCGGATGGGGCTCGTGGAGGCCTCAGGCTTTCACAAGCCCGATCTCGACCAGCCGCTCGTGCAGATAGTCATGCGCCGTGATCGGCTGGGGATACCGGTCCGTGTTCTCCGCCGACACGCATCCGGGCAGCGTCTCGATCAGGAAATCGGGCGCCGGGTGCAGGAAGAAGGGCATGGAATAGCGCGAATGGCCGCGGCGCTCGGGCGGCGGGTTGACGACGCGGTGCGTGGTGGAGGGAAGCACGTGGTTGGTCAGCCGCTGGAGCATGTCGCCCACATTGACCACCATCGCGCCTTCGGGTGGCTTTACCGCCAGCCAGCGCCCGCTGTCACGGTCCAGCAGCTCCAGCCCCGCCTCCTCGGCGCCCAGCAGCAGCGTGATGAGGTTAATGTCCTCGTGCGCCCCGGCCCGCACGCCCTCGGCGTCCGCCGGGATGGGCGGGTAGTGGAGCAGGCGAAGCACCGAGTTGCCGTCCCTGACGGCATGGTCGAACCAGTCGGGCGAAAGGCCCAGGTCACGCGCGATGGCGCTCAGCAGCCGGTCGCCGGCCGCGTCGAACGCGGCGAACAGCTCCACGAACGTGTCGCGGAACCCCTCCGGCCGCTCGGGCCAGATATTGGGTGCCATGTCGGCGGCGAAGTGATGGCCCTGCGGCAGCTCGCGGCCCACGTGCCAGAACTCCTTCAGGTCGACCGCCGACGCGCCCTTGGCGATCTCCGTCTTGAACGGCGTATAGCCGCGCGCGCCGCCGCCGCCCGGCCGGTGGTACCGGCGCTTCTCCTCCTCGGGCAGCGCGAACAGCGCCTCCGTTTCCTTCCAGGCGCGCGCGATCAGCTGGTCGGGCACGCCGTGATCGGCCACCACCGCGAAGCCGAAACGGCGGAACGACTGGCCGAGCGCCTTGGCGAAGCCGTCCGGGTCGGACGACTGGTCGTTCAGCGACAGGGTGGGCACATGGGCCAGTTCGAGGTCGGGCGGCGTATCAAGCATGAGCGGATCGTCCGTTGGGGATCGGGATGGCCGCGATATAGCTCCGCACGGCTGCGCCGAACAGAGCGGCCGGCGGGAACCAGCCCCCCGCCCTCCCCGTTCGAACGCCACGATTATCGGGAGCAGGTACGATGGGCGGCCACCAGGTGCAGGGTCAGGGCAGCGGCGACGACGGCTGGGAAGAGGAAGGCTATGACGAGAGCCAGCGTGCCGAGATACTGGAGGTGACGCGCGACGGACCGACCGACGGCACGCTGCTGACCGACATCGACCCCGACCTGATGGAGGACACGGAGGACGAACCACTGGACGAACTCGACATGGAGGATGACGAGGTCGGCGAGGCGGACGATGACGTCGACATGTCCGAAGAGGACATGGATGAGGACGACGCCCAGGAGGATTTCGAGGACGAAACGCTGGACGACGAAGAGGTCGGCGACGGGGACGACGTGGCGACCCGACCCTGAGGATCGGGGGGAGGGCTTCAGACCGTGAAGCTCTCCCCGCACCCGCAGGCACCCTTGGCATTCGGATTGGCGAACACGAAGCCGGCGGTGAAATCGTCCTCCACCCAGTCCATGGTGGAGCCGATCAGGTAGAGAATGGAGCCGCCATCCACGAACAGCGTGCCGCCCGGCGTCTCGATCCGCTCGTCGAAGGGTTTCGCCTCGGTGACGTAATCAACCGAATAGGCCAGCCCCGAACAACCGCGCCGCGGCGTGAATAGCTTGACGCCTACCGCCCCTTCCGGCGCCCGCGACATGAGATCGGCCACGCGCTTCTCGGCGGTGGCTGTCAGGATCAAGGGTGCAGGACGCGCCCGAACTGCACTAGCCATGTCTTTTTCCCTCCTCCATCAAAGTACCACTTTGATCGGATATCATAGCATTCCCAGTTCGAGCCTAGCCTCGTCGGACATCTTCTGCGGATCCCAGGGCGGGTCCCAGACCAGGTTCACGTCGCAGGTCGCAATACCGGGCACGGCCGCCACGCGAAGCTCCACCTCGGCCGGCATCGTCTCCGCCACCGGGCAGTGCGGCGTGGTCAGAGTCATGGTGACCGCGGCATGGCCCCCGTCCGTAACCTCCACGCCGTAGATCAGGCCGAGCTCGTAGATGTTGACCGGTATCTCGGGATCGTAGATCTCCTTCAGCGCATCCACGACCGCTTCATAGAGCGCCCCGCCCGGCTCGCCCGCATTCTCCGAACGCGGCGTCTGCGCCAGGAAGCCCGTGAGGTAATCGCGCTTGCGCTCCATGGTCGCGCGCGGGCTTTCGGTCGCGGTCTCCTCGGGCACGTCCGACACGCGGGCGCGGGGCGGCGGGCTCACCTGCTCCACTTCCTCGACCTCGAAGCGTTCGCTCATCCGAAGATCCTCCTGACCCGCTCGATCCCGCGCACCAACGCATCCACGTCGGCCGACCCGTTATAGACGCCGAAGCTCGCCCTGGCGGTCGCCGCCACGCCCAGCGCGTCCATCAGCGGCTGCGCGCAGTGATGGCCGGCGCGGATCGCCACGCGCTCCTCGTCCAATATGGTGCCGACATCATGCGGATGCACCCCCTCCACCTCGAACGAGACGATGCCCGCCGAGTCCTCAGGGCCCAGCAGCCGCACCGAGTTGATCGCGCCGAGCGCCGTGCGTGTCCGCTCCACCAACGCCGCCTCGTGCGCGTGGATCGCGTCCAGCCCGATCTCCAACACGTAATCGATCGCGGCCGCCATTCCCAAGGCGCCGACGATGTGCGGCGTGCCCGCCTCGAAGCGGCCGGGTGGGGGGGCGTAGGTCGTGCGCTCGAAGGAGACGCGGTCGATCATCGCGCCGCCCCCCTGCCAGGGCGGCATCTGCTCCAGCAGCGCGGCCCTGCCCCAGAGCGCGCCGATGCCCGTGGGGCCGTAGAGCTTGTGGCCCGAGAACACGTAGAAGTCGCAACCCAGCGCCGCCACGTCGACCGCCATGCGCGGCACCGCCTGGCACCCGTCGAGCAGGATGGTGGCGCCCACCGAATGAGCGATCCGGCTGGCCCGCGCGCCGTCCAGAACCGATCCCAACACGTTGGACACGTGCGCCAGCGCCACGAAGCGGTGCTCCGGCCGGATCATCGCCTCCATCGCGTCCAGGTCGATGCGCCCGTCCGCCGTCAGCGGCACCACGTCGATCGCGGCGCCGACACGCCCGGCGGCCATCTGCCACGGCACGATGTTGCTGTGATGCTCCAGCATCGACAGCAGGATGCGGTCGCCGACCTTGAGCTGCTGCGCCACCCAGCACTGCGCGACCAGGTTGATGCCCTCCGTCGCGCCACGAACGAACACGATCTCGTCCGCCCCGCCCGGCACGCCGATGAAGTCCGCAACCTTGCGCCGCGCCGCCTCATAGGCGGTCGTCATGTCCGCCGAGCGGGCGTAGACGCCGCGATGCACCGTCGCGTAGGTCGTATCATAGGCGCGGGTGACAGCGTTGATCACGGGTTGCGGCTTCTGCGACGTCGCCGCCGTGTCCAGATAGGTCCAGCCGTCCGGGATCGCCGGAAAATCGGACACACGGTCCAGCGGTGCGGCCCCGCTCACAGTCGCGCTCACAGCGCCCGCGCCAGCCAGGCGTCAGCATCGGCGGCAAAGGCTTCGCGCACCGGTTCCGACCCGATCCGGTCGAGCGCGTCCGCCACGAAGGCGCGCGTCATCAGCGCCTCGGCCCGCGCGCGGGGTATGCCGCGGCTGGCCATGTAGAACAGCGCGCGCGCGTCCAGCTCACCCACCGTCGCGCCATGTGCGCACTTCACGTCGTCGGCAAAGATCTCCAGCTCCGGCTTGAGGTTCACCGTCGCGGTACGCTTCAGAAGCAGCCCGCGCAGCGACTGCTCGCCGTCGGTCTTCTGCGCATGGCGCGCTACCTCGACCGCCGCAGCCAGGCTGGCGGCGGAGGTATCCGTCGCGACGGCACGCCATAGCTGGTGCGACTGGCCGTTCGGCTCGGCATGGCGCACGCGCACCGCACATTCCTGCCGCTGCTCGCCAGCCGTCAGCAGCGCGCCGCCGAACTCGGCATACCCGCCCTCGCCGACCGTCACCTGCCCGTCGATCCGCGTTCCGGCGGTGCCCGCGCCCAGGAACACGGACACCAGGCTGGCGCCCGCGCCGACCTCCGCCTCCTCGCGCAAGCTGGCGAACCCCGCCTCCTGCAGCAGGCGGACCGAGCGCTGAAGCCTCGCCGAACGGCCCAGCCGGATGCGCGTCAGCCGGTTTGACCAGCCGGCGCCCGCATAGGTTTCCACGACCTGCCCGACCGCGTCGTCCGCCAGCACGATTTCGGCCGGCAGGTGATTGTCCCCTCCGCCGGCGACGTGGACGACCTGGACCGGATCGGCCGCCGCGTCCCGCGGCAGTGACAGCCGCCACCCGCGACCACCCGTGCGCCTGCCCAGCTCATGCTCGGAACCGGCCAGATCGGCGATCTCCACGGCACCGAGGTCGCTCTGGCCGGCGTCGAGCACACCGTCCACGAACAGCAGCCGGGCACCCGGCAGATCCAGGAACAGCGCCGAATGGTCCGCCCGTGCGACCGGTGCCAGCGCCGCCGCGGCCGCCAGCCCACCCAGGTCCGCCCAGCGCCACGCCTCCGCACGGGAGGAAGGCAGGTCCAGCACCATCAGGCGATCGCCCCGGCATAGCCTTCACGTTCCAGCTCGTGCGCCAGTTCCGGCCCGCCCGTCCGCGTAATACGGCCGTCGCTCAGCACATGGACGAAGTCCGGTCGCACATAGTCGAGCAGCCGCTGGTAGTGGGTGATGAGCAGCACCGCCTTGGTTGATTGCCGCATGATGCGGTTGATGCCGTCGCCGACCACGCGCAGCGCGTCGATGTCTAGGCCGCTGTCCGTCTCGTCCAGGATGGCCAGCTTCGGGTCGACGATGCCCATCTGCACCATCTCGTTGCGCTTCTTCTCGCCGCCGGAGAAGCCGACGTTCACCGGCCGCTTCAGCATGTCCTGCGACAACCCCAATCCATCCGCCTGTGCGCGCGCGACCTTCAGGAACTCAGCGCCCGACAGCGGCTTCTCGTCGCGGCCGGCCCGCTGCGCGTTCAGCGCCTCACGCAGGAACTGGACGTTGCTGACGCCGGGGATTTCGACTGGATACTGGAAGCCAAGGAACAGTCCGGCCGCGGCGCGCTCGTGAGGCTCCAGTTCCAGCAGGTCCTGTCCGTCGAAGGTCACAGACCCTTGCGTCACCTCATAGCCGGGACGCCCGCCCAGCACATAGCCGAGCGTCGACTTGCCGGCGCCGTTCGGCCCCATGATCGCGTGCACCTCGCCCGCGTTCACGCTGAGCGACAGGCCTTTCAGAATTTCCTTGCCGTCGATCTCGGCGTGGAGGTTTTCGATCTTGAGCATTCGTCTTTCTTCTGATCTTGGACGGGCAGGCGGCCTCAGCCGACACTCCCCTCCAGGCTGATGCCGAGCAGTTTCTGTGCCTCGACTGCGAACTCCATCGGCAGCTGCTGCAGCACCTCGCGCGCGAAGCCGTTGACGATCAGCGCCACGGCCGCTTCCGGGTCCAAGCCGCGGCTCATAGCGTAGAACATCTGGTCGTCGCTGATCTTGCTGGTCGTCGCCTCGTGCTCGATCTGCGCGGACGGGTTGCGGACCTCGATGTACGGCACCGTATGCGCGCCGCACTGGTCGGAGAGCAGCAAGGAGTCGCATTGGGTGAAGTTGCGGACATTCTCCGCGGTCGGCGCCACACGCACCAACCCGCGATAGGTGTTGTCCGACCGACCGGCACTGATCCCCTTGGACACGATGGTCGACTTCGTGTTCTTGCCTAGGTGGATCATCTTGGTGCCGGTATCGGCCTGCTGGCGATTGTTGGTGACCGCGACCGAGTAGAACTCGCCCACCGACCCGTCGCCCGCGAGAACGCAGCTCGGATATTTCCACGTGATCGCCGAGCCCGTCTCCACCTGCGTCCAGGACACCTTGCTGTTCCGTCCCTGGCAGAGCGCGCGCTTGGTGACGAAATTGTAGATGCCGCCGACGCCGTTCTCGTCGCCGGGATACCAGTTCTGGACGGTGGAGTACTTGATCTCCGCATCGTCCATCGCGACCAGTTCGACGACCGCGGCGTGCAGCTGGTTCTCGTCGCGCATGGGAGCGGTGCAGCCCTCCAAATACGAGACGTACGCGCCCTCGTCGGCGACGATCAGCGTCCGCTCGAACTGACCCGTATTCTCCGCATTGATGCGGAAATAGGTGGAGAGTTCCATGGGGCAGCGGACACCCTTAGGCACGTAAACAAAGGTGCCGTCAGAGAAGACCGCCGAGTTCAGCGTCGCGAAATAATTGTCGCGCTGCGGCACGACCTTGCCCAGCCATTTGCGGACAAGGTTAGGATATTCCCGGATCGCCTCCGAGATCGAGCGGAAGATGACGCCCGCCCGCTCCAGCTCGTCGCGGAAGGTGGTGGCGACCGACACGCTGTCGAACACCGCGTCCACCGCCACGCGACGCGGCGGCTCGGCACCCTCGACACCGGCGAGCAGCTTCTGCTCCTCGATCGGGATGCCCAGCTTCTCGTAGGTACGGCGGATTTCCGGATCCAGGTCGTCCAGCGACTTGATCGTCGCCTTGGCCTTGGGCTCGGCGTAGTAATAGGCATCCTGATAGTCGATCGGCGGGACGTTTAGCTTGGACCAGTCCGGCGCCTCCATGGTCTGCCAGAGGCGGAAGGCCTTCAGGCGCCAATCAAGCATCCATTCCGGCTCGTTCTTCTTAGCGCTGATATAGCGGACCGTGTCCTCGGTCAGGCCCTTGGGTGCAAAATCCTGTTCGACTTCGGTCGCGAAGCCCCACTCATACTTTTTGGAAACGGCCGCATAGGCCTCGGCGTTACGGATAGCCATTATGCCAAAACCTCAGGGCGCGACACGGTGCGCGACAATTCAACCAGGGAAACGTCCGCCAACGCGCCGCGGACCGCACGATTGACCAAGTCCCAGTGCGGGCGGACCTGGCAGTAATGATCCAGGCCGCAATCGTGTGCACCGTGCTCGACGCACGGCGTGAGCGCGATGGGACCTTCCACCGCCTCCACGATATCGGCCAGGCTGATCGCGGCGGGCGGCCGTGCCAGGCGCACGCCGCCGGACGCACCGCGCGCACTTTCCAGCAGTCCGGCCGACGACAGCCGCCCCAGCAGCTTCTGCGCGGTCGGAAGCGGCACACCCGTTTCTGCCGACAAGGCCGCCGCACTCAACCGCGTGCTGCCGCAACCGCGCGCGGCAGCGGACATCATCACGACGGCATAGTCGGCAAGGCTGGACAGGCGCAAAAGCGAATGACTCTCAATTTGGAGTAGATCAGTCGGATTTGCAGTTGGGGCTGGGACAGCCCGGCGTCAACCCGTCGCCGCAGCGTGCGAGTCGTTATCAAGCCCGGTCGGAGGGTCAGACCTGTGGCAATGCCCGGGTCGGAGTGGCCTTGCCGAAGAAATGCTCGCGGCGCAGCTGCACGAGCCTAGGCTCCATGGCTGCGTTGAACTCTCCGGCTCGCTGGCTCAGGAGCTGCCGCCACTCGGCCGGCAGATTGTGATCGCGCCTTTGGAGCTTTGAGACGTGATCTGCGAAGGTCGTTACCGCGCGGAGCGGCGAGCCGACGTAAACAAAGCCGCCCTCGATCTCTCCCTTCACGACGGCCCCGGCACCGATAATCGTGTCCGAACCGATGGTGGTACCGGGAAGGATGATAACGCCGTGACCGATAAAGACGTTATCGCCGATGATGATCGGACCAACAGCGTCGAAGGTGGTTCCAAGCGCACGATTGACCATGTTGATCGAACCGTCGTGTCCGAAGAGGGAGCAGTCCGACAACCGAACATTGTTGCCCATCACGACATAATCGGGATCGGTGATGTTTGCGCCCGGGCTGATGGAACAATGGTTCCCGATCTTCATTCGCCCCTCTGCCCGCAACTGCTCGGCATAGGAAAGGCCATCGCTGGGCACCGCTCGGCCCCGCAGTCGATCAACTACCTGCCGGACGAGCCGCTTCACCTGTAGAGGCCGACGATTGTCGGTTGCGCGACGCTCAGGCAAGACCCGAGGTCCATGGCTTTGGGACGTGTCGGCAACCACGACCGTGCCGCTCGCCGGAACAGTCCGAGGGACAATCAGCGCTTCCAGCGCAGGGCTCGAGCCACCTGCCACGGACGTCGCAACCATGACGTTAGACCTAGTCGGCAGCGACGCTGCGACGTGATGATGGGTCATCGGCATGGTGCCACTATTTAAGGATAATAATATAGGTTAGCAATCTATTAACGCGTATACTCGCGTCGGAACCAAAGCGATTGGGGGACCATCCCTCCTTCTCGCATCGGTCGGTGACAGGCGGACCGTCTACGTCGAGAAGACTTGTTGTTCTAAGGGCTTACTAGGCTCACCTTATTCCGAAGCTCTGTTCTCGCGCGCGTGTGGGTCGACGCAGAAGCCTGTCTCAGCGGCGCCTGCCCTGTTTGAAATACAGTTCAGGAGGGCAACCATGCCCCGTTTTGATACAGATCTGGTTTTGCAGGATCGACACGGACGCAGCGTGCGGGGCGCGACGACTCGCGCTCAGGTTTCTGATACCAGCGCCGGCACCCGCCCGCGCAGCGAGCGGCGGCCACTCATGGTCAGGCGCTGGAGGCGGGAGGGATTGCGGCGGAGTTCGCCCGGGGTCAGGCCAACGAAGCGCCGCACCTCGCGGATGACGTGGCTCTGGTCGTAGAAGCCGTCGGCCACGAACCGGTCCCAGGCCTCGTTCCCGTCCGCCAGCGCGGCCACGGCCCGCAGCGCCCGGTATTTGCGGGCGAGGAACTTGGGCGGCGCGCCGTAAAGCGCCTTGCATCGCCGTTCCACCTGACGGCGCGACAGGCCAGTGGTGGCGACCAGTTCGTCCACTTCGGGAGAGGGGGCACCGCACAGCCACGCGTCCACCTGCGCCCCGAAATGCCTGGCCGCCCGCCCGCGCCCTTCGGTCAGCAGCGTCCGCACGAACGCCTCCGCCACGGCCGTCATGGCAAAGGTGTCGGCCGCGGCGGCCAGCGCCAGCCCGAGTGCCTGGCATCCTGGACCCAGGAGGCGGTCGGCATCCAGTACCCGGTTGTCCGGCAGCGAGGCGTCCAGGTCCAACAGGGCCGCCCAGCCGGCGGACGTCAGCCCCATGCCGAACAGGTCAAGCGGCCCAACCGCCCGCGAGCGGATCGCGCTGCCGGTCGGAGCCAGGAAATGGCGGTCCGGACAGGCAATCTCGCTTCCGTCGGGAAAGCCATAGGAACCGCCGCCGGGCGACAGACGAAGCCGGAACTGAGCGCGATCCGCGCGCTCCAAGTCCTCGAACATGAGGCCCCCGGCCTGGAAGCGATAAAAGGATGAGACAAAGGGTGCCAGGTCCGCCGACGGCACAACGTAGATCAGTTCAAGCCCTGCCATCGTCTAAAGCCCCCGTGACGACGAAGGCAAGCATAACGCATGTATCGATTGCACAAAAGAGGCCCAGCCATACCGGCCAGGCCTCGAGGGAGAAGAGATCGGCACTTGGCTGATCCTTCGGGGTCGCAGCCTGTTCTTACGCTCTTGTAGCTCCTGATGATTGTACGAAAGCGACGCAGATCCGGTTTTTGACGCAATGGCAGGACGCATGCCAAGGCCGGTCCGGTGAGCTTCGCCATACGCCCTGCCTTGTTCGCGCTCCCGCCGGAGCGCGCCCATGCCCTGACATTGGCCGCCCTGTCGCTTCGCGCGCAGCTGCCAGGCGCAGGATCGCCCGTCACCTCGGATCGGCTGCGGACCAGGGTCGCCGGCATCGACTTTCCCAATCCGCTCGGCACCGCGGCCGGCATCGACAAGGACGCGCGTGCAGCGGACGGGCTGCTCGGCCTGGGATTTGGCGCCGTGGAGGTAGGAACCATGACTCTCCTCCCCCAGCCCGGCAATCCGCGCCCCCGCGTGTTCCGGCTGGTGGAGGATCAGGCGCTGGTCAACCGGTTGGGGTTCAACAATGGCGGGCAGGCGGCGGGGATCGCGCGGGTGGCCCGGGCGCGCAAGCGGGGCGGCGGGCGGATCGGCATCAACGTGGGCGCCAACAAGGACGCCGCGGACCGGCTGGCGGACTATGAGAAGGGCGTCCGGGCCGCCGCGCCGCACGCCGACTGGGTAACAGTGAACGTGTCGTCGCCCAACACGCCGGGCCTGCGCGACCTGCAGCACGGAAGCCTGCTGGCCGAGCTGCTGGCGGCCTGCAACGCGGCCAGGACGGTTGAGCCACAGGGAAGCGCCCCCCGTCGCGTCCCCCTTTTCCTGAAGGTGGCGCCCGACCTGGACATGGAGGCGGTGGAGTCGATCGCGGTCGCGGCGCAGTTGAACGGCGTCGACGCGCTGATCGTGGGCAACACCACCGTCACGCGGCCAGATGTCGCCAGCGCGTCCGCGGCGGAGAGCGGTGGCCTTTCCGGCGCGCCGCTCGCGCCGCTGGCGCGCGCGCGCCTGACGGATTTCCGGCGGGTCACGAAGGGCGCGCTGCCGCTGGTGGCGGCGGGCGGCGTGGGATCGGGCGCCGAAGCCTATGCACGCATCCGGGCCGGCGCCTCGCTGGTGCAGCTCTACACGGCGCTGGTCTATCAGGGCCCGCGCCTGCCGCGCCGCATTCTGGCGGAGCTGGAGGCGCTGCTGGCGCGCGACGGCTTTGCCGATGTGGGCGAGGCGGTGGGCGCGGACGCACCCTGATCCTGCCACTCGACCGGGCGCCGGCCTGACGTTACGGCTGCGGACCGTGACCCGTCTCCTCGCCCTCATGCTCCTCGCCCTGCCCGCCGTCGCCGAGGCGCGGCAGGCACCCGGACCCGCTGCGCAAAAGCCCGCGCAGAAGCCTGCACAGGGCATCGTCAGCGCGTCCGACCCGCGCGCCGCGGCGGCGGGCGCGGAGATGCTGCGCGGCGGCGGCAGCGCCACGGACGCCGCCATCGCGACCATGCTGGCGCTGAACGTGGTGGAACCGCAGAACAGCGGCATCGGCGGCGGTGCGTTCTGGGTCCACCAGGACGCCGGCCGGCGCGCCGCGCCCTGGACGATCGACGGCCGCGAGACGGCGCCTGCGGCGGCGGACGGACGCTGGTTCTACGGTCCGGACGGCAAGGTCCTGTCGCGGCGCAACGCGGTGCCGGGCGGACGCAGCGTGGGCGTGCCGGGCGCGATCCGGCTGATGGCCGCCGCGCATCGTCGCGCGGGGAAGCTGCCCTGGGCGACGCTGTTCGGCCCTGCCATCCGCCTGGCGCGCGACGGCTTTCGCGTGACACCCCGGCTGGAGAACGGGATCAACCGGTCGGGCGGTCACATGGACGCCTGGGGCCGTTCCCGCTTCCTGGGTCCGGACGGCCGGGCGCTGAAGGCCGGCACGCTGGTCCGCGTGCCCGAACAGGCCGCGCAGTTCGAGGCGATCGCGGCCCAAGGCCCGGACAGCTTCTATGTCGGCCCGGCGGCGCAGGCGATCGTCGCCGCGGTCAACGGCGCCACCCGCAACCCGTCGCGGATGACGGCGGGCGACCTAGCCACCTATGAGGCCAAGGAGCGGGCGCCGGTGTGCGGCACGTACCGCGCCTATCGCGTGTGCGGCATGGGGCCGCCGTCGTCCGGGGGCGTGGCGGTGCTGGCGATCCTGAAGCAGCTGGAGCGGTTCGATCTCCGCGCCATGGGTCTGCGATCGGCGACCGCCTGGCACCTGTTCGCGGAGAGCAGCCGGCTGGCCTATGCCGACCGCGACCTCTACCTGGGCGATCCGGACCATGTGCGCGTGCCCGTAAAGGGGCTGACCGACGCGCGCTACCTGCGGTCGCGGTCCGCGCTGATCGCGCCCGACCGGACCATGGCCAGCGTTGCCGCAGGAACGCCGCCGGGCGCGCCGCGCCGCGTGCGCGCGGTGCCGCAGGAGGTGCCCGGCACCACCAGCCTGTCGGTCACCGACGCGGCCGGCAACGTCGCGCAGGTGACCGCCACCATCGAGGGCTATTTCGGGTCCGGCCTGTCGGCGAACGGCAGCTTCCTGAACAACGAGCTGACCGATTTCGACCTGGAGCCGGAAAAGGACGGGTACCTCGCCGCCAATCGCGTGGAGGGCGGCAAGCGACCGCGATCCTCCATGTCGCCGACCATCGTGTACGACAGGAACGGCCGCGTGCGGCTGGCAGTGGGCGCGGCGGGCGGGTCCACCATCATCGCGCAGGTGACCAAGGCGATCGTGGCGGTGGTCGACTGGGACATGACGGCGCAGGCCGCCATCGCCCACGGGCTGCTCTACGCGCCCGGCCCTGTCGCCACCGCGGAGGCGGGCACGGAGCTGGAGGCCATGGTTCCAGCACTCAGGGCGCTGGGCGAGCGGGTGGAGGTGGCACCGCTGGGCTTGAAGGCGAACGCGGTGGAATGGCGCGACGGCCGCTGGCAGGGCGGCGCAGACCCACGCTCCGAGGGCGCAACCGTGGCGGAAGATGGAACGGTGACCGAGCCGCCACGCGCCGCCGCCCGGGAACGTCCGCCAGAATAGCGGTCGCACCAGGGGCCGGAACACCATCAACGACAAGCGGCGCGAAACCCGGCAATCGGGGCGCCCAGGAGAGGCCATGAAGAGCGCGCGGGACTTCCCGAACCTGGTGTCCATGTTCTTCGCCCGCGCGGCCGAGCGCGGCGAGCGGCCGTTCCTGCATCGCAAGGTCGACGGCGCCTGGGTCGCGACCAGCTGGGCCGAGGCGGCGCGGCAGGTGGCGGCGCTGGCGGCGGGGCTTCGCGCGGCCGGGCTGGAGCGCGGCGACCGGGTGATGCTGGTCAGCGAGAACCGGCCCGAATGGTGCATCAGCGACCTGGCCATCATGGCGGCCGGCTGCGTCACCGTGCCCACCTATGTCACCAACACGGAGCGCGACCACGTGCACGTGATCGAGAATTCGGGCGCGCGCGCCGTGATCGTGTCGACGCAGAAGCTCGCCCGCACGCTGCTGCCCGCCGTGCTTCGCGCGTCGGAGGCGCAATTGGTGGTCGGCATGGACGAGATGCGCGTCGCCCAGCAGGGCGTCCGCTTCCTGGACTGGCACGGGCTGGTGCGCGACCATCCGACCGAGCCCGACACGGTGGCGGGCTGGGCGGACTTCGCGAGATCGGACCTGGCGTGCATCATCTATACCAGCGGCACGGGCGGGAGCCCACGCGGCGTGATGCAGCACCACGGCGCGATCCTGCACAATTGCGCGGGCTGCGGCGCCGCGATCTCCGAGGATTTCGGCGACGACGATCCCGAGACGTTCCTGAGCTTCCTGCCGCTCAGCCACGCCTATGAGCATACGGGCGGCCAGCATTTCCCGATCAGCACGGGCGGCGAGATCTATTATGCGGAGGGGCTGGAGAAGCTGGCCACCAACATGGAAGAGGTGAAGCCCACCATCATGTTCGTGGTGCCGCGCCTGTTCGAGGTGCTGCACGGCCGCATCTCCAAGGCGATCGCGAACCAGGGCAAGATGTCGCGATGGCTGCTGGCCAAGGCGCTGGAGGTAGGCGCCAAGGAGTATGACGGCCGCCTCTCCCTTCGCGACCGCCCGGTCAAGCTGATGGTCGACACGCTGCTGAAGCCCAAGATCGCCAAGAGGTTCGGCGGGCGCATGAAGGCGCTGGTGTCCGGCGGCGCGCCGCTGAACCCGGAAGTGGGGCTGTTCTTCGACGCGCTGGGGGTGACGCTGCTCCAGGGATACGGGCAGACGGAGGCGGGGCCGGTAATCTCGTGCAACCGGCCGCGCGCCGGCATCCGCATGGACACGGTGGGTCCGCCGCTGGACGACACGGAGGTCCGCATCGCGGAGGACGGCGAGATCCTGGTGCGCGGCGAGCTGGTGATGCGCGGATACTGGCGCAACGAGGCGGAAACGGCGCGCGTCATCGATGCGGAGGGCTGGCTGCACACGGGCGACGTGGGCGAGATCGACGCGGTCGGCCGCATCCGCATCACCGACCGCAAAAAGGACCTGATCGTCAACGACAAGGGCGAGAACGTGGCGCCCCAGAAGGTGGAGGGGATGCTGACGCTCCAACCCGAGATCGCGCAGGCCATGATCGCGGGCGACCGCCGGCCCTATATGGTGGCGGTGCTGGTGCCCGACCCCGAATGGATGCAGCAATATTGCGCTCGTGACGGTGCGCGCTGCGACCTGGCGGAGCTGGCGCACGTGCCCGACTTCCGCGCGGGGCTGGCCGCGGCGGTGGAGCGGGTGAACCGCGACCTGTCCGTCACCGAGCGCGTCCGCCGCTTCGTGGTCGCCGACGAGGCGTTCACGGTCGAGAACGAGCAGATGACGCCCAGCCTGAAGATCCGCCGCCACAAGCTGCGCGAGGCCTATGGCGAGCGGATGGACGCGCTCTACCGGGGATAGCGGCGCCTAGTGGCTGGGCAGCAGGAACCGGATCGGCAGCCGGGCCCCCTGGCAGGCCAGCGACCCTTCCGGGCGAAAGGAGCTGGCGTAGCGCGCGCCCTTGGCGATGCCGACCGCCGCCTGGTCGAACACGAAGGGCGGATAGGCGATCACCGCGCGCTGCGTGGCGGTGCGGCCATCGGGCGTGACGTCCGCCTCCGCCATGACCCACCCCTCGAACCCCATGCGGATCGCCTCCATCGGATAGTCGGAAGAGGAGGCGCCAGCGGCGCGCAGGTCGGGCGTGAGGCCCAGCTGGTCGCATTGTTCCGCCGACAGCCCCGTGCGAGCGAAGGCCGCAGCGGCCCCCGCGAGGTCCCCCCTGGTCGCCAAGGCGTTCGCCTAGCCCAGCCGGGCCGCGACCTTGAGCGGGTGATTGGCCGGCAACGCGGTGTCCGTGGCGACCGCGTGGAGCAGGCCGTCGACGTCGGGCGGCGGCGGGGCCTTGCCGTACGGCCGTGCGATCAGGAGGCGCAGCGTGGCCGCGCTCAGCGGATCGCCCGCGAAGTCCGACCGGGCAAGCAGCGTCCGCAGGTTGCGGCGGTAGTCTTCCGCGCCGGCCTGATCGTTCAACATCATTAGGCGAAAGGTCATGCGGTTCAGGACGGGCGGCGTCGCCCGTGCCGCCGAAGCCGCGGCAAGCGCGCCTTGCAGCAGGATCCTGGTTTCTTCCGGAGTGGTGACGGAATTGTCGGCGAGCGCCATGGCCGCCCGCGCGATCGCCGCCCGGTCGCCTGCGGCGCGCGCCCGCTCCAGGGCCGCGCGCTGGAGCGGCAGCGCCGCCGCGTCCGACAGGTCCGCCCAGGGCGCGGGGCCCGCCTGCTCGTCGAGCCACGTCGCCGCCGCCTCGCGCAGCGGCCCCAGGATGCCGGGCCCCTCGACCGCCTTGGAGCAGCGAAGCTCCACCCGCGTGGTGTAGCGGAAGAGCAGGGGCACCTTGGCCGCATCCTCCGCGCGCCACGACCAGTCCTTGACCGCCTGCGCGAAGGCGATGGCGGCGGAACGCCGGCCGGTGGTGTAGATGGGGACCACGCCGGACACGTGCCCGTCCTCCTCCAGCGTGAACTCGACCACCGCCTGGTCCTCCGGCGTGATGCCGCCTTCGCCGCAGGCCGGCGGGCTCATCGAGGCCGCACGCGTGAAGGGCGTGCTCTTCATCCGGCCGGCCCCCGTATAGGCCAGGTAGAGCCGGGCATTCTCCATGTCCTTGTTCAGCAGCGCGGCGATCGCGAGGTCCGAGCGCGTGGCGATGTCGGACGCACCGACCCGGTTGTCGAGCCCGCCCTGCCGCATCAGTCCGGCCTTCAACTCCCTGTACGCCTCCGCCGTGCGGCCTTCGTTCAGCAGCACGCGGGCATATTGCGTCTGGACCGCCGCAAGGTCCTTTTTCGGATAGTTCGGTGCCGCGAACGCCAGCGTCCGCGCCTCGCCCGCCGCCGCCAGCGCCCGGCCGTCGCGGTCGAACATGGTGACCTGGCTCAGGCGCAGAAGCGGAACGATGCGGGCCTGGCCCTGCAATCCGTCTGCGACGGTCCGGTACTGGCGGGCGGCCTCGTCATAATCGAACATCCGCTGGGCCGCATTGCCGAGCAGCATGTGCGCTTCCTGCACGTCCATCGCGAAGTCGGCGCCCTTGGCCGACAGCGTCGGCAGGCCGCGCCGGATCGCCGCGACGCCTTCCGCCGCTCGGCCGATGCGGATCAGGCACCCGCCCTTGCGGACGTCCACCGCCGCGCCCAGCATGGCGTTGCGCCGGGTCGCGCCCGCCGCCTCGATCGCCTCGAAGCCGGCGATCGCCTCCTGGCAGCGTCCGGCACCGGCGGCCTGGCTGGCGGCATCGAACCGCTGCTGCATGGTGACGGACGCGGGTGCGGGCGTTCCCGACGCCGCCGCTTGACCAGCCATCGCCAACGCCGTCAGTGTACCGAACATGCGACCTCCCCCGTTTTGGGCAGCACACCACGCCGCTGGCCGTCTGTCGAGGGGGCTGGCGGTCGTCCTGCTGGCCGGCATCCTGACGGCGGCGGCGGATGGTGCCGGGGCGGTCGCAGGGAATGTTCCGGACGGTGCGCCCGGCTACCCGCCGCGATCGGTGCTGTTGCTGGTGGCTCCGTGGTGCGCACCATGCCATGCGGAGGTGGCGCGGCTCGATGCGCTGGCGGCCGCGGCAACGCCGCTATCCGTTCGCGTGCTGCTGGTGGACCAGGGGGCCCGTGCCCGCGCCATGGTTCGTGATGTGCCGTCGGCGCAGCGCTGGGAACCGCCCGCGGACGCGTGGCGCCGGGCGCGAGCCGACCTGATGGCGCGGACGCCGGGCCTGCCCTTCAGCGTCGTGACCGACGGGCAGGGACGGATCTGCGCAGCGACGGGCGGCGGCCTGACCCCGGAACGCGTCCGGGCACTGATCCGCCGCTGCGAGGATTGAACCGCCTTCGCGGCCGATCAGACTCGGAGGAGAGGGCACGCCGGATCGCTCCGGCGCACCCCGGTTTGTTACATCGCGAAGCGGACGGCCGTGCGGCGCCGACGAAGCGTGCCGCCCACCATGCCGAAGCCACCGATCAGCATGGCCCAGGTCGCGGGCTCCGGCACCGCGCCGGGGGTGTCGAGCGCCTCGTAGGTGACGGTGATGGTGCCTGAGTTCCAGATCGCGTCCGGGCTGATGGCGCTGTCGTTGAAGTCCTCGAACCATTCCAGCCGCAGCAGGCCGTCTGCGCCGACTGCGAAGTCGAGGTCCAGGTCGACCAGGTTGGCCGCGTCGGCGTAGCTGGCGGTGCCGGGATTGTCGTCGTCGATGCCCGGCGTCAGGAACACGCCGTCACCCAAGGTGTCGCTTCCCGTGAACGCCAAGACCGCCTCCGACAGGAAGCTGGGAGAAAAGGCGGTGATGTTGACGCTGTAGGCGAGGCCCGTGATGCGCGAGTTGGCGCCGATGTTGAACGTGCGCACCGTATTGCCCGCCGCACCGAACGCTGCGAAGCTCTGCGCGCCCGCAACGTCCACGATCAGCTCGGCCGCCGACGCGGGCGCCGCCGCGGCCACTGCCGCAGCGGCGAACAGGGCATATCCGATCATCTTCTTCATGTGTGCGTCCCCTTTTCTGGTCTTGCGACCGCCGCTCATCACGGTGGCGCTTCCTGCCGGTTGCCCGGGACAACCGGCAGGAACGAAAGGGCGGTCAAGCCGAGGTCATCGTCAAGTAGGTCAGGCAGTCTGCACGTATTATCCTTGTTACAAAGCGCCAGTACGTGGTTCGTTGACGACGAAAAGAAGTCTGGCAAGTCACGGCTGCTACTTGTTTGCCGCGATCCACGTGTCGACCCGCTGTTCCAGCACCGACAGCGGCAGCGAGCCCGAACCGATCAGAAGGTCGTGGAAGCCCTTAACGTCGAACTTCGGCCCCAGCGCGGCCTCCGCCTTGGCGCGAAGCTCCATGATCTTGAGCATCCCGATCTTGTAGCCGGTCGCCTGGCCGGGCAGCGTGATGTAGCGGCGCACCTCCGACCGGGCCTGGTCGGGGCCGGCGCGGCCCGTCTCGATCATGTACTTGACCGCTTCCTCCTCGGTCCAGCCCTTGGCGTGGATGCCGGTATCCACCACCAGCCGCGCCGCACGGAACAGCTCGGCGTTGAGGCGCAGGAAGTCGGCCGCGACGTCCGGGTACGCCCCCATGTCCTTGCACAGCTTCTCCGCATACAGCCCCCAGCCCTCGCCGAACGCGACATAGCCATAGGCCCGGCGGAACTCGGGCGCGGCGGTCTGGCGCGCCTGGATGTCGCCCTGCATGACGTGGCCCGGCACCGCCTCGTGACACATCAGGTCGTATACGTCGGCCGGGTCTTCGGTGACGCCCAGCAGGTGGACCCAGACGCGGCCGGGCCGCGTGCCGTCGGGGCTGGGGCCGGACGCGTGCGCGGCGCCGCCCGCCACCTCGCTGAACGCGGGCTCGCGGATCACCTCCATGCGGTACTGCGGCAGCAGGCCGAAATAGGGTGCCAGGAGCGTGCGGTTGTGCGCCACCGCCTCGTTGGCGGTCTTGAGATAGTCGGCACGAAGTTCGTCGGTCCAGGGCTGAGGCGGAAACAGCTTGGCGCGACGGTCGTAATAGGCGTGGCGATCCTTGACGCCCTCCTTGCGCGCCAGCGCGTCCTGCTCGCCCTCGATGCGCGCGACCTCGCGGCGGCCGATCTCGTGGATCTGCTCGGCCGTCAGATCGGTGGTGGTGTTGATGCGGAGCGCGTTGGCGTACCAGTCCGCCCCGTTCGGCAGCGAGATCGCGCCCACGCGTCCGCTGGGAGCGGTCCGGAGATCGCTCTCCGCCCAGGCGATCACGCGCTGATAGGCGGGCTTGATGGTCAGGAGCGAGGTGCGCGCGTCCGCCAGCAGCGCGTCCGCTTCCGCGGCGGTCACCTTGTTGCCCTCGCGCAGCTTCGCGACCTTGGCCTGCGCGTCCGCCCAGAGCGGGGAAGGTGCGCCGCCGTCGAATGGTGCGCCCGTCATGATCGCGCGGCTGCCCGCGATCACGCGCTCGATCTGGAATTTCGGCGCCCGGATGCCCTGCGCGTCCGACCGGCGGCTCTGCGCGATCGCCTCGTCCAGCACCGCCGGGATGCCGCGCAGGCGCGCGTTGTAGGCGCGCATGTCGGTGGCGTCGCCCACCGTGTGGCTGCTGATGAGGAAGTTGGGCAGCTGCTGGTGCGTGGAATAAAGATAGCCGTAGAAGGGCGGCGAATAGCGGCGATACTTGTAGCCCTGCTCGGCGCGGTCCAGCTCTAGCGCCCAGATGTCGTAATTGGCGCGCGCGTCGGGCGACAGCTTCTGCCGGTCGAACCGCGCCTTCATCCGCGCCACGCTGCCGCGCCGCCACTCCAGCCGCTTCAGCACGCCCGCGTCGCTGTTATCGTTCCACCGGTCCTGCCCCAGCTTGTTGCCCAGCCGCGTCGCGGTCTGAGGCTGCTGGCGAAGCTCCTCGGCGAATTCGGCGTTCAGGAAGGCGGTGAGCCGCGCATCCTCGGCGGACGCGGCGGCGGGAGCCGGCGTCGGCTTCTGCGCCCCGAGCGGGGCGGCGCCGGCCAGCAGGAGGGCGATCCCGAACTTCAGCGAGCGACAATTCATGGCGTTTCCCCTCTTCTTCTTTTCCGGACGATTCAGCGTGCCGCGACCGGTGCACCCGGACCGGCCGCCGCGGCGGCCTTTGCCGGCAGCACCGCCATGGTCCAGTCGCGGTCGGCGCGCAGATACTTGGCGGCCACCTGCTGGAGCTGGGTGGGCGTGATGCTGACGAAGTCCTGCGCCATGCTGGCGGTCGCCTGCGCGCGCCGCGAGTCGAACGCCGCGCCGCCCAGCTGCTGGAGCCAGAACTGGTTCCCGCTCGACGCGCGCAGGATGTACTGCGCCATGGGCCGCATGATGCGCTGGAGCTCCTCGTCCCGGATCGGGCGCGACGCCAGGTCTGCGGCGATCTCGCGCGACAGCTGGAAGAAGAAGGGCACCTTGTCCGGCTGGACCTGGCCGATCGCCAGCAGCCGTCCGCCCGATGCCAGGCCGACGGGCCATTGGCTGGCGACGTTGGGGCTGTAGCTGGCGCCCGCCGCCTGGCGCAGCCGCTCGAACAGCCGGTCGGAGAAGACCTGAGCCAGCACGTCCAGCCGGCGGCTGTCGCGCACGCCCTCGATCCCGCCGCCGGTCGGCCAAGCGATCACCGCGGCCGCCTGGTTGTCTGGCCCCTGGTGGCTGCGGATCACGGGCCGCGTGTTGTGCGCGGGAAAGCGCACGGGCGCGGGCGCAGGCAGCGCCGCGGACCGCGCCTTGAGCGCGCCCAGCGTCCTGGCGACGGCCTCCACCGCCTTGTCGGCCTCCACGTCGCCGAACACCGACACCTCGATCGGGCCGGACCGGAGCAGCGGCTGCCACAGACGGCGGAAGTCGCGCTCGTTCAGCGCGCCCACCTGCTCGGGCGTGGGAACGCCCCAGCGCGGGTCGCCGTCGCGCAGCAACCGCTCCAGGTCGCGGCTGAGCACGCCGTCGGGCGACTGGTCGTAGCCGGCCGCCGCCGCACTCGCCACGGCGCGCGCGCGCAGCACGGGGGCTGCGTCCCAACGTGGCTTGGCGAGCTTGGCCGCCATCAGCTTCAACTGGTCCTCCAGGTCGGCGGGGCTGGTCAGCGCCGCGAACTGGAAGGCGTCGTCGCCCGTGTCGAAGTCCATGCCGATGCGGCGCCCGGCGACCAGCTGGTCCAGGTCGCCCTGGTCCAGCTTGCCGACCCCCTGTGCCCACAGCGCCAGGTCGCCCGCCCAGGCCGGCGTCGGCCGGTCGGCCGGCAGCTGGTTCTGCCCGCCGCCGAAGCGCACGCGGACATAGACGCGCCCCGTCTCGCCGCCATTGGGGAAAAGCAGCAGGCGCACGCCGTTGGCATAGGTCACCGTTTCCAGTTCCAGCCCGGCCGTCTTCTCGCGCTTGGCGACCTTTCCGGGGCTCCCGATCCTCGGCAACTGGGCAAAGGTCACCGCGTTCTGCGCGCGGCGCTTGCCGGCGAGGCCCGTCACGTCCGCCTTGAGCGCGGCGGCGAGCTCGGTGGCGGCATTCGCGTCGGGGCTGCGCGTGTTCACCAGCGCGCGGTCCACGCCCTCGAAGATCTTCTTCGCGGACGCCTGAATGGTGGCGGGCGTGAACATGCCCTTGGCGCGCGCGTCCTTGAGGATGTCGTAGCTGACCTGCGGGCTGGTTACCGTTTCGCGGATGTCCAGCGCGGAGGCCATGTCGTCCGCCTGGCGGGCACCGGCCTCCACACGCGCGGTCTCCACCTGCGTCCGGAGCGCGGTGTCGTAGTCGGCGTACTCGCGGTCCACCTCCGCCTGGGTAGCGGGCGAGCCTTGCGCATCGGCGATCACCGCGCGCACGTCCTTCAGCGCCGCGGCCCAGTCGTCGCCCACCGGCACGATGTTGACCGACGTCAGGTTGGCCGAGCGCGACACGTCGTCCACGCTGACGCCCGCCTGAAGGAAGCTGCCGCCGCCGCGAGCGCGGGTTTCCAGCCGCCGGCTGATAAGCCGCGCGGCCAGCGTGTCCACCATGCGCTTCTGGTTGAACAGGATGGTGTCGTCCTGATATTCCCACGGGCGCAACGTCGCCTGCACCACCACAGCCGGGATGCCGGCCTCCGCAATGGTGCCAGTCGCGGGCTTGGCGGGATCAGGCTTGCCGAAGTCCGGGTCGGCGGGGTTCGCTCCCTGGCCCTTCCAGCCGGAGAAATGCTTGGCGATCAGCGCGGCGAAGATCGACGGGTCCATGTCGCCCGACACGATCACCACCGCGCGTTCCGGTCGGTACCAGCGGTCGTGAAACGCCTTCATGCTAGCGCCGTTCGCGGCCTCCAGCGTCTTGATCGTGCCGATGGGCGACCGGTCGGCGAGCGGCTGGCCGGCGAAGAAGGTCTGGCGGATCGCATCGCCCATCCGCACCTGCGGCCCCGGCTGCTCGCGCTGCTCGGCCAGCACGACGGGCCGTTCGGCGGCCACGGTGATGTCGGTGATGGTGGGCGCAGCCATCATGCCGGCCATGATCTTCATGCTCTCGTCCAGCCCGGCCTCGGTCGCGCCGGGCAGGTCCAGCTTGTAGAGCGTCTGGGTGGGCGTGGTGGATGCGTTGGAGTCCGAGCCGAAGGTGGCGCCCAGCCGCTGCCAGGTCCGCTTCGCCTCCCCGTCGGCGACGTAGCGCGATCCGCGAAAGCTCAGATGCTCAATGAAGTGCGCGAAGCCCTGTTCCGAGTCCTGCTCGTAGAGCGACCCGGCATCGATGCGGACGCGCACCGCCACCTGCCCCGGCGGCACGCCGTTGCGCCGGACGGCGTAGCGCACGCCGTTGGGCAGCCGACCGAAGCTCCACGCCTTGTCCTGCGGGATGTCGGAGCCCTTGTAGAGCCAGGGACTTGGATCGACGCCGGCTGGGACCGTCGCCTGTTGCGGCGCTGGGGCGGCGGCCGGGACAGCCGCCTGTTGACCGATGATCGGTGCGGCGAGCAGCAGGAGGGAAGCGGGCAGGACGCGGTACGCGCGCGGAAAAGATGCCATGGCCTGCCCCCATAGCGGCGCCCGGCCCCACCCGCCAGCACCGGCGGTTTACGCGACACAAGGATTTACAGGGGTCAAGAAATGCCGTCGTCGCGCGCGCTTGATCCTTCCCGCCCGCCGGACCACATGGCACCCATGCTGATCGAGACAGAGGCGACGCCCAACCCGCAGACGCTGAAGTTCCTGCCGGGCGAGACGGTGATGGACGCAGGCACGCGCGACTTCGCGACGCCCGAGGAGGCGGAGGCGAGCCCGCTTGCCGACGCGTTGTTCGGCCTGGGCGACGTGACGGGCGTGTTCTTCGGACGCGACTTCGTGTCCGTCACGGCCGCGCCGGGCGTCGACTGGCGCGAGCTGAAGCCGGACGTGCTGGCACTGCTGCTGGACCATTTCACCGCGCGGATGCCGCTGTTCCGTGGCGGCGCGGCCGGCTTCTCCGTGCCGCCCGCCGAGGAGGATTTCGCCGACGATCCCGCGGATGCCGACGTTGTGGCGCAAATTCGCGACCTGATCGACACGCGCGTTCGGCCCGCGGTGGCGAACGACGGTGGCGACATCGTCTATCGCGGCTTCGACAAGGGTAAGGTGTTCCTGCGGATGCAGGGCGCGTGCGCGGGCTGCCCCTCCTCCACCGCCACGCTCAAGAACGGCATCGAGCAGCTGCTTCGCTATTATGTGCCCGAAGTGACCGAGGTAAGGGCCGTCTGATGACGACACCGCTTGACGACGCGAGCCTCGACCGGCTGTTCCGCACCGGTCGCTCCTATAACGGCTATCTTGACCGGCCGGTGGCAGAGGAGCGGTTCCGGGCCATCTGGGACCTGATGAAATGGGGTCCCACGTCTGCCAACCAGCTGCCCGCCCGCATGGTGTGGGTGTTGTCCGACGAGGGCAAGCGGCGGCTGGCGGCCTGTGCGTCGGGCAACAACGGCGAGAAGATCCTGGCGGCACCCGCCACCGTGATCCTGGGCATGGACCTCGACTTTCACGAGCACCTGCCCGAGCTGTTCCCCCACGCGGACGCGAAGTCGTGGTTCGGCGACGAGGAGGCGCGCGCCACCTCCGCGTTCCGCAACGCCACGCTTCAGGGCGCGTATTTGCTGATGGCGGCGCGCGCGCTGGGGCTGGATACGGGCCCCATGTCGGGCTTCGACGCCGCGGCGGTGGACGCCGCCTTCTTCGCCGACCAGCCGCGGGTCCGGACCAATTTCCTGTCCACGATCGGCTATGGCGATCCGGCCAGCGTGTTCGACCGCTTGCCGCGCCCGGCCTTTGAACGCTTCAACCGCATCGCCTGACGCGCTGTGAAGACGTCGGGCGTGAGGACGCTGGCGATCGCCACGGCAACGGCCGCCTGTTCGGTGGCGCTGCTGGAAGACGACGGTGTCGTGGCAAGCATCCACGAGGTGGTGGGCCGCGGTCATGCCGAGCAGTTGCTGCCCATGATTGCCGAACTGCCGAACGGCGGCCGGGCGGACGCGGTGTTGGTGGATTGCGGGCCGGGCAGCTTCACGGGCGTTCGCGTGGGGCTGGCGGCGGCGCGCGGCCTGGGGCTGGGGTGGGACGTGCCCGTGTCCGGCTGCTCGTCGCTGGCGCTGGTGGCGGCGGCCGCGTTCCACGAGCGCACCGGCCCGCTTGCGGCCGTGCTCGAAGGGGGGCATGGCGAGGTCTTCGTGCAGGTTTTCGACGCCGAACTCAGGGCCTTGAACGCCCTCGCCTCCTTCCGCCCCGACGCGGCGGTGGAGCGGCTGCGCGGCCTGCCGCTGTTCGGATCGGGCGTTGCGCGGCTGCTGGCGCTGGAGCCGGACCTGGATGTCACGGACGCGCTGCCGCGGGCGGCAGATGCCCGGCTGCTGCCGCCGGAACTGCGCCGCCTCCCGCCCCGCCCGCTCTACGGCCGCGCGCCCGACGCAAAGCTGCCGCCTTCCTCCCAAGTCGCCGCAACGCCCGCGTGAGCAGCGCGCCCATCCTTGTTGACCCCGGCCCGCCGACGCTGCGACGCGGCGACGCCACCGATATCGGCGTGGTGGAGGCGATCATGGCGGACGCGTTCGATCCTGCCTTTGGCGAAGCTTGGACGCGCGGCCAGTGCCTGGGCGTCCTGGCCATGCCGGGCGTGTCGCTGCTGATGGCGCACCAGGGTGATGCGCCAGCCGGGTTCGCGATGGTGCGCACGGTGGCAGACGAAGCGGAACTTCTGCTGCTCGCAGTGGCCCGGATCGCGCGTTGCCACGGCGTCGGCGGGGCGCTGCTGACGCACGTTCTAACGGATGCAAGGGCGGCCAGCGTCGATGCCGTCCACCTGGAGGTGCGGGCGGACAATCCGGCCGTCCGCCTCTATCTCGCGCACGGCTTTGCCAAATGCGGTGAGCGGCGGGCCTATTACCGAGGGACAGACGGCCGCGCCCGCGATGCGCACAGCTTCGTCCGTCGTTTAGCCTGATCGACGGAATTCATTGCGTTCACGCTTGTCAACGCCCGTACGGGGGCGTTATCGGCGCCCGGACTTGTAAAAATAACGTGTTTGGAAACTTATAGTTATGGAATCCCCGTTCGACCGGCAGGAACTTGTGGCCCTGACCGCGGACATCGTCGCCGCGCATGTCAGCAACAACAGCATTGCCACGCAGGACCTGCCGGGCCTGATCCAGACCGTTCACGGCGCCTTGGCCGCGCTCGATCCCGAGGCGTCCGGCCCGAAGCCCGAACCCGCCGTGCCGGTCAAGAACTCGGTCAAGTCGGACCATATCGTCTGCCTGGAAGACGGCCGTAAGCTCAAGATGCTGAAGCGCTATCTCCAGACGCGCTACAACATGACCCCCGAACAGTATCGCTCGCGCTGGGGGCTGCCGGCCGACTATCCCATGGTCGCCCCCGCTTATGCCGAGCAGCGCCGCGGCCTGGCAAAGGCCATCGGCCTGGGAACGAGCCGCACGCGCGGCTGAGGCGAGGCTGGTGCGCGGCCAGGCCGCGCACCGCCGAGCCCGGCCGGCAGGTCGGTACCGCGGAGCAACCGATCCCGTTCGACAAAAGGCGGCGGCTTCGCGGTCGTCCGCCCCTTTACCTGCACCGCTCCACCAGCACGCCCCGTATGATCTCCGTCCCCGGACAAGCTTCGGGATAACCGGGCGGCTCGCCGCCCCGCGTTGCGAGTCGCTATCGCTTTCCCCCGCGCGCGCCTATCCCTAGATAACCTTCTGCCCCACCCATCACGGACACGGACGCCATGGCGCGCAAGATCGACCTCGAAGCCCTGTGCAACCAGAAGGGCCTGCGGATCACCGAGCAGCGCCGGGTGATCGCCCGCGTCCTGTCGGAGGCGGAGGACCATCCGGACGTGGAAAAGGTCTATGCCCGCGCGTCCGCTATCGATCCGGGCATCTCGATTGCCACCGTGTACCGCACGGTGCGGCTGTTCGAGGAAGCGGGCATCCTGGACCGCCATGATTTCGGCGACGGTCGCGCGCGCTACGAGCCGTCGCCCGAGGCGCATCACGACCACCTGATCGACGTGGAAACGGGCCGCGTGATCGAGTTCGTGGACCCGGAGCTGGAGCAGCTGCAAAAGGCGATCGCCGAGAAGCTGGGCTTTCGCCTGGTGGACCACCGGATGGAATTGTACGGCGTGTCGCTGGACCGCAAGAACTGAGCTTGACGGGCAATATCCGTTCCGCCCGGCGCCTTGCCTTGCTGGCGGGCGGGCTGGGCGTGGGACTGGTACTGCACGGAGCGTGGCGGCTGGCGAAGCGTCCTTCCCCCTGGCCGCGCCGCTTTCTGGCCTTTGCCGCGCGCGCGTTCGGCGCGGACCTGCGGGTCGAGGGACCGGTGCCGCGCGGCGGGTTGATCGCCGCCAATCATCTCAGCTGGCTCGATATCCTGCTGATCGGCGGTGCCACGGGCTGTGCGTTCGTGGGCGCGGCCGAGCTGCGCTCCGTGCCGCTGGTCGGCCGGCTGTGCCGCATCAACCGCACCGTGTTCGTGGCACGCGGCGATCGCGCCGGTGTCGGGCAACAGGTGGCGGCACTACGCGATGCGCTGTCCCAGGGGGCGGTTGCCGTCTTTCCGGAGGGCACCACGGGTGACGGCCGGACGCTGATGCCGTTCAAGCCCGCCTTGTTCGCCGCGCTCGATCCGCCGCTGCCCGCCACCTTATCCTCCGGCGCGCTGCTGCACCCTGCCCGCATCGACTATGGCGCGGCCACCGGCGAGCTGGCCTGGGTGGGCGACGAACACGGCGTGGCGCACGCCCGGCGCGTGCTGGCGCGACGGGGGCGCTTCGCGGCGACGCTGCGCTTCGCAGAGCCGATCGACCCTGCCGCCACGCCGGGCCGCAAGGCCCTGGCTGCCGAAGCGCAGCGCCGGGTCGCGGACCTGAGGCCCGGCTCAGGCGGCTGACCGCGCAATACGGCCGTCGCTCACCCGCCCAGCATCTGGCTCCAGACCCTGGCGGCCGAGGCCGGCGGCATGGTGGCAACCGCGGCCAGCACGTGGCGTCCCACCGTGCACTGCTCGGCCGTCGAGAGCGCGGCAAGCCCGCCGGTGCTGAACGCCTGGACCTGGGCGGGCGTGACGCCGCGGCGCTGGATGCCCGCCGCTAGCGCCTGCACGTCCGTGGTCGACGGTGTGGCGGAACGCTGGACGGGCGCGTCGATCCCGGCCCGTTCGGCGCGCATGGTGGCGGCGGTGAACTGCGCAAAGCTGCGCTTGCGCTCGGGCGTCAGCTCCACGGCCGGGTTCGCGGCGCCCGTCACGAACAGGCGGGCGCACTCGGTATCGTCCAGCGCGTCCAGCACGGCCGCTTCCGCCTTGAGGTGCGTCAGCAGGGCGGCGTCGGGGGCGCGGGTCAGGTCGCGGCGATGCTGCTCCACCAGCTGGTTCACGCGCTGGAACCCCCGCGCCTTTGCCTGGTCCGCCGGCAGACCTGCCTTGGCGTCCTCGGTCGTCTGTTGCAGGAACGCCGCATATTCGGCCGGGAAGCTTTCTTTGAACGCCTGGAGATAGACCCGGTAGTCGGGATCGGCCATCGCCGCACGCTCCACCCGCTCCGGCGTGGGATTGCGGCCGAACGGATCCAGCAGCTTCATCGCCGCGAACACGACCACCGCCACCAGCACCCCGATCAGCAGTCGCCCCGGCTGCCTGCTCCTTGCCTGTGTTCCGTTCATGCCACCGTCCCCTGTTCCCGGCTGTTGCCGCCGCCTATAAAGCGCTGCCATGCCGCTTCCCAAGACTCCGCCAAAGACCTTCCACGTCAAGTCCTTCGGCTGCCAGATGAACGCCTATGACGGCGAGCGCATGGCCGAGCTGCTGTCGGCCGGCGGGCTCGCCCCGACCGACGACGCGGGGGCGGCCGACCTGGTCGTCCTCAACACCTGCCACATCCGCGAGCGCGCGACCGAGAAGGTCTATTCGGACATCGGCCGCCTGCGTAAGGGCGGGCGCGACCCGCTGATCGCGGTGGCAGGCTGCGTGGCGCAGGCGGAGGGCGAGGAGATCGTGCGTCGTGCGCGCGCCGACGTGGTGGTGGGGCCGCAGGCCTATCACGAGCTCCCCGCCCTGGTGGCGCGCGCCGCTGCCGGCCAGTCGGCGCTGGACACGGAGATGGATCTCGACCCCGTGTTCGGACAGCGCAAGTTCGGCCGCCTGCCCGCGCGCCGGTCGCGCACCGCGTCCGCCTTCCTGACGGTGCAGGAAGGATGCGACAAGTTCTGCACTTACTGCGTGGTGCCCTATACCCGCGGCGCGGAGGTCTCGCGCCCCTGGGCGCAGGTGCTGGACGAGGCGCGTGCGCTGGTGGACGGCGGCGCGCGCGAGATCACGCTGCTCGGCCAGAACGTCAATGCCTGGACGGGCGAGGACGAGGCTGGCCGGGCGCAGGGCCTGGCCGGGCTGATCCGCGCGCTGGACCGGCTGCCGGGGCTGGAGCGCATCCGCTACACCACCAGCCACCCCAACGACATGGCCGGCGACCTGATCGCCGCGCACGCCGACGTGGAGAAGCTGATGCCCTTTCTCCACCTGCCCGTGCAGGCGGGATCGGACCGGGTTCTGAAGGCCATGAACCGCAGCCACACGCGCGACACCTATCTGCGCCTGCTGGACCGCGTCCGCGCCGCGCGGCCAGACATCGCGCTTTCCGGCGACTTCATCGTCGGGTTCCCCGGCGAGACGGAGGCGGAGTTCGCCGAAACGCTCTCGCTGGTGGGCGAAGTCCGCTATGCCCAGGCCTATTCGTTCAAATACTCGGCCCGGCCCGGCACGCCGGCCGCATCCATGACCGACACCGTTCCCGCAGACGTGATGGACGACCGGCTTCAGCGCCTACAGGCGGCGCTCGGCCGCGACCAGCTGGCCTTCAACCGCCACAGCGTTGGACGAACCTGCCGCGTTCTGCTGGAACGGCCGGGCAAGCTCGCGGGCCAGAAGATCGGGCGTTCGCCCTGGATGCAGTCGGTGCACCTGCTCACCGATGCGCCCATCGGCGCGCTGGTGGACGTGACGCTGGCCGATGCGGGCCCTGTGTCGCTGGCGGGCGTGGAGCGGGTTCCGATCGCCGCCTGACGACTGTGCCCATGCCCGGCATTGCAATCATGACGGCGGCTCCTCACCTTTCGTTCGTGTTCGTCGAAAGGAGCGCATGAGTCGCAAGCCACAGCCGGCCCGGGCCGGCGAAAGATCGCGCGCGGAACTCGCGTTCGACCGACCCCAGTCCTTGGCCCTGCTGTTCGGCCAGTACGACCAGAACCTCGTGGCGCTGGAGAACCGCTTGGGTGTCTACATAACGGCGCGCGGCGACCGGGTGGGGCTGGAGGGTCCGGCCGAGCAGGTAGCGCTGGCGCGCGACGTGCTGCGTGACCTTTATTCCCGCGTCGGGCGCGGCGAACAGGTGGACGGCGCGCTGGTCGATGCAGCCATCGCCATGGCGTCCGAACCGGTGCTGGACGGTATCGTCCGCTACGGCGACGCAGACGGCGCCGATGGCGAGGCGCGTGTGCCCTCCGTGATGATCCGGACGCGCAAGAAGACCATCGTTCCGCGCACGCCAGCCCAGGCGCACTACATGCGCGCACTCGGCTCCAACGACCTGATCTTCGCGCTGGGGCCGGCGGGTACGGGCAAGACCTATGTGGCGGTCGCCCAGGCGGTGGCGCAGCTTATCACCGGCTCCGTCCAGCGGCTGATCCTGTCGCGCCCGGCGGTCGAGGCTGGCGAGCGGCTGGGCTTCCTGCCGGGCGACATGAAGGAGAAGGTCGACCCCTATCTCCGCCCGCTCTACGACGCGCTCTACGACTGCCTGCCCGCCGAGCAGGTGGAGCGGCGTATCGGCTCCGGCGAGATCGAGATTGCGCCCATCGCCTTCATGCGCGGCCGCACACTGGCCGACGCGTTCGTGATCCTGGACGAGGCGCAGAACACCACGCCCGCCCAGATGAAGATGTTCCTGACCCGCTTCGGCCAGAACAGCCGCATGGTGGTGTGCGGCGACCCCAACCAGGTCGACCTGCCCGGTGGCGTGGCGGCATCCGGGCTGGCGGACGCGGTCAACCGGCTGGAGGGGCTGGAAGGCATCCACATGTCCCGCTTCACCAGCGCCGACGTGGTGCGGCATCCGATCGTGGGGCGGATCGTGGAGGCGTACGAGGGCGCGGGTTGATCCGAGGGATATCCCGCTTTAGCTTGGGGGATATCCGGGGAGGCAGAGATGGGCGCGCTCTACATCAAGGACGACGAGGCGCGGGAGATGGCCCAGAAGCTCGCCGATCGGCGTGGCCTGACCAAGGTCGCCGCCGTCAAGCTGGCGCTGAGCAACGAACTGGGCCGCGACGAGCCGGAGCGAACGCTGCTCCAGAAGGTGGAAGAGCTCTGGCGCACCTCCGAACTGAAGCATGATCCGAACGTAGTCATCGACAAGGCGTTCTGGGACTCGCTCAACGACGAGGAGGACGATTGATCCTCTTCGTTGACGCATCTGCGCTGACGGCGATCATCCGGCAGGAGTCCGACGCCGCATCCCTGACCGTGGCGGCGGAGGCGGCCGATCGCCGGATCATCAGCGCCCTGGCCGTCTGGGAAACAGTTCGCGCGGTCGCCAGGGGACTAGGCGGCGACATGGACGCAGCCGCGGCCGAAACCGACAGGTTTCTCTCCGCGCTCGACATTCGGTTGGTTCCCGTCGGGGCCGCGGAGGCAACCGAGGCGATCCGCGCCCACGTCCTCTACGGCAAGGGCACTCGTCATCCCGCCCGCCTCAACATGGGCGATTGTTTCGCCTATGCCTGTGCGCGTACCAACGGCGCGCGCCTGCTCTACAAGGGCGACGATTTCGCGCAGACGGATATGGCCGCATGATCCTGATCGAACTCTCCCATGAGGAGCCCTGGCCCGACGGCGACTGGCAGGCGCTGGCGGAGCGTGCCGCGCGTGCCGCGGTCGAGCGCACGCCCTATGCCGAGCTGCTGTCCACCCCCGCCGCGGTCGAGGTGTCGGTGCGGCTGACCTCGGACCAGGAGGTCCGCATCCTCAACCACCAGTACCGGGGCAAGGACCGGCCCACCAACGTGCTGTCCTTTCCCATGGTCCAGCGCGACCTGCTCCAGAGCGTGACGCTTAATTCCGACGACGGCGAAGTGCTGCTGGGCGACGTGGCGGCGGCGCACGGCGTCTGCGCGGCCGAGGCGGCGGAGAAGGGCATAACGGTGCCCGACCACCTGACGCATCTGGTGGTGCATGGAATGCTCCACCTGCTAGGCTATGACCATCAGGACGAGGGAGAGGGGGACGCGATGGAAGCGATCGAACGCGACGCCCTGGCCTCGCTCGGCCTGTCCGACCCCTATCTGATACGCGAGGACTGAACACCCCGATGCCCGAGGGCCCCAGTAGCAACGCCGCCACCAGCGCAGGAACCACGCCCGAAGGGGACAGTATCTGGCGCGGGCTGAAGTCGCTGATCTTCGGCGAACAGGCGGAGGAGTCGCTGCGCGACCAGCTGGAGGAGGCGATCGACCGGCACGAGGGAGATCCCGGCCCCGATGCGGCCGGCGACCTGTCGCCGCTGGAACGGCAGATGGTCCGCAACCTCCTTCATTTCGGCGAGCGCGACGCGGGCGACGTTGGCGTGCCCCGGGCAGACATCGTCGCGGTGGAAGAGGGCGTCTCGTTCGCGGAACTGGTGCGCGTCTTCGCGGAGGCCGGCCACAGCCGCCTGCCCGTCTATCGCGGCGGCCTGGATACGATCGTGGGGATGGTCCACGTCAAGGACGTGTTCGCCATCCTGGCGCGCGGCGAGGACCAGCCGGACAGCATCGCCGGCCTGATCCGCGAACCGCTCTACGTTCCCATGAGCCGCGGCACGCTGGACCTGCTGGCCGACATGCGCGCCTCCCACGTCCACCTGGCGGTGGTGCTGGACGAGTATTCGGGAACGGAGGGGCTGGTCACGATCGAGGACCTGATCGAGGAGATCGTTGGCGACATCGAGGACGAGCATGACGAGGTGCCCGTCCAGCTGCTGGTCCCGCTGGACGGCGGCGCCTGGGACGCGGACGCGCGCGCCGAGCTGGAGGATGCGGGCGAGGTGATCGACCACCGCCTGGGTGAGGCGGAGCAGGACGTGGACACGCTGGGCGGTCTTGCCGCCGTGCTGGCGGGCCGCGTGCCGCCGCCGGGCGAGCGGATCGTTCACCCTTCCGGCTGGATCATGGAGGTGACCGAGTCCGACGAGCGCCGCATCCTCCGTCTGCGGCTCCACCCGCCCGTGCCGGAGCCGGAGGACGTGGAGGCCTGAGGAGCCCCTTCCCCTGCCCTCGCGCGCCTGCCACACGGGCGCGCAATCATCGTACCGGGGGAGTGAACACCGTGCCAGCCTTTGCGACCGTTCTGGCCCTGCTCGCCGCCCAGGCGGGGCCCGCGACCCCGCCGACCCAGGCCATTCCCGCCGGCGGCACCACCGGCCCGTCGCGCACCTTCACCCCGCGCGACGTGTTCGCCCTGTCGCGCGCTCTGGATGCGGAGGTGAGCCCGGACGGCCGCCAGGTCGCCTATACGCGCGCCACCGGCGACGTGATGATCGACGGCGAGCGGCGCGAGGTGTGGATCGTGGACACCGCCACGGGTCGCCAGCGCCCGCTGGGCGTGGCCGGCAGCTCGCGCCCGCGCTGGTCGCCCGACGGCACGCGGCTCGCCTTTGCCGCCAAGGGACCGGACGGCCGCCCACAGGTCTGGGTTCACTATCTGGCGAACGGCGCCAGCGCGGTGCTGGCCCCGCTTCCCGAGATGCCCAGCGACATCGCGTGGTCGCCCGACCAGAGCCACGTGGCGCTGGTGATGTTCGTGGCCGGCGACGGCGCCACGCTGGGTACGCCCGTGCCCAAGCCGGAGGGTGCGAAATGGGCGGCCCCCATCAAGGTCATCGACCGCGTCAACTTCCGCGAGGACGGCGAGGGCCTGTTGCGGCCCGGCTACAGCCACCTGTTCGTGGTGTCGGCGGACGGCGGCGCGGCGCGCCAGCTGACCTTCGGCCCCTATGACGTCCAGGGCGGCGCGAGCTGGACGGCGGACGGCCGCGCCATCCTGATCTCGTCCAACCGCGCGCCCGACCGCGACCGCAAGCGCCTGAACACGGAGGTGTTCGCCGTCGACGCCGGTTCCGGCCAGCTGACGCAGCTGACGCGCCGCGACGGCCCGGACGGCGAGGCGCAGGCGTCGCCCGACGGCCGGCTGATCGCGTACACCGGCTTCGACGACAAGCTGCTCGGTTATCAGAACAGCGTGCTGTCCATGATGAACGCGGACGGCAGCAACGCGCGCGCCCTCTCCACCGGGCTGGACCGCAGCGTGTCCGACCCGCGCTGGGCACGCGACGGCCGCTCCGTCTATGTCCAGTACGACGATCGCGGCACGACACGCGTCGCCCGCATCGGGCTGGACGGGCGCGTGATGCCGGTGGCCGAGGGGCTGTCCGGCGGGCACCTGGACCGGCCCTATACGGGCGGCAGCTATTCGGTGGCACGCGACGGCACGGTGGCGTTCACCGCGGGCGATCCCCAGACCCCGCCCGAACTCGCCGTGTCGCGAGGCGGCCGCACGCGGCGGCTGACGGCGCTCAACCGCGACCTGTTCCAGGGCAAGCGGCTGGCGGAGGTGACGAAGCTGCCGGTGAAGTCGTCCGCCGACGGGCTGGCGATCGACGCCTGGATGATGACGCCGCCCGACTATCAGCCGGGCCGGCGCTATCCCACCATCCTGGAGATCCATGGCGGGCCCTTCTCCGCCTATGGACCCGTCTGGTCGAGCGACGACCAGCTCTACGCGGCCGCCGGCTACGTCGTGGTCTATGCCAACCCGCGCGGCTCGACCTCCTACGGAGAGGCGTTCGCCAACCGCATCCACCACAACTACCCGTCCCAGGACTATGACGACCTGATGAGCGCGGTGGACGCCGCGGTTGCGACCGGCCGCGCCGATCCGGACAACCTGTTCGTCACCGGCGGATCGGGCGGCGGACTGCTGACTGCCTGGATCGTCGGCAAGACCGACCGGTTCCGTGCGGCGGTGACGCAGAAGCCGGTCATCAACTGGACCAGCCAGGTGCTGACCACCGACGGCTACACCACCATGGGCCGCTACTGGTTCGGCACCATGCCCTGGGAGGACCAGGCGCAATATTGGCGGCGGTCGCCGCTGAGCCTGGTCGGCAACGTCAAGACACCCACCGCCGTGCTGGTGGGCGAGGACGACCAGCGCACGCCCCCATCGGAGGCGGAGCAATATTATGCCGCGCTCCAGATCCGCGAGGTTCCCACCACGCTGATTCGCGTGCCGTCGGCCAGCCACGGCAGCCTGGCCGACCGCCCGTCGCAGCTGACCGCCGAGATCGGCGCGATCCTGGCCTGGTTCGAGCGCTACCGGAAGAGGTAGCGTGGACGCCCCCTCCCCATCGGGGAGGGGGGCTCGGGCCGCGTCAGAAATCCACGCTGACGGATGCCTTGTACGTTCGCGGCGTGCCCTGGAGCAGCGTCTGGGAAAAAGCGTCGAAGGCGCTTGCCCAGTATCGCTCGTTCGCAACGTTATCGACCGCCACCCGGAACGTCACCGGCCGGTCGGCCACCGCCGCCACGTAGCGCGCCCCCAGGTCCACGCGAGTCCAGGTGGGGATGGAAAGCGTGTTGGCCGCGTCCACGCGCTGGCGGCCCGTCTGGACCAGCCGTCCCGTGGCCGTCAGCCCGCGCACGAAGGGCAGGTCCCATTCGACGTTCGCGTTGGCGAGATAGGTGGGCACGCCCGGCGCTCGGTTGCCGTCGTTCAGCCCACCCGGCGTGTCGCGCAGCTTGGCATCCTGGATCGCACCGCCCGCGATGACGCGAAGCCCGCGCGACAGCTCGCCGTCCACGCTCAGCTCGATGCCGCGGTTGCGCTGTTCGCCGAACAGGCCGAACCGCACGGCGGTCGGATCGCCCGCCGCCGCCGTCACCTGCCCCAGCGGACGCTCGGTCGTATAGGCCGCCAGGCTGGCGTTGAACGGCCCGACCGAAAGCTTGCCTCCGGCCTCGTACTGGACCGAACGGAAGGGTGCGAAGACCTCGCCCGCGTTCACGACGCGCAGCGTGCCGCTGACCTGCGGCGCGGTCGGACCCTGCGCCAGCGACTCGATGCGGTTGGCGAACAGGGACACGATGGGGCTCAGCTTGAACACCGCTCCGACCACGGGCGTGACCGCATCCTCGTCATAGCCGTCACTCTGCGACCCATCGGCATAGGCATAGTTGCGGACCACGATGTTCTGGAGGCGCAGGCCCGCCGTCACCAGCAGCCGGTCGTCGAACAGCCCGATCGTGTCCGACGCAAAGGCGGAACCGAGCCGGGTGCGGCTGATCGGAAACGGATCGTCCAGGTCGCCGCCTACGAAGCCGGACGCCGTGCGCGCGATCTGCGGCGTGTCGTAGAGGTTAGTCAGGTAGCCCGCACGGAAATCGAAGGCGGTCCGCGTGACGCCCGCGATCCAGCTTCCGCCGACATTCACCTCGTGGCTGATCCCGCCCGATGCCAAGCGGACGCGGAGACCGCCCTGGATCGACTCGTTGTTGCTCCGCAGCGGGACGTCCAGCGAGCTTCCGGTCGCGGCGCCCGTGACCACGTCGGTGACGGTCAGCCCATCATAGATGCCGTTCTCCCGCCCGTCGCGCGCACCGGCCTGAAGGTAGAGGAGCGCATCGGGCGCCACGTCATATTCCAGCCGGACGGTGCCGAACACGTCGCGCAGGTCGGAGAAGGTATAGGCTTGGGCATAGTTGGCGTCCGCATCCGGCACGCGCGGGATCGCGTCGGTGACGGTCACCTTGGGCCGGAGCCCGCGGACGCGCACGTTCTGGTAGCCCAGGTCCAGCACCGCGCGGAACGCCTCGCCGCGATAGTCCAGTGCCGCGCCCACCACGGCGTTGCGGCGGAACTCGCGGTCGATCGCCACGTCGCCGGATCGGAAGGCGCCGTTGACGCGCACGCCCCAGCGCCCTTCGCCGAAGCGGCGCGACACGTCGGCGGCACCGCCGAAATGGCTGTCCCCCTGGTAGTTGCCCGTGACCCGCGTCAGGTCGCGGTCGCCCGCGCGCTTGGTCACCAAGTTGACGTTGCCGCCGATGCCCGTGCCGCCGGGCGCCGCGCCGTTCAGGAACGCGCTGGCGCCGTTCAGCACCTGCACCTGCTCGTACAGCTCCGGCGACACGAGCTGGCGCGGGGTGACACCATACAGGCCGTTCAGCGCAATGTCGTCGCTGTAGAGCGGAAAGCCGCGGATGACGAACTGCTCGGCCGCGTTGCCGAAACCGTAAGTGGTGCGAATCGAGGGATCGTTCTCCAGCACCTGGCCCAGCGTCTGAGGCTGCTGGTTCAGGATCAGCGCGGCGTTGTAGCCCTTGACGCTGAACGGCGTGTCGAGCGCGTCCTTGAAGCCCAGCACGCCCAGCTCGCCCGCGCGGATCACCTGGCTCTGGTTGTCGCGCTGGGCCGTTACGATCACCTCGTCGGTGGTCACAGGTTCGGCCGGCGCCTCCTGCGCGAGCGCTGGCAGGGGCATGAGAGCAGCCAGCACCAGGCCGGGTGCCGCCTTCAAGTAATCGGTCACGTCCGTATCTTTCCCTTTATTGCCGGCCGCGCACGGCAGCTCTTTTCATGTCTCGTGAACCTTGCCCAGGCCGTGGCGGCGACCGGCACTGCCAGCCCGGCCCAGGCGAGCGCATCCGCCATGCCGTCGCCCAGCAGCGCGCTGAACAGGCCCAACAGGGTAGCGAGCGCGACCAGAGCGGGGATCGCGAACACCTGTCGCGTCACGCCGCCAGCTCCGACGCGGTCCTGCCGCCTGTCTCCACCTCACGCACCAGCGCCTCGACGGGCGCGCGCCGCCGGCCGAGCCACAGGTACAAGCCCGAGCCGAGCACCCAGATCGTGCACAGGTCCAGCACCGCCCAGAGGAGCTTGAGCGGCGGGCCGCCATAGTCGCCGAAATGCAGCGGCTGCGATAGCGCCAGCGCCTTGGCGTACCACGGCATAGACGCGACGTCCGTCGTGCGGATCGTGCGTGCGTCGACCAGGGCGACGGTCAGCATCCGCTCCGTCAGCGGCGTCGCGCCCTGGAAAAAGACGGCGTAATGGTGCGGACTGGAATAGCCGCTGCCCGGATAGGCGACGAATTGCGGCCGGTAGCCGGGCACCGCCGCCCGCGCCGCGGCCAGCGCACCGCCCACCGATCCCCATTCGCCGCGGGGAAGCGGCGCCCGGCCCGCATAGGCGCGCGTCATCGCCCGGAGGTCGGTGGCGCGCCACGTCGCCAGGATCGGCACCGCCAGCGTGTTGACCACGCCCGTCACGCCCACCACCGTCATCCACGCGGCGGCCGTGATGCCCAGCAGATTGTGCCAGTCCAGCCACTTCAGCCGAGCACTCCGCTGGCGCCTGAGCGTACCGAACGGCAGCTTCCGCATGAACGGCGCATAGAGCACCACGCCCGACACGATCGCGGCGGCGAAGAGCAGCCCCATGGCCCCCAGGAACAGTTCGCCGCCGACGCCCAGGAACATGTCCGTGTGCAGCTGGAGCAGAAAGGCCATCACCCCCGTCCCTTCCGCCGCGTCCGCGCCGGTGGCGGCGCCCGTCACGCCGTTGAACAAGTGAAGTGTCATCTCGCCCGCGCCCGAGTCGGACCGCGGCGCCGTAGTGACGGTGACGACCGGCCCCTCGTTGCTGAAGGCGGTAAAGACGGGAACCTCGCCAAGCCGCGTCGCCAGCGCGGAGGCAACCAGCCGGTCGACGGGCTGAAGGTGCACGTCGGTGCCCGAACTGGGCGGCCCCTCTGCCGCGGGCGCCTTGCCAAGCGCGGCGTCGATCTCGTCGTGAAAGATCAGCGGCAGGCCCGTCGTGCACAACATCAGCAGAAAGGCCGTGCAGACCAGGCTGGTCCACTTGTGCACCAGGTACCAAGCGCGGACGGCGTCGCGGGTCATGGCCGGGATCGGATGTTCGTGCGACGCACTCGCACCCCCTAGACGCGCGAATTCTTGCGAACAAGTCGCAACGACTGGTGCGGCGTCACGATGCCCGCCAACTTAGGCAACTTCCGGCCCCTTCCCCCCGCGTGCGTGGCCGCCTAGGTTCGTCCCATGCGTAGGCACATTCTCATTCTCGGCGCCCTGATCCTGGTGGCCGGCGCCGCCATCTTCGCGTGGCTCGCCTGGCCCGACACGGCGCGATTGTCGGTGGATCAGGTGGCCGGCGCCCGCCCCGACATCACCGCACCGCGCCAGCAGACGCTGCCCACCGTCAAGATCGCGGAGGTGGTCGGCTGGAACGGCACGCGACCGACGCCCGCCGCCGGCCTGGCGGTCCAGCCCTTCGCCACCGGGCTCGACCATCCGCGCTGGCTCTATCGCCTGCCCAACGGCGACGTGCTGGTGGCCGAGACCAACAGCCCGCCCCGCCCCACCCGCGGCGTCACGTCGCGCGTGATGAACTTCCTGCTCGGCCGTGCCGGCGCATCCGTTCCCTCCGCGAACCGCATCACGCTGCTGCGCGATGCGGACGGTGACGGCGTGGCAGAGGTCAGGACGCCGTTCATGACCGGCCTGAACTCGCCCTTCGGCATGGTTCTGCTCGACGGTCAGCTCTACATCGGCAATACTGATGCGCTAGTCCGTGTGCCCTATCGCGAGGGTCAGACCCGCATCACCGCCGCGCCCGAGATGGTGGTGAAGTTGTCGCCCGCCGGCAACCATTGGGCGCGCAACGTGGTGGTGGCACCCGACGGCAAGACGCTGCTGGTTTCCGTCGGCTCCGCGTCCAACATCGCCGAGAATGGGATGGACAAGGAACGCTATCGCGCCAACATCCTCCAGGTCTGGCCTGCCGACAAGAACTGGCGCATCTACGCGTCCGGCCTGCGCAATCCCAACGGCATGGCGGTGAACCGCACCACGGGCGAGGTGTGGACCGTGGTCAACGAGCGCGACATGCTCGGCTCCGACCTGGCGCCCGACTATCTGACCCAGGTGGAGTTCGGCGACCAGTTCGGTTGGCCCTGGTATTATTGGGGCGGCTATCCCGACAGCCGCGTGGAGCCCGCCAATCCGGCGCTTCAGCAATATTCCAAGCGCCCCGACTACGCGCTTGGGCCCCATGTTGCGGCTCTCGGTCTGGCCTTTTCGGACGAGCTGCAGCTGGGCGACCGCTTCGCCCGCGGGGCGTTCGTGGGCGAGCACGGATCGTGGAACCGCAAGCCGGTCAGCGGCTACAAGGTCGTCTTCGTGCCCTTCGGCGAGAACGGCTATCCCGCCAAGGGCGCAAAGCCGCAGGACGTTCTGACCGGCTTTCTGGACACGGACGGCAAGGCAAAGGGCCGCCCCGTGGGCGTCATCGCGGACCGGACCGGCGCGTTGCTGGTGGCGGACGACGTCGGCAATGCGATCTGGCGGGTCGCACCGGCACAGCGAACGGCGGCGCGCTGAGCCGGACGCCGACCGTCAGCGGAGCAGTTCGGGCCCCTTTTCCTTCAGCTTGTCGCGCAAGGGGCCGACCAGCATCCCCAGGAAGGGCGGCAGTTCCAGGTGCGCGTGGACCTTGTCCTCGCCCACGTCCAGACGCGCGGCCACGCGCTGGCCCATGGCGGAAACGGTGAAATGCAGGCTGTCGCCCTCCCACCGGTTCTCCGACACGTTGCCGCCGGGGATCCAGCCCGCCAGCTTGCCGAAACCCTGATCCACCCGGCGGCGCGCCGCGGCGCGCCCAAGTTGGTGGGGAACGTCCACGTCGATCGGTGCGCCGCTCATGCCGCCTGCTCCTGTTCCGTCGCGAAGATCATGGCATCGTCGGCGAACGCCTTGAACTCCAGCGCGTTTCCGGATGGGTCCAGGAAGAACATCGTGCTCTGCTCGCCCGCCAGCCCCTTGAAGCGCGTGTGCGGCGCGATGCCGAAGCGGACACCCGCCGCTTCCACCCGCCCGGCCAACGCGTGCCAGTCGTTCGGCCGCAGCACCACGCCGAAATGCGGAACGGGCACGTGGTGGCCGTCCACCTCGTTGGCGACCGCCACGGGCTTCGCGGCCGGGTCCAAATGCGCCACGATCTGGTGACCATAGAGGTCGAAGTCGATCCACTGGTCGCTGGACCGCCCCTCGCGGCATCCCAGCACCTCGCCATAGAAGGTGCGGGCGGCATCCAGGTCGTGGACCGGAAAGGCGAGGTGAAAGGGACGCAGTTCCATGTTCCCCTCCTACGCGCAGCTATGGGCGGCGTCACCCCGCCGGGCTAGGGGCGGATGCCATGTTCGCGTTTCTTCGTCGCTATCCCGCCAGCGCCTGCCTGTTGCTGGGCGCCGCCGCCGCGTGCGGCTTCGCGCCGCTGCAGCTCTGGCCGCTGCTGATCGCCGCGTTCTCCGCCTGGTCGACCTATGTGCGCCGGGCCCCGACGATGCGGGCGGCGCTTTGGCGGGGCTATGCCTTCGGCGTCGGGCATTTCACGATCAATAACAACTGGTTCCAGCACGCGTTCGATTTCCAGGACAAGATGCCGCCGGTGCTGGGCTATTTCGCCGCGGTCGCGCTGGCCGTGTACCTGGCGGTCTATCCGGCGGCGACAGCCGGTATCGCCTGGCGGTTCCGGGGGGAGACGCGGGGCACCGCCTTTGCGCTGGCACTGAGCGCCGCGTGGATCGCCACCGAGTGGCTGCGGGCGACGCTGTTCACGGGCTATGCCTGGGACCCGGTGGCCGTCGCCTGGGTGCCGGTGCTGGGCGTGGCGCGGTCGGCGGCGCTGATCGGCACTTATGCCTTGTCAGGACTGACGCTGCTGCTGGCGGCGCTTCTACCCGTCGCGATGGCCGGCCGGTGGAAGCCCGCCGCGGCCGGCGCGGCGCTGGTGGTGCTGCTCGCCGCCTCCGAGCCATGGACCCGCGCGCCCAAGGGCGATCCGGCGGGACCGCGCATCCGCACCGTCCAGCCGAACATCGGCAACGAGGCGCGGGTGGATGCGGCAGAGCGATCCTTCCGGACGATGCTGCGTCTGTCGGGCGAGCCGACGCGGGCGCCGCGGCTGATCGTCTGGCCCGAAGGGCTCGTCATCGACCTGCTCGAGAGCGGCTATCCCGATTGGATCTATACCGAGCGGCGTCCGATCTGGCTCCGGGAGCGTATCGCGGACATTCTCGGCCCGCGCGACCTGCTGATGACCAACGCGCCGCGTCTGACCTTCGACGAGCGGAACCGGCTGTCGGGCGCCGCCAACTCGGTGCTGGCGATCGGCCCGGATGCGCGGATCGCGGGCGCCTACGACAAGGCGCATCTGGTCCCCTATGGCGAGTATCTGCCCATGCCCTGGCTCCTGAAGCCGCTCGGGCTGGCACGGCTGGTCCCGGGCGACATGGACTTCACCCCCGGGCCGGGCCCGCGCTCGATCGACTGGCTGGGCTTCGGGCGGGTCGGCCTGCAAGTCTGCTACGAGATCATCTTCTCCGGCGACGTGGCCGAGCGCGGGGATGCCCGGCCGCGCCTGATCTTCAACCCGTCCAACGACGCCTGGTTCGGCACCTGGGGACCGCCCCAGCATCTCGCCCAGGCGCGGATGCGCGCGCTGGAGGAGGGGCTGCCGGTCGTCCGCTCAACGCCGACCGGCATCTCCGCGATCATCGCCGCGGACGGACGGCTGCTGGCCGCGGTGCCGGCCGGTGTCGCTGGCGCCGCGCAGCTGCCCGTCCCGCCGGCCCTGTCGCCAACGCCCTTCTCGCGCATCGGCAATTGGGCGGCGCTCATCACGGGACTGGTGCTCGGCACGGCAGCGATTGCCTCCCGGCGGCGAGGCCGCTAGGAACGTCATATAAAGCTTTCTTTATATCACGGTGGAACCCCGCACGATGCGTCAGAACTACCTCTTCACCTCCGAGTCCGTGTCCGAGGGGCATCCCGACAAGGTCGCCGACCAGATCAGCGACGCGATCGTCGACCTGTTCCTGTCCAAGGACCCCGAGGCGCGCGTCGCGTGCGAGACGATGACGACCACCCAGCTCGTCGTCCTGGCCGGCGAAATCCGCGGCAAGGGCATCATGGACGCAGAGGGCAATTGGGCTCCCGGCGTTCCGGAAGAGATCGAGCGCACCGTGCGCGAGACGGTGAAGCGCATCGGATACGAGCAGGACGGCTTCCACTGGGAGCAGTTCCGTTTCGAAAATAACCTCCACCCCCAGTCCGCGCATATCGCGCAGGGCGTCGACGCATCGGGCAACAAGGATGAGGGTGCGGGCGACCAGGGCATCATGTTCGGTTTCGCCTGTGACGAGACGCCCGACCTGATGCCGGCGACGCTCGACTACAGCCACAAGATCCTCCAGCGCATGGCCGCCGACCGCCATTCGGGCGCGGCCCCCTTCCTGGAGCCGGACGCAAAGAGCCAGGTCACGCTGCGCTTCGAGAACGGCAAGCCCGTCGCCGCCACCGCCATCGTCGTCTCGACCCAGCACGCCAAGGGCTATGACGAGGGCGACAAGGAGGCGGAACTCCACAATTACGTCAAGTCGGTGGTCGCTGACCTGCTGCCGGCCGCGATCCTGTCGGACGAGACCGAGTACCACATCAACCCGACCGGCAGCTTCGAAATCGGCGGACCCGATGGCGACGCCGGGCTGACCGGGCGCAAGATCATCGTCGACACCTATGGCGGCGCCAGCCCGCATGGAGGCGGCGCGTTCAGCGGTAAGGACCCCACCAAGGTCGACCGCTCGGCGGCCTATGTCACGCGCTACCTGGCGAAGAACGTGGTGGCGGCGGGCCTGGCCTCGCGCTGCACCATCCAGGTGGCCTATGCGATCGGCGTGTCCAAGCCGCTGTCGCTCTATGTCGACACGCACGGCACGGGCAGCGTGTCCGACGATGCGCTGGAGCAGGCGCTGACCAAGGTCGCCGCTGACCGCCTGGGCGGCCTCACCCCGCGCGGCATCCGCGAGAACCTGAAGCTCAATCGCCCGATCTATTCGACGACCGCGGCGTACGGCCACTTCGGCCGCGAGGCGACCGGCGACCTCTTCCCCTGGGAGCGGACCGACCTGGCCGACGACCTGAAGGCCGCCGTGAACGCCTGATCCTGTCCGGGCCCCGCGATGGCGGGAGCCCGGAAGCTGCTACTCGCCCGGCCGATATTGCCGGGCGATATGCCCCTTCAGCTCGTCGGGGTAGAAATAGACCGGCCGCAACCGGCCGGTCGCATAGCGCATCGCCTGGTCATTGAAATGCGGGCTCCTGGGATCGCCGCTCTCCCCGCCCGCGGTCACCGCGACCGCACGCACGCGAGGTCCGAACGACACCGCGGCCACGAAGCTGTTGCCGCTCGTCCCGTACCAGCGCCGCGTGCCCGAATAGGGCTTCGCCCCGAACGACGCGAGCGATCCCCATTGCGCCGAGGTAAAGGGCACCGGGATGCTGGGCTTGGCGTCGTCGAACCGCTGCACGATCGCGCCATCGTTGCGCTGGAAGCGGTTCACCTGCCCCCAAGCGACCGACCACCGGCCCCAATCGGCCGTCAGCCGCGCCACCGCCGCCTCCAGCGCCGCGAGCTGCCGCTCCGCCGACGCACCAGCCATCGCCCGGTAGCGCGCCAGCCCCGGCCCGGCTGGATCCTTCGCGGTCGCGGTCCATAGCTCGGTGCCGAAGAACACCGCCAGCGTCGTCGCCTCCGACCTCTCGCCCCAGCGCCGATCCCACGCGCGCAAGCTCTCGACCGGCACCGCCAGCCGCGCCCGCCGCGGGTCGCCCTTGGGCAGCGCGTCGAACGCGCGGAGCAATGGTGGCAGCAACAGGTCGAAGGCGGGCAAACGGCTATCGAACGCGATCCGCACCAGCCCGTCCAGGTCCACACGCCTTGGCCGTTCCAGCAGCTCGATCGCGTGCAACCCGCGCGGGTTCTCGCCCGCCTGGTCCAAGTAGCGCGGGAAGCGCGCCGCCGCGGGCGATCCGGCGCCCGCCACGCTCCACGGCCAGTTGTTCGTGTTCGCCAGCCATCCGCCCGCCGGCGACACGACGCGCGGCAGCTCGGCCATCGTGTGGTCGCCGCGCCAGTCGGTCGCGGGATCGCTGCCGTCCACGGGTTTGCCATAGTCGAACCGGTCATCGCGCCGCGGCACGAACTGCGGCGGCAGAAAGGCGGTCGCGCCCACGCTGTCGGCGAACAGCGTGTTGTTGGTGGAATTGGCGCGGCGCTCCGACACCCGCTCGAACGCGGCCAGGTCGGCCGCCTTGGTCCGAAGAAAGGACTGTTCCAACGCCGCGAGTGGCCGGTTCATCAGCGCGGTAGCGATCCAGCGCCCGTTCTCCGCACGCGTGACGGGCCCGTGATGCGTGGTGAAGGTGCGGAAGCGCCGCTCGGCCAAGGTGCCGTCCGGCTGGCGCACCCGGATCGCGATCGAACGCACCGTCAGCGGCCGGCGCTCGCTGCCATAGCGATAGCGCTCTCCCTCGATCGTCTCGGCGAACTCGTCCACCGTATCGACGCCGCTGGTCGTGTGCATCCAGCCCGCGGTCGCGTTGAACCCCTGATAGACGAAGAACTGTCCCCAGGTCGCCGCGCCATAGGCGTTCAGCCCCTCGCCGCTCGTCACCTGCGCCTCGGACCGGAAGAAGAAGCTGGTGTGCGGGTTGATGAGCAGCAGCGGATGGCCGTCCGCCGTTCGCGACGGCCCCAGCGCGATACCGTTCGATCCTTTCGGCTCGCGGAACGCCCGCGGGTCCTCCACCTCGGCCACCGCCTTGCCGTCGTAGAAAGCGGCGAGCGGTCCCAAGGCCACGCGCTCCACGTCGCCGCCGATGCTCCCCTCGCTGAACGCCAGCGCCATCCAGGGCTCGAACCGCCTCAGCACCTTGGGCTGCACGTCGGGATGAGTCGCCAGATACTGGTTCAGCCCGTCCGCCCAGGCCTGCATCAGCGCCTTGAGCCAGCCGGGCGCACGGGCGTGGTCGCGCTTCAGGGCGTCGTGATTCACGAACATCCGCTGGCGCAGGTCGCTCCAGAGCGCCTCCTCACCCTCGGCCTCCGCCAGCCGGCCGAGCGCCACCAGATAGTTGCGCTCGATCCGCGGGAAATCGTCCTCGGCCTGCGCGTACATCATGCCGAACACGGCGTCGGCGTCGGTGCGGCCCGTGACGTGCGCGATGCCCCAATCGTCGCGGACGATCGTCACCGCCGCCGCATGGGCGCGCCGTCGGTCGGCCTCGCCATCCGCTGCCGCCGGCAGCGCCGCCAGCAGCGCGAGCCAGCGCCTCAACCCGCGCGCTCCAGCACGCCGCGCGCGGCCTTCAGATGCGGCAGGTCGTACATCTTTCCGCCGATCCCGACCGTGCCGACGCCGGGGCTCGCCTCGAACGCGGCGACCACCGCGCGGGCGTGTTCCACCTCGTCGGGGGTCGGCGCATAGCCGGCGTTGATGACCGCCACTTGGTCGGGATGGATCGCCAGCCGCCCCGTGAAACCGTCGCGCCGGCTGACCCGGCAATCGTCCGCCAGAGCGTCCATGTTGCGGAAATCCGCCATCAGCGTGTCCACCGGCGCCGCACCCGCTGTCCGCGCGGCCAGCAGCGCCAGCGTCCGCACCTGTCCATAGGGTGCGGTCCAGCCGCCCTCCTCGCGATTGCCGCTGGCGCCCAAGGCCGCCGACAAATCCTCCGCGCCCCAGCTCAGCGCTGCCAGCCGCGGATGGGGAACGTAGCCGCCGAGCGCGAACACCGCCGCCGGCGTCTCCGTCGCGACCAGCGCGATCCGAACGCTGCCCGCCGCCATCCCCGCCCGCGCCTCCAGCGCGTCCAGACAATGGCCCAGTCGCTCGACGTCTCGCGCACCCTCGGCCTTGGGCAGCATCACGCCGTCCAGCCCCGGCCGCACCACCGCCGCCAAATCCGCGACCGTCAGCCCGGTGTCGAACGGATTGACCCGCACGAATAGCCGCCAGTCGCGTGAGCCCTCGCGGACCGCCTCGGCCGTCATGCCCCGCGCGCGCTCCTTTTCTGAGGCGGCGACCGAGTCCTCCAGGTCCAGGATCAGCGCGTCCGCACCCGCACCCGCCGCCTTGGCCAGCTTGCGCTCGCTGTCGCCCGGCACGAACAGCATCGACCGGAGCCTCATCACGGCTTGCTCATCATCAGCGCCTGTCGCGTCGTGCGACAAACCAACTCGTCGCGCTGGTTCAGCCCGCTATGCTCGAAGGTGACGATCCCCTGGCCCGGCCGCGACTTGGAGGGACGGAGCGCCTTCACCTCCGTCTCGACGCGGATCGTGTCGCCCGCGAATACCGGCTTTGGGAAGACGGTTTCCGTCATGCCCAGGTTGGCGATCGTGGTTCCGAACGTCGTGTCCTGCACCGACAGGCCGATCACCAGCCCCAGCGTGAACAGCGAATTGACCAGCGGCCGTCCGAACTCGGTCGTGGCGGCGTACTGGTGATCGATGTGGATCGCGGCCGGATTGTACGTCATCGCGGAGAAGAGGACGTTGTCCGACTCCGTCACCGTGCGCCGGATCTCGTGGACGAAACGCTGGCCGACCACGAACTCCTCGAACCACAGCCCGGCCATCAGCGCGCCCCCTCGGGCCGGATGACGGAGTCGAAGCGGATCGGCTCGCCGGCCGGCGCCTCGCCCAGCGCACCGTCCCACATCGCCACATGGCCGCGGACGATCGTGCCCATCGGCTTGCCGGTCATCTCCATGCCCTCGAACGGCGACCAGCCCGACTTGCTCTGGAGCCAGTCGCGCTCCACGGTCCAGCGTGCCTTGAGGTCGACCACCGTGACGTCCGCATCGTAGCCCGCCGCGATCCGTCCCTTGCCCGTCAGCCCAAACACGCGCTGCGCCCCCGCCGAGGTCAGCTCGATCACGCGCTGCATCGACAGCCTGCCCGCCGCGGCATGGGTCAACAGCAGCGGGAGCAGGGTCTGCACGCCCGGCATCCCGCTGGGCGAATCCGGATAGGGCTTGTTCTTCTCCTCCAGCGTGTGCGGCGCATGGTCGGACCCGATCACGTCGGGCACGCCCTGGTTCAGCCAGTACCACAGCCCGTCGCGATGCGCGCCCGAGCGGATGGGCGGGTTCATCTGCGCCAGCGTGCCGATCCGCGGATACGCCTCCTCGCCCGCCAGCGTCAGGTGCTGCGGCGTCACCTCGCAGGTGGCGATGTCCTTGTTCTGCCCCAGCAGCTCCAGCTCGGCCGGTGTCGTCACGTGCAGCACATGGATGCGCCGCCCGGCCGCGCGCGCCAGCCCCAGGATGCGCCTGGTCGCCAGCAGCGCGCTCTCGTCGTCGCGCCAGACCGGGTGGCTCGCCGCGTCGCTGGGGATGCGCTCGCCCAGGCGCGCCTGCATCCGCGCCTCGTCCTCCGCATGGATCGCTACGCGGCGCTGGCCGGAGCGCAGCACGCGCGCCAGCGTCGCGTCGTCGGACACCAGCAGGTCGCCCGTCGACGCGCCCATGAACACCTTGACGCCCGCCGTCCCCGGCAGCCGCTCCAGCTCCGCCAGTTCCTCCGCATTGGCGTTGGTCGCGCCCACGTAGAAGGCATGGTCGCACCACATACCCCGGGCACGATCCACCTTATCCCGGATCGCCTCGGCTGAATCCGTGTTCGGCTTGGTGTTGGGCATCTCGAACACCGCGGTCACGCCGCCCATCACGGCCGCACGGCTGCCGCTCGCCAGATCCTCCTTGTGCGTCAGGCCGGGCTCGCGGAAATGGACCTGCGTGTCGATGACGCCCGGCAGCACGTCCAGCCCGGTGCAGTCAATCGTCCGTTCCGCCTCGCCCGATCCGCCGATCCGCGCGATCTTCCCATCGGTGACGAACAGGTCGGCCAGCACCGGGCCGCCCGGCGTGTGCACCGTCCCGTTCGCGAGCTTGAGGTCGAACGATGCCACGGGTTGCCCTTTCGCGATTGGTCGCCCGCTCCTACTTCCACCCTATGACAGACGCCACCCCGGGCACGCTGACCGACCGCGCCGTGCTTCGCCTGTCGGGCGACGATCCGCGCGGCTTCCTCCAGGGTCTGGTCACCAGCGATACCGCCGGCCCGCTGCCCGTCTGGACCGCGCTGCTGACGCCGCAGGGCAAGGCGCTGTTCGACTTCCTCCTCTGGCCGGACGGCGACGACGTACTCGTCGATTGCGAGGCGGACCAGGCCGACGCGCTCGCCCGGCGCCTGTCGATGTACCGCCTTCGCCGCGCCATCGCGATCGAACGCACGCCGCTCGCCATTCTCTGGAACCCCGATCCCGATGCGGAAGAGGGCGTACCCGATCCGCGCCACCCCGCCCTGGGCCGCCGCCGGATCGGCGAGCCGGGCGCGCGCGCGACCGGCTGGACCGAGCGCCGCCTGTCGCTCGGCGTGCCCGAGGGCGTGGCCGATCTCGGTTCGGGCGAGACGCTCTGGCTGGAAACCAACGCGCGCGAGCTGAACGGCGTCAGCTTCACCAAGGGCTGCTATGTCGGCCAGGAGAACACGACTCGGATGCACCACCGGTTCAAGGTCAACCGTCGCCTGATGGTCGCGCCGCTCTCCGAGGAGGGCGCCAAGGTCCGCGCCCGCTATCCCGGGCTGAACCTACAGGTCGAACTCCGCCGCGCCGCGGAGCCGGGCGACGCGCTCCTGCCGCCCTGGCTCGCCGCCGCGCTGGCGGAAGATCAGCGCCCTACCGCAGAGTAGGTGAAGCCGGCCTTGTCGGCGGTGCGCCGGTCGTAGACGTTTCTGAGGTCCACCATGACGGGCGCGTTCATCGCCTCCTTCAGCCGCCGCAGGTCGAGCGCGCGATACGCATCCCATTCCGTCACGATCGCCACCGCATCCGCGCCCTCGGCCGCCTCGTACGGGTCCACGCAATAGGTCAGCTCAGGCATGATCCGCCGCGCGGCCTCCACGCCCTCCGGGTCCGCGGCCCGCACCGTCACGCCCGCGTCCGTCAGCGTCCGCGCGATCGCGATCGACGGCGCGTCGCGCATGTCGTCCGTCTTGGGCTTGAACGTCAGCCCCAGCAGCGCAACCGTCTTGCCGCGCGGCTCCGGGCCCAGCGCACGCAGGATGCGGCGGCCCATCGCGCCCTTCCGTGCCTCGTTGACGCGCGTCACCGCCTCCACGATCCGCATCGGCACCTCATGGTCCTCCGCGGTCTTGGACAGCGCCAGCGTATCCTTGGGGAAGCACGACCCGCCATAGCCCGGCCCCGCGTGCAGGAACTTGGTGCCGATCCGGTTGTCCAGCCCGATGCCGCGCGCCACGTCTTTCACGTCAGCGCCTACCGCCTCGCACAGGTCCGCCACCTCGTTGATGAAGGTGATCTTGGTCGCCAGGAACGCGTTGGCGGCGTATTTGATGAGCTCGCTGGTGCGCCGTCCCGTGAACAGGATCGGGTTCTGGTTCAGGTAGAGCGGCCGGTACACCTCGCGCATCACCTCGCGCGCGCGCTCGCCGTCGTTCGCGTCGTCGGCACCGACCACGATGCGGTCGGGCCGCTTGAAGTCGCCGATGGCCGCGCCCTCGCGCAGGAACTCGGGGTTGCTCACCACGGCCACCTGAAGCTCGGGCCGACGCTCCCGGATGATCCGCTCTACCTCGTCGCCCGTACCCACCGGCACCGTGGACTTGGTGACGACCACGCAGGGCCCCGTCAGAGCATCGGCCAGTTCGGTCGCCGCCGCATAGACGTAGGACAGGTCGGCATGGCCGTCGCCCGACCGGCTTGGCGTGCCCACTGCGATGAAGACCGCGTCTACACCCGCCACCGCCGGCGCCAGCTCGGTCGAGAAGGACAGTCGTCCCGCCGACACGTTGGCAGCAACCAGCTCCGCCAGGCCGGGCTCGAAGATCGGCATCCGTCCCGCGCGCAGGCCCTCCACCTTGGCGGCGTCCTTGTCGACGCACACCACGTCATGACCGAAATCCGCCAGACACGTGCCCGATACCAGGCCGACATAACCGGAACCGATCATCACGATACGCATCAGGGGCACGTCCGACAGAAGATGGAAGGAAGCCGCGGGAACCCGCCGGCGATGCGGGCCGGGTTAACGGCCGTCCGCGGCAAAGCAAGAAAGAACAAGAAGCTCGACGGCAGGACGGACGGACCTGTCCGTCGCGCCACCGTTCCCGCTCCCTAGCACCGGATATTTATGCCCCGACCGACGCTCGCCGGAACCGATCGCAGCACCGGCCTATCCATCGACAGAATGAAGGTCGGAAGCGGACCGGCGTCCCGGCGGCTGCATCTTCGCTGCGCGCAAATCCGGGCCGCACGATGGAACCGTCCGAAGCATCTCGCGCCGTCTGTCAGGTTCAGCTCGAATTTGCTCGATGGCCAGTCAGAGCAGCGGAGGCACGTCGATCCGCCCACAACGCCGATCGCCGGCACTGTGCCCGCGACCTCACGCAAAGAGAAAGGGAGGCCGGTTGCCCGACCTCCCAATTCTTGCGCCCGTGCTTGACGGGACGCAGGTCGATTACTGACCCGAACCCGGACCGTAGGTGACCTCCACGCGGCGGTTCTGCACTTCGCGGACGCCATCGGCAGTGTCCACACGCGGCCGGCTCTCGCCGAACGCCTCGGTGGAAACGCTGGCCTCAGGGATCGAGCGCGACACCAGGTACGCCTTGACCGCATCGGCACGACGCTGGGACAGGCCCACATTGTACGACGCCGCACCGGACTTGTCGGCGTGGCCCGCCAGCATGACCTGCGCGTTACCGCAGCTCTGGTAAGCAGTGACCGCGTTATCCAGGATCGAGCCGGCCTCGGGCGTGATGTCCGACTTGTCCCACTCGAAGAACACGATGAACGGACCCGGGGCACATTCCGCAACCGGCGGCGGGGGAGGCGGCGGGGGCGGGGGAGGCGGCGGCGGCGGCGGGGGAGGCGGCGGCGGAGCGGCTTCCTCGCCGAAGTTGAACGTCACGCCACCCAGCACGCTATGTGACCGGAAGCGACCGTCGAACGTGCGGTTGCTGACATCGACCAGCTTCACGTTCTCGGCGTTGAAGAAGCGATACTTCAACGTCGCGTCGATACGGTCAGTCAGCGGAGCGCGGATGCCTGCCAAGCCCTGCCACGAGAACACCGTGTCGGAGTCGTCCAGGAACGCGCCATTGGTGTTCAGCGCGTAGTTGCTGGCCTTGACCCGCGAGACGCCGACACCGCCGCCTACAAAACCCTGGATGCCGTCATCCTCACCGAAATCGAGCAAGCCGTTGACCATGAAGCTGAGGGCAGAGGTACTGCCACCGGCAAAATCGTACGAACCCGTGCCGACATTGGTCAGAGTGCCGTTAGGCCGGAACGCCGGCGTAGTGCCCGTCGCGCTGTAGCCATCAAGGCGCGCACGGCGATAGCCGACCTCAGTCTCGACCCGGATCGGGCCGAAATCGTAACCGATCACGCCGTCCACGTCGTAACCATAGTCGTGATCGGCCGTGGCAGCATTGTTCACGCCGTTGACATCGAAATCAATGTCCTCAACGATCATCGCGCCACCCTCGACGCCGACATACCACTGGTTGTCACGAGCAAGCGCGGGCGTCGCCAGCGCTGTGGAGGCTAGTGCCAATACGACGGCAAGCTTCCGCATCAAAAATCCCCTTTGTTGGTCGTCCATACAGACAGGCCAAACTCGCTACCTGAACCTTGGTTTCCGCGCAACCGACAAAAGGAACGCGGTGTTGCGCCCAAGCCACACTGACCTTGCCCCAACCATCAGGTGGCGATCAGTCCGTGCGCCCGCTCGCGCCGAGAACAGCGGCAATGGCCGCCCGCGCTTCCATGTCGGGCGCGCTGCCGCCCTGCGGCGCCGGGATTGCAGCCCGGCGCGCACCCAGAACAGGCAAGCCGTCCACCAGAACGCGTCGACATGCAACGTCGCCGACGACCCAGCTTCCATCGCCGAACCTCGCCTCCAGGCCGCCGGCGACACGGGCAGACATTCCATCGTGCGGCGGAACAAAGCGCCACCCGCCGGCTGTCCATCCCGCAAGCGCGTGTGCCCGACCTAGCCAGGCGCCGGTGGGCCCGGGACCCACGATCCAGGCCTGCCCTTCCAAAGGCGCCGCGGGCGGTACGTTGAGCCCCACGACCTCCACGGCGGCGTGAAGCGCCAAGTCGACCATGGCCAACGCCTCGTTGTGCGTGATCTCCTTTTGTGCCTGTCCGACCGCCAGAAACGGCAATCCCAGTCGTCCGCTCAGCTCACCCATCGTCCCCTCCTTCAGAAATCGAGTGCAGCCTGGCGCGATGGGCCCATCGTGCCCAACTGTCGGACCAGGGCACGCAACCGACCGCCAACTCGCTCTGCGGGCAGGATCGCCAGCTGTGGCTCGCCGATTTCTACCTCGCGCAACGTCACATTGCCCCGCTGCAATGTCACGGCGTAGCGTTCCCGCTCCTCCACCAGCGGCACGTCCGCACCGTCGAGCCAGGCGGCACCCGCCCGGCTGCGACGCGTCCAGCGCAGGTTGCCGCCTCCGTTCTCTCCTGCCTGCCAACGAAGATGAACGGGGGGCGGGGGCAGGATGGATGCACCGCCCACCACCAGCTCCGCGTCTGCCGGACCCTGCAAGTCACCCGGCCCCGACGCGATCGCGCGCACTCGATGGCCGATCGCGCCGGGTGGCAGGTCCAGCACGTGCATCCTGTCGGTTTCCACCAGCACGAAACGCGTCCCCGTGTCGCTGACAGCCGGCGCCGTGCCCCGACGCCCCCGCATCAGTCGCTCCAGTCGCCAGCGCCCATCACCTAGCGGCTGCGCTCGCCCGAACTGCAACAGCTCGTCGCCGACCAGCGCAAGATTGGCGCCCCTGTCCAGCGCGGCATCGTCCGCGTCCAACAGCATCGCATCGGTGCCCAGGGTAACCACCAACGCGCCTTTCTCGTCGAACAGCGCGGCGGCGGCGGACCTGATCGGTTCCGCCAGCGTGCCCATCACCGCCGCGCGTCCGATTGCGCCCGCGTCCTGCCAGGTGGCGCCCCCGTCCAGACTCAGCAGCAGCCCTGCTCCCTTCCATCCCGGCCCACCGGCCGCCGCCGCATACAGCCGCGGCGCGATCAGCGGGGCTTCGCCATTTCCAGCGGGCGGCAGCTCGAACAGGTGGAGCACTGTGCGTCCGACCGCACGATCGGGCAGCGTCAAGGCCCGCCCTCCACTGGCGCTGACGGAGATCGTGCCTGGCGTAACTGGTACCAGATCAAGCGTCGTCGCCATCCGCTCGGTCGTGGCGGCGACCACGCGCCACACGCCCGGATCGCCTGTCAGCCGCACGGCCATGCCGGGAACGATCGCGAGGCCCTCCGCGCCCATCCGCGCCACTCGGCGGACACGACCTGCTTCCGCACGCGCCAGCACCGATGCGGCCACCGCCTTGGCAGCGGACGGCGACAGGGCGGCCGCAACCTCCAGCCGCTCGTCGCGCCAACCCGGGCCCGGCCGGCTGACCCGCTGGAGCCCGGCCTGATAGTCGCGCGCCGGATCATGGTGCAGCACCGTTACCGATCGCGGCACGGTGTCGGCCGGTGCCAGGGACCGCAGCACCGGCTGGTCGTCCGCCCTCTCGTCGGCGGTTCCGTGATCCGTCAGCGAAACTGCCACCTCCTTCATCAGCGCCGTCGCATCGCGCAACACCAGACCCCCTGCCCGTACAGCTGCCTCTCCCCCTGCGGCGTTCGCCAATGCCTCCACCGCTCCCCGCACGCTCCCGCCCGTTGCCGCGAACCCGTCCAGCTTCAGGTCCAGCTTGGCATCAGCCCCCGCCAGGTCCCCGATCACTCGATCCACCGACACCGCTTCCTCGTCGGCGACCAGCTCGAACGTCATCTGCGGCACGCGGTTGCCGAACTCTGCAAGTTGCAGGTCCTCGAACACCGCATAGGCATGGCCGCGCGCCGCGGGCGTGCGCCCGATCCCCTCTGCGCTCGCGATCAGCGGATCGGCTGGCTGGTCCTCCGTGCCACGGTGCAGGCGAAACATGCCCTGTACCTTCATGTCACCGGCCGCACCCCGCAACAGGCGTCCGTCCGCCCAGATCCGCTCCACCCGCAACACAGGCCGCGCGGCCAGCAGCACCGCAAAGGAGCAGGAGTAGCTGTAGCTGTCGCTCGATGGCTGGCCCTTGGCGCCGCGGTTGACGGAGCGCACCTCCTTCAGGTCTGTGGCCCAGAACACCGTGCCACCCACCCGCATCCGCCCCCAGACGCGCGGCACCTGCGTGCCATAGCTCGACGTCTGCACCGCCAGTTCCGTCAGCCGAGGGCCCTGCCGCCGCCGGCCGCCACCCAGCAGCACGCCGTCCGCCGCGCGCCCTGCCAGGCCGCCCAGCATCGCGCCGACAGGCCCACCCACCGCACCGCCCACAGCCGTCAGCACCAAGGTCGCCATCACCTAATCCCCCCATTCGCCACGCGCCCAGCAGGGGCCAGGCGACCGCCCCTGGCCGCTCCACCACCCGGCCAAGCCCCAGGTCTGCGTGGATCATCCCGCTCGTCGTCCGAATCCCGAAATGCAGCTGTGCCGGCCCCGGCCGCACCATCAGCAGGTCGCCTGGCACCTGCCCGTCCGCCCGCGTCATGGCAGCATCCAGCAAGGCTGCCACCGTCTCCGCGTCCCCGCTCCGCAGCGCGTATCCGTTCGGCGCCGTTATCCGGACGCCACCCGCCTCCAGCGCAAGCGCTGCCAGCCCGACGCAATCCAGGCCCGTGGCTGGATCGCGCCCGTGCAGCCGGAACCGCGTGCCCACCAATTTCCTAGCCGCCTCCGCGATCAGCCTCCCGGATAGCGCGTCAGCAAGTCGATCCCCGGCAGAAAGGGTTCGCCCCGGAAATTGGCCGCGTTGTTGAATCGCGTCGCGCACGTCTCCAGACTCCGGTCGCATCCCTCGCTCACCTCCACCAGGTCGCCTGCCTCCACCGCAAAGGCGGGCGGCAGACGAAGTGTCAGCGTCGCCCCGTCCGAGACCGCCACCATCGCCTCCAGCCCGGCATTGGCGCCACCGAACCAGCGAAGCCGCCCGTTCGCCCAGGCGCCCGGCACCGGCTCCGCCACGTCCAGCACGAGTGCAGGCCCGTCCGCCGACACGGTCCGCGCGAACCGCCTCCGAGCCGCCATTGCCACGCGGCACCGGCGGTCGCCCAGTCCAGCGCGACATTCCGGGCTGGTTTCCTCCGCCACCGGCTGATCCAACGCCGCCGCCAGGCCCCGAAGCTCCGCCGTGAAGCCCCGTTCTGTCAGCTCCACCGCTCCCACCATCCCTTTCGACAGCGGAACCTGCCGCGCCGGTGCCGTCCAGTCCGCCGCGAACAACGTCACCCGTGCCCCGTCCCAGCGCCCCGCCGCCAGGTCATCTGCCCGGATCGCCTCGGCCGCCAACGCGCCGCCTGCGTCCACCGTCTCGGGCTCCAGCCCTTCTTCCCGACGGATCGCACTCGGCGTCATGCCCGGCGCAGCCCGATGCAGCAGGCCGTCCACCTGCAGGTCCCGGTCGTGCGACGTCAGCCCGACCGCCACGCCGTCGCGCCGCTCCAGCCGCCAGCAGAACGCGACGCTGGTCAGCTCCTGCGCCAGCCAGCTCATGCCTCCCGCACCTCCACCAGAGGCACGGATGCCGCCTCGCCGGCGCCGAAGGTGGATCGCGACACCGAAAGGCTGTCCTCCGCGAAACGCACGACCACGTCGAACCGGAACCCCGCCGTCACTGCCGCCCCAGAAACGGGGGCGACGTCCAGCACCACCCAGCCTCCCGGCTCCACGGCGAAGCCGGAAAGCTCGACGCCGCCGACGCGCACCCGGACACTGCCCGCTACCGGTCGCGTGATCCGGCGTCGCGTATCGCCATAGTGCTTTACCAAGGCAAAGCGCCGGGTGGTGCCGTCGCCTGTACCGATCCTCTGGTCGGCCGCTTCCCAGTCGAACGGATCGCGAAAGCGAAAGGCACGAGCCCGTCCCATCCTGGCCCGAAAGAAGTCCAGCAACAGCCTGACATCCGCCTCCGACCGGACACCTGGCCCCGCGTCATAGCGCGTCCTTGCCTCTGCCCAGTCGGCGTTGCGCTGTTCCGCGCCGCCCGCTGCGGTCACTACCGCGGTCCGGAACGTCGGCGCCACCTCCGCCTCCTGGCCCAGCGCCAGCGGGAACATCACGTCATCGAATGCCTGCACGTCATCGCCCTCCCCGTCCCAGCGGATCAGTCCGTCGCGAAGGACCTGGGGCAGCGCCCACAGGAACACGTCCGCCACGCCTCGCTCCCGCGCGGCCCCCGCCGCCGCCTCGATCCGGTTCCACTGCCAGCGGTCCTCCGGGTTCAGCACGAAGCCCGAAAAATAATGCTGCCGCTCCGGCGGATAGCCGAGCCTTGCCGCCGCGACCGCCACCGCCGCTCCCGTTCGCGCCGCGTCACCGCCCGTGACCCAATCGTAATCCTCCAGCTGGAGCACGTCGAAGGCCGGACTTGCCCATCCCAGCGGCAGGTTCATCCGCTTTGCCTCCGGCGCCAGCGGGTCCAGCACGGTGGGCAGGTACGCCAGCAACAGGCACTCGCATCCCGGTGCCTCCTCGCGCGCTGCGTCCGCCAGCGCGGTCGTGCTCGCCGCCAGCAACGATCCCGCTCGGTCCAGCGTCGCCTGCTGCGCCGCATCCAGGCTGCCGCGCACGCTTGCGATCGGCACCGGCGCGAACGCCGCCCGCGCCGCATCGTCGTACAGGCAGGGCTCGCCTGTTTCCGGCACGACCCACCACCATGGCTCGCCGACCTGGAAACGCGGAACCAGTCCCGCGGACTGCCCGATCCCGATGAACGCGCGCGCCACCGCCCGGAGATAGGCCATGGCGGCTCCATTGGCGGGCGACAGCAGCGCCGATGGCGGCAACCAACCCGTCAGGCCAGGGATGCCGTTCGCGGCTCGCTGCTTCCACGCCTCGGGACAATGCTCGTCGAACAGCTCGTAGCTGAGCGACCAGATGATCCCGTATCCCAGTGCCTTTGCCCGCTCGGCGAAGTCGCGGTGCCACGCCCGGGTTGCGACGTTCAGCACGTTTGCGCCATGAACCACCTTGCCGCCGCTCAAGCGGAAGTAATGGCTCATCCCCACATAATGGACGATGTTCCCGCGATAGCCGAGGTGAAGCGCGTTTTCCAGAAGACGGGTGGGCGTCAGGTGATAGCTGTCGTCATAGCCGCTCGCGATCCGCATACCATGCGGCGGCACCACCGCATCGCCGACAGCCAGCACCGCGCCCGGCCCTGCACAAGCCATGCCCGTAAGCTCGATCCAGCCCTCCGCCGGCTCGGCAAGCGGCACGTCCGTTCCCGTATAGCCCGGCGCCACCAGCGACACGAACATGCGGTCCACGTCGCCGGCCCAGACTGGATCCGCCTCTCCCGGCAACAGGAACCCGCCCTCTAGCGCCGCGAAGTCCAGCCGCACCTCGGCGTCCTCGGGGCTGCCCTGGGCATAGTTCCACAACCGCACGTACCAGGCGCGCGGAACGCCGGCCGCGTCCCGCCCCTCGATCGTCAGCGTCGGGCCGTGCACGGCATCCAGGGGTTTGCACCCCGACGATCGCCACCGGAACCGCAGCACGCAGCCCCGGAAGTCGCGATCGGTCTGGTACTGCAGCAGCGGATGATCGTGCCGGTCCTCCGCCTCCCAGATCAGACCCGCCAGATCGCCTGCGCCGTAGAATACGGCATCCACCCTAAGCGCGTCGGGCTCGGGCGTCGTCACCGCCGCCATCATCGGCCGCGGGAAGTTGACCGTCCAGTAGCGCGCGTCGAAGCGCGTCAGCCATCCCTCCGTCTGGACCGTGCGCTGGTCCATCAGCCAATGTGCCACCCGGCATCTCCGTTTCTTGTCTTGATCCTCCCCGAACGCGATCGGGGAAGGGCGGCCGCGCAGCGGCGGTGAAGGGGCAGGCTCACGTCGCGCCGAGGCGAGGACCCTATTCTTCCCTCAGCGCCGCCCTGACCGCGCGCGCCACCTGCCGACCGGACCGTGAGAGCGCTTCCGGCGCTGCCACGCCGTTTCCGGCATTCACCGTGATCGCTACCCGGACGTTCCGCGCGCCGCCTCCGCTGTCCCCGTTCGGCACCACTCGCCCCGTGGCAGTCGGCACGAACAGCTCCGGGCCCTGTTCCCCCACGCGATAGGCACGGCCGGGTGCCACTGGCCCACCAGTCGCCCGCCCCGGCAATCCTGCCAGCCCGATCAGCAGGCCACCGATGCCGCCCCCGACGCCGACTCCCCGCCCCCCCGTTTCCCGACTGCCGCCACCCAGGATCGCGCCGATCCCGGCCTTCAGCGCCGCCGCCGCGATCTCGTCCATCACCCGGAGCGCCGACGCCTTCAGGTCATCGAACCCCAGCTTTCCGGTCCTTACCGCCCGCAGCAGCGCGCCCTCGATCGCGCGGCCGCCACGACCCGCGCCCGCCTCCAGCGCACCTTCCAGCGCATCGCGCATCCCCGCCACCTCGCGTGCGAAACCTTCGCGATCGGCGCGCACCCGCACCATCATCTCGTTCAGATCATCCATCGGGAAACCTTTCCCTCATCGCCGCGACCACCCCCGCGTCCGGCGGCGCCGCGTCCTCCGGCGCTCCCGCTATCGCGCGAACCACCGTCAGCAGCTCCGCCGGCGTGGCCCGCCAGAATGCATCCGGGCTCCACCCCAGCACCGCCCCCGCGAACCCAGCCAGCCGTTCGGCACGGCCTGCAAACCCTTCCTTGTGCCCCTGCTCAGGAGGGGACCACGCATGGCCCTCCGTCTCTGCGGAGACACAAGGAAAAACGGCCTCCTCTGCGGGCATCACTGCCCCGCCAACACCTGCGTCAGGAGCCGCCGCAGCACGGGAGCAGCCGCTGCCAGCCCGCCGGCTGCCATCGCCTCTCCCAGCCCCTCGCGCGTCAGCCCTTCCGGCCGGTCGGCGATGCAGTGCCAGAAGAGCGAAGCCGTCTCCTTCAGCGTCAGCCCGCCGTCCGCCGCCCGCTCCACCAGCGCGAACAGCGGGCCCAGCTCCTCCTCCGCCGCCACCAGGGCCGCGAAGCTTGGCCTGAGCCTGAGTTCGCACCCGGCCGCTCGCAGCGATGCCTCTCCGCGCACGGGGTTCGCCATCCCGTTCATGCCGACACCACCTGGCCGGAGCTTTCCAGCGTCAGCGCGTAGGCGCGCTCGCCGTTGAAGTCGCCGGAGTAATCCAGCCGCGTCACCAGGAAGCGACCCATCAGGCTCTCGCCACCTTCGAAGGTCATACGGTAATCGTCCAGCACGCCCGACAGTGCGGATGCCCGCACCCGCGCCTCGGCCGCCGACCCGGTGAACACGCCCGACCCGGACACGCTCACCGACCGCACGCCCGCGCCGGACAGCAGCTGCCGCCAGCCGCCCGAGTCCTTGTGCGTCACAACCACCGCCTCGCCGTTCACCGAAACCTGCGTGGCGCGCATCCCCGCCACCGTCGCGAATGCCGGCACGGGCTGGCCGTCTCCCACCTTCAGCAGGAACGCCGATCCCTTTTCAACCGCCATGCTCCCCTCCCTTACCCATCCGTTCGAAACAGTTTCACCGCGAACTCGCTGGTCCAGCGCCAGCGATCCCCGCCGCTCGCGCGCACCAGCCGGCTTCGCACGAGCCGGCAGCGCGGCAACCGCCATCCACCGCCGATCTCGCCGCCCATGTCGCCCAGCGCGTCCTCCGCCGCCTGCCCCAGCACGCGCAATCGCACCGGCCGCTCGCCCGCATCGTGCAGGACAAGCACCAGCCGACCCTCGAAGGCCCGAAGGCCCGCCGCGCCCCAGAGAGCCAGTTCCGGCTCCTCCAGCACCGCATGGGGCAGGCTGGCGCGCACGGGCGGCGCGTCGAACACAGTCAGGCCGGTCACGGCTTGCAGCCGCGCCAGGGCCGCCATTTTCAGGCGTTCCCGGGCGCTCATGCCCGCCGCTCCATCAACCGGATTTGCCGATAGGGTCGCCAGAGCGCGGCTACGGCCGCGGGCGGCGCCGCGCCCCCGCGCTCGGCCAACAGGTGCGCGGCCAGCATCGCTATGCCCTGCCGCACTCCTGCCGGCAGCCCGTCCCACGATGCCGCCAAGCCCGCATGACAGGTGACCGTCGCGGCGCCCGGGCCGCTCACGCGCACCCATCCCCGCCCGTCCGCGTCCACGTCCGCCGCCCAGGCGTCCGGCGATAGCGCACCGTTGGTGCCGCGTGCCTCGGTGATCGCCGCCACAGGCATGGCCAACAGCATCCGCCACCCGCCCGTCGCGGCCACCCGTTCCTCCAGGTCCCGCGCGATCAGCCGCACGCCCAGGAACGCCTCCGCTACCTCCAGTGCGGCACTTGCCACGTCCAGCCACACCGCATCGCCATCGACGCCCTGTTCGGCCCGCGCATGGGCGCGCGCCGCCGCTGCGGCTGCCGCCAGGACAGTCGCCGGTATCTCCCCCGCCATCTTGCCTCCCTTCAGACCATCTCGGTCCGGCGCAGCCAGGCGCGATCAAGCGGCATGGGCACCACGGCCCGCCCGCCAGACACGACCACGCCCACGTCCTGCGTGCTTCCATCGTCGAAGCGGTGCCGGACGGTGGCCGCGCCATCGGCCGTTCCCTGTCCACCCCAGTCCAGTTCCAGCCGGTCGGCCGCTCGCGCACCCTGAGCGGTGCCACTCGCGACATAGCTCGTGGCGCCGGCGCCCGTTTCCACCATCGCGCCCCACAGGAAGATGCCGCCCGCTCCCGTTGCCGGGTAGCTCTCCGACCCTGAGGCATCGGAAATCAGCAGCCCCGCCTCAAGGCTCGCCGCATCCGCCACGCCCCAGGCGGAGATGCGGAACCATCCGCCCGGAAGCGGCGCGATAGAGGCCCTCCCGCCGAGCCCGGTCACGGTCCCCGCCGCCAGGTCAAAGGCCGCATGGGCGACCGTGCCCGCGCTCCGCAGCCGAAGCACGCCGCGGCTCCGTCCACTCGCCCGCGAGAACGCCGACAACGTCACGGTCTGCCCGCTGGATACGGCAACCGTCTGGAGCACGCCGTGCGGCCCTGCGCCGCTCAGTTCCACCACCAGGTCGCACGCGCTGCCATGAGGGCCCGTGCCCGATCCTGCCGCCACCGCCGCCTGCGAGCTTGTCCAGGGCGCCGTGCCCAGCGCCTGCGACTGGAGCAGCCGGTTCGTCGCCGCCGCTTCCACCATCAAACCGCGCAGGCTCCCGCCCGGCTGGTGGTCGAACCGGGCCGCGTCCATCGGCACCGATGCCAGCCGCCCGTCCGCTCCCAGCGTCCACGCCGCCGATGCCCGCGTCAGCAACGCGCCAGCGGGCATCGCTCCCCCCGAAAAATCGAACGGTGCCGCTGACGCTGTTGGCGTGGGCGTGGGCGCGGGCGTGGGCGTGGGCGTGGGCGTGGGTGTCGGTGCTGGCGTCGGAGCAGGTGTTCCGGCCTCCCCGCCTCTTCCGTGCCTCAGGGCAAGCCCCGGGCCCAGCCAGAAGCTTCCCATCAGAACAGCGCCACGATGTCGGCGGCAGTTGTGCCCGTGGCCCGCAAGAACTGCGCCCGGAACGGCACCACGCTGCCCGAGGCAACGTTCTTCAGCACCACGTCACCGCTTCCGCCGCTGCCCCGTAGCGTCAGGTTGCCTCCCGTGCCCACCCATAGCGCCTTGGGCAGGTCCGCCAGCGGATTGGTGTCGTGGGGCACCACCGCCACCCCGCGGGTGGCTGGCGCCGATACTTGATCGGCGACGAACTGGAACTGGTCTGCCATGTCTATTCCTCCTCCTGCATCCATGACGTCGAACGGGGAGGCCGGGCACGGCCCGGCCCCCGCCGGCCGTCAGTTGACCTGGAACCGCATCACCTTGATCGCTTCGGAGTTGGTCACGGCACCGCCCACGCGCTTGGTGGCGTAGAAACTGACAAAGGGCTTGTTGCTGTACGGATCCCGCAGGATCGCGGTCTCGCTGCGCTCGGCGATGACATAGCCCAGCTTGAAGTTGCCGAATGCGATCGCCGCGGCCCCTGCGGCGATGTCGGGCATGTCCTCCGCTTCCAGCACCGGATACCCTAGCAGCGTCGCCGGCTGGCCTGCCGCCAGGCTCGGCTGCCACACAAAACCACCGTCGCTGGTCTTGAACTTGCGGATGCGCGCCATGGTGGCCGCGTTCATCACAAAGCTCGCGCCCTGCCGATAGGGCGAGCGGAGCGACTGCACGAGGTCGATCAGCCGTTCCTGCGGACTGGCCCCGAAATCGCCGGCCGCGCCGCTGGCGACGTGCTGGATCGTCCCGAACGCTCGCGCGCCGTCCGCCGCGGCGGCGATCGGATAGGTCAAGAACCCCTTTGGCCGCGCCACGCCGTTGCCGGTAATGAATGCCGCGCCTTCCGCCTTGGCGAACTCGGCCGCGATCTCGCCAGCCAGCCACTGCTCCACGTCGAACGCCGCGTCGTCCAGCATCGCCTGGGATGCCGACGGATTCGCATAGAGTTCGCCCATGGGCGGAGCGATCTCCTGGAACACCGGCGTCGCCGTTTCCAGTCGTGCGGCCGTTTCGGCCGCCCAGCCGGACGGCGTGCCGCCCGTGGTCACCAGCTTGCGATATCCCGCGGTGCCCACCCGTACTACGTTTGCCAGCTGCCGGATGGGCGAGGCGGCCTTGACCAGCGCGTCGATCTCCGCGTCGATCTCGCGGGGCACGGCAAAGCCGCCGCTGTCGCCAGTGACACCCGCGAACGCCTTCAGCTCCAGCGTCGTGCCCTGCCGCACATAGCCCTCGAACCCGCTCGCTCGCTCCACGGCACCCTCAAGCACCGGACGCGCAATCACCACTGCCTCGGTCATTCCCCACTTCCTCCGTTGAAAACCTGATTGATCCTGGCGAGCGGCTGCATCGGCACCGCCACCAGGCTCACCTCCGCCAGCGCCACGCGCGTCAGTTCCCGGCGGGCGCCCTGCCGGACGGCGAGCGGCCGGTACCCGACCGACAAGCCCGCAACGGCACCGCCCTGCACCAGCGTCGCGGCGCTCGCGTCATGGATCACACCGTCCACGCGCAGGCCGCGATCGTCCTCGCTGACCGCCGCCTCGCCCACCGCGGCTCCGCGATGCTGCCAAAGGAGCGGAACCAGCCGCCGCTCCCCGAACGCGCCCTTCCGGAACACGTCGCCGGCCCGGTCCGCCCGGTCCCAAATCGCGGCATAGCCGCCGAACCGCACCGTCACTTGAGCCATCCGTCCAGGCCCAGCTTCAACGCCAGCCCGGCCAGCAGCAGCGCCGCCGCACCCCGCGTCACCCAGCCGATCGCGGCCTTCCACGCGGATCGTTTGGCGTCGCGCCATGCCGCCAACAGTTCCCGAAGCTCGCGCACGTCGCCGCCCGCTCCCGCGTCCGACAGGCCGATCCGGGCCATGGCGCGCGTCGCGCCCAGGTCACCCGCCTCCTCCGCGATGGCGCGCAGCGTCACCAAGTCAGCGCCCCGTTCCGCTCCCTGCCGCATCAACTGCGCCAGAACGTCGCCGCTTCCCCACTGCGCGCTCATGCGAGCCCCCGGGGCCGGATCGCTTCGCGCTTCTCCTCGGGGCTCAGCCAGTTCGCGGCCGCCACCGATCGCCAGAGCCGCTCGCGATCCTCGGCCAATGCCGGCACGCGATCCAGGTCTATCACCAGCTTGGCTTCCGGGAACCAGCCGCGAAGCCCGTCCGCTATCCCGCCAAGAACCGCACCCGCCAGCGGCTGCACAGTCAGCCGCCACAAGGCCCGGTTGGCTTCCCGGTAGTTGGCGTGGGTGGAGTCGCCCGGCAGTCCCAGCAGCATCGGCGGCACGCCGAACGCCAGCGCGATCTCGCGCGCGGCCGCCGCCTTTGTGCCCGCGAAATCCATCTCGGCCGGGGACAGCGACAAGGCCTGCCACTTCAGCCCGCCCTCCAGCAGCATCGGGCGGCCGGCGTTGGCGGCACCCTGGAAACCGGCTTCCATCTCCTCCTTCAGCCGCCGGAACTGTTCCGGCGACAGCGTCCCGCCATCGCCGGGGTCATAGACCAACGCACCCGACGGCCGCGCCGCATTGTCCAGAAGCGCCTTGTGCCAACGCGTCGCCGCATTGTGGATCGCAACGGCACCGGCGGCCGCCCCCAGACAGCCGGTGCCGTAATGGTCGTCCACCGGGCTGAACCCGCGCAGGTGTACGAGGTCGGGCCGCTCCGGATCGGCCGACAGCCGCTGCACGCCCGCGCCCACCTGGTATCGCCACGCCGCCGGCCATCCCGCCGCATCCAGCTCCACGCGCACCCGCTCGGGCCGCAACGGCATCAGCTCCGCGACGTCACCCTGTTCGTCCCGCAGCACGGCCAGGTAGGCATTGCCGTGCAGCAGCATCTGCGCCGCCGCCGTTTCCAGCACGCTTCCGGCGGCCCCGCGCCGCGTGACCAGCGACAGCAGCGCCGGGTCGCTCGCCTCGACCGGCACGGACCCGCACGCCTCCGCCACCAGCCGGACGGCGCGCTGCGCCACCGCGTTGCGGCAATAGGCATCGCGCACCTGCGCCTCGTAATTCTCCGCCCACTGACCCAGCGGGCCGCCGCCCACGGGGCTCAGCGCAGACCGCCCCAGCACCGGACGCGCACCCTCGCGCCCGGTCCTTCGACCGAACCAACCCATCCGCTTTCTCCTGTTTAGTCCTCGCCCGCAGCGGAGGATAAAGTCAGTCCCCGATCATCCGCCGCCAGGGGGAGGTCGCACGCGACTGCGTGACGGAGGAGGCTGACCGCTCGGACGCTCGGGTTTCCGCCCCCTTCACCGCTTCCTCGTCCCCCCTCCCCTTTGCGGAAAAGGATCACCCCAGCACCCGGACCGACGCCTCTCCCCGCTGTCCCAGCATCAGCTCCGACAGCGCCCAGACGCACGCGTCCGCCCTGTCCGGCGACCGCCCAGGCCCGGCATAGCTGCCGCCGACCACAAGGCCGCAGAGCTCGTCCTCTAGGTCCGGCATCGCCCCCACGTGCCGGACCCGCCCCTGTTCATAGAGGAGCGCCACCGGCTCCGCCCGTGCGCCCTTGCCCAGTATGGCGCGCACCCGCGACACCACCAGCCCGGCGTCGGCGGCGGCCAGCACGCTTGCGACCATGCGGCCGCCCTGGTTCACCTCCGCCACCACCCGGTCGGCACCGTGCCGCGCCGCGCAGGCCGCCACCGCCTGCGCCCAGCCTTCCGGCGACAAGCCACGCACGCTGGCGTCCTCCAGCACATAGCCCTTGCCGTCGCGGCCCAGCCCCGCCGCCACGATGCCGCAAGCGTCCCCTTCCCCGTCGCGATCGGTGCCGGCCGGCGGGTCCACGCCCACCACCACGCGCCGCATCTCGGGCACCGCATCCACGCGGCAGTGTTCGATCCGGTCGCGTGTCCAGAGCGCACCCGCCAGATCCTCCAGAAGCTCGCCTTCCAGTTCCTGCCGTCCCAGCCGGGTGCCGCCATATTGCGCTTCCACCGCTGCCACGAAGGCGGGCGGCAAGTGCATGTTCGCCCGCGTCCGCCCCACCGTCTGGACGCAGTCCGCCATGGTCGTCAGCCGGCGGACGAGCATGGTCGGCCGGGGCGTCGTGGTCACCACGATCCGCGGCGCGTCTCCGATCCTCAGCCCCATGGCCAGATTGTCCCAGGCGGCGATCCCGGACACGCCTCGCCACTTGCCCAGTTCGTCGCACCAGGCCGCGGAATGTTCGGGTCCGCGCAACGCTTCGGGTGTTTCCGCCGAATACAGCGTCATCACCGCCCCGTTCGCAAAGCGCACCTCGCCGCTGGTCGGCCGCCATTGCGGGCGCTCGCCGCCCGCTCGCGCCACTGCCAGCACGCCGCTCGGCCCCTCCACCATCACCGCGCGCCCGTCTGCCACCGTGTGACCGACCAGCGCGACCCGGGCGTTTGCGCAGGCACGCGCCATCGCCACTGCCCACTCGGCACCTGCCCGCGTCTTGCCGAAGCCGCGGCCTGCCCGGATCAGCCACACGCGCCAGTCGCCTGGAGGTGCCACCTGCCCGTCATGCGCCCAGCCCGTCCAGTCGCGCATCATGGCGACGCGCTCGGCCGGCGGAAGCGCCTCGAGTTGCACCTTCATCTCCCCATGCGGCAATCGCGACAGGCCACGCACCGCCAATGCCCGCATCTCGTTCGTCAGCGCGGCACCGGGCTTCGCACGCCGCGTCACGATCGCCCCCCGCCAGACGCCGCCGCTTCCACGATCCGGCGGTTATCCGCCGCCTCCCGCTCCGCGGCGTCTCGGCTCCCCGCCAGCCGCTCGCCCAAAGCTACCAGCCGCTGGAACAGCGCCGCATCCAGTTCCTCCTGCGTCGCCGCCGGTGAACAGGTCGCACGATCCTGTCGCGTGCGCGCCCGCCGCAGCGCCAGCAGCTTGAGCGCCAGCGCCGTGTCGAAGCCGTCCGCATCCTCATCGGCAGGCATCTCCATACCCGCCTTCCCCGGGCCGCCGGCGGCGGGTACCTGTCGCAGGGACCTGGCGACCAGTTCCTCCTCCAGACGCTGTCGCCCGGCATCGAACGCCTGTTCCCATTGTTGCGCGAACGCGGGTTCGCGCGCCCGCAGCCGGCGTGCGCTGCTGTCGGTCTGCTCCACGATCGCCGCCGACCGCCGCACGTCGCACGTCAACGCCAACTCTTCCAGGAACCGGCGGCGCCGTGTCTTTGACCAGCGCACGCGCCGCTTGCTCTGCTTGCGGTCCTCTGCCGCTGTGCTGTTCAGCCGCGATCCTTCGCGCTCCTCTCGCCCCGCCCCGCTCATGCCCGTTCCCCCCGAACCCCTGTCGTGCCTTGCACCCGACTCGCACTTCCTGAGTGTTCCTGTTTTGTACCTAAACAGCGCGACGCTGTCAAACGAAAATAACCTTTTTGGTTCGTGAATGGCAGTGTCTCGCAACCCGTCAGCATCCCGCCTAGAGGACCGCTTTCCCTTTCTGCTTGGAAACACCGTCGACGATGCCGCGCCTCCCCATTTCCGCACTGATGCTCCTGGCCGCCGCGGCGCCTGCTCCGGACCCGGTGTCGCCGAAGGCATTGTCGGCGGACGTGAAGGTTCTTGCCGGCGACGATTTCGAAGGCCGCGCCCCCGGCACCGCCGGCGAGACGAAGACGATCGCTTGGCTGATCGCGCAGTTCATGGCGGCGGGTCTCCAGCCGGGCGGACCGAACGGCAGCTGGACCCAGGCCGTGCCTCTGGTCCGCACGCAGGTCGGCGCCGGAACCGTCCGCGCCAACGACGTCGCGTGGACGCAGGGCAAGGAGGTCTATCTCTCCACCGTGCGCCCGATTGATCGCGCACGGATCGCGGGCGCGCCGCTCGTCTTTGTCGGCTATGGCGTCCATGCGCCCGAGCGCGGCTGGGACGACTTCAAGGGCGCCGACCTTCGCGGCAAGGTAGCGGTGTTCCTGGTCAACGATCCGGACTTCGAGGCCACGGCCGGTGACGACGCCAAGGGCCGCTTCGGCGACCGCCGCATGACCTATTACGGTCGCTGGACCTACAAGTTCGAGGAAGCCGCGCGACGGGGCGCCGTGGCGGCGCTGATCGTCCACGACACGGCCGGTGCCGGCTATGGCTGGGCAACGGTGAACGCGCCGGCAGGCGAGAATTACGACGTGGCACGCCCGCCCGCGTCGCGCGTGATGCTGCAGGGCTGGATAGAGGGCAGTGCCGCGGCTCGGCTGTTCGCGGCGGCGGGGCTTGATCTGACCCGGCAGCGCGCGGCCGCCCGCCGCTCGGACTTCCGGCCGGTGACGCTGGGGGGCGCTGGCTTCTCTGCAGACATCCCTGTCACCTTCACGCGCGCCGAGAGCCGCAACGTGCTGGCCCGACTGCTGGGCCGCACGCGCCCGGGTGAGGTGGTGATGTACGGCGCGCACTGGGACGCGTACGGCGTTGGCGCGCCGGACGCGCAGGGACGCCGCATCCGTCCCGGTGCCAATGACGATGCGTTGGGCGTTGCCGGCGTGCTCGCCATTGCCCGTGCCGCTGCGGCGGCCGGTCCCGCCGACCGGACCCAGGTCTTCGCGTTGTGGACGGGCGAGGAGCGCGGGCTGCTGGGGTCGGAAACCTATGCCGCCGACCCCGTCTACCCGGCCGCCAGGACAGTCGCGAACCTGACGCTGGACATTCTTCAGACGGCGGGGCCCGCGCGGGACGTGCTCCTGGTGGGCGCCGGGCAGAACACGCTGGAGAACGCGCTGGAGGACGCCGCCAAGGCTCAGGGGCGGACGGTGACGCCGGAGGCGCTGCCCGAGCGCGGGCTGTTCTACCGCGCCGACCACTTCTCGCTGGCGCGGCGCGGCGTGCCGACGCTGCTGCTGATGGCGATCAGCGGGGCGCCCGACCTGGTGCACGGCGGGCGCGGGGCGGGCCAGGCCTGGCTCGACGGCTATATGCGCTGCTACCACCAGACGTGCGACGCTTGGTCGGCGGACTGGGACCTGCGCGGCGCGGCGGCGGACGTGGACCTGCTGCGCCGGATCGGGTTCGACCTGGCGAACGGAACGGCTTGGCCTGAATGGCGCGCGGGCTCGGAATTCCGAGCCGTGCGGGCGCAAACCGGCGGGCAGCGGCGGCCATAGACAAGGAAGAACAACCATGGACTTCGACCAGTTGCTTGTCCGCTTCTTCGGAACGGCCGATATCGCCGACCTGCCGCCGGAACGGCTCGCCGCCGGCCTGGACCGGCTGCGCCTCCAGTTCGGCCTGGAGCGCGACGGCGGGCGCCGGTTCGCGCTCTGGTGCCTGGCCTATATGCTTGGCGGCGCGCCGGACCTGGACACCGCCTTCGAGAACGAGGACGACCGGGAGGCGGCGCGCGACTTCATGGACAGCGTCGACCGCGAGATAGAGGCGGACGATTGATGTCGCGCTGCATCGGTGCCACGCGACGCCATGCCGCCGCATAGCCGTACCATGATCGCCGCCGCCGCCCACGCGCTCGTCACGGGGCGAAAGGTGGCCGGCCTTTACGACCACGCCGCCGGCCGCCACCTGCGCGTCGCGGCGGAGGCAAGGGGTCGGCACCTTCAGGGCTATGACGGCGACCGGGACGCGCGGTTCGGCGGAACCCTGCCCGAACTGCACGACATGGGCACCAAGACGGCGGTGCACATGGTGGTCGAGGGCTCGGAGACCCGGGGCTATGACCGCGGCTCGTGCGGCCATTTCACCGCGCGCGTGACCGAGGGGCTCGTGCAGCTCTACGATCACGATCTGGGCACTTGGTTCGCGTTCGACGTTCAGGTCGCCTGACGCGCGCCGCGGCACGGCTCGCATAGGACGGCGGCCTACCCATATCCGGCCCATCGGCAACGCCGGAGAGGATGCATGGCAGGTGGATGGACGCGCGACAGGGCGGTGCAGGATCAGATCGATGACACGGTGGCGGACGCGGTGCTCGCCGCCCGCGCCAGCATGCCGAACGGAGAGAGCGAGCCGTTCTGCGCGATCTGCGGCGACGACATTCCGGAGGGCCGGCGCCGCGCCGTTCCCGGCGTGCGCACCTGCGTGACGTGCCAGGGCGAGCGGGATCGGCCGCTGGCGTCCGCATTCAACCGGCGTGGCAGCAAGGACAGCCAGCTGCGGTGACCCGGGCGACACGGGACGATCCCGAACCCGACTTCGTCGTGATCGACGTCGAGACGGCCTGCTCCCGGGTGAGCAGCATCTGCCAGGTCGGCATTGTCGGCTTTCGGGACGGTCGGGAGGTGTTCGCCTGGGAAACCCTGCTCGACCCGTGCGACGAGTTCCACGCGGGCAATATCCGCATCCACGGCATCACGGCCCGCCACGTCGCGGGACAACCGACCTTTGCCCGTGCCCACGCCACGATCGACGGCCATCTGGCCGGCCGGATCACCGTCGCGCACTCGCTCTTTGACAAGCAGGCGCTCGGCGCGGCGTGCCGCGTCCACGACCGGCCGGGAATAGAGACGCGCTGGCTCGACAGCGTTCGCGTGGCACGGCGTGCCTGGCCCGACCTCGAAAACCATCGCCTGGGCGGCCTTGCCCGCTACCTCGGCGTGCCGCATCGCCATCACGACGCCCTCAGCGATGCGCGCGCCGCCGGCTGGGTGATCGTCCGCGCGATCGAGCATACCGGCCTGTCGCTGGCCGACTGGATGGCACCGCCGCGCCGGCCCGGCCCGGCACCGAAGGCCGCGGCCGACGGGCCGTTCGCGGGCGAGCGGATCGCGATCCTGGGCCAGCCGCGCGACGGTCCGCTCGCGCACGCGCTGGCCGCGCGTGGCGGCACGATCCACGCGTCCGTCGGGCTGACGACCACGATGCTGGTCGTCGCGGCGGACGAGCCTTTCGGGCGCTCCGTGCAGGCGAGCACCGCTTATCGTCGCGCGCTCAAGGCCGCAGCGGCTGGACGCGGGCTCCGGATCATGCCCGCCTCGGTCCTGGGGCTGACGCGGTAACGGGCAGCATGGACCGCCCGAACCTACCGCCGGTTTGCGCCGACCCCACCGGCGCGGCGCGGACCGAAATTGAGGGCCAGGAACACCAGCCCCGCCCCGAACATCGCCGCGCCCGACCACAGCACCGGGCCGAACGCCCAGCCCCGCGCCGCCACCGCGGCGGCCAGCGCCAGCGCCAGCGCGCACCAGGCCGCGCCGCGCCAGCGCCGCCGGACGCCCGCACCCGGCCGGCGGCCGGTCAGTCGGTGATGGTGCTCGTCGGTCGCGAAGCCGAAGCAGGCGAACGCCGCCACGCAAAGGAGCAGGCTGGCCCAGCTCACGCCGCCGCCTCCTGCATCGCGGCGATGGGGATCGCGGACGCCCGCGCCCGCCGGCCGGCCCGCACCGGCGGACGATAACACGCCACCCGCCGCGCCAGCCACAGATAGCCGCCCGCGAACGCCAGCACCGTGGCGTCCACGCCCAGCGGCAGAAGGTCACCAGCCGCCAGCGACGTCGCCGCGTTCCATCGCGTGGCCAGCAGGTTGTAGGCGGGCAGGAGGGCCAGCAGCGTACCGGTGGCGCCGAAAAGCCATACCCATGCCGTGGCGGGACGCCGGGCCAGCGCCAGCAGCGCCGCGACGCCCCAGGCAATGAACAGGGCGTGCACCTCCCATCGCGACCGGCCCGGCATCACCACCGGCAGCAGCCGGTTGGCCCAGAACAGCACGGCTACGCCCAGCGGAAAGCCGCCGATCACCGCCACGTTCAGCCGCTCCACCACGTGGAAGCCCAGATGGGGCCGCGCGGGATCGGCCAGCTTATCGCGCCGCTTCACCGTCCACAGCACCAGCCCGCTCGCCACCATCAGCGTGCCCGCAACCCCGCACAGGAAGTAGAGCCAGCGAAGGGCGAGGTCGGCGAAGCGCCCGGCGTGCAGCCCGATCATCACGCCCGCCGTGGCCGCTGCTCCGCCAGGCGCGGGCGAGCGCCATACGGGCACGCCCGTGGTACCGTCATAGGTGATGGACGGCGCGCGCGTGTTGAGGAGCGAGGCGGGGGTCCGGTACATCGTGACTTGCGCAGCCGCGTCGCCTGGCTGGCTCACGTCGATCGTTCCCACCGGCCCGCCTAACCGCGCCTCCGCGTCGCGGACCATGGTCGCCAGCGGCTTCAGCGGCACGGGTCGCCCGGTCCGCTCCACCACCGGCGCTTGGGGAAAGAGGTCGGCGAACATCCGCGTCTCGTCGGCATAGTTGGCGACCGTGGCCCATGGCATCAGCAGCGCCATCAGCGTCACCACGCCGGTATAGGTTATCATCAGGTGGAACGGCAGCGCCAGAACCGCGGTGGCGTTGTGCCCGTCCAGCCACGACCTCTGCCCCTTGGCCCGGCGAAGCGTGAAGAAGTCGCGGAATATCTTCTTGTGCGTCACGATTCCCGTCAGGATCGCGACCAGCATCGTCACGCCCGCCACCCCCACCAACCAGCGCGACCAGATCACCGGCAGGTAGTAGAGGTCGAAGTGGAAGCGGTAGAAGAACTCGCCGCCGCGCGTGTCGCGCACCTGGCTGGGCAGGCCGTCCGCGCCGATCAGCGCCTGGTTGTCGCGCCGCCCGCGCCCGCCGCCGCGGCGCCCGCGAACCTCGCCGGGCTTGGGCTGGGGTTGCCAGCTCACCTGTGCGCCGGGCATCTGCGCACTCGGCATGGCGATCAGCCAGCCCTTGGCCCCTGGCGCCTTGCTGCTCAGGAGCCTTTGCGCGCCGTTCAGCACGCGCATCGGCTGCTCCACCCGGGCAAGCTCGGGCCTCATGTAGCGGTTCAGCGCTTCGCGCCAGAAGGCCACCGTGCCCGTCAGGAACACCAGGAACAGCACCCAGCCGAGCAGCAGACCCGACCAGGTGTGTAGCGTCGATTGCGACTGGCGGATGCCCCGGCTCATGCCCGCCCACCCGTGGCGATCGACCACCAGGTGATCCCACCGGCCGCCGCGCCGGCGACGCCCAGCACCCACATGGCCCGCCAGCCGCTCCGCGCGCCATAGGCGTACATGGGCGCCAGCGCACACAGCAGCAGCGCCACCAGCGTGCCGGTCACCGTCGCCTCCGACCGCACCATGGGCAGCGTGCGCGCCAGCGCCGCCGCCCACAGGCTCGCCACCGCATAGCCCAGCGGCACCGCGGCGACGAAGCGCAACGTGTTGTCGCTGCGCCGCCGCCACCGCACGGCCCGCTCCGTCGCCCGCGCGATCATGGGTAAGCGTACCGCACGGTCGCGAAGACGGTTCGCGGCGAACCGTAATAATTGCCGCGCCCCGCCGACGAGATGCGCGCGTAGTAGGTCTTGTCGAGCAGGTTCGCGGCGTTGACCGAGAAGGAAAGCTGCTGGTTGAGGCGGTATCCTGCGCGAAGGTCCACCAGCGCGTAGCCCGGCTGGCGCACCACGGTGGAAACGGACTGCCCGTTCGGCGTGGCGGCGGTCACGGGCACGACGATGGACGGGTTGCCGCCCGACGTCTCGCTGAACCAGGTCACGCTGCCGCCCAGGCTGGCACCCGCCAGCGGGCCCGACGGCACCTCGTAGTTGGTGAACGCCTTTACCATGTGCTTGGGAATGATCGGCGTCAGCGACAGGCCCTCATATTGGGGCTGCACGTCCTCCAGATACTTGGTGCGGGTGTAGGTATAGCCACCGTTGACGCGCCAGCCGGGCAGGATCTGGCCCGTGATCTCCGCCTCGATGCCGCGTGCGCGCACCTTGCCGGCCTGTAGGTAGATGGTGGTGTCCTCGGGCGGACTGATGAGGCGGTTGGTCTGCTCGATCTGATAGACCGCGGCGGACAGCAGCAGCCGATCGTCCATCAACGCCAGCTTGGAACCGACCTCGTACTGGCTGCCGATCAGCGGCTGCACCTCGCCACCGCCCGCGCGCACGCGGTTGGCAGGCGCGCCCTGCGGCGTGAAGCTGTCGGCGTAGCTGGCATAGAGGTTGAGGTCGCCCGTCACGTCCCACACCACGCCGGCGTACGGCGTGAAGCGGTTGTCGACGCCCAGCGGCCGTCCGCGCGCGGCCGCCGGCAGCAGCGTGTCCACCGTCTGCTCCCACCAGGTCAGCCGCCCGCCCCCAATCAGCGTCAGCCCGTCCACTGGCTTGAGCCTGATCTGCCCATAGGTGCCGTACTGCTCGATCAGCGTGTTGCTCCCACCATAGGCTTGGATCACGCAGTTGGCGGGTGCCGGTACGACCGGCGTGGTCCGATCGGGGCAGACCGCGCCCGTTCCCTGCACCGGGTAATAGGGAAGCGGACCGTAAGGGTCGAGCGGCGGCTCGGCCGGCGACACCGGGTTGAACACGTCGACGCGTGCGTAGCCGCTCAGCCGGGTGAAGTAGCTGTCATAGTCCTGCGCCTGATAGTCGGCGCCCAGGATCAGCGTCTGCTCCTGCCCGAACAGGGGAAAGCTGCCGACACCGTTGAAGTCGAACGACCGCGTCTTGGCAAAGCTGTCGCCGCGATACGCGATCTGGGTGGAAAGTCCGCGATTGGCGGCGGTGACCGCGGCGCTGCCGACGTAGCTGTAGACGTCGATCCGGTCCACGTCGGTGAACAGGCCGGTGGCGCGCAGCGTCCAGCGGTCGCTGACGCGGTGCGCGATCTCGGCGAAGCCGGTCCAGGTCTCGCTCTCGAACCGGTTCCAGTCGGCGCCCAGATAGGTGGAACGCCGCACGTCGAGCAGCCGCCCCTCGCTGCCGTCCGTGCCGCCCGCATAGCCCGGCAGGCCGGACTGGATGGAGGGCCGGAACCGATCATAGGAGCCACCGAACGTCAGGGTGGTGCGGTCGCCGATCTCCACGCTGCCCACCGCGAAGCCGTTGACGCGGTTCCGATGCGCGAAGTCGAAGAACTGGTCCTGGTCCTGCGCCATCACGCCCGCGCGAAAGCCTACCCGGTCGCCGAGCGGCACGGACACGTCGAGTTCGAGGCGCAGGTTGTCGTAGCTGCCATAGCCTGCGGACGCCTGCATCCGCGCGGTCTCCAGCGGGCGCTTACGGACCAGGTTGATGCTACCAGACGGGTTGCCGGACCCGCTGAACAGCCCCGCCGGCCCGCGCAGCACCTCGATCCGGTCATAGGCGAACAGGTCGGGCACCACGCCGGGGAAGTTGAACGTCAGCGTCGGCACGCCGTCGACCAGGTAGTTGGTGATCGCGAACCCGCGCGAGAAATAGGCCGGGTCCTCGCTGCCGATGCCGTTCACGGTGATGCCGTTGGTGGCGGTCAGCGCGTCCTCCAGCGTGAATAGGTTCTGCGCCTCGATCTGGTCGCGCTCGACCACGGTGACGGTGTTGGCCACGTCCTTCAGCGGCGTCACCGTCTTGCCGACCTCCCGGCCGTAGCTCTTGCCGATCACCACCACGTCGCTCTCGTCGCGCCCCCCGTCGCCGGACACGGGCACCCGAATTTGATCGGCCGGCTCCCTGCCGACCGCCGTCGGTTCCGCTGCAAGACCGGGCGCGCCCGCCACCAGCACGGCGGTTCCCAGCAATATCCCCCACTTACGCACGCGACTAATCCCCTTTCGCGGCGCGCCTTAGATCGATCATCATTGCGAGTCACTAGCAGTAGCAGGATTTTTCTGCCTCTGCCCGCGATGGCCTTCAACCCGACCCCCGCACCGAGAGCATAGACGCGCTCTGCGGATCACATCCGGTGGCTCACAGCGGCTAGACGCTACCCCCTCGAGACAGCGGCGGGTGCCGCCACGAAGCCTTTCAGATCACCGATGGTGGAGGATAAAGCCGATCCGTACCAGAAGCAGGCTTCCCCCCGCGGATGGCTTGTTCTGCCTCCCGGTAACGGGAAAAATCATCCCGCGATACTTCATGTAAATGTGACCTGCAGGCTTGGACGCGGCTTCGTCGCTCTTCAGACCTCCGATATCACCATTTCCGACCTATCTGCTCCGTTGTCCGCACCCAACACTGCTGATCCCCTTCCGGTACTGGCACACGCACGATGCCATTGGGGGACGCACATGGGGGAAGATCGGGCGCTCGGCCTGATAAACGACATGCTCTGGAACAGCCTTATCGTGGCGGGTCCGGTGCTGTTGGCGACGCTGGGGGTCGGCCTGCTCATCAGCATCTTCCAGGTCACCACCCAGCTTCAGGAAGTGACGCTGAGCTACGTCCCCAAGATCCTGCTCGCCGCCTCTGTGCTGATCGCCACAGGTCCTTGGATGCTGGGCCGGGTGACGAGCTTCGCAACCGGGCTTTACGCCGTTATTCCCGAGATCACGGGTTGAGCGCAGCGTCGTGGAGCTTTCCCGCGAGCCCCTGATCCTGCAGGCAGTCGCGACGCTGCTGGCGACGCTGCGGATCGCACCCACGCTCGCCTTTTCCCAACCCTTCACGCTGGTGCGCGTGCCCGCCACCGTACGCGTACTGCTGGCGGTCGCCCTGTCCGGCTGAATCGTCGCAGCCGGGGCACCGCCGCGGGCGTACGCGCTCCGCGGGCTGGCGCTCGCCGCGGCGGGCGAGCTGCTGCTGGGCATCGGGCTGGCGTTGACCCTTCAGTTCGCGTTCGCCGCGCTGCTGACGGTGGGACGCGCGATCGACATCCAGATCGGCTTCGGTCTGGCCGCGCTGGTCGATCCCACCACGCGTAATACGCTGCCGCTGCTCGGCACCGTGATGGTCTATGGGGCGGCCGCCATCTTCTTCCTGGGCGATGGCCCGCTGGAACTGCTGGCGATCTGGTCCACCTCGTTCGAGCAGGTGCCACTGGGTGCCGCGCTGATGCCCGACCCGGAGCCGCTGCTGGCTGCCATCTCGGGCGCCTTCCTGGTCGCCATGGGGCTCGGCGGCGCGGTAGTGCTGGCGCTGTTCCTTATCGACCTCGCCATCGCCTTCATGTCGCGCACGCTGCCGCAGATGAACGTGCTGGTGCTCGGTTTCCAAGTGAAGACCCTGGCCGCGCTGATGCTGCTGCCTGCCGCGATCGGCCTGTCGGCCGGCCTGTTCCTGAAGCTGCTGCGCATAGCGCTGGACGCCGGGCCACGGATGCTGGCCCGGTGAGCGACGGTGGCGGCGAGCAGAACCGGACGGAGGAGGCGACCCCCTTCAAGCTTCGCCGTGCGCGCGAAAAGGGGCAGGTCGCGCGTGGACTGGACTTGGGCTTCGTGGCCGGACTGGTGGGGCTGGCGGCCTTTGCATCCATTGCAGGCGTGGGCTTGATGGCGCAGCTGTCGCTGGCGATGCGTCGCGCGCTGGTGGTCGGCGTCCGCGAGGCGGCCGATCCGGGCGCAGCCATGGCGCTGGCCGCACGCTCGCTCTGGCCCGTGCTTCAGCCAGTGGTGCTGTTCGGCGGCACGGTGGTCGCGGTCGTGCTGCTGGTGGAGGTGGTACAGCTCCGCGGCCTGATGTTCAGCGCGGCACCGCTCAAGCCCGACTTCAACCGCCTCAATCCTGCGGCCGGGCTGAAGCGGCTCTTCTCGCGCCGGATGCTGATGGAATCGGCCAAGAGCGTGCTCAAGACCGCCGTCTATGCCGTCGTCGCCGTGGTCACGATCCGCGCCAGCCTGCGCGGCGCCACGCAGCGGATCGGCGACGCGTCGCACCTGGCGGACGTGTTGCGGTCGGCGGGGATGCGCCTGTTGCTGGTGTTCGTGCTGGTGGCGATCTTCTTCGCGGCCCTGGACCAGTTGCTCGCGCGACGCGCCTTTGCCCGCCAGATGCGTATGAGCCGGCGCGAGGTGACACGCGAAGTCAAGGACCGGGAAGGTGACGCACGCCTCAAAGGACGGCGCAAGCAGCTCCACGCCTCGCTGGTGGAGCAGGCGAAGGGTGAGGGCAGCGTCCGCGGCGCCGATCTCCTGGTCGTCAACCCGCAGCACGTGGCGGTGGCGCTTTCCTACTACCCGGACAAGGACCGTGCGCCCCGCGTCGTCGCCAAGGGCGCGGAGCACCACGCGCTGCGCCTGCGCCGCGCAGCCGTCCGCTGGAACGTGCCGATCCTCCACCAGCCCGCCCTCGCCCGAGCCCTGTTCGCCGAGGCCGAGCGGGGCCGCCCGATCCCGGCCGCCCACTACAACCCCGTCGCCGAACTCTACCTGAAGCTGGAGGCAGATCGCCGTGCTTGACCGTTTCCTGGCCGGCAACCGCGACGTGTGGCTGGTGGCTGCCATCTTCGCGATCCTGGTGATCCTGTTCGCACCCGTGCCGCCCGCACTGCTCGACCTCGCGATCATCGCCAATTTCGGACTGGCGCTGACGATCCTGCTCCTGACATTCTACGTCGCCAAGCCGGCGGATTTCTCCACCTTTCCCTCGCTGCTGCTGATCGCGACGCTCTATCGCCTGTCGCTCAACGTCGCGGCCACGCGCCTCATCCTGACAGGCGGGAGTGCCGGCGCGGTGATCGGCTCCATCGGCACCTTCGCGGTGCAGGGCAATTTCGTGATCGGCCTGGTCGTCTTCGCGATCCTGGTCGTGGTCCAGTACATCGTCGTCACCGCCGGTGCGCAGCGCGTGTCGGAGGTGGCGGCCCGCTTCACGCTGGATTCCATGCCCGGCCAGCAGATGAGCATCGACGCCGACCTGAACATGGGGCTGATCGACCAGAAGGAGGCCGTGCGCCGCCGCGGCGAGCTGGAGGGGGAGGCGAGCTTCTACGGCGCCATGGACGGCGCATCCAAGTTCGTGAAGGGCGACGCGATCGCGGGCATCATCATCCTGCTCATCGACATCATCGCCGGCTGGATCGTCGGCATCGCACAGATGGGCATGAGCTGGTCGGAGTCGCTTCAGCATTTCACGCTGCTGACGGTGGGCGACGGCATCGCGGCTCAGTTGCCCGCGCTCATCATCTCGGTCGCGACCGGGATTATCGTTACCCGCTCCTCCGCCGACGACCAGCTGAGCGCAGAGGTGATGCGCCAGCTCGCCTCCGTGCCGCGCGTACCGCTGATCGTGACGGGCGTGCTTGCCGCGCTGATGCTGCTGCCCGGAATGCCCAAATGGCCGATCCTGGTGATCGGCGGCCTGTGCTTCTTCGCGTGGCGGCGCGTGCGGGCGAATGGAGCGTCTCCCATCCCCGAAGCGCCGGCAGATGCGGACCCAGCGGGACAAGGCACGCCCGCGCTCGAGATCCTGCTGGGAACCGATCTGGTCGAGCGATGGAAGCCGGAGGAGCCGTTGATCCTTGACCGGATCGACAGCCTTCGGCGCACGCATGAGCGGCGCTTCGGGCTCGCCTTCCCGCCCGTGGCGATCGGCGACGGCACCGCCCTTGCCCCGCGCGACTATGAGATTCGCCTGCTCGGCTCCCGCTTCGCCATGGCCGCGGTGGATCCCGATCGCGTGCTTGCGATCGGCAAGCCCGGCAAGCCGCCCGCGCTCGAAGGCGCCGCGACGACCGAACCTGCCTACGGCCTGCCCGCCATCTGGATCGACCCGGACGCGGAACCCGTGGCGCGCGACGCCGGACTGCGCGTCGCCGATCCGATCACGGTCATGCTTACCCATTTCGGCGAGATCGTGGCAAGCGAGGGCGCAACGCTCATGACGCGTCCCGTGGTGGTGCGCCTGCTGGAAGAGGTGCGCGGCCGCCAGCCCGGCCTGGTGGAGGAACTGGTTCCGACCAGCCTCTCGGTCGCCGACATCCAGCGCATCCTCCAGAACCTGGTCGGCGAGGGCGTGTCGATCGCCAACATCGATCTGTTGCTGGAAAACCTTGCCGACCTGGCGCGCAACCAACGCGACCCGGGCGAACTGACCGAGCTTGTTCGCCAGCGCATCAGCCATTCCATCTGCAATCAGCTTCGCGGCGACCATGCCGACCTGGCTGTTCTCAGCCTCGACCCACGGATCGAGAACCAGATCAGCGCCGGCCTTGGCGCGCCACAGGCGGGTGGCCTGCCGATCGAGCCGGGGCTGGCGGAGCGGCTGATCCGGCGCCTGTCCGCCATGACGGACTCGATGGTGCGTGACGGACGCTCGCCCGTTCTGCTGTGCGGCGGCGAGCTTCGCCGACATCTTCGAACCTTTACCCGGCGCAGCATCCCGTCGCTGGCAATCCTGTCGGTGAACGAAGTACCGACCCGCATAAATCTGCGGTCCTATGATATCGTCCGGCTGGAGACGTGAAATTGGCGACATCGATGACCGACACGCGCGCTGAAGCCGCAAAGCAGCTGGAGGTGCTGCTCGGCTATCTGGAACATGATCCGGCAAACGCCGAATTGCGTACGGACGCGGCGGAAGCCGCTCTGGACGCGGGCGATCCAGGCCGGGCGGCCTCGCTCCTCCAGGGTGTGCTGGCACCGTCCATGCCCCGTGCGACGAACGTCGCGGGACTGGCGGCGCTGCGCCTCGGCCGGTTCGAGGACGCGGCGGCCGCGTTCGGCGCGCTGGCGGCGTCGGGGGGACAAGATCCGGCGGTGCGCTTCAACCTGGCCTGGTGCCGCACGAAGCTGGGCGACCTGGACGGCGCGCTGGCGCTGCTCGACGCGCGGGTCACGGCGCTTCCCCAGGCAGCGATGTTGCAAGTTCAGGTTCTGCACGCGGCAGGCCGGCTGGACGAGGCTGTCGAACGCGCCCGCGCACATCTGGAGGCGCATCCGGATCATGCGGGCCTCAACGCCGCCATCTCCGTACTCGCGGTCGACGTGGAGGACGCGGAGTTGGCTGCGACCACGGCGGCCAAGGCCGGCGACCATCCGGACGCGCTGGCGACGTTGGGCACGCTCGCCTTGGGCGATGATCGCGCGTCAAGCGCGCTCGACTATTTCGACCGGGCGCTCGAGGCCAATCGCCACAGCCCCCGCGCCTGGATCGGGCGGGGGCTGGCCCGGTTGATGACGGGCGCGCAGGACATGGCGCCCAGCGACATCGACCGCGGCGCCGAGCTTTTCGCTACCCATGTCGGCTCCTGGATCGCAGCAGGCTGGGCGCATTACGTGGCAGGCGATCGGCCGGCCGCACGCGCGCGGTTCGAGACGGCGATGGCGCTGGATCCGACCTTTGCCGAGACGCATGGCGGGCTGGCGGTGATCGACATCGCCGACGGCCGTCTGGCGGAGGCGGCGGAGCGGACCAAGGTCGCGCTTCGGCTTGATCGCGAATGTTTCGGCGCCGCGCTTGCCCGATCGCTTCTCACCAGCGCAGGCGGCGATCCCGTCCGCGGCGCCGCCATTCTGGAACGTGCGATGAACACGCCGATCGACAGCGGCGGCCGCACAATCGCTCAATCGCTCGCCCGCATGGGACTGGCCTAACCACCCCGCAGCGCCGCTCCCGCCTGCTCCAGCAAAGCGGCCGTTTCGGGATTGCCTTCCATAAGGTCCAGCACTTCGCGAACGACCTGGTCGAATGCCGGGTCGCCGGCCAGCGCCTCGCCCATCCGATCCGCCAGGAGCCCGCGCACAAGGGCTTGGCGAAAGCTGCGGTCCGGCAGGTCGCGTACGCCGGCCATCGCCTGCAGGCGCGTCTGCGCGTCGAGGATTTCGCTGGATGGATCGCGAACCGTGCGCGCCCGCCGCTCAAGGCGGGCGCGGAGCAGCACCAGAATCTGTTCGGTTGGCCCTATGCGCGTCATTGATACGCTCAGTTCGCTCTGTTCCGAGAGGCAAATTGTCCGAGCAGCAGGCTGGTTGCGGAGGCCGCCTGCTGATCCGAAGACGCCGGCGCGTCGATCTCCTCCACCTTGTCGACGATAAGCTGCATGTCGCGGTTCAACGGAAGGTTCTCCGTATTGGCGGCCATGCCCTTTCGCAGCTCCGCCACTGCCGGCACGAACTCATCGCGGATCAGGTAGGTCAGCCCGCCAACGAAATGGCGCAGGTAATGTCCCGCCGGCAGCATCGCCAGCGGCCCCCAGCTCGACAGCGCGTCCGCCGGCTCGCCAGAGGTAAGCTGGAAGAAGCCCAGCTGGAACCGCGCAATGGCGAGGTCGGGCGCGAGCGAGACCGCTCGCTTCAAGGCTGCCAGCGCTTCGATCGGCCGTCCGATCGACGCCAGAACGGAGCCGCGAAGGAAGTGGAGCCGGGGATCCTCCGGATGGGTCGCCAGCGACTGGTCGATGCGGACCAGGCCGTCATCCTCCTCTGCCGCCAGCGTGCCCACCAGCGCGTTCATTGCGGTTTCGTTCAAAAGTCCCGTCATCACCGGTTTCCTCGGAATTGCCTCAGGCGCTTGGACAACCGGTCAAGCGCGGCGCGATGAAGCTGCGCGACCCGCCCGCGGCTCAGCTGCAGCAGTCCGGCGATCTGCACGAACGCCATGCCGAGCTGATAATGCTGCCGCACCACCGCTCCCTCGTTCTCGGGCAGCCGCGCGACCTCCGCCGCGAGGGCCCGACGTGTCTCGCGCCACACCAACCCCTCATAGGGATCGGGCCGTGTGTCGGCCCCGTCTTCCGGCTCGATCAATCCGGTTCCTTCCAGCATAAGGCCGATCGCCAAGTCCGTTACCAGGTCCGCCAGCGCGGTTACCGGATCCGCCGCCGTCTCCGTGCCGGACAGGAGGCGCAGGCGCTCCTGCTGCAGCCGGCGACGGTGACCGATCTGGGCCTCCAGGTCGCTCATCCTCGCCATGCCGTCCACGATGGCACCGGACATCCGGCGCCGCGCATAGGCGCCGAAGGGCACGCCGCGTAGGGGATCGAACCGATCCAGCGCCTGCAACAATCCCTCGAACGCGAAACCTTCCAGGTCGCCGCCTTCCTGCCGCCACCGCCAACGTCGGTGCCGTGCCACAACCGACCGCGCGAGCGGCGTGTAGCGCTCAAACAGCTGGCGGCGGCTGACGGGATCATCCTCGTACCGCGCTCGCCGCCACAATGCCGCCTCCGCGCGGAACGGATCGGTCAGCAGATCAAGTCCGAGAACGCGTAACGACCTCATCGGAAGCTTCCAAGAACCCCGCGGATGATGAGGCTCCAGCCGTCGATCAGAACGAACATCAGCAGCTTGATGGGGAGCGAGATGGTGGTGGGCGGCACCATCATCATGCCCAGCGCCAGCAGAATGGCGGCGATCACCAGGTCGATCAGCAGAAAGGGAAGCAGGATCACGAAGCCGATCGTGAACGATACGCGCAGCTCGTTCATGATAAAGGCGGGCGCGAGCTTCAGCAGGTCCACCTGTTCGGGCCGATCGGGCAGCGGCGCGCGGGCGATGGCGTAGACGGCTTCGATGTCCGCGTCGCGCGTCTGCGCCAGCATGAAGTCGCGGAACGGGCCGCCGCCGCGCCGAAGCGCCTCCTCGGTCGAGACGCTGCCGGTCAGCAGCGGTTGCAGTGCCTGACTGTTCAGCGCCGTCAGCGTGGGCGCCATGCTGAAGGCTGTCAGGAACAGGGCAAGGCTGACCAGGACCGCGTTGGGCGGCGTTTCCGGCATTCCGAACGCATGGCGCACCATGGAAAGCGTCACCACGATCCGCACAAAGCTGGTCATGCTGATGAGAATTGCCGGCGCCACCGCCAGCAGGGTCAGGAGGACGGACGTTCGGACAAGATCGCTCGACGGCGCGCCCGCGAGCAGGGGGGCCTGAGCCAGGAGCGCCAGCACCGCTATTGCTCCGCGATCGCCGGGCCGGACCGTAGGATCGTCGCGCCACCGCTCTGGAGCAGAAGAAGATACTCGGCGCCCGCGTGGCGCACGAGCCCGATGTCCGCATGGACGCCCAGCCGTCGCACCTCCACCACGTCGATCGCGCGCGGTGCGGGCGTTAATCGCTTCAGCCAGGCGCCACCGCTTCGTTGCCGCAGCAGAAAAACGGCGAGTGTCGCCGCCATAAGGCATAGAAGAAGCGCCGCAACGATGCGAAGCACCGGCACCTCGATCGGCACGCCGCCACCGAGCCGCCGTGCGTGCGTGCCCGCCGCGAACAGAAAGGCGAGGCTCAAGCAGCGACCTCGGTCAGGCGGACCCCGAACCGGTCGTCAACGGCGACGAGTTCGCCGCGGGCGACGATGGCGCCGTTCAGGCGTAGTTCGACCGATTGATTGAGCGCGGCATCGAGGCGAACCGCCTCTCCCACCTTGAGCGCGGTGAACTGGGACACGGTCATGGTTGCTCGGCCCACATGGGCCTCGAGGCCGACTTCCACCTCGGCCAACAGGTGGCTTCGCGTCGGTATCTGCGTCTGTTCGGTCACGGATTTCTTCTTCCAATCAGCTGAGGGCGAGGTGCAGTTCGTCGCCCGCGTCGATCAGGCGGCAGGGTGCATCGGCGCAGAGCGTCCTGCCGATCACGAGTTCGAGCGCGGCATCCACCGGGCGATCAAGGATAAGCACGTCGCCGACCGCCCAGTTTTCCAGTTCGCGCAACGGCAGGCGGCACCGACCGACAAGCGCGGACAACTGAATGCACTGGGCTCCGAGCGCCTGCTGGAGCGGTTGCACGGGTGATCCCGGCGGAGGCGGCGGCAGCGCCGCCCTGATCCAGCGGGCGAGCAGCGCGTCCGACAGGGACAGGTGCAATGCTCCCGGCGCATCCGGCAGATTGATCGCGCAACGGCGCCGAGGCTCCACGCGATGGGCTGACACGGCAGGACCGAACAGCTCCGCCACCCGCCGACGCAGATCGTCGACACAGGCGTTCGCGGCGACTTCCAGGCCGGCGCGGTCGGCGGCGGTTTCCGGCTCCGGCGGGTGGCCGAACATGGCGTCCGCAAGCGCTTTCCATCCCGGCTGTCCGACCGCAAGAGACACGTCGTCGCCAGCCTCCCGGACCTCCGTCCAGGGTCCCAGCCGACCCCGAGCGGAGGGGAACCAATCTGCCGACCATTGTTCGACCATCGCCCCCAGTGTCGCGTCGGGCAGCCGCCGGGCGATCACGTCGTCCGGCAACCAGGATCGCGCGCAGGCGACTGCACCCTCAACCCTGGCCACGAATGCCGAACAGCTGCTGGATCATGTCGTTGGTCACGCTGATGATCTGCGACGACGCCTGAAAACCGCGCTGGACCAGGATCAGGTCCGAAAACTCGACCGTCAGGTCCACGTTGGACGCTTCGAGCTTGCGGGAAACCACGCTACCAACGCGCACGTCGCCGCTGGCATAGACCTGGGCGCCCGAGGCACCGCGATCAGTGAAAAGGCCGCCTGCCTGCTGCTCCAGGACGGTGGGGTCGCGAAAGTCGACCACCGCCACCGGACCGAGCTTGGCCTTCTGCTCGTTCGAATAGCCGATCTCCAGCTGTCCGTCCGCGTTGACCGCGACGCTGGTCAGCGTTCCCGGCGCGTAACCGTCCCTTGATGCGACGCGCAGCGTGGAGACGGAGCCGGCGGAAAAGGAGCTGACCCGCGTTCCGAACTCGAAGGGAACCGTCAGGCCCGCTTCCGAGTCCGTGAAGCTGAGCGAGCGGGTGGACGGGTCCACCATGCCGTTCGTGAAGCGCAGCGTCTGGACACCGACCTGGCGTCCCTTCTCGTCCGTCACGGTGACGGTCCAGCTGGCGGGATCGCTGCCCTTGGCGAACTGTGCCTGCCAGACGTGCTTGCCGCCCGCAGGATCATAGACGGCGATATCGCCGACACTGAGCGCGGTCGCGGTGGACGACAGATTGTCGGCGAAAGTCACCCGGGTGGTGGCGGCGGGCGCGCTGGTCCGGCGATCGTCGATCGACACGGTGGCGGGCGCGCCGGATGCGTCGAGGGTCGCCAGGCGGTAGTCGGTTCCGGACAGGACGATGTGGCCGTCCTTCGCGACCTCGAAACTGCCCGTGCGGGTATAGGCGACCTCCTCGCCGCGCCGTAGCATCAGGAAGCCCGTGCCCTTCACGGCCAGGTCCAGGTCGCGGTCCGACTGGCGGAGCTCGCCCGACTTGAAGTCGATATGCGTCGCCGCCACGCCCACGCCGTTGCCCGCGCGCCCACGCCCGTCGTCGATCCGGTCGCGGCCGCCCCCCACCAGGCTCTCGAAGGTCGTGGTCTGCCCTTTGAACCCCTGCGAGTTCAGGTTGGCGACGTTGTTGCTGATCTGCTGGAGCCCGCGCGAATAGGCGGTAAGACCGCTCAGGCCGACATAGATGGAGCCGAACATGTCAGCTGCCCGGACGGATCTGGGTAACGGTCGCCAGCGCCAGGCCGGTCACCGTCTGCTTGTCCGCCGTTTCCACCGTCAGGCGCGGCAGCCCCTCCGCAAAGGTGACGGCCACCACCTTGCCCGTCATCAGCGCCCCTTCGGACGAGACGTCCACCTGTCGCCCCAACAGGCCGCTGGCCTGGAGCGACCCTTGTGCACTCACCAGCGCTTCCAGCCGCTCGTTGGTGGTCTGGCCCAGCTGGATCTGCGAGAATTGCGCGAGCTGGGAGACGAACTGGAAATTGTCCATCGGCTTCAGCGGGTCCTGATAGGTCAGCTGCGTCAGGATGATCTTGAGCAGGGAGTCGAAGCCGAGGCCGAAGGCGTTCGCCGCCGCCTGCGACGACCCGGTGGACGTCGCGGGTGTCGAGGCCGTTGGTGCCGAAGTCGTAGGTGGCGGGGTGGTACCCCCGACCGGTGCCAGCTGCATGTCGTCATCCCCTCCGTTGCGATCCGGCGCCGGCCGGACGGCCGTTCACCCTGAGTTCGTCCAGCACCAGGCCGTGCCGAGCGAGCAGCGCGGTCACCTCCGACACCAGCCCGTCCGGTTCCGGCTCCGCGCCGTCCACGCGCACCGCCAGCGTCGCCGCGCCGCCGCCGATCTGCAGCAGCAGGTCCACCGGGAGCTGGCGCGTGTTCGCCGCCGGCCGGGACGCACGCGCCGTCGGTGCGGGCCCGACATTGCCGGCGATGCGAGCGGCCGGTCGTTCGACCAAGGGCAGCGCCGTCGACACCGGCGCGCCGTGACGAGCGAAACCAGAAGCGCCGCGCGCGTGATCGGCACGGTGCGATGCCACGCCCTTTCCGGCAGCGCTCGGGAGCCTGGCGGCGCGTGCTTCCGGAACGATGTCGCTCGACGTCTTCGGCGCGGCAGGCGTGGTCGCCCCTTGCTCCTCAGCCGGCCGAAGCGGCGAGGAGGCGGGCATGGCGATCGTCTCCGACACCTCCTCCGCCAGGAGGCCGCCCCCTGTCGCAGCGCCGCCGAGCAGGCCGTCCTCGTTGAACATGGACGCCCCGCCGCCGTCCGGCGCTGCTTCGCCAGCACGATCGGCGGAACGATCCAAAAGGGTCCGCAGCGTATCGCCGAAGGCGCCGCCCGCCTCGTCGGACAACGGGCGCGCACCCGAGGGCACGGCTTCCACGCGCCCGTGCCGGACCATCGGGTCGACCGACGTCATGGACGCACCCGGCGAAAAGTCACGGTGTCGGCCGAGGCGGAAAGCAGCGCTTCGTCGCGACGGCGCCGGGCGTTCCGGATCATGCCCCTCGCGACATCGGTCGCGGCGCGTTCCTCGGCCCGCGCCGCCGCCCACCGCGCTTCCAGGTCCGCCCGCTCGGAGGCGGCGGCGGCGGCCCGACCATCGGCTTCGCCGCGATGCGCCTGCGCTCGGAGCAGCACCGCCGCGTGAAGCGCGCTCGTTTCCGGGCCAAAGGCATGTTCGAGATGCCGGTGATAGCCCCGCTCGCTCTCGGCCTCCGCGTCCGCGGCTCTTTCGGCCGCCGCCAAGGCCGCGATTTCGCCCTCCGCCGCGCGACGCGCGGCATCGGCGGCGACAGTGGTCATCACGGCCTTCAACGAGGCCAGCATCCGGACTTGGGCCATGTCGCCGCGATCAGCCATCGACGGCGTCCAGCAGCCGACGCAGACCGTCCCTCGTCTCGTCCATGGGAACGCTTTCGTCGGCGGGCTGGCGCAGGAACGCGTCCAGTCGGTCGCGCGCCGCGATCGCGCGGTCGATCCGCGGGCTCGATCCGGGCCGGTAGAACCCGCTCTCGATCATGATCCTGTTCTCGTCATAGTCGGCGAGCAGGGCCGCGGCGCTCCGCATCGCGTCGGCATGGTCCGGCGTGACCAGCCGGGACGACTGGCGGCTGATGCTGCGAACCACGTCGATGGCAGGAAAATGCCCCCGCTCCGCCAGGCCGCGACCGAGCAGGATATGCCCATCGAGCAGCGACTTCATGACCTCCGCCACCGGATCGTCGCCGTCGTCCGTCTCCGTCAGCACGGTCATCACGGCCGTGATCGCCCCGCCCGACCGCAGCGCGCCGCATCGTTCGACCAGCCTGGGCAGCGCGGTGAACACGTTCGGAGTGTAGGCGCGGACGGTGGGCGGCGCGCCCGCGGCGAGCCCGATCTCGCGCAGCGCCATGGCCAGTCGGGTGGCGGAGTCGAGCAGCAGCAGCACATGTTCGCCCCGGTCGCGCCAGAACTCCGCCAGGGCGAGCGCCTGGTCCGCCGCGCGGGCGCGCATGGCCGGGCTCTCGTCCGACGTGGCCGCGACCAGTGTCGCGCGGGCGCCGGCGCTGCCCGTCGGCAGACTTTCCCAAAAGGCGGTCACCTCGCGTCCGCGTTCGCCGATCAGGCAGACGATCGCGCGGTCGCACCGGACCTGGGCGGCGAGCTGTTCGACCAGGCTGGTCTTGCCGACGCCGCTGGCGGCGAAGATGCCGACGCGCTGGCCGACGCCCAGCGTCAGCAGCCCGTCGATCGCGCGCACGCCCGTCGCCAGCGCGGAGGCCGGGCTTACCCGGTCCAGCGGCGGGGCGAGCCCGGCCGCCGCCGTGGATGCCGCATCGCGCCCGATCGACGCGCCGCCGTCGATCGGACGGCCGAGCGCGTCCACCGCGCGGCCGGCGAACTTGTCGCCGACGGGGAAGGCGTCGTCGGGTCCCGCCTCCACCCTCGCCCCCAGCCGGACCTCGGTCGCCCGGTCGAGCGGGACCATGGTCACGCCGTCGCCGTCGACGGCGACCACTTCCGCCGTCACCGGCTCGGCGGCCTCGATGCGGCAGAGCTGGCCCAGGCGCGTTGCCGGTCCGGACGCCCTGACCATCCCCGATCCGACGGCGCGGACGAAGCCGTGGGTCCGAACCGTCTCGGCAGCGGCGATCTGCCGGAGTATCAGGTGCGGCGGGCGCATCAGCACGCGTCCGCCGCATCCAAGATTCGCTCGATCTCCGCCCATTGCAGCGCCGGGTCCAGCTCTGCATGGCCGATCCTGAGGTCGACACGGCACGCGCCCGCACCGAGCGCGGCGTCCGCCGTCAGCGCGCCGTCTTCCAGGCCGATCGAGCGGCGCGCGTCGGCCAGGCCGTGCGGGTCCGGGAAGTCGAGCGGACTGACGCGCATGGCCAGGATCGCTCCGGCTCCGACGCGGCGCGCATAGGCGGCTGCGGACCGGACCACCAGGTCGGGCAGGTCGGCCTCCCCGAACATCCGCTCCACCGCTGCACGCGCGATTGCAGGGGCAAGCCGTTCGGTGGCGTCGAGCCGCTCCTGCCATGCCGCCTGCGCCGCGCGCAGTCCGTCCAGCACCGCGTCCAGCCGTTCCCGCTCGTCGAGCATCACCTCGCGAGCGCCCTCCTCCCGGGCGGCCTCGATCGCCGCGGCGGCATCCCGGCGGACCTTTACGAGGTCTGCTCGCAGCGTCGCGATCTCGTCTTCAAGCAGAGCGATCCTGGGATCCGGAGCGGGCGCCGCCACCTCCTCGAAGATGATGGCGCGCGCGCTGCGGAAGCGGTGGATGCCACCCGGGGCCGGACCTTTGACGATGGTCATGGCCGGGACTTCGGGCGCGAGAGTACGCCGCTCGCGACGTCGAGCAGCGAGCGGCTCCTGGCAGGTCGGCTGTCCGCATCTGGCGACGGCATGGCGGCAAGAAGGGCTCGGCTCGCCTGTGGGGTGGCCGGTCCCTCACCTGCCTGTGCTGCGGCGAGGAGCGCATCGAACCAGGCGGAGTGCGCATTCTCCGCTGGGGTAACCGGATGCTCAGGCGCCTCTGCCAGCTTCAGCATCCGGCGTTCGGCGGCGGTCAGCGTGCGCAGCACCGCCCGTCGGTCCGACCCCGACAGCGCCGCCACCTCGCGCGCGAGCTGTGCGACCTGCTCAGGCCGCCGCACGACTGTCCTCCTCGCGCAAGGTTGCGTGCAGGCGCTCCACAAAGGCGCGCCGCTCCGAGGCATCCAGCCGCAGCCCGCGACGCCTGGTCAGGGCCGCCAGCGCGACGCCGATCAGGGCCAAGATGCCGGCCGCCGCGACCCACCAACCCCATTCGGATGCCGCCTTCGTCGGGTCGATGGCGGCAAGGGATGCGGATGCCGATGCCGATGCGGGTCGCTCGACAGTCATAGAGGCGGGCGCGACCTGGAATGCCAGAACGTCGCCGCCCTGCACATCAAGGGCGATCGCCGGAACGATGGCCGCACGCAGGGCCTCGGCCTCCTCTGCGGCGATCGGCGCGGGCGTCCGCACGACCACGCGCAGGCGGAAGTCGCGCCGGGCGGGCGCGGCCTCGTCCCCCGCCGGTGCGGCCGCTATGCCGGCACCCTCCGCCAGGACCTTCACGTCGGCGCGCAGGTCGGGTGCGGTTTCCACCAGCACGGCACGCACACGCGCCCGGTAATAGCGTTCCACCGCCTGCCTCTGCTCGGCTTCGGGCGACAGGATGTCGGCCGACGTCGCCGTACCGGTCAGCACGCGCCCCTCCCCGTCCAGCACCACCACATCCGCGGGTGACAGGTCGGGAACGGCAAAGGCGACCAGCCGCTGGAGCCCCGCCACCTTGGCCTCGTCCAGCGTGCGGCCGGGGACGGGCGCGATCTCCAGCGCGGCCTTGGGCGCCGTGCGGTCGGTGCGGAACAGCGAGCGCTCGGGCATGGCCAGGTGGACGCGGGCGCGCTCCACGCCTTCCGTCATGGTGATGGTGCGTTCCAGCTCGCCCTGGAGGGCGCGCTGGTAGTTGATCTTCTGGGCGAAGTCGGTGAGCCCCATGTCCGACTTGTTGAACAATTCGAATCCGACCGCGCCCTTGGTAGGAATGTCCGACCCGGCGATCATCACGCGCGCACGGTCCAGCTGGTCGGCGGGGACCAGCACGGCCGTGCCGCCTGCGGACAGCCGGTGCGGCACCTTCTCCGCGTCCAGCCGCTCCACCACGCCCGACGCGTCGGACGGGCGCATGCCGGTGAACAGCGGCTCATAGGCCGGGCGCAGGAACAGGAAATAGCCGACCGCGAGCGCCACGAAGATCGCCGCGAACAACGCGATCACCGCACGACCGGGCACGCGCCGGACGGTGGGACTAGGGGTCAAAGCTGCATCCCCATCAGCTCGCGATATCCGTCAAGAAGCCGGCCGCGCACCTGCATCGCCAGTTCCACCGACAGGCGCGCCTCCTCCAGTGCATAGGTGACCTGGTGCATGGGGATGTCGTCGCCGAGCGCGAAGCGGCGAACGAGCGCATCGGCGTTGGTCAGCCGCGCATCCATTGTTTCCAGCCCCGATCGCAGCAGCTGCGCGAAGCCACTGGGCGCCTCCGCCGGGGGTGCGGCGCCAAGGCGAAGAAGCGCGGGCGGTGCGGCGAGGATGCTGGCCGCGGGTTCGATCGGCGTCACCGGCCGCCCCCTAGTTCCAGAGCGCGCATGGTCATCTGATGCTCGATGCCGAGCGCGGTGAGGTTGGCCTCATAGGCGCGCGACGTGCGGATCAGCAGCGTCATCTCGCCCGCATGGTCGATCATCGGGCGGCTGACGAACCCCTGCGCGTCGGCCTGGGGATCGGCGGGGTCATAGTCGCGCCGGACGCCTGCCGGCATCTCCTCGACATGGTAGGCGCGCACGCCGATGGGCGAGCGGCTGGCGACCGCGTTGGCGAAGCCGGTGTTGGGCCCGGAAACCAGTCGCACGGGACGATAGGGTTCACCCCCCGCGGTGCGGCTGGTGTTGAGGTTGGCCAGGTTCTGGGCGATCACCTGGAGCCGCTGCCACTCCACGTCCAGGCCGGAGCGGCTGATCCGCATCGCGTCGCTCACTGGCCACCCCGCACGAACAGGCGCGCGATCTCCATCTCGCGGCCGAGCAGCCCCACCAGCGCGCCGTAGCGCATGGCGGTATCGGTGGCGGAGGCGAGTTCCATGTCCGGCCGGGGCTCGTTGCCGAACCGGCCGGTCGCGGCGTCGAGGACCTCCGGGCGCACCTGACGAACGGCGTCCAGGCCGCGCGACGCGGCCATCCGCAGGCTCTCCTCAAAGCGGACACGCTGGGGCCGGAACGCGGTCGAGTTCATGTTGGCGATATTCGCCGCGGTGACGGTCATGCGCATGGACAGGCCGTCCAGCGCGCTGGTGACCGTGGCCGCCGATATCGGGTCCATTCTCTCCCTCCCGTCCTTTATTGCACCACGAGGTCGGCGTGCAGCGCGCCCGCGGCCTTGATTGCCTGAAGCACGCCGATGGTCCGGCGCGTGCCCACCCGCGCACGCGACAGCGCCTGCACCAGGTCCGCGACCGTGGTACTGGGCAGGCTGACCACCGTGTCCCGCTCGCCATCCTCGACATCCAGCGTCGTGTTGGTCACCACCAGACTGGTCACGTCGCTGCCGAAGCCGGCGAAATAGCTGGGCTGAGACGCGAAGCGTTCGCCGCGGATCGTCACGCGAACGTCGCCCTGCGAGATCACGACGCTGGAGATGGTGACGCCACCGCCGGCCACTACCGTGCCCGTGCGCTCGTTCACCACCATGCGCGGCACGACGGACGGCTCGACCGACACGGTTTCCAGCCGCGCCAGGAAGCCGGCGAGTGCCGCCCGGTCGCCCGCGTAGCGTATCCGGACCTCGTCCGCGCCGCGCGCCACCGCCAGCCCGCCGCCGAGCCGGTCGTTGATGGCGCGCGCCACGCGATCGGCCGTGGCGAAGTTCGGTTCGGCGAGCAGGAAGCCGACGGACCCGTCCGGGCCGACCATCTGCGCGTCCACCGCCGTCTCGATCGTCGCCCCGCCGTCCAGCGTCGCGGTGGTGGGGTAGTTGCGCTGCTGCCGGTTCAGGTCGTTCTCGAAATCGTGGCCGCCCGCGACCAGCGGTCCCTGCGCCAGCGCATAGACACGCTGGTCCGGACCCATCAGCGGCGTCATCAGCAGCGTGCCGCCCGCAAGGCTGCGCGCGTCGCCGACGGACGAAATGGTGGCCGACAGCCGGTCACCGACATTGGCGGACGCCGGCAGTCGGGCCGTTACGATCACCACCGCGACGTTGCGGCTGGCGATCTGGTCGTCGCCGACCGTCACGCCCAGCCGGAGCAGGACGTTGCGAAGCGTCTGGCGCGTCACGGCGCTTCTGCGCGTGTCGCCGGACCCGGCAAGGCCGGTGACCAGCCCGTAGCCGATCAGCGCATTCTCCCGCCAACCCTGGAACCGACCCAGACCCGACAGCGGCACGCCCTGCGCGATGGCCGTGGTCGGTGCGACCGCCGCGGCGAGCAGCAGCAGGGTACCGGCGATGGCGGCGCGCATCATCCGATCCCCAGGAAGCGGAACACGCGCGCGATCACGCCAGGCTTGGCGCTGCCGGCCACGAAGCCGCGACCGTTATAGGTGACGCGCGCGTCGGCCAGGCGGCTGGAGAGCACGCGGTTGTCGCCCAATATGTCCTCGCGCCGGACGCGCCCTTCGATGCCGATCAGCGTGTTCTCGCCGTTCAGGCGCATGGCCTGCTCGCCGGCCACGACCAGGTCGCCGTTCGGCAGGATGCGGCGCACGGTGACGGTGATCTGGGCGATGACCTTGTCCGACCGCTGGACCGCGCCGCCGCCGGTATAGCCGCCGCCCGCCTGGATCGCGGCCTCCTCTGCCACGCCCGCACCCCGAACGCTGCCGGTCACCTGCGTGTTTCGGCGCGAGTCCGACCGCACGGAGTTGGTTGTCTCCGCCGCCTCATAGACGACTACGGTCAACGCATCGCCGACATCGCCGGCCTTACGGTCAGCGGCCAGCGTGCTCCAGGTGGACCGCTTGTAGAGGTTTTCCGCCGACGCAGGAGCAGCGACCAAAGCTACGGAAAGGAGCGCAACCGCTACCCTCACGGTGCGGCACTCAGCGGCACGGCAAAGGCAGACCCGTGCTCCGCCTTCACGAACACCCGGCCGCCCGCACGGGCCGACTGGAAGGCCGTCACACTACGCCGAACGCGGACCGGTCCGCTGGTAGAGGTGAGGAGCAGCCGGTCGCCCGTGCGGACCGCCACCGGAACCGGCAGGGCCAACCGCCCGAGCGGGGTGCCAACGTCGAGCGCCTGTCCGGCGCGCACCATGCCTGTCCCTGGATCGAGACGGAGGGCGGAGGTGGCGCCGAGCGCGCAGTCGGCCGGTGCCAGCATGTCGGGCCGGAGCTCGGTGCCGGGCTCAACGGCGCGACCGAGCATCCAGCACGGCGTGCCCGCGGGCCTCTGCTCCCGTGTATGACGGATCGTGATCGCTCCGGCGCCGCCGGCCGCCACCGCCAGCCCTGGCATCGTCCGGCGGACGAGCCGAACGAGCGCGGTACGGCGAAATGTCCGTTGCCCTCCGGCGGGCAGCGTTGCGACGATCCGGTCAGCGATCACGGAACGGACCCCTGGGGGCAGCGGATCGAGCCGTGTCACGTCGCCGACGCGCACGTCAGGCCGCGCCACGTGCACGCGGTCACCCCCGACCAGGGTCAGCACGGAGGCGCTGATCGCCAGAAAGGTTGCGGGGATCGCCATCTCAGCGCCGCAGCCCGTTGGCCGTCGCCATCATCTGGTCGGCGGCCTGCACCACCTGCGCGTTGGCGGCATAGGCGCGTTGCACCAGCATCAGCTCGACCATCTGCGTGGTCATCTCGACGTTGGACCGCTCGATCCCGCCTTGGACCAGCGTTCCCGCCCCGTCTTCACCCGGCGGCAACTCGTCCAGGTCGGCGGCTTCGGATACCTCGAACAGGCCGCCGTCGATTGCGCGGACGGCATCCACGTCGCGAGCCGTAACAAGCGTGATCTGGCCGACCTCGATGCTCTCGGCACCCGCGCCGGTGGCGCGAACCGTTCCGTCGCCCTCAATCACCAGATCGGTCGCACCCGTGGGCAGCGACAGCGCGGCGCGAAGCGGCAGCCCGCTGTCCGCGGCCGCCAGCGTTCCATCCTCCAGCGTCTTGAGCGCGCCACCCCGCCACAACAGCGTCCGCCCGCCCGACCCCGCCAACTCAATGAAGCCGCGGCCCCGGATCGCCAGGTCCATAGGCCGCCCGGTCGCCTCGATCGTGCCGCCCTCGTCCATCGCCAGCGCGGATTGTGCCGCCACGCCGGAGGCGGTGGCCTCCGTCGCATTGGCGGTCGGCACCTCCGGATCGGAACCGATCGCCAGCATCTCAACGAAACGGACGTCCGTCCGCTTGAATGTCGGCGTGTTCACATTGGCGATGTTGTTGGACACGACCTCCAGCGCGCGTTGCTGCGCTTGGAGCCCGACCGCCCCCACGTGAAAGGCACCGTTCATCGGCCCAGCCCTCCGAACGTCGTCACCGCGCGGCCGAGCAGGTCGTCATAGGTCTGGACCAGACGCGCGCCGCCGTCCGCCTCCCGCAACGCCAGCATCACGGACACCATCTCCGTGCCGAGTTCGGTGTTGGAGGTTTCCAGCACCGCCTGTCGCAGCTGTGGCGCCTCCACCTCCTCCGGGGCGGCAATCGAGAAGAGCGAGCCGTCGACCGGCCTGGGCGCCGTTCCGGACGGCGCCGCGAAGACCGCGATGCGAGCGACCGGCCGACCGTCATCGGTGACGGTCCCGTCGGGCAACACCTCTACCGACGCGCGGTCCAGCACCAGGTCGCCCCCGCCCGCCTGCTGAAGCGGGAAGCCCTGCGGCGTCACCACGGCTCCATCGCCGTTTATCGAGAACTCGCCCTGCCGCGTATAGAGCAACTCTGAACCAACACGGACTTGGAACAGACCAGATCCGCCGATCGCCAAGTCCAGCGACCTTCCTGTGCGCTGCATCCGGCCCTGCGCCATGTTGGCGCTGAAGATCTGAGAGGACCTTCCTGCCTCATCCGCGGCAGACAACGCCTTGTAGCCCGGTGTTGTACCATTTGAGATATTACGAGCCGCCACCTCAAGACGACGTTGTGCGCCGCCCATGATCGCCGTTGCTGCGTTTACTAACCCCGCCATGCGCCCCTCTTTTCTGAGGCACATTGGCACAGACAGGCCGGGTTCCGTCAAGTACAGGACCAAGCGCGAACGCTTGAAAACAGGCAGTTTTCGACCGAAGCCGACCGGTAACTACTCCATTTTGGATGTATCGGTGCCTAACCCTTACTCCGACGTCGCGACCACATTGTCATCCGAGTTGCGGTCGATGCGGATATTGTACGGGTCTGCACCGGCGAAGGCGGGGCGTTTTGCCGTCACCAGCGTCACTACCTGCGTGCCCGACCGGACGGGCACGCGGGCGAGGCCCAGCACGTCCTTCTTGGCGAAGCTGCCGCGGCCGGGCATGGCGGCGAAAGCGCCGATCTCCACCGTCTCGGCCATGGGCGCTTCCCGTTCGCGGCCCTTGCCGTCGGCGTAGAGCTTGTGGGCCTCCACGGTCAGGCGCGTCTGCCAGCGGCCGTCCGGGCGACGCGATACCGCCGCCGCCGTTGTCTTGATGTCATAGAGGGTAATGCGTTCGAACAGGTCGGTGATGAGCGCGTTCTCGGCCGCCGACGCGCCGCGGCGGAACTCGGCCAGGAGGTCCAGGCTGCGCGGATAGGGCGCGCCCTTGAACCGGAAGCGCGCGTCGTAGCGCCGGAGCGCGGCGTTGACGCGCGCCTCGCCCAGTTCGTCCTTCAGCCGGTACATGGCCAAGCTGCCCTTGCGGTAGTGGATGTACTGCTGGTTCTCCACGCGCGCGAGCGGCAGCTCCTCCAGCACATCGCCGCCCCGGCCGCGCAGGTAGCGGTCCAGCTCGAACTTCAGAAAGCGGCGAATCTGGTCGCGCCCGTACAGGTGCTCCATCACCATAAGCGCCGAATATTGCGCCAGCGTCTCCACGCCCAGCGTGGCACCCTGGTTATCCGACGTGATGACCTGGTGCGCCCACCATTGATGGCCCAGCTCGTGCGCGGCCACATAGGTGACATAGTCGATCTTCTCGGGGTCGGACAGGTCGGCGATGAAGCCGATCCCTTCCGAATAGGGCATGGTCCCCGCGAACGCCTGGGCGAACTTGTCATAGTCCGGGAATTCGATGATCCGCGCCTGGGCGAACTGATAGGGTCCGAAGGCGGGCTGGTAGAGGTCGAGGCCGTGGGCGAAGGCGGCCAGCATCCGGTCGACGTTCGCGCCGTGCCGGAGGTCGTAATAGACGGCCAGATCGATGCCGCCGTGGCGCAGATGCTTCTCCGCGTAGCGCGCAGACTGGACGGAGTAGAAGTTCAGGATCGGCGCCTGCGTCACGAAGCGGGCGGTGCGCCGGCCCCCGTTCGTCTGGTCCGACACCTTGTTGCCGGGCGCGATGGGCGTCTGATCCGCGTCGGTCGAAACGGTGATGTCGGTCCGCACCCAGTCGGTGTGGAAATAGCTGAACCGGGTGCCGGCCGGATCCTCCAGCCGAGGCGGCCGCAGCTCGGACGGGAGGCCGTACTTCCGGCGCTTGACCCGGTCCTGGAGCAGTTCCTGCCGGTCCATGCCGATGCTGGGCGCGAACTGGCCGTTGTTGACGAAGGTGCCGTTGGCGACGACCCGCGTGTCGTTGCCGCTGTTGGCGAAGCCGCGCTGCCGCCGCTCGGTGCGGAAGGCGAGCGTGGTGGACGCGCCGGGCGCGAGCGGCGTGCCCAGACGATAGATGCGGTACTGGAAGCTGGGGAAGTCGCGCTCCAGCGAGGCGCCGGGCAAGGCGAGCGCCACCAGCCGCGTCTTGCGGTCGCCCAGGCGGACATGGACGCGATCCAGCGGGCGACCGGTGCGGTTCACCAGGGTCATGACGCCGCTCGCGGTCAGCCCGGGCTGGTCGGGGCGCAGGTCGACCGCGACGCGCACGGCCGCGATCGAGGGCTGGGGCAGCTTCTCGAAGGGCAGCAGCGTGCGCTCGTAATCGGCCAGGAAGCGCTCGTCGCCGATCGTCGTGCGATACTCGTTCCAGCGGTGCGTGTTGGTATAGACAAAGGCCCCTGTGCCGAGGAACACCGCCAGCGCGCCCAAGCCCAGCACGCCCGCCGGACCCGCCAGCCGGCGCGGAAGCCGGCGCAGGCGCGGCAGCAGCCGCGTCTCCGTGCCGCGCCGCCACAGCGCATGCGCGGCCACCAGCAGCATGATTGCAAAGGCCGACCAGTAGAGCCTGAGCCACCAGGCCCCGATCCAGAAGCGGCCAAGCCCGTTCATGTCGGACAGCGGCGTCTCCGGCGTGGCGGCGTAATTGTAGAGGACGTCGCCGTAGCCGAGGTTGCGCAGCGTGGTGCGCACCACGATCATGTAGAGGACGGTCAGACCCCAGCCGACGAACTTGTGCGGGCTGACGGCTTGGATGAACACCGCCAGCACCGCGACCAGCGTGAAGTCCACCGTGTTGGGCAGCACGTACCAGAGAAGGTACTTGCCCGGCTCCAGGTCGGAATAGCCGTGGATCAACTGCATGGTCATGGCGCCAGCCACGCTCACCAGCAGCGTGGAAAGCATCACCAGCACCACCGCCAGCGCCTTGGGCCCCACGAACGCCCAGTCGGGGATGGCGCTGGCGTCGATGATCTCGTGCGTCTTGCGGTCACGCTCGCGCCAGACCAGCTCGCCCGCATAATAGATGGCGATGATGAGCGGGATGATGCCGAACGATCCCTCCAGCAGCCCGATCACCACGCGGGTCACGGGCAGCACGGGGGTTCCGAACACCTCCCCCAGGTCGGTCAGCGCGGCCATGCTGTTGAACAGACCCAGCGCCAGCAGCACCAGATAGGCCGGGCTCCGGAACACCTGACCCAGTTCCAACCGGGTGCGCACGCGCAGCTGCGTGAGCGCCGCCTGGCGGTCGAAGCGCGGGGCGGGCAGCGGGGCCGATAGCGAACCGGCGGCGCGGACCGGCATCTCGCCCCCGACGCGTTCGGCCAGCTTCTCGGCACGACGCGCCTTTCGCGACGGACGGACGGCGAAGCGGAACGTGGCAAAGGAAAGGGCCAGCGCCGCCGCGCCGATCGCGACCGCGATCAGCCGGTTGAACAGGACCATGCCCGTCAGCGGCACCGTCAGCGTATTCCGGTCGGCCGCGGTCCAGTATTTGGTCAGGTACGACACCGCGCCGAAGCCCAGCGGCTCGCCATAGGCGCCCCAGACCTCATAGGCCGGATTGCGGCCCAGCACCACGGTGGCCACGGTCCACAGGATCAGGAATGCGATCACGCCGACATAGGTCGCCATCATTGACCGCGTGGCCGTCGCCAGCGCGAAGAACAGCGCGGACGTCAGGAAGATGTTGGGCAGCGCCACGACGAGAAAGGGCTGGAGGTAGAAGGCGGGGTCGTTCGCCCCCAGCGTCTCCGGGTCCACCCAGGGCATATGGCTGCCCAGCCAGATGCCCAGCGGAATGGACAGGAAACCGAGCGCCGCCGCGCCGAACGCGCCGCCGAACCGGCCGAACAGGTATGCGCCGCGCGTGATCCGGGTGGCGCGCAGGATGGGGCCGAAGCCCGTGTCGTCGTCGCGCACCACCACGTTGGCCACGAAGGCGGTGGACACGAACATGTAGAAGAGGCTGAGGATCAGCATCATCTGCGCGATCGCGAAGGGCGCGTTCTTGTGCACGTTGCCGCCCGATCCGATCTGGATCTGGTCCACCGTGGTCGCGCCGAACGCGAGCAGGAAGAAGATCACCACCGCGACCCAGAAGACCGGGTTCCGCAGCTGGTAGCGCCATTCAAAGCCGAGAATGCCGGCGAACATGGCCGTCCCTCCTCAGGCCGCGCGACGCGAGGCGTCGAGCGTGGAGAAGTACACGTCCTCCAGCCCGCCCTGCACGGGCGCGAAGCCCTCGCCCGGCGAACCGTCGCTGAGCACGTGGATGATGGTTCGGCCCGCGAACAGGCGCGTGGAGATGACGCGGTGCCGCTCGCGATAGGCGGGCAGCTCGTCGCGCGCGATGGTCCGCTGCCACACCCGGTCGCGCGTTTGTGCGATCAGATCCAGCGGCGCGCCCTCCAGCAGGATGCGTCCGCCCGCCAGCACCGCCATGCTCGGGCAGAGGTCGGCCACGTCCTCCACGATGTGCGTGGACAGGATAACGACCACGTCGTCGCCGATCTCGGCCAGGAGGTTCAGGAAGCGGTTGCGCTCCTCCGGATCCAGGCCCGCGGTCGGCTCGTCCACGATGATGAGCCGAGGATTGCCAATCAGCGCCTGGGCGATGCCGAAACGCTGGCGCATGCCGCCGGAAAAGCCCGCCAGCGCCTTTTTGCGAACGGACCAGAGGTTCACCTGGTTGAGCAGCCCCTCCACCGTGTCGCGGCGCTCGGCTCGCCCGGCCACGCCCTTCAGCACGGCCATGTGGTCCAGCATGTCGTAGGCGGAGACGCGCGGATAGACGCCGAAATCCTGAGGCAGGTAGCCGAGCGTCCGGCGCAGCCGCTCCGGCTCTCGGACCACGTCGATGCCGTCGAACACGATGCTGCCCGAGGTCGGCGCCTGGAGCGTCGCGATGGTCCGCATCAGCGTGGACTTGCCAGCACCATTGGGGCCCAGCAGGCCGAACATGCCCGGCGGGATGGTCAGGTCCACCGCGTCCAGCGCCCGCGTGCCATTGGCATAGACGTGGGTGAGCTTCTCGACCTGCAGCATGACGGTCCCCCTGTTGGTAGCGGGGAAGGTATCAGGTGTATTAGTGTTGTAAAGCGGTGTTGTGGTGGAGTTTGATCCTCCCCCGCCAGGAGGGAGGATCAGGACCTGTCTATGCCTGGTGGATCGCCTTTACCGCCAGGAAGGGCTCCAGACCCTCCGGCCCGCCCTCGCTGCCGAAGCCGCTGTCCTTGACGCCGCCGAAAGGCGCGTCAGCGACGCTGATGGCGAAGCTGTTGACCCCCACCATGCCCGATTCCAGCGCGTCCGACACACGGTTGGCGCGACGGCCGTTCTCCGTGAAGGCAAAGGCGGCCAGGCCGTAGGGCAGGCGGTTGGCCTGTTCCAGCGCCTCCTCCTCGGTGGCGAAGGGGCGGATCAGCGCCAGCGGGCCGAAAGGCTCCGTCTGCATGGCGTCGGCATCCACCGGCACGTCGGCCAGCACGGTGGGCCGATGGAAATAGCCGTCGCCGAACAGGCCACCGTCACCGCTGCCGCCCGCCGCGAGCCGAGCGCCGCGCTTCACCGCGTCCTCCACCAGCGCGGCGACCGCGGCGGGACGGCGGCCGTGCGCCAGCGGTCCCATGCGGCTGGTGGGATCGCGACCGTCGCCCACCTTCAGCGCTTCCGTCCGTTCGGCGAAGCCCTTCACGAACCGCTCGTAGATTGCTTCCTGCACGTAGAAGCGCGTGGGCGAGACGCAGACCTGGCCAGCGTTCCGGAACTTCTGCGGCACCACCATGTCCAGCGTGCGATCCAGGTCGCAGTCGTCGAACACCAGCACGGGCGCGTGGCCGCCCAGCTCCATGGCAACGCGCTTGGGGCCGTCGGCCGCCAGCTTCATCAGGTGCCGCCCGACCGGAACCGATCCCGTGAAGCTGACCGCGCGGACCACGGGCGACGCGATCAGGTGGCGGCTGACCATGTCCGGGTCGCCGAATACCAGCTGGCCCGCCTCCGGTGGCAGCCCAGCGTCGGCCAGGCAGCGCATCGCCGCCACAGCGCAACCGGGCGTCTCCTCGGCGGGCTTGGCGATCACCGAGCATCCGGCCGCCAGCGCCGGTGCCACCTTCTTCATCAGAAGATAGAGCGGGAAGTTCCAGGGCGTGAAGGCGGCGACGGGTCCCACGGGCTGACGGAGCACCACCGACCGCTCGCCGCGGGGGCGCATCAGCACCCTGCCCTCGATCCGCGTCGCCTCGCCGGCATAATAGTCCAGCATCTGGGCGCTGCCCGCCACCTCGCCGCGCGCCTCCACGAGCGGCTTGCCCTGCTCCGCCGTCAGCGTGGCGGCGATCGCGTCCGCCCGCTCGCGCATCAGAGCGGCCGCGCGGCGCAGCACGGCCGCGCGGTCGGCGGGGCTGGTGTCGCGCCAGCGGCGGAAGCCCCGCTCGCTCGCCGCCAGGCTCGCGTCGAGGTCGGCCGCGGTCGCCAGCGGGACCGCACCCAGCACGCCGCCGGTCGCGGGATCGTGCACGGGCCGCTCGTCGCGTCCTTCGGTCCCGTGCCAGGCGCCGTCGATGAACAGCTTCAGCTCGGCGTCGTAGGTCATGGTCGGTCCTTCCGCTTGGGCTGCCCATCTGTGCCCGTGCCGGTGCGGGAACAAGTCCGGCGCATAAAACGGGACCGTTGCGCGCGGCGCCCCGGCTTGCCAGTCTGGGCGTCGTTCAACGGGGGAAAGATACACCATGCGCCTTGTGATGCTCGTGGCCCTGCTCGCCGCCGCCGCGCCGATCGCCGTGGTAGCACCGGCGCATGAACCGCAGGCGCCTGCGCCCGCCATGTCGGCCAAGCCGGTGCCCAAGGAGCAGCTGCTGACACCCCCCGTCGGTGCCCGCCACTACACGATCAGCTCCACGGCGGGTAAGCACGGCGACATCTGGTCCTGGACGGCACCGGACGGGCGCACGGCGTACCGCATGTCCATGTCGCTGCGCGGCTGGGTGACGGAAACGGACGAGCTGGTCACGCTGGGGGCGGACGGGCGCGCCACCGCCATCGCCATCCGCGGCTATACGGACACGGGCGACGCGGCCGAGACGTTCCGGGTCGATCCCGACGGCACGGCGCACTGGAAGACGGTGGTGGATGCCGGCTCCGCGCCGTTCGGGGCCAAGCGCTACAACACCTATGGCGGTCCGATGCTGGCGGGCGAGCGCGACATCGACGCGCTGGTCGCGGCCGGCGAAAAGGGCATCGACCTGCTCCCCACCGGCCATGCCAGCATCCGCATCGGCGCGCCCACGCGCATCGCCGGGCCCACCGGCAGCAAGACGGTCAAGCTGGCCTATGTCACCGGCTACGGCTTCTCGCCCTCGCCCGTCTGGCTGGACGAGAACAACCGCTTCTTCGGCTTCGCGGGTGTCACCTCGCTGCTGCCGGAGGGATACGAGAAGGCCGGGCCTGACCTGAAGGACATACAGGACAAGGCAACCGCCACCATGGTGCGCGACGTGGCAAAGCGCTTCCTGGCGCCCGCCAACCGGACGCCCACGCTGGTGGACCGGGTGACGGTGTTCGACTCGATCGCTGGCCGCTACCTGCCCGACCGGGCGGTGCTGATCGCGGACGGCAAGGTTTCCGCCGTCGGCGCGGCGGGGTCGATCAAGGCACCGGCGGGCGCCACGCTGGTCGACGGGCGCGGCAAGACGCTGGTGCCGGGTCTTTGGGACTCGCACCTGCACGTCGGCGACGACTGGAACCTGCTCCAGAACGTGGCAACCGGCATCACCAATTATCGTAGTCCAGGCTCCATGATCGAGGAGGCGGAAAGCATCTATCGTCGCCGCGCGGCGGGCGAGCTGCTGGCGCCGGACGGCAAGGTGTCGGTGGTCGTCGACCGAAAGGACCCGCTGGCGGCGCAGGGCGCGCTTGTCGCCACCTCCGCCGCCGAGGCAGTGGCGCAGGTGGGCAAGATAAAGGCGGCCGGCCTGTGGGGCGCGAAGTTCTACACCTCCATGGACCCGGCCTGGATCGCGCCCGCGGCGGCGGAAGCGCACCGGCTGGGCCTGCACGTCCACGGCCATGTGCCCGCCGGGATGCGCCCGCTGGAGGCGGTGCGGGCCGGCTATGACGAGATCACGCACATCAACTTCATCATGATGCAGGCCATGCCGCAGGCGGTGGTGGACAAGGCCAATACCGCCGCGCGGCTGGAAGGGCCGGCCAAGTACGGCAAGGACGTCGACCTGGACTCCGCCGACATGAAGGCGTTCTACGCGGAGCTGTCCAAGCGGGACACGATCATCGACCCCACGCTGACGGTGTGGGAGCCGCTTCTGACGTCGGACGGAACCGCGCTGCCGCCCGAATACGCACCCTTCGCCGACATCGCGCCACCGGCCGTAGCGCGGGGGTGGAAGATCGGCGGCTATCCGCTGTTCGACGGGCTGACGCGCGACGATTTCCGGCGCAGCTTCGACAAGATGGTGGGCGTGGTCGGGCGGCTGCACCAGGCGGGCGTGCGGATCGTGGCCGGCACGGACGGCTACGGACTGGAACTGGTGCGCGAACTGGAGCTCTACGAGAAGGCGGGGCTCACCAATGCGCAGGCGCTCCAGACCGCGACCATCATCCCCGCGCGCATGACGGGGATGGACGGCAAGGCAGGGTCGATCGAGCCGGGCAAGGCGGCGGACATCATCCTGGTGGACGGCGACGTGTCCAAGGACCTGACCAACCTGCGCCACGTCCACACCGTGTTCCTGGACGGCTATCGCCTGGACGGCGCGCAGCTGCGCACCGCCAGCGGGTTGAGCGGAATGCCGCAGTAGAAGCCAGCCTGCGCCTGGACGCGCGGGACCCTGTTCGGCAGGCTCCGACCGCGCTACGCTGGGGATCTCGGCGTCCGACAAGGGGGACTGTTGATGGGCCTGTTCGACTTTCTGTCCAAGCAGTTCGTGGACGTGATCGACTGGACGGAGGAGCCCGGCGAGCTGGCGATCCGCTATCCCATGCGCGACCGCGAGATCCAGAACGGCGCCCAGTTGACGGTGCGCGACGGCCAGGTGGCCTTCTTCTACGACGAAGGACGGATCGCCGACGCGTTCGGGCCGGGAATGCACGTGCTTGAAACGGCCAACCTGCCGGTGCTGTCCGGCCTGATGAACTGGCAGACGGGATTCCGGTCGCCGTTCAAGGCCGATCTCTACTTCTTCTCGCTCCGCGAGCAGGCGGGGCTGAAATGGGGCACCGCCCAGCCGATCACGGTGCGCGACAAGGAATATGGCCCGCTTCGTATCCGCGCGTTCGGCAGCTATTCGTTCCGGATCGGGGACGTGCCGGTCTTCGCTGCCAAGCTGATGGGCACGCTGGAGCGCGTGGACGTCGCCGCGCTGGAGCCGCAGCTTCGCGGGGCGATCAACACGGCACTCGCCACGGGGCTGGGCGGCGGTGAGACCGCGTTCGTGGATCTGGCGGGCGACCAGCAGGCCATGTCGGACCGGCTGCGCGCTGCCGTCGCCCCCGCCTTCCAAGCCTGGGGTCTGGAGGTGGCGAGCTTCTTTGTGGAAAGCCTGTCGCTGCCCGACGAGGTTCAGAAGCACCTGGACCAGGCATCGTCAATGCGCGTGGTGGGCGACCTAGACACGTATCAGCGCTTCCAGACGGCGGGCGCGATCGGCACCGCGGCGGCGCAGTCGGGCGGCGTGGCCGGCCTCGGCGCCGGCCTGGCCGCAGGGGCCGCGATCGGCCAGTCCATGGGCGCCGGCGCTCCTGCCCCTACCCCTGCCCCGCCCCCTGCCGCACCGGTCGAGGACCCGTTTGCGCTGATCGAGAAGCTGCACCGGCTGCTCCAGGCGGGCGCCATCGGCCAGGAGGAGTTCGACGCCAAGAAGGCCGCGCTGATGGCCAAGATCGGCTAAAGGGTGGACAGCACCTGCCCCCAGTGCGGCGCGGGGCTCGCCTTCCGCTCCGCCGACCTCGCGGCCAAGGTCTGCCCCTATTGCCGGTCCATGCTGGTGCGCGATGGCGAGCGGCTGCGGCGCGTAGGAGAGGCGGCGACCGTGCCCGACGATGTCAGCCCGCTCCAGATCGGCGTGCGCTGTCGCGATGGCGACGCCAAGGAGGAGGGGCAAGGCTTTGAGCTGGTCGGCCGCGTGCGCTGGCGCTGGACGGACGGCGGCTGGAGCGAGTGGCTGGCGCTGTTCGACGACGGATCGCACGGCTGGCTGTCGGAGGCGGGCGGGCGGCACATGCTGACGCGCGCGGTGCCGGGTGGGGGCACGCGGACGGGCGTGGTGCGCTCGGTCATGGCGGGCAATCGCGTCGAGCCGGGAGCCGACGGGCAGATCGGCGGGATCAAGTACGTCGTCAACGACGCGCGCGAGGCGTGGTGCGTGGGGTCGGAGGGCGAGCTTCCCTTTGCCGCGGTGCCGGGCACGCGGACCTACAGCGTCGATCTGGTGAACCCGGAGGGGCTGTGCGCCAGCGTGCAGCGCGAGAACGGGCGGACGGAGGTATTCACCGGCCGCTACGTGACGCTGGCCGAGCTTCGTCCCACGGGCCTGCGCCGCTTCGAAGGCTGGCCGCTTCCGAAATGGGCAGCGTGACGGAGGTTCCCGCTTCCGCCACGGCTGCGCCCGACACGGTTCGCGCGCTGACCTGCCCCAATTGCGGCGGCAGCGTCTCGCTACGGGCGGCGGGCCTGACGGTCACGATCGCGTGCGAGCATTGCGCGGCCACGCTGGACGCGACCGACCCGGTGGTGAAGCTGGTATCGCGCGCCGCCGAGGCGATGCGCGTCCCAGCCATCCCGCTGGGCTCGCGCGGCACCATCGACGGCGAGGCGTGGGAGGTCGTCGGCTATCAGGAGCGGTCGGACGGCGAGACCGAATGGTCCGAATACCTGCTGTTCAACCCCTATCTGGGCTATGGCTGGCTGGTGGACGACGGGCGGCGCTTCAGCCTGGGCCGCGTGCTTGACCGGCTGCCGGGCGGCCGATCCCTCAACCTGACGCATGGGGGCGAGACGTACGGTCGCTTTGGCTCGTCCTACGACGTGCGGACCACCTTTGTGCTGGGCGAGTTTCCCTGGCGCGCCGCAGTCGGCGAGACGGTGCGCGAGACCGTGTACGTCCGCCCGGGCGTCATGCTCGCCTGCGAGGAGAACGGCGCCGAGCGGACATGGACCGAGCTGACCATGCTGGCGCCGGGCGTTCCGGAACGCGCCTTTGGCGTGGCGCCGCGCGCCGTCCGGAACCGCGGCACGCCGTCCCCGCACGAACCGTCGCCGTTCATGGATCGCGCAAAGGAGGCGGTGATCGTCGGCGGGGCGGCCACGCTGGCGCTGCTGGCGGTGGCCCTGTTCACGCCGGGCGAGAGGCGGGCCTTTCAGGGCCAGCTGTCCGTCCCCCCGGATGCCGCGACGCGAACGGTGGTGCTGGGTCCCGTGGAGCTGCCCGCCACGGCCCGCGTCACCGTGCGTGCCGACGCGCCCGCGCTAGACAACCAGTGGGTGGACCTAGATTATTCGCTGATCGATCGCGCCACCCAGGCATCCTACGACGTCTATGCCACCGCCGAACGCTATAGCGGAAGCGACGTGGACGGGCCGTGGAGCGAGGGCGACGGCCGGGCCGCCCGGTCTCTCAGCGCGATCCCGCCCGGCCGCTACGACCTGGTGGTGGAGGCGAGCGCGCATCGCTGGGCCGGCGCTCAGCCGTCGTCACCGCCGCTCATCGGCGGCTTCTTCTCCGACCTGCCGCAGGACACCGCTCAGGAACCGGCGGCGGTGCCCGTCACGGTTTCGGTGTCGCGTGGAGGCAGCTTCGGCGGCAACCTGCTGGTGGCGCTGCTCCTGGTCTGGGTGTGGCCGCTGGTGGCGATGATGCGCCATGCCGGGTTCGAGACGCGCCGCAAGGCGCCGATTTCGGAGAACTGACGCCCGTGAGCCGGTCGACCATCCTCTACGCGCTGTTCTGCCTGGGCCTGGTCGCGCTCTTCATGCTGGCGGCGGCGCGCGGCTATTCCCCTTTTGTCAGCGGCGGCGCGCGGCCGTTCGGCTTCGCCGCCGCGCGCGGCCCCACCCACAAGTAAACCACCGGAGGTTTCCATGCTCTCCTCGGCCGTGTTCCTTGCCACGCTCGCCTATGCGGGCCTGGGCATCGTCGTGTTCGCCGTCGGCTTCTGGACCTGGGACCGGCTGACGCCCGAGGACCTGTGGGGCGAGTTGTGCCGCGGCAACCAGGCGGTGGCGATCCTGGCGGGCGCGGTCGCGATCGGCCTGTCGATCATCATCGCCGCCGCCATACATGGCTGAAGCACCCGGCGCCCCGCCCCCTTCACGGGCGGCGGCGGCGCTCCTGTTCTCGGCCTTCGTGGTCGCAACCTGCGGGCTGGTGTACGAGCTGCTGGCGGGCACGCTCGCCAGCTACCTGCTGGGCGACAGCGTCACGCAGTTCTCGACGGTCATCGGCACCTACCTGTTCGCCATGGGCGTGGGCTCCTGGTGCTCGCGCTACGTCCGCCGCGACGAGCTTCGCGTGTTCGTGCGCGTGGAGGTGCTGATCGCGGCGGTCGGCGGCGCGTCTGCGGCGATCCTATTCCTGCTGTTCGACCGGGTGCAGGACTTCCGCCTGCCCCTTTATGGCCTGGTGCTGGCGGTGGGCGCGCTGGTGGGACTCGAGATCCCGCTGCTGATGCGCGTGCTCAAGGACCGGCTGGAGTTCGGCGACCTGGTCAGCAAGGTGCTGACGTTCGACTATGTGGGCGCACTTGCGGCGTCGCTGCTGTTCCCGCTGCTGCTGGTGCCGCACCTGGGACTGATCCGCACGGGCTTCCTGTTCGGCCTCCTGAACGCAGGCGTCGCCTTGGCAGTGATCCTGATGCTGCCGGGCCAGCGGATGCGGACCGAGATGGTCGCCGCGATCATTGTCATGGCGGCGCTGGCGGCGGGCTTCGTCGGCGCGGAGCGGGTGCAGCGCGCGGCGGAGGTCGCGGCCTATGGCGATCCCGTCATCTATGCCGCCTCCACCCCCTATCAGCGGATCGTGGTCACCAAGCGGAACGGCGACCTGCGCCTGCACCTAAACGGCAACCTGCAATTCTCGTCGCGCGACGAATATCGCTATCACGAGGCGCTGGTGCATCCGGCGCTGGGCCGCGTGGCGAACCCACGCGACGTGCTGGTGCTGGGCGGCGGCGATGGCTTGGCGGTGCGCGAGGTGCTTCGCTACTCCTCCGTGCGCTCGGTGACTCTGGTCGACCTCGACCCGGCCATGACCGCGCTGTTCACCGACAGCCCCATGCTGGCCGCGCTGAACGGCCATGCCTTTCGCGATGCTCGCGTGCGCGTGGTCAACGCCGACGCCTATCGCTGGCTGCGCGAAAACCGGCGGCGGTTCGACGCGGTGCTGGTCGACTTCCCAGACCCCACCAGCTTCGCGGTGGGCAAGCTCTACACGGTCAGCTTCTATCGCGAACTCGCGCGCGCCATGGCGCCCGCCGCCGTTGCCAGCGTCCAGAGCACGTCGCCGCTGGTGGCGCCCGGCGCCTATTGGACGGTGGCGACGACGCTGGAGGCGGCGGGTTTCCGCACGCGGGCCTACCACGCCTATGTGCCCAGCTTCGGCGAATGGGGCTTCGTTCTCGCCAGTGCCGCCCCGGTTGGGCCGCTCCTGTCGCTGCCCTCCCATCTTCGCTTTCTGACGCCCGTCACCGACCGGCTGGCGGCCGCCTTTCCGCTCGACATGGCGCGCCGGCCCGTGCCCGTGAACCGGCTGGACAACCAGGCGCTGGTCCGCGCCTTCGACGCCGAATGGAGCGCCTACGAGGGATGAGGCCCCTGCTGGAGACAAGGCTGGCGCGGCGATCCGTCCTGGCGGGGGCGGGCGCCGTACCGCTCGCCGCCTGCGCTGCCGACGAGGTGGCGACGTCGCTGGCGGGTGCCGACGTGGCGCGCGGCCACGCGTTGCGCGACCGGCGCTTCCCCGAACCCACCACCATGCGCGAGACGCAGGTGGCCGTGGTCGGCGGCGGCGTGGCCGGGCTGACGGCGGCCTGGACGCTGGCGGAGGCGGGCGTGACCGACTTCCGGCTGGCGGAACTGGAGGATCGCGCCGGCGGCAACGCGCGCGGCGGACAGAACATCGTGTCCGCCTACCCGCTGGGCGCGCACTACCTGCCGATCCCGAACCCGGAGACGCGGGGCGTGATCCGGCTGCTGGAGCGGCTGGGGATCGTCACCGGCTGGGAGGGCGGGCGGCCGGTCTTCGACCCCTATCAGGTCGTGTCCGACCCGGAGGAGCGGCTGCTGCGGCTCGGCCGATGGCAGGAAGGGCTGGTGCCGTCGATCGGCTTGTCCGCCCGCGATGCCGACGATCTGGAGGCGTTCTTCGCCGCCATGGCCGCCTATCGCGGCCGGCGCGACGCGGGCGGCCGGCCCGCCTTTGCCATCCCCATGGAGCTGAGTTCACGCGACCCGGACCTGCTCGCGCTCGACCGACTGAGCTTCGCCGCCTGGCTGGACGAACGGGGCTGGCGCTCGCCGACACTCCGCGCACATGTCCGCTACGCCTGCCGGGACGATTACGGCACCGAGCCGGACCAGGTGTCCGCTTGGGCCGGCATCCATTATTTCGCCGCCCGCCGGGGTGCCGCCGCCAATGTGGCGGGCGACGCGGTGCTGACCTGGCCGGAGGGCAATGCCCGGCTGACGGGCCGTATGGCGCACCGATTGCGCGCGCACATCGATCCCGCGCGCACCGCCTTTCGCGTGGGCCGCCACGGGAACGGCGTCGCGATCGACCTGTACGACGCCGCTGCCCGCCGGTCGGAGCGGCTGCTGGCAGAGGCGGTGGTGCTGGCCGTGCCGCGCTTCGTGACCGCGCGCATCGTCGAGCCCGAGCTGGCGGCGGTGGACGCCGCCGCCTTCGGTTACGCCCCCTGGATCGTCGCCAACGTCACCGTGGATCGCCCGCCGGGCGGCCAGGGCTTTCCGCTCGCCTGGGACAATGTGAGCTGGACCAGCCCGTCGCTGGGCTATGTGGTGGCCACGCACCAGTCGCTCGCCTCCGCGCCCGGACCCACCGTGCTGACCTGGTACATGGCGCTGTCCGACATGGCGCCGGCGGACGCCCGCCGGCTGCTGCTGGCGCGCGCCGCCGCCGAATGGGAGCGGATCATCCGCGACGACCTGGTGGCGACCAACCCGGACCTGGACGGCGCGATCCGGCGCATCGACCTGTGGCGCTGGGGCCATGCCATGGTCCGACCCGTGCCCGGCCTGATCTGGGGCGAGGCGAGGGCCCGGGCGGCCGAGCCGCACCCGCCGCTCTTCTTCGCCCATTCGGACCTCAGCGGAATGTCGATCTTCGAGGAAGCCCATTATCGCGGCGCGACGGCGGCGGAGGCGGCGATGCGCGACCTCGGCCTCCCCTTCGCGCCGTCGCTGGTCTAGGCTGCGCTCATGGACTGCGCGGGCACGCACCTGATCGCCGACCTCTGGGATTGCCGGGGCTTGGACGACCTGTCGCTGGTGGAGGCAGCGCTTCGCGAGGCCGCGGCCGCGGCGGGCGCCACGCTGCTCCAGCTCCACGTCCACGGTTTTGGCAACGGCGGGGGTGATGGGGCAGGCGTCACGGGCGTGGCCCTGCTGGCGGAGAGCCATGTCAGCATCCACACCTGGCCCGAACACGGCTACGCGGCGTGCGACATCTTCCTGTGCGGCCGGCTCTGCGCCGCCGAGCCCGCGCTGGACGCGCTGGCGGGTCGCCTTTCGGCCGGGCGCCGCGAGGTGCGGCTGATCCCGCGCGGCCATCGGGAGAACGCACCATCGCCCGCCTGAAGCGCAGCATCGGGCCGGCGCAGCTCACGCTCTACGGCGTCGGTTCCATGCTGGGCGCGGGCATATACGGGCTCGTCGGCAAGGCGGCGGGCGTGGCCGGCGGCGCGCTCTGGCTCGCCTTCCTGACCGCGTCGGCGGCGGCGCTGCTGACGGGGCTCAGCTACGCGTCGATCGCGTCGCGCTACCCGCGGGCGGGCGGCGCGGCCTATGTCACGGGACGCGCCTATCGCCGGCCCTGGCTCGCCCATGCGGTGGGGCTGACGGTGGTCTGCTCCGGCCTGCTCTCCATCGCCACCCAGTCCAAGGTGGTGGCGCAGAACCTGAGCCAGCTGCTGGGAACGGCGGCGCCCGGCACGGAGACGCTGCTGGCCGCCGGCTTCGCGCTGCTGCTGGCGGGCATCGTGTTCCGGGGCGTCAGCGAGTCCTTCTGGGTGAACGCGGTCTGCACCGTGCTGGAGGCGGGCGGGCTCGTGCTGGTCGTCGTGGCCGGCGCGCGCTTCTGGGGCCGGGCGGACCTGTTCGAGCTGCCGCAGAGCACGGCGCTGGCGAGCGGGGCGGGCGCGCTGCTGCTGGTCCAAGGCGCGATCCTTACCTTTTTCTCGTTCATCGGGTTCGAAGACGTGCTGAACGTGGGCGAGGAGGCAAAGGACCCGCAGCGCACCATGCCGCTGGCGCTGATCGGGGCCATGCTGATCGCGATGGTGGTCTATCTTGCCGTCTCCGTCACCGCCGTGTCGGTGGTGCCCTGGCGCGAGCTGGCGGCCGCCCCCGCACCCCTTCGCCTGGTGGTGGAGCGAGCTGCGCCCTGGTTTCCCGCGATCGGCTTCACCGTCATCACGATCGCGTCCGTCGCGAACACGGCGCTGGTGAACTACGTCATGGCGTCGCGCATGATCTACGGCATGGCACGGCAGGACCTGCTGCCGGGTCCGCTGGGCCGGGTGCACGGAGGGCGCCGGACGCCGCACCTCGCCATTCTGGCGATCCTGGCGGGCGTGGTCGCACTTCAGCTGGCAGGCGAGGTCGAGCAGCTGGCCGGCGCCACCGTTCTTCTGCTGCTGGCCGTGTTCGCCGTGGTGAACGGTGCGCTGATCCTGCTGAAGCGGCGCGAGGGCGCGAAGCCCGGCTGCTTCGACGTGCCGCTGGCGGTGCCGGCGGGCGGCGCGGCCGTCTGCCTGGCGATGATCACGGCACAGGCGATGCGCGAGGACCCGACGGCTCCGGCGCTGGCTGCGGGCCTGATCGCCGCCATCCTGCTTCTCCGGCCGGCCATGCGCCGCTGGGCGGGCAAGCGACCAAGGGGCGGCAACGTCTAGGCCCGTCCGGCTCGGATGCGGGCCGGCCGGACGAGCGATGACCGACCCTGGCTGCGCTTCGTGCGTACCGGCCGCCTCGCGCGATCTTTCTTCTATTCCGCCGTACCGGACAAGTCGGTGACAAAGGTGAACCGGTCGCCGCGATAGGCGGATCGGGTCAGTTCCACCGGCGTCCCGTCGCCCAGCCGGCTCAGCCGCTCGATCCGAAGGATCGCGTCGCCCTCGTGGATGGAGAGCAGCCCCGCCTCGATCGACGTCGCCGCCGAGGCGTTCAGGCGCTGGCGACCGCTTGCCGGCCGCGCACCGGCGGCGGCGAGCGCGGCGTAGAGCGAGTCCTGCACCTCGTTGATGTCGGGAAGGAAGTGCTGCGGCACCACCGCATGCTCGATCGCCAGCGGCTCGCCGTCTTCCAGCCGGACGCGCGCGAGCCGTGCCACCGTCGCGTCGCCGTCGATCTCCAGCAGCCGCGCCTCCTCCTCGGTCGCCGCCGAGACGGATCGCGAGATCCACATGGAGCCGGCCCGGTGCCCGCGCCGGTGGACGTCCGCCGTGAAGCCGGTCAGCGCCTGGCCGCGCTGCTCGATCCGCGCCGAGACATAGGTGCCGGACCCCTGGCGGCGCGTCAGCAGCCCCTCGGAAACCAGCTGCTCGATCGCCTTGCGCACGGTCACGCGCGACGCGCCCACGCGCTCGCTCAGCAGGCGCTCGGACGGCAGCGCGCCGCTGTCCAGGTCGCCGTCCGCGATAGCGGCGCGCAGCCGCGCGGCCAGCTGAACATATAGGGGAACGCCGACGCCGCGGCTCGGCGCCATGCGGGCCACGTCAAGCTTGTCCAGCATCACGCCTCTTTCCAAATTGGTAGTATCATGGTTTCGGGTCTCCCGTCCACTCACGCGATTGTTGACGTACCGACCTGGCAGGTCCTAGAATCATGTTGACTAAGGTATGTCATCGGTATCTTTTCTTTGTACCGCCGATGCGAACACATCGCACGGCCGGCCTGCAAGGGGGAAGCCTATGTCCGGTCCGTCGTCGATCCGCCTCGCCGCCGCTTCGATGGTCGCGCTCACGATGGCGTTGGCCCAACCTGCGCTGGCCCAGGATCGTCCCGTCGGCGCCGACGCCGCCCCCAGCACCGGCCCCATCGCCGCGACGCCGCCGGCCGACGCGCAGGACAGCGTCGCCGACGTGGTCGTCACCGGGTCGCGCATCCCCCAGCCGCAGCTTGGCGGAACCAGCCCCGTGATCGCGCTTGGTGCCGAGGAGGCGCGGCTCCAGGGCACCACGCGCGTCGAGGACCTGGTCAACTCGCTGCCCCAGGCGTTCGGCGGCCAGGGCGGCAACCTGTCGAACTTCTCCACCGGCACCGCATCGGTGGACCTTCGCGGGCTGGGCGCGACGCGCACGCTGGTGCTGGTGAACGGCCGCCGCCTGCTGCCCGGCGACCCGCGCACGCCAGAGGCGGACATCAACATCATCCCCGCCTCGCTCATCAAGCGGGTGGACGTGCTGACCGGCGGCGCGTCGTCCGTCTATGGCTCGGACGCGGTGGCCGGCGTCGCCAACTTCATCCTGGACACGGAGGTGGAGGGGTTCCGCGCCAATGCGCAATACGGCGTCTTTACGCACGACAACGACGCGCGTGCCGACGTCATCTCCGCCCTCACCCGCCGCGGCTTTCCCTATCCGGGCGGACGGGTGACCGATGGCGGCTCGTTCGACGGGTCGCTCGCCTATGGGGCGCGGATCGGCGACCGCGGCCATGTCAGCGCCTATGTAGGTTATCGCCACCTCGACCCCATCGTCCAGGGGCGGCGCGACTTCTCGTCCTGCTCCGTGTCGGGCAGCCCGCTGGCTTGCGGCGGATCGTCGTTCAGCGAGGGCGGCCGCTTCTTCCTGGCCAACGGGTCCAGCGTCACCGTGCGCGGCAACCAGTTCGTGCCCTTCGACGTCAATCGCGACACGTACAACTTCGCGCCCTTCAACTATTTCCAGCGGCAGGACGAACGCTACACCGCCGGCGCGTTCGCCGACTACGAGGTCAGCGAAGCATTCCACCCTTACGCCGAGATCCTGTTCATGCGCGACGACACGGTCGCCCAGATCGCGCCGTCGGGGAACCCCGGCAGCACGCTGACCGTGCCGTGCGACAATCCCCTGCTGTCGGCGCAGCAGCGCGGGATCGTCTGCGCGGCGGGGAACCTGGTCGACGCCAACCGCGACGGGATTGCCGACGTGGTGCGGCGCGCGAACGGCACCACGACCCCGGTCGGCACGCTCCAGATAAACCGCCGCAACGTGGAGGCGGGCCCGCGCCGCGACTCCATTCGCCACACCGATTACCGCGCGGTGGGCGGCGTGCGCGGGCGGATCGACGCCGCGCTCAGTTACGACGCCTATTACCAGTTCGGACGCGTGGATTTTCGCGACATCTACCGCGGCGACAGCTCCATCTCGCGTCTGCGCCGGTCGGTGGACGTGACATCGGTCAACGGCGTCGCGACCTGCGCCTCGGTGCTGGACCGCACCGATCCCTCCTGCGTGCCGTACAACCCTTTCGCTACGGGCGGGGTGACGCAGGCGCAGCTCGACTACCTGATCGTGGACGCAGTCCGCCGCGGGCAGACGACCGAACAGGTCGCCAACGCCTCCGTCACCGGCCGGCTGGGCGAGTACGGCATCACCAGCCCGTTCGCCACCAACGGCGTCGGCGTGAACATCGGCGTCGAGTATCGCAAGGAAGAGCTGGCGCTCAACCCGGATGCGACGTTCCTGGCGGGCGATCTGGCGGGCATTGGCGGCGCGACGCTGCCGATCGCGGGGTCGTTCGACGTCAAGGAAGCCTTTGCAGAGGCGCGGATCCCGCTGGTGGAGGATCGCCCCTTTTTCCGCTCGCTGGGGCTGGAGGTCGGCTATCGCCGGTCCGAATACGGCGTGCGCGGCAATGATTTCGGGACAAACACCTACAAGATCGCCGGCGACTGGGTGCCCGTCGAGGGCGTCCGGCTACGCGGCGGCTACAACCGCGCGGTGCGCGCGCCCAACATCGTGGAGCTCTACGCCCAGCAGCGCACCGGGCTGGGCGGCACCAGCGATCCGTGCGCGGGACCGGTTGTCAACGGCCGGGTTAACGGCAACACGTTCGAACAATGCGCGCGCACCGGCGTCACCGCGGCGCAGTTCGGCAGCATCCAGCCCAACACGGCTAACCAGTATCTGGCGCTGCTGGGCGGCAACCCCGACCTCCGGCCCGAACGCGCCGACACCTATACCGCGGGCGTGGTGCTGACCCCGTCGTTCCTGCGGGGGTTCAGCCTGACGGTGGACTGGTTCGACATCGCGCTCAACAACCAGATCGACACGCTGGGCGCCGACAACATCGTTCTCCAGTGCCTGACCGTCTCCGAATATTGCGGCAACATCCGCCGCGACCAGTTCGGATCGCTTTTCCGTACGCAGGACGGCTATGTCATCAACACCAACCTGAATGCGGGCGGGCTGACCTCGCGCGGCATCGACGTGGGCGCCTCCTGGACCAAGCGGTTCGGCTGGGGAACGATCGACGCCAACCTGGCCGGCACCTGGCTTTCCGACTTCCGCCTCAACCGCATCGGTCTTCCCGAGTATGATTGTGCTCAGACCTACGGCACCGTATGCGGCATCCCCCGGCCGGAATGGCGGCACAAGGCGCGGGTCGGCTTCACCACCGAGTCTGGCCTCGGCCTGTCGGCACAGTGGCGCTTCTTCAACGGCGTGGACCTGGACCGCAGCCGCGACGCGGTGCCGGGCACGCTGCTGGCCAACGAGCGGCTGGGCAGCCAGTCCTATTTCGACCTGACGGGCACGGTCCGCGTCGGCGACCGGTTCGACCTGCGCGCAGGAATCAACAACCTGCTCGACCGCGATCCGCCCATCGTCAACAACGCCAACCTTCCGGGCATCCTGGGCAACGGCAACACGTTTCCGCAGATCTACGACTATGCCGGCCGCTACATGTTCGTGGGCGCCAGCCTCCGGATGTAGCGGACCTGCTATCGGCGGGGAGCAGCCTTGCGCTTCAGCAGTTCCTCCACGCGGAACACCAGCTCGTCGGGATCGAAGGGTTTGGTCATGTAGTCGTCCGCGCCCGCGAAATAGGCGATCTCGCTGTCGCGCGCGCTCTGCCGGCCGGTCAGCATCATCACCGGCATGTCGGCCAGTTCCGGCATGTCGCGCATCTTGCGCAGCACCAGCACGCCCGAGATCTCGGGCATGTTGCAGTCCAGGATGACCAGGTCGGGCCGGCGCTGGCGGATCACCCGCAAGGCGTCGGCGCCGTTGTTCAGAAGGCCAACAGCGTGGCCGGCGCCGATCAGCGCCTCGCTCGCCACCTCGCCCACGATCTCGTCGTCCTCCGCCATGATGATACGTGCCACGTTCTTGTCTCCCTTGATCGTTCAGGCCGCCGTGCGCAGCCGGTCCGCGGCGTCGGCGATCCGCGCCGCGCGCTCGTCCGCCGGCCAGGACGCCATGCCCGCCTCCAGTTCGCGGGCGCGGTCGCCCAGCGGTGCCTCGCCGAACATGGCGGCGGTTCCCGCAAGCTTGTGGAGCAGCCCCGCCACCGGCTCCAGCGCGGCGTCGGTGAAGCAGCCCGACCGGACCAGCGCATCCACCGCGGCCAGCGTCTCCTGCCTTCGCACCTGGTACCGCTCGCGGACGCCGCCGGCCGGAGCCGGATGCGACACGTCGGGCAACGGGGCCGGCACCGGTGCGGGCCTCGGGCCGGCAGGCCGCGCCCAGTGGTTCAGCGCGGCGCCAAGGTCCGCCAGGGTCACCGGCTTTGCCAGATGCGCCTGCATCCCCGCCGACAGGCAGGCCGCCACGTCGTCCGCATAGGCGTTGGCCGTCAGCGCAACCACCGGAAGCTCGGTCGGCGATATGCCCTGTTCACGAACTCGGCGCGTTGCGGCGGGCCCGTCCAGCACCGGCATCTGCACGTCCATGAACACCAGATCATAGGGCCGGCCGTCGCTTCGGACGGCGTTGATCATCCGGATCGCGTCGGCCCCGTTCTCCGCCAGGTCGACGTCGCAGCCCAGCCGGCGCAGCATGGCGGTTACCAGCATCTGGTTCACGTCGTGATCCTCCGCGACCAGGATCCGCCGCGTCCCGTCCGGCGCGGCCGCTTCCGCATCGGCGGCGGCCAACGGCTCCGGCCCCGCCGCCGCATCCGTCGCATCGCAGGCGTTCGCCTCGCCGTCGACCAGCGGCAGGGTCAGGGTAAAGCGCGTTCCCCGGCCGGGCTCGCTGCTGAGCGTCAGCTCGCCGTCCATCAGCGCCGCCAGCCGCTTGCTGATCGGCAGGCCGAGCCCGGTGCCGCCGAAGCGGCCGGCGGTCGCGGCGTCCGCCTGGACGAACGCGTCGAAGACCGCAGCCTGGCGATCGGGTGCGATGCCGATGCCGGTGTCCTCCACCTCGATCCCCATCGTCCGGCCGTGCGCGCCGTTCAGGACGCGGGCGCGAAGCGTCACCGATCCCGCCAGCGTGAACTTGGTGGCGTTGCCCAGCAGGTTCAGGACCACCTGGCGCAGACGCAACCCGTCGCCGCAGATCAGGCGCGGCAGCGCGTCGTCCACCTCCACCGCGAGCGCCAGGCCCTTCTGCTCCACGGCGGGCAGGACCAGTCGGGCGCAGCCCTTCAGCGTGTGGCGGATGTCGAACGCCTCGTGCGCGACGCGCATATGGCCCGCCTCGATCTTGGAAAGGTCGAGAATGTCGTTGAGCAGCCGCATCATCGCGCGTCCCGACGCCGCGATCAGCTCGGCCTGACGGCGCTGTTCGGGGAGCAGGTCGCCCGCCAGCAGCAGGTCGGTGAAGCCGATCACGCCGTTCATGGGCGTACGGATCTCGTGGCTCATGTTGGCCAGAAAGCTCGATTTCGCCGCGGTCGCGTGCTCGGCCCGGCGGCGCGCGCCGTCCAGCTCCAGCTCCAGCGCCTTGCGGCGGCTGACGTCGCGGACGGACGCGATGATCTCCATGGGCGTTCCGGCCGCGTCGCGGACCAGGCCCACATTGGCCTCCACCCACCGCCAGTCCACCGGAGGACCGGGCCGCATGGTGCGATAGGATAGCATCATCCCGTCGCGCTCGCCCGCGGCGATCGCCTGGAACCCGTAGGCGAGCATGGGCCGGTCCTCGTCGTGCACACCATAGGTCATGGCGTGTCCGACCACCGTCTCCGGCGCCACCCCGAACACTTGGCTGGTGGAGGGGGAGGCGTAGAGGAAGACGCCGTCCAGCCCCAACCGGAACACGGCATCGGTGGCGTTGGTGGCGAGAAGGCGCAGCTGCGCCTCCACCTCGCACCGCGCGATCACGTCCTGCGCCAGGTCGTCGTTTGCGCGGCGAAGCGCCCGCATCCGCGCCGCCCGGTCGTTCCAGACAAGAACGGCGAGAAGCGCCAGCAGCAGTGCGCCGGCGACCAGCACGATGCGGGCAAGCCCCGCCAGTTCGCGCGACCGCGCCACGCGTGACCGCAGCAGCCGCGCCTCCTCTTCACCCACGCGATCCACCAGCGCCACAAGGGCATGGTTCGCGTTCCGGCTCCGCTCGCTGCCGATCAGGTGCCGAGCCTCGCGGTCGCGACCGCGCCGAACGAGTTCGACGGCGAGTGCCGTTTCTTGGAAGCGAGCCTCAAGTGCCTGACGCAGGACCTGGATGTTCCGCTGCTGGCGCGAATTGTCGCGCGTCATGACGACGAGCGAGGCGGCCGCCCGATCTGCCTGCCGGCGTGCCTCTTCCGATGCGGCAAGGTCGCGGGCGTCGGTCGTCAACAGAAAGCCACGCTTTGCCACTTCGGCGCGCAAGCGAAAGATCCGCACCTCGGACAGCCGCGACTGCACCGCAACCGTGTGCCGCACCCACTCGTCGGACAGCTCCTGCTGCCGGAGCAGCGACGCGATCGCCAGTCCGCAACCGGCCACCAGCGCGAAGCTCAGCAGAACAAGGAGGGACGTGCGGGCTTGCAGCCGGAACGGCATCGAAAGGACCTGGGTCGAGGAAGTGGCTCGACCGGTTCCTAGCCCCGGATGGTTGTTCGCCGGTTAACTCCGACGCGCCGGGCAGGCGCTTGCGGCCGGAACGGGATGCCCCGACGTGCACCCCGTTCCGGCCTGCACTCCCGGATCAGAAGGAATAGCGCGCGCCCAGGAAGAACTGGCGCCCGGTGTGCGTCAGCACGTTCAAGCGGTTCGTATCGTCCACGAACTGGTCGTTCTTCTGGTCGGTCAGGTTGATCGCCTCCAGGCTGATCTTGAACCGGTCCGTGACGTTGTACGACGCCTGCGCGTCGACGTTGGTGGTCGAGTTGGTGCCGTTATACGCGTTGCCCTCGGTTCCCGGCACCGCGGTCAGGTAGCGTGAGCGATAGGCCACCGAACCGCGGATCGAGAATTTCTCCGTCTCGAAATAGAGCGTGCCGTTGGCGGCGTGCTTGGACAGGCCGACCAGCGGCGCGCGCACGCTGCTCGCCCCGCTGGCGCTGGTCAGATATTCGATATTGGAGTCGACATAGGTGTAGTTGGCGAGCGCGCCGAAGTTGGACAGGAAGCCGGGCAGGAAGCTGAAGGGCTGCTGCACGTTCACCTCGAACCCGCGCAGTCGCCCGCCGCTCGAATTGACCGGCTGGCTGACGATGAAGATGTCGTTGGGCGACGCCGTGGTGCCCGTCAGCAGCGAGGGAGGCAGGCCCAGCGCGCTGAACGGCACCTGGGTGCTGAGCGTCTGGACAAACGTGCCGATATCCTTGCGGAACGCCGCCACCGCGTAGATCGCGCCGGACGACGGATACCATTCGACCGACACGTCGATATTGTCGGACGAGGTGGGGTTGAGGTTGGGGTTGCCCGAGCTGAAGCTGCGATTGCCGCCCGACACGTTCAGGTTGCCGCCCGGCGTGATGGACGCGATGCCCGCGCGCGCCAGCGTCTTGGCCGCGGCGAAGCGCACCAGCAGCTTGTCGGTCAGGTCCATCACCAAATTGCCCGACGGCAGCCAGCGGTCGTAGCTGCGGTCGGCCGTCAGCAGGTTCACCGCCGTTCCCTGGCTGGCATAGCCGGTCGAGACCTGATCCGTCTTTACGTAGCGGACGCCCACGTCGCCGCGGATCGGCACGCCCGCATCGGCGAAGTTGAACGTCGTCATGCCATAGGCGCCGAGGTCCTTCTCCTCCACCGTGATGAAGCTGCCGCGCGCCGTCGCATTCTCCACGCCGCCGGTCGCGTAGAGCGGGTTGGTGTAGATGCCGTACAGGCCGGCAAAGGCATCCAGGTTGGGCACCACCCAGGCGGTCGGCGTGCCGGCGGGCACGTCCAGCCCCTTGCCGAACCCGCTAAAGGGCTGAACCGCCTGGGCGAGCTGCGCGGGCGTCAGCGTCTGCACCACAGTCTCGCCCTGGAGGCGCCGCCGCTCGGTGGAGTCGTAGCGGAAGCGGCGCCAGTCGACACCGCCTTTCAGCGACAGGATGCCGTTCGCCTTCCACTCGGCGAAGCCCTTGGCGTTGGTGAAGTCGTTATCCACCGTCTGCGGGCGGATGCGGACCTCGGACGTGCCGTTGGTGAAGGCGAAGGTCGCCGGGTTGGCGATATCCACGCCCGGCCGGATCACCGGAAAGCGGCCCTGGCCGAAATCGTAGAAGAAGTTGGACGTGTTGGCCGCGTCGATGGTTACGGTGTTCTGGATCGGGTTGCTGAACGCGGACTTGGCATAGCCCACGACCGCACCCAGCTTCACCCGGTCGCCCAGCTTCTGGTCCAGCGTGCCCGTCACCTGGTAGAAGTCGGTTTCCAGCTCGTCGTAGCGCGCCTGGGTCCGCAGATCGACGTTGTCGAACGTCCCGCTGATGATGTTGCGGTCACCGTCGACGGTGCCCGAGCGGATGATCGTCTGGGGCTTGCCGGTGCCCGACCGGCTGAAGCTGATCGCCTGGAACTGCGACTCCCGCCGCGTGCCGTCCAGCCGCGAATAAAGGCCGTCGATCGACAACAGGGTGGCGTCGGTCGGCTGGAACTGGACGGAGCCCGCGGCGCCCAGGCGCTTCTGCTCGATGTCGTAGCTGACCAGTCCGGGAATGCGCGGGTGGAACAGCGCCTGCCCGTCGATGTCCGTCTGGCTGGCGAGGGCGCCGTAGTTGATCTGGGCGGGGGTAAAGCCCGCCAGCGTGGAGGCGGGGCTGAAGCCGCCGTTGAAGCCGCCATAGGACCAGCGCGTGATGTTGGCCCCCTCCTCGCGCAGCCGCCGCTCCTCATAGGCGATGGAGACCAGCACGCCGAAGCGCTTGTCGGGCGACAGGACGGAGACGAGGCCGGACACGCGCGGCGTCACCTTCTCGGCCAGGTCGTTGTACGACGCCTGGGCGGACAGGGCGACGGTCGCCTTGCGATAGTCGAAGGGCCGCGCGACCTGGAGGTCCACGGTGGCGCCCAGCGAGCCTTCCTCGACGTCGGCGGTGGCGGTCTTGCGAACGGCCAGGCTGTTGAACAGGTCGGACGAGAAGATGTTGAAGTCGAAGCCGCGGCCCCGGTTGACGCCGCCCGAATTGTCGGTGCCGCCGGTCGTGCCGATCGCCTCCATGCCGTTGATCCGCACGCGCGTGTATTCCGGCCCCAGGCCGCGGACCGAGATGTTGCGGCCCTCGCCGTTCACGCGATTGATGGTGACGCCGGGAATACGCTGGAGCGACTCTGCCAAGTTCAGGTCGGGGAACTCGGCGATGTCCTCCGCCTTGATCGCGTCCACCGAGGCCGTCTCGTTGCGCTTGAGATTGATGGCGCTGTTCAGGCTGGCGCGAAAGCCGGTGACCACGATGTCCTGGCCGCCGCCCGCTTCGTCGCCCGTCATGGGCGCGTCGGCGACCTGCGCGTCGGGCGTTGCGGCGGGCGATTCCGGCGGCGTCTCCGTCTCCTGCTGCTGGCCGGCCGCGCGCGCATCCTTCTGCGCGTTCGTTTCCGGCAGCGCTTGGGCAAGCGCGGGCGTGCCCACAATCAGCGCTCCAACGGCGGCCGAAAGGGCGAGGCCGGTCTGTATCTGATGGCGGCCGATCATGGCGATCCTCTCCCTGCGTTGACGGTACCGGCTTCGTCGTCCGAGCCGGATTCTCGATGGCAGGGGTTAGCCACGGCGGCGGCGCAAGGGCCAATCTCAATCAGGCATCAATCCATGCGGCACCTGCACCGATCGCCCGCTGCAAGGCGAAAAGAGCCGCACATCAAGCCAAGCCGTGGCATGATCGCAGCGCTCTACGACTTGGACGCTGGCGCACGCCTCCGTTAGCGTCGCCGCCACAACCGGCCCCAAGCCCGCGAAAGAGCCGGGACAAGGGTTCGGAGAGGAGTTCGCCATGCCCGCTTCTGCCCCGACCGGCACCCACGCCGCCCAGGCACCGGACGTTCCCGCAGCGGCCGATAGTGGGCGCCCGACGCGCGTGCGGCACCGCATAATCGCGCTGATCTTCGCGATTACGGCGATCAACTATGCCGATCGCGCGACCTTCTCCATCGCGGGCTCCGCCGCGTCCGCCGAGCTCGGCCTGTCGCCGGTTCAGACGGGTTTCATCCTGTCAGCCTTTGCCTGGGCCTATGCGCTGGCGCAGATTCCGGGCGGCGCGCTCCTGGACCGGTTCGGCACCAAGCGCATCTATGCGGGCGCTATCGCCTGCTGGTCGGTGCTGACGGCGCTTCAGGGTTTCACCGGCATGCTGCCGATCGCGTCGGCCGTGGCGACCCTGTTCCTGCTCCGCTTCCTAGTCGGGCTGGCGGAGGCACCGTCCTTTCCCGGTAACGCCCGGCTGGTCACCGCCTGGTTCCCCGGCGCGGAGCGCGGCACCGCGTCCGCCATCTTCAACTCCGCGCAATATTTCTCGCTGGTGGCGTTCGCGCCGCTGATGGGCTGGCTCGCCCACTCGTTCGGCTGGCGCTCGGTCTTCTGGGTCATGGGCGCGCTGGGTCTGGCGGCGACGATGCTGTTCCTGCGCTACATTCACTCGCCCGTCCGCCACCCGTCGATCAACGCGGCCGAGCTGGCGCATATCGAGGCGGGCGGCGGCTTGGTGCGGATGGAGGAGGCGGTGGCGAACCGGCCGGCCACCTTCACGCGCGCCAACCTCCGGGCGCTGCTCGCCAACCGGATGCTCGCCGGTATCTATTTCGGCCAGTACTGCATCAACGTGCTGACCTATTTCTTCGTCACCTGGTTCCCGATCTACCTGGTCAAGGAGCGCGGGCTGAACATCATGGAGGCAGGCTTCGCGGCCGCCGCCCCGGCCCTTTGCGGCTTTGCCGGCGGGCTGGCCGGCGGCTTCGCCTCCGACCTGATCCTGAAGCGGACGGGATCGGTCGACCTGGCGCGCAAGGGTCCGCTCACCGTCGGCATGCTGCTCGCGACGCTCATCATTGCGTGCGTCTGGGCGGAGCAGGAATGGCTGGTGATCGTGCTCATGTCGCTCGCCTTTTTCGGCAAGGGTATTGCGTCGCTCGGCTGGGCAGTCATGGCCGATGTGGCACCCCGGCAGCTGGCGGGGCTGGCAGGCGGCGTATTCAACATGTTCGGCAACATCGCGGGCATCGTGACGCCCATCGTAGTGGGGTACATCGTGGCGGCCACCGGATCGTTCGATTGGGCGCTGGTGTTCGTGGGCGCGCACTGCCTGCTCACCATCTTCGCGTTCCTGGTGGTGGTGGGACCCATCCGCCGGGTGGAGCTGGTCTGATGCGGCCTGACCGGCGCAACGTGCTGGCGGGTGCCGCCGCCGTCCTGGCGCTTCCGGCCGCGGCAAGGGGCACGCCCGCGCCCATCCTGCTCGACACGCCCATGGCGACGCCGCGCTGGGCCGCGCTCCAGCGCCGGCTACTCGCCGCCAATGCCGCGGCGTGCGAAGCCTTCTATGCCAGCTATGTCGATGCGCGCGACTGGCTGATCGTCACCGAGCGATGGGGCGCGAACGACGGGCCCGACGACGCGGCGGAAGCGACCAACGACTGGGAGCTGCTGCACGCGCTGGGCGGATCGGACCGGGTGCTGACGCTCGCCCGGCGCTTCTGGGAAGGGCACCTTCGCCAGTTCACGGCCGCGCGGACGGTGGACGTCGCGGTCGCACGCCAGGGAATGTACCACCGCGAGTTTCCGGTCCAGATGGACTGGCAGCACAATGCGGAGGGGCTGACCAGCTTCAATCTCCAGGGCCTGTCGACGCCCGCCGACACCCGCCTTGCCGAGCGGACGCGCCGCTTTGCCGACTTCTACACCGGCCGCGATCCGAGCGCCCCGAACTACGATCCCCACGCCCGCATGATCCGCAGCCTGATGAACGGCAGCCGCGGGCCGATGCTGCGTCGCGCGACCCCGCTGGACTGGGCGGGCGATCCGTTCGACCCCGCGCCCTTCCACATGGAGCATGGCGAGCGGACCTATCGCGAGACGCTGGACCACTATGCCGAATATGGCGACGTGGTGGGCGACAACCCGCTCAACCTCCAGGCGACCACGCTGGGGCTGAACGCCTATGCGCTGGGGCTTGGCGATCGCTTCCGGCGCTGGGCGCTCGACTATCTGGACGCCTGGGTGGAGCGCGCGGCGGCGAATGGTGGCGTGCTCCCCAGCAAGGTCGGGCCGGACGGCCGTGCCGCGCCTGACTGGTGGGGCGGTACCTATGGCTGGGGCTTCTCGCCCACGGTGCCGCAGACGGGCAAGCGCGAGAACCGCAACCGCGTGCCGCGGTCGATCACCGCCTTTCTGAATGGAACGCTGCTGACGGGCGACGGCGCCTATATGGACGTCTGGCGGCGGCAGCGCGCGGTGCTGGAGGGCCGGGCCCGGACGATCGACGGCGTGCCGAACGTGCCCACGATGCATGGGGCAGACGGATGGTACGGCTGGACCCCCGCGCCGAACCGCACCAACGGCTTCGAGATCTGGTACGCGACGCAGAGCGCCGAGGACCGGGCGGCCGCGGGCGACCATCCCTGGATCGCCTTCCTGGAAGGGCGCAATCTCCGCTATGCGGAGACGGCGGTCGAGGCGGACCTGACCAGGATCGCCGAACGCGTGAAACGGCGCGAGGAGGACCGCACCACCAGGGCGAGCCGGTTGGCGGACTGGCCGATCGACATCAACCCAGCCAGCGTTGAGAGCCTAGTCCAGCTGACCACCGGCGGCCTCCACATCGCGCGACCGCCCTGGTCCCGGACCTCGCCGTCACAGGGCGGGGTGACGCTGCACTGCCGCCTGCGCTGGTTCGACGCAGAGGCGCGGCGTGCCGGTCTGCCGGAGGACGTGGCTGCACTGGTGACGTCGATCGGCGACCGGGCGTGCGAGGTGACGCTGGTGAATACGGGCGCCCGGGCGCGCACGGTGGTGATGCAGGGCGGCGCCTATGGCGAGCACCGGATTGACCGACTGACGATGAACGGCCGCACGACGGACGTGGGCGGCCGCCACGCGACGCTGCGGTTGGCGCCCGGATGCGGCGCGCAGCTGTCGCTGGCGATGACGCGCTACGCCAACCGGCCGTCCCTGGCCTTTCCGCCGGGCCTCAGCCGCCCGGCTTGATGTAGGGTGCCACGGCGAACAGCAGCCGCTCCTCGCGGCGGGGATCGTTCTCGACCCGGCTGGTACGATCGAAGATCATGGTAGCTCTGCGCTCAAGGTCGAAGGGCGGCCACACCGGCAGTCCCCGCCCATTGGGGTCGCCGGTGCGCGCAAAGGCGATGAAGCTGTCCGCCATCCGACCCGCTAAGGCGCGCGCCGCGGGACCGTTGCCCGTGCGGGCGCCGGGCACGGCCGTGTTGTCGAACACCAGCCCGATATCGAGCGAGTGGAACGCGCCCAGCACGCCGCCCGCTTCCGGCGCGGGAAAGTCGAGCTGGTACATCCAGGTGGGTGCCCCGATCCGCACCCGCTCCTCCGCCTGGATCAGGTGGCCGGGCCAGGAACGGCCGGCCGTGGTGGCGGCGAGCAGGATCTGGCCCGGCGTGCGGTCCGGATAGAGCTGGCGATAGCGCGCGATCACGTGGTCGGGGGCCACATCCTTGACGCTGTTGGCGACGAGCCGTCCGGGCAAATTCTCCCAGCTCGTGTCGCCGCGCTTCAGCAGGTCGCCGATCCAGAGCGCCGTCTCATCGTGCGTGTTGCCGACGATCAGCGGGATGTGCGCGGCCTCCCGCGGGGCATCTGGATAGAAGGGGTGGCGCGGCAGCACGCCATGGTCGAGCGTTGAGGTGAAGCTGATCTCGCCCTTGCCCTCCAGCGGGTCGGTCATCGCCATGGCGTCCACCAGTCGTCCGACCGGGAGCGTCGCGAGCTCGGCAGCGCTGCGGGCGCCGCACCGGGCCATGAAGGCGCGCGCGCGCTCCGTGGCGTGGACGGGACCGGCCGCCGTCACGTGCTGGCCGCTCATGGTGGCCGCGCGGTGCATCAGCGGGCGGCCTTCCGGCATCGCCATCAACGTTATCGCCTTGGCGCCGCCGCCCGACTGGCCGAACACGGTGACGCAGCCCGGATCGCCGCCGAAGTTGGCGATGTTGGCGCGTATCCACTGCAAGGCGAGAACGATGTCGAGGTTGCCGACATTGCCCGACTCCGCCGGCCCGCCCAGCTGTGCTAGGTAGCAATAGCCCAGCCCCGCCAGCCGGTGGTTGAGCGTCACCACCACCACGTCGCCGCGGCGGACCAGGGCGCCGCCGTCGTAGAGCGGGTCGCTGCCCGACCCGTGGCTGTGCGCGCCGCCGTGGAGATACACCATCACCGGGCGCCGGCCGCCGTCCAGCGCGGGCGTCCACAGGTTCAGGAACAGGCAGTCCTCGGACATGGGCTCGTCGCCGCGCGTCTGGGGCGAGGCCGCACCGTACCGCGTCGCCTCCGCTACCCCGGTCCACCGCGCGGGCGGCACCGCGCGGGCGAAACGTCGGGGGGCGGTGTCGGCGCCGTAGCGGACGCCGCGGAACACCAGCACACCGCCCTCGCGCAGGCCGCGCACGCGGCCGTGGGCCGTTTCCGCCACTGGATCGCCCTGCCTGGCCGCCGCTACCGGCATCGCCGCCAGCCCGGCCAGCCCCGCCACCACCGTGCGCCGGTCGGTCATCCCGCCACCTCCGCGCAGAGACGGCGCATGGCCTCTAGCACCGGGTTCGCATTGTCGCGGCGCCACGCCATGTGGAGCTCCACCGGTCGTTCGGGCTCGGTCACCAGACGGCGGAACTGGACGTCACCCATGTGGAGGCCCGACGCGCTCTCGGGCACGATGGCGGCGGCCAGCCCCGCCTGGACGAGCCCCAGCATGGAATGGATCTGCGTCACGTGCTGGACGAAGACGGGGTTCACGCCCGCCTCGTCGAACAGGCGCACCAGCATGTCGTGGAAATAGCCGGCGCCCTGGCGCGCATAGGTGATGAGCGGCAGTCCGTCGAAGTCGGACGGCATCAGCTCGGCCAGTGCGTGGCGTGGGTCGCCCGCGGGCAGCGCCGCCACCAGCGGCTCGTGGAGCACGCACACCGTGTCGAACTCGTGCCGGTGGACGGGCGGGCGGACAAAGCCGATGTCGATCAGGCCGGTGAGCAGCGCCTCCGTCTGCTCGGCGGACACCATTTCGCGCAGCTCCAGGTCGATGTTGGGCAGGCTGGCACGCGCCTGGGCGACGATCTGAGGCACCAGGTTATAGCCCGACACGGCGGTGAAGCCGATCGACACCTTGCCCGTGTCGCCCTTGGCCACCCGCCGGGCCGAGAGTGCAGCACTTTCCGCCAGGCGGACGATGCGGCGCGCCTCGATCAGGAACACGCGGCCCGCGGGCGTCAGCGCGACGTTGCGGCTGGTGCGTTCCAGCAAGGTCACGTCCAGGATGCGTTCCAGCAGCTGAATCTGGCGGCTGAGCGGCGACTGGGTCATGTTCAGCCGCTGCGCTGCGCGGCCGAAATGCAGCTCCTCGGCGGCGGCGACGAAGCAGCGAAGCTGGCTCAGTTCGAACACGCCTCCGACCCTAGCCGCCCGCCGCCGCTCCTGTCACGCCGCCACCAGCATCTCGGGCGCCACGCGTCCGATCAGGCCGCGCAGCTCCGCGTCCTCGGCCGCGGAAAGGTCGGTCAGCGGCGTCCGGACGGGCCCCGCATCGCGGCCCACCGCGCGCATCCCCGCCTTAACGATCGACACCGCATAGCCCTGCCCCCGGTTTCGGAGCGCGATATAAGGCAGCACGAAGCGGGTGAGCCCGTCCAGCACGGTGGCTTGGTCGCCCGCGCGTACCGCGGCGTAGAAGCTGAGCGCCCATTCGGGCAGGAAGTTGAAGATCGCCGACGAATAGGTGGTGACCCCCATCGTCAGATAGGGAACGGCGAACGTCTCCGCGGTAGGCAGGCCGCCGATATAGGTCAGCCGGTCGCCCATGCGCGCGAAGATGCGCGTCATCAGCTCGATGTCGCCCACCCCGTCCTTGTAGCCGACCAGATTGGGGTTGCGCTCGCACAGCCGCGCCAGCGTCTCGTCGTTCACGACCGCGTTGTCGCGGTTGTAGACGATGACGCCCATGCCCGTCGCGCGGCACACCGCCTCGATATGCGCCGCCAGCCCCTCCTGCTTGGAGCCGACCAGATAGGGGGGCAGCAGCAGCAGCCCGTCCGCGCCCGCCCGCTCCGCGTCGCGCGCTATCCCGGTGGCAATCGCCGTGCCATAGCCGCAGCCGGAGATCACGGGCAGGCGCCCGCCCGCCTCCGCCACCGCGGCCGCGACCACCGTCGCGACCTCGGCCGGCGTCAGTGAGAAGAACTCGCCCGTGCCGCCGGCCGCGAACAACCCGGCCAGCTCATGCTCCAGCATCCAGGCGCAGTGCGCGCGATACGGCGCCTCGTCGAACGCGCCGTCGGCGGTGAAATGGGTGACGGGAAAGGACAGCAGCCCCTGCCCCAGCGTCTTCGCCATCGCCGTCGGAGCCAGATCGGTCATGCCGCGCAATCCTCTCAAGTTCCACCGGGCGCGATCGTTGCGCGCCGGCTATGGTCGGGGGGATACCGTGCGGCCGTGCAGGCGGTCCAAACCAAAGGACAGCGCGATCGATGCGCCGGCTGGCTTGATGGGGTAACGGACGGAACTCCGGAGCGCACGCGTCGTCCCGCACGCGGTGCGTCGGCCGTATCCCCGTTCAGACCGGCGCTGGTCGTGACGGCAGGCGTGCTACGATCGCAGCGTGACGAACTTTCCCGCTTCCGTCCTAGACTATTGGCACGGCATCTTCGTATCGGGCCAGGCTACCCGACGTGGCGACCTGTCCTATGCCGTCAGTGCGGCATTGAGCCCGAGACGCCCGGCGATGATGCTGGCTCCTGCCGATGGCCCCGTGCGCGCCGTTGTCCGGCCCGAGATCGCCCGGCGGGCGCGGCTCGACGAGGCAAGCGACCTGTCGGCGGACGAGTTGGGAGTTCGACTGGCCCGGGCCGGCGTGACGCTGCACGATCCGGACCACCTGTTTTACCTTCCGGCCCACGCTTGGCCGGCCGCCGCCGACGCCAGGGTTGCGCGGCGCCTAACCGCCCTCGACCGTGCCGCCTTTGATGCGTTCCAGGATGCGGCGTCCGAGCAGGACCGGGAGGATGCCTGGGTCGAACTGGATCACTGGGCGGTGTTCGGCTGCTTCGAGGGCGATCGGCTGGTCAGCGCCGCCAGCCTGTGTCTTTGGCAAGACAGTGCCATCGCGGATCTCGGCGTCCTGACGCTTGCCCCTTTTCGCGGGCGCGGAATTGCGCGTACCGTGGTCCGATCGATCTGCGGCTTCTCGCGACAACAGGGGTTCGAGCCCCAGTATCGCTGCCAGCTCGACAATCATGCCTCCGTGGCCTTGGCCAGGGCGTGCGGCCTGGTGCCGTACGGCAAGTGGATGGTCGCGGCCGATGCGCTTGAACGGGAAGACGGATAGGGTGCCGAGCCTCCTCCCCATCGGAACGGCCGTTACACCAACCCCATCGACCGCGCCCAGGCCAGGAACAGGTCGGGCCAGGCCGCCGCGGGCTTGCCCATGGCGCGGCGCAGGCCGAAGCCGTGGCCGCCATGGGTGAACAGGTGCGTCTCGACCGGCACATGCGCGGCGACCAGGGCGGCGCGCATCTCCAGCGTGTTGCCGGCGGGCACCGTTGCATCGTCCTCTGCATGGACCAGGAAACAGGGCGGCGTCCGCGCGGACACGTTGGCGGCGGGGCTGTGCGCGCGTTCCAACGCGGGCGTGGGGCTCGCACCCAGCAACAGCGTGCGCGATCCCGGATGGGCGAGCGGCGGCGTCATGGACTGGACCGCATAGATCGGCGCCGCTAGGTCGGGGCGAGCCGACAACCGGTCGGCCGCGTCGACCGCGCGGTAGGTCGCGGCGTCGAACCGCGTCGCCAGGTCGCCGCACAGGTGGCCGCCCGCCGAGAAGCCCATGGCCGCCACGCGGTCGGGCATCACGCCCCAGTCGCGCGCACGGTGGCGGATCAGGCGCATCGCGCGCTGCGCGTCGGAGAGCGCCACGTCGGGCCCCGCTGCCCAGCCCTCGCCCGGCAGGCGATAGAAGAGCACGAAAACGGTGAAGCCGCGCGCCGACAGCCAGCGCGCGACCTCATAGCCTTCCTTGTCGACCACCACCCAGCGGTAGCCGCCGCCGGGTGCCACCAGCACGGCGCCGCCGTTGGGCACGGCCGGGCGGAACACCACCATGCGCGGTCGCGAGATGCCGTACACCGCGCGGTCCGCAAGGTCGGGCTCGCGGCTGCGCTCGTTCACGGTTTCCACTAGCGGGACGCGGGGAGCGCCGGGCGCGCCGCGTGGCCACAGGTCGATCGTTTCGGCCGGCTCGCCCAGGCCAGCGACGCTGGCTCCGCCGCGCCGGGGCGGCGGGGTCTGGGCACCCGCGGAGCCAGCGGCGCCCGCCGCGGCGAGCGCCCCCAGCAACAGATCGCGACGATCGATCCCCATCACCCGTTCCTCACATCTTGAAGCGGGCACCCGCCAGGATAGTGCGGCCGAAATGGTTGTACTCGTAGTTCCGGTTCGTATCCAGATCGGTGTAGCGGTCGCGATAGTTGTCGGTAAGGTTGGTGCCCTCCAGCGACAGCTCCACCCAGTCGGTCAGGCGGTAGCGGAACGACGCGTCGACGTTGATCTGCTCGTTATACCCTTCGAACACGTTGCCCGTCGCACTGTTGGCATCCACGTACGGCCCGCGATAGCTGATCGAGCCGCGCGCGGTGAACTTCTTGTCCTCGTAGTACAGCGTGCCGTTGTACTGTTCCTTGGACAGGCCGAACAGCGTGCCGCGGCGCTGGTAGGACACGTTGGGTCCGAAGGTGCAGGCCGCGGCCGCCGTGGCGCCGGGCACGCACGGGTTCACCGTCGGCCCCTGCACCGTGTAGGTCGCCTGCGAGTCCACGAAGGTCGCGTTCAGGATCGCGCCGAAGTTCTTCAGGAACCCGGGCAGGAAGCGGAAGGTGGACTGGAGCGCGATCTCCACGCCCTTCAGCGAGGCACCCGTGCCGTTCACGATCGAGTTGATAGTGTAGAGCTGCCCCTCGACGTTGGAGGCGGCGGGCGACGACGGCGGGATGACCGACACGGGCAGGCCGGTCGACGCGAACGTGCCGTCGCGCGCCTGCGATACCGGGAAGCTCTCGATGTTCTTCTTGAACCCGGCGACCGAGAAGATCGACTGGGGCGCGAAATACCATTCGGCTGCCAGGTCGAACGCGGTGGCGCGGAACGGGTCGAGCTGCGGGTTGCCGAAGTTCACGCGATAGTTGAACCCGTCCACCGAGCCACCCGGCGTCAGGTTGCCCAGCGACGGCCGGGTGATGACCCGGTTGGCGGCGCCGCGGATGATGAAGTTGTCCGTCGGGAACAGCGCCACGTTCACCGCCGGCAGCCAGTCGTCGTAGCTGCGGTCGATGGTCACCGACACGCCGCCGTTCAGGCCCGTCGATTCCTGCGCGGTGTGGACGTAGCGGATGCCGGCATTGGCCGCGTAGCGCAGGCCCAGCAGCTCGCCCTTGACGTCGAACTGGGCATAGCCGCCGCTGACTTCCTCCACCACGTTGCGGATGTTGCCCGGATCGATCGCAAGCGGACGGTTGTAGAGGCCCGTATAGGCCGCCGCGGCGTCGATGTTCGGGATCAGGAACTGGGTGGTCGTGCCCTGGGGCTGGCCGGCGCGGCGGAGCGTGAACGTCTCGCCGATGTTGGTGGCAGGCAGGCCGTACACAGCGGACGCCCCGAACAGGGCGGAGGGCGTGCAGGTGACCTGGCCCAGCACCACGTCGGGTGCCGAGGTGGTGCGCGTCGGGCAGACCACCGTGTCGCGCAGATAGGCCACCGAGTCGAACTCGAACCGGCGGTACAGCGCGCCCGACTTCAGCTGGAACGCGTCCGGCACGATGTCCCACTCGGTCCGCAGCTGCGCGGTGCGGAACTTGTTCACCGTGTTCGACGGACGGTCGCGGATCTCGGCCAGCTGGAAGTTCGCGGCCTCGGTGACGCTGGTGCCGAAGGTCAGGCGCGGGCTGCGCGAGTCCGAATAATCGTAGCTGTAGCCCTGCGCGTCCCGATCGTCGAAGACAAAGGTCGTCTCGCGCGAGATCTCCGCCTCGGACCGCGACAGGCCGCCCATCAGGGTGAAACGGAACCGGTCGGTCACGTCCTGGTCCCAGCTGCCGCCGACCTGGTAGAACTGCGTCTTGGAGTCGCGCAGATAGTGCTCGGTGCGGACCCAGGCGTCGTTCAGCGTCGCCGACACCATGTTGTTGTTGCTGTCATAGACCGGGTTCACGACGTCGATCGACCGCTCGTTGGAGCGGAGCAGCACCTCGCCCCACTTCTCCTCGCGCCGCTCGGTAAAGCGCGAGAACAGGCCGTCGATGGACACCTTGGTCCGGTCGCTGGGCGACCATTGCACCGATCCGGTGACGCCCAGGCGCTCGCGCCCGTGGAAGACCTCGCCGTACCGCGGGATGCGCGGGTGGAACGACAGCGCGGCCTGGTCGCACGCGGCGCTCTGTCGATAGAAGCCGCCGGCATTGCCGACGCGCGTGGTGCCGGTGTTGCTGTTGAAGAAGCAGGGCTGGCCGTTGATCGAGTCGAAGCGTGCCTGCGCCCAGCGGACCGTGTTGTTGCCCAGCTCCAGATTGTCGGTCTTCTGGTAGGCGGCCGACACCGAGGCGCCGAACGTGCCGTCGGGCGACTTATAGGCCAGCAGCCCCGCGACGCGCGGGCGCACGTTCTTGCTGAGGTCGTTGTACGACGCGACGGTGGAGAGCACGCCCGTGAAGCCGGCCTTGCCGCCCAGCGGGTTGCCCGTGTTGAGGTCGACCACCGCGCCCAGCGATCCCTCGTCCAGTGACGCCTCGGCGGTCTTGTGGACCACGATGGAGTTGAATAGCTCGGACGCGAACACGTTGAAGTCGAACGCGCGGTCGCGGTTGGCCGACGCGCCGTCCGTGGAGGTCGCCACCGTCTCCAGCCCATTCAGCCGGATGCGCGTGAACTGCGCGCCCAGGCCGCGAACCGTGATGGACCGGCCCTCGCCCGCGTCGCGCTGGATGGAGATGCCGGGAATGCGCTGAAGCGATTCTGCCAGGTTCTGGTCGGGGAACTTGGCGATGTCCTCCGCCACCACGGCGTCCACCGCCGAGATCGAGTCGCGCTTCACGTTCAGCGCGGCGTCGAGCGATTTGCGGAAGCCCGTGACCACGATGTCCGCGCCTTCCGAGCCGAGTTCGGTATCGGCCGGATCCTGGGCCACGGTGACGGCGGCGTCGTCGGGTGCGGTGGTGTTGTTGTCCGGAACGACGGGCGTCTGCGACGGCGCCGGATCGACGTGCTGCGGGGCGCCCGGCGTATCCTGGGCCGGGACGCGCGCCGCCTGCGCAAAGGCAGCGCTTGGCATCATCATCGCGAGCGCGAGCGCCGCCACCGACGCACCAGCAAGCTTCCTGTCTTCGATCCGCATAATCATTCCCCTCGCCCGTCGCTCGTGGCGACGGCGCCCTGTTCATGACATCGGCGGGCCGTTTCGACCCGCGATGTCGGCTGCGATGGCGGAGGAGGCCTTGGCTCGCGTGCGGATGCACGCTCTATCCCCTCCCCGCCATCGCCGTTTGTCGACGATCTCTTCCGGCAATGCCCAGCATCGGCTAGGTAACCGGTGTCACACGTGATGAAACTGTCTGCTCGGCATGTCAACATGCCGTTTGGTGCATGGAGGGAGACGATTGTGACAACAATGACACGCTTCGCATCGCCGCTGGCGCTGGTGCTTCTGGTGATCGGCATCCTGCCCGCCTCCGCTCAGCAAGGTCGGCGCGCCATGGTGGTCGTCGATGAGAAGGCCGTTCGGCGCGAGGAGCCCACGCCGCACGGGCGCATCGGCACCAGCACCGCCTATCGCATCAGCGACGCGGTGCCCGGGCGAACCATGGAGTTCCGCAAGCGCGTGCTGCACCCCGGCGCCGCGATCGGCCTTCATCCGCTGGCGCACGACGAGGTCTATTACGTCCTGTCGGGCACGGGCGAGGTGCAGTCGGGCACCGAGACGAAGCGGCTGACCGCCGGCATGGCCGCCTATCTCTACGACGGCGAGACGGTGGGCATCCGCCAGCTGGGGCGGGAGCCGCTGGTGCTGATCGTCTCCTATCCGCTCAAGGCGCCGGCCGGCGGGGCGTCGGGTCAGGTTCCCGGCTGAATATAGGGCACGCGGGCGAACAGCTCGCGCTGCCAGCGGCGGGGATCGTTCTCCACCCGCGACCGGGCATCAAAGATCATGGTGGCACGCGCGTCGGGCACGTAGCGCGGCCAGGCGGGCGTTCCCGCCGACGTCGGATCGCCCGTTCGCGCAAAGGCCAGGAACGCCCCCTGCATCGCCGCGCTGGCGGCGCGCGCATCGGCACCCGTGCCCGTCAATGCGCCCTTGGCCCCTAGCGTGCCGAACACCAGCGCGATGTCGATCGAATGAAAGGCGCCGCGCTCGGGCTCGGTGCGCGATCCGAAATCGACCTGGTACACCCAGGCGGGTGCGCCCGCGGCGGCGCGCGCCTCCGCCTCGATCACCTGCCCGCGCCAGCTCCGCCCGCACGTCGTGGCGTCATAGAAGACCTGGACGGGCGACCATTGGGGAAAGCGCAACCGGTACTCCGCCACCACCCATTCGGGCAGTATGTCGATGCGAAGTTCCGGTGCTAGCCGCGCGGCCAGATTGTCCCAGGTCAGGCCCGCGACCTTGGCCGATCCGGGCGCCAGGAACGCGCGCGTCTCACCCACCGTGTTGCCCAGCATCATTGGGATACCCAGCGATTGCGGTGCCGCTTCCGGCCAGAAGGGGTGGCGATGAAGCCAGCGCATGTCCAGCACCGGCCCGAAATAGACGCCGCTGCCCAGCACCGGGTCGGTCGCGGACAACGCCTCCACCAGCCTTGCCGTAGGCAGCGTGCGGAGCGGCGACAGATCGTTGGGGTCGAGCTTGAGCGCCGCCAGATAGGCACGGGCGCGCGACGTGGCGTTGAGCGGGCCAGACGCGGTCACCTGTTGCCCGCTCATGGTCGCGGCGCGGTGAAACAGGCCGGCGGCCGCGGGCGTCGCCATAAGCGTCGCGATCTTGGCGCCGCCGCCCGACTGACCGAACACCATCACGCGGCTCGGATCCCCGCCGAAGGCCGCAATGTTGTCGCGGATCCAACGCAGCGCCAGGATCAGGTCGAGCTGACCGGCATTGCCGCTGTCGGCGAAACGGGGATCGAGCCGCGCCAGGTAGAGATAGCCGAACGCGTTCAGCCGGTGGTTGACGCTGACCACCACCACGTCGCCGGCCGCCGCCAGGGCGCGGCCGTCCTGCCGTTCCAGGTTGGCGCTGCCGGACGAATAGGCGCCGCCATGAATGTAGACCATCACCGGTCTTCGCGCGCGCGCGTCGGGATCGGGCGTCCAGACGTTGAGCGACAGGCAGTCCTCGGAGAAGGCCAGCCCCTCGCCGCCCGCGTCGCCGCCCTGCGGGCAGGACGGTGCAAAGGCGGTGGCGCGAACAGGATCGCGTGCCACCGGCTCGGCGACCGGTGCCATGAACCGTTCGGCCCGCCCGTAGCGGATGCCGCGGAATACGGACACGGTGCCGTCGCGCTCGCCCAGGAAGGTGCCGGCGGGCGCGGTGGCGCGGGCCGCTCCGCCCCTTCCTGCCGCCATGTCCTGGGCGCGGGCCATGCCGGCGATGCCGAACGCCAGGCCGCCGGCCAGCACGGAGCGACGGCTGGTCACCGGCGCACGTCCAGGCCGCCGGCCAGAAACGCGTCCACGTCCGCCTGGCGGAACAGGGCGGCATCGCCGGGCAGCGAGTGCTTCAGCGCCGCCAACGCCAGCCCGGTGCGCGCCGCACCCGCCGCGTCCTGCCCGCTCCGGAAACCGTGCAGCACGCCCGCCGCAAAGGCGTCGCCGCCGCCGATCCGGTCCACGATGCCCGCCAGCACGACCTCATCCATCTGGGCCACGCCGTCCCGCGTGTCGATGCGCGCGGACAGGCGGTTCAGGTCCACATGCTCCACGTGCCGCGCGGTGGATGCGATGGTCCGCAGGCGCGGATAGGCGGCAAAGGCGGCCTCCGCGGCGGCGCGGCGGCGATCCTCGCCCTCCCCGGCGAAGTCGTTCCGGCCGAGCAGCAGCGCGATGTCGCGATGGTTGCCGAACATAAGGTCGGCGTGGGGCACGATGCGATTGAGGATCGCGCGCGGGTCCGCGTCCCAGCGCGCCCAGAGCTTGCCCCGCCAGTTGCCGTCGAACGACACGGCGATGCCGCGCGCGGTCGCCGCCTCGGCCGCGGCCACAGCACTTTCCGCCGGCACGGGACCGAGCGCCGGGGTGATGCCCGACAGGTGCAGCCGGTCGACGCCGGACAGGATCGCGTCCCAATCCCATGCGTCCGCCGGCGCCTCCGCGAAGGAGGACCAGGCACGATCGTACACCACCTCCGTGGCGCGCATCCCAGCGCCCGAGGTGACGAAGTAGAGGCCCATGCGCTCGCCGCCGTGCGCGACATGGCGCACGTCCACGCCGTGGCCGCGCAGCGTTGACACGGCGGCGGACCCCAAGTCGTTGTCGGGCACGCGGCTGGCGAAACCGACGTCATGACCCAGCCGCGCCAACTGCGTGGCGACGTTCGCCTCCGCGCCCGCGACCCACACGTCCAGGCGCGGGCTCTGGAGCAGAAGCTCGCGGCCCGGCGGGGACAGGCGCAGCATGATCTCGCCGAACGCCAGGAACCTGCCCATCACCCTATCCCTTTCCTCGTGCCGCGCGCCTTGTCTCGCGTCGGCCTGTCAGCGCGCCAGCCAGCCGCCGTCGACCGCCAATATGTGCCCCTGGACATAGGCCGCCGCGTCCGACGCCAAGAACACGGCCGCACCGCCCAGGTCGGACGGGTCACCCCATCGCGCGGCCGGTATGCGGTCCAGGATGGCGCGATTGCGTGCCTCGTCCGCCTGGAGCGCGGCGGTGTTGTTGGTGGCGATATAGCCCGGCGCGATCGCGTTCACCGTCACGTTGTGCTTCGCCCATTCGTTGGCGAGCAGCTTGGTCAGGCCGCCGATCCCGCTCTTGGACGCGGTATAGCTCGGCACGCGGATGCCGCCCTGGAAGGTCAGCATGGACGCGATGTTGACGATGCGGCCGCCGCCTGCACCGATCATGTGGCGCCCCGCCGCCTGGGACAGGAAGAACACCGACTTCAGGTTGGTGTCCACCACCGCGTCCCAGTCCTCCTCCGTGAAGTCGACCGCGTCGGCACGGCGGATGATGCCGGCATTGTTGACCAGGATGTCCAGCCGGCCGAGCTTTTCCACCGTCTCGTCCACCACGCGCTGGACGGGCTCAATGGTGGAAAGGTCGGCGGACACGATCTCAGCGCGGTGCCCCAGCGCGCGGATGCGCGCTGCCGTGTCCTCGGCCGGGGTGCGGCCGACACAGGCAACGTCGGCGCCAGCCTCGGCCAGGGCCACCGCGATGGCCTGGCCGATGCCCGTATTGGCGCCGGTGACGACCGCGACGCGGCCCGAAAGGTCGAAGGGGCTGGCCATGTCAGGCGAGGACGGACTGCGGCTCGACCTCGGCCGCGCCGGCGGTCGACAGGCCCTTCAGATACTCGCTGATCTCCGCGTCCTGCGAATGGGCGTAGAAATGCTCGGTGAACTTGTCGCCCGCGATCGCCTTGCGCAGCAGGTCCTGGTCGACCGACTTGAGGACGGTCAGCATGTCCTTGCAGGTCGCCTGCTTCAGGTCTTTCAGGATGCCGCGGTTGGTGCGCATGATCTCGGCCCGCTCCTTGGGGTAGCCCAGGCCGCGCTCGCCTTCGAACATCTTCTGGTAGATGTCCTTCAGCGTCAGTTCCGCCGCCCAGCCAAAGCCCTTGGCGAACGGCGTCGAGACGCAGTTGCCGTCGTTGATCTGGCCGAACAGGAAGGCGTCGGTCGGATCAATGACGAGTCCGCAGAACACGCCGGGCATGGCGTTGCACGCCAGCATCGAACCCATTCCCGTGCCGCAGCCGGTGACAACAAAGTCGACGGCCTTGGAGTTGAGCAGGATGCCGGCGAGCAGCCCGTTCATGACGTAGGTCAGCGAGGCCTTATCCTCGGCCGTGTACATGCCGTAGTTGAACACCTGGTGGCCCATCGGCTCCACCACGGAGGTCAGCGCCTCGTGGATGATGGCGTTCTTGGCGGCCTGGCTGTTCTCGGTGATGAGCGCGATCTTCATGGGTTCTGTTCCTAGGTCGATGGGGTTCGATCAGATGCGATAGGCGCGGCGGACGAGACCGTCGGTCAGTTCGCGCGCGAGGTCGGCCGCTTCCCAGTCCTCCAGCCGGTGCTCGGCCACGAGGCGCGCCAGGAACGCGCAGTCGACGCGGCGAGCCACGTCGTGGCGGGCGGGGATGGACAGGAATGCGCGCGTGTCGTCGTTGAAGCCCACCGTGTTATAGAAGCCCGCCGTCTCCGTGGTCGCCTCGCGGAAGCGGCGCATCCCTTCCGGACTGTCGTGGAACCACCAGGCGGGGCCGAGCTTCAGGCAGGGGTAATGACCCGCCAGCGGCGCCAGCTCGCGCGCATAGACGCTCTCGTCCAGCGTGAAAAGGATCACCGACAGGTCGGCACTGGTCCCCACCACGTCCAGCATCGGCTTCAAGGCGTGGACATAGTCGGTGCGCGTCGGGATATCGGCGCCCTTGTCGCGGCCATGGCTGGCGAACAGGCCGGCATTGTGGTTGCGGAACGAGCCGGGATGGATCTGCATCACCATGCCGTCCTCGACCGACAGCCTGGCCATCTCGGTCAGCATCTGCGCGCGGAACAGCTCGGCGTCGGCTGCATCCCACGCGCCGCCCACGATGCGGGCGAACAGCGCCTCGCACTCCGCCGTCGACAGGTTGGCGGTGGCAGCGGTCGGGTGGCCGTGGTCGGTCGCCGTGGCGCCCGCCGTCCGGAAATCGGCGCGGCGCTTCCGGTGCGCGGCCAGATAGCCTTTCCAGCCATAGACGTCCTCGCCCGTCAGTTCGGCAAAACGCTCCATGGCGCCGGCGAACTGCTCGTGCTCGACGTCGATCACGCCATCGGGGCGATAGGTGGTGACGACCCTGCCCTGCCAGCCGGACGCGCGGATCGCCTGGTGGTGCGACAGGTCGTCGTGCGCGCCCTCGGTGGTCGCCAGGAAATCGATGCGGAACCGGTCGAACAGCGCGCGCGGACGGAACGCGTCAGTCGCCAGCGCCTCGCCGATCCGGTCGAAATACAGGTCGGCGGTGGAGGGTTCCAGCGCCACGTCGAACCCGAACACTTCCGCGAAGACGTGATCAAGCCACAGGCGCGAAGGCGTGCCGCGGAACAGCCGGTAATTTTCCGCAAACAGGCGCCAAGCCGTGCGCGGATCGGTAGCAGGCACGCCGCCGCGATGCGGGATCGCCAGATCATCCAGCGCGATCCCCTGCGAATAGAGCATCCGGTAGAGGTAGTGGTCGGGTGCCAGGAGCAGGCTGGTGGCGTCCGTCCAGTTCTCGTCGGTGGCGAACCAGCGCGGGTCCGTGTGGCCGTGCGGGCTGACGATCGGAAGGTCCGCGACCTCGGCATAGAGCGCGCGCGCGATCCCGCGCGTTGCCGGATCGGCCGGAAACAGCCGGTCAGGGTGAAGCTCAAGCGCCCTGGTCACTGACACCCTCTCCATATCGCACCCGTAGTGGGTAACCGGTGTCACCCGATGAAGTCAACGCCGCGCGTCCTTAAACGCCCGGCGCCGTCACCGACCCGCGGCGGATCAGCGTGGAAAGAAACAAGGATGGCTCCTCGACGCCGTCCGCTTCCGCATCCGCGATCAGCTTCAAGGTGGCGGAGCGCGCCATGGAGGCGATGGGCCAGCGCACGGTGGTGAGCGGCGGCCACACATGAGCGGCGATCGGCGTGTCGTCGAAGCCAATGATCGACAGGTCCCGCGGGATGTCCAGGCCTCGCTGGCGCGCCGCGTGCATCACGCCGGCGGCCATCTCGTCGTTGCTGGAGAAGATGGCGCTGGGTGGCGGCACCAGATCCAGGAGCCGCTCGGCCGCGATCAGGCCGGATTCGAAGGTATAGTTGCCGTCCGCCACCATGCTGCGGGGCAGCGCGATCCCCGCCTCCGCCAGCGCCTCCTCGAACCCGGCGCGCCGTTCGCCCGCCGAGCGGAAGCCGTGCGGTCCGCCGACTAGGCCGATGCGGCGATGACCCTGCCCGATCAGGTAGGCGGTGGCCGCGCGCACGGCGTCGCGGTCGTTGGATGCCACCATGCGGTCGGCCTCGTCCAGCATCGCCGACCCCATGCGGACGTAGCGGCAGCCGATCTCCGCACAGGCGCGCGCCACCAGGTCGTTCTCGCTGACCGGCGGCATCAGCAGCACGCCATAGGGCCGCTGGCGCTCCAGGAAGTGCTTCAGATCCTCCAGCATGGTGGCCGATCCGCGGTGGACGGGGCGCACCACCATCTCGAACTCGGTGTCCTGCAGCGCTTCCAGCATGCCCTGCTGGACGTTCATCACCGTCTGGGCGTTGGGATTGTCGTGGACCAGCCCCACCAGGAAGTTGCGCCGGAGCGCCAGCGCGCGCGCCTGGGGATTGGGGATGTAGCCCAGGTCGGCGATCACCGCCTCCACCCGGGCTCGGGTCTCGGAACCCAGCAGGGGGGACCGGTTGATGACGCGGCTCACCGTCTTCTTGGAAACGCCCGCCTCGCGCGCGACGTCGTTGATCGTTGGCTGGCCGGTGCGCTGCATCGGACAGGGACTTAGCCGCACCGCTCCCAGCCTGCCAGCCTGCCAGTCAGGCGCGGGTTGCGGCTGCGGGGCACCCTCCTCTATGATCCGGTGGTTGGTGACACCGGTTACCGGACGACTGGGACGGGACAAATGGCGGAAGCCCTGCTGATCGACGCGCGCGACGATGTCGCGACGTTGCTGGAAGACGGAACGCCGGGCGAACAAGCGGCGGGGGTGATGCTAGCGGAGAGCATCGGCCGCGGGCACAAGCTGGCGCTGCACGGCATCGCGGCCGGTGCCCCGGTGCACAAGTTCGGCTATCCGATCGGCCGGGCGACGCGCGCGATCGCCGCCGGCGAACACGTCCACACGCACAATGTCGCAACCGCCCTGGGCGGCGCCGGCGCCTATGCCTATCATCCCGAGGCCGCATCGCCCCGCCCGGACCGCGCGCCGCTTCCCACGACGTTCGAGGGCTATGTGCGTCCCGACGGGCGGGTGGGCACGCGCAACGAGATCTGGGTACTGCCGACGGTAGGCTGCGTGGCGCGCACCGCCGAGCGGATCGCGGCTCGCGCGTCCGCCATGCTGGGCGCCGGACCGGGCAGGGCAGTGGACGGCGTTCACGCCTTTACGCACCCGCACGGCTGTTCGCAGCTGGGCCAGGACCTGGAAGGCACGCGCGCGGTCCTGGCGAGCCTGGCCTGCCACCCGAATGCAGCGGGCGTGCTGATCGTCGGCCTAGGCTGCGAGGAGAACCAGGTAGCGGCCCTGATGGACGCCATTCCCGAATGGCGCCGCCCCGCCGTTCGGGTGATCGCCGCGCAGCTGAGCGACGACGAGGTGGAGGACGGCGTCGCCGAGGTGATGGAACTGGCCGCGCTTGCCCGCGTGCCGCGAACCGCGGTCGGGCTGGACCGGCTGGTGCTGGGTGTAAAGTGCGGCGGGTCGGACGGGTTGTCGGGCCTCACCGCCAATCCGCTGGTGGGCCGCGTCAGCGACCGGGTGGTGGAGGCGGGCGGCCGCGTTGTCCTGACGGAGATACCGGAAGTGTTCGGCGCGGAGCAGATGCTGATGGACCGCGCCGTCGACGAGCAGGTGTTCGGCGCCGTGGTCGACGTGGTGAACGGGTTCAAGCGCTACTTCCTGGACCATGGCGAGCCGGTGTCGGAGAACCCCTCCCCCGGCAATGTCGCCGGCGGCATCACCACGCTGGAGGAGAAGTCGCTGGGCGCGGTACAGAAGGCCGGGCGCGCGCCCCTGTCCGACGTGATCCCCTATGCCGGGCGGGTCCGCCGCGACGGGCTGACGCTGCTGGAGGCGCCGGGCAACGACGCGGTTTCGTGCACCGCCCTGGTGGCGGCGGGCGCCACCGCGATCCTGTTCACCACGGGCCGCGGCACGCCGCTGGGCTTTCCGGTGCCCACGATCAAGATTGCCACCAACCACGCGCTGGCCGCGCGCAAGCCCGGCTGGATCGATTTCGACGCGGGCACTGTGCTCGACGACGGGTTCGAGGCTGCGGAGGCGGGCCTTATCGACAGGATCGCCGCCATCGCATCGGGCGAAGAAACGGCCGCCGAGCGCAACGGCGAGCGCGAGATCGCCATCTGGAAACGAGGAGTGACGTTGTGATCCTGTCGCGCGAGACGCTGGACCGGCTTCCCGCCGACCTTCCCGCCCTGCGGAGTCGCGCAACGCTGAACGTGGGGGTGGTGCATTTCGGACCGGGGGCGTTCCACCGGGCGCACCAGGCGAGCTATTTCGACGCGCTGGCCGAGAAGGACGACCGGTGGGGCATCGCGGCGGTGTCGATGCGGAGCCGCGGCACCGTGGATGCACTCGCCCGCCAGGACGGGCTCTACACGCTGGCGATCCGCGACGCCGAGCCGTCGTTCCGGGTGATCGGCACGCACCGCCGCTTTCTGGGACCGCAGGAGGCCGGCGAAACGGCCGCGCTGCTGGCCGATCCGGCGGTGATGCTGGTCACCACCACCGTGACGGAAAAGGGCTATTGCTTGGCGCCCGACGGAACGCTCGACCTGGCGCATCCCGACATCGTCCACGACCTGGGCGGCGCGGAGGCGCCCGCCAGCGTGGTGGGCTGGATCGTCGCCGGGCTTGCCGCGCGGCACGCGAACGGCACGCCGCCCTTTGTGGTGCTCCCGTGCGACAATCTGGCCAACAACGGCGCCAAGCTGCACGCGGCGCTGGTGACGTTCGCCGAGCAGCGCGACGCTGCACTGGCGGCATGGATAAGGGCCGAGGTGGACGTTCGGTCCACCATGGTCGACTCGATCACGCCCGCCTCCGACGAGGCGCTCGACCGCGACGTGGGCGCAGCGCTTGGCGGGCTGGAGGACCGGGCGGCGGTCCAGCGCGAGGCGTTCACCCAGTGGGTGATCGAGGACAATGGCCGATCCCTGGGCCCCGACCTCGCGTCGGTCGGCGCGACGCTGACACCCGACGTCGCCGGCTACGAGCGCGCCAAGCTCCGCATTCTGAACGGCGCCCACTCGACGCTCGCCTATGCGGGCCTGCTGCGCGGCCATGCCAGCGTTGCGGACGCCATGGGGGATGCCGACCTCGCCGCCTTCGTGGACGCCATGATCCGCCGCGATATCGCGCCCGTCCTGCCGTCCGTCGCCGGCTTCGACCTGGAGGCGTATCGCGAGGCGGTTCTGAACCGGTTCCGCAATCCCGGCATCGTCCACCGCCTGGAACAGATCGCCCAGGACGGGTCGCAGAAGCTTCCCTACCGCCTGGGAGACACGCTGGCCGCCAACCGGGCGGAGGGCCGGATGCCGCGCCATGTCGCGGGCGCGCTCGGCTGCTGGATCGCGTTCCTGATCGAACGCGCGGCGAGCGGCACGCCGGTCGTCGATCCCGCAGGCGAGCGGCTGGCGCAGGTGGCGCGCGGCGGCGATCCGGAAACCGTCACGCGGACGCTGGTGGCAGAGCGGCTCGGCTTTCTGCCGGGCTTGGCGGATGACGGTGAGGCGGTGCGCGCGATCGCCGACGCCGCCGGCCATGCCCATGCGGGCCGATGGAAGGACCTGTTCGCCGCTTGTTTATGACACCGGTTTCCCATAGCGTCACTTCAACAGGGATGGGGAGGACGCGTGACGCAGATCATTGAGCCGGCGGGTGCCGATAAGGTCGGGAAGGACGCCGGCAGGATTGCCCGCGCCTTTGTGGAGGCGCGACGCGCCGGGTCGGCGCTGCCCGAGTTTCCGGGACCCATGCCGGCGACCCTGGCGGACGCCTATGTCGTGCAGGACGAGGCGCTGGTCCTCGCCGACGGCCGCGTGGCCGGGTGGAAGGTCGGCAAGATCGCGCCCCCCATCGACGGCGCTGACCGGCTGGCAGGCCCGATCTTCGCCGATCAGGTCGTTACCGACCAGGACAATCCGGCCATGCCGGTTTTCGCGCAAGGGTTCGCCGCGGCCGAGGCCGAGTTCCTGCTGCGCCTGGGCACCACGCCCGATCCAGCCCGGACCGACTATACCAACGCGGAGGCCGCGGCACTGGTCGACGCGGTGCATGTCGGGATCGAGGTGGCCAGTTCTCCCTTTCCGGGCATCAACAGCCACGGGCCGGCGGTAACGGTCGCGGACTTCGGCAACAACAACGGCCTGGTGGTGGGTGCGCCTGCCGACGGCTGGCGTGATGCGGACATCAACGAATGGCCCGTCACGCTCACCATCAACGGCGCCGAGATCGGGGCCGCCACCACGGCCACGATGCTGGACGGCCCGTTCGGCGCGGTACGTTTCCTTCTGGAGCACATGGCGCGGCGCGGCGTGGCGCTGGAGGCGGGTCAGTGGATCTCGACCGGCGCCGTCACGGGCGTCCATCCGGTGAAACCCGGCGACCATGTGGTCGCCAGCTTCGACGGCCGCTGGACGGTCGAGTGCACCATCAGGGCCCGTTAAGAGGCCCTACGCGAACAGACAGGCAAGGCGGCGCCCGGACCGACCGGCCGGGCGCCGTCAAGGAGAGGCGATAATGGAAGCAACCACCCCCGGCGCCGACGCCCCCGTCGCGGCCACCCCCGTCGCGGCCGCATCGGCCCGTGCCGGGCGGTATCGCTGGGTAATCTGCGCGCTGCTCTTCGCCGCGACCGCGATCAACTATGTCGACCGCCAGATGATCGGGGTGCTGAAGCCGACGCTGCAGGGCGAGTTCGGCTGGTCCGAAAGCGACTTCGCCACCATTATCTTCTGGTTCCAGCTCGCCTATGCCATCGGCTATATCGGCTTTGGCCGGATCGTTGACGTGATCGGTGCGCGCGCGGGCTATACGGTCGCCATCCTGGTCTGGACCGTCAGCCACATGGCACACGGGCTGGCGACCAGCATCACGACCTTCGCCATGGCGCGCTTCGGCCTGGGCGTGGGCGAGGCAGGCAACTTCCCCGCCGGCATCAAGGCCGTGACCGAGTGGTTTCCGCAGCGCGAACGCGCCTATGCGATCGGGCTGTTCAACGCGGGTGCGAACATCGGCGCCATCGTGACGCCGCTGCTGGTGCCGTTCCTGGTGCTGACGTTCAACTGGCGCGTCGCCTTCTACGTGACGGGCGTGTTCGGCGTGCTGTGGCTGGCGGCGTGGCTGCTGATCTATCGCCACCCCGAGCAGCATCCGCGCGTGTCGGCGGGCGAGCTGGCCTATATCCGCCAGGATCCGGCCGATCCCGTGGAGCCGCTGTCCTGGGGCCGGGTCGCCACCTATCGCGAGACCTGGGCCTATGCGCTCGGCAAGTTCTGCATCGACCCCATCTGGTGGTTCTTCCTGTTCTGGCTGCCGGGCTACCTGTTCGACCGGTACGACATGGACCTGAAGACGTTCGGCCTGCCGCTGGCGGCGATCTACCTGATCTCGGACATGGGCAGCATCGCGGGCGGGTGGATGTCGTCGCGGCTGATCGCGGCCGGGCGGACCCCCAACTTCGCGCGCAAGCTGACCATGCTGGTCTGCGCGTGCCTGGTTCTGCCGATCTTCTTTGCGCAGAGCATCGGCAGCGTCTGGGGCGCGGTGGCGGTGATCGGGCTGGCGACGGCCGCGCACCAGGCCTTCTCGGCCAACCTCTATGCGCTGCCGTCCGACATGTTTCCGCGCAGCGCCGTCGGGTCGGTCGTGGGCATCGGCGGCACGGTGGGCGCGATCGGCGGCATGGGCATGGCGCTGTTCACCGGCTACATCCTGGATGCGACGGGCAACAACTATTCCGTGCTCTTCGCGATCGCGGGAAGCGCCTATTTCGTGGCGCTGCTGTGCGTCCACCTCCTCTCGCCCAGGCTGGCGCGCGTCGATGCGCGCTGACCTGGGCCGGCGCGCGTCGACGCGTCTCAGGACCGCGCTGCTCGCCGCCGCGTCGCTGATGACCCCGGCGGTCGCAGGGGCGCAGGCCGAAGGTCCCGAGGGCCTGCTGTTCCGCGCGTCCGCCGACCGCGACCTGACCGCCGAGGTGGCGGGCGGCGACCCGGTTCCCAATTTCCGCAGCGGCGTGACCGTCGTTCCCGACGGTGCGTCCGGCGGTGCTGCGCGATGGGCGGACGACGGCTATGTCGCGTGGCGGGCGCCGGGCAACATACGGGCGCAGCGGGGTACGCTTTCCTTCTTCTGGCGCGCGCGGACGCCGGTGGGCGAAGCGCCGTTCAACATCTTCCGCGTAGGCTTCGCCGATCATTCCAGCTGGGACATGGCGTTCCTGCGTATCGACTGGAACGGCCACGGCTTTGACGCCTTCGTCACCGACGCCAACCTCAGCCGCGTGCGCGTGTCGTGGCGGATGCCGACGCCGCCCGCCCCCACGGACTGGCACCACATCGCCTTTGGCTGGGACGAGGTGCGCGGCGTGATGCTGTTCGTGGACGGGCGGGAAGTGGCGCGCGTCGACACCAAGGCCGACCTGGACGCCGGGCTGGACCAGTTCGGCATGGCCGGTCGCGTGCTGTCGCCGCACCAGGTGCAGAGCCGCTACAACTTCATGCGTGGATCCGACCTGGACGAGATCCGCGTCTATGACCGGATGCTGGACGCCGGTGCGATGGCAGCCCTGGCGGCCAAGCGCGACCCCGCTTCCTCCCCTGTTCCGGACGCGAGCGCCCGACGTGCCGCCTGGCTGCACCGCTACGGCTGGGACGCGGGCGCGCCGCCGCTGCTGGACGCGCCGGCCACCCGCGTGCGCAAGGTCGAGTTCGCCGACGCCCGCGACCAGAAGGAATGGATGTGGAAGGGCGTGGACGGCATCGCGGAGACGACCTGGCCCGGCGTCTACAACCGGTCGGCGCTGCCCGGCCGCCACGACTATTTCGAGCTGCCCGACTGGAACACCTATGTGGAGGGCGGACGCGCCTATGACCTGACCGTTCCGGCCGGCGAGCGCTTCAACCAGGTCGAGGTGCGCGGCGCCGCCTACGGCGCGCTCAGCTGGAACGGCGAGCGGCTGGCCGAGCGTCGGCAGGGTGCGGTTCGCAGCGTCACGCGCCTTGCGCCGCGCACCGGCGGGCAGCTGCGCTTCGCCAATCGCATGGCCGAACAGCCGATCCAGGAAATCTGGGCCTATGACGTGTCGCCAGGCATCGAGCCGGCGGGCACGCTGAAGCTCGACTATACCGTCCGCAGCAGCGTGGCGCCCACGCTGGCGGCACTGGCGACGTTGAACGCGTTCATCGCGGGCCGCTACGCGCCCGACGAGCGCAGCACGGTGGTGGCCATGCCGACGTCGGGCGTCAAGGCCGCCGTGGGCGCGGGCGCCGCCGGCGGAGCCGCGACGGTGGAGCGGCCGGCGGGTGCCGAGCCCGTCGTGCACGTGCTGATCCCCGCCAGCTTCGGCGACGCGGCGCCCGACCAGCCGGTCGCGCGCGCCTGGGACTATGGGTGGCAGAACATCCATGACGGGCTGGATGGGATCGCGATCGACCTGCCCGCCATGAAGCTGACGCCGGGTCCGGGCGGCCTGGTGCCGCTCAACATCAAGGTCCGCGACCCGCTATGGCCGGGGCGCGACATGATCGACCTGTCCGTGTCGGTCCGCCCCATGGAGGCGCGCACCCTGTGGCTGGACCTGCGCGACCGGGTGCTCGGCCACGAGAGCCTGTTCCTGACGATCGCCAGTGCCGCACCCGATTTCGCGGCGACGAGCCTGGACGGCGCGCGCGTCCGGCTGGTGTTCAAGCCGCGCGCCGAGGCTGCCCGGGAGCACGTCGCCGACCGCTTCAACCAAGTCCGCGACAATTGGGGGTTCCTGGTCGAGGAGCATACCGCGTCCAAGCGCGCTGGCCTCTATGCCCGGCTGTTCGCGGACGCGACCGACCTGCTGCGCGTCGATCCCGACCATGTGCAGGGCCGCGCCTACTGGGCGGACATCAACTACCGGCCGGAGAACCTGCCGCCGGTGCCGCTGCCCGCTGTTCCCGCCGGCGTGCCCGCCTGGGCGCACTGGCAGCTCCAGGACCTTGGGCAGGTGCGGCGCTTCGTGGAATGGTGGATCGACCATCGCCAAGTGCCCTATGGCGATTTCGGCGGCGGCCTGTCGGACGACAGCGACCTTGTGCAGCAATGGCCAGGCGCCGCGCTGATGGGGCTGATCCCGGACAGGATCAACGCCTCGCTGACCGCGCTGTCAGACGCCGTGTACCGCAACGGCATGATAACCGACGGGCTGGGCACCATCACCACCGACGAACTTCACGCCTATGAGGAGGGGCTGAACAGCGACGCGGCGCGCCTGTACCTGAACTGGGGCGAGCCCAAGGCGGTGGAGCGGATCATGGCCACCACGCGCGCGCTGAACCGCGTGATCCTGCGAAACCCGGCCGGGCACATGCACTTCGCCTCGTCCTGGTACGGCGGGCAGCGCATCTACCGCGACGATGCCTGGGCCTGGCAGAAGCCATACGCATTCACCGTGCTGCACGGCCCGACGCTGCTGGGCCTGTACAACGGCAACCCGGCGGCGCGCGCGCTGGTGACGGGCGTGATCGACGGCTGGCTGGCGCACGGCAGGCAGGGCGCGGACGGGCTCTGGTCCTTTCCCAACGAGGTCAACTGGTCGTCCGACAAGGAACGCGCCGGCGACGGCGGCGGCGCGACCCTGCCGCTCCAGGGCGCCTGGGCGTCGTGGCACTGGACGGGCGATGCCCGGTATCTTCGCCCGCTGGAGACGCGGGTTGCAAAGGCCGGCCCCGCCTCGCTGGGCGAGATCAACGACGACGTGTTCGGCCTGCTGCCCCAGGGTGGCAAGTGGCGCGACGCACTGGCAGGCGCCCGGAACGACGATCCCGCCACGCTCTATGCGCGCTGGTCGGCGACGGACGATCCTGCTTCGCTGGCGACCCTCCACGAGGAAGCGGCGCGCGACAAGGCGGCGCGCGCCTACATGATGACGGAGGGCCATTGGTGGTCCGACCGCGTCGAGGCGCCCAGCGAGTGGCTCCAGCGTGAGCGGCTGGGCGGTATCGCGCTCCGCCGCAATCAGCACTGGCCGGGCAACGCCGTGTCGTGGCGCTTCGCCGATCCTGCGGCGGCGGAGAAGGTCGCGTTGCTGGTGCGCGCGACCCCGGCCAAGATCCGCATCCAGGCCTTCAACACGGAGGCCGGTGCGGTTTCGGCGGACATGTCGACCTGGAACATCGAAGCCGGCGAGTGGCGGGTGACCATGGGGGGAAAGAGCCGCATCGTCAGCCTGGAACGCGGCGCCGCGATCCCGGTCACCTTCGCGCCGGGTCCCGGTACGATCGAGCTTGAACGGGTTCGTGCCGCCCCGCCGGTCGACCAACGGCCCGACCTGGGGATCGGCACCGACGACGTGGCACGAAAGGGCAGGCGCGTGACGCTGACGGTGCATAGCCTGGGTGCTGCGGCAACGACGGGCGGCACGGCCTCGCTCGTCGCCGGCGGGCGCACGCTGGCGACGGCACCGATCGCGGCCATGGCGGCGCCCGTCGACCTCGCGCCGCGAACGACGCGGGTCACGCTGACGCTGCCTGCCGGCACCGACCCGCGCGGGGTGGAAGCGGTTGTGGCCCTGCCCAACGACGCTCTCGAGGTGACCCGCCGCAACAACCGGACTGCGCTGCGGTGATGTCCGCGATCCAGATGCCCAGCCGACGCCAGACGCTCGCCGGTCTGGGGCTGATGGCCGCCTGGCCGACCCGGGCGGCCACGGGGGACGACGCCGGGCAGGCGCTCGATGCCGCGGCCAGGGCCGCACCGGCGGAGGCGCTGACGCTGCTGCGCGGCGTGGAGGGGCGAACGGATGCCCGTCGCCTCGACATCGGGGCGGCGCGCGCGGGGCTGGCGGTCGATGCCGCCTTGGCCGGGCGACCGGACGACCTCGCGCTTCGCCTCGCCCGCACGCTCGGAAACGGCGCCGCCCCTGACGCCGCGATCCGCCGCCTGGATCGCGAACTGGCCGGGCTGCACGGCCGCGCTGCCCGGCTGTTCGACGGGATCGGCATCCGCGGCGACACGGTAGGCGACCGCTACCGGGCCCTCTTCGCAGCGGCGGACGGCCGCTATTCGGACGATGCGGTCGGGCGCACGCGTGCCGTGGGAGACATGGCGGCGACGCTGCGCCAGCTGCGCGCCACGACGCCGGACCTGCTCGGCGCGGTTCCACCCTTCTGCCTGGACGTATCGGTGCGCCAGCTCTCCGCCGCCGAAGTCGCGGCCGGGCGGCAGGGTTATCGCGAAGTGCCTGCCCCGGGGCGCCCGGGCGGCTATGTGGTGGACCTTCGCGACGTTTCGCGCCGCCCCGCCTGGTCGCTGCCCAGCGTGGTGGCGCACGAGCTTCTGCCCGGCCACATGGTCCAGCTAGGGATGGAAGAGGTGGCGCCGCCCCATCCCCTGCGGCTGCGCTATGCCGCCGCCTTTGTGGAGGGCTGGGCGACCTATGCGGAAACGCTCGCAGCCCCCACCTTTTCCGATCCGCGCGCAGCACTCGGCCATATCCACTGGCTGATCTTCCGCGTGGCTCGTGCGCGGATCGACCTGGGCGTGCACCGCCAGCGTTGGTCGATCGACCAGGCCCGCGCCCGGCTGGATCAATGGCAGGGCGTGCCCGCCTATTTCGCGACCTTCGACGCGGACGTGGCCCGGATCGTCAAGGAGCCCGGCGTCCGCGCGGCCGAGGCACTGGCCTGGCTGGCGCTGGTCGACCGGGCGCCCCGCGCACCTGCCGCGCGACGCCGTTGGCACGGCGCTGTGCTGGCGAACGGGCGCAAGCGACTGGAGCAGCTGCCATGACGATCACCCGGCGCGACACACTCGCTGCGGCCCTCGGCACGGGCCTCGCCGCGCCTGCTGCCGCACAATGGCGGCGCGGGCAGGATGGACAGCGTATCGCCGACCTGGGCGGCGGGCGTTTCCTGAACCCCGTCATGGCGGGGGACCGGCCGGATCCCGCCATCCTGAAGGACGGTGGCGACTATTACCTGACCTTTTCCAGCTTCGACTCCTATCCGGGCTGCGTCATCTGGCACAGCCGGGACCTGGTGAACTGGCGTCCGGTCGGACCGGCGCTGCATCGCAACATCGGATCGGTCTGGGCGGTCAGCCTGGAAAAGCACAAGGGCCGCTACTTCCTCTACATTCCCGTCAAGGCGAACCCCAAGAACGGCATCTTCGTGATCCATGCGGACCGGATCGAGGGACCGTGGAGCGAGCCCGTGGACCTCAACCTGCCCAACCACATCGATCCCTGCCACGCGGTGGGCGAGGACGGCAGCCGGTGGCTGTTCCTGTCGGGCGGCGACCGCATCCGCCTGTCGGACGACGGCCTGTCGACGGTGGGCGCGGTGGAGCACGTCTACGATCCCTGGCGCTACCCGCCCGATTGGGTGGTGGAAAGCTTCTCGCCCGAGGGTCCGAAAATCCACCGACGCGGCGAATGGTTCTACATGCTAACGGCGGTGGGCGGGACCGCGGGGCCGCCCACCGGCCACATGGTCATTGCCGCGCGCTCGCGGTCGATCCACGGACCGTGGGAGCAGCATCCGGGCAACCCGCTGGTCCGCACCCGCTCGGACGCCGAGCGCTGGTGGTCGCGCGGGCATGCCTCGCTGGTGGAGGGCCCGTCGGGCGACTGGTGGAGCATCTATCACGGCTACGAGGCAGGATACTGGACGCTGGGCCGCCAGACGCTGCTGGATCCGGTGGAGTGGACCGGAGACGGCTGGTTCCGGATGACGGGCGGTGACCTCTCGCAACCGCTTCCCGCCCCGCGCGGCGGCACAGCCGTGCCGCACGGCCTGACGCTGTCAGACGATTTCGAGCGTCCGGCGCTCGGCACGCGCTGGAGCTTCTTTCGTCCCCGGCCCGAAGAGGCCAGGCGCGTTCGCGTCGCGGGCGGTCGCCTGCACCTGGCTGCGGCTGGCAGCGCGCCCGTCGACTCCTCGCCCATGCTTCTTGTCGCGACTGACCGTGCCTACCGGATCGAGTGCGACGTGGAGATCGACCCAGGCGTCACGGCGGGCCTGATCCTGTTCTACGACGACCGGCTCTATTGCGGCTTGGGATTCGACCAACGGCGCTTCGTGACGCACCAGTACGGACAGGAACGCGGCCGGCCGTCCAACCCGAACGGCCAGCGGATGCGGCTGCGGGTGACCAACGACCGGCACATCGTCACCTATGACACGTCCGTCGATGGTGGCAGCACCTGGACCCGATTCGATCGCGGCATGGAAGTGTCTGGCTACCACCACAATGTCCGCGGCGGCTTTCTGATGCTGCGGCCGGGCCTGTACGCGGCCGGACGGGGAGAGGCGCGCTTCTCCCGCTTCCGGTACCGCGGCCTGTGACGCCGACGCCGCGCGACGGGTTTGCGCAGAGGCGGCGATTACCGGATCCCGCGCCGGCCCTCAGCCCGGGTAGGTGAGCGGGAAGGTCAGTCCCTCGGCCGTATAGCCGCGGGGATTGTTCTGCTGCAGGTTGCCCGGCGCGTTGGCCGGGATCGGCACGTACTTGGTGAAATCCAGGACCATGATGCCGGCACCCGGCGTCCTCCACTCCCGCTCGTCGTTCGTGAAGTACAACCGACCCTTGCTCGGCGTGGCATCGTAGCGGCCCGGATAGGGCACGAACCGGACGGCGGCCGGTCTGCGCCCGTCATTCTCGCCCTGGTCGTGGAAGAGATGCTCGCCGACATGGGGGCGGCCTGATTCCCAGACGCTCAGGGAGTTGCCGTCAAAGGCCCTTGCCGGCGTGTTCGAGAAATAGCTGCTCGTCGCTTGCGAGCCCGCTTCGATGTTCGAGTGCGGAATGACCTGGCCCTGTTGGTTCAGGAACTGGAGATCGGAGAGCGACGTGCTGGTCCTGGCGTTCGGATATTCCCAGTCCTTGCCGCCGACGCTGTCCACTTCCAGCCTCATGTACCGGAACGACTGGGCCGCCAGTGTGACTGTTTCCGTCACGATGGTGAGCGTCGCCGTCTTTGGAATGGGGCTGCTGTCCAAGACGCGATAAGTGCGCGAATTGGTGCCCAGCGCCGCAAAGGTGCCGGCCTCGTCGAACCCGGCAAAGCTCCGCCCGCTCGGCAATCCCCCGTCGATGAGGGTCAGGAAATAGGGGGGCTGACCGCCTTTCACGGCCAGCTTGATGGGGACGCTTGTCCCTTGCGTCACCTGGGTCGGCGCGTTGCTGGTGAGGCTCAGCGGCGCCGAGGCGCGCTGCATCACGCCGGCCCCGCGCGCATCCGCGAAGCCGAGCGAGCGCGGCGTTTCCGGAGCAGCGGAGAACGGCTTGGTGCCGAAAAAGCCGCCCTGGCCTGCCTGGACGCCCGAACTGGATACGAACAGCGTGCTGGTATCGATGCCGATCTGCGCCTCGCGCGTATATTTGTCGCGATACTGCTGACGCATCTCCGGCATCATCTGCACGGTGTTGACCCAATCGACGACCGCTTGCTGCTCGCCCTTGGGCCATGCGTTTATGTCAACTGTCGCACCGAAGCCGGTCTCGTAGCTGACCAGGCGCAGGCTGTGTTCGTCCGCGATCGGCAGCCAGGTCTTCTCCACGAGGTTGAACATCTCCACCGCCGTGTCCGGCTGCGAGGTCAACTTGCCGCCATTGTACATCTGGTCCAGCGCCTTGCGTCGTCCCGCATCCCCTTCGGTCATCCACTGGCGCACGATAGCCGTGTCGGCAGGGTTCGTTCCCGCCATGCCGCCACTGTAATAGGTCGCGACCGCGATGCTGTCGAAGACCTCGTTCAGCTTCCGGATGCCGGTGCCGGGCAGCTTTTCGCTGCCGGCATAAAGGGCGCCGGCAAGGCGCGGCTCCATTTGCGGATAGACGGTCAGGACCGCGAAGACGTTGTTCAGCCTCTTGCGCTGCCCCTTCTGCCGGAACACGGCGTCGAAGATCTTCGCCACCTGGGTCGCGCGATATTTCGACCAGTGCAGGCTGGTCCAGCCCAACCCCGTCGCCTTTGCCTGCTCGTTATCGTACGCGGCTGTCCGGAACATGAAGTTCCAGTCCTCGTTCGCACGCTCGATCTTGACTGGCAGCCAGGGCTTCATGGTGTTCGAGATCAGGTGGGCAAGCTCCGTCACCGCCTGGTCGGTGAACTGCGCGGGCACGCAGAACCAACCGCCGCGTTCGAAGCGATTGCATAGCGCGATCATGACCTCGAAGGGCGCAATATTCCAGTTGAACTTGGACAGGCCGCCATATTCGGCCATGGTCTTGCTGATATTGCTGTTGGTGCCAGACCAGTCCATGAACCGGAAACCACCATATCGGCCGACATAGTTGGTGAAGTCCGGATTGAACAGTTCGCCGCTCAGCAGCAGTGCGTCGTGCTCCTCCCGCACCATGGTCACCTGAAGGTCGAAATCCTGACCGGTTGGCAGGTTATCCAAGGCGAAGTAGGTAAAGTCTATGTTGCCGACATTGCCGGCGTTCTGCTCAAGAATGGCATAGCCCTTCCCCCGCTTCACCACCGTGTTGTAGATACCGCTGTTCACGTATCCGGCATTGTGCCGAATGATGAACCGACGCGGTGACTTGGGCAGCTGCCAGAAGCATCCGGGGAGCTGAAAGATCAGCCTGGTCGCGCCATTCAGCAGACGCCTGGGCTTTCCGTTCGCATCAAGCACGACATCGGGCGACGTCTCGATGGCATTGCCGTGGCTGGTGACAAACAGGCGGGCCATTTTGACGCGGTCCAGGAACGGCTGGTCAGGGCCGTAATAGTCGATCCCGGAAAGTCCCATCCAGAACTCGGCCGTGCTGGCGCTTGTATTTCCCTTTTCATCCGTTCCGGTTAGCGTCGTGCTCGAAATCGCACTCTGATCATCAGACACGCTGCCTGTACCGCTGAACTCCACCAAGCCCATCTTGGCCGCGATAGCGTTGGTTGCGGCAAGAACGGTCGATCCGAGCAGCCAGCGGCGGGATATGATTGAAGATTCGGGCATGTAGCGCGCCCCTAACAGCTACTGTCTCAGATTGGGAGTATTATTGTGCAGTGCGGCGGACTCGGCTCAGGACTGCACAATACAGCCATCTTACGGCATATTGATTTGATCCTTGTTAAAAGGAACCTGAACGGCTGCTGTACGAGCCCTCAGGCAACACCAGCAACCGCGCGGCCGAGGGTCCTCATCGCTTCCGCCGAACACCCGGGGTCGGGCGCGACCACCACCTAAACCACAATCTCCTATCCCTGCGCGACCAGCGCGTTCCCGATGCCGGATCGGAACGACGTCAGCTGTTCGACCGCAAGAGCCCTGGCCAACTCGCCCGCCCGGCGGATCAGCGAGCGGCGGGTACGGTTGCGCGAGTCCGCCCGATCAGGCGCCGGCGAGCGGCCGGCGGGCGTAGAACCCATAGGCCAGGATAACGGCATAGCAGGCCGCGGGCAGGATCAGGGCCAGCATCAGGCTGCCGCTGGCATCGGCCAGGCTGCCATAAAGGGGCGGCACCACGGCACCGCCGACGATAGCCGTCGCGATCACGCCCGAGCCCTCCGCGGCGCGCCGACCCAATCCTTCGGACGCCAGGCCGAAGATGGTCGGGAACATGATGGAGTTCGCAAGGCCCACCGCAAGGATCGCCCAGCCTGCCACCGGGCCGCCCGCGTTCGCCGCGACCGCGACCAGCGCGATCGCGGCCGCCGCCACCGCCGCCAGCACCTTGCCCGGCGAAGCGAAACGCAGCACGCCCGATCCGACAAAGCGGCCGAGCAGCGCGCCGCCCCAATAGAAGGGAACATAGTTACCGGCGGTCTGATGGTCGACGCCCCAGACTCCGGGCTGCGCCAGGTAGACCACGAGATTGGAGCCGATCGCCACCTCCGCGCCGACGTACAGGAATATGCACGCGACCCCAAAGGCGAAGCGCGGACGCGCCAGGAGGGCGAGGGGATGCAGCACCGAGCCCCGCGTTTCCTGCTGCTCCGCGAGACGGTTCCGACGGGTCCAGACCACGCCCGCGATCACCGCCAGCGCCACGGCCAGACCGAGATAGGTATGCACAATGGCCGCGCTCGCCTCCGTGCGGTACGCCGCCAGTGCGCCTCCGGACAAGGTGGCCGCGCTGACGCCCGCCAGCCCACCCAGGATCAGCGTGGAGCCCACGCGCGGGAAGATGGTGGTACCCAGGGAGTTGAACGCCTGCGCAAAGGTGAGGCGGCTGTGCGCGGTGACGGGCGGGCCCAGCAGCGAGATCAGCGGATTGGCGACCACCTGGACCACCGTGATGCCTGCACCCAGCACGAACAGCGCCAGCAGGAACATGCCAAAGGCCGCCGAGCGTGATGCCGGAATGAACAGGAGGCATCCCACCGTCATCGCCAGCAGGCCGATGGACGCCGTCCGCATGTAGCCGAAGCGGCGGACGATCGCGGCGGCGGGCAGGGAGAACAGGAGATAGGCCAAGAAGAAGGCCGAGTTCACCAGGTTGGCCTGGGCGTGGCTAAGGGTGAACAGCTCCTGGAGCTTGGGCATTACGATGTCGTTCAGCGACGTGATGCCGCCAAAGATAAAGAACAGCGCGAACACGAACACGCGCAGGTCCGGCGCGTCATAGCCATGCGTGGCGTCGCCGGGCGCGGCCTCCGGCGTTTCCAAGGTGCTGGTCGGCGACATGGCCACGGTTTTCGTTCCTCGCTTACTTCGCTGCCGCCGGATAGGCAGCGGCGGAAGTTATAGGCTCAAGCCGGACGCGCGCCAGCGTCACCGCAAGAACCTTGTCCGTCGTCACCGCAAGGGGGGTCCCGACCCGCGTCACGTCCACGCCGAGTTGGGCGAAGCAGCGCATTGGTACCTGAAGCGTCGCGACCTTGGCCTGGGGCAACGCGGCCACGCGATCGGTCACGTCGACGTTCCTGTCGCCGAAGCCCAGCAGGACCCGGCCCACCGGCCGCGTGTCCACGCGCCAGTCGATCGCCGGTGCGAAGGCGCCGGTCAGCTGTCGGTTGAGGTCCGCCGCCGGGCCGACGATGGAGGCGGTAGCCTTGCCGCGGCCCAACCAGACAAGCCGCACCGCGTCGTCCTGGGCGGCCAGGCTCGCCGCCTTTGCCCCCAGCGCACCGCCCGCGCTGGCGACGCTGGGCCCGGCCACCGGGCGCTCGCCCCCGTCGTCGGTCAGCCGAAGCGTTCAGGGCGCGAGCGCGCGGCCCGCCTGGAAATAGCGGTCCTCGTTGAGCGCGGCGTCGCCCTGGTCCTTGCCGCCCCTGGTGCCGCCGTCCGCCAGGAAATGCTTGATGGAGGCCGCGACATGGGTGGAGGGAACCGGCCGCCCCGCCGCCAGCGGACCTTACAGCCCCAGCACCATCTCCGCCCCCAGCCGCTTCATGATCGCCGGGTCGAACGAGAACCCTTCGTAGCTGCGGCCCCAGCAATAATCCTGTGGCGTGGAAAGCGCCGGCGCAAAGGTCCACTCGATGCCGGTCGCCGCGATCTCTGCCGCCGCGGCCTCGCCCACGCGGCGGATCAGCGCCGGATCGCCCGCGGCACCCAGGGCGATGTTGTGCGGAAAGGTGGTGGCGCCGGGGATGTTGCTGTGCCCGTGGACGCCGTCCACGCCGAACAGGATCGGGATCGGCACCGTCCGGGCCCGGCGCCAGCGAGGCGTCGCGAAACGCCTTCACCAGCCACTTCCAGTCGCCGGGGCCGGCACGCTCGTTGTTGTACGGGCCCGAATTGCCGCCGGCCAGGATGGAGCCCAGCGGGTAGCGGGCAAGGTCGGACGGCTGAATCACGGAAATGTCGGCCTGGATCACCTGGCCCACCTTCTGCTCCACGGTCATGCGCGCGATCAGCGCGGTGATGCGCGCCTCCCTGGCGGGGTCCATGATCGCGGACGGGCTGTGCGCGCGGGGCCAGAGCGTGGGATGCGCCTCAGCCGGGACAGGGACAGGGGCTGCCAGGGGCGCAGTACCCGTCTGGGCCATGCCCGGTGCCGCGGACGCCAGCAGCGCTGCCGTGAGCAGCTTCTTCATGACCCCTCCCTTTGACATCCTTGTCAGGATCACCCTGCCGCTTTCAAGGGCATTGCCGATCGCAGCACACAGCCATGGCGCATCCGCCGGCGACGGCCGTGCCGCCCGCCAGCATCCACAGAAGCACCGAGAAGCCGTGGCCCGGCACCAGGGTCGCCGCCAGCAGCGGTCCGACAACGGCGGGCAGCGTGTTGGCGAGGTTCAGGAGCCCCAGGTCGCGCCCGCGCCTGTCGGGTCGCGGCAGAAGCTGCATGGCAAAGGTCGCCTGAAGCGGCAGGAATACTGCCAGGCCCAGGGCAAACAGGAGAAAGCCGGCGGCGACCGGCAGCTGCGCCGAGCCCGCCGCCATCACCGCCAGTCCGGCGGTCATCGCCGCCGCCGCCGCGACCAGGAACGGCCGCCGGACCCCGGCGCGGTCGGACGCCCGGCCCGCCAGCAGCGCGGCGAAAGCACCGCCCACCATCGCCGCGGCCAGGAGGCGGGCGACCCAGGGGCGGCCTGCCGGACTTGGCAGCACCTCCACGATGTCCAGCAGGTAGGCGCCGGGCACGATGCCCGCGACCTGCACCAGCAGCCGCCCGATCCAGAGCAGCACTAGGTCGCGGCGGGCCACGGTGGCGGTTTCGCTGGCGGCCACGGCGGTAGTCCTGGGAGCGCGCGCCGCGGGCGATGACCTTTCCTCGTGCCCAACAAGCAGCAGCGGCAGCACCAGCGCCGCCATCATCGCCGCCACCAGCGCCAACCGGGCATCCTCCCCGCCGATGCCCGGCGCCGTTGCCGCCACGCCCGCCAGCGCCCCCGCCGCCGGCCCCAGGCCGAGCAGGCCGCCCAGCAATCCCTTGCGCGCATCCGGCACCGCGTCCGCCGCCCAGGCCGTCAGTGGCGCCAGCAGCATGTTCACGGCCAGCTGAAACATCGCCACCGCCGCCACCAGCGCCATCGGCGTGGCCGCCGCCGCGCACCCTGCATAGCTGATCGCGATGGCCGCCAGCCCCACCGCCGCGACCCCGCGCCGCGAGCCGGTCACGTCGCTCAGCCATCCGAACAGCAGGTTGGACAGGCTGGCCGACACGGCGCCCACCAGGGCCGCGAGGCTGAGCCACTCGACCCTATACGCTCCAGCCAGGACCGCCATGCGCGACGGCAGCAGCAGGGACAGGAACGGAGCATAGGCGATCACCGCACCGGCATTGGCCAATGCGTAGATCAGCAGAAAGGCGTGGCTCCCGTCTGCGGGTTCAGGAACGGGTCCGCCGGCCGTCCCAAATGGCGAGACGCCCGTGCCTGATCGTCCGGCATCTTGGCGATCTGGTGAGTTCCCTCCGGCCATGGACCCTGCAACAGCATGACCAGGACCCCGCTGTCGATGCGCAACAGCGCGTCCGGCGACCGGCGGTACGGCGTATGCCGATCATCGGCCACGGCATTGCCCCCCCCCCCCGCCGGCCATGCTCCCCGATACGAAGCGGCATCGGTGCAAACGGCTCTCCGAATCGGCTTCTCGCGGGCGGAGGGAGTCCCGTTCCCTGATGACGAGCGTGACGATCAAGGACGTGGCCGCGCGGGCCAGCATGTCGCCCAAGACCGTGTCGCGCGTTATCAACGGCGAGGCGCACGTCCGGCCGGAAGTGCGCGACCTCGACTATCGCCCGAACGCGTTTGCCCGCGGCCTTTCCAGCTCCCGGTCGTTCCTGATCGGCCTGTTCTTCGACGATCCGGCCTCTGCCTATGCCGCCGAGGTCCAGCGCGGCGCCATGGAGCGCAGCCACCGGCTCGGCCACCACCTGCTGGTGGACCGGCTGGAGCCCGCCGACCAAGGCTGGCGCCAGAGCCTGGCGGCGACGTTGAAGGATGTGCGGCTGGGCGGCGCCGTGCTTACGCCTTCCATCTGCGACGACGAGGAGGTGGTGCGCACCTTTGCCGAACACCACGTGCCGGTAGTCCGCATCTCGCCCGAACGGTCCGATCACGGGCCTCAGGTGCGTATGGACGACCGGCGAGCGGTATGCGAGCTGGTCGGACTGGGGCATCGCCGTATCGGCTTTGTGGGCGGCAACCGGTCGCACAGGTCCGCGGGACGCCGCTGGACAGGCTATCTGGACGCCAGGAACGCGGCCGGGCCAAGGGAGGGGGCACGGGCCTTGTGCTGTCATACCGGATCATGGTCCGGGACCGCTGCGCTGCCCCGGAACAGGCCGGGCGGCCGCAGGCACCGGCGCCGGGCACCTCATAGGCCCTGTCCGGCACGGATCGCGGTACGATCGATCAAGGTCCCGGCGGCCGGCGGCGTCCGCGAGGATGTACGGTGTCGCCTGGCAGATGGTACGCGAGCAGAACGTCGCTTGCCCACTCGGCGGGCGCTGCCCCAGATCCACGCTGGCCTTTGTCCGGATCTTGTCGACCCCGACAATGATGGTGGTCGCGAAGAGGCAACTCACCCGGCGGCTGAGATGCCGGACGATGATGTCCGGCTGTGAGCCCAATTCCCGGGCTCCCGCAGGTTCATGCGATCCACCGCCGCGAGGCGTTCGTCCTCGTCGCGCAGCACGGGAAACAGGTGCCGGCGGCGATAACGGTGCAAAGATCGCCGGCCCTGATCGCGCCGGCCTGGCCCCTCTCTCCGGCGGCCGGCTCGATCAACCGGCCGCAGAACAGGTCGGTGAGTTCAGCTCCGGCACCTGCGCCGTGCCCGGCTGAAGCCGCTGAACCACATGAACCGCTCGGCCGGCCTGCCCCCCAGACTGAACGGACAGTCGCCCGTTCCCTTTGCACGATCACTGCCCGCGATCGAACCCGCCGTCCGTGCGGCCTCCAGATCACCCATCATCCCCAGCCCCCCACAGGCTATGCCACATGCGCAATCGTGTGCGATGTCAGGCACAAGTCCATGGCAGATCGACAAAGGATCGATCAACATGTCATGCGCGAGAAATTTCTTACAATTCTCGCGCATGACTTGGATCATCGACCCAGGCTACCCAAACGCGCGGTTCAGTCCTTAGCATCGTGTCGCCCGAGGTGCCTGCAGCACCCGCGTGATGTCGGCCGTCCGTCCGCAGCCCCCGCCCGCACGAACGAGACGCTGTTCCACCCCTTTGGGCGCATGCAGACACGCCGCGGGGCCGGAACTCCCGTTCGCGCCCGGTGCCCGACAGGAGGCTGGCAGGGGCGGTACCGGATGCCGCCGACCGGCCTATCCCGCCTGGCGCAGCTTGCCCGTGCCGGCTTCGACCGGATCGTCGCCGATCACCGCCTGCCAGCCCTTGCGGATGCCGTACTGCACGGCCCAGCCGAGCGCATAGGTAGCCACCAGCGGGGCCACGCCGCGGATCGCCTTTTCCGCTACCGTGCCGATGATCGCGCCCTTGATGCCGCTGTCACCGTCCTGTCGATCGATCGCGGCGCCGATAAGGGCGCCGAGCAGGTTGGCCATTCGCTTTTCTCCTCTGCCGGCAAGCGCGCACGCACGCGATCGGGTTCCGTCCCCCAACAAGCAGAAGGGGCGCCCGTCGCGTGACGAGCGCCCCTCCGGGTCAGGCCTGGCGGCAGATGCTACGCCGCCGGCCGCGCCGCGCGGCTGTCAGATGCCGTTCTGCAGGTTGGTGTCGGCGTCGTGGGTCCGCATGTCCTCGGCCTGGTTCTGGCCGGTGTCACGCACCGCGTCGGCGGCGTTCTCGAGGCTGGCCGCGTTCGCGTCCGTGCCGGCGTTGTCGGCGGCATCCTCAAGGTTGTCCGCAATGGCCTCCGCATTGGCCTCGATGTTGTCGGCCGCCTGCTCGCGCGGGCTCGAGTTGCAGGCCGCCAGCGAGATCAGGCCGGCGGTGGCGGCGACGGCAAAGAACTTCTTCATTCTACAAACCCCTCTTTGTGGCAGGCGAGCATAGACACGACACTTTGGCGCAAGCAACACAGATTATCTTCCGCCCCCGCCTGCCGGCACCGCTCTGGCGCCCCTTCAAGCGATCGCGGCCCGTTGGTAGGAACGGGCCGTGTTCACGTCGTCCCGCAACCGCTGCCGCCGCCTTGCGCCCCCGCTGGCCGGCATAGTCTTGCTGCTGGCCCCGGCCCTGCCCGCCACCGCGCAGGAGGTGGCGCGATCCGCGTCGCCGTCGGGCAGGCTGACGGTTTCGGTCGGCCTGGATCCGGAACGGCGCCCGACCTATGCCGTGTCGCGGAACGGCCGGCCGCTGCTGGACGGCCGGCTGGGCTTTCTGTTCACCGACGCAGCCCCGATGTCGCGCGGCTTCGCCTTTGAGGGCGCGACCCACCGCAGTGCCGATGCGCGGTGGGAACAGCCCTGGGGCGAGTGGCGCACGATCCGCGACACCCATCGGGAGCTTTCCGTCCGCTTCCGCGAGGCAGCCGGGCTCCGGCGCCGCTTCACCGTCACGTTCCGCCTGTTCGACGACGGCCTGGGCTTCCGCTACGAGGTGCCGGACCAGCCGGGCCTGCACGAGGCGCGCATCGCGGACGAGCTGACCGAGTTCAACTTCGCGCGCGGCGGCACGGCGTGGTGGAAACCCGCCTATGAGTGGAACCGGGAGGAATATCTCTACGGGCGCACCCCGCTGGATACGGTGGGTACGGCGCAGACGGTCATGACCGTGCGGTTCGACGACGGCACGCACGCCGCGCTGCACGAGGCCGCCCTGGTGGACTATGCCGCCATGAACCTGCGCCGCGTCACGGGCACGCGGTTCCGGGCCTCGCTGACGCCGGCGCCGGACGGGCCGAGCGTGGTGCGCCGGGGCGGCTTCACGACACCGTGGCGCACGCTGGCGATCGCCGACGACGCACCCGGCCTCTATGCGGCGAGCCGGATCGGGCTGAACCTGAACGCGCCCAATCGGCTGGGCGACGTGTCCTGGGTAAAGCCCGGCAAGTTCGTGGGCGTGTGGTGGAACATGATCCGCGGCGTGTGGAGCTGGGGACGCGGGCCGCTGCACGGCGCCACCACCGCGCACGTGAAGAGCTATATCGACTTCGCTGCCGCCAACCGCATCCCCGGCGTTCTGGTCGAGGGGTGGAACATCGGCTGGGACGGCGACGGCCACGCCATGCGGTTCGATCGGCCTACCGAGGATTTCGACGCCCCCGAACTCCAGCGATACGCGGCCGCGCGCGGCGTCCACCTGATCGGCCACAACGAGACCAACGGCGCGGCGGGCGCGTATGACGCGCAGCTGGAGCGCGCCTTTGCCTATGCGCGCGCGCACGGCATCCCTGCGGTGAAGACGGGCTATGTCGCCGACGCGGGCACGGTGGAACGGAGCAGGCCTGACGGCCGCCCCTTGCGTGAATGGCACGAGGGGCAGTGGATGGTGAACCACCAGCTGCGCGTGGTCGAGACCGCCGCGCGTTTTCGCGTCGCTATCGACGGGCACGAGCCGGTCAAGGACACCGGACTGCGCCGCACCTGGCCCAACTGGATGACGCGCGAGGGTGGGCGCGGGATGGAATATATGAGCTGGGCGGACAAGAACCCGCCCGACCACGAGGCCAGCCTGTTCTTCACGCAGCTGTTGGGCGGGCCCATGGACTTCACGCCCGGCATCCTGAGCCTGAGGGGATCGGCGGACAGCGACATCCCCTCCACTCTGGCCAAGCAGCTGGCGCTGTACGTCGTGCTCTACTCGCCGCTCCAGATGCTGGCGGACACACCCGAAACCTATGCGCGGCTGCCCGGCCCCATGGCATTCCTACGCGACGTGCCCACCGACTGGGCGGACACGCGCGTGCTGAACGGCGCGGTGGGCGAGTATGTCACGGTGGCGCGCAAGGACCGGCGGGGCGACGACTGGTACCTGGGCGCGATCACAGATGGGCAGGCACGCTCGCTGGCGGTGAAGCTGGACTTCCTGGACGCCGGCCGGACCTATCTGGCGGAAATCTACCGCGACGCGGACGGGGCGGACTACCGCACCGCGACGCGCCACCTCTTCGCCATCGAGCGGCGCGTGGTGCGGCGCGACGACGTGCTGACCCTCGCGCTGGCGCCCGGCGGCGGACAGGCGATCCGCCTGGCGGCCCAACGCTAGCGGCGGTCCTGCGCCTCGAAGGCGATCCGCTGAAGCGCCGCCGCCTGTAACGGGGACAGGCCCAGTTCCTCGGCGGCGCGCTCCTTTTCGCCCAGCGTGCGGGGATCGGTGCCAGTAATGCCCGCGAAGACGACCAGCGCCTCCAGGTAATAGCCGGCGACGCTGGCATGGTACTGGTCGTGGCCCCACAGATCGACCCGGCCGTAGTCGACGCCGTCATAGGGGTTGGGGTCCGCCACGCCGCGCGCGAACGCCAGGTTCCAGGCGCCTCCCACGGGAAGCGGACGGGCGTCGCCGCCCAGGGTCGCGGCAACCTGGCGGACGGCCGCCTCCAGATCGTCGGCCATGGCAGACGGCGGGCGGCCGTACCAGCGCCCGCCCGGACGATAGGTCAGGTCCGCGCGCGTCCAGGTGGCAGTCAGGCCGATAGTGACGCCGGGATTGCGGGCGCGAAAGACCGCGGCGAGCAGCGCGGCGTCGCGGCGATAGGCGGCGGCGTCGCCGGGACGCTGCGGGTCCAGGGTGCTGTACTCCTGCAGCACCACCGCGTCCCAGCGCCGGTCGATCAGCCGGGCGCGCTCCGTGCGGTGCCAGCCCAGCGTCCGGCCGCCCGCGGTCTCCAGGCTGACGGTCCAGTCCAGGCCGGTCTCCCGGGCGAACGCCTCGAAGAGGGCAGGCACGCCGCCGACGCCCGTGCCGTTCAGGTCGCGCACCCGGTCGGCATGCCAGGTGCGGGCCGCACTGTGCGAACCCTCGGTGAAGCTGTTGCCCACGAACAGGATCGTCCGCGCCCCGACGCCGGCCGGCAGCGACCAGCACAGCAGCAGGGCGAGCCATCGCACCGCCATCACGCGGGCAACAGCTCGAACTCGGCCGTCACGCCCTCCCCCTCCGCGGACGGCGCGACCCAGACGCGGAAGCGGCCGGGCTCGGCCGCCAGCGTGCCGTCCGGGTGGAGAAAGGCCAAGTCGGCCCGGCGGAGCGTGAAGGTCAGCTGCTCGCGCGCGCCCGGTGCCAACGCAACCTTTCGGAAGCCCTTCAGCTCGCGGACGGGCCGCGTAATGCCGGCCGCCAGGTCGCGCACGTAGAGCTGGACCACTTCCTCGCAGGCCCGCGCGCCGGTGTTCGCAATGGTGGCGCGGATCGTCATGGGTTCGTCCCAGGCCATGCGGTTGCCGACCACGAGGTCGGCATAGGTGACCTTTCCATAGGTCAGGCCGTGGCCGAAGGGGTAGAGGGCGTTGTTGGGGAACTCGCGATAATGCGCCTTGTACTCCTTTAGCGGACCAGGGCCGTTGGGACGGCCGGTGTTCTTGTGCGCGTAATGGTAGGGCTCCTGGCCGGTCGCGTGAGGAAAGCTGACCGGCAGGCGCCCGGATGGTGAGGCACGGCCGAACAGGACGTCGGCGATCGCCGGGCCCGTCTCCGTTCCAAGGAACCAAGTGGCGAGGATCGCGGGCGCGTCACGCACCGCGCCCGTCAGCGCCAGCGCGCGCCCGTGCTTCAGGACCACCACCACCGGCTTGCCCCCTTCCTTCGCCGCCGCGGCCACCGCCTCGGCCAGCGCCATCTGGGGCGCGGGCACCACGATGTCGGCGCGCGCCTGTGCCTCGCCCGACATGCGCTGGCTCTCGCCCACCGCCAGCACCACCACGTCGGCGGCGCGCGCGGCGGCGACCGCGGCCTCCATGCCGCCGGCCAGCGGCTCCTCTACCCCCGAGCCTGCCGCAACGGTGACCAGCGCCGGGTCCGCCACGGCGGAGCGCACGGCGGTCGCCAGGTCCACCGCCTCCTCGTCGGTGCCGTACACGTTCCACGGGCCGATCAAGTCGTGCCGCCCTTCCGCGAACGGCCCGATCAGCGCGATGCGGCCGCGCGCGGGCAGCGGCAGCAGGTCGGCGTCGTTCTTCAGGAGCACGATGGATTTCACGCCCGCCTCGCGCGCCAGCGCGCGGTTGGCGCGGGTCAGCACGCGCGTCTTCATGCGGCCGGCCGCGATACGGCGGAACGGGTCGTCGAACAGGCCTAGCCGCGCCTTTAACGCCAGCACGCGGCGCACCGCCTGGTCCACCAGCGCGACCGGCACCTCGCCCGCCTCCACCAGGCTTGGCAGGTGATCGCGGTAGAGCCCGCTCTGCATGGACACGTCCACGCCCGCGAGAAAGGCGAGCCGCGCGGCGTCGCGCGCGTCCTTGGCAAGGCCATGATCGATCAGTTCGAAGTCGCCCGTGTAATCGGACACCACCAGCCCGCCAAAGCGCCACTCCTGCCGCAGCACCTTGTCCAATAGCCAGCGATTGGCGTGGGCGGGAACGCCGTTCACGTCGTTGAACGCGGCCATGGTGGTGCCCGCACCGGCATCGAACGCGGCCTTGAAGGGGGCCAGATAGACCTCGCGCAGCGTGCGTTCGGACAGGTCGACGCCGTTATAGTCGAGCCCGGCCTCGGCGGCGCCATAGGCGGCGAAATGCTTGGGGCAGCTCATCACCGCGTCGTCGGCGGCGAGCCCGCGCGTACCCTGAAATCCGCGGACGCGCGCCGCGCCCATGATCTCGCCCAGCAGCACGTCCTCGCCCGAGCTTTCCACCACCCGGCCCCAGCGGCTGTCGCGCGCCACGTCCACCATGGGCGCGAAGGTCCAGTCGATGCCCGCCGCCGTCGCCTCCAACGCCGCGGCGCGCGCGGTACGGCGCGCAAGCTCGGGCTCGAAGCTGCCCGCCTCGCCGAGCGGCACGGGAAAGATGGTGCGGAAACCGTGGATCACGTCGGCCGCGAAGATCAGCGGCACCTTGAGGCGGGACTCGCGTACCGCCTCCGTCTGCATCCGGCGGGCCATCTCCACGCCGTTGCCGTTGAACACGCCCGTCAGCCGGCCAGCCCGTACCTCGGCCAGCTGTTCCTCGAAGTTGGCGCCGGGTCCCTTGGGATTGAGTGCGTCGGCGGCCGAACCACCCCAGGCGGCGGCCATGATGGACAGCTGACCCGCCTTTTCCGCCAGCGTCATGGCGGCTAGCGCACTCTCGGCGGCGGGCGGCAGCGCCGCGTCCGCGACCTGCGCCAGGGCGGCGCGCCACGGTCCGGCGCTCCAGGCTGCCGCAGCCGCGCCCGCCAGCACCACCGTCCGCCGCGAGATCCCGTGCCGCTCCATTACTGACCTCCCCTGCCGCTTCCTGAACGGTGCCGCTTCTTGAACAAGGCAGGCTCATCGTGTAACCGGTTACATCAGGCAAGCCGAAAACTTGCCGGCGGGAGGACGCGCTGGCGCAGGCAACGATCAGGGACGTGGCGCGCGAGGCCGCCGTGTCGGTGGCGTCGGTGTCGCGCGCGCTGTCGGGGGCGACCAACGTGCGACCCGCCATGCGCGCCCGCGTGCAGGAGGCGGCGTCGCGGCTGGGGTACGTGCCCCATGCCGGCGCGCGGATGCTGAGCCGGCGGGCGCGGACCTACACGATGGGCGTGGTGCTGCCCGACATGCACGGCGAGTTCTTTTCCGAGCTGTTGCGCGGCATGGACGAGGAAGCCTCGCGCCACGGGTTCCAGCTGCTGCTGTCCACCATGCACGCCGACGCCGACCGGGGCGCCCGCGCGCTGCAATCCATGCGCGGACGCGTGGACGGCGTGGCGGTGATGGCGCCGCAGGTGGACGCGCACGATATGCTGGCGCACCTGCCGGCCGGGTTGCCCGCGCTGCTCATCAACTGCGCGGAAAAAGGCGTGCCGCGCCCCGCCATCGAGATCGACGGCGCGGCGGGCGCCCTGACGGTGACGCGCCACCTGGTCTCGGCCGGACGGCGGCGGATCGTCCATGTCGCGGGGCCGATGGGCAATCGCGACGCTGTGGACCGGCTGCGCGGCTATCGCGCGGCCATGGCGGAGGCGGGACTGGTGCCGCGCGTGCTGCCGGGCGATTTCCGGCAGGAGAGCGGCCGGACCGCCGCCAAGGCGCTGCTGCACGACCGGCAGGGCGCGGACGCGGTGTTCGCCGCCAACGACCAGACGGCGATCGGGGTGATGCTGCGGCTGCGCGAAGCGGGAGTGGACGTGCCTGGCGAAATCGCGCTGGCCGGCTTTGACGACATTCCGCTGGCGGCGCTGGTGTTGCCGGGGCTCACCACCGTTCGCGCGGACGCCAGCGGCGTCGGCGCGCGTGCGATCCGGCGTCTGGGGGCGCTGGCAGAGGGTGCGAACGACGCGGAGACCGAGCGGGTAACGCCCGTGCTGGTGGTGCGCGGTTCCACCCGAGCGACAACGAACAACGGCCAGCAAGGCCGGACACGCAGGGACTTCAGGACATGACACGGAAGATCGTTCTTCGCCTAGCGCTTGCCGGCGCGGCCACATCGCTTGCCGGGGTGGCGCTGGCCCCGCCCGCCGCCGCGCAGACCAGCACCGCGCGCATCAACGGCCGGGTGGCCGACGCCGCGGGGACGCCCGCCACCGGCGCAACGGTGGTCGCCGTCAACGAGGGCACCAACCAGACGGTGCGCGCGGTCACGGACGCGCGCGGCAACTACAACCTGACGGGCATTCGCCCCGGCCCGTACCGCGTCACCGCCACCGCCGCGCAGGGCGGCGCGACCGTGACGCGGCGCGTCATCATCGGCGTGGGCCAGTCGGCCACGCTGGACCTGACGCTGGGCGCCGCCGCGGCACCGGCCCAGGCGCCCGGTCAGGCACCCAATCAAGCACCGGGTCAGACGCCCGGCCAGCCGGGCACCCAGCCGGGCACGGGCAACAATGCAGGGCAGGAGGTAACGGCCACCGCGCCGGAGGCGGAGGGCACGGACGGCGATATCGTGGTCACCGGCACGCGCCTGAGGGAGACGCGGACCAGCGAGGTCGCGACCAACATCAGCCAGGCGCAGATCCGCACGCTGCCCCAGACCGACCGCAACTTCCTGAGCTTCGCGGCGCTGGCGCCCGGCGTCCAGTACGTCGACTCCGAGACCAATCGCGGCATCCAGTCCGGCGCGTCGACGCGCGCGGGCGTGAACGTGTTCATTGACGGCATTTCGCTCAAGAACCAGGTGCTGGAAGGCGGCGTGGCGGGCCAGCAGGACAGCCGCGGCAATCCGTTTGGCCAGCTGGCCGTGGGCGAGTTCCGCGTGCTGACCCAGAACTTCAAGGCCGAATACGAGCAGGCGGGCGCCGCCATCGTCACCGCCATCACCAAGTCGGGCACCAACGAGTTCCACGGCGAGGCGTTCGGCCAGTACACGGACCGGAAACTCACCACCAAATCGGTGTTCGACAAGCGCGACAACAACCCGGAGCCTGAGTTCAAGCGCGTCCAATACGGCGTGTCGCTGGGCGGGCCGATCATCCGGGACAAGCTGTTCTTCTTCGGCGCCTATGAGGGCAACGACCAGGATCGCGCCTTTACCGTCCGCGTCGGCAACCGCACGCCCGAGAACCTGAGGCGGTTCGGCCAGTATGAGGGCCAGTTCGTCAGCCCGTTCCGCCAGGACTTCTATTTCGGCAAGCTGACCTTCACGCCCGACGACAACCAGGTGTTCGACCTGAGCTATTCCAAGCGCAAGGAGACGGACATCCAGGGGTTCGGCGGGGCAGGGCGCATCGCGTTCGAGTCCGCCGAGAACAAGATCAACACGGTCGACACCTATCAGGGCAAGTGGACGTATAACGGCGACGGCTTCGTCAACGAACTGAACCTGTCGTTCGTCAATTCCGACTTCAACCCGACCGCGCTCAACCCCGACCTGCCGGCGCAGGTGTTCCAGGGCACGATCACGATCGGCGGCAAGGATTCGACCCGCCAGTACGTGCAGCAGGTGTGGACCGGCCGGAACGACTTCACCTATTCGGGCATCGACCGGCATGTCATCAAGGCGGGCGTGCGCCTGGCGGTGGTGGATTTCGAGGTGATCCGCACGGATGCGCCGGCCGGCCGCTATTTCTACGAGATCAGCAACAACAACACGCCCAACATCCTGACCGACGACAGCGATTTCAGCTTTCCGCGCGAGGTGCGGTACGGGCTGGGCAACCCGCGCGTCACCGCGTCGGACACGCAGGTCGGCCTGTACCTACAGGACGACTGGGACGTCACGGACCGGCTCCAGTTCAACCTGGGGTTGCGCTGGGATTATGAGACCAACCCGTTCAACAACAGTTTCGTGACCGGCGACCGGGCGGCGGCGGCGCTGCGCGCGCTGCCGGCAACGGACTATTTCAATCCCGAGGATTACATCAGCGACGGCGATCGCAAGCCGTTCTGGAAGGCGTTCCAGCCGCGCGTCGGCTTCTCGTGGGATATCAAGGACGACCAGACCACGGTGATCTTCGGCGGCGCTGGCCGCTATTATGACCGCAACGTGTTCAACCAGAGCGTGGAGGAGACGTTCCGGCGGCAGTATTCGGCCGGCGTCTTCTATTTCTCGCGCGACGGGCGACCCCGCAATCCCCAGGTGGACGCGGCCGGCAACCCCGTTCCCGGCACCGGCCTGCCGACCACGGTGTGGAACGACCGCTATCTGGACCCAGCCAACCTCCAGGCACTGCGCGAACAGGCGGTGACGGGCCTGCCCGAATTGTTCGTAAACCAGAACAACGCCAAGCTGCCGCGCACCGACCAGTTCTCCGTCGGCGTTCGCCAGGCGCTGGGGCCGTTCCAGGCGTCGGTCACGGGATCGTATATCCGCGGCAAGAACGGCTATACCTTCCTGTTCGCGACCCGGAACAACAACGGCCTGGGCGGATGCTGCAACACCGCGCCGTTGCAGCCCTTCGGCTATTCCAACGCGCTGATCGGCTATGACGGGCTCGATACGCGGTACAAGGCGCTCTACGTCACGCTGGACAAGAACTATACGGAGGCGTCGGGCTGGGGCCTCAACATCAACTATACCTTTGCCAAGGGCGAGCAGAACGGCGGCGACCTGTTCAGCCTGGATGGCGTGACGCCCGACGCCTACGGCTATCGCCCGCGCGCCGGCGACGAGCGGCACCGGGTGGTGGTTTCCAGCATCCTGGATCTGCCGCTGGGCTTCCAGTTCTCCACGCTCAGCACGTTCGGCAGCGGCCAGGCCTATCAGGTGTTCGACAGCACCGATCCCACCCAGGGCCGGCTGCTGGGGCTGTACCCGGTCAAGAACTGCATCAAGGGGCTGTTCGCGTTCTGCGAGGTCAACCTGACACTGCAGAACCGCCTGCGCATCTTCGGCGACCATGAGGTCAACGTGGCCGTCGACCTGTTCAACGCGTTCAACAACAAGAACTTCACCGGGTTCGACGGCGCGTTCAACAACCAGGTCCGGAACGGCGCGGTCGTCGACCCGCTGGACCGGGCGGACTTTTCCAGCGCCACGGGGCTGCTGACGCTGCCCAGGCGGTTCCAGTTCCGGGTCGGTTACCGCTTCTGATCCTCTCAAGGACGGGGCGGCCGGGCGCCGCCCCAATCGCATCATGCTTACCCGCCGTACCCTGTTCGCCGCGCCCGCCCTGCTCGTGGCGCCTACCGTTCTGGCGCGCGCACCCGACCGGATGCGTGACCTTCAGCAGCGCGGCTTTCGCTATTTCTGGGACACCACCGACCCGCGCACCGGGCTAGCACCGGATCGGTGGCCGACGCGGAGCGTCGCGTCCATCGCGGCGACCGGCTTTGCGCTGACCGCACTGCCGGTCGGCGTCGCGAACGGCTGGGTCGCGCGCGGAGCGGCGCGCGACCGGGCGCTGACGACGCTGCGGTTCCTGTGGAGCCTGCCGCAGGGCAACGCGGCGGAGGGCATGGCTGGCCACCGGGGCTTCTTCTACCATTTTCTGGAGACCGGTACGGGCCGGCGCGCCCGGCCCTGCGAACTGTCCACGGTGGACACGGCGCTGCTGATGGCGGGCGTGCTGTTCGCAGGGCTATGGTTCGACCGGGCCGATCCGGCGGAGACGGAGATACGCTCGCTGGCGCGGCGGCTGTACGAGCGCGTGGAATGGGATTGGTCAGCCGACGTGGCGGGTGACGCGCGCCCGTCCATGGGCTGGTACCCGGAGAGCGGCTTCATCGCCCGGCGCTGGAACGGCTATACCGAGGCGATGATCCTGTACCTGCTGGGATTGGGATCGCCCACCCATCCGCTCCCACCGGCCGCCTGGAACGCGTGGTGCGCCACCTACCGCGACAGCTGGCGGGACGAGGGTGCGCGGCGCCACCTGGCCGGGGCACCGCACTTCTGGCACCAATACAGCCATGTCTGGGTGGATTTTCGCGGAAGGCGCGACGCCGCCATGCGGGTGGCAGGCTTCGACTATTTCGAGAACAGCGTTCGCGCCACCCGCACCCAGCGCGACTATGCGCTGGCCAATCCCGGCGGCTGGCGGGGCTATGACGGCGAAGTCTGGGGCCTGACCGCGTGCGACGGCCCAGGCCCGATCACCGTGCGGGTCGCTGGTCGCGATCACACCCTGGCCAGCTATTCCGCGCGCGGGCCGCTGGGCCTACCCGACGGGTTCGACGACGGCACGATCGCACCCACCGCCGCGGCCGCCTCCTTTCCCTTTGCCCCCGACATGGTGGAAGCCGCCGTCGCCGCCATGCGCCAGCGCCACGGCGCAGCCATCTGGGACCGCTACGGCTTTCGGGACAGCTTCAACCTTTCGGCCGCGAGCGCTGAAGGAAGGCCGCTGGAGGGCCGCATCATACCGGGCTTCGGATGGGTGGCGGCCGATTACCTGGGCATCGACCAGGGGCCGATCGTCGCCATGATCGAGAATGCGCGCTCGGGCATGATCTGGTCCACGATGCGATCGCAACCCGACCTGCAAAGGGGCATGCGCCTAGCCGGCTTCACCGACGCAACCGTATGATCGTGCAGCATCGCCCGCCGCCCACGCCGCGGCCGTGACGCAGGTGACGTCGCCGGCCGGTGCGTTCACGATACGGAACCGGGACTGGCGGGAACTTGGCCGCGTGACCCTTGCGCAGAACACGAACAAGGTAACCGCGCTTTCCAGCACCGCGACGCTGGTGGATCAGGGCTGGGACGGGCAGACCTTCACCAACGGCGTTCGCCTGGACCTGTTCGTCGGCAACGACGGCGTCTGAGGCCGCTATGTCGCGGGCGCGAACCATGGCTGATCCAACCGGAACTGGAACATCGCGAACGATGCCGATGCCTTATACCTCGCTGAATACGGCACTCGCCGCCGTGAACTGGAGTGCGGACCCGGATGTCAGCCTCCGCATGGATCATGCCGACGTGGGCTGGAACAGCTGGTCGCCGAGAACCAAGGACGCCAGCTTCTCGGTATCGTCCACGGCGGCCGTGCCGGAACCCGCCACCTGGGCGATGCTGGTCCTCGGCTTCGGCATGGCGGGCGCGGGCCCGCGGTCGCACCGGCGTAGCACCAGGATCGCCTATGCCTGATCGCTGCCACGCCTGAACCGATCACGGCCCCGTCACGTGGCGCCGGACCCCCTCCCCTGGCATGGGGCACGCGTTCCACGAACCGCTGGGCGCGACACGTTGCGGCAGTGCCGGCTCGATGGGGCAAGCGGCGCTGCTGGCAGGCCGCTTTTCCTTAACAAGGGATCGTAAAAGCGCTTGACCGTTTTTCGGTATGGTTACTAACCTGTTGCTGTCCGGATACTTTAGAAAAGACGACGCTGCGAAGCCCGTCGGCCGGCAACAGGGAGAATATTGATGCGACGTTCCTTCGCCCGCGCGATGCTCGCGCTGGGTACCGCCTCCGGCCTGCTCGCCGCCGTTCCTGCCGGCGCCGTCACCTTCAACCTGAACAGCCTGAACGCCGGCACGGCGCAGGGCACGCAGGCGCGCCGCGGCTTCGAGATCGCGGCTGGCTACTGGGCGTCCGTGTTCACCGACGACATCACGATCAACCTCAATATCGGCTTCTCCACGCTCGGCACCGGCATCCTGGGCTCCACGGGCAGCACCACGGCGGCCGTCTACAACACCGCCTATTATTCGGCGCTGACCGGCGATCGGACGTCTCTGCTCGACACCCAGGCGGTGGCCAACCTGCGCCCCCTGACGCCCGGCAACGGCAGTGCAGCCGGTACGGGCGCCGTGACGTTCCTGGCGAACGACCTGAACGCGCTCGCTAACGGTTATGTCGACACTGCCACCCGGCTGGACAATGACGGCTCGGCCAACAATCGCGGGCTCCAGCTCAACACCTCGCTCGCCAAGGCCACCGGTATCACCACCAACTACCTGGGCGCCGCCATCAACTACGGCGCGGCCGACGGTTCCATCCAGTTCAGCGACGCCTTCTCGTTCGACTTCGATCCCAGCGACGGCATCGAGGCGAACTCGTTCGACTTCATCGGCGTCGCGATCCACGAGATCGGCCATGCGCTGGGCTTCCGCAGCGGCGTGGACACGATCGACGCCTACACCTCGCCAGGTGGCAGCACCACCCGCGTCGGCGCGCTGGAGACCGCGATCAACATCGGCACCGCCCTGGACCTGTTCCGCTACGGCTCGGAAGGCCAGCTCGACTGGTCGACCCAGGGCACGCCCTATTTCTCGATCGACGGCGGCGCGAACCAGCTGTTCGGCGACTCCCGGTTCGCCACCGGCGTGCGCAACGGCGACGGCCGCCAAGCCTCGCACTGGAAGGACAGTGCGGCGGGCACCCCGCAGCTCGGCAACCTCGACCCCACGTCCGGCCGCGGCCAGCTTCAGGATGTGACCGCGCTCGACCTCGCGGCCTTTGACGCGATCGGCTGGAACGTGAACTTCGACGTGCTGAACAACTCGGGCTACCGCATCACCACCGCGCAGATCTACGCCAACGCCTCGAGCGTGCCGGAACCGGCCAGCTGGGCCATGATGCTGGTGGGCGCCGGCCTGACGGGTGCCGCCATGCGCCGCCGCCGCAGCACGCGGGTCGCCTTCGCGGCCTGATCGCCGGGCGGGGACATCCCCCTTCCCGACAAGGCAGGGGCCGTCCTTCGCGGGGCGGCCCTTTTGCATTGCAATGACCCGCCTTGGCGATCAGATCGCCTGGCTCGCTCCCGTCATACCCACGGACGGGTTCGGCGGGGTTTGCGTCTGGGTGAGGCCGGTTGGAAATTCGTCGGCCACGAGGAGGCGATCCGCCGTGCGTTCATGGTCCGGCGCCGCGGCGCGCCCGGCGTCGAAGGGGTATGGCAGCTCCACCCACTGCGCCTCCGCGTCCGAGGTCCCGGCGTAAAGGCGCGTCGCAGACCCGACCCCCACGATGCCCGACGAGAACACCACGTCGACCAGGTCTGGCCGCTTGGCCGCTCCGGGCGCGAACTGCTCGCGCGCGGCAATGACGCGATGATCGCGCCACGTCCTCGTCGCGGGATCGAAGGTAAAGGCGGTCGCGAAGTAGCGGCGCTCGCCGTAGAGGATGTCATCCTTGAAGAAGGCAGCGTGCGCGATCAGCCCGATCTCGCCCGTTTCCAGCAGGTGCGCCTCATTCACGCCGCCCCAGTCGAGCGGGTGGAACATCCCCTCAAGCATCGGGGCCGCGTCGATGGCCTCGACGGTCAGCGCGTCCAGGTTCGGCACTTCGACATAGCCGATGGTGCCGCGGCCGCCCTTAGCCCCGCGTGGCCTGGTGAACACGGCCACGCGCCCGTCCGCCAGCTCGCACAGGCGGATGTCCTTCATGCCGACGGGACCGGCGAAGAAGGGTCGGAGGTCGAAGATGTCGCCACCGCGATAGAACACGGTGCGCCACGCGAACAGGCCGTCCTCGCCTTCCCAGACCTCCACGCCGCCGAAGACGAGCTCGCCCGCAATGCGCGCCACGAACGGGTCCTGGAACGCGAAGCGCGGCGCCCCCTCCACGGGTTGCCACGTACCGTGCCGCTCCTCAAAGAAGATGGCGGCCGATTGCTCGCTGTCGCGGGCCTCCACGCGGCCCGCGACCACCGTGCGACCGGCCGTGCGGAAGGGCGGCGTGATGTTGTACACGTCCTGCCCGTCCACGCCCGTGAAGCGCAGCTTGCCGCCGATCGGGGCCGGGACCGGAGCGGTGGCCGCGAACGCCGCGTAAAGCGTGCTGACGCGCGGGATCATGTCCTCTTTCATGCTTTGCCTTTCCGGTTCGGACACTGGTGGGCTAGACGCCGGTCGCGGCCCACAGGTCGTCCAGCGCCACGGTGCCCGTCGCCATGACGCGGTCGGCCCCGCCATAGTAGACGCGGAGCACGTACTCCTCGATCAGCGCCCCGCAACTCAACGTCGGGAAAGAAGCCTTCCCGCTCATAGGTCTCGGTCTGTCTCGCCAGCGGTCGGGTGAGCCGGGCGCGCTGCGCGCTACGCGCAGGTGCGACATGGAGGTCAGGTGGACGCGGCACGGGTCGGCGCGCAGCCGCACCATATGCGTGTCCGAGAGGTCATAGGCGGGATTGTCGCGGCGGAAGGAGCGGACGACCGAGCACCAGCCGTCCGGCCCTTCCTCCATCAGTGGCACGTGTACCTCGCCGCCCCCCGCGTCCGCCACGCTCTCGGCCACGCGCACCAGCATCACCACCTCGCCCTCTACCCGCGCGACGTCGGCGTTGAACGTGCCGTCCACCTTCCAGTCCGGAAGGCTGGGCCAGACATGCTCGGGCGCGACGATGGGGTTGGCGGTTGACCGCTTCAGCAAGGGAGACCGGCCTTATTTTAGCGTCAGGGACATGCCCTGCAGGAACTGGCGGCGGAACAGCACGAACAGCAGAACCAGCGGCAGGGTCTGGAGCACGGCACCCGCCATGACTGGGCCCGCATAGCCACCATATTGCTTGCTGAACGTCGCCAGCAGCACCGACAGCGGCATCCTGTCCGTGTCCGAAATGGCGATGAGCGGCCAGAGGAAATTGTCCCAAGTGCCCGTAAAGGTGAACAGGGCGACGATCGCTAGGATCGACTTGTTGAGCGGGGCCACGATCGCGGTCACCGTGCGCCACAACCCGGCGCGGTCGAGGCGGGCGGCGTCGAAATACTCCTCCGGCATCGCCTTGAAGGATTGGGACATCATGTAGATGCCCCAGCCCGACATGGCCGACGGCAGGATCAGCGCGGCCAGCGAGTTGAGCAGTCCCAGCTGCTTCACCAGCACGAACAGGGGCAGGATGAACATGGCGGTGGGCACCACCATCTGGAGCAGCAGGAAGTCGCCGAACAGCTTGGCGCCCGGGAAACGCAGCCGCGCCAGCGCGAAGGCGATGAACGCCGAGCTCAGCAGCACGGAGGCGGTCACGCTGAACGTCACCAACGCCGATATGCCCATGGCCTGAAGGAACGGCCGATCCAGCGTGTCGGCGGTGGCGAACAGGAAGCGGAAATTGTCCAGCGTCCAGTCGCCCTGGAAAAGCGCCGTGGTATAGACTTGGGCGGTGGGCTTGAGCGACGCGGCCACCATCCAGGCAAAGGGGTAGAGCCAGGTCAGCGCCAGCGCGTAGATGCCGACCGTCGCGACCCAGCCGCCCAAGCTCCGCCCACCGATCCTCCTCCCGCCCATCCTGCGCCCGCCCGTCCTCACGCCAGCACCACCTTTCGCTCGAACAGGCGCCGGGCCGCCACGATCAGCGCGTAGCTGGCCAGCGACACCAGGATGCTCATGGTGGCGGCGTGGCTGGGCTGGAGCCGGCGGAACGCGGTCTCGTAGATCAGCATCTGGGGCGTGGCCGTGCCGTCCGCCGGGCCACCGCCGGTTATCAGGAACGGCTCGGTGAACAAGCCGAACGACACCAGGATGGCGAACACCAGCACCATCAGCAGCTGCGCGTTGAGGAGCGGCAGCGTGATACGCAGGAGGCGGGTGAGCGGCCCCGCCCGATCGAGGCGCGCCGCGTCGTATATCTCGCCGGGCACGGCCAGCAGCCCGGAGTACAGGATCAGCCCGTAATAGCCGACGAACTTCCACGCGACCACCAGCGCGATCGCCAGCATCGCCAGATCGGGGTCGTTGGTCCAGGGAATGCGGACGTCGGTCCAAGCAAAGATCAGGGCGTTCAGCGGCCCGGTGGTGCTGAAGATCTTGGTGAAGACCAGCGCCATGGCGACGCCCGACGAAACGTTGGAAAGGAGAAAGCAGAGCGCCACGAATGCCTTGCCGCGCCCCACGTGCCGGAGACCAAAGGCGACCAGGAGCGCGCCGCCGAGCGCCAGGGGCAGGTAGAAGAGCAGAAAGCGCATCACGTTCCACAGCGACAGCAGGAACTGCGGGTCCTGCACCGTGCGCAGGAAGTTGCGCGCGCCGGTGAACACCGGTTGGTCGAAGAAGCGCCACTGGGTGACCGACAGCCGCGCCAGCCAGAAGAAGGGATAGGCCCAGAACACGGCCGCGAAGAGCAGATAGGCGCCGGCCAGCGACAGGCCGATCACCGCCTCGCGCGACAGGGGACGCCCGGCCCTCATGCCTGCGCCTCCAGCATCCGGTCGGTGCGCGTCGCGGCGTCTGCCAGGGCTGCGGCAGGCGACGCCGCGCCAGTCATCAGCGGCTCTACCAGGCGTGACGTCATGATCTTCTGGATGTCGATGGTATGCTCCGACAGGGCGGGCGGGCGCGCGCTCGCCACGTGCTCGGCATAGGCACGCGCGAGCGGGTTGGCGCGGTAATAACCCGCGAAGCGCTCGTTATCGAGCAGGTCGCCGCGCGCCGGCGACAGGCCCGTGCGCCGCAGCCAGAGCAGATCCAGCGCCTCGTCGCCCAGCACCCAGGCCAGGAAGTCGAATGCCTGTTGCGCGACCTGGCTGTTGCGGAAGATCACCGCGCCCTTGCTGTCGGAAAAGGTGGAACCCGGCCCCCGCCCCACCTCCAGCGGCACGGTGCTTGCCGGCACGGGCCCGACCGCGATGCGCGCCAGCGTGTCCGGATAGATACGGGCATAGCGTTCCACGTCCCACGGCCCGCGCGTCGCGCCGGCCGCGAGGCCCGTGACCAGCGGCTCCTCCGCATCAAAGTCGAGCGCGGTCCAGCCTCGGCGGAACATGGCGTCCATGAAGCCCGCCGCCTCCAGCCCCGCCGCATTGGCGTAGAGCGCGCGGGTCCCGTCCAGATAGGGACGGCCGCCGGATGCCGCGTAGTACAAGGAGATGAAGTCGAACCAGCGATCCTGCCACGACCGGCCGGCCACCACCTGCATCGCGAAACGCGCGCCCGGCCGAACATAGCGTTCCGAGAAGCGGTACACCTCCCGGTAGGTGGCGGGCGGCGCGGACAGGCCCACCGCCTCCAGAAGGTCGGCGCGCCACCAGATCAGCGTCGGGCTGGAATAGATGGGCATGGCCGCCACCCTCCCCCCTTGCGTCCAGCCCGGCATGATCGCCCCCATGTGTCGGCGCGCGACGAGCTCGCCGAAGCCGGGTTGTGCCGCCAGGTCGACCACCTGGCCCAAGGCGGCGAGCTGCACCGCGAAGCCGGAGAAGATGTTGGTGCACAGGTCGGGCTCGGTGCCGGCGACCAGCGCGGACAATACGGTGTCCTCCGAATTGCCGGCCGTAGGAATGGTAGCGAAGCGGACTGGCAGGCCGCGCCCCCTCGCGTTCCAGCGCGCCACCGCGACCTTCCAGAACGCCTCCTCCGCCGCGTTTGGCGCGACCCACAGGCGGATGGCGTCGGCGCGCCGCGTCGCCGCGCGCTGCCCGCAGCCTGCCAGCAGCGCGGCGGCGGCCCCGGCGTGCAGCAGGTCGCGGCGCGTGATCGCGGACGGAAGGGTCGCGGACGGGAGGGTCACGGCAGCCGCACGCCGTTCAGCGCGGCCAGCGCGAACAGCCCTTCCACCGTCGACTCCGCGCCGGAGTCCGCACTGACTGTCGTTGGCCCGTCGATGCCGTCCAGCACGCGGCCGGTAGCGGGGTCATAGGTCGCGCGGCCGGCCGCGTTGTTTCCTTCGAACCAACCCGCCAACCGGCGCGCGGTCTCGCGGTAGCGGGGGTCGCCGGTGACGCGGAACGCCTCGGTCGCGGCCAGGATCATGGGGCTGAGCCCGTAGGCGATCTGGGGAAAGCGCTTCACCTCGTCCGCCACGAGCCGCTCGCCCGCGAGCCGCACCGAGAAGCTCGACAACATCCCGTTGTCGAGCAGCCAGGGGAAGAAATGATCCACCTCCTGCAACGCGCTGGCGGTGAGGTCCGGCCGTTTCAGCGCCGCGCCCGCGCGCAGCAGCGCATAGGCCTGGGCGTTGCCCCAGGCGTGCCACTGGTTCCGCCAGCTGAGGTGCGCGCCGTAGGGGAAGCGGGTGGCGTCGCCAGCCCGCATGGCCAGCAGACCGTCGCCAAGCCGCCCGACCAGCGCGCGCGCGCCTGCGTCATCCGTACGACGGAGGTGCGCGAGCAGGCCCAGCACGGCGGTGGCGCCCGCGTCCGCGCCCGAGCCGAAGGGCAGCCAGGTGGGCACCACTACGCCCGCCACCTGCGTCACCCCGCCCTGTTCCGCGGGCAGGTCGCGCTTCAGGTTCGCGACCAGTCGGTCCGCCGCGCGGCGCGCGCGGATCCCGGTGGTGCCGGCGGGCAATCGCGCGGCCGCCGCCTCCAGTCCCCAGAGCGCGCGCAGCGACCACCAGTTCAGCTCCGCCAGCGATGTCCGGTAGGTGCGGTTGATCCGCGTCGGCCGCTTGCCCGAGGCCGCCCAGAGGAAATTGTGGAAATACCCGTTCGGCGCCTGCATCCGCAGTACAAAGCGGGTGAGCAGGTCGAGCTGGCGCAGCTGTGCGGGGGACGGGTCGGGAAGCGCTGCCAGCAGCACCATGGCGCGCGCCGCGTCGTCCACGCAGGCATAGCCCTCCCGCGGCTCGATCGCGAACCGGTAGTCGGGCGCCACGCTGTAGATGGCGAGCACGCCCACCCGCTCGCCCGCCAGCACCGTCTCGGTGAACAGGTGGTCCAGGTGGCGCAACGTCAGCGTCTGCGCGCGGGAGGCCGCGGTCAAGACGACCGGGACCGGCACGGCCTGGCCCATCCCGGCACCGGTCCAGAGCAGCAGCGCGGGCGCCGCCGCGATGCGCAGGATACGGAACATCCCGGTCGTCGGCCCGATCATCGGCGCGGGCTCTCCTGCCTCCAGTTGGTTTAACGTTAAATAAGCGCGGTTGTGCGTGTCAACCGCGCGCGTTAGGTCGTCCTACAACGGCGACGCCGCCGACGGAGGGGTGTTAAGTGCGGGCGAAGCGCGCCACGTTGAAGTCGATCGCGTCCGACCTGGGCGTCACGCACACGTCGGTGTCCAACGCGTACAACAACCCGGCCAAGGTCTCCAAGGATCTGCGCGACCGGATCATCGCGCACGCGCACAGCGTGAACTACGAGGGGCCGAACCCTGCCGCACGCTCGCTGCGCACGGGCCGGTGCGGAGCCATCGGCGTGCTGTTCAACGACCGGCTGAGCTACGCCTTTACCGACGCGCACGACATCGCCTTCCTGCGCGGCATATCCTCCGTGTGCGAGGAGGAGGGCACAAACATCGTGCTGATCCCGCTGGGCGGCGCGGCTACCGACGCGCGCGACACGCTGAGTGCGATGGTGGACGGTTATATCCTGAACGCACCTTATCGAAGCCATCCGACCATCCGCCGCGCGCTGGCGCGCGGCCTGCCGACGGTGGTGGTGGACTTCGACGCGCCCGACCTGTCCAGCGTGCTGTGCAACGACCGCGCGGCCATGCGCGCGGTGGTCGATCACCTGACGGGGCTGAGGCACCGGTCCGTCGGCATCGTCACCTTTCCGGGCGCGGAAGGCCATGGCGGGATCGTGTCGCTGGCCGACGACGTGCCGGACGAGAACCACGTGGTGCTGGAACGCATCCGGGGGTGCCGCGACGGCTTCGACGCGGCCGACGTCGTCTGGGGGGACGTGCTGGTCTGCGAGACGACGAACGACGAGGCGGGCGGCGCAGATGCGGCCGAGCGGCTGCTTCAAAGGCGGCCGGCGCTGACGGCGCTGATCTGCTTCTCCGACCGGCTGGCGCACGGCGCGATCGCGCACGCCCGCGCGGCCGGGATTGCGGTACCGGCGCAGCTGTCTGTAACGGGCTTTGACGGGCTGGCGCCGCTGCTGGGTACGGGCGGGCCGCGGCTCACAACCGTGCGCCAGAACGCACTGGAGAAGGGGCGCCGGGCGGCCGAAATCCTTTTGCGCGGAGACGGCGGGGATGTGCCCGCGCGCGTCGCGATCGAGGCGGCGTTCGTCGTCGGCGACACCAGCGCGACGGCCTCGGAAGGGCTCGGCCGGTGAGCACGCTGACGCTGTCCGGGATCACCAAGAGCTTCCAGGGCGTGGAGACGATCCGCGGCATCGACCTGTCGGTGGCGTCCGGCGAGTTCGTGGTGCTGGTGGGATCGTCGGGCTGCGGCAAGTCCACGCTGCTGCGTCTGATCGCAGGGCTGGAGGAAGTGGGGGGCGGCACGATCCGGATCGGCGACCGCGACGTGACGCGCGTGCCCGCCGCCGACCGGGGCGTCGCCATGGTGTTCCAGTCCTATGCCCTCTACCCGCACATGACGGTGGCCGAAAACCTGGGCTTCGGCCTCAGGAACATGCGCGTGCCCCGCGCACAGATCGCGCGCCAGGTGGCCGACGCCGCCGCGATACTGGAGCTGGACGCGCTGCTGGACCGGCTGCCGCATCAGCTGTCGGGCGGGCAGCGCCAGCGGGTCGCGATCGGCCGCGCCATCGTTCGCGATCCGGCCGTGTTCCTGTTCGACGAACCGCTGTCGAACCTGGACACCGACCTGCGCGTCCGGATGCGGCACGAACTCGCGCGCCTGCACCGGCGGCTCGGCAGCACCATGATCTACGTGACGCACGACCAGGTGGAGGCGATGACGCTGGCCGACCGGCTGGTGGTGCTGGATCGCGGCCGGATATCGCAGGTCGGCACGCCGATCGAACTCTACGAGCGGCCGGCCAATGTCTTCACGGCCGGCTTCATCGGCAGCCCGCGGATCAACCTGCTCGACGCCGAGGTGGTGGGGCGCGACGGCGGAAAGGCGGTGTTCGGGTTGCCGGGCGGCCTACGCTTCGAACGCGCAGGCGTCGCGGCGGCCACGGGCGACCGGGTGACGGCGGGGCTCAGGCCTGAGCATGTGCGGCTGGACGCCTTTGAGGGCGGGCTGCCGCTGGCGGTCAAGGTGGAAGCGGTGGAGGCGCTCGGCCATTCCACCTTTGTCTACGGACAGGTAGCGGAGGCGGGCGAGTTCCGCGCGAAGCTCGACGGGCACCGCGCAGTGCCCGTGCCGGGCACGCTGATGCTCCACGTCGATCCCGACCGCATCCTGCTGTTCGACGCTCAGGGTCGGGCGGTCGCGGAATAGGCAAAGGGGATTGACGCTTTCACGATTTCGGTTCAGCTTTGTTGATCGTTAAACAACGGCGGGCCAACCGTCGTGGCGTTAGGGGAGGAAGAGGCATGAAGCCCGTTCGGTGGTCGCGTTCGATCGGAATGACGGCAATGGCGACGGTTCTGCTCACCGCCCCGGCCCTGGCGCAGGAACGCCGGGCCACGCCCGAGGACAGCCAGATCAAGGACAGCACCGCCCGGCCCGCCGAGGTGCAGGCCGGCCAGACCGCGGATGGCACGCCGCTGGCGGAGGGCCAGAGCGGCGATCCAGGCGCCGGCACCGACGGGGGCGCCGACGAGGTCGTGGTCACCGGCCTTCGCGAGAGCCTGCGCCGCGCGGTCGATATCAAGCGCGCGGCCCCCAACATCGTCGACTCCATCGTCGCCGACGACATCGGCAAGCTGCCCGACCAGAACATCGCGGAGGCGATCCAGCGCATCCCGGGCGTCACCATCAGCCGCGACAACGGCGAGGGCCAGTTCATCACGGTGCGCGGCCTGGGGCCGGCGTTCAGCACCGCGCTCTACAACGGCCGCATCCTGGCGACCGAGAACCAGGGCCGCGAGTTCAGCTTCGACATCCTGCCCGCCGAGCTCATCAATCGGGTGGACGTATCCAAGACGCCCATCGCCAGCCAGATCGACGGCGGCATCGCGTCCACGGTGGACATGTACACGGCGCGCCCGTTCGACTTCAACGGACCGCGCTTCGTGGTGTCGGCGCAGGGCAATTACGACAAGCTGCGCGGCAAGGTGTCGCCCCAGGCGTCCGGCCTCGCCAGCACCACGTTGCTCGACGGACGGCTGGGCGTGCTGGCCGCCTTTTCCTTCATCAACCGCGAGATCGAAGGGCGGCGCATCTTCACCGACGGGTGGGAGGCGAACCAGGGCCTGGACTTCAACAAGGACGGCCGGAACGAGTTCACCGGCGTGTCGCTGCCGACCTATGTCGAGTACGGCGTCAACAGCACCACCCGCAGGCGCATCTCGGGCCTGGGCACGATCCAGTGGAAGCCGACGGACACGATCGTCGCCACGCTGGACGGGCTTTATTCCAAGCTGGACGTCAACGACGACAACAAGGTGTTCTTTGTCTATGGCGGCCCCGGCGAGATCACCGCCGCGACGGTGGACGCGAACAACACGGTAACGAGCTATACCGGCATCGCGTCCGGCCCCACCATCACCAACCAGGTCCGCCCCCGCCTGGCCGAGACCTACCAGGGCGGCCTCAACATCGAATGGAAGCCGGCGTCCGACGTGTCCGGCCTGCTGGACCTGTCCTATTCGCGGGCAACGGACAACACAGGCGGCAACCAGGCGTGGTTCGAGGCGAACCTGGCGCAGCCGAGCTACTCGCCCGCCCGCGTCGGCTTCAGCCTCAGCGATGGCGGGCTGCCGGTCTATTCGAACCTGGGCGATATCCTGGACACGTCCAACGCGCGCGCGGGCTACCTCACCTTCGAGGGGGTGAGCATCTCCGACCGCATCTACCAGTTGAACAGCCAAGCCAAGTGGGACGCGGACCGCGGCATCTTCAAGTCGCTGACCGCGGGCGGCAACTACGTGGACCGGCGAAAGGCGCGCTCCTCCTTCAAGACGCCGGACGCGTTGCAGAGCGTGTTCGGCGGCGTGCGCTATCCGCAGGAGCTGTTCGGCCGGCCGGCCGACGCGTCCGACTTCTTCGACGTGGGCATGTTCCCCGGCGGCTTTCCGGCCTATTCGGTGGCCGATCTCCAAGAGTATCTGCTGACGGACGCCGTCATTAATCAGACGCGCGATCCGGCCGCGACGCGCGCGGCGCTGGCGGCGAACGGCGGCACGCTGGACGTGGTGCTGATCCCCAGCAACAGCGGCTCCGCGCGGGAAAGGACGCTCAGCACCTTTGTGCAGGGCGCGTTCGCGGGCAATTTCGGTTCGCGCAACTGGGCGGCGAACCTGGGCGTGCGCTTCACGCGCACCAAGGTGCTCTCGCGCGGGTTCGGTCAGGAAATCCTGGGCATCACCAATCCGGGTCCCGGCCTCGACCCGATCGTGAACCTGTCACCCGCCCAGCCGATCGAGCAACGCGGCGAGTATGCGGAGGTGCTGCCCAGCCTCAACTTCAAGATCGACGTCGTGCCGGACGTTGTGTTCCAGGCCGCCGCCGCCAAGACGCTGACGCGCGCCACGCTGAGCGACCTGCTGCTCATCCGCAACATCAACCCGCGCCCGCGCGAGCGCGCGATCACCGACGGCAATCCGGACCTGCAGCCCATCATCGGCTGGAACTACGACGCCGCCTTCACCTGGTATCTGGACCGGTCGAGCTATGTCAGCGTCGCCGGCTTCTACAAGGACATCAGCAACGTCTCGGAAACGGTGACCAGCACCATCCAGGTGCTGGGACTGGACTTTCGCCGGACGCGTCCGGAGAATGTCGGCAACGACACCTATTACGGCGTGGAGTTCTCGGGTCAGTACACCTTTACCGGCCTGCCCGCGCCGCTGGACGGGTTGGGCGTGCAGGCGAACTTCAGCCTGGTCGCGCCGGACGCCACCACCTACAACGTGGTCGGCTTCTACGAGAAGGGGCCGCTCCAGGCCCGCATCGCCTACAACTACCGCCAGGGCTATCGCCAGACGGAGCAGGGTAACCGCGGCCAGCCGGTCGACGTGGCGGCCTACGGCATCGTGGACGCGAGCATCAACTACGCGCTGACGGACAACGTTATCCTGTTCGCCCAGGGCCTCAACCTGTTCAACGAGAAGACGTTTCTCTACTCGGTCTTCAAGGAGCGCACGATCACCTACGAGACCTATGGCCCCCGCTACGCGCTCGGCATCCGGGCGACCTTCTAGGGACGCACTTCGACATCGACCGCCATCGCGATGCACCGTGGGCCCAGCTCCGGCTCCGCGCGACCCGTCTCCGGCTCCCCGACGCTGGCCTTTCGTTCAGGCCGCCATGTCCCGCATCAAGGGAGCGTGGCGATCCACCAGGATCGAACTTGCCTCATTAAGGCCGACGACCTCGACCTCCATGCCGTGGCGGCGCATCGTCGATGCGACGTCCTCGAGCGCACCAACGGCGGTGATGTCCCACAGATGCGCGGCGGTCAGGTCGATCCGGGCGTGCTGCGCCGTGTCGCGAAGATCAAAGCGGTCGGCGAAGATCTCGGCGCTGGCGAAGAAGATCTGGCCCGACACGGTGTATAGCCTCGTGTCGGTCGCCGGATCATAATCGACCCTGACGCTCATCAGCCGGGTGACCTTGAACGCGAAGAACACTCCGCTGAGCAGCACGCCGACCCCGACGCCTGCCGAGAGGTCGTGCGTCGCCACCGTTACGGCCACGGTCGCCAGCATGACGACGCCCGACACCTTGGGATGACGTCCGAGATCGCGCAGCGATCCCCAGGAAAAGGTACTGGCCGACACCATCAGCATGATCGCCACCAGCGCGGCGACGGGCACCTGCGCGATCCAGGGGCGTAGCGGCACCATGACGATCAGCAGGAAGACGCCCGCGACCAGCGTCGACAGCCGCCCCCTGCCGCCATAGCGCACGTTGCCGACCGTCTGTCCGATCATGCCGCATCCCGCGATCCCGCCGAACAGGCCGGCCGCGACATTGGCCAGCCCCAGACCGGTGCACTCGCGTGCCTTGGAGCTGGTGGTTTCCGTGAGATCATCGACGACGCGCGCGGTCATCATCGATTCCAGGAGCCCGACGGCGGCCATCGCCAGCGCATAGGGTGCGATGATGGTCAGCGTGGCCAGGTCCATGGGAAGGTGCGGCAATCCCGGGGACGGCAGCGACGTCGGTAGCCGGCCAAGATCGCCGACGACGCGCAACGGCATCGGAACGGCGATGCTGACGGCGGTCAGCGCGACGACGCAGATCAGCGGTGACGGGATCGCCGACGTGAGCCTCGGCAGCAGGTAGATGATCGCGAGCCCGAGGCCGATCATGGCGTAGCTGTGCCAGGTGACGCCGAGCATCTGCGGCACCTGTGCGGAGAAGATCAGGATCGCCAGCGCATTGACGAAGCCGGTGCGCACGGAGCGCGAGACAAAGCGCATCAGCACGTCGAGCTTCAACACGCCGAAGACGATCTGGAAGCCCCCGGCCAGCACCGTTGCCGCGAGGAGGTACTGGAGCCCATGTGCATGGACGAGCGCCGCCGCCACCAGCGCGACCGACCCTGCCGCGCCCGAGATCATTGCGGGCCTTCCACCTGCGAACGCGATGACGATGCCGATCACGAAGGAGGCGAACAGACCGACCTCCGGATCGATGCCGGCAACGAACGAGAAGGCGATCACCTCCGGTATGAGGGCAAACGTGCCGACCATGCCGGCCAGCACGTCACGCCGCGCAGCGTGCATGCCGCTGAACCACTCGGCGCGGTAGTGCGAGGTAAGGGAGATCATGGAATGGTCCGCAGTCACGGCATCCGCGTGCGCTGTGCCTGTGACAGGCCGAATGCATGTGCGTTGTCCGGCGGATCGGCGGCCGGAATAGCCACCCGGAATTTCACCGGGTCCAAGCGAATGCGGTCAGCTAGCGGCACCCGACGACGGGCGCAACACACGCCGCCCCATGGATGTGGACGAGCCATTGGCCGCGCCGCAAGAGACCCTGTGGGTCTTCCCGGTTTCTAGCCCCGGCGGACGCAGCATGTTCGCTTGGTGCCAGCTGGGCTCCGACATTGCGACCAAGGCGCCTAGGATCAGGACCTATTGATGTGAGCTTCGCGATCTGGCTCAGGCTCCATGAGGAGACTGGCATGAGCGACCTGTTTTGGCTGTCGGACGAGCAGCTTGAGCGGCTTTGTCCGTTCTTTCCCAAGAGCCACGGCAAGCCTCGGGTGGGTGACCGGCGGGTGCTGAGCGGCATCGTGTTCGTCAACCGCAACGGGCTGCGCTGGCGCGATGCGCCGAGCGCCTACGGGCCACCCAAGACGCTATACAACTGGTGGAAGTGCTGGGGCGCGGCAGGCGTATTCACGCGCATGATGGAGAGGCTGGCGGCGGCGGATGCCGAGCCCAGGATCGTGATGATCGATGCGACCTACCTGAAGGCGCACCGTACGGCCGCCAGCCTGCGGGTAAAAAAGGGGGATCTCGGCCGCCTGATCGGTCGGACCAAAGGTGGCCTGTACACGAAGCTCCATGCCGTCGCCGATGCGAACGGCCGCCCCTTGAGCTTCTTCATGACCCCCGGCCAGGTCAGCGACTACACCGGCACGGCAGCGCTGCTGGACGATCTGCCAAAGGCGCAGTGGCTGCTTGGCGAGCGCGGCTACGACGCGGACTGGTTCCGAGACGCTCTCCAGGCCAAAGGCATCCAGCCGTGCATCCCAGGCCGGCGCTCACGCAACGAGCCGGTCCGATACGACAAGCGCCGCTACCGGCGGCGCAGCCGCATCGAGATCATGTTCGGACGCCTGAAGGATTGGCGCCGGGTCGCCACCCGCTACGACCGGTGTCCAACCGCCTTCTTCCCAGCCGTCGCCCTCGCTGCCTCCGTCATCTCCTGGCTGTGATCAACGAGTCCTGACCCTAAAGGCCAATAAGGCTACCAGCCAACAGCGTTCATGGGATGCTGGTTTGAAGCTCAAAGCTCCAGAGGTGCGAGCGGCGCGTTTGCCGACGCGATCCCGACGAGACCCGCCGTGCCCGAGATGAAGAGTTTGGTGAGGTTTGCGCCGTACTGGCGCTTGAGTGCGAGTTATACAGGACAACGAGCAGGGACCCGAAGGGGAGTACAGGCGCCACTTCCTCTATCCTGTGCTGGCCGTGCTGCTGACCGCCGGTGCCATCATGATAGGCCTGCTGGTCTGGCTAACCGTCGTCGCGGATAGCCAAGAGGCCGCGCGGGAGACCGATATGGCGAAGCTGGTGGTTTCGGCTCGCCTCGACTTCCTGCGTCAGAACCAGAGCGACTACGCCACCTGGGACGACGCGGTCGAGAATCTGGTCCAGACCGTCGACCCTGGATGGGCCAGCGACAACATCGGCCCTTATCTGTTCCAGACACAGGGATACGAGCACAGCTTCGTCATCGATGGCGGCGACCGGACCGTCTACGCCAGCGATGGTGACCGTGTGGCCGGCCTGGACGCGTCCACGACGTTGGGCCCGGCGCTCGGTCCCCTGCTGGCGGACCTGCGTCGCTCGCCGCCAGGTCGCGACGTCCGCCGTACCGGCCTGGCGATCGTGCGGGGTCGCCTGGCGGCGTTCAGCATCGCGGCCATCATTCCGCATCCTGGTAAGGTGCGTCTTCCGGCCGGGCCGGCGAGCTACCTCTTGCTGGTCGATATCCTCTCGCCCGCTCAACTCGCCGAGTTAGGGCGAGAACGTGGTCTGACCGGGCTGACGTTTGCCGGCACAGCGTCGTCGGGGCTGGGCGGACCAGGTATGGTGTACCTTCCTACCATCGATGCCGGTCGCCTGGGAGTGCTCCGGTGGAACAACTCGCGGCCTGGGACTGCCATGCGCGATCGAGCCCTGCCGGTGGTCATCATGCTGATGCTGGCCTTGGCCTACGTCGCCGCCAGGGTGCTCCGCCGATGCCGAGTGTCGCTGGAGCATATCCGAGTTGCCACCGATCAATCCGCCGCCGACGCGCGCGATGCCAGGGAGGCGCTGGCAGCGCTGACCAAAGCCCGCAGCGCCGCTATCGCTGCTGAGGCGGAGGCCAGGACGCATCTGGAAGGGACGGTGGCGCAGGTCCGTCGCGAAAACGAAGCGCTGGCTCGCCGCGCGGCGGCGTCGCGGGCGGCCGCGCTGACCGGCGCCAGGGAGGAACTGGACCGTGACCTCGCTCCGGTGCTGGCTATCCTTAAGGACCAGGGTCGCATGTTGGCCACCGCATCTGAGCGGATGCGCGAGCAGGCTTGTCGCCTGGGTGCGCTGGTCACTGCAGCGACGGCGTCCGTCGGCGAAACACAGCGCGGGCTGGGCATCCTGGTGCCCGAGGGTGCGTCGTGCGCAGACGCTGGTGTCGAGATCGACAGGGATGCCACGTCCGCGCTGACGGACGTGCGCACGGCCGGTGAGGATGCGGGGCGTGTCAGCGGCAGCGTGCAAGCGCTCGCCGCGTCGCTCGACGAGGTCGACTCGGTCGTCGACGCCATCGACGCCTTGGCCAAGCAGACCAACATGCTGGCGCTGAACGCGCGCATCGAGGCCGCGCGTGCCGGCGAAGCGGGGGCCGGCTTCGGGGTGGTCGCGCGGGAGATCAAGGTGCTGGCCGACGGCACATCCGAACTGACCCGTCGCGTGTCCGACCAGCTTGAGACGTTGCGCGCGCGCTCTGCCGACACGTTGAACGTGGTAGGTACGATCAGCACTGCCATGGAACGCACCGAGCGGGCGTCAGAGGCGATCACGGGGGCGGTGCGCCAACAGGTGGACGGCGTGACCCGCATCCGAGCGGGGATCGAGCAAGTCGCCGACGCAAGCCGCGCTACGGCATCCGCAGTATCGGATGCCCGCTCGGCCGTTGCGGCAGGACATGAGGCGGCCGACCGCATGGACGAGGTGGCGATGCAGCTTTCGGAGACGCTGCGCTCGCTCGACGCAGGCGTGACCACGTTCGTGCAGCACCTGGAAGCCGCGTGATCCCGGTTGCGGACACGGCGCTCGTGCGACCAGCCGAGGTGCGTCCCGTCGCCGGGCCGGTCGACCAATCGGCGGGGCCGCGCCCCAATCGCGACCCGGAAGCGGTGCCCGATGGTCGCCGGCCGGACGGAAGCCGTGTCACGCTGGAGGCGAGCGCGTCGCTCGTCACCGACTACCGGTTTCGCGGCCTGTCCCAGTCGGACGCGCACCCCGCTGTGCAGGGTTCGTTCGAGGCGGCGTCGCCCGGGGGCTTCTACGTCGGCACTTGGGCGTCTACTGCATCCGCCTATGCCGGGTCCGACGTCGAACTCGACCTGTACGGCGGCTACCGCGTTGAGATGGTGGGCCTGCGCCTGGACGCGGGCGTCGTGTCGTACTTCTACCCAGGTGCGACCGCCTCTAGCAGCATGGAATTCTACGCCAGCGTGGCGCGCGACCTAGGCGACGTCAAGGTCAGGGCGGGTGCCAGCTACGCTCCCCAACAGGCGGTTCTCGGCGACACGGATGGGCTCTACCTGTTCGCGGAGGTGGAGGCGCCCATGCCAAAGACGCCCTTCACCTTGCGCGTACATCTGGGCCGGGAGCGAGGAGTGAACGTGGGCGACGGTGCCACCAAGATCGACTGGCTTCTGGGCGCTGACTACGCGATGGAGCCTGTCACTCTATCCATCGCCTGGGTAGGCGCACGATACGACCGATTGGGCCAGGGCTCCGTTCCACGGGGTATCGTCGGGTCTCTCTCGTTCGACTTTTAGGGGGGGGCACCTCCGTCGTTCTCACCGTCTCGGAGCGATCCAAGCAGCTTGAGGTCCGCCGCGTTTGACATGAACAAACGTCTGCAACCGGGCACAGGAGTGGCACGGTCGAACGTCCAATTTTGGGTCGCTGCCGCCACTGGTTCAATTCCGCTAGTTCAACTTCCGAACGTGCGAATGCCGCCGCATTTACGACAGCGGAATGTTCGCGCCTGATAATTTGCTGCCTTGCTATGTTGCCTGATAGAGGAATCCGAAACCGGATGGCCTGCCAAAAGTTGGTGATCAGAGTCATGCACTGGGAGGGGGTAACATCATGCGTCAGTTGGTCGTCATTGCCGTCACTGCTCTGAGCCTCACCGCATGCGGCAAGCCCTCCGATACGACGGCGACGAGCCAGAGCGAGACGAACACCGCCGACCTGACGCCGCAAGGGCCGGGACTGAGCGCACGGTTGTTCGGAGGCGGGAAGCCGGTAGCGCTTTCTCAGCAGAAGGTGCTGCAAAACGGCATGGTGGTAAACCTCACGTCCTTTCAGGCCAAAGCAGACGAGTCCGTGCTGGGTGTGCGCATCGTCAATGGCGCTGAGCGCGACGTCGATCTCGACTGGAGCGACCACAAAACATTCCTGGTCGCTAACGGCCAGAAGTTCTGGCTATCGCCACCCGTCGAGAACAAGGATCTGAAGGTGACGCAAGGCTCCAAGATGGAGGGCGAGCTCGTCTTCCTCGGAGCGATCCCGAAAGGGGCAACTGTCACACTGGTCGTCAACGACGGGATGAGCGACAGCCAGTATAGCGGCCAACCCGGCTTCTCCATGCAACTCGAGGCCACAGAGGCCGCATGGAGTGACGACGGCTCAAAAAAAAACTTAGCAGCACGCGGTTTTCGGGAGACGTTGCCCGGAGCCGCCTTCGCTCCGTCAATGTTGAAAACGGCAGCTTAGTCGCTGGCGGAACGACCGCGTCGACGCTGACACCGGTCGATACGCTCAAGAGCGACCTGAAGGCGATCGAGATCGATCGCGGCACTCTGGTATCGCTACCTGGCGACGTGCTGTTCGACTTCAACAAGGCGTCCATCCGCCCTGATGCGCGGCCGACGCTCTATAAGCTCGCACAGCTTATCAAGGCGCAGAACCCGCCCATGATCGCGGTTGAAGGACATTCGGATGGGAAAGGTGACGATGCGTACAACCAGCGCCTTTCGGAAGCACGGGCCTTGGCCGTTCGCGATTACCTGATCTCCGTCCAGACCGTCGATGGCACCAAGCTGTCCACTAAGGGCTATGGCGAACTGAAACCGGTAGCGTCCAACATGAAGCCCAACGGGGCTGACGATGAAGCCGGCCGTCAGCGCAACCGTCGAGTCGAGGTCATCTTGGGTAAGTGACGCGTAGGCCGCAAGTACCTGCGTATCGGTCATTGTCGACCGGAAGCTTTCAAGCGCGAGCATGATCTGTCGCAAAAACGCTGAAGTGGCCCTCTAATTGACCTGACAGGGTCTCGCTCTTGGATAGGAGTGAGGCATATGACTGAGCATACGACCAGACGTTACAATGACGGCGAGGTTCTCTCCAAGGTGCAGCGCCGGAGGCGCTGGGCCCCGGAGGAGAAGGTCCGGATCGTCGATGAGACGTACCTGCCGGGCATGAGCGTGTCGCTGGTCGCCCGCCGCCAAGGCATCGGCGCCGGCCAGATCTTCACCTGGCGGGGGTTGATGGCGCAGGGTGCGCTGACTGCCGCTAGCGCCGGCGAGGAGGTGGTTCCCGCGTCCGAGTACCGGGCGCTACAGGCGCAGGTAAGCGAGCTTCAACGCCTGCTCGGCAAGAAAACCATGGAAGCCGAGATCCTGCGCGAGGCCGTGTCCCGGGCCGCAGGCCAAAAAAACTGCTGTTGCGCTCGACCTCGTTGCCGGGGGGCAGTCAGTGAGCGCAATCGCCGAAGCCATCGGCATCAGCCGCCAACACCTGTCCACCATGCGCAACCGACCGTCGCCCAAGCTACGCGGGCGACCACCGCTGCCCGACGCCGAGCTGGTCGCCGACATCCGCGCGCTCGTCGCCGATCTGCCGACCTACGGCTATCGCCGCGTTCACGCCCTGCTGCGCCGCCAAGCCCAGCAGACCGGGCGCGCAGCGCCCAGTTCGAAGCGCGTCTACCGCGTCATGAAGGTACATGGCCTGCTGCTCCAGCTTCACAGCGGCAAGGGCGAGGAGCAACGCCATGATGGCCGGGTCTCGGTCGACCGGCGCAACACCCGCTGGTGCTCCGACGCGCTGGAGATCGGCTGCGACAATGGCGAGAAGGTGCGCGTCGCCTTTGCGCTCGACTGCTGCGACCGGGAAGCGATGGGGCACGTCGCCCCCACCGGCGGCACCACCGCCGAGGACGTCCGCGACCTGATGGTCGCCACCGTTGAGCACCGCTTCGGCCCCGTGAACCGCCTGGCCGAGCCGATCGAGTGGCTCACCGACAACGGCAGGCCGCGATCGCGCAGCTGGGCGAGCCGCGCGGCCCTGCATCGGCGTTGGGGTCGCGCAGGAGCCTGCCCGGTTGCAATATAATCGGCCGGTTTGCACACGAGTTGTTTTACGTCTCCAATGTCGTTGGAAAGGCTTCGGTATGAGCAGGGCATCAATGTTGTGGACACTGCTCCCCCTGGCCTTGACGGCACCCTTCAGCACCGACGATGCTGTCGGCACTACCCGCTCCAGGCTGACGGTTTCTATCGGAGAGTCCATCTTCGCACTGGCGGCGCGTGCGCCTGATCTGATCCACACAGAGCAGATGGATGACAATTCTCCCGCCATGCTGACGCGGCCCGTGCGGATCGCCGTCAGCGTCGATCGGCAGGTGATGCAGCTGCCGCCAACCCGGTTCGCGATGATCGAGCAGGCGGCAGGGGTGATCACCGGGGTAAAAACCTCACCGATGTTTGATTTCGCGCCGCTCGAAGCATCCATGATTCTTGCTGAGGGTATGGCCGCGCGAGCGCAGGCAAGCGGATGGATGGTTGTGGAGAGCTTCCCCTGGACCCTTCCACGGCTACGGGCCGATCTCGCTCGGGCCGGTCGGCCACGCTTCGAGCGCACCTATGCGATACTCCATCACGGCGACGCGGAGTTGCGTATCTACCTCAAGGAGGAAAGCGGCGACGGCAGGACACCGGCCGATCGCCGCCTGTTCCTGGTCAACACCGATTTTCAGGACCGACATCTCGAGGACAGTCAAACCGGTAAGCTCTTCGCTCGCCGTCGCGAGCTGACCGGCGGCACGTCCAGCGTATCGCTCCGTGCTTCCGCGGCCCGCTAGCGCGACGATCAGTCAATCACGCCGGTATGGCCCCTCGTCACGGCGGCATCCTGTTCCGCGGCGGTCCGGCAACAAGGCAGGATACGCTCTGGCGTCACCAACATGCGCAATACCCGCTTGGTCAGGAAGCACTTGGCCGCCGAGCTAGGCGCTTCCAGCGAAAAGCCGGCCCGTTTATCCAGTCCGCGTCCGATCGGGCGATGGCGGGAACACACTGTTGTCGAAAAGGAAGTCCAGAGTCAGGTGGCGCTTCGCCAAATAGCGCCAGCCCCGCCAAGCGCCGGAGGGCGCTGGGCGGAGACTATAGAAGCCGCGCTGCGCGACGGTTACGCGCCAGAACATGTCGTTTTCGAACCGGAAGAACAGGTGTCTGCCATCAACCTGAGCATCTCGATAGATACCGGGCTGGTACGGTCGAGATATCTCGATCCGGTCGATGATGCAATCGCCGCGCACCAGAACAAGGGTTAGACGTTCTTCGAACGGCGTGTCGTCGTCCAGTACTAGCAGGACATCATCATTCGCCAATTAATACTGGTCGAGCAGCACGACCGCATCGACGACCAACGCCGCCGCCTCACCCCGTCGGCGCAGCAGCCGCGGCATGCGATCACGCGGCGCCAATCTGACTTCGAAGATGTCTGCCTTCCACATTTCCACATGGATAAGCGCAACCGTCCTCGCTGAGGAACTACTCTTATGGATCGAGCGCGCCAACCTCTCCTGGCTGTCTTTCTTGGACCCGGCGGAGACCCCGTACCAAGTCTTACGTCAAATCGTGGCGCAAAGCGGCGCTCGGCCGCTAAGACTCCGTCCGTAAACAGCCGTCATATCCCGCTATCGACGCTTCAGATATTGACATGTGCAATCTGATGGCTCTCCGCCTCCTCAAGCTAAGCAGAAGGTGAGAAGGGTTGGTCCCTTGGTCCTACAAGCATTTCGCACATTTTATAAGGATGACCAAGCACCTGATCCTGCTCGCCGGTGGCATCGTCCTAGAGGTTGTTATGGATCTACGGGGGCGGTTTACTCACATGGCTGCGCGTGAGCATTTGCCGCAAGCCGTACCCGTCCGACGTATCCGACGATGAGTGGGCGCTGGTAGCGCCGTATCTGACGCTGTTGCCGGAGGAGGCAGGCCAGCGCGAGCACGCGT